>Ga0247778_1000048_pt1 | contig 203245 bp, 170 predicted proteins | sample UWRJL049202B5_FD_179939 | JGI IMG/M metagenome (GOLD analysis project Ga0247778, IMG submission 179939) | Plant litter microbial communities from Arlington Agricultural Research Station in Wisconsin, United States - UWRJ-L049-202B-5 | ecosystem: Environmental > Terrestrial > Plant litter >... | reverse complement strand
GGCGGAAAGCCCAAACGAGACAAGGCGCCCGGCCGATGATAACTTTGCGGGGAATGCGTAGAATGAGTCGTTCCATCACTCACGCCTGGGGTTTGCTCCTCGCGCTCGGCCTGGCGCTCGGCGCGTGCCGAAAACAAGCCACGCCTACGCCGAGCGATGAAACCGGTGCCGTGCCCAAGCCGGCCGAGCTGCCACCGCTCGAGCTCAAGGAAGACACCGCCAACCTGCTTTTGACCTGGATCGACGACAAGGGCGACTTTCACGTCGTGCAAAAGCCGGCAGACGTCCCGAAAGAAGGCCGTGATCAGGTGCGCGTCGTCGTGACCACGCGCGAAGAAGGCACGGGCAAGCTGGTCTATGTCTCGAACCTCAACGAAGTAACACCCACCGGCGCCTACCGCGTGAAGACGATGACACGCGCGGCGTGGGACGAGCTCGGCGCCGGCAAACGCAAGGCACGGCTCGAGGCACTCGCTCCCAGCGCGGTGCCCGGTCCGGCGGAGTCCGCGGCTCCCGGCGCGCAAACCAACGCCGCCGGGGCGCCCAAGAAAGCATCGGCCGCTGGCATCTCTGCCACGATTTACGGCGCTTCCTGGTGCAAGCCTTGCCACGACACCGCGAAGTACCTGAAGCAACGCGGCGTCACCGTGGTCGACAAAGACATCGATGAAAGCCCGGTGGCGGCCGCCGAAATGCGCCAAAAGCTGGAGCGCGCGGGGCGTTCGGGTTCGAGCATCCCGGTGATTGATTTGATGGGCCAAATCCTGGTCGGCTTCAGTCCAATGGCACTGGATCAGGCTATCGAAGCTGCACGCACCGCAAAACCGTTGTAATATTCGGCATTTAGTCCAGCGCTCCAGCTCGCTGGGCGCTTGACGAGCTCTTGTCCAGGACTAACGCTAGACTGGCATGGTGGAGCGTCAAGACGCCGTAAATGAAGCTCCTCAGGGCTACTCGATCCGGGTTGCCTCGCGCTTGAGCGGAGTGTCCTCCGACACGCTCCGCATGTGGGAGCGGCGGTACGGATTCCCTAAGCCCGTGCGCAACGAATCACAGGTGCGCGTGTACACCGACGCCGACATCGAGCGGCTGGTGCTGATTTCGCGCGCACTCAAGGCCGGGTTTCGCTCCGGCGAAGTGATTCACTGCGGGCCTCTGGAGTTGCGCGAGCTGCTCGTCAACTCGGCGCGCGTGGAGCCGGAAACCGATCGGCGTACGCCCACGATCGAGTCGCTACTGAACCGATTGCTCCAAGACGACCCCGACGGTCTACGCGACGAGCTCCGACGCAGCGTCGCGCTGCTTGGGCCGAAGCAGTTCTTGACCGAGGTGGCCGCGCCGCTAGTCGAGCAAGTAGGGAATGCATGGGCCGCAGGGCGGCTCGCCGTGCGGCACGAGCATTTGCTGTCGGAAGTGCTGTCGACCAAACTGCGCTTGTTGCTTTCTGCATACGACGATCGATCCTCGGGCCCGGTCGTGCTGCTGGCGACGCTTTCGGACGAACAGCATGGGCTCGGCTTGGACATGGTTGCCCTCTATCTGGGTCTGGCCGGCGCGACGCCGCGGCTCCTCGGCGTCAACACGCCCGCGGACCAGATCGCCGAGGCGGCCGTGGCGCTTTCGGCGGACGTGGTGGGCGTATCGATCTCGGAGGCCTCGGATCTGGCGTTGACGGAGACGCATCTCCGGCGCGTGCTCAGCTCGCTGCCCAGCCGGATCGAGATCTGGGTAGGCGGAAAAAGTGCCCGCAAACTGAGTTTGCGCAGCCCTCGGGTTCGGCAGGTCGTCACTTGGCAGGACTTGGACGAGGCCGTCGCGCGCGTGCGCAGTGCGGCCCAGAAGCCCTAAAATCGTCAGTCGAAGACCACGGTCTTGTTACCGTATTCGAGCACGCGATCCTCCAAGTGTAAGCGCACGGCGCGCGCCAGCACGACTTTCTCCAGATCGCGACCCTTGCGAACCAAGTCGTCGATTGAGTCCCGGTGTGAGCAACGAACCACGTCTTGTTCGATGATCGGCCCCTCGTCCAGCACCGCACTGGCGTAGTGGGCGGTGGCGCCGATCAGTTTGACGCCCCGCTGGTAAGCCTGATGGTAGGGCTTTCCGCCCACGAAGGCGGGCAGGAAGGAGTGGTGGATATTGATGATTTTGCCGGAGAAATTGCCAACAAACGACTCGCTCAGGATCTGCATGTAGCGCGCGAGCACCAGCAGATCGATGCTTCGTTCGCGGAGCAGGGCAAGCTGAGCGCCCTCTGCGTCGTGCTTGGTTTCGGCGGTCACCGGAATCAGCTGAAAGTCGACGCCGAACTGCTGCGCGACGCGCTCGAGGTCCGGGTGATTGCTGACGATTAGCGGTAACTCGCAGCGCAGCTCCCCGCTCTTGTAACGGAGCAGCAGATCGTAAAGGCAGTGATCATAGCGAGAAACGAACAGCGCCACGCGCTTTTGGCGCGCTCGGTAACGCAGCTCGTAACGCATGCCGAAACGTTCGGCGACCTCGGCGATGGCGCGCTCGAGCGTGCCGCGGTCGGTCTGCAGGTCGGTCAGGTCGAAATGAAGGCGCTGGAAAAACTGCGCGGCAAGCGGATCGGTGTGTTGGTCGGAATCGAAGATGTTCGCACCGTGGCCGTACAAAACCTGCGCCAAGGCCGCCACGATGCCACGCCGATCGGGGCAGGACACCAACAACGTGGCGCGTTCGGCTTCGTTGGGGTTCATCGCCGCTCTTATAGCCCGGAACATTGGCCAGGCCACGCGCGGGGGGCATCTAAACTCGGGGCTGTGCAGAGCGCGCTCGAAGCATTAGATTTGGGGGGTGAGCGAGCCGGCCGACACAGTACTCCGCGCCATAACCGATGACGGCGCCTTCCGCGTGATCACCGCACGCACAACGCAAACCGTCCGTGGCGCCATCGAGGCGCAGGGGGTCACCGGGCAAACCGCCCGCCACTTCGGGGATCTGTTGACGGGCTCGATCCTGTTCCGGGAAACGATGGCGCCCGGCCTCAGGGTGCAGGGCATCATCAAAGGCGCGAGCGGTAGCGGCAGCCTGATTGCAGATTCTCATCCCTCTGGCCAGACCCGCGGCCTCGTTCAGCTCAAAGGCGGCGCCCAGGAAATCAATCTCGGGCAGGGTGCGGTGCTCCAGCTGATGCGCACCCTGGGCAGCGGTCGCATCAACCAAGGCGTGGTGGAGGTGCCCAAGGACGGCGGCATTTCGCACTCCTTCATGTCGTACATGCAGACCTCCGAGCAGGTGATTTCCATGCTCGCCGTCGGCACCTTGTTCGAAGGGGATCGCGTGCACAGCGCGGGCGGCTACATCGTTCAATTGCTGCCCGAGGTGGGTCGCGGGCCGCTGATGGTGATGACCGAGCGCTTGCGTGATTTCGAGTCGATCGACCCCCAGCTGGCCGACGGCGCCTTCACCCCCAGCTGGCTCTTGGATGAGCTGCTGTACGGGATGCCCTTCACGCGCTTGGAAGAAAGCCCCGTGCGATTCGAGTGTTGGTGCGACGAGCTGCGCGTGGTCTCGGCACTCGCGAGCCTCAGCCGAGATGACTTGGAGCACCTGCTTTCGACCAACGAAGTCCTGGAAATCGCCTGCGAGTATTGCAAACGTGACTTCCGAATCGCTCCTGCGCGCCTGCGCGGGCTGCTGGAACAAAGCTAGACCCAAGCGGGTCTAGCTCGGGTCGAATGTCGCAGTCGCGCTCCGTTTGGGCCGTTTTCTCAGGCCTGCTTTATGCGGCGTGCGCAGCGCCGCCGCCTCCCCCGCTGCAAGCCCAGCCGCCGATCACCAGCACGACAAATGGCCTGCCATCGGCAGTGGCTCCTGCTCGGGCGCCCTTCGTGTTGAGCTTTCTGGGGCTCAATGACTTGCACGGGCGGCTCCGCGCGCTGCCGGCCTTCGCCGGCTACGCGAACAACCTGCGTCGGGCCCGGGCGAAAGACGGCGGAGCCGTAGCACTGGTCGATGCTGGAGACATGTTTCAGGGAACCCTGGAATCGAACCTGACCGAAGGCGCTTCGGTGATCGCCGCCTACCAAGTACTCGGCATGACGGTCGCAACGCTCGGCAATCATGAATTCGACTTCGGCCCAGAGCCGGGCGGTAGCGATCCGCAGGGCGCGATTCGCGCGCGCATCCGCGAGGCGTCATTTCCGATCGTGTCGGCGAACTTGGTCGTGCGCGGTAGCCAAGCCTCGCCGCCCTGGGAAAAGCTCCGGCGCTCGGTGCTGTTGAACGTGGGCGGCGTGCGCGTCGGCTTCGTTGGGCTCCTGACGCACGAGACACCGAGCATCGTGCTGAGCGCGTGGTTCGCGGGGCTGGACGTCACGCCACTTGCGCAAGCGCTGGCCGACGAAGCTCGCAGCCTGCGCGCTCAGGGCGCAGAGCTCGTGATCGGGGTCGCTCACGCCGGCGCGGACTGCAAGGATTTCAGCGAGCCCTCGGACCTTCGCAGCTGCAATCCCGAAGCAGAGATTTTCGATGTAGCGCGCGCGCTCGCGCCCGGCAGTGTGGACGCCATCTTCGCGGGGCACACCCATGCCGGCGTCGCGCAGCTCGTGAACGGCATTCCAATCGTGGAAGCCTACGCGCGCGGGCGCGCGTTCTCGCGCATCGACCTGCGCCTCGATGGCACGACGCACCGCGTGCTCGAGAGCAAGATATTCCCTCCTCACGAGCTGTGTCCAAAGTTGACGGAGGGCGGTCCGTGCACGCTGAGCGACTACGAGGGCGAGCCGACCATGGAAGATCCCGACATCGCACGGGCGATCGAGCCGGCGCTGGCCGAAGCCGAGCACTTCCGAGAGGCGCCCGTCGGGTGCACGGTCAGTGAAGCCATGTCCTGCGAGCACGGCATCGAATCGGCGCTCGGTAACCTATTTGCCGATCTATTGCGGGAATCGGTAGCTGGCGCAGACGTGGCCATTCTCAACGGCGGCAGCCTGCGCGCAGACCTGCCCGCGGGTCAATTGAGCTACGGGCAGCTGTTCGAAGCGATGCCCTTCGACAACTTGGTGGCGAAAATTCGACTGACCGGCGCCGAGCTGAAGTCCGTGCTTTTGACGCACATTCAACACGATGCGCACGGGTTGATTTCGATGAGCGGGATGCGAGTCACTGCGCGTTGCGGCAAATCCGGGATCGAATTGAAGCTCACCCGCGACAACGGCAGGGCCGTTTCAGATCGCGAAACATTGTTGCTCGCTACCAGCGATTACCTCGCGACCGGCGGGGACGGCCTATTCCAGCCGCTGTCGTTGTCTCCGCAGCGCATCGAGCTCGACACCAGCCGCACCTTTCGTGACGCATTGGCGGGCTCGCTCAAGCGCCATCCGCAGCTCTCCCCTCGAGATCCGTCGATTTTAGATCCGGCCCATCCGCGGCTGGATCTGAGCAGTAAACGGCCGATGCTCTGCCCGCATTGACCGATAGCGGCGACCGCACTACGTGTAGTCACCCTCCGGGCGCTACTCGTAGACCCGTCGTTGACGGGCGCGCGCGAGCGCGGGCTTCGGGGTGAATCACATTCCAACAGGAGCGAGCAATCATGGCCATCTCTAAAGCTTCAGCCAAATGGACGGGCACCCTCAAAGAGGGCGCTGGCTCGATGAAAGGCGGCACGGGCTATTTCGACGCGCCGTTCACGTACCTTTCCCGCTTCGAAGGCGCGCGCACGGGCACCAACCCCGAAGAGCTGATCGGCGCCGCCAACGCCGGCTGTTTCTCCATGTTCTTGGCCGCGCAGCTCACTGCCGCCGGTCATCCGCCGACCAGCATCGAGACCAGCGCTACCGTCACCCTGGGCGAGCTCGGTGGCGGCCCCGCGATCACCAAGATCGAACTCGAAACCAACGCCGTGGTCCCCGGGGCCTCGCAGGCGTTGTTCGACGAGAAGGTCGCCTTCTCCAAGCAAAACTGCCCGATCACTCGTGCCCTGGGCGGCGTTCCCGAGATCACGATCAAAGCCAAGCTGGGCTGAGCTTCGAGACCGGTCGGACGTGCTCCGCCGCCGCGCGGAGCACGCTCACCACTCGGCTACTCTTGCGGCTCTTGGCGGGCCTTTTTCAGCTTGCCCGCTTCGAACTCTGCCTCGACGTCCGGGTCGGCGGCCGCTGACTTCTTCGTCGACGCGGGCTGCTCGTCCTCATCGTCTTCGTCGTCTTCGTCGTCCTCGTCCTGAGCGGCGCGTGACGCTTTGCCACGACGCGCGGGTACGTCGTCTTCGTCCTCATCGTCTTCGTCCGCCGCATCGTCTTCGCCGTCGTCCGCGGGCCGTGCTTCGCCCCAGCCGGACGGCTCCTTGCGCTTCATCGTCCAGTACACGCCGTACCAGCCGAGCAAGGCGGGCAGCACGCTCAGGTACTGGCCCATGCTGACCGCAGAGTCAGCGGGCAGGGCCTCGATCTCTTTGTAGAACTCGGTGAACAGGCGACCGCTGAAATACAGCGCGAAAAACCAGGCGATCATCGCGCCACGTGGGCGTTTCTCTTTGCCCATCAGCCGGTCGGCGATCAACAGCCCGACGAACACGGCAATGCCCAGCGTAATCTCGTAGATTTGGCTCGGGTAGCGGAGCGGGAAAGGGTTGAGCGGATGAAGCTTGTCCGGCGGATTGCGTGGAAAACGCATGCCCCAACTCTGATCGGGCACGACGCGACCGACGATCTCGGAGTTGAACAGGTTACCGATGCGCACCACGGTCGCGCCCAGCGCTGCGGAAAACGAGAAGCGATCCGAGCCTTCGAGGAACGGAATGCCGCGGCTCTTCGTGAACAGGTACATGGCGATGATCAAGCCCGCCACTGCGCCATGGCTCGCCAAGCCGCCCGTCCAGATCTCGAACAGCCAGACCGGACGATCGACGAATTTTTCCCAATCGTAAAACAGCACGTGCCCGACGCGCGCACCGACGAGCACGCCCACCACGCCGTAAACGATGAAGTCGCCCGCGACCTCTGGGCCGCCTCCGCCCCGCTTGATCTGCCAATTGAGCAGCGCGTGCCCGCCGAGGAAGACCACGACGAACAGCATGCTGTAGTAACGCAGCTCGACCATGGGGCCCATGAACTGAAAGATCAGCAGGCCCGCAGCCGCGAAGAACGTGCCGGTAATGATCTGCTCGCGCTCTTTCTTGGAGAGCCCGTAAAGCACCATCAACAGGCCGATCGCGCCGATCGTTCCAGCCACCCAGCCGCGCGGTATACGCCAGAAGACGGGGTCGACGTCCCAAGTGAAACTAGGCAAAAACAGCATGGTTCGCGGCGCAGCCTAGTGCTGAAGGTCCAGACTTTCAAACCTCGAACCGAAGAATCGACCGCTCGAGACTTCAGAGCGCGCCGAGATCGCGCAATTCTTGCTCGGCAATCGCCGCCCAGCCGCGGTTGGCTTTTGGGCTCGCCGGGCTCGGATGTAAAATCATGCCGATCTTGCCGCGGAAATCCGGCAATGCGCGCTGCGCGCGAGCGAGCGCGAAGGCACCCACGCCAATCACGAACTTTGGCTCGAGCGTGCTCACGATGTCCCGAAGTGCCCCATCGCATGCCTGAAAGAGCAACTCTTGCTCCGCCTTGGGCAGCTTGTCCGGGGTCAGGTTCTTGCCGCCTTCATCCATGAACACCAGCGGGCAATAGTTGGCCACGAAAAAGTCCTCGCAAAAGCGAGCCGCGGTTTTGAAATGACTCTGCGCAAACCCCCACAGCCTGGTACCGCTCACTTCGGAGCGGGCACACGAGAAGCCGGCGATGGTGCGCTTGGGATGTTCGCGCGCGGGTTTACCGACTGCGCCTGACACGTCCAAAAAATCTCGGACCATGGTCACGTCGCCGAAGGGGACACCGGTCTGCGCCATGCCGAAAGGGCCGGGGTTCATCCCTAGCAGCAGCGCGCGCTTGCGCCCCTTTCCGTAGCGTTTCAGGTATGCCTCATGTGGCGCCCGCGCGTACTCGAGGGGGTTGTACACATAGGCGACCGGTGATCGAAACGTGAGCTCGGAGACCTGGTCGCTCAGAGTGCGGCTCACCTGCGTCAGCTTCATGGGCGCGCGAGCCTGCCACGCGTGAATTCAGGGCCGCAAACGGTTTGCGGCGCCCCTTCAGCCGCGCCGCCCGCGTCACGCTGATTCGGCGCAGAAAGACTGCAGCAAGCGAGCTCGTAACACGCTCCTGGTAGAGCGCTTTCGCGCGCGCTCGGTCTTCATTCACGCTGAAAACACGACCGCATTGCCGCCATCGCACGCGCTGCGGTACAGGCGCGCGCCAAGAACTGCATCGGTCGCGACGCCGTAGCCATGTTCGTAGGACACACCGATGTCGTTCAGGCCTCGCAAGCCTCCGGCTGATGCCGACAGGCGTCAGTCAACGGTCGGAGCGCTTCTCGTGTGTGGGTGCGCTCCCACTGATGGCGCGCTGCGAGCGCAGGGCGGCGTAGTCCTTCGCCCCGCAGCTCGCGCTCGGCTGCGCCCCCGCGACCAAGCCCAACCGACCCGCCGCCGCGAACATTCCGGCCAAGACCACGACTTTCATCGCACCCACCAGCTCTCGCGGTGAAAGGGCTCTTTTTCTACACCCTGTCCGGAATCGTCGACAACCCAGGCTTGCCCCGGCCCGCCACTCGGATAGACTGCGCTCACGCTCGGGGCGCGGTCCCAGAAACCGCTGAGAAGTACCCGTAGAACCTGATCCGGTTTGCACCGGCGTAGGGAAGCGCGCTGAGAAAATCGGCGTTCGTCCTTTCGCCCCAACGAGGAAGAAACGAATGTCGACCAGAACCCTGCCCCTGCGTGGCGCTGCAAACCCCTCCAGTCATCGGGATGGCACCAACCCGGGCTCGTTCGCGAACGCGCCCAATTTGGGTGGCGCGCTCACGTTCTCGTCACCCGACACTCCGGGCATGCCTCAGCCGAGCGACAAGACCGCTTGGGACTTCTTGCCCCCGGACTGGCGTCGCGATGGCGAGCGCGCAATCGCCCCCGCCGGCTTCGTGCCCATCACTCAGCTCGAACATGCGCGGCTCGGCAACGTCACACCGGAGATGAAGCGCGTCGCCGAACGCGAGCCGCACCTGACCGCCGAGCAAGTTCGGGCCGAAGTAGCGGCGGGGCGCATGATCATCCCGGCCAACACGCAGCACTTGCGGCATGCGCTCGAGCCGATGTGCATTGGTCGCGCCAGCAAGACCAAGATCAACGCCAACATGGGCGCTTCACCCGTTTCTTCGAGCACGGATGAAGAGGTCGAGAAGCTGAAATGGGCCGAGCGCTGGGGCGCGGATACGGTGATGGACCTATCGACCGGCGGAAATTTGGACGAATGTCGCCAGGCCATCATCAACAACTCGCGCGTGCCGATCGGCACGGTGCCCATCTATTCGATGATCATCGGCCGCAAGATCGAAGATCTGAGCGTCGAGGTGATCATGGACAGCCTGCGCTATCAGGCCAAGCAGGGGGTAGACTACTTCACGATCCATGCGGGCGTGCTGCGTGAGCATTTGAACTTCGTGCAGCGCCGGTTGATCGGCATCGTCAGCCGCGGCGGCTCCCTGCTCGCCAAATGGATGCTCGTGCACGGCAAGCAGAATCCGATGTACGAGCACTTCGATCAGATCTGCGACATCATGCGCGAGTACGATGTGTCCTTCTCACTCGGTGACGGCTTGCGCCCCGGCGGTTTGGCCGACGCGAGTGACGACGCTCAGCTGCGGGAGCTGGAAACGCTGGGCGAGTTGACCGAGCGCGCTTGGAAGAAGGGCGTGCAGGTCATGATCGAAGGTCCTGGTCATGTGCCGTTCGATCAAATCGAGTACAACATGAAGCTCGAGCGCAGCCTGTGTCACGGCGCCCCGTTCTACGTGCTCGGCCCGCTCGTAACGGACGTATTCCCCGGCTACGACCACATCACCTCTTGTATCGGCGCGACCGCCGCCGCGTATCACGGCGCCAGCATGCTCTGCTACGTGACGCCCAAGGAGCACGTCGGGCTGCCCAAGAAGGACGACGTCAAGCAAGGTTGCATCGCCTACAAGATCGCGGCGCATGCGGCGGACGTCGCCCTGGGCATTCCCGGCTCCCGTGATTGGGACGACTCACTGACCAAAGCGCGCGCCGCGCTGAACTGGGAAAAGCACTTCGAGTTGGCTTTCGACGGCGACACTGCCCGCGCTTTCCACGACGAAGATCTGGACGTGGATACCGATTTTTGCGCGATGTGCGGGCACGACTGGTGCTCTGTGCGAATCTCCAAGGAAATCGTGGAGTTCGCTAGCGGCAAGGCCGACGGTTTCGAGCGCGACAAGGTCGTTCAATCGGCAGCCCTGACCGCCGAGCAACGCGAGATCCTCGAAAAGCGCGGGGTGCTCAGCCCCGAGGAGATCCATCGCCTGGCGTCGAAGACGCGCAAAGCGGTGGGCGCGGAGGGCTCCAAGGGCTCTTGCCATTCGGACTACGTGGAGCCGCAGACGGCCCAGCAGATTCAGGAACAGCGGCTCGTGCAGCTGCGCACGAAGCCAGAGGTATCGGCCGCGGAATGACGAGCGTCGTCATGACCGACGCAGATCGCTACGTGTTTCACATCACCGAGCGCGGCGCATTCGCCGCCGCGCTCGAATCTGGCGCCTACGAAGCCGAGAGCTTACAGCTCGAAGGCTTCGTTCATTGCTCGAGGCGCGCGCAAGTCCTGCGCTCGGCGCAGCGCTTTTTTGGTGGCAAATCGGGGCTCGTTTTGTTGTGCATCGACGCCGAGCGAGTTGGCTCTTTACTGCGCTACGAAGCGGCCGATGGGGAAGCCTTCCCGCACTGCTATGGGCCGATCCCACTCGAGGCAATCCCGGCCGTGATCGACTTTCCATGTCGCCCGGACGGCAGCTTCGACTTGCCGCAAGAGCTCGAGCTCTTGGTCGGCTGACGCTACGCGTCGCCGAAGGCTGGGCCGCCGTGTGCCGCGCACGTGACCATCAAAAATTCATGATCGCTGCGCGCGCAGCCTTGGGCGGCGTTTCAGGATCTCTGTAGAGCAGCGCGCAGTTGGCGCGCCCCGCGACGAGCTCGTCGTTCAGCAGCTATGGTGGTCGGAGACGCCCCAAACGAATCGCTTGACGCAAACCGCTGCCGCACCGCTACGGGGCAGCCACGAGAACGTCACCGCCGCTCGAGTAATAGAGCCGGTCGCATTGGGCGTTCGGCACGGCTCGCGAGCGCGTGTCGAGATCGACAACGGTATACAAAGGGGCGTCCGGGCGATCACGGAAACGCGCCATTTGCTTGCCGCTGGCTTCGTCGAGATAAAACAGCGTGCGTGAATCACTGGCTAGCCCGCTCGGCAGCGGGCGCGCCACGGTCGTGCCATCGAACAGGTCCTGACTGATGCTCTGAGGTGAACCCCAGCCGCCCGGGCTCGACACCGACTCGAAAACCACCGACAAACCTTCGAAGCCGCCAGAAAAACCGCCCGCGGGCGGGGGCGTGAAGGCGGTGAAGACGAAGCTCTTGCCGTCTGGCGCCAGGACGGGCGCGGCGTAGTGCTGCATGGTTTGAATGGCGCGCTGATTGATGCCCAAAAACGCGCTGTCGTCGGGCGTGCTCGAAAACTCGGCGCTACGCGTCGACCGAGTGAACGCGGCAAAGCTCTGCCCCGTGCTCGCCAGCAATACCAGCGTTTTGCCGTCCCCGCTGAGCGCGGCGCCGGCCGATACATCATAGCCATCGGCGATCGCCAGCGGCGTTGCCGTGCCGAAGGCGGCGCTGGCAAGGTTGCGGTGCGCACGCATCGCGACGGCATCGCGCAGAAACAGAATATCGAGTTCGTCAGCGGTGATCGCCAATAGCTCTTCGTTCGCGGCGGTCGAGATACCGCCGAGCGGTGTAGCGCTCGCCCAGACCGTAGTTTCCGAGCACGCGCTGGGAGTGACGGGGATGATCATGCCCTCGTCTTCGCCGCCCTCGCCCCCCTGGCCTGCGGCGCTGCCTGACGCGCCCGCGCTTCCACCCTCGGGCTCGCCGGCGCTGCCTGCGTCGAGGTTGCCGCCGCTCCCGCTCTTGCCCACCGACGAGCGCCCGCCTGCGCCACTCTTCGACGAAGCACCGCCGTCGGCGATCGCGGGCGCGCGCTCGGTCGGATCGGACGAGCAGGCTGCGCCCACGGCGAGTGTGATGCCCAAAGCAGGCAGGATGAAACGATTCATTCGGCCGGTACGCAGCTGTAGTTCTGACGCCAATTGGTCAGGGTCGGAGCCAAAGTGTTTTGATCGTTGGGGACCATGCGAATCGTCACCTTCAAGTATTGCTGAGACTTGAGACCCGCAGCCAGCAGCAACGCTCCGACGTCGCTACCGATCCAGGTCGTATTCGAGGCACCGGTCGCGGTACCGAGCTTCACTACTCCGGCCGTGCTGACAGTCGTGGGATAGACCGGCAGCGTTGCAAAGTCGTTCCCTTTGGCCGAAGTCTGCGCGTAAAACTCGATCTTGGAATTTAGGGTAGGCGTGACGGTCTGCCAATCGAAGAAGCGCCACACGACCTTCGTGCCCGTTTCGCAGACCGCCGTGTAGTTGCGCTCGTAGTTGGCCGGGCCGAGGATCAAGAGCGGCGGGGGCGGCGAGCAAGTGCCGGTCAAGCACACCGAGCCGATGCAGCAGTCGTTGGTGACCGCGCACGTTCCGCCTTGAGCGACGCACATACCGACCGGAGCCGCTGCCGTGCAATGACGAGTCGGCGGGTCGCTGACCGGTGTGTCGATCTTGCACACGGCGGTCTTCGGACTGGCGAGGCCACCACAGCAGTCTTCGTCGACCTCGCAGCTGCTCGCGCTGGCCGTGCCGTTGCTCTTGCAGCTGTCCAACACCCAGAAACCACGCTCGTTCAGGTAATTGGCCCCCGACGTGCTGTAGTTCTGATTCGGTAGCAAAAAGGCCGGATGGCTACGATCGGCGCCCGCGCTGGGCGTGTCGTCTACGGCTGAGATCCAAAGCGCGCTCTGGACTTGGCTGTAGTTGGTGATTTGGGTGTAGCTCGCGGTGTTCGAGTAGTCCTGCTGCACGGCCGGCAAATTGAAGGTGTTGCCGTAGGGCCGGGTACTGGTGAACACCACCCAGCGGTAGCCACCCGCCGCCTGCGGAGACACGGTCGCCTGATAGGCCTTGTTCGCGTCGATGGCACGCTCGCCGGAGTTGAGGTTGGTCAGCGCGACCGGTGTGGGCGTGGCGGCGGCCGAATCGATCGACCAGAGCTTTCCTGGGTCTTCGAAGTAGTTGGTCGGCCCCACGTAGCCGTACTTGGTCCAACCGGTGTTGGTGCAGCAAGCGTCGGTGGGCGTGGTCGTTTGATAGATGACGCTGCGCGAATCGCTCTCGAAGGTGGGCCACTTCATCACGTCGCCGAAAGGCCAAGTGTTGACCAGCGAGCGGCGACGCTTGAACACTTTGTTCGCTTGGTCGAAGTCGAAGATGCTGAGACCCTTGCGCCAGCCCGCGCCGGCCGATTGGTCGCCGTCCACGAAGACCAGCTTGCTGGCGTCCGGCGCGAACGTCGGCAACATCATCGCGGTCTTGCCCAGACCCCACACGCCGGCGGTGGCCGACGTGACGTCGATCGGATTGACACCGCTGGCTTGGGGCGTTTGCCAGGCCGAATAGCTGGTGTTGTTGCCGTTGTCGCCGCCTTCGCGCATCAGGCCGGAGCGGTTGACATCCCCGGTGGGCTTGAATGCGGTGACCGGAATCGCGGTCCAGCCCGCCGAGTTGCAGTTCACCTTCCACTGCAAAAGATGCGAGGAATTGCCGGTCGAGTCGAACCAAGTGAACTTGAAATCGTGATCGCCAGCGTCGAGGTAGGTGGTGCCGTAGAACGCGCCGGGGCTCCAAGTGTTCGCAATCCGGTTCTGATCGAGCCACAACCGCCCGCCATCGTCGACGTTGCTGCTAGTTTGAAACTCGTAGACGCCGCTGCACGGGGCGGTCAAAAGGCCGGTCCAACGCGCCGACATATTGTCGCTGCTGGTCAGCTGCGAGAACTCCGTGCGACCGCTGCCGTAGTTGTTGTAGAGGGTCGTGTCGTAACGGGTAAAGGAGGACTGCAGCGTCGGGTTCTGAGCCAAATTCCGGTTGAAAACTTGATCGCCGTAATAGCTCACGGTCAGCCCGTTCGCGGGCACGGTGTAGCCCGCGGGGGCGTAGAGATTTGCCGTGGGAATGCGCTCGGTCACCGTGCCGTACTGCCAGCGCAGCTTGAGCAGCGCGGACGTGGTCTTCTCGACGTGCTCGACCTTGAGGCTATACAGCGTGCCCTGGGTCATCGCGATGTTGCCGCTGCAGGTGTTGGTGGCCGTGGCGGTGACGTTGATCACCTGATTGCCAGCTAGCGTGACCTTCGCGGTGTCGTTGGCGTCGACACACAACACGACGTTGCCGGTGTACGGCGACTCGAGCTGCCCTTGCCAAACGTCGCTGAAGTTGTCGACCGGCAACGAGCTCTCGCTGGCCGGGCTGAGCGTGGTCCAATCGGCGTAGATATCGGGTTCGAGCCGCTGCAAGGCGACCGGAGCCGTGAACGAGTTGTTCGCGTAGTAGCTCACGTCCAGGCCGTGCGTACCGTCGTTCGGATAGAGCTGAGCCTCGGGCACGACCGCGAGCGGAACGGTCGCGCTGCTCCACGACAGCTTGATCGCCGATTCGAAGGAGTGATCCACTTGATCGAGCTGGATCGGTACCTTCACACCGGCGGTCATGGCGATCGTGCCGGTGAAGCTGGAGGGAGCAGCGCCCGACGCAGGCACGTTCGTAGACTTGTCGATCACGGTGGTGCCGTTGATGATCAACTTCACGGCGTCGGTGGTGTCGATCTGGAACGTGTACGTCTCGCTGCTCAAGGCCTGGATTTGCCCGGTGCGCCGCACCGAGTAGTCGGTCGGCACTAGGCCACCCGGGCTGGACGCGCCGAAGTCGAAGTTGACGATCGGGTCGATGCGCTTCCACAGCGGGCTGGCAGTCGTGAACGTGGTGTTCGGGTAATATTTTGCGAGCAAGCCCGTGCCCGTGCCGCCGGATTGGATCGTGCTCAGCACCGTGAACTGACGAGCACTGTTGACGCCGACCAAGGCTTGATTGGTGTTGCCCCAAAAGTTGTTGGCGGCAAAAATCAGCGAGCCATCGGGTGTGAGCGGAGCCCAGGCAAAACCACGCCAATCGTTGTTACCGGTCTTGTAGGGGTCGCGTGCGGGGGAAGGCACGAAGTCGGCCATCGGACTCAGCACCCCACCCGAAATCTTCGATAGACCGCCGTTGGTCGGGCTCCAAGATTTGTCGGAGGTCGCAAAGTAGGTGCCGTTGGCGGAAACGGTGTGGCACACGGGGCACTTGTTGCCGCCGTCGGGGTCGACCGTCACGTACGCGCTCTTCGCTGGCAGCGGCGAACTGGGGTCAGCGACCATCATGTCGGTCGCACCGCTGCGATTGTATTGCGTGTAGTAAATCAGACCGCGAACGGGTGCGGAGCTGAAGTGGAGCGTACGCGCGACGGCAGGCGCCGGCACACCACTAATCAAGCGTTGCACCTGGATGCGAACATCGGAGCCCTTGCCCGTGTTCTCGAAATCCTTCCACACCGCTTGTGGGATGGTCGCGTTCGGCGGATTGGATTCGGGGATGATCGCGTTCCAAGCGAAGGTCGCGGTGCCGGTCGCGGGATAGCGCAGGCCAACTTGCACCGCGTCGGCAGCTGTGCCGCCGGTATCCCACTGGATGAGCGGCGGAATCAGCCCGAGCGGCAACACCGTGTTGGCGTACGGGTAGAGGAAGGTCATCGGGTCGCTGCCGGCCACGGTTTTCGCGAAGTTGGTCACGGCGTTGGCCGGCGCCAGCACCGTGTCCGTGGCAGTGACGGTCACCTTGAGCTGGGCCGTGGCCGAGAACTGCCCGGCGTAGGCGGTCACGTTGAGCGTGCCCGGTACCGCACTGATCATGTTCACGGCGCCGTTGGTCACGGTAGCCACGTCGAATCTATCCAACGACCATGCCGGCGAGAGCGTACCCGAGTAGCAACCGGTGGGCAGCAGCGCGACACTGAACGACGGATTGGCCGGCGTGACCGTGAGACGCGAGCGCTTGCCGGTCGGATCGCCCATTACGCTCGCGGGAATGATCTGCTTCGCGATGGTCGGAGAGCTGTAGCGAAGATACGCCGCGCTGCCGCCCGAGCCTTGATAGTACTCGAAGCGAAACAGCACCGGCACGCCGGCCGTCACGTTGATCGTGGGCGAAGCGTATTCCGTGACGCCTTGGCTCTGCCATTTATCGATGACGAGGGTGCCGTTGATCCAGAGCCGAGCTCCGTCGTCCGTCGCCGTATAGAAGGTATACGCCTCGGTCGTCGTGGGAATGACCGACCCGGTCCAGCGCGCGGACCAGTTGCTGGCCGCAATACCGGCTGGGCCCGGCGCTGCGCCGTTGTAGTTGTTGTTGATGTTCGCTTCGATGCGCGTCGCCGTCGGCGTCCAGGTCGTGGGGATCTGGCTGACGGTCGTGTTGATTTGATTGAAGTATTCACCTTTCACGTACGCGGAGTTCAACGCAGAGATGGTGATGCTTTGTGTGGCCGGCGTGATCGACAGGCTCGAACATCCCGTACCCACCGGCAAAGGGATGGTCGGCCTCATCGTCAGGCCGCCATCGTTGATGAACGGACCACCGTCCAGGTTCAAGCCTCCGGCATCGTCGACGATGCGCTGGCAGTACGGATCACACGGATTGTCGGTACAAGCCTTGGAGGTGCCCAGCCCTTGAGTCTGCTGATCCCTGGCCGGCAGATTGAGGGTCGCGATCCGATCGCCGATACATTCGCCCCAAGTGTTGCCGTCGCAGGTGCGTTTGCCGATGGTGCAGGATACGTAGTCGCCCGAGCGTCGCTCCACTTGACCACAGTCGACGACCTCGTCCGCGTTCTCACAGGCGCAGCCCTTGTTGGGCGTCTCGCAGGGGTCCACCACGGGCACCGGCTTGTCCCCCGCGTCGGCAGTGCCCGCGAATGGCGCACTGTCGTGTCCGCCGTGTGAACAAGCATTGCCCATGGCGAGCAGCGCCAGAGCCAGGGCCAAACGCAGTGGCTTTCCGAACATGGATCTCCGTGGTCAACAACGGCCGCTTCGGCGGCCATGTAATGACGGAGCCCTGCAAGAAACGGGACACTCGAGCCACGCGAGCGGCGACGAATGTGGGTAAAATGCCGGAGAAAAGGGCGCATCGCGCCCGTTCTCGCACATCGACACCCGAGCGCCGACACGCGTCACGCTCTCGCCGGAGGCTTGGCCGGATCAGCCCAGCACGTCGGCGATCACGTAGCGGCCTGGCTTTTTTCCAGCCAAAAACTCAGCCGCGCGTAGGGCGCCGTGGGCGAACAAGTCGCGATTGGAAGCGCGATGAGTGAGCTCGATCCGCTCACCGTCACCGAGCAAGTAGACCGTATGATCGCCGATCACGTCTCCGCCGCGTACGCCGAACACGGCCATCTCGCTGTCGGTCCGCGCGCCGACTTCACCATCGCGACCCCGCAACTCACGCACCTCGGGCCGCACTTTTTTCACGGCTTCCACCAAGCGCGAGGCGGTGCCGCTGGGCGCGTCAATCTTCTTGCGGTGGTGGAGTTCCACGATTTCGACGTCGTAGCCGAGGCCCAAACGGCGCACCGCGAGCTCCACGGCCTCCGCCAAGACTTGAATGCCGAGGCTCATGTTCCCCGCCGAAAGAACGGGCACGACCTCCGAAGCCTTGTCGAGGGCACGCTTGGCAGCAGCGTCCAAATTAGTGGTCCCCGTGACGATGGCGACCCCTTGCCGGGCCGCGAGCGTTGCTAGTTGTGCGACCGCGGATGCAGTCGAGAAATCGATCACGACCTCGGCCCCGAGCAACGAGGATGCGACGTCTGGACTCGTGACCACGCCAAGCGCTCCGAGCCCCGCCAATTCGCCCAGATCGCGACCGAGTAGTCGATCGGTGCTCGAGCAAGCAGCGCCAACGATTTCCAGCCCGGGCTTGTTCTGAGCGAGGCGCGTGATGGCCAAGCCCATGCGACCCGAAGCGCCGTGCAATGCGAGCTTCATGATGCCTCGAATTCGGCCATTGCCGCGCTGAGTCGCGCGCGACATTCGGCGGAGGCTTCCACTATCGGCAAACGGACGCTCGCGCTGGCGCGCCCCTTGAGCGCGAGTGCCGCTTTGGCAGGCGCTGGGCTAGCCTCGGAAAACATGGCCTTGTTCACGGCGAACATCGCGACCTGCCGCTTGCCCGCTTCTAGCCAGCGCCCAGCGAGTGCGTCACCGACCATCGCGCTGACCTCTTTCGGGTACACGTTGCTGGTGACGCTGATCACACCCGTCGCGCCAACGCTCATCATCGGCACGGTCAGCGCATCATCGCCAGAGAGGATGGAAACGGGGCGTTTTGCGCGAGCCAGCAGCTCCTGACAATGCAGCACGTTGCCGGTCGCGTCTTTGAATCCGAGCACGTTCGGGCAAGCGTCGAGCACGCGCAGCGAGCTATCGACACTCAGCTCGACCGCGCTGCGGCCGGGAATGTTGTACAGCACGACGGGCACACTGACCGATTTCGCGACCGCACAAACGTGTTGGAAAAGGCCCTCTTGGCTGGGCCTGCTGTAATAGGGCATCACCACCATCACCGCGTCCGCGCCGGCATCGACGGCGGCGCGCGCGCCTTCGATGCTCTTTTTGGTGTTGTTCGAACCAGTGCCAGCGAGCACGAGCGCCCGCCCTTTGGCGATACGCTTGCTGCGCGCGATCAGCTCGCGCTGTTCGACCTCCGTCAAGGTAGGCACCTCGCCGGTGGTGCCGCACGGCACCAGACCAGCGATGCCGCCTTCCAGCTGCGCCTCCAAGAGCTTCTCGAACGCGATGAAGTCGATCTCGGAACCGTCGGGCGAAAACGGGGTTACCAGCGCGGTGTATGCGCCAGAAAAGCTGAGCTCTGCCATGGAGGGCTTCTTTTCCCGCGTTCTCGGGCGCGGCGCAACCATCCCACCGCGCTTTCGCCGCGCTTTGCCGGGACAACACCAGCCAGGCCCCGACTTTCGCGAGGATGGCGGGGTGCGTCAGCTCGGGCGGAATTGACCCCGTGTCATCCCCGGGTACTATCGAGTTCCCGGTTCGATCATGGCCTCGATTCTACCCGGTCGTCGGACCGCGATTTCACTGCCGTCCGAACGGCCCAAAGGCGCAGGTCAGCCATGCCTCGTGATCATCTCTGGCCCGGAGATGGGCCGCCGCATCGACTTGACGCACGAAGAAGTGTCGATCGGCCGGAGCGACCAGTGCACCGTGCACGTCAACAGCGACCTGGTGAGTCGGCGCCACGCCGTCATCAACCGCATCCTCGGGCACTACATCGTGGTCGATCTGAAATCGACCAATGGTACATTCGTCAATGATCAGCGGATCGAGCGGGCGGAGCTGAAGGACGGCGATCTGCTGCGCACCGGCAAGACCGTGCTGAAATACCTCGAGAACAACCTCGAGCTCGAATACATGCAGCACATCCTGAGTCTGGCTTCGATCGACTCGCTGACGGGGCTGTACAACAAACGCCACTTCGATGAAGTGTTCGGCAAAGAGGTCGCCCGCGCAGACCAAACTCAGCAGCCGCTGTGCCTGATAGTGCTCGACATCGACCATTTCAAGAAAATCAACGACAACTTCGGGCATCCCGCGGGCGACGCGGTGCTCAAGCACGTCGCGTCCGTGGTCAAGAGTCAGATCCGGCCCAGTGATACGCTGTGCCGCGTCGGTGGGGAGGAGTTGGCATTGGTGTTACCGCACACGCCGCTCGCGCTCGCGACACAAGCCGCCGAATTGATCCGCGTCGCAGTCGACGACACTGCTTGCGACGTCGACGGCACGATCATCCCGGCCACGCTGAGCTTGGGTGTCGCGCAGCTTGCGCCAGGCGAGGTGCCGGAAGGTCTGTATCGACGGACCGACGAGCGGCTGTACGCCGCCAAGCACAGCGGTCGTAATCGCGTGTGTTAGCTCAGCCGCGTGAAGGACTCGATCAAATCGGCCAGCGCGGGATAGCGCAACGTGAGTTCGCTGCGCGACGGCATGTTGAAGTCGGCAAAGTCGAAGCCGGGCGCGACCGTACAACCGCACAGCACGAAGCCTTCACCGATGACACGAGCCGCTTGCAACGTGCCCGCGGGCACCACCCATTGCGGGGATTCGCCGTGCTGCAGGCGGGTTCCGAGCTCGACGCGCTGGTGCATGCCCGCGCGATCGATGGTGTGTAGCTCCAGCGTCGCGCCCCAGTAGTGGTGCCAAACCTCGTCGCTCAAGACAGTGTGAAACGCCGAAAACTCGCCAGCGCGTAGCAAGAAATAGATCGCTGTGGAGGCGGCGCGCGAGACCGGTGCGAAAGGTGCGGTGACGCTCTGTGGAGCGCGAAAGGTCTCGCGGAAGAACCCTCCCTCGGGATGCGGGGAGAGCCCGAGCGACGAGATGACTTCGTGGGCGGTCAGCGAGTTCACGCCGTCGCGCGCCTATTCGAGGCCAGCACGGGTCGCGTGTAGCGCAAGCCGGGGCCCGACTTTCGAGCCAAGCATTTGGCGCTCAATGCCGCGGCAAAACGTGCGCGCGCCGGCTCGGGCAGTCGCGCGAGGCAGTTCTTGGCAAACTCGGCATCGGCCTGACACCGAGCCAAAAGACGTGCCACGCGCGGTCCGTGGGTCCGGCTGCAAGCCGCGCAGATCCCCATTTCCAACGAGGCAAGCGAGCTACAGCAACGGCACGTTTCGAGGGCGGGCATGGCCCGAGCCTTAGCGGAGCCTGCGCCGCTCGGCCAAGTTCTAGTACGGATGAGCACGAAAAAACGCCGCCCAGCTCCAGGTGAGGGCCGAAATTGTCCACCGCCGTGGGCCAAATCCGCTAGCTTCGGCCGATGGCCCACGACGACGACCACGACCATGTTCATGACGAAAATTGCGACCATGAGCACGGTGACGATGAATTTGCCGAAGAGCTCGAAGAGTTCCTCGGCGAGTTCCAAGAGCTGCTCGGCACCGATCCCGAGGCCGCCATGGAGCTCGTGGAGAGCGTCGACGAGACCTTCGCCGCGCACCCGCTGATTCGCATCGCCCACGCGCACGCGGTGTGGGTAACCAAAGGCGCGGCGAGTGCACGCGGCGAGCTGGAAACGCTGGTCGCCGCCGAGCCGGATTTTTCGGACGCGCACTATGCGCTGGCCGACGTCTACGGCGAGCTCAAAGAAGAGGCCTTGCGCATCACGCACTTCCTGCGCGTGCTCGAGCTCGATGAAAAAGACGACCTGGAATCTGGCTTCGACGTCAGCGAGTTCCAAGAACTGATCGTGAAAAGCGCCGAGGCCGCCCTCGCCGGCCTGCCCTCACCTTACTTGGAGCGCCTGAAAGACGTTCCCGTGTTGCTGGAAGCCCGCCCGAGCCAGGTGCTGGTCAAGGACGGCTTCGATCCGCGCGCACTCGCCCGTTTCGAAGGGCCCACGGTCGAAGCACCGGCTGGCGATCTAATCCCGACCAGCATCATCCTCTACACCGCCAATTTGCCGGCAGAATTCGAAGATGAAGAGGAGCTCGCCAGCGAGATCGAGATCACGTTACTGACGGAGATCGGCACCTACTACTCGCTCAGCGACGAGGAGCTCGACCGCCTCGGCTTGGAGTGAGCCCGAGCCAAGTCTAAGAAAGCGAGCGCAGCTCGCGTCGGCGCAAAGGCGCGCGGCGTGAGCACGCCCACGCTGCGCGCCGCACCGAATTGCTCCAGCCGCAGCACGCGCAGCGTGCCGCTCTCCCGCTCGCGCTGGACCGAGAAGCGCGGCACGATCGCGACGCCGAAGCCGAGCTCGGCCAAGCGCTTCAACACCTCCACGCTGCTCATCTCCATGGCCAACGTGAGCGGCAACTTTTCCGCGGCAAATGCCAAATCGACCCAGGCACGCGAGCTGGTCGTGCGGTCGAGCAGCAAGAGCGGATGCGGGGCCAGCTCGCGCACTCCCAGCTGACGGCGTTTGGCCAAGGCATGCGCAGGCGAGCAGACCGCGACGTCTTCTTGCGCCGCGAGCTCGACGCAATCGAGCCGCTCGCTCACGGGACGACCGGAGACCGCGAGCGAGCTCGGTAACGGCAAGCTGACGATCCCCAGATCGACCTGCCCCTCCGAGACGCGCTCGGCGATCACGGGCGATGGTCGATTGTCGATGCGCAGATCGATTTTCGGGTAGCGCTCGCGGAAGGCAGCAAACACCGGCGGCAAGAAATAACAGGCCAGGGTGTCGCTCGTGCCGAGCACCAACTCGCCTGAAGCGAGCGCACCGAGGCCCGCGAGCTCACTCTCGGCCAGTGCCATTTCGTCGAAGATTCGCGTCGCGCGGGCGAGCAGTGCGCGCCCCGCATCGGTCAGACGCGGGCGGTGACCGTCACGCGAGAACAGCTTTTGGCCCAACTCTCGCTCCAGCAAGAGCACCGCCTGGCTCACCGAGGACTGCGTTTTACCTAGTTGTTTTGCTGCCTTGGAGAAGCCACCAGCGGTCGCGACGGCGCTAAAAGCAGCCAACCGCGCACTGTCCAAAATCATCGTCATTACTTATCAATTGTATCATTTTCTATTGGATTGCATAATGCGCGGGGCAGACCATGCTCAGCCCATGATCGTCATTCCGGGTCGCGCGGCGTTGTCGGCAGGGCGTTTGCAGAAGCGCCTGGCCAAAATTCAAAGCCACAACCCCGCGCTGTCGGCTCTGAGTGCGCGCTTCGTCCATTTCGTGGACGCGGGTGACGCGCAGCTCTCCGAAGGAGAGCGAGGGCTACTCGAGCGATTGCTCGACTACGGACCGCGCGACGCGGGCGCGGTGCTCTCGGGCGCGCGCTACCTCGTGGTACCGCGCTTGGGCACGATTTCACCGTGGGCTTCCAAGGCGACCGACATTGCCAAGATCTGCGGGTTGCCCCAAGTGCGCCGTGTCGAACGGGGCATCGAGTACGTGGTCGTGGGTGCGCTCGAGGACGAAGCCGCGCTGATTCGAAGCTTGCACGATCGCATGACCGAGTCGATGTTGCGCACTGAGGACGAAGCCAGAAAATTGTTCGCTCGCGCGGAGCCCAAGCCGCTCGGCATCGTGGATCTGCTGGGCCTCGGGCGGAGCGCGATCGAGGAAGCGAACCGCAGCCTGGGCCTGGCCCTGGCCGCCGACGAGATCGAGTATCTGGAGCAAAGCTACCGCGCCCTCTCGCGCAATCCCACGGACGTGGAACTGATGATGTTCGCACAGGCCAACAGCGAGCATTGCCGGCACAAGATCTTCAACGCCGACTTCGTGATTGACGGGCAAAAGCAGCCATTTTCGCTGTTCAAAATGATCCGCCACAGCACCGAGCAGAGCCCCGGAGGCGTGCTCTCGGCGTACCACGACAACGCCGCCGTAATCGAAGGCCACAGCGCACCGCGCTTCTTTCCGAACCCGGACGACGGCGTGTATCGCGGGCACGATGAAGAGCAGCACATCTTGCTCAAGGTCGAGACGCACAATCACCCGACCGCGATCTCTCCGCACCCAGGAGCCGCGACCGGTTCAGGCGGAGAAATTCGCGACGAAGGTGCCACCGGTCGCGGCTCGAAGCCAAAAGCCGGCTTGACTGGCTTTTCGGTCTCCAATCTACGCTTGCCCGGTGCGCGGAAGCCTTGGGAAATCTCTTACGGAAAACCGACGCGCATCGCCTCCGCGCTGGACATCATGTTGGAGGGCCCGATCGGCGGAGCCGCTTTCAACAACGAGTTCGGGCGCCCCAACTTGACCGGCTACTTCCGCACGCTGGAGCTGGAAGCGAACGGGCCCGCCGGGCGTGAGGTGCGCGGTTACCACAAACCCATCATGCTCGCGGGCGGTTTCGGTCACATCCGCACGGACCACGTCAAAAAGGGCATCATTCCTGCAGGAGCTGCGATCGTCGTGCTGGGCGGACCGGCGATGCTGATCGGCCTAGGTGGCGGCGCGGCATCATCGGTGAGCTCCGGCGCCTCGAGCGAAGACTTGGATTTCGCCTCCGTGCAGCGCGACAACGCGGAGATGCAGCGCCGCTGTCAGGAAGTGATCGATCGCGCCTGGCAACTGGGCGACCAAAACCCGATCGTATCGATTCACGACGTTGGCGCGGGCGGGCTGTCCAATGCCTTGCCGGAACTGGTCAACGACAGCGGTCGGGGCGCGCGCTTCGAGCTGCGCAAGATCCCGAACGACGAACCGAGCATGTCGCCGCTCGAGCTGTGGTGCAATGAATCGCAAGAGCGCTACGTGCTCGCGATCTTACCGGAGAACCTGGCGCGCTTCGAAGCGCTGTGTGCTCGCGAGCGTTGCCCGTACGCCGTACTCGGCCACGCCACGGACGACGGCGTGCTCACGGTCGACGATGCGCACTTCGGCAATCAACCGATTGCGTTGCCGCTGCAGGTGCTGCTGGGGAAGCCGCCGAAGATGACGCGCACCGTCGAAACCGGCAACTATCGCCCTGAAAACGACGATCTGAGCGGTATCGATCTGGCCGAGGCCGCGCGCCGAGTGCTCTCTTTGCCGACGGTCGGAGACAAGACTTTCTTGATCACGATCGGCGATCGCACGGTGACCGGGCTCGTAGCGCGCGACCAGATGGTCGGCCCATGGCAAGTGCCGTGCGCGGACGTAGCCGTTACGGCCACCAGCTTCGAGGGCTACACCGGTGAAGCCATGGCCGTCGGTGAGCGCACACCCCTCGCACTACTGAACGCGGCTGCGTCGGCGCGCATGGCCGTCGGCGAAGCTCTGACCAACATCGCTGCGGCGCCCATCGCGCAGCTGTCGGAGATCAAACTATCGGCGAACTGGATGGCCCCCGCGGGACACCCGGGCGAAGACGCTCGCCTGTACGAAGCCGTGCGCGCGATCGGCAGTGAGCTGTGCCCCGCGCTCGGCATCGCCATTCCGGTCGGCAAAGACTCGATGTCGATGCGCACGGTCTGGGAGGAAGACGGCGCGAAGAAGAGCGTCACCGCGCCGCTCTCGTTGATCGTGAGCGCGTTCGCCAAAGTCAGCGACGTGCGCTACGTGCTCACGCCGGAGCTGCGGCGCGATGTGCCGGACAGCCAGCTCTTGCTGGTGGATTTGGGGCTGGGGCGCTGCCGGCTGGGCGGCTCGGCGCTGTTTCAGGTCTACGGTCGGGTCGGGCACAACCCACCCGATCTCGACCAGCCCGCTCTGCTGAGTGGCTTTTTCGGGGCCATTCAAGAATTGTCCAAGCAGGGCTACTTGCTCGCGTACCACGATCGTTCGGACGGTGGTCTGTTCGCGACGCTCTGCGAAATGGGCTTCGCTGGAGGTACGGGCTTGGCGATCGATCTCACGGCCCTGAGCGGCGACGCGCTCGCGTTGCTCTTCAACGAAGAGCTCGGGGCCGTCCTGCAAGTACGACGCGCGGAGCTCACGGCGGTCAATGCCTGCTTCGCGGCCCACGGGCTCGCGGGCGCGGTTCACGAGCTCGGCCGGCGCGCGGCGGGCAACCGCATACGCATCGTACGGGGTGACGAAGTCCTATTCGATCAGGATCGCGCCGATCTGCGCGCGCTCTGGTCCGAGACTACGCACGCCATGCAGCGCTTGCGCGACGACGCGAGCTGCGCGGACGAAGAGCATGAATCTCGCTTGAATTTGGCCGATCCTGGCCTGTCCGTCTCGCTCAGCTTCGATCCCAAGGACGACATCGTGCGTTCGCTCGTGCGTGGCTCCGGCCCGCGACCGCGCGTCGCCATCCTGCGGGAACAAGGCGTCAATGGCCAGATCGAGATGGCCGCCGCCTTCGACCGCGCTGGCTTCGACGCGGTCGACGTGCACATGAGCGACATTTTGAGCGGCAGAATCGGCCTGGCCGATTTCCGCGGTCTCGCCGCCTGCGGCGGCTTCTCGTACGGTGATGTGCTCGGCGCTGGCGAAGGCTGGGCCAAATCGATCCTGTTCAACGCGCGTGCGCGCAGCGAGTTCGCGGGCTTCTTTGCGCGACCGGATGCCTTTGCGTTGGGCGTGTGCAACGGCTGTCAGATGCTGTCCAATTTGCGTGAGCTGGTGCCCGGCGCCGAGCTCTGGCCGCGCTTCGTGCGCAATCGCTCCGAGCAATTCGAAGCGCGCGTGTGCCTGGTCGAGATCGCCGACAGCCCGTCGATCCTGCTGCGCGGAATGCAAGGCTCGCGGCTGCCGATCGCGGTGGCGCACGGCGAGGGGCGCGCCGAGTTCGAAAATGATGCCGCGCGCGCGGCGCTCGACGCGAGCGGCCTAGTCGGCGCGCGCTACGTCGATCACTTCGGGCAGATCACCGCCCACTACCCCGAAAATCCAAACGGCTCACCCAGCGGGATCACCGGGCTGTGCAACACCGACGGCCGCGTAACCCTACTCATGCCCCACCCGGAACGGGTGTTTCGCAGCGTTCAGTACTCGTGGCGGCCGCGCGAATGGGCCGAAGATGCGCCCTGGTTGCGGCTGTTCCGGAACGCCCGGGCGTGGGTCGCCGAGCACTGAATATTCCACTGACGCGGCTCGTCCAACGCGCACCAACTGCCCTGCCTCGTCCGAGTCGCGCTATGACTACTCGGTTCCTCCCATGCCGCGCCCGCGTCTCGCCGTGCTCGCCTCGCTGATCCTCGCGGCCTTCGCGTTGGCGTTGCCCAACGTGTCCACCGCAGAGCGCACACACGCGAAGCCAGCGCGTAAGGCGTGTCCTGCACAGAGACCACAGACGTTTCTGATCCGTTCGAATTTCGTCAAGCGCGGGGCGTTGAATGCGGCCGCTCACGAACAAGCACTCCGTTACCGCGCCGAACAGTACGGCAGCGTCGAAGGGCTGGGCCTCGAGCGCTACAACAAGCAGAAGGCCTATGCTAGCGCGGTCAGCGTACACTTCATGGGCTTACCCCTGCAGATCCACAAGCGAGTGGCGCCCGCGCTCCGCTGCGTCGAGCACTATCTCGAACGCACTTGCACCGGTCCGAAGGAACGCTACACGCCGCGCGCCATCGGCGGCTTCCGGCAGACGAACACCTATCGCGGAGGTGAGGTTTCCAACCATCTGTTCGGGATCGCGATCGACATCGACCCTAACCGGAACCCGTGCTGCGGGTGCGTCGCGCCCTGGCGTGACCACCCCGCCTGCCGGAGCTCCGTGGAGTCCGAGTTCGAGCGAGCTGCGCTACCTCGCTGCTGGATCGACGGCTTCGAGCGTTTCGGGTTCTACTGGTTGGGTCGAGATCCCGAACTGCGCGACACGATGCACTTCGAATTCCTCGGCAATCCCGGGCTGTTAGCGCCTTGAGCCGCAACTTGCCCGCCGGCGCCCCCCACACATACACGATCGCACTCGAGAGGCGGAATGGTCATTTGTCCAACGGCCGCATGCCCGACGGGTAGCGCGCGGGCTTCAGCGCTTGAGGAAGCTGGCTGCGAAGTAGCCGTCGGTGCCGAAACGGCTCGGGCCAATCCGAAACGCGCTCGGCACTCGCTCGGCGTGCCACAGTGACCCCAGCTCGGGACAGTCGAAGGCGACGGGCTCCAAGATGTCGAGCACGCGCTCGGCCAACGCTTCGCATTCGGCTTCGAGCACGCTGCACACCGCAAACACCAAGCGCCCACCGCTTCGCACACGGGTTGCGGCCGAACGCACGATGCTCTCGGCGAGCGCGGACAAGCGCGCGGGATCTTCGGGCAGGAGCCGCGCAGCGATCTCCGGACGACGCCGGAGCGTGCCGGTTCCCGTACACGGCGCGTCGACCAGCACGCGATCGAAATCAGCCGGCACGTCGCCAACGCCGACCGTCCAATCCAGCGCCCGCACCTCGGGTGGCCTCAGTTGCAGACGTGCGTATTCGGCGGACAAGGCCTCGAGCTTCTTCGGATAGACATCGGTGGCCCAGACGGCACCGCTCTGGCCGACTTGCTCGCTGAACAGGGTGGTCTTTTGGCCGCGCCCGGCACACGCGTCCAAGATCCGCTCGCCCGGGCGCGCGCCGAGCGCAAGCGCAATGGCCTGCGCGCCTTCCTCTTGAACGACGAACGCGCCTTCCGCGTACCCTTCACGTTTCCGTGGATCGCCGGCGCCCGCTATCAGCCGCGAGCGCGGTGATGCGCGCCCGACCACGCTGTCCGCGAGCCAGCTGGGTAGCGCGCGTTCGGAAACGAGGCGTAGCCCGACGACCTTGTCCGGCTGCGGCATGATCAACGCTTGCGCTTCGATTTCCCCGACCGAGTGCACGAGCGCCTCCAGCAGCCACGGCGAGACATTCTGGCGGGCGGCCTCGGTCGCCACCAGCTTTTCGCCCTGGGCCACCTTGCGCAACACCGCGTTGGCAAAACCTGCCACTTGTTTGCCACGAACCGCGCGCACGCCGTTCACCGCTGCATTCACGGCCGCAAACGCGGGGATCCGATCCAGCGACAACAATTGGTAGGCAGCGACGAGTAGCTCGGCTTTGACGACGACATCCTTCAAGCCACGCGGAGCGAGCGGTGCGAGCCGCGCCTCCAGCGCGCTCTTGACGCGCAGGGTGCCATAGAAGAGCTCGGTCGCCAGGGCTCGGTCGCGCTCAGCCAATGCCAGCGCGGGCGCTCGCTCGAGCTCCACCGACAGCGCGGCCGCGCCATAGGCGTCGTCGCGGAGCACGCGAATCAGCGCTTGAACCGCGATGCCGCGCGCGCTCGCGCCGGGCACCGGTGCCGGCGCGTCTGCCGAAGAATCAGTCACGACGTCAGCCTCTCGGGCCTTTGGCGGCTTGAGCGTTGGCATCCCAGCGTTTTTCGAGATCGTTTTTGAACGCCAACATGGTGAGCCCGACCAAGATCGCCATGCCGACCACGTGCGCCAATTCACGGATGCGCATCGGCAGGGGGCGGCGTAGCACACCTTCGATCACGAAAAACAGCAGGTGACCGCCGTCCAACACTGGGATCGGCAACAGATTGAATAGGCCGAGATTGATGCTGATCAGGGCCATCACCCAGATGAAGTGATCGGCCCCTTTGCGGCCCTCTTCGCCGGCCACTTCATAGATGGTGATCGGTCCTGAAAGGGCCTTCAGGCTGATCCGACCCTCGATTAAGCGGACCAGGCTGACCATCACGAAATGGCTGACGTCTGCCGTCTCTTCGATGGCCTTGGTCAGCGCGTAACGCAGCGGAGCCGAGTGCTCCACGCTGTCTTCGGGCGCGAGCGGCACCCAATCTTGGATCTGCAGCACGTAACGTGAAAACGACTGACCGTGGTCATCGGTGAAATCTTCACGGCGAACCTGGAACGTTCCCGAGCGAACCACGCCATCTCGCGCGGCCTGATAATCGATGCGGTGCGGGCGATCCGGCTGGGCCATCACGCGCTCACGAAAAGTGGACCAGGCGGCGACCGGCTCGCCGTCGAGCTTCAATACTTTGTCGCCCGGACGCAGCCCGGCTTTGTAGAAGTAGCTGTCTTCGGGCACGACCGCTGCGTACAAATCGGCAAGCTCGAGGCCCGTGCGCTCGAGCAACGTGGTGCCCGCGGCGTCCGGCGTGAGCGCGACCACACCCGCCTCGAACACGGCCGCGTCCGCCAAACCGCCGAGCGCGTTCGGCACCGAGATCGGCCTGAGGTAAGTGATCGGCATCGTCTCTCCGGCGTTGTCGCCGAAGGCTTCGCTCAAGTCTTTGAAGCGCCGAACGGGCAGACCGCCCACGTTGGTCACGATGTCGAAGGTGCGCAGACCCGCGCGATATGCCGGTGATTCGGCGTTGGGGACGCCGATCACGGCGGCCGGCGCGCTGGTTCCGATACCCACGCTACCGACACGGTCGGTGATGTCGAGTTCGCGGCGCTCGACCTTTTCTTCGCTCGTGACCTCGACGTCGACGTGACGATTGTCGCGAAAAACTTTGAAGTGCAAGAGCTCGCCCGGGCTCTTGGCGATGATGCGCTCGACCTCGTCGAAGGTCGCGACCTCTTCCCCGTTGACCGACATGATGCGATCGCCGGGCATCAGCTTGCCATCCGCAGGGTGCCCCGGCAGCACGATGCCTACCGTGGGTGGCAGGAACGGACCATCGCCGACGAACACGGCGAAATAGAGCAGCACCGGAAAGACGAGATTCATCGCCGGACCGGCGAGCACGATCACGATGCGCTTGTACAGCGGCAGTGACTCGAAGGTGCGCTTGCGGTCCTCCGGCAGCACCACGTCGCTCTTCGCTGCTTCCAGCATGCGCACGTAGCCGCCCAACGGAATTAGCGACACGCAATATTCCGTTTCGCGTCCGCGCAGCCTCAACACCTTCGGCCCGAAACCCAGGCTGAAGGTCAGCACTTTCACGCCGAACGCTTTGGCGAAGAGAAAGTGCCCCAACTCGTGAACGAATATCAGCGAGCTGATGAGGATGATGGGGTAAAAAAGATCCATCCTCGAAGTCGCGGAACCCTAGCACTCATCGGCGGGCGCCTGGCAAGTGTGCCAAAGTTTCCAACAAATCAAGGCGCTTGGCTGGCCTATTTTACGCTGCCACTGGCCCAGCGCCGAGTGCCCACACCGAGCAGCGCGGGAAAAGCATGACCCTTGCACCGAAAAAATCACCCGCGCTGTCGCGCGTCACATTGCATCACTTGATGACGCCCGCGCACGCCAACGCGCTCGGGAACGTCCACGGCGGAGTGATCATGCGCCTGGTCGACGAGTGCGGCGCGATCAGCGCCATGCGCCACGCGCATCGCCCGTGCGTCACCATCGCCATCGACTCGATGACCTTCCGCGAGCCGGTCCACGTGGGAGCGCTGTTGATGTGCGAAGCGAGGGTGAGTTACGTCGGGCGCACGTCGATCGAAACCTCGGTGCGCGTGCACTCGGAGAACCCGGTCACGGGTCAGACCACGCACACCAACTCCGCGTACGTGGTGTACGTCGCGCTCGGTGAGGATGGGCGCCCCACCACAGTGCCCGGTCTCGAGCTCGAGACCGACGAAGATCGCAAGCTGTTCGCCGAGGGCGTGGAACGACAGCGCCATCGCATCGCACATTCGGGCTGACCGCTCCCGTGCACTAGGCGCGTGCGTTCGAACGAGCGCTAGTTTCGCGACAGCAAGACCGCGTCGAGCGTCTCGGCCGTCAGCAATTGGCGATGAAGCGATCCAGCTGCGCTTCGTCAGCCTGTGCCCGCCGTTGCCGTGCGGCGGCGGGCAATCGGCGGCTGCGCCGGGTGAGTCGCACCGCGCTCGGGCGCAGCGAGCCGCAGCTTCGGCAAAGAGCTGCAGCGCCAGCCCAGCGATCGCCCCCCAATCTCGCGGGCCCCCCGCGGCGAGCGGCGGATCAGCTCGGAACTAAAACTGCGACCTCGGCGGTTGACAGAATCAGCAAGGCGCTCGCACTTGACCCGCCACCCGACCGAAAAACCGCCCCGTCCGAGCGAATTTATAAAGTCAATTCGCGCATTTACCCAACAGGAGCCGACACCCGCGCCAGTCGGCGAAGCTGAAAACCAGGCTGGCACCGGGAGTGGCTAAGGATTAGGTTCCCTGGGATTTCGCGGGCCCTCCCCTGCCTCCGAAACAATTGACGAATTTCTGCGGGGGCGAGCGAGTCGAGTGACTCGTGGCGCCTCCTCGCGAGTGGACAAAAGAACATGCTCACCTGGGTAGCGAAGAAGCTTTTCGGCACGTCGAACGAACGCGCGGTCAAACGGTTGCAACCGCTGGTCGTCGAGATCGCCGGGCGCGAAGCGGCACTGAAGAAGCTGAGCGACGCCGAGCTGCAGGCCAAGACGGCCGAGTTCAAACAAAAGCTCGATCAAGGCGCCACGCTCGACGACATTTTGGTCGACGCCTTCGCCGTCTGCCGCGAGGCCAGCTCGCGCGTGCTCAAGATGCGTCACTACGACGTGCAGATGCTGGGCGGCATGGTCCTGCACAAAGGCTCGATCGCGGAGATGCGCACCGGTGAAGGTAAGACCTTGGTCGCGACCTTGCCCGTGTACCTGAACGCCCTGGAAGGCAAGGGCGTGCACTTGATCACGGTCAACGACTACCTGGCCACGCGCGATGCGGAGTGGATGGGTCGACTGTACAAGTGGCTCGGTCTGAGCATCGGCACGATCGTCAATCAGCAGCAAGACGAGGACAAACGCCGCGCTTACCAGTCGGACATCTGTTACGGCCAGAACAACGAGTTCGGCTTCGATTACCTGCGCGACAACATGAAGTTTTCCGCGCTGGAATACATGCAGAGGCCATTGAATTTCGCGATCGTCGACGAAGTCGACTCGATCCTGATCGACGAGGCGCGTACGCCCTTGATCATCAGCGGCGCGGCCGACGCGGCCAGCGAGAAGTACCGCACCCTGAACGAGATCGTCACCAAGCTGATCAAGGACGAGCACTACAACGTCGACGAGAAGGGCTTCAGCGCCGCGCTCACGGATGAGGGCGTGGAGACCGTGCAGCGCTTGGTCGGCATCGACAACCTGTACGACCCCGTCAACGTGCAGAGCTTGCACATCTTGAACCAGCTGCTGCGTGCACACGCCCTGTACAAGCGCGACCAGCACTACATGGTTTCGAGCGACGGCAAGGTGCTGATCATCGACGAATTCACCGGCCGCGTGCTCGCCGGTCGACGTTGGAGCGACGGCCTACATCAAGCGGTCGAGGCCAAGGAGAACGTGCGCATCCAAGAGGAAAGCCGCACGATGGCCACGATCACCTTCCAGAACTTGTTCCGCTTGTACAAGAAGCTCGCGGGCATGACCGGTACGGCCGAGACCGAGGCTCACGAGTTCTCGGAGACGTACAAGCTGATGGTCACGGCCATCCCCACCAACAAGCCGAACATTCGCCAAGACGACCACGACGTCGTGTACAAGACCGAGCGTGAGAAGTTCAACGCACTGACGCGCGACATCCTCACCCACCACGAAGAGGGCCGCCCGGTGTTGGTCGGCACGACCAGCGTCGAGAAGAGCGACGCGATCGCCCGCATTCTCAAGAAAAAGAAGATCCCGCACAGCGTGCTGAACGCCAAGCACCACCAGAACGAAGCCTCGATCGTCGCGCAGGCCGGTAAAAAAGGTGCGATCACCGTATCCACCAACATGGCCGGTCGCGGTACGGACATCATGCTCGGCGGCAACGCCGAGATGATCGCCACCGCGGAGTTCAAAGATGCCGGCAAGACGCCGGAGAGCCACCCCGCAGAGTATGCGGCGCTGCTGGCCGAGGTGCAGGCCAAGTGCAAGGTCGAGCACGACGTGGTGACCGAGCTGGGCGGTCTGTACATCATCGGCACCGAACGCCACGAGTCGCGCCGCATCGACAATCAGTTGCGCGGTCGCGCTGGCCGCCAAGGTGACCCTGGCTACAGCAAGTTCTATCTCTCGCTCGAAGACGACCTGATGCGCATCTTCGCCGGCGACCGCGTGAAGAATTTGATGGATCGCATGGGCATGCCCGACGACGAGCCGATCGAGCATCCGCTGGTCTCGCGCAGCATCGAGAACGCGCAGCGCAAAGTCGAAGAGCGCAACTTCGACATTCGCAAGAACCTGCTCGAGTACGACGACGTGATGAACGCGCAGCGCAAGACCGTGTACACGCTGCGTCAGCAGCTGCTGCTCGGCCGGTACGCGCCTGAAGAGCACGACGAAAACGGCAAATCTACCGGTGAAATCCGGACCATCCCCGTCGATGAGAAGACCGCGGAGCGCTCGCGCCCATTGGTCGCCCAGCTGATCGGCATGTACTGCGATCCGCCGCTGCAACCGACCGGTGCCGATGGCAAGTACCGCGCGCCCACGCAGGAGGAGCTCGAAAAGGCGGGGCCGCTCGTGGAGCTGCGCTCGCTACAGACCGACGCTTATCACACCTGGGGTGTAAAGCTGGACTTGGAGACGCGCAAAGAGCGCACGCCGATCAGCGTGTACAACGAGATCGTCGAGCTCGTGATTCACGGCTTGTCGGAGCAGCGCGAGCGCGTGCTCGATCTGCTGGACCGCGTCGTCGGGGCGATGGTCGAAGAGAACTGCCCGCCCAACAAGCAAGCCGAAGACTGGGATTGGAAGGGCATTCACCAGGGCTTCAAGGAGCACTTCCGGGTCGACCCGAACGAGAGCATCAACGAAATCGGTGACGCCGAATTCCTGGTGCGCGAGCTGTATCGCTTCGGCGAGGCTGCCTTCCTGGAGAAGGAAAAAGAGATCGGGCCGGAGATGCTGCTGCGGGCCTTCCGCCGGCTGTATGTCGAGAGCATCGACGAAGCTTGGGTGGAGCACCTATCCAACATGGAGCACTTGCGCGATGGCATCGGCCTGCGCGGCTACGGCCAGCGCGATCCCAAGAACGAGTACAAGAAAGAGGGCTACAACCTGTTCTTGAACATGATGGCTAAAATATCGAGCACCGTGCTCGTACGTCTGTTCGAAGAACGCCCGCATCGTCAAGACGAGATCGCGGCCATCGAGGCCGAGGCCGAAGCGCGCTACCGCGCCGAATTGGAAGCCGCGGTTGCGCGGCACCCCGGTGAATCGGACCCGACTCCCGAAGCGGCCCCGCTTCCGGTTCAGGCGCGCCGTAGCGCGCCGCCCACGCCCAAGATCGGCCGCAATGATTTGTGCCCGTGTGGCTCGGGCAAGAAGTTCAAGAAGTGCCACGGTGCGATCTTGGAAGAGGACGGCGCCGTAGACGACGACGAGACCGAGGACGCCCCGGCGAACGCGTGATCGAAGTCTCGAACCTGACCAAAGACTACGGCACCGTGGTCGCGGTGCGCGATCTGTCATTTTCGGTCGGGAAAGGCGAAATCGTCGGCTTTCTCGGCCCCAACGGCGCAGGCAAGAGCACCACGTTGCGGGTCTTGGCCGGGTTCTTGGGTGCCTCGAGTGGCCGCGTACGCATCGCCGGCCACGACATTGCCGAGGCTCCCCTGGCCGCGCGCCGCGCGCTCGGTTACATGCCGGAGAGCGCGCCGCTCTACCCCGAGCTGCGCGTCGCCGAGTATCTACAGTTTCGCGCCCGGCTCAAGGAAGTGCCGCGCGCGAAGCAAACCGCCGCCATCGGCAGCTCGATGGAGCGCGCGGGCGTCGCGCACATGGCGGGCACGGTGATCGGGCATCTGTCCAAGGGTTACCGCCAGCGCGTTGCGTTGGCCGATGCTCTGGTCAGCGATCCTCCGCTCTTGATTTTGGACGAACCCACCGCGGGCCTCGATCCCAATCAGATCCGCGAGGTAAGAGCACTGATCAAAGACTTGGGCGGCGATCGAACGGTGCTGCTGTCCACCCACATCTTGTCCGAGGTCGAAGCCACCTGTGAGCGCGCGCTGGTCATCGACCGCGGCCGGCTGGTCGCCGAGGGTACGATCGAAGAGCTCCGCGCACGCCAAAATTCCAGCGCCCTGAACGTACGCGTACGCGACCCGAACGCGGCCGCCGAAGCGGCAATTGGGCGCATTTCTGGGCTAACGCTGCGCAAGGTTAGCACAGACGATGCCTCCGCCGAGCGCCGGACTTTGCACCTGTCAGTCGGTGATGGCCTCGATACAGAGCTGGCGATCGAAGCGCTGGTGCGAGCACTGACCGAAGCAGGCATCGGCATTCATGCGCTGATCCCCGAGCAGGCATCTCTGGAACAGGTCTTCAGCGAGCTCACGGCTCACGAAAAGGCGGGCGCTGGTTTGGTTCGAGCAGGCGGCGAGCGGTGAACGGCTTCTTGGCGATCTACCGGCGCGAAGTGCTCAGCCTGTGGGTCACTCCCCTCGCCTGGGTCTTGCTGACCGTATTTTTGCTGCTGCAAGGCGCGATTTTCTACTCGATCATCACGCATTTCGCGAGCATGGCCGAGGTCTCCGTCGATACCGGACCGGTGCAGGCGTACTTCGGACAAGAGTCGATTTTCTTGCTGATGACGCTGCTCTTGGTTTGCCCGGCCCTCAGCATGCGCGTCTTCGCCGAAGAGCGCCGGAGCGGCACGATCGAGGCCCTGCTCACCGCGCCCGTGACCCCGGCCAGCGTCGTGCTCGGCAAGTATGGAGCGCTGCTCACCACGTACGCGTTGATCTGGCTGCCCACGCTGCTTTATGTCGTGATTCTGCGGAAAACCGGGGTCGTCGATTGGGGCGTGGTGGGCTCGAGCTACTTGGGCTTGCTCGGCATCGGAGCCGCGTACCTGAGCCTCGGCACGCTGATGAGTGCCATGACCAAGAGCCAGTTGGTCGCGCTGCTCTTGACCATTTTCCTCGAGTTCGGGCTGTTCATCTTGGGCGTCGGTGAATACATCTTCGATCCGGGCTTGTTCCGGGATCTATGCGCGCACGTCTCGATGATGGGCCAAATGGAGGACTTCTCGAAGGGGATCCTCGATTTGCGGCGCGTGGTGTTCGACGGCACCGTGACCGCGCTCGGCCTATTCGTGACCACGCGCGTAGTGGATTCCTGGCGGTGGGGATGAGCCGAGTGAGCAAACCCGAGGCGAACACGCGTGGCGGAGTCTCGCGCGCATTTCGGACGTTCGCGGCGCTGGGTGTGCTCGGTGCAGCGCTCTTGGCGGTCAACCTGAATGTGCTGGTCGCGCGCTGGTACAAGCGCTGGGACCTGACGGCAGATCGCCTGTACACGCTTTCGCCAGCCACCTTGAAGACGCTGCACGCGCTCGATCAGCCGCTTTCCGTGACGGTGTTTTTGAGTCGCGCCGATCCGCTCAGCGTGAGCGTGCGCCAGATGCTGGTTCAATACCGGGCCGAAACCACGAAGCTGACTTCGAAATTCGTCGACCCCGACCAGAATCCTGCAGAATTTCAGGTACTCCAGAAGGAACTGGGGCTCCTCACCGGGCACGCGGAAGACGGCCGAGTCGTCACCGACGCGAGCTTGGTCATTACCCGCGGCGAGCGCCACTGGTTCATCACCAGTGACGAACTCGTGCGTTACGACGACCAGTCGGGCAAAGCTCAACCACGCCTCGAGCAAGCACTTACCGAGGGCATCGCCAATGTGCTCGGCGACGACAAAGCCAAGGCCTGCTTTGCCACCGGTCACCGGGAGTTGTCGATCGACGACGTGGGACCGGAGGGGCTAGCCGAGGTGCGTCACCGCTTGGAGAAGAGCAACTTCGAAGTGATCGCCGTGGATCTGGCGGCACCCGCCGCGGATCTCACGGGTTGCACGGTGCTGGTCGTGCCCGGCCCGGGCGTCGCGGTCGACGACGCGGCTTCTGCACGGATAGTAGCGTTCATTCGAGGCGGTGGCAGCGCCTATCTACTGATTGCTCCGGTACTGGGCGAAGACAAGCGCGTGCAGCGCTCCGGCCTCGAGCCAGTCGCAAAATTGATTGGTGTCGATTTGGGGCAAGACTTCATCCTGGAGACGGACACGGCACTGCGCTTGCCGCGTGGCGTCGGCGAGGTGTTCTTTGCGACGCCCCAAACCCACGAAGTGACCCGCGGCCTGGAACGGGAAGGCGTGAAAATCGACTCGCGGGTGCTGGTGAGCGGCGCACAGAGCCTGAGAATTTCCAGTAATTCTCCGGCCAAGGCGCTACTTACTTCGAGCGACAAGGCGCTCTCGGTGCGCGATCTGAGCGGTCTGCTCGACCCGAATCACAAAGACGATCCGATCGAGCAGGCGGCTCGCAGTAGTTTCACGCTGGCCGTTGCGGCAGAACTTCCCAAGCCCGCGGGCTCGACCGCCAAGTATGGGCCGCGCGTGGTGATCGCAGGCTCCGCCAATCTGGTCTGGGGCAGAAACTACAGCGATTCGTCGCTGTACGGCGATCGGCTATTTTCGGAAAATGCGCTTAGCTGGCTATCGGCGCGCCCGGCTCTGGTCAGCGTGCCCGAAAAAACGGAACACGACGTCGGCCTATCGCTGAGCGATGGCACACTGGCCGAGGTCCTGCGCTACGTGCTGATTTATATGCCGGGCTGTGCGGCTGCGCTGGGCGCGTTCGTGCTGCTGCGCCGGCGCTCGATCGAGAAGAAATCGCGCCAAGACGAGGCGGCGTGAAGCCGTCTTCGGGGACGTTGCTGAGCATCGGCATGGTGGTGCTGGCGTGCGCCTCGACGCTGCTCGTGTTTACCACGCGCGATCTCGCGGGCACGAACGATACGGCGGAACGCGGGCAGAACTTGTTGGCGTCCTTTCGCAGCGAGGACGTGACCCGTCTGGAGCTGATCGCGTCCGGTCCGAAGCTCGCGATCGAGCGCGGCCCCGAAGCCAGCGGATCAGCACAATTTCGGTTGGTCGAGCCAGTCAAGGAGATTGCTGACCCGGCCCCGGTCGACAAGTTCCTGTCCGCGCTGGGCAACGCTCGCGCCTTGCGACCGGTCGAGCAAGGTCCGTCTCCCACCGCGCTGGGCTTGCAGAAGCCCGCGCTGCGCGTCTCGGTGCAAACGGCGAAGCGTTCCTACCAACTCGCGCTGGGCGGCAACGCGCCCACGCCCGCGGGCGCGCGCTACTTGCAAATCAGCGTCGATCACGAAGCCCCCAAAGTGATGGTGGTCGCCAAAGCGGTGGCCGATGATTTGGCCGTCGAACTCGACACATTCCGATTGCGGAGCTTGGTGGCCGTGAACGAGGCCGACGTAGCGCGGATCGGCATCGCCAGCCCGAAGCTGAACATCGGCCTGCAGCGTAGCTCGGGTACGAATTTCCTGATCGACGTCGAGCAGTCGAAGCTGCTCGCGAACCGTGAAACGCTGAAGACCTTGTTCTTTCAACTCAGTCGCCTGACGGCCAGCGCGTTCTTATCGGAGTCCGAAGCAGAGACAGCGCTCGGCCGATCGCCAGCCCATTTTGAAATCGAGCTCAAAGAGGCCAAAAGCAAGCTGATTTTCGAGGTCGGCGGTAGCTGTCCAGGCGATCCTTCGCAACTGGTCGTGGTTCGGCGCGCGCCCGACATTCAGCGCGCGTGCGCACCGCGCGAGCTGGAAGCCACCCTCGAGCTGGCGCCCAGCGACTTCATCGATCGACGTGCGTTCTCGCTGCACGCCGACGAGGTCGAGGAACTCGACATCGAGGGGGGCAAGGGAAAATTCGCGCTCGTACGCAAAGGCAGCGGCTTCGTGCTGCATACGGGCAGCGAGACCACGGTCGAGCTCGAAGCAGGCAATCAACGCATCACGGAGCTGCTCGAGGCCGAGGGCGAACGTGTCCCCTTCGAGCCTGGTAAGTTGAATGCTTACGGGCTCGACCCTGCGCCAAGCTCGGTCACGCTGCGTTCTTCTGCGGCGCGCGACGCCGACGTCGTGCGCCAAGTGGTGCGCGTGGGGAACCGCGATCAAGCCGGCAACTTGCTCGTCTATCGCGAGCAAGATGGCGTTTTACTGCGCATTCCGCGCGAGCTATCGCGCGGCTTTTCCATCGATTCCACGCTGCTCTATGCGCGGAAACTGACGGAGTTTGGGCTATCGAACTTCGTGTTCGCTGAGATCGAGCACAAGCAAGCGCGGCAAGTGCTTCGTCGAACGAACGACGCGCTGCGGCTCGAAGAGCCCAAAGGCTTCGACGCAGACGGCGTTTTGAGTTCGGACTTGGTTCAAACCTTGGGCGCATTGACGGCCGAGCGCTTCGTCGCAGATCACGACGATGGCACGTTCGGCTTGCAGCATGCTTCGCTGCGCGTGCACTTCGCTTTCAAGAACGCAGAGGGTGTAAAAGTCGAACGACATTTGCGCTTCGGTGATGAGACGGCCCTGGGCGTGTTCGCCAGCGTGGAAGACGACGGTCCGGTCTTCATCCTCGCTCGCTCGGTGCGTGATACGTGCCAGCTCTCGTTGCTGAACCGCGCAGTTTTTCCGACCAGCAGCGATGCCTTCAACGGCATCACCCTGGAAGCGCACGGCCGCTCACTGCGCCTCGTGCGTCAGGGTGAACGTTTGATGGTCAGCCCTTTCGGCAGCTTTCCCCAAGATCGCGTCCCCCAACTGCTCGACGCGCTCGGCGATCTGCGGCCAGAAGCGGCGCTGCACACGGGCCCTCCCCTGGCCAGCGAGGGATTTTCTGCACCTTCTTTGACGCTGCGGCTCTCGCCGAGGGTTGGCCCCGTGCAGACCGTGAGCTTCGGAGCGGGTGATTCCTGGCGCTCGACGAGCGTCTTTTACGTTCGCGTCAGCGATGTCGACGCGACCTTCGTGATGGCGCAAAGCAAGGTCCGAGCGCTGAGCGACGCGCTGTAACGCTGGCCTTGCCTTTGTGTCAGTTGACCAGCTTCGACTTGGTCGCCGGCTGGTTCCAAATCGCGTCCCAGTTGCGACGATAGTCGTCCGTCGCCACCTGCGCAGGCCCAGTACGCTGTAGGGCCGCCGAAGGCGCCGGCTCTTGCCGATCGCCCGCCGCTTCGGGCGGCTTGAAGTGCGTCTCGACGTCACACAGCGCCGGGAAATGAGCGCGCGGCCGCAGCGTCACGACTTCACCCGTGATCGGCGCGCCCTCGCGCAGGGGACGGACCGCACCGAGCTCCAAGCGGTCACCCCGCGCGCGCAGAATTTTGAATCCTTCGCCGTCTGGGGTGACGCCGTGGATCAGGGCCACGTCGGGCGAAGCAGGCGAAGCGGACGGCGCAACCGGGGGCTCGCTGCCTCGCTCATCGGCCGGCTTCTTGGACGTCACCCTTTTGGTCTATCGCAGCCGGCGGGCGCCCGCCACTCACTACGGCAATTGCCGCAGGATTTGCCGCCACCCTACATGCCAATCGCGGTCCGGTACACCCATCCGACGCTGCCTTTGACGTCGTATTTGATGCGGTACCAATCGCCCCGACGCCCGGTCACCGAAATTCTGGTGCCTTGCAGAACCCGAGCCACCACTGCGCCGTCGCGACTGGGCGTAGAGCGCACCAGAGCCACGTCCCAGGCGACCGTGGCGTGACCCGACGCCTCCGTGACATCGGCGGGCGGCGACTCACCGTTCGCCGGGGCCGGCTCGCCCTTGTCAGCGTCTGCTTTGGGGAACTCGACCTTGTAGAAAATCGAGTATGCGTCGTGCTTGTGCGCGATACCCAGCAGCGACACGTTCGAGAACTCTTTTTTTTCGCACTCGACCAGGGCTTCGGTCTCGGACTCGCTGAAGGTGGTGCTCTTGCCGCTCTTCACGTTCTTGACCGCTTGCGACGAAAAATCCAAATCGAAACCCAGAGACAGCACGCCGAGTAACTTGTCAGCACCTGCACAGGCAGCGAGGGCCTGAATGTGCGGGCGCGCGAGCCGGTCGAACTCGATGTGATCACACTCTTCTTTGAGCTTTTTGCCGTTCGCCTTGCAGGCCAAGAACTGCGGCTCACTGATCTGAAGACGATCCAACCGAGGCCCGCCCACCGCTGGCGGAGGCTCCGGTTCTGCGGCCGCCGGAGCGGCAGGAGCAGCCCCCTTCGCCTCGCCCGGAGCGCCGGTTAAATCAGCGCTGCTGCTCTCGGCCGGCTGACTGGGAACGCTCGGGACCAGCTTGAAGCCCGCCACGCGTGGCCAAATGATGCCAATCGCAAAGCCTGCGGTCACGATCAGACCCACCCGGCCAAAGCGCAGAGTTTCCTGCTTTGGGTTGGGGACTTCGATCTTCAGGGGTTGTCGTCGCTCTGCCGGCAAGTGACCTCGCGCTCGCGCTTCCGACGCGGGTTCTACCATACCGCCCGATTGCGACCGTCTGTAACCGTCTGTAACCGTCTGCGATCGAACAAATCTGGGCGTTTTGCCATGCTTATCGTGACTTTGGCCGGAATGACTTTCATCCGGCAATCGATCCGGAGAGGATGACGAGGGCGTTTCCATGAAGTCGTGTCCGCAATGCAAGCTGAAGTACCCTGATGACGCGGCTGGGTGCTTCTTGTGCGGCGGGGCGCTGGTGGCGATCCAAGACCCGCTGATTGGCGTCACCATCGCGGGCCGTTACCAAATCGAGGAGGTCTTGGGCCAAGGCGGGATGGCCACGGTCTACGCGGCGCGTCACCGGTTGGTCGACCGCCCGTGCGCGGTCAAGGTGATGAACGCGCAGTACACCCGCAACGAGGTCATCCGCGAGCGCTTTCGGCGTGAAGCCAAGGCCGCGCAAAAGCTCGCTCATCCCAACATCATCGAAATCTTCGATCAGGGGGAGACGCCCGAGGGTCTGGTTTTCCTGGTCATGGAGCTGCTGCGCGGCGAGACCCTGGCGGACGTGCTGGAGCACGGCAAGGTACCGATCGAGCGCGGCTTGCCGATCATGATTCAGATCGCACGCGCGTTGGCCCGCGCGCACGACCTAGAGGTCATTCACCGCGATCTCAAGCCAGAAAACATTTTTTTGGCGCGCCTGCCGAACGGCGCCGACCAAGTCAAACTGCTCGACTTCGGCATTGCGCGTTCGATGCAAGACTCCCGGCTGACCGGGGCCGGCGAGGTGTTCGGTACGCCTCAATACATGGCACCAGAGCGGATCACTTCGATCGAAGCAGGACCCGCCGCCGATCTGTATTCACTCGGCGTCATCATCTACGAGATGGTGACCGGTACGTTCCCCTTCGACGCCAGCGACATCACCACCTATTTCATCAAACATCTGAAAGAGGCGCCCGTCTCGCCCAAGAAGCACGATCCCTCCATTCCCGCGGATTTGGAGCGGTTGGTCATGGAGTGCCTGGCAAAGGACGCCAAAGATCGGCCTGTCGACGCGCACCGCGTGCACGCGGATTTGATGAACATCGCAGGCGCGATCGGGCTACGCATCCCGTCCGATGCCTTCGCTGACGAGCTCGAATCGCGAGCACCAGCCAGGACACTGCCACCAGTAGCGATCGACCGCTGGGTGAAACGCACCGCGCTGTTCGAGCAAATGCTGGCCATGGCCTTCGCAGGCGAGCGTCCGAGTCAGCTCAACCAATTGCTCAACGAGGTCAAGGAGCTGGTGCGCGAGATCAGCGAGCTGCGCAGCAAGGCCATCGCCGAACAGCGCGCGCTGGAGGCGATCGAAGCACGGGGACGCGAGCTCCGGCAGCGCCTGGGGCACGCGGTAGATGCGCTCGGTGTGGATGCCAGCAAGGCGCGTGACGAATCGAAGGCAGCACTGGCGGGCGCAGCCGCGCTCACGCTCGATCTAGATCGCCCCGCGCAAGAGCTGAAGCGGCGAGTGAGCGAAGTAATGCGCTGGGAAGGGCGTTCGGCGTTCGTCGAACCGTATCCCGAGTTGGCCACGGCGTATCGCGAATGCGCTGAAGTCGTGGACTCCTGGCTGGCCGCCAAGCAGCGACTCAGCGACGCCGAAGCACGCGTGGCCGCGCGTCGCAGCGAGGTCGAAGATCTCGAGTTCCAAATCCGAGAATTGCGCTCGGTGCTGGCAAGAAATGAAGAAGAGCTCGAGCGTGAAGTCGGCGATCGTCGGAAAGTGGTCAGTGAGCTTGGACCCCGCGCGGATGATTTGGAAGCGCTGCTGCTCGAACGCGCAACACGCTTTTGCACGCCGCTTCGCAGCCGACGTGAACTTTCGCCGCTATTTCAGGAACTGGAATCTGACGCTCAGACCTGAATCGCTCGCGTAGCTTTTTGCTACGCGATCAATTCGATTTGTTGCTGGACAGCATCGACTGCTTGGCTAACCCTATCCGCGAAGATGGGCTCAAATAGCGGCGACGGGGAAGAGTCGCGTGTTCCGCGGCGCTTGATACTGAAGTCCTTGGCAGCGGGCGCAGTGCTGTGGGAGCCCGCTTGTGGCGATCCCTCATTGGACGCACCCGCCGTCGGCAGTCATCAGATCATACCCCCCAGACCGATTGAAACGCGGATTCGGATCGAAAATCGCTTACCAGGGACGAGCGATTTCACGGTGCTGAATCCCGCGTATGAACGACAAGTCGAAGGCTATGCCTCCACGACTTCGGCCGGCCTCGGGGAAACGGTAGGGATTGCCGTCAACGTGAGCCGTGCCCAGGGCGTCCGTTGGGATCTGTATCGCATCGGTTACTATCAGGGACTGGGTGCGCGTCTGGTCGCCTCCGGTGCCGCGGTCCAAGTCGATCCCCAACCGGAACCGAGTATTAGCGCCAAGACTGGTTTGCTCGAATGTGCGTGGGCAACGGCCATCACGCTGACCGTGGATGCGAGCTGGATGAGCGGCTACTACCTGCTCAAGCTGACGACCGACGATGCTTTCGAGAGCCACGTGCCGTTCGTGGTTCGCGAATTCGGGCGGACAGCGCCCCTCTTGATGCAAGCCAACGTGACACGCTGGCAAGCGTACAACAAATGGGGCGGCGTCAGTCTGTATGTGAACGAGCTGCCCGAACCGAGGGTGTTCAACGGTGAGCGCGGCTATCAGGTCAGCTTCGATCGCCCGTATACTGTCAACCTAGACACCGGCATGTTGATCGAGCATTCAATGGTCCGCTGGCTTGAGAGGCAGGGTTACGACGTCGCCTATGTAACCAACATCGATATCGACAGCAGCCCGGAACTACTTGAAGGTCGTCAACTCTACATGACCGCCGGTCACGACGAGTACTGGTCGCTGCCTGAGCGGAACGCACTCGAAACGGCGCGGGACCAAGGGCTATCCATGGCCTTTTTCTCAGGCAATACCGCGTATCGCAGGATTCGTTTCGAACCTTCGAGTGCTGGCATCCCGCAGCGCGTCATGACTTGCTACAAGGACGCATCGCTCGATCCTCAACACGAAGCGCCGGATTGCACCGCTGATTACCAACGCCCACCGCACGCTCGCCCTGAAAACGGGATGCTCGGCGTGCTCTGGTCGGGTTGGGGTCATCTCGAGGGCTTTCCCTTCGTCGTCAGCGCGCCCGAGCACTGGATCTACGAAGGAACGGGCGTCAAGGCCGGCGATTCACTCGGCAACATCGTTGGCTACGAGTGGGACATGGTGTCGAACAATCATGTTTCGCCGGCGAACTTGGAAGTCGTTGCGGCATCGCCAGCCCTACATGAATACGGCTACACCTCCCAGCATCACTCGACGGTGTTCTACCCGACACCCACGAGCTTCGTGTTCGCGGCCGGAACCATTGGCTGGGCCAAAGGGCTTTCGGACGAAGGCGTCGCCAACGCCCGCGTCCAACGAGTCACGGAGAATATTCTATCTCGCGCGGGCTTATTCCCCGAAGCGGGCGTACCCCACTCCACCGTCACTAGTTACGAGGCGGGCATCGCGGTTAGAGCTCGCGTGCTCGCCGGCACCGGCAAGCCGGGTCACCAGGACGGCAAGGCCGCCAAAGCAAAGTTCCACTCGCCCTCGGGCATCGCGGTGGGCCCCGATGGCGAGCTGTACGTGTGCGACACCGGGAACAATCAAGTTCGAAAAATCTCCAATGACGGGCACGTCTCAACGGTGCTGGGGACCGGCGACATCAAGCTCCAAACGCCCACTGGCATTGCGGTCGACGCAAACGGCAACGTGTACGTTTCCGACACGGGCACGAGTCGCATTATCTTCTTGAGCAACGACGGCTCTTCGACCGTGTATTCGGGCAAAACACACGCTCAAGGCCATACGGACGCTCCGGATCGCGGCAACGCGCGCTTCAGTCTTCAGCGTGGCTTGACCATCGATGCCACGGGGATGCTCTACATTGCCGACTTTCGCAATGACGCCATCCGCAAATGCGACCCGAGCACGGGCGCGGTGACGACCGTCGTCGAAGGGGCAGGCGGTCCGACCGCGGTTGCGGTTGGTCCGGACGGCACCCTCTACTACCTCGCCACCTGGCTCGGAGCGATCATCAGCTGGTCCCCGAGCGGCGAGCGCACGGTGCTCGCGAACGAGCGGCAGATCTTTGGCGATCGGGGCGGCCCGGGCCTTCAGGCTGCGTTGCGCCCGGCGGACGGTCTGGTACTGACGGAGGACGGTTTGGTCTTCACCGACACCGGGAACAATCGCGTGCGGGCTTTGCTCTTCGATGCCCAACACAGCGTCGTCACTTTGCTCGGCAACGGGCGGGGCGGGGGTGAAGTCGGAGAAGGTTCCACGAACGAGCTGTGTTTACCTCGCGCGATCGCGGCTGTGTCCGACGGCTATGTCGTGGCTGACACGATGAACCATCGGATCTTGCATTTCAGCAACGATCCGGGCGTCGCCATAAGGAGGTAACTACATGTAATCATTGTCTTTCATCTGCCACTTCAGTGGCTGTTCCCGGTGGCCGTTGGTTCCCCCTCGGGGCCCGCAAAACGCTGGCCGCCTTTCCCGGGACCGCCGATGCACAGCGAAGTCGAAGTCGCTCAGAGCCGTAAGCCGAATTGTGGAGTGCCTGCTGTAATTCGCAGTGAGCTCGAGTCGAGGTTGAACGCGGGCAGTTTGGAGCTGCCGCTCTTGCCCGGCGTGGCGATGGAGGTCACCTCGGCGGCAGCAAAGGAAGACGTCGATACGCGAACCATCGCCGACATGCTCAAGCGCGACGCGGCGCTCTCGGCACACGTGCTTCGGATCGTCAACTCCCCCGTGTATAGCCCGCGCGCTCAAATCGTGAGCCTGCAGCAGGCGGTGGCGCGCGTCGGCGCGGTCAAGATCCGTGAGATCGCCTTGGTCATTGCCTGTCGGACCGGGGTGTTCAAGGCCAAAGGCTACGAGAAACAGATCGACGAGGTTTTCAGTCACTCGATCGGCACGGCCCTGTTCGCGCAAGAGATCGCACGCAACACGCGAAACAACGTGGAAGACGCGTTCCTATGCGGGCTCCTTCACGACGTCGGGCGCCCGGTCTTGCTCCAGGCACTGGTCACGCTGTTGCGCGAGTCGAAGGTCGTTGCCGATAGCGAGGCCGTCTTGGGGTTAGTCGCGGAGCTTCACGAAGCCGCGGGCTCCGCGCTGGCCAAAGCCTGGAAATTACCGGACACGGTGGTCGACGCGCTGGCAAAGCACCACGCCGTGCAGCCCGAGCACGAGAGCATTCCCGTGCGCATCGTGTCGCTGGCAGATCGCTTCGCTCATCTGGCCCACGACGGCGTGCTCACCAGTGACGCCGTGGTCGGGCACCCCGCGCTCGCGGCGCTCGAAATCTACCCGGATGTGCTGGACAAAATCATCAAGCGCGCGAGCGTGGTCAAAGAAACGATCGGAGTCATGTCGTGAGCGAAAACTTCGATCTGATCGTGATCGGCGGCGGCCCAGCGGGTCAAAAAGCCGCCGTGCAGGGCGCCAAGCTTGGACGCAAGGTGCTGTTGATCGAGCGCTCTCGGTCGGTCGGCGGCGCGTGCGTTCGCTTCGGGACGATCCCGAGCAAGACGCTGCGCGAGACGGCGCTCGCCCTCGGCAAGTTCCGGCGCCTCACTTCGCACGTCATGGACGTGAAGATGCCTGAGCACACTCAGATCGAAAGCCTGATGACGCGCAAGGAGGAGGTGATCGCCTCCCACGAAAGTTACATGGGCGCGCAGCTGGCACGAAACGGCATCGCGCAAGCACAGGGTGTGGCTCGCTTCTTGTCGGCGCACGAGCTCGAAATCGCCGACATTTCCAATGGCAAACGACGCGTGACGGCCCCCTTCTTCGTGATCGCGACCGGCTCCTCACCGCGCACGCCAGACGACGTTCCGATCGATCACGAGCACCTCTTGGACAGTGACTCGATCCTGTCTGTCTCCTACCTGCCCGAATCGCTGACCGTGCTCGGCTCGGGCGTGATTGCGTGTGAATATGCGTCCATCTTTGCGGCGCTGGGATCCGTGGTCACGGTGATCGATCGCTCACCGCGGCCGCTCGCCTTTCTCGATCCCGAAATCAGCGCCCACTTCACGCGCCAACTCGAGCAGTTCGGCGGTCAGTATCTGGGTGGGCGCAAACTAGTGAACGTTGCTTGGGACGGCCTGTCGATGGTCGAAACCAAGCTCGACGACGGCCAGCTGATTCGCAGCGAAAAGCTGTTCTGTGCGCTCGGACGGATCGCTCAAGTGCAGGGCCTGTCCGTCGAGGTAGCGGGCATCGGGCTCACGCCACGGGGGCTGATCGCAGTCGATGAGCACGGGCGCACGGCCGCTCCGCACATCTACGCAGCCGGCGACGTGATTGGCCCGCCCGCTTTGGCCTCTACTTCGATGGATCAGGGTCGACGCGCAGTCTGCCACGCATTCGGAGCCGAAGTCGGAGCGGCCCGCGAAGCCACCCCGGCAGGGATTTATACGATTCCCGAGCTGGCCAGCGTGGGCCTGACCGAGGCAGAAGTCAGCGAGCGTCACGGGAGCGCGTTGGTCGGTCGCGCGAATTTCAAAGAGGTCGCCCGCGGTCAAATCTCGGCCGCCGATGACGGCATGCTCAAGCTCGTCGCGCATCCCGACACGGGGGTGATCCTAGGTGCACACGCCGCCGGCGAAACGGCCGCGGATCTGGTGCACATCGCCCAGATGGCGATCCTCGGCGGCATGACGTATCACACGTTCATCGACGCGATCTTCAATTTCCCGACCTACGCCGAGGCGTACCGAATCGCGGCGCTCGACATCTTCGGCAAGCGAGCGCAACGGCTTGCAGCCGAGTGAGGTGCTGACTCATCAGGCAGAGAACTCAGCGCGCTCGGAGGTGCGTCGCTGGATCGCGAGCGCCCACTCTCGAACTCTCGAAGCGACTCAGAGGCCGTGATCTTCCAATCGAGAGTAGAGGCTTCGCCGACTGATCCCGAGCAAGCGCGCGTCTCAGCTTTTTTTGCGCCTTCTTCGGGGCTCACTGTGCACGAGCAGCTCGGGCACGCTGCCCCGGCGACTTGCGTTGGAGTTGATGGCGCGCGTTGCCTGGACCGTGCGCGTGTCGAATTCCCGGTACAGTTCGCGGGTTTCTGGCGTATCCGAGTTCGAAAGCAGGGCTTTGACGCCGCGCTTGGACAGACGCGCAAACGTCTCGGCTAAGCGCGCGTGCTCGGCCCCCGTGAAGGCGACCGAATGGTAAGCGGCGAAGCTCGCCGTCTTGGATACTGGCACGTACGGCGGGTCGAAATACACGAAGTCTCCACGCTTGGCGTTCGTGCAAGAGGCTTCGAAGTCTTCGACGGCGAGCTCGACGCCCTGCAGCGCTTCGGCCGCGGCAAGCAGGCGAGGACGATCGAGGATGCGCGGATTCTTGTAGCTGCCGTAGGGAACGTTGAATTCACCGCTGCTGTTCACGCGGTAGAGCCCATTGTACCCGGTTCGGTTCAAGTAGATGAGTCGTGCGGCGCGCGCCGAGTCCTTGCGCGGTCGCTTGGCGCGGAGGTCATAGTAGGTCTCCTTGCTGAACCCGAGCGCTACCAGCTTTTCGAGCTCAGCGATCACCTGCTCTGCGTCGTCGCGCAGCTCGGTGTACACGCGAATCAAGTCCGCGTTCATGTCACTGAGGCGAGCGCGCTCGAACTTGTGCCGCGCCGAGAGCGCGAAAAACACGGCCGCGCCGCCCGCGAACGGCTCGTAGTACTTCTCGATGCGCTCGGGAAAGGAGCGCTCGACGACGGGCAAGATGTGCTCGAGAAGCTGGCGCTTGCCACCGGCCCACTTCAGGACCGGTTTAACCTCGGCGCGGGGTTGCATACGGACCCGAGCGTCTACCATGGGCGGAACGCGCAGTACCAGGGGACTCGACTGTCGGGCCGAAACCGAAACGGAATCGACCCGCAACACCAGGAACACACGTCACGGCCGCCAATGCCGACGATGGCCTCACGTGGCGACTTCGAACGCCTGCCGCTGATCGACGTTTCGGGCTTGGAAAGCAGCGACCTTTCGACCCGGCGCGCAACGGCACTCGAGCTCGATCGCGCGGCTCGCAGCTCGGGTTTCTTTTATGCCGCGCAGCATGGCTTTGCGCCGTCATTGACTCAGGGGCTGGAGGCGGCCGCAGCAGAGTTCTTTGCCCTGCCGGAGCCGCTCAAGCAGCGTTACTACATCGGCAGCTCGACCAATCATCGCGGCTACGTGCCGCCGGGTGAGGAGGTCTTTTACGCCGGCTCGAAGGACACCAAAGAGGCCTTCGACCTGTCACTGGATTTGCCCGATTCCGATCCGGACTACCGAGCAGGCAATCGTTTCTTGGGTCCCAACCGCTGGCCGACGGAGGTGCCGCTGTTTCGACAGCGGGTCTACGATTACTACGAAGCAGTGACGGCGCTCGGCCGTCGGCTGCTGCGCGGCTTCTTGCTCGCGCTCGAGCTGCCTGAAGATCACTTCGATCGGGTGCTCCGGAAGCCGCCTTCGCAGTTGCGCTTGATTCACTACCCATTTTCGCCGCACGCTTTGGACGCACCGGGGATCGGTGCGCACACCGACTACGAGTGCTTCACCATCTTGCATGCGACCTCGCCTGGCCTCGAGGTGCTCAATGCCCGAAATCATTGGGTCGACGCGCCGCCCGTGCCTGGTGCTTTCGTGATCAACATCGGTGATTTGCTAGAGGTGCTGAGCAACGGGCGTTGGGTATCGACCGCACACCGGGTGCGCAAGGTCAGCGAAGAGCGCTATTCGGCGCCTCTCTTCTTCAATCTGGATTACGACGCAGAAATTGCCCCGGCCGCTCATCTCGTCTTGCGCGACGGCGAAGCGCGCTACCCCAGTGTGCGTGCCGGTGAGCACTTGCTCGCGCAAACCGCGCAGAGCTTCGGCTACATGAAAGAGCAAATTCTTCGCGGTGAAATGCAATTGCCGCGCGGAGCGCTCGGGTTGGCTTCCTTCGCCAAGGAACGCGCCGAGCGCGCCGAGCAGCCTCCCGCGGCAGCGACCGGCGTGACCGCAGGATGAAGCTCTCACTGTTCGCTAGTGCCTGGGCATTTGGTGGGTTCGCCAGCTGTCGCCGCGAAGTCGAAAGCGGCATCTTCGACGGCATCGAGGGGCCGCCCCCGGAGACCGCGGCCGAGGCGCGTGAGCTTTCTCGCACTGGCTTGCCTTACATCGCCGAAATTTGCAGCGGTGGGTCCTACGCGCCTGCGTCCTCGGTCAGCGTCGAAAGCCACCTGCAAGATTTCCGGGCTCAGCTGGCGCGAGCCATCGCGGCCAATGCACTCTTTTGCAGCTGCCTGGTTGGCTCCGATAGCTGGCCGCTTTCGATCGCGGTCGACTTCTTCGGTCGCGCGCTGGAACTCGGCAAAAAGGCGGGCGCGGAGCTCAGTTTCGAAACTCATCGCAGCCGGCCCACGTTTCATCCTTGGGCGACGGCGGAGCTGCTGCGCGCATTGCCCGAGCTGCGCTTGACTTGTGACTTCAGCCATTGGTGCGTCGTGTGCGAGCGCTTGCCCGATGACGAGCCCGTGCTCGAGCTGGCCATCAGCCGCGCGCGACACGTGCACGCACGCGTGGGCTACGCGCAGGGGCCACAAGTGCCGGACCCACGCGCACCAGAATATGAGGCTGAGTTGCTCGCCCACGAAGGGTGGTGGCAGCGTATCGCGCTCGCCGCCGCGAAACGCGGTCAGGCAATCCTCTCGGTAACACCGGAGTTCGGTCCAGACGGGTATCTGCAACACGCGCCGTTCAGCCGGCGCCCTGTGGCGGATCTGAACGAGCTGAATCGCTGGATGGCAGTGCGCCAGCGCGCAAAGCTCGGCGAGCTGCTGAGCTCCGTTAGACTGAGCTGAGCTGAACGGGCAACGCACCGCTTCGGAAAAGCCCGCGACGCGAACTGTTCACCTGCCAGCAACCGCGCGGCGCCGGCCAAGGAGCAAGCTAACGACCGTGGTTGGAGGGCGCCGTGGCATGCCGCCTCGGCGCGAAGCGTGGCTCGTAAACCGGGTGAGCGTCGTCATGACCGAAAAGAAAACAGTAGGGAGTGTCACTTACCAAGAGGCGGGGCAAGAATACTTCGAGAAGCGCGGCCTGAAGCGGCACGCGCGCATTTGGTCGCTGTGGGCGTTGGGCGTGGGCGCGGTGATCTCCGGGCAGTTCTCGGGTTGGAACTTCGGCATCGCCTCCGGGGGCTGGGGCGGCCTGTTCATTGCGGCGTTGATCGTCGCGGTGATGTATCTGGGTTTGAGCTTCTCTTTGGCGGAGATGTCTCCGGCAATGCCCCACACGGGCGGTGCTTATTCGTTTGCGCGAAGCACCATGGGGCCGTGGGGCGGGTTCATCACCGGCCTTGCGGAGAGCATCGAGTACGTGATGACTCCTGCGGTGATCGTGTTCTTCATCGGTTCCTATTTGACCGGCATTTTCGAAACACCGCCAGCCTGGCAACCCGCGTGGTGGGTGGGCTCGTACTTCGTGTTCGTGTTGCTGAATTATTGGGGCGTCTCACTCTCGTTCAAGGTGTCCGTCGTGGTCACGGTGATGGCGCTGGCGGTCTTGGCCGTGTTTTGTATCAGCGCCCTGCCGCACGCGGACTTCAACCGCTGGGCACTCAATGTGGATGTGGGACCGGACGGCAAACTGATCGAATTGCCCAACGGCGGCGGCCCGTTCTTGCCGTTCGGTCTGGGCGGCGCCTTCAGCGCGATGCCGTTCGCAGTTTGGCTATACCTCGCGATCGAAGAGCTGCCGCTGGCGGCCGAAGAATCACACGATCCGAAGAAGGACATGCCCAAAGCGTTGCTGCTCGGCATCTCCACCCTGATCTTCTCGGCGCTGGCGGTGATGATCCTGAACGCCTCGATTGGCGGCACCGCCCCGGGACAAATGCGCGGCTCTTACTCGCTCGCCACCGCGGCCGAACCGTTGCTCGACGGTTTTCGGGTGCTGTACGGCGCGGGCGTCGCGAAGTTGCTCGCGCTGTTCGCGGTGATTGGCCTGATCGCGAGCTTTCACACCATCATCTTCGCCTATGGCCGTCAGATTTACTCGCTCTCGCGAGCCGGCTACTATTTGCCGTTCATGTCGCTCACGCACGGTTCGCGCAAGACGCCGTACATGGGCTTGCTCACCGGCACGGGCATCGGGCTCTTGGTGTTGATGACAGTTTGGTTTTCACGCGGGGCAGAAGAGGGCGGAGCGATCATCGGTGGCACGTTGCTGAACATGGCGGTCTTCGGCGCCATGATTTCGTACACCCTGCAAGGCTTGTCGTTCATCCTGCTCCGCCTGAATCTGCCCGAGATTCCGAGGCCTTACCGCAGCCCCTTCGGGATCACCGGCGCCGCGCTCACGGTCCTGATCGCGCTCTGGACCATGTATTACCAGTTTCGCGATCCCGCGTACGTGAAGGGCGTGTACGCTGCGCTGGCCTGGTACGTCGCCGGGCTCGCCTATTTCGGCTTGATCGGACGACACCGCCTCGTGCTTTCTCCCGAGGAGCAATTCGCAATCAGCAAGGGAACCCTCGTCGAGAAAGAGTCGAGCGCGGAAGACGCGGCCCCGGCTTTGCCCGGCGCGGGTGCCTGAAAGATAGCCCTTACATGCCAGGTCCCTTCACGAGCACGCTCTTCGGTCGCAGCTACACCTTCGCCGATCTGCGCGAGCTGATGGCCAAGGCGACTCCCAAGCGCTCCGGCGACGAGCTCGCCGGAGTGGCGGCAGGAACAGCCGAAGAGCGCGTCGCAGCGCAGATCTGCCTAGCAGAGGTGCCGCTCACGCGCTTCTTGCAAGAGCCGTTGATCCCGTACGAGCTCGACGACGTCACGCGCCTGATCATCGACTCGCACGACGCGTCGGCGTTTGCTCCCGTAGCAGGGCTCACGGTCGGCGAATTTCGCGATTGGCTCTTGGCCTACGAAACCGACACCGTGGCGCTGCGGGCACTCGCCCCCGGCCTCACCCCGGAAATGGTGGCAGCGGTCACCAAGCTGATGCAAAACCAAGATTTGGTGTTGGTTGCCCGCAAATGTAGCGTGATCACCCGCTTTCGCTCGACGATTGGCCTGCCCGGCACGCTCGCCGTGCGGCTCCAGCCCAATCACCCCGCAGACGATGCACGCGGCATCGCCGCTTCCATTTTCGACGGTCTGCTGTACGGCTGTGGCGACGCAGTAATCGGGATCAACCCGGCTACGGATAGCCTGAGCGCGATCGAGACGTTGCTGCGCTTGCTCGATGAACTGATTTCGCGCCACGCCATCCCCACGCAATCCTGCGTGCTGGCGCACGTCACGACGCAGTTGGAGGCGCTGCGCCGGGGCGCGCCGCTGGATCTGATGTTCCAATCGATCGCCGGCACCGAGGCCGCGAATCGCAGCTTTGGCGTCACGCTCGATCTGCTTTCCGAAGCCCAAGACGCAGCCCTCTCGCTAAAACGCGGGACGATTGGCACGGACGTGATGTACTTCGAGACCGGGCAGGGCTCCGCCCTCTCCGCCGGTGCTCACCACGGAGTCGATCAGCAAACGCTGGAGGTGCGAGCCTACGCGGTGGCACGCAAGTACAAGCCATTGCTCGTCAATACCGTGGTCGGCTTCATCGGTCCCGAATACCTGTACGACGGCAAGCAGATCATCCGCGCGGGCCTGGAAGATCACTGCGCGGGCAAGCTGCTCGGCCTACCGATGGGCGTAGACGTTTGCTACACGAATCACGCCGAGGCGGATCAAGACGACATGGATACGCTGCTCACCTTGCTCGGCGTTGCCGGCTGCAACTACGTGATGGGCGTGCCCGGCGCGGACGACATCATGCTCGGCTATCAATCCACGTCATTTCACGATAGCCACTACCTGCGACAAGTCTTGGGGCTTCGCCCGGCCCCGGAGTTCGAACAGTGGCTGATGCGCATGCGTATCACCAACGAGCAGCGACGCCTGTTGCCCGTCGGCACGGGGCACGAGCTCTTGCTCGATACGCTGGCCGGAGGCCGCTGAGTGGGCAAGCTCGAGAAACGCGACCCGTGGCTCGCGCTGTCCGGCTTGACCGCGGCGCGGATCGCGCTCGGCCGCGCGGGCGGCAGCGTGCGCACCGAAACACTGCTGGACTTTCGGCTAGCCCATGCCCGCGCCAAAGACGCCGTCGAACTCCCATTCGACGCGAGTGCGCTTGCGGATTCGCTAAAGGCGGCAAACATCGAGACATTTCGGCTCGGGACGCAGGCCGTCGATCGGCGATCGTTCCTCCTGCGGCCGGACCTGGGCCGCACGCTGCTGACCGAGTCACGTGAAAAGTTGGCCGCTCAACGGCGGCTCTGGGGAGCACGTGACTTGTGTATCGTCGTTTCCGATGGTTTGTCGGCCCTGGCCGCGGAGCGCCAAGTAACGCCGCTGCTCAGCGCGCTCGTGCCCCTGCTGATCGCTCAGGGTGTCAGCCTCTATCCCATCTTCATTGCGCCGTTCGCGCGGGTAAAGCTGGGCGATGAAGTGGGCGAGGCACTCGGCGCGCGCTTTTCATTGATCCTGCTCGGCGAACGTCCGGGCCTGAGCTCACCCGACAGTCTCGGCGCGTACTTGACCTTCCAGCCGCGCGCCGCCTGCACGGACGCTGATCGCAATTGCGTCTCCAATATCCGCGCCGAAGGCCTACCCTGCGCGGATGCTGCGCGCAGCATCGCTGATTTGCTGAACGCATCGGCCCGGCTCGGCACGAGCGGCGTCGCGCTCAAGCTCAACGCTTGAGCCGCGCCCTCAATCAGCGCCGATTTGCAGGCGTTTGATCATCTTCTGCAAACCGAAGCGGGAAAGGCCGAGCAGCTCGGCGGCCCGCGTTTGGTTACCCTGAGTGCGCTTGAGCGCGCTCCGCACCAACTCGGACTCCAGCGCGTCGACTCGTCCGCGCAGGTTCAGAGCGTCGACCTGAGGGGCTTCGCCCCCTTCACGCGCCAGCACATCCGGGGACAGGATGTCCGGCGTGACGACGTCGTCTGCCAAGACCAGCGCCCTTCGCACTTCGTTTTCGAGTTGGCGAATGTTGCCGGGCCAACGATACGCCGAGAGTGCATCCATGGCCGCCTTGGAGATGGTGATTTTGCGCTTCTGCGAGTACCGGGCGACGAAGTGCCGCACCAACAGCGGGACATCACCGATTCGCTCGCGCAGCGGCGGCACACGCACGCTGACTACATTGAGGCGATAGTACAGATCTTCGCGAAATTTGCCGGCCAGCACCAGCGCTTCCAAATCACGATGCGTCGCGCCGATCACGCGCACGTCCACGAAACGCGGCGCGTCGGCGCCCACCGGATGCACTTCGCCGTTTTGGAGCACGCGCAGCAGCTTGGTCTGCATGCCGAGGCTCATCTCTGCGATCTCGTCCAAAAAGAAAGTGCCGTGATCGGCGACCTCGAACAGGCCGGCGCGCGGGCGGATCGCGCCGGTAAACGCGCCACGCACGTGCCCGAACAAAGTCGCCTCGAGCAATCCTTCCGGGATCGCGCCGCAGTTTTCGCTCACGAATGGCTGCTTGGCGCGTGGACCATTCTCGTGGATGGCGCGCGCCACGAGCTCCTTGCCGCTGCCCGACTCGCCCAAGATCAGCACCGGGATCTCGGCGCTCGTCACGCGATCGACCAACTTGAGTAGGTTGCGCACGGCTTCGCTCTGACCGATGATCGAGTGATAGGAAAAGCGCGTCTCGCGCGCGTCGCGAGAGCGCGCGAGCTCTCGCTCGGCGACGTCGAGCTCGGCCTCGCGGTGCGCCAGCTCCTGGGCCAGCTTGGCTTCGGCGCGTTCGGCGCGGCGCGCGGCGCGTCGCAAGAGCAGCTGGCTGCGGGCGTCCAGAATGGCGACGGCCGCGAGTGTGCCGACCAAGCGCACCCACGACAGCTCGCGCGAGCCGAAGGCTCCGCGCCGCACGCGATCGTCGAGGTAAACCACGCCCAGCGCCTCACCGCGCGCGATCAGCGGCACGGCCAGCACGCTGCGCAGTTTCAAAGCGTGCACGCTGGCGTGCAGCTCCGGCAGATCTCCGGCCGCGTCGACCGCGACCACGGGCTCACCCTGATCGAGCGCGCGCCGGGCGAGCGATTGGCTGAGCGCCATCTGCTCGGGTCCGAGATCGACGCGCCGCAGGTTGCGCGCCGCGCGCGGCTTCAGTTTTCCACCGGGGGCGCGCAGCAACAACAGGCCTCGCTCCACGCCCGTCCAAAGCACCAATGCGTCGACGACTTGGCGCAAGAGCGGCCGCAGCCGATCGCGTTGGCTCAAACTACGCACCAACGCCTCCACGTCCGCGATCTGCTCTGGCGCGATGCTGGATTCGACTCCGACTTCGAGCGCGCGCACCCAATCCAAAGCGCGCACGGCCGTTTGCAGTTCACTCGGAGTGCGACGCAGAAATTCTCGCGCCGCGTCGCCCGCGGCCGCGCTCAGGCGGCGTGCGCTGTCCAAATCCCCCACGCGCGCCGCGAGCGAGGCGCCCGCATGGAGCGAGCGCCCGCGCACCGAGAGTGAGGCGCGCGCCGAACTCAGCGCGTTCAGTTCGGCAATCGGGACGTCGGCGCGCGACGGAGAGCTCGCTCGCAATTCGTGACTGGCACGAGCCGCCCACCACTCCAACCGCGCATCCTCGGCCGCGCCCTCGCGACGGGCACTGGCGTCGAAGGTCACGACATCGACCAGTGAACCGCGGGACCACAAGCGCGCCGCGGCGCACAGCACGTCGTCTTCGGCGCTCAGCAGCGAGAGCGCGCGCGAGGCGTGCTCGATCGCTTCGTCGCCGCGCGGGGCCGTGTCGGAGAGCACGAGGTGCGCGTAGCCCCGGCAGCGCTGGTCGCCGGAGGCTTTGGCTCGTTGGACGGTCTCCAGCGCGGCCGCACGCGCGTCGTGCTCGGCGCCTGCGCTGGCAAAGACCACCGCCGCCGAAAGCGAAGCGCGCGCCGCGTCGCCCGTGCGCCCCAGGGCCTCGAACAGCAGCAGCGCTCGGCGAGACGCCGAAAGCGCTTCCCCGAGCTCTCCCAGGTTGGTCGCCGCGGCGGCAAGACCGGTGAGATAGGTCGCTTCCTCGAGCAACGCGCCGGTGCGCGCGGCCAAGTCACTGGCGGCGCGAAACGCATTCGCTGCCGGCTCTGCCTCGCCACGGGCATGCGCCAAGAGACCGAGCACCCCCTCGGCGCGCGCGCGCTCTTCGTCGTTGTTCGCTTGTAGGCGTGCGCGGGCCGCGGCGTCGAGCGCGGCGGCGGCATGGCCGAGGCTGAGCTCGAGCAGGGCGCGCACTTCCAGGCTATGCATGCCGCGTGAAAACGGCTCGAGCAGCCGCGCTGCCTCGCTCGAGTCGCCAGCGTCGAACGCAATGCGCGCGCGGATCGCGGCCACGCGCTCACGCTGCTCCCGATCGAGCAAGCTCGGCTCGAGCGCGGCCAAGAGCGCACTAGCCGAAGCGCTGTCTTTGGCGCGACGGCACAGCTCGGCGCTGGCTATTTTTGCGTCGACATCGGGGAAACCGCTCAAGAATGCCAGCGCACGGCCGAGCTCGCCGCGCAGCCGAAACGCGCGCGCCAGCGCTAGCGCCAAGCTCAGCGGCCCACGCTCGCGGTTGACGAGCGACTCACCACTGTCTAGCCATGCAGGATCGGGCAGCGCGCTGCCGAGCGACAGCGCAACATCCACCGCGCTCGTGCTGCCACGCACCTGCGCAAGCTCGGGGCCTGGGCCATGTTCGATGGCGGCTAGCGTGAAGCTCTCGGGCTCGTGCAGCTCGGCCAAATCCAAGAGCCGAGCCAACAGTTGCTCTTCGGGCAAATCGCGCGCAGCCGGCCACGATGCGGCCGCAGGCCCAACCAAAGCCACCAAGAAGCGGGCGCGTGAAAGCGCATCGAGCGGGGCCAGCGCTGGCGAAGGGGCGTCGTCGAGCGAGCGGCCACGCAGCTTGAGGATCCCTTGCACCAGCGCGCGACACTCGGCGACCCATTCGAGCGGAGGACCCTGCAAATCGAGACGCGTGCCGGGGCTGCGCGCGGCGCTGAAAATCTCGTTCTTGCGCGTCGACAGGTAGCTGCGTCGCACACTCGCCCGTCGACGCAGCGCGGCGTTCGTGTCGCTCGCGCGCTGGGCATCGCTAGCGGCGAGCGCGCGGCGAAACACCCAGCTCGCTGACGGCCGCGCGCCGGGCGCGGACGCGAGCAGCGCCCGCACCACCGGCGCCAGCGCACCTTCCACCTGAACCTCGAATTGTCGACCGGGATGGGCCGCGGATTCGGGCTGCAAAATCTCGAGCAAGGTCAGGCCGAGCGCCCAGAGATCGCGAGCACGGGCGTCCCCGTCGCCCTGTGCGAACACTTCGGGCGCCAAGTAGTGCCTAGTACCGCCGGACGGTTCGGCTTGGTCCGCCGCTCCGCTCAGACCGAAGTCGACCAAGCGAGCGCGATCGGCAGCGACGATGATGTTCGCAGGCTTCACATCGCCATGAGCGGCGCCCGAGCCGTGCAGCGCCGACAGCGCCGAACCCAAATCACGCGCCACCAGCAGCGACAATTCGGCGCGGGCCGCGGGGCTGAGCGCGGGCTCGCTGAGCAATTGCGCGAGGCTCACGCCGGGGGCAGACGACAGAATCAAATAAGGTGTGCCCGCATCGATGCGCTGCCCGAGCTCCGCAGCCAGCGTAGGGCCTGCCAAGCCCAGCCCGAGCAGGGCTGGAAATTCGGGGGACGCCGCGAAGAGCAGTCGCTCGGCTTCATCCGCGAAGCGCCGCGCCTCAGCGGGACCCTTGCCGAGCTTGAGCACGCACGCGCCGCTCGCCGATTCGCCGCGCCAGACACAGCTAGTTGCCCCCTGCCCGATAGGCTCGGTCCAGCGCACGGGCTGGCCTTGAACTGTCAACTGTGTTGCCACTGGCCGATGCCCCCAACAGCCTATGAATTAGCGCTGAAAGTCCGATCCGTCAACGGAGATGGCAGGCGAAAACAGCTAGTGCGGTTCGCTGCAGGTGGCTCCAGTGGCGATCCAGCTGGAGATTCGCACCAGGTTTTCGCGCGTCGTGGCCGAGGGGATGAGCTCACCCATGGATGATGTGCCGTCCTTCGGCATCGGATCACCCAGCACCCACCATTCGCGTAAACGAACGCGCTCGTCTTCCGGAGGCGGCTGGCAATCCAGGTCGGAGACAGGGGAGTGGTAGCCGGTCACACAACCGGGCAGCGCGCCCAAGGGGCCAAAGTTTTCGGCCTTTCGCAGCAACTTGTACATCAGGTAGCTGGTCGCCGGGCTGCCCGGGTCGATGATGTTCATTTGCACGCCGAAGCGCGCCGGGGTCCGGAAGCCTTGGTCGGTGGCGCTATTTCCGGTCTCGGTCTGGTGCGCCACTTGGTGGATCGCGGTGTAATAGAGCCCACGCGGACTCGACAGGTCCAAGCCCATGGGGGGAACGCTCGAAGGCGGCGTGGTTTGCGCATCCGGGTTGGTCACGTGGCAGCTGGCGCAACTGTCCAAGGGGCCCTGGATCATGGTCTCGCAAGTGTCGAGCGGTGGGGCGACCGCCGCCGGCACGGGGCGCGGGCCCGCACCGGTACTGAAGCTGAACCGCAGTGGCGCTTCCGCTTCCTCGAGCGGAGCGCCGTCGAATGCCCAAAAGCCCTGCCCCGGGTTCGGGTAAGACAAGAGCTGCGCGGTGTACAGCGTGTTGGGCTGAAGCTGACGCGTCGGGCGATAGACCACGACCCGCTCGATCATGTCGTATTCCACTTGCAGGGCCACGCCGTTGGCCGGGGGATTGCCGGAGTACAGACTGAGGCCCCAGTTCAGGCCGCTGGGCAACAAGAACCGGTCGAAACGCAGCTCAATCGTGACGTTGGTCGGCACCGCGCAGTCTGGCGTCGGCGTATCGCAGCTGACGTCCGCCGCGAAGGGCGCATTGGTTCCCTGGCCATTGGCGGGGTAGCTCGCCACCAAATGGAGGGGCGGGCCGTGCGCTGCAGCGCTGTCGGGGGAGCCGAGATCGCAGCCGAACGCGCAGGCGGCAGTTGCCAGCACGAGGCAGCGCGCCAGCGCTGAGCGTGTACTCAGCTGTCGGTGTAGATGTGCAACTGATCGCGAATCGATTGCTCGCTGACGCCGTTCCGGATCTGATCCTTGAGGCAATCCGCCAAGGTGATCAGCAGGTCGTCGACGCCCTTTTCTTCGATGATCTTCGACAAAAGTTGGCGAGCTTCGCGGCTGTCGTCCTCGCGCAAGAACTCCCGCACCTTCTCCACGGTGATGTCGCCTTGGAAGTCGAAGTACAGGTTCTCGAACAGAAAACGAACAAGCTCCTTCACGAAGAGCCTCCTTCAGCGGCAGGGAAAAGTAGCTTTGCGAGCGGCATTCGCAATACCAGTCCGCGGAACTGTCACGCAAGCAGTTTGCGGGCTGCTTTCCGTTTTTGCACGAACTCTTGTGGGAAATCACCGGCAATCCAGCAAATTAGGGTCGTCCGGGGTATGACAGACCAAGCACGGACGCGCGTTCTGACGCAGCGCAGATGCACAGCGAGAGCGAAATCCGATCGGGTGAGGATCGGTGCCTTGGCCCGGGCCGGCCGGGAAGCCTGGGCCACGCCCACCCATGGCGGCCGTCGCGTGGCAGATCGCACAGTCGCGCTCCACATGGCAGCTGACGCAGGCGCTGATGTTGCGCTCGGCTTCCCAGGCGTGATGACGGGGGGTACGGGGGCCATCGGTCCATTCCGACTTCGGCGGATGGAACCGACCCCGCTCGGCCAGATTGGCAAAGGGACCAGACATGGTGACGCCGAGCCGCTGATGGCAGGTGAGACAGAACGACTGGTCGCGGTGGCAGCTCGCGCACTTTTGCTGGTTTTGCTGGGCCGCCACCGGATGCATGCTGAGCCAGTCGTTGGGGTGGATCCGGCGCGGCCGGACGCGACCGTCGTGGCAGTCGGTACAGGATTTTTCGGTGTGGCAATTGGCGCAGAAGCGGCTGTCGTTGCCAGCGACGGCCTTGTGCCGCTCGATCCAATCCGGACCATGGCCCGCGTCATGGAACCAGCTCGGCGGCTCGAGCGGCCCGGAGGCAAAGCTGACCTTGATCATGCCGCTCGGATCGGTGAGGTGACAGGTGCGGCATTCCGAACGGGCGCGACCGGCTGCGGGATCCGGCGCTTGATGACAGTTCAGGCAAGCGCGCATTCTCGGTAGCTGGTCGCGGGTTGCGAGTTCGAGATTCTCGACCGCACCGTGACACTGCGCGCAGCCGATGTTGCGCGTGACGTGGAGGGCGTGATCGAAACGTAAATTCGGTTTTGGCAGAGACAGCGGCGCCACGCGGTTGCCCGCTGAGCGACTGTACCCCAGGTGACAATAGGCGCATTGCCCGATGGCTTGGGTGCCCGCGCGAACCTGCATCGGGTTTCGATGATCGCTCCCGTGACAGGCGTCGCAACGGGTGGCCTCGGGCAGCAGCGAGTCGGCGCTATTGCGGCTGGTCTTGGCCTTCTCGTGGCAGCTCGTGCAGGTCAGCTTCAAATCTTGGACGTGGCGTCGATGGTTGAAGCGAATCGTGAGTTCTTGCGGGGGAAAGATCGCGGGGCTCGGCCCATTGTCGTTGGGCAATGTTCCCGGCGGACGATCACGCTCGGGGATGGGCGCGCCGTCTGCGGTCGGGCTCAGACCGTGTGTGAGACGGACGATGCCGGGTTCGGCGCTCGCAGAGGGCACCGGCACGGCGCCCGCACTCGCACTCGCACTCGCCGCGGTTTGCGCACGAGCGAGCGGGCTCTGCCCGCACAGGGCGAGACACAACGCCGCGGTGCAGCCGAACACCAGCAGCCAGAGCGACTCGCGCTGGGCGCGCGCGTTCATCGCAGCACCGTGAAGTTGAGCGTGGCCAGCATGCGGAAGCGCTGGCCCACGAGGTGATTCATGGTGTGCTCCCATTCCACCCCCAGGCGGCCCTTGCTGAACGACAAGAAATTGGGGTTGATTCCGCCGCCGAGCACGTAAGAAAAGCTGGTCGCGCTGCGATCCGGACGCAACGCATCTTCCCAATCATAGAGCGAGAGCACCGCCAAGGAATCGTAGTATCCACCGTCGAACAGCTTTCGACCCGAGATATCGCCGCCGTAGCGGTGCCCGGCCTGCCCGGCTTCCGCCATCGTGTTCAACGCGAGGCTGCCGTCCCAAAAGCGATAGCGGCCGCCAAACGTGCCCAAGTAATCGAAGGTGTGGCTACTTTGGTTCAGATCGGGCGACGCGGCGTAGCTTCGTGGATCGCCCTCGGTCGTGAACATGCGCACGCCTCCGGACGCGGCCAACTCGAACGCGCGCGAAAAAGCGAGATCCGCACGCAGCGTGCCCGAGGTCGTGCCACGATGCGCAAACCAGTTGAAGATCGAATCCCCGTCGAAGGTAGGCAAGAAATAATCGAGGCTTGCGCCGACCACCGCGCGATCACTGAGAAACCAATCGAGCCCGGCGTTGTACTGGCTGACCCGCCGATTATAGAGGTCGTAAACGATCGAACCCAGCACCGCTCCCAGATCGGATTTGTCCAGGCGCAGCGAGTAACCGAGCCGTTCACTCGAGGTGCGATCGCCGAGCGCGTAGGTCAGACCGCCACCGTTGTCCAAGAAGGGCGAGACCAAGACCGCATCGCGGTTGATCACTTTGCGATAGGTGAAGCGGCTGTGCAGAAAGTGTACACCGCTCGATTCGATGGCAAAGCCGTAGGCTGGGGCCAGCTTCGACTCCTGCAAAAAGCTCGGCGCTTGGCCGAAGCTGAGGCTCGCACGGTCCCCGCGCGACACGCCGCCCGCCTCGAAGCGCGAGGTCGACATCATCGGCAAACCGCCGCGCTGCTCGAAGCCCGCGTAGGCCTCGAACGCGAGGTAAGCGGAGGTCGTGAGGAGCGCCTCGGCGCCATCGAACGACCAAAAGCCCAGGCTGTCGACGACGTATTGGCGCCCGAGCCGGAAGCCCAGCGCGCCCCCCAGGTAACGCTGCCCCTCGAGGTAGGCGTACATCACGTCGAGGGGTGCTTCGACCAAGCCCGGGACGTACGACGCCGAATCCGGGTTGCGCTCCTCGGGGCGCTGCCCGAAATCCGAATCCAGCCGCAAGCGCGACTTGAACGAGAGCGCGGGTCCGAGCGGCTGGCGATCGGCCTGCAAGTCGTACAGGTTGAGCGACAGCGTTTGCGTGTAACGCCGACGCTGCACGAGCGGGCTACCGTACGGACTTTGCAGCGAATAGAACTGCGCGTCGAACGTGGCATCGATCTCGGTTTTGAATGCGCGCGCTTCGTGAGTCGAACCCAAGCCGGCGCCCAGCGCAGAGCCGATCAGCAGAGTGCGCGTGAGCTTGGCAACCATGACCCTCGCGAGGCGCTACGCCCTCGCTGCCGCGAGCATGATCGAGCGGGGCCAGGATTGTCAACGCGCGCTCGCGCTCGGTCCGGGATCGGGTGAGGCCACGAGGAAAAGGGCGCGCTTGCCGAGCTGCGCGCCGCAGGGCAAGCCGAGCAACGCACAGCGTCGTAACAGCAGCCACGCCGGCCCGGCGCTACCTACGGTCGCACAGTTGAATCGCGCCGACACATCGAGCAATGATCGAGAGGAACATGGCGGAGAGTAGAAATCCGTATGCCGCGCCAATCGCCGACGACATCGATGACCCCGCGCGGGGACTGGTCCGCCGTGAGCCGGCGCCATGTTACGTCGTGTCGTTGCTCAAGTTCTACCTGCTGGCCTGCTCGACCTTCGGTCTGTACAAACTGTACTGGTTCTACGCGCAGTTCCGCGCGCAGCGAGGAAACGCCAGCAAGGGCAACGCGGCGTTGGCCGCGTTCTTCAGCATATTCACCGCGCACGGCCTGTTCCGGAGTATCGATCTCGCGGCGGCGGCCGCGGGACTACCCAGCTCACCGCGAGCCCGCAACCAAACTGCACCGTACATCGTGCTGACCTTGCTGCTCGGGGTCGTACGAGCTCTGAGCAAGCAAAGCTTGACCTTGGGCGTAGCCGCGCTCGGAGTCTCGGTATTGGCCGCAGCCCCCCTGGCCCGCGTACAGGGCATCATCAACCGCAGCGCTGGCGATCCGCGCGGCAGTCAAAACTCGACCTTCAATGCCCTGAACATCTTCAGCATCGCGATCGGGGCCCTGCTCACCCTGCTAGCTCTCGTCGGCCAAGCCCAAGGCACCCGCTAGCGCCCTCCGCGCGCGAAGCGCGCGCCGAGCGGAGTGATACGACGCTGCCCACAAACTTCGGTGCGAGCGAAGCGCAGCACGCCTCGCGCCGGGCGCGCGCCAAGTAGTTCAGCCGCATGCCCGGAAATTCGTCGAGGTCAGCCGACCTTGGCACGATCAGATCGCGATCCTCGAATGAGATGGAGACCTACAAGAACTGACCGAACAGGCGCGTGCGATCTCTCAGCAAGGCGCGGTCGGCCTAGCGCCACTGACAGCCGCTAGGCCAAAAATCTCAACAGCCGATCCCGCGCGCGCAGCGCCGCGGCTTCAACCCCCACTCAGCGCCCCAACGCCTCAGCCCGATTCACGATCCTGGGAGTCAAAAAGATCACCAGTTCACCACGCGTGTCACTCGCGCGACGGCGTTGGAACAAGATCCCAAGCAAGGGGATGTCTCCGAAGAACGGCACCTGGTCCAGGTTTCGACCGGTATTTCGAGTGAAGATACCGCCGATGACCGCGGTGTGACCGTCCATGACCAGCAAGTCGGTCTCGGCTTCGCGCTTCAGGATCGTTGGATCACCGCGGGCAGAAGTCTGATTGTAGTCGGGTTCGTCGCGGTTGATCTTGACGTGCATGCTGACGCTGCCGTCGGCGGTCACGTGGGGTTTGACCAGGAGCTGTAGCTTCGCTTCCTGGAAGGTCGTCTGCACACCTTGGGCGCTCACCTGTGAGAACGGAATCAAGGTACCTTGCGAAATGCGGGCTTCGCGGTTGTCCAAGGTCAAGATGCGCGGGCTGCTCAGGATGCGCAGCATGCCGCTCGATTCCGCAGCTGACAGGCGCACGGCCAAGTTGACGGTGTTGTCGATCGAACCCAAGGTCAGGCCGAGCGCGCCACCCGCGCCGGTTCCGACCGCGGCCGGCAAGTTGACCGCGAAGTTCGGGTTGGCCACGGTGCGCGTGAAGGGGCTGAGACCCGCGGTGGGAGTGTTACCGTCGCTGGCGCCGCCTGCCAAGCCGATCGAGCTCGGGAACGCCAGGCCCGTCGGGTTGCCAGTCGCGGACGAGAAGGTCGTATCGCCACCCCACTGAATGCCCACGTCGCGGATGTAACGGCTGGTCGCTTCCACGATGCGCGCTTCGACCAGCACCTGCGGCGTCTGCGTGTCGAGCGAGCGCGTCAGCTCTTCGATCTGGTTCAGGTTGCCGGCCAGATCACGCACGATCATGACGTTCGTGCGATCGTCGACGGCGATCGAGCCGCGCTCGGAGAGTAGCGGCTTGGCGCGGTCTTGGATTTCGGAGGCTTGCGCGTAGCTCACCGGAATCAAGCGCGTCTCGAGCGGAGCCAGCTTCACTTCCTGTTGGCGACGAGCAATCTGCAGCTCGCGCTCTTTTTCGAGATCGGCCAGCGGCGCGACACGCAACATGTTGGCCCGTTGCACCACGCCCAGCCCCTTGGCCTGCAGCACGACGTCGAGCGCTTGATCCCAGGGCACGTTGCGCATCCGGATCGTGATCGTGCCCGACACGTTGTCCGCCGTGACGATGTTCACCTGGCCCACGTCGGCCAATAGGCGCAGTACGTTGTGCACGTCTGCGTCTTTCAGATCGAGATCGATGCGCCGCCCGGTAAAAGCCCGCTTGGTCTGTCCCAATAGGTTGGGCGCGAATGCCCCTGCCTCGGCGGGCTCGGATGCGATTTCGCGATCGCCGTCGCTCTTGGCCAACGAGGAGTCCGACTCCGAGCCGTCACGCACCAGCGGGATGCTGTCTTCGGCCTGATTTTCGACGTGAACGGTGCGCGCGCGGCGCGCGATTCCACCATCCAAACCGACGCCGGTCATCGACGACGGCAAGGCGCCGGGCTTGGCGAACGACCAAACCAAAGTATTGCCGCGGCGCGACGCACGAGGCACGGCGGTCTTGTCGCCCTCGCTTTGAATGACGACCGCCTTTGCGTCCTTCTCGGAGACGAAGCTGGAAATCGAGCTCAACACGCCACCGAAAGCGGACACGTCGAGCGTGCGCGACAGCTCTTTGCCCAATTGGGCGCCGGACAGCGTGAGCGCGTACTTGCCCGGGGCAATGGTCGCTTGATGAAACTCGGGCAAATCGCTGCACTCGATCAGCACCCGATCTTCGACATCGTTGTGCTCGAAGCGGACGGCTTTGACGAGCGGTGTCCCCTGCTCTGCTTTGATCGTTTGCGAGGGTCGGCGAGGCGTGGCCAGGTTTGCCGCGTCCTTCGCCAGCGAGATCACGAGCTCGGTACCATCGACCGTGACGGTGTACTTCGCTGGTTCGAGCAGCGTAACCAGCAACCGCGCGGTCGACTTGCCATCGGTCTGGAAGGCCTGCGCCATCACCCCGCCGACCACGCCGAGGCGGTCGGTCAGCGCCGTCGGCGCGCCCTGCAGGTCGGCGTTGGGGACATCCACCACCAAACGCAGGCCATTGCGGTCGAGCCGGGCCGTGAAATCCGGGACCTCGCTGAAACCGACCACGATGCGCACGACGTCGCGCTCCGCATCTCGGACCATGCGCACCGAAGTGGCATGGTTGGCCCGCTCTTCGGCCTCCGCCCGATTCGGGACGGCTAGCGCGGTGAGCAAAGCGAGCAGCGATATCGCTGCTAGGGATCGGGACGAGGTCCGCCTCATGGTGTGACTCCGGAGGACAATCTGACCGGCTTATTGCGATTTAAAGCATTCACAACGGTTCGACTCGAAGCGTATCTGCTTGTGACCGAGTGGAACAAATAACGCGTGGGTCCAGGTTCGCTTCAGTAAGTCCTGCTCTGATGGCCTGTCCGCCCCTGCCGGCGCCGGACTCCAGCTCTGGCGGGACAGGTTTCAAACTATGTCCGCCGCGCAAAAGAGCAGCCATGGCCCCCGGGAACGGCTACGTTCGAGCCGGCCAAGAGCGATGCGAGTAGAAACGATGCTGGGGCACACGAGCAGTGCGAGCTCGGTGTGGGCGAGAGCCCAGCGGCTGATCACGAAGCGCAGCGGTGCCTTCGTGCTGGCCTTCATCGTGCTCGCCAGCCTGGCTTTTCGGCTGCACCTGTCGGGCGAGTGCTCGCTGTGGTTCGACGAAGTGACGACGCACCGCCACGTGATGAGACCGTGGGGCGAAGTTCTCAAAGGGCCTTCGCGCGAGCACCCGCCGCTGATGTACGTCTTGATCCGGGTCGTGCTCGACCTGTTCGGCCAAAGTCCGACCCTCCTGCGCTCGGTGTCGATCTTCTTCGGCTGCGTGCTACTGATCGCGATTCATGAGCTTTGCCTCGAACTCGGGCTATCGGTCAAACGTGCGCTGATCGTGGTCGGCAGCTTCGCGCTGACGCCGTTCTTCATTCGCCACGCCACGGAATCCCGTCACTACGCGATCCTCGCTGCGTTCGTCGTGCTGGCGACGACCAGCGCGCTGCGCCTGCTGCGCCCACCGTGGCGAGCGCGCGACCTCGCAGGGTTCGTCGGCTGTGCGCTCGCCGCAGCAGCCACGCAGTACTTCGGGCTGGCTTACGCCCTAGCGTTGCTCGGCGCCCTGGTCCTGGGTATTCGGCCCGTGTGGCAGCGCGCTCGCGCGGTCCAAAGGGTCGCATTGCTCGGTTCGCTGAGCGGCCTGCTCGCCGTGCTCGGATGGATTGCAATTCGCGCGGCGGCGGTGGGCGATTTCTACGCTTCCGAGGACGCCGACGAGACGGCACCGGCCCTCAAGTTCAGTAGTGCGCTGCTTTCGGAGATGCTCCGGGAGTACTCGTTCCTGGGCAACGAATACACATCATGGTTCATTCAGCCGCTGCTGGCCGTGGTCGGTTTGGCGCTGCTGAGTTGGCGTTTGCGCGGCGCGGCCCGCTTGCTGCCACTCGGGCTCGGCATGGCGCCGTGCATCGCCGCGCTGTTCATTTCGTCCGGCCACTTCCTGGCCGCGCGATACCTCGCGCCTTCGGCGGTGCTTTATCATTTGGGATCGTGTGCAGCGCTGTTCGCCGCCAGCGATCGCATCCGAAGCCTGCTTGCGCGCCGCGCGCGGGCGCTGTTCGTCGGACCGGCAATCGGTTGGTGCTCGCTCGCAGCAGTGCTCGCTGCGCGCCTCAGCGAGTTCCCGGACCGGTTCGGTGCCGGCGGCGACGACTATCGCTCGCTCCAGCGCTACTTCCGCGAAAATCTAGCCAAAGACACCCGGGTCGTCTCGTACGTCGGTTACTTCGGTCACGTGATCTTCGACCAAGAATACCGGCTCGGCTCGCGCTCCATCTATTTGGAACGTTTTCAACCGGTCTCCGGCATCGATCGCTACCTCGTGGTCGAGCTTCACGTGGGTGACGCCCGACGCAATGCCTTCGAAAAGCTGATCACGCGAAAGCTCCGCATCTCGCCGGAGGCCTTTCGCGCACTGCCCCTCGTTCCCCTACCGCACTCGAGGTACCAGCCCGCGGTCAACGCCCGCCTCGTGCAGCTTCCGACTGGCTACGTGCCCCCGCCTTCCGGGAAGCCGCGGAAGCGCTGATCATTACTTCTTGCGTGCGCCGTCCCGCGTCGAGAAGAAGAACGACAACGCCGCTGCTAGGCGCACCGGGCGCAGCCCCTCTCTAGAGGTTACTTCTTGCCTTCGCCGCTTGCGTTGAGATCTTCTTCCGGGCGCAGCGGGATGACGCGGGTCGCGCTCGGCACGTCGGGATTCGACGGGTCTTCGCGGATCAACACGACATCGCTGGGGCGGATGCGGTCGACACGCCAATTGATTTCGTAGACGGTGCCAGAGGCGCCCGCGGCCTGAACGACGTCGGCCCGTCCCACGAATTGCCCGCGTTGCACCACGAAGCCCTTACCCGTGGGATCGACGAGCATGGCTTTGGCAGGTTCTGCGCGCGTGACGATGCCGATCAGCTTCAGCTCGTCGAGCGCATATTGGCTGAGGATCACCTGGCGCTGAGAATGAACCCGGGCCTTGGTGTCTTGAGCGAAGCTCTTGGCGAAGGAACGGAACGGGTCGCGCGAGCGCTCGCTCTCCGTGAACTCGGTCTCTTGGACCTCGACCTTGGGTGGGACGTTGGCCGGAGCGGCCGCCGCGGGCGCTGCCGCTCCGGGGGCGGCCGCTGCGGGCTGCGCCACTGCGGCTGCCCCGCTAGGGGCAGCGCTGGGCGTGACGACCGGAGGATCACTACAGCCGAACAGGGCCAAAGAAAGGACCAGCGATAGGCCGCAGGCGTTTCCTGCCTCACGCAAGCAGCGGCTCATTGCGGCGCTCCGATAGCGGCGCCGCGTTTGTCGGCCGGAGTGACCTTGGCATCTTCGACACTACGGAAAGCCGTGGCCAGCGCCTCGGTCTTCACCACCACGTCGTCACCTTGAACTTTTGGATCGGTGAGCGAAATGTTTTCCATGTTGATGATGCGGTCGAGCTGGCCTACCCCGTAGAAGAACTTCGCGACCTGATGGTAGCGACCGACCAGCGTTACCTTCATCGGCACGCGCGCGTAGAATTTCTCACTGACCTCGGGTTGCGGCGTCCAAGACGTGAGCCCGATCCCGGATACGTTGGCGACCGACTGCACGGCGCTCAAGAACGCCGGATATTCGGTTTCGACAGGCAAGACCTTGTTCAGCTCGCGCTGGCGGTGTTGGCGATCGGTGAGCTCGGCCAGGTCCTTTTGGTAAGCGAATTCGTTCTTGCGCGCTTCGGCTAGGTCGTTCCGGAGCTGTTGCTCTTGGCCTTGCGCGGCTTTGATCGAGCTCTCGACATCCCCATAGAAGACGACGAAATAGGCGACCCCCACCAGCAGCACCAAGCCGGCGCCGACGCCAACGCGGGCGACCAGCGGCAGCTTGTTCAGGACGGATGTTTGGCGGGCCATTAGTAATTCACCTTGGCTTCGAGCGCAAAGCTCACGACTTCCATATGCGTCGTGGCGTCCACTTGGCGAACGGCCGGCAACAGCCGCACGTCGGCGAAGTAGCTCGAGAGATTCATGCGCCGCGCCAATTCACTCACGTCTTCGCCATCTTGGGCAAAACCCTCGAGGTGCAGCTTGCGGCTTTGCTCCACGAACTTGACCAGCCATAGGCGACGAGAGTCCCAAGACGGATTGAATACCGCGAGCGGATTGTCCCGCCGCAGTTGGCTCAGGCGATCCGGATCCACGCTCGGGCCACGGCCTGGCGTGAGCAAGCGCGCCAGCTCGAGCAAGATGGCCGTGGGCCCCGTGCGCGCGGTCTGCAGCTTGCCAATCGCTTCCTCGCGCGCGCGCAGCTGGGCGAGCTTCTGGCGTACGTCCTCGTGGTTGGCAACCGTGCTCTTCGATTGGTCGATCTGCGAGCTGAGCGCGGCGTTCTTCTGGCGCTGCTCGGTCAGTTCTTCGTTCTTGAAGCCGTGGAACACGAATAGCGCCGCTACCTCCGCCAGCATCACCACCATCACCACGGCGAGCCACAGCTGCGAACCTTCGGCGCGCTCGGCGCGCCGCTTCTGCGCCATCAAATTGATGCGGATCATACGCGCGCCTCTTTCTCTTTACGGAGCGAGAGGCCGAGCGCAACCGAGAGCTGCGCCGCGCGCGTTTGCAACAATTGCGCATCCACTTCTTTGGCTTCGATGGTCAGCTTCTCGACCGGTGACCAGGTTTCGACCGAAACGCGCGCACGGCGTTCGATGGCGCGCGCCAGAGCCGCCAAGTTGGCCGAACCGCCCGTCACGTAAATGCGAGCGATCTCGCCCTCACCGCTCGTGGCCATGAAGAAGTCCAAGCTGCGCTGGATTTCCGCGGCGATCGTGTCGCTGACCGCCTCGATCACCTGCACCACCTGCTGCGGGACCATGCCCGCGCGGGTCGGATCGTCCGCGGAGGCGGATCCGCCGCATTTATAGGCTTCGGCTTGGTCATGAGGCACGTTCAGCTGCTTTTGGATCTCCTCGGTGATGCCGTTGCCACCGTTGGCGATCTCGCGCGTGAACGCGCTCACACCGTTGGCGATGATATTGAGCGAGGACAGGCTAGCGCCCACGTTGATCAGCGCGATCGTCTGATCTTGAGGCAGAGTCCGAGAATACTCGAACAGGTTCTGGACGGTGAAGGCGTCGATGTCACAGACCAGCGGCTTCAGCTTGGCGTTGCGGGCTAGCTGCGCATACTCCTCGATTTGGTCGCGCTTGGCGGCCACCAGCAACAAATCCATCTGGCTGGCCTCGGCGCGCCGCCGCAGCACCTGGTAATCGACGTGCACGTCCTTGATGTCGAAGGGGATGTGCTGCTCGGCCTCCCACTGGATTTGCTCCTCCAGCTCGGCCTCCGTCATCATCGGCACGGTGATCTTCCGGATGATCACGCTCTGCCCGGAGACGCTCAGCGCGCATTCTTTTTGACGAATCTTCGCGTCGTGAAAGACCTTCTGCAGGGCTTCGATCACGGCTCCCGAGTCCATCACCTGCCCGTCCACAATCACCTGAGGCCCGAGCGGGGCGTAGCCCAGGCGTACGAGCCCCAGCCCTTTTCGGGTCTCTTTTACCTGGCAGACCTTGATCGACGCGGTGCCGATGTCGACGCCGACCAAGTTTCGTCCTTCGCCCATGATGCCTCTCGGAAATCCGACTCACACAAATGCGTGCGGTAAAACTCTGGCATCCGCGGAGTCGGATAGCCAAAAAACCGGGGACTGTTCCGGACGGAGCAGTCACCAAGTGCAACAAAAACCGAGACGACGGAGACATCCCTCCTACCTCGTCTCAGTCTCGAGATCAGACCAAAAAACGTCTATAACAGCATGAATTAAAAGCATAATTCGGAAATGACCCGGTACTGGGTCATGGACGACCCGGTGCCGCAATCGTCTCAAACGGGGGCGAAATCCGCGTCAAAAGCTTGGCCCGAATGGTGGCAAGCGCGAGACGGCCAGTAGCTTGGGGTAAATCTTGACCCCCCCTTAATTTCGCCCACATCGGCGTTTTAGCCCAAATATCACTTAATTTCGGCCTGGCACGGGCACTGCAAAGAGGCCTCACACACCTAAGGGAGAGCCACCAATGCCCGCAACTACCGAACACCGAGCCCAGTCGTCGAAACCGAAGAGCGCTCGCATCGTGAAAGCGAAGCCTGCCGAACAGTCCCGCGCCTCGGTGGCGCCTCGCCGTGCGTCTCTGCCGCCCCGTGCGTCAGTGGTTCCGCCTGCGCTAGTCAACGCCTTGGTTCGGCCGTCGATGGCCCCGCGCCCCGCGCGCCGTCACGCGCCGTTGGCGGCTCGTGCCGCGCACCGCCCGGTGGCCACCCTGCCCGCGACCGTGGTTGCTGCTCGTGGCCCGCGCGTCAAGAAGGCGCGCGGCCTCGACCCGCACCTGAGCGCTCAGCTCCTTCTCCAATACGAGCCCCTCGTGCGCAAGATCGCCGGCGGCTTCCAGCGCAAGCTCCCGCGCAACGTGCTGCGTGAGGATCTGATCGCAGCCGGCATGAGCGGTCTGTGGGACGCGATTCGTCGTCACCCGGACGGTCCGAGCGAGAGCTTCGAGTGGTACGTGCGCGTGCGCATCCGCGGCGCGATCCTCGACGAGTTGCGCGCGCAAGATTGGTTGCCGCGTCGCGCTCGCGCCGCCGCCGAAGCCGCCAGCGGCACCGACGCCTACGTTCCCCCGCCCGCCGTGGTCCGCTTCGACGACGTGAGTGAGTGGGAGCAAAACCGCTGCCTCGCCGACGCTTCCAGCAGCGAAGCGGCCGTCGCCGCCAAGTTCGCCCAAGAGACTTTGGCCAAGGCCGTCGAGCAATTGCCGGAGCGAGAACGCCACATCGTCTCGCAGCATTACTTTCGCGGCGTGAAGTTCAAGGACCTCGGAGCTGAACTCGGCGTCAGCGAACCGCGCATCTCGCAGCTCCACTCGCGCGCGATTCAACGCCTCAAGGCCATCATCAAGTCAGCGGCGTGATCTGGTTACCAGCCTAATTCGACTAATTCTAACGCTCGAGGGCTTCGCGCAGCCCTCACCCGGGGGACGGGGTCAGGAACGTGAAGCGCAGAGCACGCAGCTGGCGTGCAGGGGATGAGGCGGGTTAGAGTCCGCTCATGCAACGCGGGTGGCCCATCGCAGTCATCGCCCTCGGGTTGGTGGGTCTGGTACCAAGTGTGTGTTGGGCGGCGCCCCCCGCACAGAGTCCGGCCGATACGGAAGGACTCGGCGCCCCGCCAGCGAACCTCCCCAGCGTGCGGCGCTGGTATGGCTGGCAGATCTTCAGCGCAGACGCGCTCGCCGGCGCATTGTTCCTCGGCGCCGTCGCCGACGATCACAGCGCGACGCTGTTCGGACTCAGCGGCGTGGCATTTGCCGTGGGTGGCCCAGCGGTCCACGTTGCGCACGGGCGTTGGGACGTCGCACTGGGCAGCCTCGGCCTGCGCGTCCTCGGGCCTGTCGTCGGTGTCGTGATTGGCGCACAGGGCGATCGACCGCGCGCAGTCGAAGACGATACCAGCGACAACGGCTCTTCCAGCAAGTGGGCGATCACCGGCGTTGCCATCGGCGGGCTCGTCGCCTCCGTGCTCGACGGTCTCTTGCTCTCCTATGATCCACCCGCCCCGCGCCCGGCACCACACAATCAGCTGCTCAAACTCGAGTCGCTTCCGCAGCTGCTCGTTTTGCGACAGGGCATCGGGCTCGGATATTCTGGCCAATTCTGAGACAATCGCGATGGTTGTTGATGGTCACCGAACACATCAGAGTGCGGCTCAGCCTTCGGCGTCGCGGCGCGAACTCAGAGGGATCGAGCGCCCATGCGACGGCGGGGCAGCCGGCGGCACAGGATGCTTCCTGCACACCGTGCTGACGATTGGTTCGTGCACCAATGCCGATCGGTTGGCAGTTCAAGCGATCGAACTCGTTTGGGAAAGCAGGTCGCTCTTTTGTTGGCGCCGAGAATCACTCACACTCACATCTGGCGTGGTGGGGTCCTCGCGAAAAAAATCGAGTTCGAATTCGAACCAATGCCGATCGGTTAGCAGTTCAAGGGATCGAAATCGTTGGGAAAGCAGGCCGCTCCTTTGATGGCCGAGAATCACTCACCCTCACATTTGGCGTGGTGGGTAGACTCGCAAAAAATCGAGTTCGAATTCGAACCAATGCCGATCGGTTAGCAGTTCAAGGGATCGAAATCGTTGAGAAAAGCAGGCCGCTCCTTTGATGGCGCCGAGAATCACTCACACTCACACTTGGCGTGGTGGGGTAGACTCGCGAAAACATCGAGTTCGAATTCCAATGCCGATCGGTTAGCAGCTCAAGGGATCGAAATCGTTTGGGAAAGCAGGCCGCTCTTTTGTTGGCGCCGAGCATCACTCACGCTCACATTTGGCGCGGTGGGGTAGACTCGCGAAAACATCGAGTTCGAATTCCAACTCGATTTTCTAGCCGTGAAGGTGCACTCCGCGAAAATTCGGCGCGAAAGCTCTTAACCGAACGGCATTGGTTCGTGCACGAAGTACCGCGCCCGCGTGGCAGCCGACCTTCTGACGATTAGTTCGTGCACGAAGTGCCGCGCCCGCGTGGCAGCCCAGCCTCTGACGATTGGTTCGTGCATGAAGTGCCGCGCAGGCGTGGCAGCGCGGGCTGCCGGCGAATCGTTCGTGCACGACTTCGTGCTCGGACTACCGCTCCCGGTGAGGCCGAGTGGTTCGTGCACGAAGTACGGCGCACGTCGCGACATGGCGCGCGGGCCATCGTGCGGGCACGAAGTACGGTGCAGTCGCGACACGGCGCGCGGTCAGATCGTGCGGGCACGAAGTACGGCGCACGGCGCGACACGGCGGGCGGATCGTGCGGGCACGAAGCACGGCGCGACACGGCGGGCGGATCGTTCGGGCGCGTTTCAGAGCGCGCAGGAGCCGCCCGATAGTCGCCCGAGAGCATTGTTTGCCGTTGGTCTCTCGGCAAGACGGCTGCGACGCCGAAGGCTGGGTGCTCTTCGGCGTGTTCTGTGACCATCAACCCAAGCCCCAGCTCAGGGGAAGATCTCGCGTTCGCTATAGACTTGAGTGATGCGTTGCAGGGCGACGGCGTAGCAGGCGCGCCGGTAATCGCAGTTGTTCAGCTTGGCGAAGCGGGCCATGCGATCGTAGGCGTCGTGCATCGCAATTTCCAGGCGCTGATCGACTTCTTGAACCGTCCACTGTTCGCTGCGGCGGTTCTGCACCCACTCGTAGTAGCTGACGGTCACGCCGCCCGCGTTGCACAGCACGTCGGGCAGGATTTCGATGCCGCGTCGCTTCAAGATTTCTTCGCCTTCGGGCGAGCATGGGCCATTGGCGCCTTCGGCGACGAGTGACACTTGCAACGCTTCGGCTTCCGCGACGCCGACTTGATTCTCGAGTGCGGCGGGCACGAAGATATCGGCCTGGGTGCCGAAGAATTGCTCACGCTCGATTTTGGTGCCGTTGGCGTAGCCCGCAATCGAGCCGTTTTGTTCGACGTATTGCTTCAGGCGGTAGGCGTTGAAGCCTTCCGGATTGTACAAGTAGCCCGTGTGATCGCCGACGGCGACCAGTGACACACCGAGTTGGCTGAGCAGCACGGCCGCGTTGGAGCCAACGTTGCCGAAGCCTTGCACGATCAGCTTCTTGCCTTTGATGTCGAAGCGCGCGCGATCGGCCCAATCCAAGATGCAGTGGACGAGACCTTGGCCGGTGGCTTTTTCGCGGCCGTAGGTGCCGCCGCTGGCGACCGGTTTGCCGGTGACCACGCCCATCACGCTTTGCTTGGAGACCATCCCGACCGAGTTCATGTACGTGTCGAGCGCCCAAGCCATGGTTTGAGCGTTCGTTCCCACGTCCGGCGCGGGGATGTCGTAGTCCGGGCCGATGTTCGAGCCGAGCGCGTGGAAGAAGCGCCGCGTGATCCGGCCGAGCTCGCTGCGCGAGACGCCGTGCGGGTTGAACTTGATGCCGCCTTTGCCGCCGCCGAAGGGCAGGTTCATGAGCGAGCACTTCCAAGTCATCATCGCCCCGAGCGCCTTGAAGTCATCGAGCGATGCGTTCTCGTGGTAGCGCATGCCGCCTTTGTACGGGCCGAGGATGTTCGAGTGCTGGATGCGGTAGCCCTTGAATACGCGGTACTCGCCGTTGTCCATGCGCACCGGGAAGTGAACGATGATCTCGTTCTTCGGCTGGCTCAGGATGGCGCGGATGTACTCCGGCATCTGAATCAGCTTGCCGGCGTCATCCAGATAATTTTGGATGACCTTGAAAAACTCGTATTTGGGAGGCTGCGGGGAGGACGAGGAATTGGGAGCGACCGACTGCATGCGGGTTATTGTTCCAGTAACGGTGCCCTTCCGCAAAAAGGTAAGTTTTGTTTCGCGTTTGTGGGCAAAGCACGCGCGGTGCCCAGCGCGTTAGCGCCCTACCCCAACCCACATCGTGTACAGGTAAACGACGGGCGCGACGATGATCAGCGCGTCGATGCGGTCCAGCATACCGCCGTGACCGGGCACGATCGAACCAGAGTCTTTGATGCCCGTGGAGCGCTTCAGGAGCGATTCTACGAGGTCTCCGCACTGGCCGAGCGCACCGGCGAGCAAAGCCAACGGAATGACGTGTCCGAGCGGGATGCTTCGCAAGAAGAAGAAATGCCCGAGCAGCCCGCCGAGGAGCGCGCCCAAGAGCGCACCCACGAAGCCGGCGCGAGTCTTCTTGGGGCTGACCGCTTCGTACAGCTTTCGCTTACCGAGGAAGCGACCGAAGAAGTAGCCGCCCGTGTCCGCCAGCCAGGCGAAGGTCAAGCACATGAAGACGTAGGCGGGACCGACTGCCCCCGCATCACGGCGCAGCAGAGCGAGCGCCGTGAGCAGGCCGCCGATGTAGAGCGGACCCGCCACGCCGGCGAACGTGCGCAAGGCTGCGGTCGGGATCTCGCCCAAGCGCCAGAGCGGGACCATCAAGCCCACCAGCGGCACGACGAAAAAGAGTGTGAGCAGCACCCGCGGATCGCTCCCCCACCGGTACAAGCTGAAGGCCACCGCGAGCGTGCTCAGGATGCCGATTGCGCGCGCGATGCCGTCGCCGGGGTGCGTCATGCGAAACAGCTCGTCCGCGGAAATCGCGGCTGCGACCAGCACCAGCACGAAAAATCCCCAGGCCGGTCCCAGGAATAACAGCCACATCAACGGTGGCACCACGACAGCTGCGGTAAGGAGTCGAACTTTGAGGTTGCTCGCGGCCAAGACGCCTTGCCGTAACAGCCACTTGCACGCTTCACAAGGGGGGCACGAACCGGACAGCGGCTTAACCGGAATAATGCCGGGCGACTTGCGCCGAAGGCCCGCCGAAAGTAGACCCCGGGTCCCTTCGCCATGAAGTTTCTTTGGGCCTTTTTTCGGCGGCGCGGGCTGCTGTTCGGAGTCGTGGCGTCGCTCGCAGTCGCTTCGCATTGCTCTGCGCCCTCGCCGCCCGAGCGCTCGCTGGCCGGCGTGGCGCAATTGCTCGGCGGAGCGATCGGCGGCGTGGTCAAGCCGGAGGAGCTGATCTGGGAGCCGGGGCACGGCATGGTCGAGGAGCTGGTGCTCGGACGTCGCGTGCTCTTCTTGGGCAAGACTCGCGACGGCAGCGCGCGCGATCTGTACCGAGCGCGCGTCCGCGTCACGCTCGACGGGCAACCCTTGTCGGTGGGCGCGCTACACAACGTGACCGACACGCCGGTCGGCGACGACGCAGCGCTCGAAGCCCGCGGCGATCGCGCGACCTTCGCTACGCTGGCGTTTGGGCGCATTCAAGGTTTGAGCGTGCTCGATCTGTCGGGCATTCCACGCTCGGATCGGCCAGAGAAATTCTTCGATCGCGTGCTCTTGGCGATCAACTCTTACCAAGACACGGGCAGCTTCGCCGGGCTCGGCCGCACGAACATCGTGCTCGATCAACCCGCAGAGAGGGCCAAGCTCACGCTTGCCCCACCCAATCTGGAGATCGACTTCGGCGATGCGGGCCGCGGCCTTCGCTATCAAACCGAACAACGCTCGCTACGCGCGGCGGATGGCGGCGAACCGGTCGCCGCGCGCGCCGTGCCCGAAGTCCACGTGCCCAAACCGCTCGTGCTGTGGTTGGTCGATACGGTGCGCGCGGAGGTCGGACCGGAGCCGATCGCCTGGCTCGAAAATAAGGTTTTTGGCCTGAAAGACAGCCTAAAGCGGGCAAGCTTTGCGCTGGTCACGCCCAAAACCGCGAGCGCGCTGAAGGCCCCTTCGGCAGAACCCGTGGTGGCCAAAGTGCTAGATGGCAGTGACTTCGCGCACGCGGCCGATTCTTGGCCACCCCCGAGTGTGCCTTCGATCTGGAAAGATCCGAAACCAGGCGAAGGTGAATGGACTCCGGTGACGTACGGTTTCTTGAAGCCGATGCGCGGTCTTGCGGCTGAGGCGAAGCCGCCCGCTTACTTCTATCGCACGGTGATCCGGCCCGACCCGGACCGGCCGTATTCGGAGCTGGTGTTGGTCGCGATGGACATGCGCCAGCTCGAGCTCGGCATGCAGGCCGGCTATGAAGATCCGAAGCCGACCACTGGCTCTCCGGGCGAGGGGCACATTCCGCAGGACCCGGCCGTGTACAGCCGAGTCGTCGGCACCTTCAACGGTGCGTTCAAGACCCAGCATGGCGCCTACGGCATGATGGTCAACAAACGCGTGCTCTTGCCGCCGGTGGTGGGCGGGGCCACCGTGATCGTCACCAACTCTTCGGCGGTGGGCTTGGGTAGCTGGCCCGCGAGCAACGGAATCCCCGAAAATATCAGCTCATTTCGCCAAAATCTCGATCCGCTCGTCGAAGACGGCGTAGCCAACCCCACCGGTCGCCGGCTTTGGGGGTGGCAGCTCGAGGGCACCAGCGTGATGACTCAACGCACGGCACTGTGCGTCACAGCCGCCGGCCATTTGTACTACGCCTGGGGCGAAGAGATCGACGGCCCGACGTTGGGCAAGGCCTTGCGTCAAGCGGGCTGCTCGTACGCGATGCACTTGGACATGAACCCAGCCCACGCCGGCTTCGTCTACACCGACGTGGTGAATCCGAAGAAGGCCGAGTACCACCTCAAGCTGGCCGACGATCGGATGACGATTCCGCCCGAGAAATTCGTGCGCTGGTCAGCCAAAGATTTTTTCTACATCACAGTGCGTGACGCGACCCCGCACGATGCTTCCGAGCTGTCGTGGACCGTGGATGGTGGCACGCAAGCCACCCCGACTTGGTTGCCGGGCGTGTACACGAGTCAGCTGACCTTGGGCAGTGTGCAAGTCGATCTGCTGAGCTTCGAGCCCGGGCACGTCGAGTTCCGTTTTCGCGCCGGAACGCGCGAGCCGGTCTCAGCGAGCGCGGCGGGCCTGAAAACCGGCCTAGATGATGCCGCCGAGCACCGCGTGATGGCGGCCATTGGCCTCGGGCACACCACCGAATCCACGCGCTATGGCTTCGCCTTCGGGCCTTCGACGCCGCTGCCCTTGCGCGCGGGATACGCGACGCTCGTGCTGTCGCCCACCGCTACCGCGCGCGTCGAGGCGCCCGGCGTCACACCGACACTCGGCGCGGAAGAAGAAGCCGTACAGCTGCCGCTCTTGGTCGAGAACGGCAAGCTCGAGCCGCGCGCGCGGGAGCGCGGAGACATGCGCCGCCGCGCCGCACTGTGCATCACGCCCAGCGAGCGGCTGATCATCGCTTCTGCTTTGCACGACACCAGCGATACCCTGGCCGCTGCCTTGCTGCGCGTGGGTTGCACGCGCATCGTCGAGCTCGACCGCGGTTCCCACCATCCCGCGTTCTTGCAGCGCGCCGGCACGCCCACGCCGCCCTTGGCCAGCTACGAGACGAGCGTGCTCTACGCGCTCGGGCGGCCCATGCAAGCGCTGGCCTTCCGTTGGAAGCCGGCGAACGCGGCGCCATCCACCAAGGTGACGAGCTACGATTACCCGGCCCCGGACATTGCGCCGCGAAAGAAGAAGCGCAAGCGAGAGGCCACTCCGGCCGAGCCACCCGCCGAGCCCTGATCGTGCGTTTTGCCGCTATTTTAGCTGCCCTAGCGATCCTGGGCTGTCGCCGCGCGACGCATTCGGAGGCTTCCCCACCCGGGAGTGCAGCACCCCCCGCACCGGCCGCGGCCCCTGCGCCGTCTGGCTCGGCCGGGCCGAGCGCCCACGGCCTCCCCCCGTTGTTCGGTGTGGCGTGGATCGAACACCTCGAGCTCGAAGGCGGGCACGAGGCATACGTGTGCCCGCCGATTGGCGCGCGCGAGCCGCGGCCACTGATTGTGGCCGTGCACGGCGCGGGGGATCGCGCCGAATGGTCGTGCGGCGGCTGGCGGATGGTGGCCGGCGAGTACGCGTTCGTCGTTTGCCCGCAGGGCATGAAGATGGACGCGATGCGCTTCGGCTGGGACAGCGCCGAGACGATCCGTCGTCGCGTGGCCAGCGCCGTGACTGCCGTGCGCGCGCGCTTCGGCGAATACATCGCGGACGGTCCGACGCTGTACGTGGGCTTCAGCCAAGGCGCGACCCTGGCCGGGCCCACGCTGCTCGATCCTGCGCAAAGCTTCCCCTTCGTCGCGCTGGCCGAGGGCGGCTATGGGCTGGTGCAAAACCGCGCGTTCCTGGGCAAGCTCAAAGCGCGTGGAGTCGACAGCGTGCTACTCGCGTGTGGCACCGCTGCGTGCTTCACGAGCATGCGTGCCGCTGAGCCGAACCTCACCGCCGCCGGGATCCAAGCCTTGATCGGCGGTGATCCCAAGTCGGGGCACAATTTGAATGGCGAAATGCAGGCCGGGTTGCAAAAGGTGTGGCCGGACTTCGTCGCTGGCTTGCCGAATTGGCGCGGGTACAAGAGGCGCTGACCGGCTCGCCCCAGCATTCTCGCTTGCCTCCGTGTTAGTCAACGAGCGGCCGTGCGATGAATCGTGCATGGCTCGTTTCGGGGTAGTTGGCGGCGGTGGGCGCTGAGGCGTGCGGTAGCGTGAGCGCCACGCCTGATGGCGCGGCTGGAGGTCACGCAGCGTTCAGTACGACGACCCCGATCTCTGTCCGATACACGACAAAACTCACGTGCTCGGAAGTCCCACAGGACCGAGCAGCAGATCACCTGGGGATCGGATGATTGACGGCGAGCATGGGTCGCGTCTGGATAACGTACCGCTGTTAAGCTGCGGCCGCCTCCAGAAAGGCACGAGCTATCAGGAGGCGACGAGCGAGCCCGTGGTACATTACCAAGGGCGAGAGGCACGACCACGCATGTCACGCCGACGCGCGGCCGTCAGCTCCCACAGCTGGTTAGCCAGCCCGCCCGATGGGCTCGTCCGCCTCGTAGATGACATCCGAGCGCATCGCGTACTTGGTTCCTCGCAGGACAGGCCGCCCCTCATGACGAAGCTTGTGCTGAAAGATCGCGATCATGCCGGCCTTTGGAACCACGGTGCGATCGAACTGCTCCTGAAAGACCGTCTCGCCCCCCTCGAAATCGTCGTTGAAGTAGGCGAGAACGGTGTGAAGCGTGACCTGGCGCTCGGTCGGGCGGTACCAGTGGTCCATGTGGGGCTCGAAACGCTGACCGGGACGATAGCGATAGAAGCGAAGGCGATCGTTGAGCGCAGCCAGGCGGAGCGGTCCCATCTGTTCGGGAAGATGTGGACGCAGGCGGCGGAAGAGGTCGTTCGCCAACTCGGGATCGTCTCGAATGACGCGATCCTGATCTCTATACAGCGGGTTGTTCGTGGCGAGCGTGGGCGACGATTGCTCGATCAAAGTGACCAGGTCCGCACACTCGGATGGGGTGTAGATCTGATCGACTGTCCAGAGCATTTGCTCGGTCTCGAATCGCAGCGGCACGTCGAACGACATTCTCGAGAAACCCTCGCCCCCAACGTTGCGGCTATCTGGCCAACGTAGCGCCGTCAGGTTCAACGCCCAGTTGGGCGGCGCGTCGGTTCGTTGCAACCGGAGATACATGAGTAGTCGTCGGACAGGGGAATTGGTGACGACGTTGCCTTCGAAGCTGTTCACCTTGCAGCCACAGGCCTGCATTCGAACCATGCTCCGTCAAGGCCGCCACGGGCTCAGCATGGCAGCGTGGGATTCGTCTCGCGTGCGAGAATAGCAATCACGCTGCCTATACGCCGGAAGTCTTTCTTGTGACAGATCGAGTTGGCGCCGGCATGGACAAGTGCCGCATTTCCTTCATCGCGTGCGGAAACTGCGACGATTGGAAAATTGGGTGCGATGGTGCGCACGGTCCTGACGAAAGCGTCTCCCTTCCCATCGTCGAGGTCGTAGTCCGCGAGCGCTAGTTCGAATTCACCTGTCCTAAATAGCTCAAGGGCGTCACCGATGTTTGGTGTGACTTTAACTTCATGGTCGACCAGGAAGAGCGACACGACTGTCTGCGCAAAGAGCTCGTGGTTCACCAGGAAAAGGATTTTCACTGCGGTGTTTTCGGTCAGTTGCGGCTGAACACGAACAACGCTGCTGATTGGTGCCCCATTCCACGATGACTTCAGTTCACGTCCGCCCAACGTGGCAGGCTTAAGCTGCGCGGGTCGAGCGCAGCGAGAGCCGCGGGTCGAGCGCAGCGAGAGCCGCGGCAGCTTCGGCTTCGTCGAAAACCTCGTCCGGAACCGAAACGGCCGTCTTCATACCAGAAGTATAACCGCCGGAATGACCCTCGATCCAGCCAAAACTGGCGGCCGGGGCCGGTCTCTCTGCTCTACCCAACGTACCGGTTCAGCGGCGAATGCCAGAGGGAGCGCGAAGCGCGAGCGAGGGCTTCGTCCGCTGCAACACCTTGTTAGCCAGCGGTCGCTCAACGGCTAGCCTGCCCTTCGCAGAATTTCGACGTCCCGTGTGAGCTTCGCGCCGAGTCGATCCGCCTCGTTTTCGAGATCGAATCCGGTCTGAAGATTGAGCCAAAAGCGGGGAGAGTTGCGAAAGAAGCGGCCCAATCGAAGAGCGGTGTCCGCAGTAATTGCGCGTTTACCGTGAACGATCTCGTTGATGCGTCGAGCGGGGACGCGCAGGCCCTTCGCCAACCGGTACTCAGTTAGCGCGAGCGGTTTCAAAAATTCCTCCACGAGGATCTCACCTGGATGAACGGGAGCAAGCTTCTTACGCGGCATGGTGGGCCTTTTTAGTGGTAGTCGACGATCTCGACGTCGTGCGCATCGGTTCCGAGCCAGCGGAAGCAGATGCGCCACTGATCGTTGATTCGGATGCTGTGTTGGCCAATCCTGTCCCCGGCGAGTTTCTCAAGGCGGTTCGCGGGAGGGACACGGAGGTCGACCAGGCTGGTGGCGGCATCCAGCATGACCAATTTGCGGAGGGCAATTCGTTGAAGGTCAGGAGGTATTCTGCGAATCCGCTGCCGTTTGAAGAGGCGCTCGGTGTCGGCGTCGCTAAAGCTGCGGATCACACACTGATAGTAACGCGAGGCGTTACTATGTGCAAGTCGGCACAAAAGACTGGACACCCGAGGAGGAGGAGGAGGAGGAGGTGGTGGTGGTGGTGGAGTCGCCGAGGCATTCGAGCTGCCCGTCAAGGTCCTCTGCCGTCTCGACCATGTTCCGAATAGTTTCGATGAGCTTCAGAAGCTGATCGCGACGGACCGCCGCGTGGAGTTCCTTCCGCACGGGTTTGACCTGCATGCTCAGGTGGACATTCCAGGTTGCGGGCTGGGCCTCGCCACTGCGCGGGCTTCAGCAAGCAACGTACGCAATCGCGGGTAGTCGTCACGAGTGAAAAGCGCGTCGCCGTACAGATCGACGTACTTCCCGCACTGGTCACGCAGGCGCTCGAAAAACGGATGAATGAACCAGCAGTAGCCGTCGTTGTTCAACACGATCTGCAATCAGCGTCTGGCGGTGCCGCCTTGCCGGATCGTATTCGGATGTCGAGCGCCGTCGTTCCCGTCTGGCCAACGTACCGCTGTTAAGCTGAGGCCGCATCAGGAAACCGCGAGGTTACCGCAAGCGATGACCGAGGCCGTGGTACATGACCACGGGCGAGAGGTACGACGGTGCAGGTCACGAGGAGGTGCGGCCGTCAGCTTCAACAGCTTGTTGGTCAGCCTTGTCGCGTGGTGTTGCCTTTGACGTGTTGGGCGCTTCACGAGCTACGGCGGAGGAACTCGAGCTTGTTTCCGTTGGGATCAAACAGTGCGATGCCAATCAGACCAGGGCGCAGCTCAGCGGGTTCGTTGACAGGGACCCCCAACTCGGCCGCTTGGTGTTGAACGGGTGCGAGATCCTCCACCAAGATCGAGAGGACCATCGCGTTTGTGGGCTGCGCCGACGAAGTATGTATGGCGAGTTCGTTCGCACCGATCAGGAACACAGCAAGGTCGTCGCCACGATCGACAACTTGCGTGAAGCCGAGACGCCCGTAAAACGCCCGAAGTTCGGCGACGTTCCTCGCGACGATCGTCACGTCGTGAATTCCCTTAACAACGTCTGCAATTGACACTGGATTTACCTCCGCGGTCAGTAGCTTAGGCGCGCACGGCGCTAGTGTCGACGAGGAGCATCGAGGTAGCCCTTGCGCGACCTCGACGGACGAGATCGATTGAAGCCTTGGGGCGGACACCCACGTTCGCGATCTGTCCAACGTATCACGGCTTCAGCGGCGAGTGCGGAGCAAAGCGAGCTGCTCGTCCGCTGCAAGCCGGAGTAATGCGGCCACGTATCAGTGCTGAACGTCAGCGTGCACGGCGTGCGGGCTTGGTCCAGTCCAGTAAGCTTAGTCGCGCGCCAGATACCTTCCCGAACGCCTCGAAGTCGCGTCGATTTCGCGTGACCAGGGGAAGCTGTCTTGCGACGGCGATGGCGGCGATCAGCAGATCACCCAAACTCTGACGTGCCTTGCGCGCGGAGCCAGCCCAGATAATGGCGGCGAGATCGGCAGCCATGTCGTCAACTGGAAGAACGACGCAGGCTTGAACTAGCGCCTCGAACGCCTGGAGCTGCCGTTGAAACGGCTTGCCCGCTGCAATTGCCGACCGATAACCCCGCAAGCGTTCGAACACCGTGATCGCGCTTATGGTGAAGCGCCCAAACTCGAGCAAATAGGCTCTCGCCCGAGCGTTGACGATCGGGTTTCCACGACTAATCTCGGACAACGTGTCGGTATCAAGGAGAACAGGACCGGTTGACATTCTACCGGTCACCCTCCTTCAACTTGCGCAAGATGGCGCGGCTCTCGGCGACCGGGATATCGGCTAAACTCGCGTTAGCCAGCGCCAAGATCTCTGCGGGAGCCGGCGAGATATCGACATCCTCACCGTAGTGGCGGCGCAAAAGAGCAAGCACCTGTCCTTCAAAACTACGCCCGCAGCGATCCGCGTCCAGGGCGATGCGATCGCGAAGACCCGCCGGAAATCGAATCGTTCGGGCGATGGTCGTGTCGTGAGTTAGCGCTGAACGGGTCACACCAGAAACATACCAGATTGGTGTACGCGGTCAACTTGCGGGATTGCGGCCGATCTGGCCCGCATAGCGTAGCGGTGTTCAGCTGCGGGCGTCAGAGGGAGCGCGTAGCGCGACCGGCGGCCTTCGTCCGCTGCAACACCCAGTTAGCCAGCCCCTCGCCGAGAGCTGATCAACGCCCCGCGCGAAAGGACTCGAGGCCGCGCAGCGTCGCGTTGAAGCGCGAGCAGGTCTGCGAAAGATTCCAGTTCGGCTTGGTACTTGCGAAGTCGCGCCAAAGTTGATCAAACTGGCTGGAAAAAACCGTCCCGTTCACCTCGTCGAGGTACTTGAGGGCAGCCAGAGCGTCCGCTTGGTCGAACCAAAGGTCGTTACGCGTGAGGTAGTAGCCGAGGTACCGCTGAAGAAAGTCGACGGCGGTCGGCGTATTCAGTTGAGCAAGGGCGATGCAGTAGGCACGTCCCGCGTAACAAACGTCACTACGAAGCAGCAGCCTGCCAACGAGGGTCTCGAAGTAGTTTCGCTGGTCGAGGGCGACGAAAAAGGCACCGACCGAGCGAGGTCGCCAGTCACAATTGGCGAGCAGCGTGTTGATCAGTTCGGGCGAAACTTCAGGCAACAACGGCCGGAGAGCAGCTTCGATCGAGTCGAGATTGTCAGGAATAGCCATGTAGAACGGCTTGACCCATCGATCACGGACACTGGTGTCTAGCGGGCCCGGAGACACGGGCACTTCGAGGTCATCGAACGGCGACCGATGCAGGACCGTAGCGCCCGCAGTGTGAAGCTCAGGGGTGACTTCGGGAGGACGCGGCATCTGTTTCTCGGTCTGGCTAACGTACCGGCGTTCAGCTGCGGGCGCCAGAGGGAGCGAAGCGACCGACAAGCCCGTCTGCTGCAACGCCAAGTTATGCGGGGCGTTGACAATATGTCGGAAATGACATATGTGTAACTGGTGTCGCCAGTGCACAAGCCGCTCGTCTGGTTGAGTGGCGAGGTGAAAACGCCGCCGTTCTCGGCGGAGGCGCGGATCCAAGCTGGCTACCTTCTGAGAATGCTTCAATCCGGCGCGACCCTAACGTTACCTCACTCGCGACCCATGCCGGTCGTCGGGACCCGATGTCATGAGCTGCGGATCCAAGACGAGAACCGAACGTGGCGTGTCGTGTATCGGGTAGATGCGGACGCGATCGTGATCGCGGATGTTTTCGCGAAGACCTCACAAACAACTCCGACGACGGCGATCAAAAACAGCCAACGCCGATTGCGTGCATATGACGACACCGCGAAGGGATAGCTTCAGATGGAACACGCCAAGCGAAAACGTTTAGAGAAGGCCGGGTGGCAAGTCGGGAGCGCCGCGGATTTTCTCGGTCTGTCGGGCGTCGAGGAGGCGCTGGTCGACATGAAGCTGACGCTTGGAATGCGGCTGAGGAAAACTCGCGAACAGCACAAGCTGACTCAGATCGACCTGGCAAAGCGGATGGGCTCAAGCCAGTCGCGAGTAGCGAAAATGGAGGCAGGCGATCCAGGTGTATCGCTCGATCTGCTGGTGCAAGGGTTGCTTGCGGCAGGCGCTACCCGTAGAGAAATAGCGTCTGCACTCGGCGCGCGCCGGAAGGCTGCATCCGCATAACGTAGCGGCGTTCAGCTGCGGGCGCCAGAGGGAGCGAAGCGACCGACAAGCCCGTCTGCTGCAATGCCTAGTTAGCCGGTGCTAGGCTTGGCCAATGCGGGGACGCCCCGGTCAGACCGAGTTGCTTTCTTTTGACACCAACGCGTGGAGTAACCTTCTCGGTGAGGGTCCGCTCGAGCGGGCGAGTCTGCTCGCACTGCGGCGCCAGGTGGCAACACGCGCTGTCCAGGTAGCGGTCTCTTGGCCGTTAGTAATGGAGCTTACCGGCGTGTACGACCACAAGCGCGTATTGTGGAACAAGTCGATTCGCGAGTTTCACCGCTTGGCGGGTGCGCGAATCTTATTAGAGCGTCCAGCGCGCGCTATCGCGGAGGTCAGACTTGGAAGACCCCTTCGGAAAGGAGAACTCTTCTACCCGACCAAAAACAGTATTCGATTCCTTGAGCGGATCGCCGCGGGCGAGAACGTGCTCGCAGAGGCCGAGCACGTTTGTCGAACCAAAGCCGAGTACGCGGCCGAGCAAACAACGGCCCAGAAGGCGGTCCGCAAAGAATTCGCGAGCGAGGGCCGGGCACAATGGGTGAAGGCGTGGCGCAAAAATCCTTCCGCGATCGTTGAGGATTGGGCGCATGACACCATGGAGAAGATTCTGGGTTCCCGACAAGGGCTCACCGACCCGCGGCGATTGCCGTCAGTCTGGCATCGCTCAGCATTTCATCTGGCGAGGATTTATCTCGTTGGAGTCGAGGCTGAGGGTCCCGGCAAGATCGACGCGAACGACATGATCGATCATGACCACTACGTCGACGCGGGATACTCGAGCGTCCTTGTCACTGACGACGAACGCTTCCACCGAATCGCCGCTCATTGCCCAAAACCAAGCGTACGGCTCGTGCGGTTCAGCGAATGGGCAGCACGGATCGCGTCCGGCTAACGTATCAACGTTAAGCTGCGAAAGTCGAGCGAAGCGAGATTTTCGTCAGCTTCAACGTTTTGTTGGGCAGCACGTCACTCAGGTTCGACACGACCCAAGGCCTCGTCCGTCGCAAGTTCGAGTTCGGCGAGTTCGGTTTCGACGAGCGATCGAATGCGGCTATGCAATGCCGACTTTGGAATGGCCCGAAGTTGGAACGCGAGAGCGACCGAATCCTGCGGAGGACCATCGGGCGTTGCCGAGATCATGGCCGTTCCCGCAAGCGCTGAACCGCGTACTTCAATCTGTGCTCGTCGTGCCGCTCACCACGAACCTCGACCGTGCACGCCTCGTCGCTTTGCCAAATGATGACCGGGCGGCGACCTGTTTGTTCCTGCGGGCGGTGAGCGCCGAGGTCGGCCCACCAGAGGTCGCCGCGTCTCACCCGAGATCCTCGTGGTCGAGATTCGCAGCCCACCCGTCCAAACCAGCGGTCGCGAGTTCGGAGTCTTCCAGGGAACCGGCTGCGAGCCGCGCCAGGTCCCAGCGAGAGGGATCTGCTTGTCGGACTACGATGACGCCAACGCGTTCGCCTGGCCGGAGATTGAGCGGCTTGGCGGGTCGGAGGAGCCCATTCTCGTACAGCGCTTCGACGGGACGCATGACCCCAGGGTAGCACAAGGGGCTGGCGGCCGATCTCGTGCGATCCAGGATGCTTGGTCTGCCCAACGTACCGCTGTTAAGCTGCGGCCGCATCAGTAAACGGAAGGGCGGCAAGAGGGATGACCGAACCCGTGGTACCGACCACGGGCGAGCGCGATCACCTCACCAAATGGAAAGCCGTCGGCTTCAACAGCTTGTTGGGCAGCGTCATCGGAAGCTGGTCGAGACGAATCAAGTCCGGGCGGCCTCGACGGCTCGGGGACGCTCGCTACTCGTCTTCCGAATGTCCGCCGAAGTAGATGTCATAGCTACATTCAAGCCCGAAGCGAGCCAGGCGCGCGAGCTGCGGCGGCGACAGAATCGGCCCGCCCTGCCCATGCGCCGAAACCCAGTACGAGTAGATGTCCGCGCTGACGCCGCGAGATAGGAGCGACGCCAAGGCTCCCGAATTGGGCTCAACCAAGTCAAGAAGCCAATCGAGATGGCGTCGGGTGTCGCGTGAGTGGACATGGCGCTCCGAGCAAAGGAGCCACCCATGCTGAGGTCGAGGACTGTCGAAGCGTGGTGAAATCGGTTCACCCTTGAGGAACGACCTCGTGGGTTCGAGCTTGAGCGCCTCGGAAATCTCGGGGGGCCCCACATCGTCCGAAAACAGTCGGAGTGTGGAATACGTAACGACACAGGAGTCGTAGTTGTCGTCGTATGGGTAGGTGGGTTCGGTCGAGTTCACTCGTCTGCCCAACGTACAGGCTTAAGCAGCGCGGGTCGAGCGCAGCGAGATCCGCGTCTGCTTCAAGCCGTTGTTGGGCAGCGCCGTCACCGGTCGGCGTCTCCTCCAGCCGCAGTGGCGAAGGATTTGGCATCGGCGGAGTCGACATGGACGGTGCAATACTCGCATTCGATCAAGGCAGCGCGTCCCGAGATCTGCGGGTGGGTTGACGAAGCAACGATGTGAACCTCGTGGGTGGTTGTCCGTCGCGTAGCAACTGGCACACTCTAGTCCGCGTCGTCGCGTCGTTTATGCTGCGCGAGAAACGCTGAAAGCTCAGGTGATGGCTCATCGGGACGACTCCACCCCCAATCGGAAAGCATCTCGGCGAGGCCCTCCGGACTCTCGGTGCCGGCGGGTTCAGACAGACAGGAGTACCCAAAACCCAGCGCCACTAGTTGGTCAGCAATTGGCGCGATGGTCGACCACTCGGTGACAAGCAACATGCCGCATTGCGCACCAAAATTTTCGAGCAGCACCGGGACCTCGACTACGAGCTCCTCGACGGTCACCCGATATGGGATCTGCACGCGTAGACCTAGATCTCGCGCCCGGTGAGCCCACTGCTCTTGGAATGGCGTAAGTGACACCTGTCTGCCCAACGTACCGGCGTTCAGCTGCGGGCGCCAGAGGGAGCGTAGCGACCGACAAGCCCGTCGGCTGCAACACCTTGTTGGGCGGCGCCCATCACGCTAAACTCGAAAGATGGCGCAAGCGACCCATGCTGAACTTCTGCAGCGCGCACTCGAGCTTCCCGCCGACGACAGGCTCGCGCTTGCAACCGAGTTACTCGAAAGTGTCGAAGGGCCTGAGGATCCAGAGTGGGCGGCCGCGTGGGCGGCTGAACTCGACAGGCGTGTGCGGGAGTTGGACACGGGTGCGGTGAAGCCAATTCCGTGGCAGCAGGTTAGATCTGAGATACTCGAGCGCTTGCGTTCGAAATGAAGCCGGTAGTCCTTGCGCCGGACGCGCAAGCTGAGTTCGAAGCCGCGGTGGAGTGGTATGAAACGAAGGCTGCCGGGCTCGGCGAGCGGTTCGTATCCCACGTGGATGAGGTGCTGCAACTCGTCCAGGAGACACCTGACGGCTTCCCAACATGGAACGTCGACCCGCGTTTTCGAAGGGCGGTTGTGCAGCGATTTCCGTACCTCGTGTTCTATCGCGACCTTACCGACCGGATCGAAGTAGTCGCCGTCGCGCACGGAGCCCGCGAGCCTGGATACTGGCTCAAACGCAAGTAGCGTCCGCCCAACGTATCAACGTTAAGCTGCGAAAGTCGAGCGCAGCGAGATTTTTGTCAGCTTCAACGTTTTGTTGGGCGGCCGTCGATCTAAGCCGAGAAACTCAAGCGGATCGTTGTCGGGGCCACGAACGAGGGCGTGCCCTCCGCGATCATCCCGCCTTCGAAAGCGTAGCGGTCGTCCATGGGTTCCTACGCTTGGCGCGCGACGGTCTCCGCGATCGTTTCGCCTCGCGGGTCAGACCGACGTGAAGCAGCGCTACCCTGATAACTTCAACAAGTCTCCAGTCTCAGTGATCCGCGTGATCCGCAGAGCTGCGTTTCGAAGGACAACTCGACCCTTGGAATGACGAATCGCGGTCCGTTCAAAGACAAACAGCGCTCGGCAGCTACGCGCTCTACCGACAATGACTGTACTGGTTTCGGCATGCCTGGAGAGACGAGAACATGCGATCGCACTCGCCCACACACGAGCATCCGCAATTCAATGCTCCGGTCGGAGGTAGCTCGACGCAATCGTTCGCATCGTGGTCCCAGTAGTATCGAGGCTCCATACCGCAACACGATGGGACCGAGAATCCCACCTTCGGTTGCCCGGTCACCGCGCAATCCTGCCGGCAGCCGACCACGGTCATGGGCGAGCCGCAAAGCAGCAAGACGAGGTAGCCAGCCCGTATCCATGTCATCAGAATGATTCTCGGTCCGCCCAACGTACCAGGCTTCAGCGGCGAAGCCGAGCGCGAGCAAGGTTTGGTCCGCTGCAAGCCGTAGTTGGGCGGCGGCGCGAACCGCTGTTGGTCTTGCGCGATTCGATCGTGCGAGTATACTCTAAATATACTATGCCAACGAGCGTGCACATTCCGAAGCCTCTGCTGGTCGCGGTCGACCGCAGGGCGCGAGCCTTGAACATCAGCCGAAACCGGCTGATCGTACAAGCGCTGGAGCGGGAAGTTACAGAAGGCTCGAACTGGTCGGTAAACTTCTTCGGTCAGCTCGAGTCGCCAGAGACGGGCGTCGAAGACGCGGCGGACGAAATGCTGAAGGCGATCCGGAGCCAGAGACGCTCGAAGAAGCCGGTGCGATTGTGAAGTTCGTGCTCGACACCAACGTGGTGTCGCTACTGATGAAGGGCGACCCGAATGTGATCGGGCGGCTGAAGGCACTCTCGCGAGCTGACGTGTGCATGCCTCAGCCCGTCATCGCCGAGATCAGCTACGGAATTCAGCGACTGTCGCGGTCGAAGCGGAAGGACGCTCTGGCCTCCCGATTCGACCTGCTGAAGAGTGAGATTGGGCGTTTACCCTGGTCTGACGAGGTCAGCGAGGCATTCGGGGGGATCAAATCAGGACTTGAGCGGAAAGGCGAGCGCATCGAGGACTTCGACGCCGCCGTAGCCGCGCACGCCTTGGCTAAGGGGTATGTCTTGGTCACCGCGAACCTGAAGCACATGACACGTGTTCCGGGTCTGCAGGTCGAGGATTGGTCGGAACATCTCGAGACGTGACCACCGTCCCCCCAACGTACCGCTGTTAAGCTGCGGCAGGCAGCCAGAAACGCACGAGCTGTCAGGAGGCGAAGAGCTAGCGTGTGGTACGTCACCACGGGCGACAGGCAGGACGCTGAAAGGTGGCCACGAGGTGCGGGCATCGGCTTCAACAGCTTGTTGGACCGCGGTCGATGTCAGATAGCGAATACCGAGCGAACGCTGACGAGCAGCAAGGCGACGTATGTATTTTGGATCGCCGGTGGCGACGATGGCTTTGTCGAACTCGAGAGCAGCCGCGACCACGAAGCCGTCGACCGCATTGGCGGACGTGGCCTGCCCAACGTACCGGCGTTCAGCTGCGCGGGTCGTCTGCTTCAAGCCGTTGTTGGGCAGCGGGCGCGCCCGGACGATGCTTCCCAGATCCACATACCGACGGTCCAGTAGTAGCCTGCGAAGAACCAGAGTAACGCCGCCAGTGCGCGCAAGCCGGAATGGCGCGGGCGTCGAATCCAGACCGCCAAGGGGAGGCACGCCCCAAGGGTCATCATCATGAAGAGTGCCCGTTTGCAGCGAAGTTACCCACCCGTTTGCGCTGAAGTTGACCACCCTAGCCGAGCGGAACTGGCTGGGGCGGAGCGTAAGCGACGCGAGTGCCGAATCTTCGAAACTGAGTTTATGAAAATGCCCTTGCGAGGGCCAAATTTGCAGTGGTCAAGTTCGGAGCGCAGCGACGCTTACGCGGGCTTCTTGGCGTTGGCCAAGCGCTCTCGATACGAGCCGCCCTTGAGCACAACGCGCTGGCTGGGATGAATGAGGCGATCGACAATGGCCTCGGCGACGACCGGATCTTCGAACAGCTTCGTCCATCCTCGATTGTCGACTTGGGACGTAACGATCACGACGCCGCGTTGATAGCGCTCTTCGAGTAGATCGACCAGCGCGGTGGCCTCGTCGTGCGTGTACGAGCGCAACCCGAAGTCGTCGAGCACGAGAACTTTGGCCTTGTTGAGTTGCTGAAGCAGTTGCAGGTATTTGCCTGCGGCTTTGGCTGCCGCGATCTCTTCAAAAAGCAGATTGACCGGCACGAACGTGGTCGAGATGCCTTCGGCGCACAGTCGCCTGCCGAGTGCGACGGCCAGGTGAGTCTTGCCCTCGCCGGTCTTGCCGAACAGCAGCAGATTCTCCTTTCCGGCGAAGAACGCGAGCGTAGCGAGTTCTTTGAGCTTGGCTTTGACGATGCCACGATCGTACGTGGCATCCCAGTCTTCGATTGCGGCTTGGGAACGAAAGCCGGCGCGGGTTGCCAGGGTCTTGGCGACTCGGTCCTTCCGAAATAGGGCTTCGTCCTCGAGCAGCAAGCGCAGGAACTCGAGCGGATGCATTTGGGAGGCGAGGGCTTCCGCGGCACGGCGCTCCATGTGGCCGTGAATGCCGAACAGTCGAAGCTGATGGGCGAGCAGGCGCGTTTGGTCAGAAATCATGATTCACCTCCGCGGGTATCGGCGCCGTCGGCTTGGCGATGAAGGTACAAGTCTTCGCCGTCGCGCTTTGGCTTGACGAGCACGAGTCGAGCGCCGTTGGCGTCGTAGTGTTCCGCGCAGGCCTTGATGTAGTTGAGCCGCGGTTTCTTGAACGTCAGCGCTTTGTCTGCGGCGTACTCGAGCGCCTCTCGCGTGACACGGTTGCCGTGCTGCAAGCGCAGGATACCTTGTACGCGGCGCAGGTAGCGCAGCGGGTGACTCGAATGAATCAGAGACTGAACCAGCTCGAGCGTCTTGGGACCAATCCGCTCGGCTTCGGCTTGCGCCGCGCGCACCTCGAAGCGCCGGACGCTCAGTTTCCCGTCCGGATAATGTTGCTCGTCAGTCGAGAATTTCCCTGTTCCGGAAAGCCGAGCGTGAGCGGCGAGGCGCTCGTGATCCGTAGAAAATAGCTCGACCAGCTTTGCGCTGAGGCGCACTCGAACGGCCTGCCCCATCATCCGATGCGGCGTGGAGTAGAAATTCTTGTCGACCTGAACGTGGCAATCAGGATGCACCTTCGCCGTGCGCCAATCGAAGAGCTCGAAGCGGCTTTGGGGTAGCGCACGCAACGACGGTTGCTCCAGCACGAACCGCTCGCGACGGCTGCTGCCGTAATCCTTCATCACGCCCTCGTTGAATCGCTCGAGGTACGCGCGGAACGCGGCATTCAACTCAGGCAGCGAGTAGAAGAGGCGCTTTCGAACTTCCTGGAAGAAGCCGCGCTGAATCGCACCGATCGTGGCTTCGACGGTGGCCTTGTCGCGAGGCTTGTACGGTCGCGCGGGCAGTACAGCAAAGCCTTGATGATTGCCGTACTCGCAGTACGTTGGATTGACGTCGGGGTCATATCGATGCGCAGCACGCACGCCGGCCTTGAGGTTGTCGATCACGACATACGGCACCACGCCGCCGAAAAACGCCCACATCCGCTCATGAGACTCGATGAACGACGCGAGATTCTGGCTCCACGCGAACTCGCCGAACGTGTAGGAGCTGAACGGCAGCACCGCACAAAACAGATGCGTCTTGCGACACTCGCCGGTCACTCGGTCGACGATGTCGATGCCATCGCAGTAGTCGATCTGCACCTGCTCTCCCGGCTTGTGCTCGAGGCGCATGGTCGCAGCGATCGGTCGCGGCGACATCGCGATCAGTCGGCGTCGGAAGCGCGTGTAGCTAGCCTCAGGCGCCAGCTCGCTGTGCAGTTGCTTGATGGTCGCGCCGCCTGCGGCCTGCTTGGCCACGTCTTGCCAGTCGATAGCGGCATCCCAAGCCGGCTCGCCCGTTGCAGCGCCAGGACCGCTCACCTCCGCGGGCTGATCCATCCCGAACTTGCGCACCGTCTGACGCGATATCCCCAGCGCCAGCGCCACCTTCCGGATTGAGAGGCCCTGGCTCAACAACACCTTGATCTGCTCTTGCATACGCGCGGTCTTCCTGTCTCTGGCCATGGCCGGCACCAGTGCCATGCCCAGTAGGTCCTGTGCGCGTCGCCGCTCTCCCCCTGCCAGGGAACTTGACCACCCTGCAAATGGTGGTCAATTCCGCCGATCAGGTCTGGTCAACTTCCCGTGCAAACAGGTGGTCAACTTCCCTGATTAGGGGTGGTCAACTTCGTTGCAAACGGGTGGTCAACTCCAAGTGCAATCGGACAATGAAGAGAGCAAATGCTTGGGTCATTTGTCCCGCCCGCCATGCGCCCCACCAACCGCCAACGGGTCCAAGAGCTATCGCGGTTGAAAGGCGAAGCAGTAGGTAGCCGGGGGCATGCGGTTCAAACGCTGACCCAGCAGCCAAGACACTTGCGATGAGCAGAAGCACCGTAGCAAAGACAAGTTGCCTAGCATGTGTGCTGACGAAGCGCTGGGGGCCAGGCGCTCGGCGATTGGATCCCATGGTGATCAGAAGATCCCACGGACGAGCGCCGCGAATGATGGAGTTTCTGTGGATACAGCGCCGTGACTCGCGTCTCAGATGGAGCCCACTGGGGAGAGGTCGACAGCCGCTTGCCCAACGTAGCAGTGTTAAACTGCAAAAGCCGAGCGCAGTGAGGTTTTTGTCAGGTTCAACACAAAGTTGCGCGGCCACGCGACGCAGTGCCAACCTTCGGCCGCCTACGCCCGGTCTCGTTCGCCTTTGCAGTTTACGAGCCCCCGCTGCGCTAAATGCCGCGGCGACTACGATGTCCGCCGCGCAACGATCAGCGCGTGACCGCTGGTTGCAACAACCTCAGGCACGGTACTCAAGGACGCCATCAACTGTTCTGCTTCGACACGCAACGTTCCTGCAAGCGACTGCAGCTCGCGCTCAACCCGATACGCGATGGAGCGCAACGAAATCGTTGCCCGCACTTCGAGTCCTTCTCGCAGCAGTAGGCGTTCGACTTCGCCTGGCAATGGGTAGTATCCCTCTTGAAATCCAACGCCGGATGCGTTTCGGAACACGCCCGTCTCCGCCACGCAGCGAATGGTCTCGGCCGTCACTTGTTCGGGCGCACTGGCGGCTCGCTCAATCAAGCCGGTGACTGCGGTAAGCCGGGGAACAAAGGCCACGAAGGCCAAGGCACCAGTCTTGAGGACACGACAGATCTCCCGAGCTGCTCGCGACCGTTCGGTCTCCGATAGAAGGTGGTAGAACGGCCCGAACGCAACGACCGCGTCGAAGCTCGATGCGGAGTAGCGAGCGAGATCCTCTGCGCTTGCTTCGTCAATGGCTTCGATTTGGCCCTCTACACCGGAACCAGCGATCCGCTCGCGCGCTTGCGCAAGCAATACCGGCGAAACGTCCGCCAAGACCACTCGGTGACCGCGCCGCGCCAACTCGATGGCGTATCGACCCGGCCCGCCCCAATGTCGAGCACGCGGCATGAGGCCGGTAGGTATTGATCGAGAACTTGCAAAGCTCTCTCGAACTCGACGCGACCCGCGGGGGACTCCAGGCGATCCCATTCCGAGAAGGCCGAGTAGTACTCGCGCAGCCTGGCTCGATCCGTCTCCATCGGCGTTCGAGGCGCTAACATAGCAGAACCTGCGGGCACTCGCACCGGACTCGCAGCGCGCCGACTCGCGTGTCGTTACCAGTGCTGGTCCGCACAACGTAGCAGTGTTAACCGGCGAAAGCCTGAACGAAGCGAGGGTCTCGTCAGCTTCAACACGGAGTTAGACCGCCCTCCGTCGGTTCCACCATGAGTAAACGCGGCCAGCGAACAAGCCACGCCTTCTGTCTAATTCGCGACGTGTACGCGCGCGGGTCGGAAGCGGCGGGGCTTGGGCGCAAGGTTAGGTCAAAGAGATCGCCCATTCCGTGCGGAGCAACGAACTCCAACGCGCCGCGATTAGTGAGGCGCACTCCGACCGCCGTCGCAGTTTCCGGCCAGCTCGCCATGGCCGCTGCAACTGAGGCGTAAGCGGGAATACCGCAGCCAGTAGCCTTGCTCTGCCAGCGGTGGATGATCGCCTGATTCGTAACCTCCCAGATGTATTCTGGTAAGGCCGCTCGGAGGATGTCTTCGGCCTCGTTCCGAATGTCGGCGGCGTCAAAGTAGATAACATCGAGATCGCCGTGAGGCTGCAAGCTGAGCGAGCCGTGCAAAGCGTCCCAGACGGTGTTGCGGATGGCTCCGGCCGCCAAGTACCAGTCGGGCAGTTCCAAGGAACGGATGGTCTCAAGGACCTTGAGCAACCAGGGTGACGCCCGGACGATCAGCTCAAGCCGCCGCTGAAGCACAAGCTCAAGATCGGGTGGTCCCATTGCGCGGTCGGTCTAACGTACCAGGCTTAAGCAGCGCGGGTCGAGCGCTGCGAGATCCGCGTCTGCTCCAAGCCGTTGTTGGGCGGCGTCTCTACACAGCCCGCGTGCGCCACGGCAGTCGACCTGGTTATTCAGTCAAAGAGTTCAGTCCCGACCGTCGGAGGTCGGCGAGGTGGTCGTGGTCAAGGTGGACATGCCGGAGCCGGCCCATTTCGTCACGCCCATCAATTGCGGGGCGATACTCGGACAGAATGGCGAAGAGGATCGGTTCACCATCGACGGGCGGTGGGGGCATCGTGGCAAGAGCGCCCATGACCCCGACCGCGTCGAGGAATCTGAACCCGGAACGGTCCTCGATGATGAACAGCGGGAACATCGCGATCGGTGCGGATTCGAGCACGTGACAGGTCGAGGCTTGCACTGGGAGAGCGGCTAAACTCGCCTCGGCCGCAGCGTGCTCGAGGAACACGCCGGACAGCCAGCGATGACTGCCCTTGCTCGACACAATCGCGTACATGGCGTCCGCCCAACGTATCGGTGTTCAGCGGCGAAGGCTAGAGGGAGCGCAGAGCGCGACCGAAGCCTTCGTCCGTTGCAACACCTTGTTAGCCGGCGTTGGCTACTGCCGGCCGGGCGAGGAGAACGGTCAGGTCATCGCGTGCGCCTCGCAGAGATGCGATTTCGAGAAGTCGAGCGACGGCAGCTACAAAGTCGGGCGACGTTGCCAAAACTTCGAGTAGCTCGTCGTCCGAAACGACGTCGTGAACGCCGGCCGTAAGAATGAAGGTGTCGTCGTTCATGACGTCCCACGACACGACCTCGGGGTTTGAATCCAACCCGATACCTCGTACCAAGCCTCGACGACCACGATCCGATAAGAAAGTGTGGTCGACAGTCTTACGGTGGAGCTTCCCGTTTCGAACCTGATGGACTCGGCAGTCACCAAGGTGCGCGACGCTCGCATGACCACCCGCGAGAAAGACGGCGGCGAAGGTCGCGCCTTGCCCTCGCAGCGAGGGATCTGCCAAGACGCTCTCGCGCCAAGGAGCTTCTGTCGACAGGATGGCAGCTCGTAGCTGTGCGCATTCGAAGCGCTCCAAGGTCGAACGAACGGATGGCGACGCGGCCAGAGAGGCGGATGTTGCTTCCAGCGCAAGACGCGCTGCTAGTGTCGAACCGCCCAGCGGGGATGCGATGGCGTACAGTTGCGGGTCCGGACGCACGAGCCAAGTCGGGGGCTCGTGCGGTGGTCGAGTTCCACCGCCCAGCGCATGTCTTGCAGGGGTCATTCTCCCGTCCGGCTAACTCTCAATTCTGCTGCACGGGACGCAGCATATCGCTCCAAGCTTCGACGGGGAAGAGCCGACCAGCGGGCGCCTGACGCCGGGGGCGATTGTGGATAGCGCCACATTGGGGCCTGCCCCGTCTGCAGTGATTTTGCGGAAAGCCGGGGCAAAGGCGGCAATGGGGGACGGGATCGGACGATGGCGATCGCCGGGTCGTGGCCTGGCGGCCGCTACCTTTGCGCGGTGCTGAAGCACGGTCACTGCGCGTGAACGGGCTTTCCTCGACTTTGGCACGTACCGTGCTGATTGCCGTTGTGTATGGCTAATCCGAGCGATCGCCCTGGCTCAGCGGCCGCCGCCAGCGGGCGGGCGCCGCTTGTTGGACAGAGTACGCGATCGGTTGGCGATGGGGCACTACAGTCCACGAACCACCACCGCGTATGTTGGGTGGATTCGCCGATTCATTCGGTTTCATGGGCGCCGGCACCGCCGCTGTGCATGGCGACATGGCCGCGCCTGAGGTGTCCGCCTTCTTGTCGAGTCTGGCGACCAAAGGGGGCGTGAGTGCTTCGACGCAGAATCAGGCCTTGGCCGCGTTGCTCTTTCTGTATGCGGATGTGCTGGGTCGCAACCTCGAGACGATCGAGGCAATGGTGCGCGCCAAGCGGCCTGCTCGTCTACCGGTGGTAATGACGCGGCAAGAGGTCGCGGCCGTGCTTTCTCAACTGACGGGCACAGTGAGGTTAATGGCTTCAGTGCTTTATGGCGCCGGGTTGCGCTTGTCTGAGTGCGCAAGCTTGCGGGTGAAGGATGTAGATTTCGGGCTTTCTCAGTTGATTGTTCGCTGCGCGAAGGGTCAGCGCGATCGAGTGGCGTTGCTCCCAAGGTCTCTCGTCGTGCCCTTGCAAGTGCAGCTGGAACGAGCGAGGCAGCAGTATGATGCGGATGTTGCGTTGGGTGCCGGCTATGTTGAACTGCCGTTTGCGCTTCGCACCAAGTATCCCAATGCGCCGCGCGAGTGACTGTGGCAGTGGCTGTTTCCAGCGACACGCTCGTACCTGCATCGCGAGACCATGGAGCGGCGGCGGCACCACCTGCATGAGACAGTCCTTCAGCGCGCGGTGCGGCGCGCAGTCGTGGCGGCCGGGGTGAACAAGCCGGTGAGCTGCCACACATTTCGGCATTCCTTTGCCACGCACCTGCTGGAGTCCGGTTATGACATTCGCACGATTCAGAAGCTGCTCGGTCACCGTGACTTACGAACTACGATGATTTACACCCACGTCCTCAATCGTGGGCCACTCGGGGTGCAAAGTCCTCTCGACCTAGTCGAGCTGAAGCCGTAACTTCGCTGGTTCGTCGTGCAGGCGGAGATCGACGCCGAAGGCTTTGCCGATGCGCGTCGACACGCGTGACCATCAACCCAATCTTCCCTCCCCCGCGGTCACTCCAACGGCACGTCGAGGCCAATGCGGCGCATCAGGCGCAGCGCGTTGCCGGCTTGCACGGGGCCGGGGTGGGCTTTGTAGTCGAAGCTCATTTCGTTGTCCTTCACGCTTTCGCGGAAGTGAATCAGGGTCACACGGCTCATCAGGGCGGGTTCGAGTTCGGCGAGGCCCATGTCGTGGGTGGAGACGGCCCCCAGCGCGCCGCGCTTCATCAGTTCGCCGATCACCCAGCGGGCGCCGATTTGGCGTTCGAGTGAGTTGGTACCGTGCAGGATTTCGTCGAGCAAGAAGAACACGGGCTTCGTGCCTGCCGTGCCGTCGACCACGGCTTTGAGTTTGTTGAGCTCGGCGTAGAAGTGGCTGACACCGCTGGCCAGAGAATCACTCATGCGAATGCTGGTGATCAGTGAGAACTCGGCGAGCAGGAGGTTCTTGGCGCACACCGGGCCGCCCGCGAAAGCGAGTACGTGGGCGAGGCCCATGGAGCGGAGCAGGGTGCTCTTGCCCGACATGTTGGAGCCGGTGACGAGCAGCGCGGTGCCCGCTTCGGGCAATGACACGCTGTTGGTCACCCGCGCTCGTCCGTCGATCAGCAGATGGCCGAGCTCTTCGGCCAAGAAGCATGGCTTTTCACTGAACTCGGGGAAGCAAAAGCTGGGTTCGTCGTGCGCGAGTCCGGCCAGCGACGATAGTGCTTCGGCCTCGCCTACGACGTCGAGCCATTCGCGCACGAAGCGGCCGGCGCGCTCTTGCCAAGCCTCGAGCGCGAGCACGCAATGCACGTCCCAGAGCAAGAACAGATTCACCACTGGGTAAATCATGCCGTTGTGCTTGAGCTCGAAGAAGCCGACGACGCGCTCGAAGCGCCGCATTTCCTCGGACGGTTTCTTGCCGCTTTGGTTGAGGCGAGCTTGCGCGGCGCGAATCAGCGGTGCGTCGACGTCGAGCGATTCGAGCTCACCGAGCAACGTGCCATAGCGGAGGAACGCGCCTTGGGTCTCGGAGACGGCGTGGAAGACGCGCGAGGTGATGGCGTTGGCGAGCGACAGCGTGAACAGCGAGAGCGCGGCGGGGATCGTGAAAAAGAGCCAGGAGCGGCCGAAGCTGGACCACAGGACCATGCCGCCAATGGTGAAGAACGGCAAGATGCGCGCCGCCCACACCACGTGCAGCCAATGCTTGAGCTGAGGCTTCTCCTCGGCCCAGAGCAAGAGCGGTTCGGGGTTGGGCGGCTCCTTGCGCTTGCTGCCGGCGGGGTCGACGATGCCGAGCGCGAGGGCTTCGATGCGCTGGCGCAGATCGAGCAATGGGGCCAGCGCGCGCACCGCGACTTGGCGTTCACGCACCGCGCTGGGTGGGCTGGTATGGCTGAAGAAACCGGCTAACTTCTCTTGCCCGACGCGGGTATGGGCCACCGAGATGCGCTGAAAGAGCGAGCTTGGGCCGAACACGTCCAGGTCGCTGGTGTATGGATGAGTCGCGTCCACGAAGCGCGCGCCGTTTTCGGCGAGTTCGCTGAAGCGACCGGTGGTGCGCGCCAATGCGTCCTTGTTCACGCGCGCGAAGCGGCGCGCCAAGTCTTCCTCGGCGAGCACGCGGCTGTGCCAAACCACGAGCGCCAAAAACGCCAAAAGACCGAGCAAACTGACCGGTCCGGCGAGCGCGCCGGTCTTGCCGAAGACCGACAACAATAGGCTGACGATGAATACCGCGAACGACAGACCCCGCAGGTTCGACACGCTGCGCGAGCGCGCCGCGTGGCGCTCCGCGTCGGCGTTGAAGCGCTGCTCGCGCGCGCGGTACTCGGCCTCCTGACTCACTTAGCGGCCTTGATGAACTTGATCGAAACGGTGGCGCCCACGATCGGCTCCGCGGGCACACCCACGTAGCGGCGATCGACGACTTCTGATACGCAGCGGGCGGCTTCGGCGCTCACGCCGCTGCGCTTGGCCACCGAGACACCTTCCGCGCGGCCGCGTTGGCGGAGCATGAAGCGCACCTGGACTTCACCGCTCGCGTCCTTGAGCCCGCCGTTGTCGTTCACGCACTTCAGATATTTGTCGCGTGCTGCACCCAGCTTGCCGATGCCCAGGGTGCCGGTGTCTGCGGTGACCGGGCCGACGGTGATGTCCAACTTCTCGTTGCTGGGCGAAGGTGCGGGGGCCCCGGCGTCGGCCTCGGTCAGTTCGTCGGTGGTGGGGGGGGGCGGCGCTAGGGAGCTCGGGGGCGCGACGACGGTTGCACCGCTCGCCGTCGCCGCGGTGGCGGGCAGTGCGCTCGAACTGGGCGCGGGCAATGTTCCGGAGCGCAACCCTTGGGCTTCGGCTTCCGTGAGGCAGCGCACGATCAGGCCCTTGCCGTTGTTGATGCGACCCCAAGGGCAAGCCGGATCGTACGGGTAGCGGCGCAGCAGCGCGTCGGCCGTTTCACCACTCGCCAGGGCGCCGAATGCGAGCAGCAGGCTCGCGGTAGAAAACATGACGAGCGCGCGTTTGAGGCGGGGCGTGGGCTTCATGGCGTGGGCGCGGTTTACCACGTCTCTCGCATGAGTGGCTCGCGCCCGTGCGGAGATTGCGGCCCCGGAATGCCAATGATACGAGGCAGAACATGAGCAGCCTGATTGCCGCATGGGGTCAGCGATGGCGGGCCGGCTCACACGGGGGTGCCGCGGCGATCTCGACCGGAGTGCTGCTCGTCGCTTTTCTGGGTCCCGGCTGTAGTTCGGACGGCCCCCAGAGCTCGCTGCCTGCCGCGGGGGCAAGTGCGGCTTTCGCGGCGGGGGGCGATTCCGCTGGCGGCGCCCCACCCGCGGGCGGTAATGCAGGCAGCGGAGGCACCATTTCTGCGATGTGGACGACGGACGGTGGCAAGTACTCGCTGAGCTTGGGCAGCACTTACCTGGAGCTCGATCCGGGGAATGGCGCGCGCATGACGGCGCTGCGCGTGGGTGGCAGTAGTGGTCCCAATTTGCTCGCTGACGCGGACGTGACGGGTCAAGCAGACAACTGGGGTTCGACCTTCTGGCCGAGCCCTCAGAACTGGGCGTGGCCGCCCACGGACGACGGCAGCATCAACGCGATCAATACGCTCCCGTACGCCGCGGTCAGCGAAGGGCTGACCTTGACCCTGACCAGTCAGCTGAACGCGGCTCCACCGACCGTGTCCGTGGTCAAGAAATTTTCCGCCGATCTAGCCAAAGAAGCGATCGTCATCGACTACACGATGACCAACGGCGGGCCGGCGCCCGTCACCGTCGCGCCATGGGAGATCACGCGTGTCGCCGCCGGTGGCATCACCTTCTACGCGGAGGCCAGCGAGCCAGTGGTGCACGAACCGACCATGGTCTTGCCGCCGACCACGTTGGCGGACGGCGTTCGCTGGTACCAACACGACCCGAGTCTGGTCGACCCGACCAAGTTCTTTGCCGATGGAAAGGGCTGGATCGCGCACGCGGCCGGCGAGCTACTGCTGATCAAGAGCTTCGCCGACCTGGCCCCCGATCAGAGTCCTACAGGCGAAGCGGAAATCGAAATTTTCGCCGCGCCGAAGTATGTCGAGGTCGAAAATCAAGGCGCGGTGCAAACGCTCGCGCCGGGGGACGCGCTGCATTGGACCGTCCGTTGGTATGCGCGTAAGCTGGCGGCGCCCGCTGTCGTCGGCAGCGCGGATCTCGTCGCTTACGTTCAGAACCAGATCAAATAGAGAGTGTCAGCGCCTGCTCCCGCCTCGGCCGCCGCCGACGCCGTGCTCACGTTTTTGGAAAGCGTGGGTCGTCGCTCGGAGGCGGAGTTCTACCTGCGCCTGTTCCTGAAGCTGCCCCCCGAGAGCTTCGGCATCATCGCTCCCGGCGCTACGGTCATTCGCTATGCGCTCGGTTCGCTCGTCGAGCAACTCAAGTTCCTCGCCGACCTCGGCCTGCACGCGCCGGTCGTACTCGGCTTGTACGATCCCGAGCAAGGAGCCGCGAGCTCCGAGCGCCTGCTCAAGCGCTTACAAATCGCGGGCATGGACGCTCATTCACACACCATGGGCGAGGCCGGTCTGGCCGAAACATTACGGGCTGAGCTGCGAGCGGATCGCCTGCCGGTGGTGCATTTTGGCGCCACCGAGGGGCAGACGATCGAAGATCGCCTGAACGAGCTCGGGCAGCTGGCCAAAGAGCTGGACACGCGAAAATTCGTGCTGCTTCGCCGGCGCGGTGGGCTCAAGCCACTGACTTTGCGCCGGCTCGAGCTTTCGCCGGGCTACTTTTTGCCCACCGACGCCGGCCGGATCTCGATCATCAATCTGCGCACCGACCGCGCCGGCATCGTCGCCAGCAAAACTTTGCCCAAGCGAGACTCCGAGCTGCTGGCGGCGGCCGAACGCCTGATCGATCTGTCGCAACCGACGCCGATCCTGGCCAGCATCACCTCTCCGCTGAATTTGCTCAAGGAGCTATTCACGGTCAAAGGGGCAGGCACGCTGATCAAGCTCGGCAGCGCAGTCTCGCGTCACCGTTCGTACGTGAACCTCGACACCGAGCGGCTGCGGCGCCTGCTCGAGGCGAGCTTTGGTCGCGCCCTGGACGAAAAATTCTTCGATCGCACCCCGCTGGCCGTGTACGTCGAGGCGGAGTATCGCGGCGCCGCGGTCGTCGCGCACGGCGATCCGGTTCCGTATCTGAGTAAATTCGCGGTCGAGCCCGAGGCGCAAGGTGAAGGCATGGGTCGCGATCTGTGGCAGGCCATCTCGCGCGATTACCCGGCGCTCTACTGGCGCGGTCGCGCCGACAATCCGATCTCCTCTTGGTATGCGTCGGTGTGCGACGGCATGATGCGCCTGGCAGAGTGGACCGTGTATTGGCGCGGCATCGAAACCCACAAAATTCCAGATGTGATTGAGGCTGCCCGCTCGCACCCTGCGGATTTCTCCGCGCCCGTGCTAGAGCCAACGCGCTAATGGCGCTCATCGGAGGTGATCGGTGTTTTTCCTGTTCTTGATGATCGTCGCCGCCCTGGGCATCGCGGTCTACTTGGTGTTCATCTTCAAGCTCGTGCCCGGCGCGGCCGAAGAGCGCTTGGGCGTGCTCGAACCGCTACCGCAAGACATCGGCCAGTGGCGCGTGGACGAAGAGTCCGCCCTCGGTAAAGCGGCGCTGGAGCGCAATCGCAAGCGTGAAGAGCGGCTCTACTTCGAAGAAGGCAAAGGCCTCATGGCCCAAGGTCGGCTCGTGCGCCAAGTGCGCTACCGCAACTTGAGCAACAATTCGATCGAAGAAATCGAGCCCGATCAACCCGTGAAGCGCCGGCGCATCCGCGTCGATTGAATCACGCGGCGTCTGTCGCGCCCGGCCGCGGTGGCAATAGTTCGCGAAGCACGCGCGCGACGCGGGGCGCGTCGCGACGCGGGATGGACAGGCAGCGCAAGGCCTCGAGCTCCGAAGCGCCGTCCAAGAGCGCGCCTGCCGCTCGTTCCACGAGGTCCACACGGCAGGCACGCGGGCCGAGGCCGACATAGCCGAGACGCAGCCAAACGTTGGCCGACAGCGCACGCGTCTCGTAGCTGGTCTTGCCAGGTGCCGGCAGCACCAGCTCGGGCTCGAAGATCGCGCTCATGGTCAGGCGTTGTTCGAGCGCCCCGCGGCGCAACGCGGAGCTCAAAAACACCGACAGATGTCCGACGTAGATACCGAGCCGCTGCAACAGCTCGCGGTCGGCGCTGGTCAGCAGCGAAAGTGAGCCTTGCAGTTCGCGTGCGCTGGCCGTGCCCAGGCCGCTTTGCAGTTGGTAAGCGATGGCGCGCAGGGCCGGCTGCCGGGCACCACGCAGCTCGTCCAACGCGCGGAGCGGGCGGCTCACCGCGTCGCGCGCAAAAGCCAATAAGCGCCGCTGCAGCCGGATCCGCACGCCTGCCCCCAACTCTTCGAGCGGAGCCAGCTCCACATTGGGCGCGGTCACGCTGGCACCGCGCACGAGCCGACCCAAGACGACGCCGCGCGCACTCACCCGCCCTTTGGCATCGAGCTCGAACGCCTCGTGCGCGGCGTCGACCAAGCTCTCGAGCGAGCTCGGCTCGGCTGCGCTCGGAGCACCGCCGCTGACCCGCAAGCGAAGCTTGCTCAGCGCCGCAAATGGATGATGCTGGTCGAGTTCGCGCTCTTCGCTCGCTTGCGGCTGCCTTCCCCCGGTTGGACGAGGCAAGCGTTGCCCCTTGCTGCGTTTTTCGACGAAAGAGGAAACGAGACCACTGTGCAAAGCGTCGCTCAAGCGGTCTTCGAGACGGCTCAGGTGCGCCGACCAGAACGTCGAATGCGCACAAAACCCCGCGTGATTGACCACGAACGCCCAGGTACGCAAGCGCGCAATGCGGGCCACGATCGCGTCCACGTCGCCGCTCTCTTGAGCGAGCTCCTGGGTGCGGGCCGCTAGAAAATCGTCCGTGAGCGGGCCGCTCTCGAGCGCCAAAAAGAGCTCCCGCAGGAGCTCGAGGTGCACCTCGAACAAGATGTGGCGAAAGTCCGGGATTTGGCAGACTGCCCACAGCCGCTCGAGCGCTCGTGGATCGCGCACCTGCGCGAAAATCCGCGGTTCTGCGAGCAAAGCGCGCAGTGAATGCAAATCGAGCGCATCGGGGACTGCCGAGAGATACGCCGCCGGCGGGGGCGCTTCGAGCGAAGCGAGCAAGACCGCGGGTGAGGAGAAGTCGAGCTCCGCGTTCCGATACCGGAGGCGCCGCAATGCTTCGAAGCGATGTTGTTCGATGCGCTGCGCCGAAGGCAACGGCAGCTCCAGCGGGCTCAGTGTGCCGAAGCTGCCGTCACGCAAGTAGCGGCCTGCGCGGCCGGCGATCTGGGCTAGCTCTGCGTCCTCCAGACCGCGCGCGGTGCGCCCATCGAACTTGCGTAAAGAAGCGAACGCGACGTGTCCGACGTCCAAGTTCAAGCCCATGCCGATGGCGTCGGTGGCGACCAGGTAGTCGACCTCGCCGGCCTGAAACATGGCCACTTGCGCGTTGCGAGCGCGCGGCGAAAGCGCGCCCAGCACCACCGCCGCGCCGCCGCGCAAAATGCGCAAGCGATGCGCCAACTGGTACAGCTCCGGCACCGAGAAGGCGACCACCACGCTGCGCTTGGGCAAGCGCTGCAGCTTGTTGCTGCCCGCGAAGCTCAAGCGCGACAAACGCGGGTGCTCTTGATGCTTGGCGGCGGGCACCAGGCGCTCCAAGAGCGGGCGCATGGTGCTCGAACCCATGAACCAGCTCTCGCGCCGGCCGCGGGCGTGCAGTAGGCGGTCGGTGAACACGTGGCCACGTTCGTCGTGGCTGGCCAACTGAACCTCGTCGATGGCTACGAAATCGACCTCGTGGCTCAACGGCATGGCCTCGGTCGTGCAAACCCAATAGTCGGGACGGCGGGGCACGCGCTTTTCCTCGCCGGTGACCAGTGCCACGCGATCCTCACCGACCCGAGCGCTCACACGGTCGTACACTTCGCGCGCGAGTAGCCGGAGCGGTAGGCCGATCATGCCGCTGGTGTGCTCGAGCATGCGCTCGACGGCGCGGTGCGTCTTACCGGTGTTGGTCGGGCCCAGTAGCGCAACGCTCTCGGTGGCACCAACGAACGACACGCTCGAAGCATACCTCAGCTCACCCAGGCGAGCGCCCGCGGGGCGAAAATTACGGACCCGCACGGGCGGCCAGGGGTGTAACTTACTCGAAGTGCATTCCAGTCACGCACCCCTGAGACGCACCATCGGCTGCTTGGCGTGCGCGTTCGCGGGTTGGATCAGCGCGCCTCGCTCAGCGAGCGCGGCCAACCTCGATTGGAAGGGCTACAGCTGGAGCGTGACCAATGGCGGCATGGCCGGTGTCGCAGCCGGCAGCCCCGCCAACGTTTCGGTCGATGAAAATGGCTACCTGCACTTGAAAATTCAAAAGAACGGCGACACCTGGAGCGCCGCCGAGCTGTTCACCAGCACGCGGCTCGGGTTTGGCACCTATCAATGGCAGATCGATGGGCCGATCGACACACTCGACAAGAACGTGGTGCTTGGGCTCTTCCCTTACGGCCCCGCCGCCAACATCGGCGACGACGGCACCAACGAGATAGACATCGAGTATTCGCGCTGGGGTCAGGCAACTGGTCCAAACGGGGATTGGACCAACTACCCGGCATCGGGCACGACCATCGGCGAGCTCAGCTACAGCTTTTCACTGAGCGGCGGAACGCTGTCCACTTCACGCTTCGTTTGGACGTCGGCCTTCATCGAGGACTTCTTGCTGGCTGGGCTCGAACCGCCCTCGAGCACGACATCAGTGATCAAGTCCTGGAAGTATGCGCCTGCAAATTCGCTCACGAACATCCCGCAGCAAGCACTACCGCTGGGTATGAACCTCTGGTGTTACGCCATTCCCTCCGACGGCAAGAACGTCGAGATCATCGTGCGCGATTTTCAGTTCGTGCCTGAAGCAGCGAGCGTCGACGGTGCAGCTGGCGCGGGCGGTATGGCCGGCAACACCGGAGGGACCGGCGGCGCCGGCTCGTCCGCGGCTGGTACGGTGAACACTGCCGGTGCCACCGCGCTCGGCGGAACGCCTTCGAGTGTTGGCGGAGCCCCGAGCGGCGGCGCTCCGTCGAACGGCGACGCTCCGTCGAACGGCGGTGCCACCTCGAGCGGCGGCGTCGCATCCAATGCAGGCGGAGCTCAACCCGAAGCCTCGGGTGGCAAGATTGCAACACCCAGGGGTGACTCCTCGAGCTGCAGCGTCGGCCGAATGCCGCGCTCGGTCCGCGGCGCCTCCGTCGCGTGGCTCGCGTTGCTAACTCCACTCGCCTGGGCGCGGCGTCGAAAATCCGCGCGTCGAACGGGTCACGCTCTCGATTCGCTCAAGCTTCACTAGGGATCAGTTGTCTCAAAACGAGTCGAACCAATCAGCTGATTCTTCGTTCCAAAGCGAGCGCAGGCCGACGCCAGCTCGTGCCAGCGCAGCTCAGCTGACCACTCATTGCCCCGCAGGTCTCAGGCAAAACCGCGAATCAGTTGGTGAAAAGGCGATGCGAGCCAATAGTGCGGGTCACCCAGACGGCGCGGTTTTGCCACTTCCCTTGCATGGCGAAAACCGCCAGGCGAGGCGTTCGCATCGAAGCGTCGGCCCGCTCCGTCGCAGCGGGGCGCGCTAGCTCGCGCGGTGGCGCATGGCGCGAAAGCCGGCCCGACTGCCAGGCTGGCTTGACGGAATCTTCTGCCCCAAGCTAAGTTGGAGTGTTCGGGAATTACATGGAAATCACTTCCGATAGCTGCCCGCGCACAAGCAAGGTACGAGGCTTGTGGCCAGCCCTCGGCTGGCCTAACCGGCTAGGATTCCGACTCTGCTGAAGTTGCGCGTGAGAAGGCCGCGTTCGTGAGCGAATACGACGAAAAAACCAGAGTCACCCAGGTCGTTCAGGCGCCCCCGCCTGATGACGCGCCTAGTAACGACTGCTTGGTGGTGATCTATACGGCCGAGCCCGGCCTGCTGGGAAAGCGCTTCGTGCTCGACCGCAGCCCGCTTCGCGTGGGCCGCGGCGCGGACAATCACATCGTGCTCGAGGGCGACTCGGTGTCACGTCGGCACGCGCACTTCGAGCGGCGGACGAGCGCTTGGTATGCGGTGGACGACGGTTCGACCAACGGCACTTACTTGAACGAAGAGCAAATCGCCCGTGAAGCATTGCTCACCAACGGCGACCGCATCAAGGTCGGGCCGTCGATTCTCAAGTTCTTGTCTGGTGCCGACGCCGAGGCCAAGTACCACGAAGAAATTTATCGTATGACGATCGTGGATGGGCTGACCCAAATCCACAACAAGCGTTACCTTTTCGAGGCGCTGGAGAAAGAGCTGATTCGCGCGCGACGCTACGAGCGTGATCTCAGCGTTTTGATGTTCGACATCGATTTTTTCAAGCGCATCAACGACCAATATGGCCATCTGGCAGGCGATCACGTACTGCGCGAGCTCGCCCGCATCGTGCAAGATCGCATTCGCCGGGACGAAGTATTCGCGCGCTACGGCGGCGAAGAATTCGTGATCGTGTTGCCCGAAACCTCGCTCGCGGGCGCGGTCGCGCTGGCCGAAAATCTGCGCGAGCGCGTCGGCAGCCATGGCTTCAGTTTCCAAGGCGAACAAATCCCCGTCACGATCAGCATCGGCTGCGCCCTACTCCAAGACGACAAAGCAGCGACGGACCTAATCCAGCGCGCCGATGAAAAGCTGTACCAAGCGAAGCGCAGCGGGCGTAACCGCGTTTGCTCCTGACGAGAGCCAGCGAGCGGGAGCGAGACGGGGCGCTCGCGGGGCGCGCGGCAGCCCGTGCCCGAAAGCGCAGCTCCCTCGGTCGTTCGCCTGAGTCGGAGCAATTTTCGTGTTAGTTCGCGGAGGCGCGCATGACCTTCAGTGAGATCCCACCACCGCTCGAGATCGAGCCCGGCCAAGACGAGCCCAAGATCCTGAGCCGCCCGCCCGGGCCGTCCTCGCGCAGCTGGCTCGTGCGCCACGCGCACCGCGCTGCGCCGATGGGCCCGAAACCCGCACATCAGCCGGGGGATTTGCGCGCGCCGCCCGCGGGCATCGTGTACGCGAGCGCCAAGGGCTCCAACGTGGTCGACGTGGATTCGAATCGCTACGTCGATTTTGCCGCCGGCTTCGGCGCCATGCTGCTCGGCCATTCGCACCCGAACATCTTGCGCATGCTGGATTTTCAGTCGCGTCGCTTGCTCATGGCGCTAGGCGACGTATTCCCCGCGGACGCGAAGATCGCCGTGCTCGAGCGCCTCGCCGCCTTGCACCCCGATCCCAACGCGCGCGTCATCCTGGCACAGTCAGGGGCCGATGCGGTGACCGCGGCGTTGAAGAGCGCGCTCTTGTTCACGGGCAAGCCCGGGGTGCTCGCGTTCAACGGCGCTTATCACGGGCTCAGTCATGCCCCGCTGGCGGCCTGTGGTTTGCGCGAAAGCTATCGAGCGCCATTTACCGAGCAACTCAATCCACACGTTCGCTTCGCCGACTACCCGGCTCAGGCGCAAGATCTCGATCGAGTCCTGACTCAAGTACGCGCTGCACTCGCAGACGGCACGCTCGGAGCCATCCTGGTGGAGCCGATCTTGGGTCGCGGCGGCGTGGTCGTCCCACCCGCGGAGTTTTTGCCCGAGCTCGGTCAATTGGCGCGTGAGTCGGGCGCGCTGTGCATTGCCGATGAAATTTGGACAGGGCTCGGGCGCTCGGGAAAGATGCTGTATTCGCTGAGCCCGCAGTTCACGCCAGATCTACTGTGCCTGGGCAAAGGCTTGGGCGGCGGCTTGCCGATCAGCGCCGTGATCGGGCGCGGGGCGGTGCTCGAGGCTTGGCGCCGCGACGCCGAGGTCGTTCATACCTCGACCTTCGCAGGCAATGCGCTCGCTTGCGCCGCGGCGCTCGCCACCTTGGACGTGATTTCACGTGAGCATCTGCCGGAGCGTGCCGTCTCGCTCGGTGACCACCTACTCACCAGCTTGAAGACACGGCTTTCGCGGTTCTCGAAGGCGAGCGTGCGTGGCAGTGGTCTGATGATCGCCATCGATCTCGGAGATCGCCCCGGCCGCGCCACGCAACTGGCGCTGCGCTTGCTGGAGCGTGGCTACATCACGTCCACCGGCGGTGGGCGACGCGAGATCTTGGTGCTGACTCCGCCGCTGACGCTCGCCGAATCGTTGCTGGCGGGCTTCGTGGATGCCGTGGAGCTCAGCCTAGGGACGCTCGGCGCATGACCCCGAATACTCGTTCGGACGACTTGCACGCCGCCGTGCGGCGCTTTGCGGCGGGCGACCGAACCCGATCGTTCGCCGATTTAGCGCTAGAAATCGCGGTATTTCAGCGAGAACTCTCGCCCGGCTTCGCCCGGCTATGTGCGGGCCGGCGCGCTTCGCTCACGAGCGTCGACCACATCCCGGGCGTGCCCAGCGACGCATTTCGCTTGGCCCGAGTCGCACTGCATCCCCCCACCGAAGACCGATTGCGCTTCTACACCAGCGGAACGACGAGTGGTGCGCGGGGCCTGCACGCCATGCGCGTCACGGAAACGTACCATGAGCTCGCGCTGCATTTTGGTCGCGCCGCGCTGCTCTCGAATCAGCGCCCGCACCACGTGGTCGCGCTCGCGCCTCTACTCGACGAGCCGCCCACTTCTTCACTCGGCCACATGATGGCGATGTTCATGGTCGATTTCGCGAAGCGCGGAGCGTTCGAGGTGCGGACTCCAGAGCGCTGGCTGATCGACGATCGCGGTCTGAACGTCGCCGGGCTCGAGCGAGCCGCGGCACAGGCCGCGCAGCGCGATGAGACACTGCTCGTGCTCGCCACTTCCTTCGCGCTGGTCGGGCTCTTGGATGCACTCGCAGGTCGCGCACTGCCGCTGCCGGCCGGCGCGGTGGTGATGCAAACCGGCGGTTTCAAGGGCAAAACGCGAGAGATCGAGCCTGGAGAATTGCGCACGAGCGTGGCGCAAGCGTTCGGCATCGAGGAGCCGCAGATCGTCAGTGAGTACGGCATGACCGAGCTCACCAGCCAACTGTATGAAGCCACCGTGCCCGGCTCCGCGCTCGCGCGCGAGCGCCAAGGAGCTCCCGGAGTTTACGCCGAGCCGCCCTGGCTACGGGTCGTGCCCGTCGACCCCGTGAACCTGGAGCCAGTGCCCAACGAAGAGGTCGGCATCGCACGCATCGTCGATCTCGGCAATGTCGATTCTGCGGTCGCCATCCAAACCCAAGACCGCGTACGGCGAGTCGAAGGCGGCATCATGCTACTCGGACGAGCCGCCGGAGCACCGCCCCGCGGTTGTTCTTTGGCGATCGAAGAATTCATGGCCGGAGGAGCGCGATGAGCGACTTCGAATTCGAAGCCCGTAGAGCTCGGCTCGAACCCCTGCTCGAGTCCGCGCGCTCACTCGGCGACGGCGCGACCGAGCGTGGCCGGCTGGCACGCGAGCGGCTGATCGCTTCCAGTGGCCTGTCGGCCCAGGGCGTCGACTTTGCGCTCCAGCGCTGTCTCGAAATTGCCCCCGATGAACGGGAAATTGCGGCCCTGATTCGCTCGACGCCCCAGGCCCAGGTCGCCCACGTGTTGCTCTCGGCCAACGTCTTCGTAGCCGCGCACCGCGCGATCGCCATCGCTTTGGCTGCTTCGGGGCAAGTGCGCGTTCGCGCGTCGCGCCGCGAGCCTGAGATGGCAGAGCTGCTCTTGGCCGGCGCTCCGGGCTCATTTCAGCTCGTGAAAGAGTTATCGCCCCACTCTGGTGATCGTGTGTGGGCATACGGTAGCGACCAGACCATGGACGAGATAGCGGTCACACTACCCGCCGGCGTCGCCTTGCATGCCCACGGGTCGGGCTTCGGAGTCGCCGTGCTGGATGGCCCGCACTCCGATCGCGAGCTGAGCGAATTGCTGACCGCGCTGGCCGAAGACATCACGCTGTTCGATCAGCGCGGTTGCCTCAGCCCCCGAGTCATCTTGGTCAACGCACCGCCGGCCTTCGCAGCCGAGCTGGCACGCGAGCTCGCGCGCGAGCTCGCCGAGCTCGAGCAACGCATCCCGCGTGGACAGCTCACTGTTCCGGAGCTGAGTGAGATCAGCAAGTACCGCGACACCGCGCAGTTCACGGGTGAGGTCTTCGAAGCTGGGCTAGGCTTCGTGACACTGGGGCAGACGAGCGGTTGGCTCCTGCCGCCGAGCGGCAGAAATGTCCATGTTCTCGTCACTCCCGACGTGATCGAAACGCTGACTCCGTATCGGCCCCTGCTGACGAGCTGCGCATTCGCAGGAGCGCCCGCCCGGCGTGAGCAGCTACGACGAGCCCTGCCCGGCGCGCGTGTGTGCGCGTTCGGGGAGATGCAGCGCCCGCCCTTCGATGGGCCAGTTGACCGCCGCGAGCTGTAGGCGCGCTTCACTCAGAGCCACCGCTACGGACGCAGTGGTCGACTCTAAGCGGGCCGCGACCACCTCGGCCAGTGTCTCCACGAAGCGCCCTACCTCCGCTACTTCGTCGCCGAGTGTGGCACGGAGGCCGTACACACGTATCCGACGCGGCTGCCCCAGGCGCCTGTATCGTCGAGTCGATGGCCATCGCTCGCGGACAGTACCGATTCGGCACCGTCCGCGAGTCGGGGCATTTGCTTCACTCACCCTCGAGAGTGACACTCGCGAGGCCGGGGTGGTCACCCGGCGGGGAAATCGACTACGAAACCAAACGCAAGCGTTTGCGGCCGTCCGCGAAGGGTGAAGCGTCGGGCGCGGCCAGGCCGTGATCACGGGTCACTACCGTGAGCGGGCCCTCCGGCAACGGCAGGTTTTGGTTCTTCGCGTACACCGGATGCCGACCGCGAGTTCGGTACCATTCGGCGACGGTGGCCGTCTTCTTCATCTTCTCGATGATCTGCCGGAAACCGACGCCGGTATTGTAGGCGCAGAACGAGATCTCGCCCATCTGGGTGCCATACGGGATGATGCACATTTCGGTGCGCCGGAAGTCGTAGTTGAACAGATCCTGAAACCACATGCCGGCCACGAACAGGAAGCGCCACTCGAACTTGTGCGCGTCCCCTTCACTCTCCCCGACCTTCGAGCCATTGGCGCCGATCTGACTCAAGAACTGGCGCGCGAACTCGGTGAAGCTGTAGCCAGGGGGCGCTTTTTCGGGGTCGAAATTGCGTAGCAGCGAGAGCGCGATGCCGGTGATGGTCTGGGCCTTGGTTTGACCGGCGTCGGCGATGCCCTGCAAATCGAGCAACACCTGATCCAGATTCAGGAACTGAGACACGGGCACCATCTGTTTGGTGCGCTTGTTCACCAGCAATGCCGTGCCAATGCCGCAATTCGGGTGGCAACCGCATTTGAGCGCACCAAATTCTGCGCTTTGGCCAAGCAGCAAGTCGACCACGTCACTGAATGGATTCATGGCCGAGAGCGGAAACCAATCCCGCATCGGCTCCGTTACGCCCAGCTGGTCGTGCAGATCGTGAACCAGGTGGCTGAGCGTGTAGCGCTCGCGCTGACGACGCGCATCGTCGACGTCTTCGTCGCGACCGGTGAAGCTGACCGGCTGGAAAGAGACGACCGTCACTTTGTCGGCGTTGTCGATCGCAAACTGGACGATGGGGCCGACTTGCTCGTTGTTGATGCCGTTGACGACCGTGACCACCAGCACCACATCGATGCCCGCGGCGGCCAAGTTCTCGATCGCGCGCAGCTTGACGTCGAATAGGTTACCGACCTTACGATGGCTGTTGGCTTCGTTCGTGACGCCGTCGAATTGCAGGTAGCAGAGCCTGAGCCCCGCACGCTTGGCGGCGTGGCAAAATTCCAGATCTTGCGCGAACATGACGCCGTTGCTGGCGCACTGGACGCAGAAGTAGCCGACATCCCGAGCGTACTTGATCGACTCGAGAAAGAACGGGCTCAGCGTGGGTTCGCCGCCGGAAAATTGCACGCTCAGCTGGCGGCGCGGCTTGATGTTCAGGCTATCGTCCAGGATCTGCTTGATGTCCGACCATTCGAGCTCGTGCACGAAGCCGACCTGATTGGCATCCATGAAGCAGGGGTCGCACATCATGTTGCAGCGGTTGGTCAGATCGACCGTGAGCACCGAGCCGCGACCGTATTTGATGGTCGAGCTGCCATGATTGCGTAGCTTGCTCTTGGGCGCCTCGAAATCACGACCGGGGAACAGACCCTCGATGCGCGCCATGAACGCCGGATCCACGCTCATCACGTCCGCGAACTCGCCATGCTTGGGGCAGGTCTTCAGCATCACGATTTGGCCGTCACGCTCGACGATGTCGGCCTTGATTTCGCCGGGATTCCCCTCCACGAACTCGCGCAAATCTTCGGCGCCGGAGAGTACGGCGTCGCGCACTTCTTTCACGCACCGGGGGCAGAGCGAGTCGGTACGACGTGGCCAGCCGAGTTGGGGAGCCGTCCGTTCCTTCTTCCTGAGCAGCGGTGCCGGCGCCCACTTGGGCTGCAAGCGACCACCGGGAAAGCGCTCGTTGTACTTCTGATACAACGGCCAGACACGATTGACGGCTTTGCCCACGAGCTTTTCTGTCTCGAGAGTAATGCGTTCCAAAGCCTTCTGCATGATGACCTCCAGCATACACGTACCGAGCCCTCGACCAAGAGCCTTTTGAGTTTGGTTCGCGCGCGGAGCCGCCAAATTCAAGGGCAAATTGTCACGATCGCGGGTGTGCTCGCGAGGCCCATGCAATGCCCTCGGGTGAAGCCTCGAGACGATGCTAGGCTGGGCGTGATTGCGTTCTTCGCCCTGGCTACGCCCCGTCAATGAAGCCCTTCATCGTTGCCAGTGACTTGCACTTGTCCGCGGACGGGTCCGTGGACACCGTGCGCGATCTCGCGAATCTCTTGCGAGACAATTCAGGTCACGAGTTCCTGCTGGCAGGAGACGTGTTCAACCTATCTTGGGAAGCGCCTGGCCGCGCGCCCACCGAGGCGATCTCGGCGCTTTTGTCGGCCCATCCCACACTTTGGCGCGCATTCCGAAGCCAACTATCCGGTGGAGCGCCGCTCACGCTGATCGCGGGAAACCACGACGCGGGCTTGATGGCTGCGGAGATTCGTGACGCGTTGCTTCATCGGCTCGAGCTCGGCCCTGACTCGCCTCTGGAGATTGCGCCTTGGTTCGTGCGCCGGGGTGGAGTGCACGTGGAACATGGTCACTTTTACGATCCCGACAATGCGCCGGCTCATCCGCTCGCCGAGTGGAGCCCCGAGACAGAACCGCTCGGCATCGCCATCACACGCCGCTTCGTACGGCCGATGGGTACGCATCATTTTTCACATGCGCACGACACTACGCCCCTGGCCGGCATCGCCAAGGCCTTCCGCGTGTACGGCGCGCGCACGCCGTTGATCATCGCCGAGTGGTTCCGCGTGGCCGGCAAGCTGTGCCTCGAGACTCGGCGTGCAGACCGCTTTGTCACTGAACAGAGCGCGGGCGAAACCGCACTCTCGGAATTTGCGCGCTTGGTCGAGCTCGATCCGGAAGTGCTGCGCAACCTGCTCACGGGCGGCGCAGTGCCGACCCACACGGACTTTCAGAAGACCTTCATGCGCCTGTACTTCGACCGTGTCTTTGCCAGCTCGGGCCTGCTCTTGAGCGGCGCTGCCTACTTGGCCTGGAAGAGCCGCGCTGCTGGCATTGCGGCATTGCTTACGGGCTTGTACTTGATTCAGTCCATCCAACGGACCGGCAACCGCTACGAAGATCTGCCCGTCGAACGGCTACGTGCCGCCGCAGCACGCGTGCGCGAGCTCACGGCCGCCGAGGCCGTGATCTTCGGCCACACGCATCAAGTCGACGAAGGCAACGGCTACGCCAATTCCGGCTCGTTTGGCTACTCACGCCACGGCCGCCCGTACGTCCGCGTCGACGAAACCGGAACCCCGCGCGTCGAACGCATGTAGCCGCCACCGATCTGCCCGCCGCCCCGCACCTGCGCACGCGCGGCCACCGCGAGGCGACCCCCTCAAACGCTCCCTGAATTTAACCGCCGAGCCGCAGAGGAGAGGAAACAGAGCGCCAACCTCGCCTGATCCACACTTACACGCAGCGATGAACACGCGGATTTTTTTGGGTTAACGCGACGAGTCGCAACTCGCCATAACTACGACTCGGCTCGCCCATCAAAGCAAAACCCCAATCCCTCCCTCTTTTCTGTCTCTGCGTCCTCTGCGGCTCGGCGGTCAAAAAACTCTGGGAGCCGTGCAAGGCGAGCTGGGTCGTTGAGACGTCGAGGAGAGGCGTCCAGTTAGGGGCGGATGACTTGGGTGCCGGGGGGTGGGGTGAAGTTGAATTCGCCGGCGGCGGTTTTGGTGTTGATCTCGGGGTTCAGGAAATCGAAGCGATTGCGATTGCCTTGGGAATCGAGCAAGAGCACGCGCCGCACTTGGTAGGTGTTCGCGTCGACGTACAGGATGATCGATTGATAAGACGGGGATGCCTCGAGTGGATCACCGACGATCACGTAGCCGCCTTCGAAGGCCATTTGCTTGGCGTCTCGCTTGCTGAATTTGAAGGAAGTCTTCAAATTGCCGCCACCGACCAAGAACGAGAGCGCCGCGGGGTACTGGCTCTTGTCGAGCGGCTGCTCGTACATCTGCTTGTTCTCTTTTTCGTAGACCTTGACCAGCTTGCCGTCGGAAACGACGCGGTTGCCGTTGTTCGTGTAGCGCCAGCTCATCTTGCCGGGCTTTTCGAAGATCACGGAGCCCTGGCTGTTGATGGTCTTGTCGTACGCATGCACCTTGTACTGCTGCTTGAAGCCGGCGCGAAAAGTGTGCGAACGATCGTAAAAGCCCTGCACGCGGTCGGCAATTTGCTCCGCGGTCAAAGCGGCGGTCGCGGGCTTGCCTGGCGGGGAAGCCTTGTCGATCGGAGTGTCCGCGAAGGCCGCCGTGACCGGCAGCGCAGTCGCAAAGAGACCGAGGAAACCGAGCAGAAGTGAGCGGCGAATCATCACGGGTGAACCTTGCTTCCGAACTGTGAGCCTTGCAATCCTCAGACGCTCCATACGCCTGCGGACCTACGAAGCTTTCTTCGTCTCAATCCACGCGCCATTATCTTTCCACGGATACTGTAAGCAGATCCGCCTCAGGAATCCGCGGGCGCCGCGGGTGCTAACGGATCTTGGATAGCTTGGGCAGCTTGGGAACGGCCGCGCGGGTGCGCCGTTTCTTGCCCAACAGCGACCGAAGGCCGTTGGCGCTGAGCTTGCTCGGGCCGCCGGCCATTTTCGGGCGCAGCGCCTCGAGCAAGGTGCCAATGCGCAAATGCGTGATGGCCAGCGCGAGCGCGTCTGCCGCGTCCGCCGGCGGCTGGCGATCGAGGGCGAGCAACGCGCGCACCATCATCGCTACCTGGGACTTGTCCGCCTGGCCCGAACCGGCGATCGTTTTCTTCACTCGGGCCGGCGGATACTCGGCGATCTCGACGCCGGCGCGGGCCAGCAAAAGCAGCACCACACCGCGCGCGTGGCCGAGCTTGGAAGCGGCTTGGGCGTCTTTGTGAAAAAACAGATTTTCGACCGAACCCACCTCGGGCCGATGCCGCTCGATCACGGCGCCCAATTCGACTTCGATCCGCGCCAGGCGATCGGCAATCGCGGTCTTGCCGTCCAGGTGAATGACGCCGTGCGCGACGTGGCACAAACGGTTCCCCTCGCGCGACACCACACCCCAGCCGAGGTGAAGCGTACCGGGATCGACGCCGAGTGCGAGCACTCACTCCACATAGCGCGTCTCGTCGCGAATGGAAAGCGGCGCGGCCAGCGTTCGGTGTAGGCTGAGCTCCGTGCGTGACCCGGACGTGATCGTGGTTGGCTCGGGGCCGAATGGTCTCGTGGCTGCCAATGTCCTCGCTCGGCGCGGATTTCGGGTGCTGGTGCTGGAGGCGAACCCTCGCCGCCCGGGTGGCGCGCTGGGCTCGGAGGAGCTGACGCTGCCCGGCTTCGTCCACGACGTGGGGGCCGCCTTTTTTCCATTCGCCAAGAGTAGCCCGGCTTTTTGCGAGCTCGATCTGACGCAGGCGGGCGTCAAATGGTTGCACTTGCCATTCGAGAGTTGCCACCCGGCCTTGGACGGCAGCTACGCGTGCATCGCACGCGATGCGGAGGTCGCGGCAGCGCACTTCGGGACACTACGCGATGGTGCGGCTTGGCAAAAGCTCGCCGCGTCCCACGCGCAGATGGAACCCGAGCTGCTGCGGCTGTTGCTCGGACCGTTCCCGTCGTTCCGGCCGGCATTGAAGCTCGGCCTCGGGAACCTGAGTAAGATCCTGTGGCGTTTCGCGCAAAGTGGCGGGCGGCTTTCGCGCGCGCTGTTTCGGAGTGAGGCCGCGAGACGTGTGCTGCCCAGCCTGGGCTTGCACGTGGATGTGGGACCAGAGGATTCGTTCGGCGCTGGGCTCAGCTATCTACTCGGCATGACGGCCGCGACCGGCGGCTACGCGATGCCGGCGGGCGGCGCGCAAAGCATCACCAATGCGCTGGTGACTCTGCTCGAGAGCTGCGGCGGACGGCTCCGTTTGGGCGCGCGCGTGACCGAGATCGTGGTCAGCGGCAAGCGCGCCGCCGCCGTGCGACTCGAAGACGGCGAAGAGATCCGCGCCCGCCTGGGTGTGCTCGCCGACACGTCCGCGCCCGCGCTGTACCTAAAGCTCGTCGCCCGAGCCCACTTGCCACCGTGGTTGGTCCGCCGAATGCGGCACTTTCGGCAAGGTTTTGGCACCTTCAAGCTGGATTTTGCGCTCTCTTCGGCCGTGCCCTGGTCGAACGAGCAAGCGCGCCAAAGCGCGGTCGTACACGTCAGCGAAAGCCTGGCCGACCTCGCTCGGTTCACGCGCGAACTCCGCAGCGGTCAGCTGCCGGAGGAGCCTTATCTGGTCGTCGGGCAGCAGAGCCTGGCTGATCCGTTTCGCGCGCCGCACGCCCAGCACACCCTGTACTGCTACACTCACGTGCCTTCCTACATCGACGGCGGTTGGGGGAGCCAAAGCGAAGACTTCGCGGACCGCATCAGCCAGCGGCTAGAAGGGCTGGCCCCGGGCTTTTCCGAGTTGGTGCTCGCCCGCCGCATCTCCGGGCCTCCGGATTTGGAGGCGGCCAACGCGAACTTGATCGGTGGGGACTTGGGCGGCGGCAGCAACGCCTGGCATCAACAGCTGCTATTTCGCCCAATTTTCCCCTATTTTCGCTACCGCACGCCGATCAAGGGCCTGTACCTATGCTCGAGCTACACCCACCCGGGTGGCGGCGTGCATGGCATGTGCGGCTACAACGCGGCCGAGCTGGCGGCCCGTGATCTCGGCTGAGCTCAATCGTCCGCCGAATATTTACCGGGCGCGTCGCTGTCCAAGACCACGGGGCGTGATTCACCGTTTTGCACGCGCCCGACCAGCTCGTCGACACAGGCGAACAGGATCGAATTGTCCCGCGACGGGTAGCCTTGCAAGGTCTCTTGATAGACGTCGACTTTGTCCAAAAATTGCAGCAAGGGTTCGAGCTCGAGCTTACGCGCCCAAGCACCGTAGCCGAGCTTCTCCAAGTAGCGCGCGTTCAATTCTTGTTCGTACTGATGCGCCACGGGCACTGACAAGAGCGGCACCTTCAAGCTCACCGCCTCGCTCAGCAGGCTAAAACCGCCGCCCGCAACGGCAGCGCGGGCGGTCCGCAGATCATCGAGGAACCCCTGTTCGGAGAAGCCGCACAAGCTGACGTTGCCCTCCTGCCCTTCGCGCCCCATGCCGTACACGCGGAAGCGATAAGGCAGCTTCTTGAGCGTCGGCACCAGGCTCTGATTGGTGGGCGAGGTCTGGTAGACCAGCACGTGGGCGCCGGGCTCGCGTTTGGCCGCGATCACCTCCGGGCGCAAGATCGGTGGCACGAGCGTGGTGTACTTCTTGCGCACCTCCGGGAAGAAGAAGCTCGTGGCGAGGTAGTGGAACGCGCCCGGCATTTTGATCTTCACCGCCAGCCGCGCGAGATCGAAATCGAAGCCCTTGCCGTGCGTCACGCTGTCGTCGTGCTTGCAGCGGTTGATCACCTGCATGTTGTCGATGCTGACCACCGGCACGCGATGCTTGAGCCCGTAGAGCGCGGCCCAAGACTCGAAATCGCTGATCACCAGCTCCGGCACGAAGCCGCTCTCGGCGACCTCGCGGTAGACCTCGACGTTTTTTTTGATGCCCTTGGGCGCCTTGCGCAAATTCTCGAACAAGCTCTTCGAGCGATCCAGAGAATTGCCGAAGTAGCTCAGGCTGAGACCGTGAATCTCCTGGATGCTCAAATTCTGGTAGCCGACGAGCCGCTCGGTCAAGAAGCGATGCGCGCGCCCGGACACGACCACGCGCAGCTCGTGCCCCGCGCGCAACAAGTGCTCCAGAACCACGCGACTGCGCGTGGCATGCCCCATCCCTTCGCCCACGACTCCGTACAGAATGCGCACTCTCGATTACTCCGCGCCGCAGCATGCCACAGCTCGTCCCGCGCCGTGCCGCCCCCGAAGATACCGCTAATATCGGCGCAAAACCGAGCTTACTCCGGCGAGGGTACGGGCTTGGAGTAGGATGCGGCGGTGATTCAGAAAGTGACGCCCAGCCCCGCCCCGCTGACCGGCAAACAACGAAGCTTCTTACGCGCGCTCGCGCACCCTCTCAAACCCGTCGTGCAAATTGGCCACGGCGGCCTGACTGACGCGGTGCTTACGGCAATCGACGGCGCGCTTTCCACCCACGAGCTGATCAAAGTGCGCATCACCAGCAAGGACGACGCCTCCGCGGCGGAGCTCGCGCTCGAAGTCGAAGCGGGCACGCGCTCGACGATCGCCCAGGTCATCGGCAAGACGCTGGTCGTTTACCGAGCGCGCAAGAAGGACCCGGTGATCGTCTTGCCCAAGGCCGGCGAAAAACCGCGCAAGACCTCGAAAGCCAGCGAGTGAGCATGGCCGAGCGCATCGTACGCACCCAGAAGGACGGCAACCTGGCCTGGCTCGATCTCGAGATGACCGGCCTGGACGCGCAGAACGACGTCATTTTGCAAGCCGCGCTGATCATCACCAATTCGGATCTGACGCCGCTGGAAGAGTTCGTGTGCGACATCTGGCAGCCGGACGAAGCCCTCGCGCGCATGACGCCATTCGTGCGCGACATGCACGAAACTACGGGGCTCACCCGGCGCGTCCGGGCCTCCAAGCTCGACTTGGGTGCCGCAGAGCGCAAGCTCATGGAGCGCGTGACCGGTTGGTGCGGTTTCGGGGCAATTCTCTGCGGAAATAGCATCGGGCAGGACAAGCGCTTCGTCGACCGTTGGTTGCCGGGCTTGAGCGGCTATTTGAGCTACCGCACGGTCGACGTCACTTCGATCAAGATCCTGGCCAAGCTCTGGTACGGTGAAGCCGGCGTTTTTTCCAAGCCCACGCAGGGTGAGCACGACGCCCTGGTCGACATCAAGAACTCGATCGCCGAACTTTCACACTATCGAAACTTGCTCTTCAAAGCCAAGCTCTGAAGCTCAGCGAGCGGCCTGCGCGGCGGTTGCGACCGAAGCGACGGTCGGAGCGAGCGCGCGGGCTTTGGCCAAGAGCGAGACGAACTCGTGGCGATCACCGCTCAGATCAGCGCCAAGCGCGCCTTCCGCCAAGCGGCGCGCGCCTTCCAGCGACGCGCCGGACGACTCTGGAGCTCCGCGCAGCACGAGCGCCGCTTCCGCCACCGCCGCGCTGAAACGAAAGTCGGCCGAGCTCTGATCGAGCGCCAGCCCGGCGTCCACGACCACCCGCGAGAACTTGCTGCTCACGTTCGAGGATGGCTGCTTGTAGCGAATGTTGACCGTGAGTAGCTCGTTGTTCGCGGCAGCTGCGGCGGGCGTGGGCAGAGTCTGATATTTCAGCGGATCCACCTTGGCCGGCGCTGCTTTTTCGCCTTTGGGCACGACCTCATAGAGCGCGGTGACGGCGTGGCCGGCGCCGAGCTCGCCGGCATCCTTCTTGTCGTCGTTGAAGTCTTCCTTGGCCAGCAAGCGATTCTCGTAGCCAATCAGCTTGTAACTCGCGACCTGGCTAGGATTGAACTCGACTTGCAGTTTGACGTCCTTGGCGACCGTGATCAGGGTCGAGCCCGCCTCCCGCACCAGCACTTTGCGAGCCTCGGCCAGCGAGTCGATGTACGCATAGTTGCCGTTGCCCTTGTCGGCGAGCATTTCCATCGTGCTGTCTTTGACGTTGCCGTCGCCGAAGCCGAGCACGGTCAAGAACACGCCCGACTTTCGCTCTTCTTCGATCAAGCGCTGTAGCTCGCCTTCACTCGAGGTGCCCACGTTGAAGTCGCCGTCGGTCGCGAGGAGCACGCGATTGATGCCACCTTGCACGAAGTGCTGCCGCGCGGTCGCGTAAGCCAAGCGGATGCCGTCCCCACCGTTGGTCGAGCCGCCCGCCTCGAGCCGCCCGAGCGCATCGAGCACGCGCCCTCGTTCCGCCCCGCTGGTCGCAGGCAACGCCAGGCCCGACGCGCCCGCGTACACGACGATTGAAATCGTGTCCTTCGGCCTGAGATTTTCGGCCAACAGCGACAGCCCGCGCTTCAGCAACGGGAGCTTGTTTTCCGGCATCATCGAGCCTGAAACGTCGAGCAAAAACACTAGATTACGCGCCGGAGTTTCGGCTTGCGAGAGCGCCTGGCTCTTGAGGCCCAGGCGCACCAAACGATGCGAGCCATTCCAAGGACAGGCTGAGACTTCGCTCGTCACCGAGAACGGTTCGCGAGCGACTGGCTCTGGGTAGTCGTAGCTGAAATAGTTCAACCACTCCTCGATCCGGATGGCGTCTTTCGGCGGCCGCGAGCCATCGTTCAGAAAACGCCGCGCATTGCTGTACGACGCAGTATCGACGTCGATCGAGAACGTGGACAGCGGTTGATCGACCACGTTCGAGAAGGCATTTTCTGCCACGTGCGCGTAGTTCTCGGTGTTGAACTCGACCGATCGCCGCATCACCATCATCTTGGGCGAGCTGCTCGAGTGCATTCCACCCAGACGGCCGTGACCGGAGCCGAAGCCCTGAGCCGTCACGCGCCCGCCTCCGCCGGAGCCAGTTCCGCTCAAACCCAAGCCCGCCATCGCACCGGAGCTTCGTGCTTCGCTCTTTGTTTGTACACGCGCGGAGTCGGCCGTCGCGCGCGGCACTGCCGACGCGGCAGCGCGTGGCCTGTCCGCGGTTGCGGCGGGCGGCGCCGGTATTGGCGATGCCGCGGAAACAGACTCGGGTTGCTGCTCCTTCAGCGGGTCAGACTCAGCGTTCATTCGGGGAACCTGGGCCTCGAGCGAGCGTGTCGCCTGCGGCGCTTTCCCTTCGTCACGCGGCGGCTGGGTCTGTGAACAAGCGCTGGCCAGGGCAACCAGCAGCGCGCTGCTGCCGCCGAGAATAGAGCGATTGAACAGAGGACGCGCCGAGCGCGCGGGGTAGTCGACGATCATGCGTGTTGTGACGCCACACGCGGCGAAAAGTTCTCAGTCGTCGGACGATTCTCGCAATTTGCGAGAACCGCTCCGAAGAGTCGGAGCCTCGTCAGGAACCAGGGAAGCTTTCGAGCGGCCCTGGCGTAGGCCGCGTTCACTGCGTCGTGATACCGCAGCAACCATATTTACAGCAGCCACCGGCGGAACAAGTAGTCGTCTTGATGGTGCACATGCCACCCATGCCACACACGCTGTAGGTGCACTTCTGGCCGATGGGCAAGGCCAGCGTGGTGATGCCGCCTTGGCAGTCTGCGTCCGTACAGCAACACTTTTCGTTGCACTGCTTGGCGTTGACGCATTTGTGACCTTCGCAGGTGTCGACGGTGCACGCGACGTTGTCGTTGCAATCGGCGGCGGTGTTGCAGCCGATACAACCCAACTTCGGATCACAGATGGGGCTCGCCGCCGGGCACACGCCGTTGTCGGTCTGATTGGAGCACACCCCGCCGTTGCAGGTGTCCTTGGTGCACCCCAACTGATCGTTGCAGTCGGAATCGAGGCAGCAAGCTTTGCAGCCCTGCCCCTCGCAGCACTTGGTGCCCGCCGCGCAGGGGTCGAACTTGCAGCTACCGTTCACACAGGTGGCGTTGGTTTGGCAGGCGTTCGAGGCCTTGCAGTCCCCATCTTTGACGCATTCCGCGGCTTTGATGCAGCCGTCCTTGGCGTCACAAGTGAAACCGGCCGGGCAGGATTGATTGTCGGTGTAGCTGCAGGTGCCTTGCGTGCACGAGTCCTTCGTGCACTTCACGCCGTCGTCGCAATCCGTGGCGGAGCAACAATTGGTGCCGCAGGTGGCGGACGTACCGTCGGCCTTGGCGCAGCATTTCTGCCCGTCCCCGCAAAACGGCACGTGCGCGCAAGCGTTTGCCGAGCAAGAATCTTTGGTGCAAGGGTTACCATCGTTGCATTGCGAGTCTTCGCAGCACTCGGCGCAGCCGACACCCGCACAGCACAGGGATTTTTTGGGGTCCGCACACTGGGTGGCCGAGTGTTCACAGAGCAAAGTCGCGGTGGTGCACGTGTCGTCCGTGCAGGCGTCGCCGTCGTCGCAGGCAGCGTCGTCGGCGCACGTCTCCTTGTGCCGACAATCAGCAGTGGCCGAGCAATATTCGTCTGCTCCGCAATTGCCGTTGTTGGGAGAATGCGTGCAACCGCCGGCGAAGCACTCGTCGTCCGTGCAACCCACCTGGTCGTCACAATCGCCGCCATCGCAACATTCGCCACAGGTGCCGTCGCAACACTTTTCCGTCGCGCCGCACTTGGGCGCGGGCGCGCAAATCCCATCGGCACCGCACTCGTCCACGGTGCACGGATTTCCGTCGTCGCAGTCTTCGGGGCCCTCGCAAGCCACCTTCGACTGCACGGTCCCAGCGGAGGCCGCGCTCCCCGAACCGCCGCCGGCGCCCACTCCGCCGCTGCCGTTGCCGTTGCCCGCCGTAAACTTCGCGCCACCGCAGGCATAGGCGGTGAACGAGCACAGCGCGAGCATCACGCATACACGCAACCAATGGTTGAGTCGGTTAGGCTTCACGGCAAAGCTCCGGATGAAGGTAAGCATCCAAGCTAGCAAACCACGCCCTGGAAATCGATGTGCGCGCCGACCTACATGTGAGCGCGCTCGCAGCCACAGCGCGCGAAGCGGCCTCGGGACTTCCAATTCGCGTTTCCCCCGCCTGCTCGACCATTTCCATCAACCCGGGCCCGCGCCGAGCTCGAGCAGGTGCACGTTGGCCAAGGCGATGCACTCGGCGGGCTCGGACGCGGCCACGATCCGGCGCAGCTCCCGGAAATAGGCCCGATGCAGCTCACGAATGCGTTCGAGGTCCATACGCGAGACGGAGAATAGATTGTACGAAAACGTGCCATCGGCCCCAGCCTCGATCCGGTCGAGCGACACGCGCGTCCAAAACGCCTTGGCTTGGCGCGAGCGCGCCGCATCTCCTCGTGTGTCCACCGTCAGCGTCGCGCCTGGGATCAGGCGTTTTCCCTGCCTTTTGAGCTGGCCCGTCTCGAGCAAGAGCGCCACACAACGCTGCTCTTCTTCTGGGCTGATTCCCAAACGTCGGGCGATGAAACCGGGCTCGTGCGCACGTAACTTGCGATAGACCGGGAGCTCGATCACCCGTAGCACCGCATGCGACCAAGGCATCTCGTATGCGGCGCGGCGCGCAATCTCCAACTCCCGCCAAGTCTTCGCGGCCGAAGGCAGCGTGCTGGGATCGATGAAGCAGGCGATGAAATCGAGCAAGCGCAAGGAAGCGCACTCGACCAGGCGCAGGAAATCCGGGAGGCGCGGCTCGGCTTCGCCCTTGAGCCACCGCGCGACCGCAAAGCGGCTGCGCTGGGTAGCGCGCGCGAGCTCGATGACCGCCGTTTGACCGCGCAGATCATCGAGGAAGGCGGCGATGCCACGGGCGCTCTTCAAATCCGCTTTCACGCGGGCTCCCGCAGGCAGCCGAACGAAGGCCGCCAACGCGGACTCGAGCTTTCGCCCCGAGCGCTCGAGGATGCCGAAGAAATCGAGCGCGGTCGGCCAGGCTCGACCCGACTCCCAGGCGTACGCGACGTTGCTGCGATAGCCGAGCCGCTTGCTGAACGCGGTCTGCGAGCGCTTGCCGCGCAGCGCACGAAGAAGCTCAGAACTTAGGCTTTCGTAGTTCATCTATTGCCATTTTGCACATGCGCAGGCGAAATAGCAGCTGCAAAGTGCGGACCGGCACTTGTTCCGCTGCGTGTCGCGTGGCTTATTGCTGGTGTGGTGACGAGAACAACAACGCGGGTCGGGCTCATGGCGGCGCTACTCGGCGCCCTTCTGAGCAGCTGCGCAGACACGGGCGGCCAGACCGGCGAAGAGCAAGGATCCTGCTGGAGCCGAATGACTCCGCTCGCTGTCGCTGAGCCATCCCCGTTGGGATTCTCTGCGCAAGACAGCTTGGACCTGGCTGCCGGCGAGCATGCGGCCACGCTGCATTGGCTGACGACCACAAACTACAGCTATGGCCCCGAAAGCGGCGATAGCCAGCTCACCGTCACGATCACGAGCCTTGGCAGCGCGCGCTTCGCGACACAAGACAACCAGGCGGCGCTCGATGACCTTCTCTGTCGGCCGAGTGTGCTCACGGACGTAACGGTCGAGTTCGACTCCGCCGGCGGCGCGTTTCACGAAAGGTTTCGAGGCGTGCTCATGGCCTCCAACGCAGATTCGGCCACGCTCTCCGCCACACTACTCGGCACACACCTCGCAGGCAGCTTTGCCTTCGACCCGGCGACGCTCGCGGGCCGAGCTCTGGCGCAAATCACGCTGAACTTGCACTTCAGCGCCGGCTCGTTCAGCGGCGCGATCAGCGCCGGCATCCAAGAAACCCAGGGCAGCGGTACTAACTCGTCGGTCTCGTTCGAGAACGTGCCACTTTCGTGCTTTGGCGACGCAACCCTGCCCGGCCAAGCCAAGTGTACTGATTAGAGCGCGCGAGTCACCCCGCGCAAATAGCAACGACCATTTGCCCAACTCGGGCTGTTCGGGATTCGTGTGTTCTGTAGAGGAGAAATCATGAAAAATATCGTAATTCTTTGTCTCAGCGCAGCGTTCTCGGTCTTCGCTTGCGGCAGCGCGGATCAACCCGCGGGCGCGAAGTCGCCATCGATCACGAGTCAAACACTGAGTGCAGTCGGCGCGTGCACGTTCGTGGCGTGCGGTTCCTTGCCATCGAGCCTCGCGAGTACCCCCAGCGTCAAGTGCTCGCCGCTCGTGTCCGACGCCTGCACTTGGGCCGCGAATGACGAGAGCGCCACCAGCAGCTACCGCCCGTGCGCTGCCAGTGAATGCCCCAGCGCGCCGGCCATCGATTGCCCCGCTGGCAGCGTGCACTCGAGCCAACAGTGCGGCAGCGAAAACGACGCGGCCTGCGTCTGGACCACCGTCTGCACCCCGCCGCGAGACACCACGCCCTGCCCCGATCCAGACGGCTGCGGTCCCCAGTTCGCGATCGGCGTCATCTGCAAAGACGGTAGCACGGGCGGCCAAGTGTGCGTCACGAACGGTCAAAACTGCAGCTGGCAACGCAGCTGCGACTGAATCCCGAGTGGTGACGAGTGACGACCAGTTGGCCCGTAATGCCAACTGGCCGTCACCGCTCTTTGCGCTTCACGAATCTCGACGATGATCTCCCGAATGTCGCACTCGACCGCATGGACGGCACGACTCGTGCTTACCCCGAGGTCAGCGATTCAACGCCGCTCGCGCTCTTCTCTCGAGCAAGAGCGAACGGCGTTCGAACGCGTCCCTCACCACAACCATCGGCAACATTCGAGAAAATCATGAAAACATTCGAGAGAATCGCGAAAATCCTGGCCCTCGGACTGGCAACGAGCGCGGTTGCTTGCTCAACAGCTCAACCGGCGCCGCGCAGCGGGGCTTCGAGTGTGGCTGCGCCCAACGCCGACTTCAGTCACTATCGCACGTTCTCGTTCGGCCTCGCCGAACAGCCCAAAGAAGGGTACCAGGTCACGGCGCGCTCACTAGAAGTGCAACGTCGGCTGAGGGCGGTCGTATCGAAGGCGATGCTCGCTCGGGGTTACAGGGAAGACGCGGGCAAGACCGACTTCGTGATCCGCCTCGCAGCGGGTAATGGCGAGGGGCCGAACCCGGCGGTCGAACGCGCTACCGTACCACCGGCGGAAGGCTTCATCGCGATCGACATCTATGACACGGCAACGGGGAGCATGGTCTGGGGTGGCTCGGCTTTCGCCGAGATCGATCCCGCGAAGATCGACGATGCCCTGCTGCAACGCGGCGTCGACCACATGCTCGCGAGCTTCCCGCCCGGCCACGCCACTCAAACCGCGAGCGCCCAATAGGCGAAGCGTCAGCCCCTGACGCTGGGGGGCGTCACTTCGGCGCCGCGGGCACCGAGAACGAGAAAGTCGCGCCCGGCCCGTCGTTGTTGGGCTCTCCCCAAAGGCGGCCGTCGTGATTGTCGATGATCGAACGACTCACGGACAAGCCGATGCCCATACCGCTCGCCTTGGTCGTGTAGAAGGCTTGAAAAAACCGTTCAACGTCCTCGCCTGCGAAGCCAACGCCAGTGTCTTGAACACTCAACCGCGCTCCGTTCCCGTCGGGCGCGGTTCTGATCACGACCAGCCGCTGGCGTTCGTTGAGGCCGCTCATGGCGTCGGACGCATTCAATAGCAAGTTGAGGATTACCTGTTGAATCTGCACGCGATCGGCGGTGAGCGGCGGCAGCTCCTCGGCAAAATCGACGCGCAGCACGACCCGGTTCCTCAGCAAGTCGGTGGAGGCCAGGGCGATCACTTCTGCTGCTGCTTCGTTGAGGTCGACTTCCTCGCTCTTGGCGGTCTTCTTCAGGAACAGAGCGCGCAAGCGCCCCACCACCTCTGACGCGCGATTGCCGTCACGAATCGAGCGCCGCGCGGTCTCGAGCGCGCCCTCGACGTTCGGCGGGTTGGCGCTGAGCATGCGCTGGCACGCGCTGGCATTGGTGATGATGCCGGCCAGCGGCTGGCTGACCTCATGAGCTACCGAGGCCGTCAACACGCCGAGGCTCGAGATGCGCGACATGTGCGCGAGATCAGCGCGCAACTCGCTCAGCGCGCCCTCGGCATTCTTGCGATCCTCGATATCGATGTTGGCTCCGTACCACTTGACGATGGTGCCACTTTCGTCGCGCAGCGGATTGGCGCGAAACAGGAACCAGCGGTACACGCCGTCGAAACGGCGCATGCGCGCTTCGGTATCTACCGCCGTGCCCGACGCCAGGCAGCCCTGCCAATAGCTCACCAGCCCATCCACATCGTCCGGATGGATCACCGAACCCCAACCCCAACCGATGGCCTCCTCGGCTGTGAACCCTGCATAATCGAGCCAGCGATTGCTGAGAAAGTCACAGTAACCGTCCGGACGTGTAGACCACGCCGTCGTGGGCAGCGCGTTGATGATTTTGCGCAGGTTGACCTCACCTGCCCGCAGCGCCTCCTCCGCTCGTTTTCGATCGTCGATGTCCGTGAGCAGGCCGTACCACCGAGCGATCTGCCCGTCGGCGTCTCGACTCGGATTGCCGCGGATCTGAAACCAGCGATAGACTCCGTCGAACCGGCGCAACCTGGCTTCGAAATCGAACGGCTCACCCGAGGCCAGGGAGCGCGAGAAGGCTTCGATGGAAGTCTGGCGATCTTCGGCGTGAGTCGTACCGTTGCTCGCCCAGTTCCTGGCTTCCTCGAAGGTTTGCCCCAGGTATTCCAGAAACTGATCATTCGCGCCGTCGATCGCGCCGTCCGGCGCGAACAGCGCGACCAAGCCTGGAATGGTGCTGACGATCAGCCGTGCTTCACGCTCGCTGCGGCCGAGCTCTTCCGCCCGTTTGCGGTCCTCGATATCGATGTTCGTGCCGTACCATTTGACGACGGTTCCGTTTTCGTCGCGGAGCGGGTTGGCCCGGAACAGGAACCAACGGTAGACACCGTCGAAGCGACGCATCCGCGCCTCGGTGTCCACTGGCTCTCCGGAAGCCAAGCAGCGCTTCCAATAGCTGACCAGCCCCGCATGGTCGTCCGGATGGATGACTTCTTCCCAGCCCCAGCCTTCCGCTCGATCGGAATCGAAACCCGCGTAGTCGAGCCAACGATTGCTCAAGAAGTCGCAATGCCCGTCAGGGCGAGTCGACCACGCCGTAGTCGGCAGCGCATTGATGATCTTACGTAGATTGATCTCGCCCGCCTTGAGCGCTTCCTCGGCTCGCTTGCGATCATCGATGTCGGTGAGCAGCCCGTACCAGCGCACGATCTTCCCGTCCGTGTCTCGCGCAGGGTTGGCGCGGATCTGAAACCAGCGATAGACGCCATCGAAGCGACGCAAGCGAGCCTCGAAGTCATAGGGCTGGCCCGCGGTCAGCGAGCGCGAAAACGCCTCGACGTAGCTGCTGGCATCGTCGGGATGAAGGGTGCCGTTTTTGGTCCAGGTCCTCGCTTGTTCGAGGGTCTGGCCGAAATAGGCGAGGAATTGCTCGTTGGCGCCGTCGATGGCGCCGTGCGCCGAGAACAGCGCGACCAAGCCGGGAATGGTGCTGACGATCAGGCGTGCTTGGAGCTCACTCCGACCGAGGGCCTCTGCCCGCTTGCGATCTTCGATGTCGATGTTGGTGCCGTACCATTTGACGATCGTGCCATGTTCATCGCGGAGCGGGTTGGCCCGAAACAGGAACCAACGATAAACACCGTCGAAACGGCGCATGCGGGCCTCGGTGTCGACCGGGGTGCCGGAAGCCAGGCAGCCTTGCCAATACTTGACGAGCTCATCCACGTCGTCCGGATGAATCACCGTCCCCCAGCCCCAACCTTCTGCTTGCTCAGCCGTGAAGCCCGCATACTGCAGCCAGCGACTGTTGAGAAACTCACAATAGCCGTCGGGCCGAGTCGACCATGCGGTCGTGGGTAGAGTGTCGATGATCTTCCGAAGGTCGACTTCACTGGCCCGCAACGCCTGTTCGACTCGCTTCCACTCGTCACGCTCACGCGCAGAAACAGCGCGCTCGGCGCGCTTGTGCTCTTCGATGTCGGTATTGACGCCGTACCATTTGACGACGGCCCCCGCGTCGTCGAGCACCGGATTGAAACGGCAGAGGAACCAGCGGTACTCACCATCGAAGCGGCGAAACCGAGCTTGGAGCTCTCCTCCCTTGCCCGAAGCAGTGATGCGCCCCCAGCCCTCGAACAGGGTCGCGAGGTCGTCCGGGTGGACCAAGTTCGTCCAGTTCATCCCTTGCGCGCACTCCTCCGTGCAGCCGACATAGTCCAGGTAGTGCTGGTTCATGAAGTCGGCGGAGCCGTTCGGATCCGCCGACCACAAGAGCGCGGGAATGGTATCGAGCGCCGCGTTGGCCGTCGCCAGCTCGCGCGTTCTCTCTTCGAGCTGATTGCGCAAGTCGCTGACGCAACGCTCGAGGCGCTCGATTTCTGGGTCCGCCTGCACAATGCCTCGTTCTCTAGTCCGCCTCGAGTCAGGGTCATGAGATTGCCCCTGGGCACCGAGCGTGACCATTGTACCTTGGTATCAGTGGCGGCTCGCCCCCCTGCGGCGATTAGGCGTTTCGGCGGAACGATTTGAAGGCTGCGCGCATCTCGCGCGCGAAGAGCTCCGGCTGTTCCCACGCGGCAAAGTGCCCGCCTTTGTCGAGCTTGTTGTAGTACACGAGCCGCGGATACGCCCGCGTCGCCCAGCTGCGTGGGCATTGATAAAGCTCGTCCGGAAATGCGCTCACCGCAGTCGGGACGCGAACGCCTTTGACGCTGAAGAACCCGCCCTTGTTCTCCGCGTACAAGCGAGCCGCGGAAATCGCCGTGCCCGTGAGCCAGTAGAGCGAGATGTTGTCGAGCACGTCGTCTCGCGAGAGCCCAGCTGGGTGCCCGTCGAACACGCCCGAGATCAGCTCCAAACTGCGCGCGTCATGATCGAGCAGGAACGCCGCGAGTCCGACGGGAGAGTCCGCGAGCGCAGTCAACGTCTGCGGGCGGCTCGCCATGATGGCGGCGTACGAGACGTGTTTGTACACGAAGTCGAGTTGGTCATAGGCGTGCTTTTCTTCGGCGCTGAGTCCTGCTGGTGCCGGCGCACCTGCCAGGGCCAGCTTGTCGATATCGGCGGGAACTGCGCCGGGCATGCTGTTGTGAATGCCGAGCAACTCCGGCGGCGCCTGTACGCCCAGTTGATCGACGACCTGAGCGCCCCAGTCTCCACCTTGAGCCACGAACTTGCCGTATCCAAGGCGCTTCATCAGTACGGTCCAAGCCCGCGCTGTGTGCGGAATATCCCAGCCCGGGCTGACGGGCTTGCCCGAAAACCCATGGCCGGGCAGCGACGGAATCACGACGTGGAATGCGTCCGCTGCGCTGCCACCGTGCGCGGTGGGATTGGTGAGCGGCTCGATCACCTTCATTTGCTCGATCACCGAGCCCGGCCAACCATGGGTGACGATCAACGGCATCGCATTGGCGTGCTTCGAGCGCGCGTGAATGAAATGAATATCCAGCCCGTCGATCTCGGTCAGGAAGTTCGACTGCGCGTTCAGCCTCGCCTCGACCTTGCGCCAATCGTACTGGGTGCCCCAATACTGAGCGACCTTCTGGATGGTCGCGAGCGGCACGCCTTGCGAGAAATCATTGACGGTCTCCTTTTCGGGGAACTTCGTAGCGTTGACGCGCCGGCGCATATCGGCCAGGTCCGCGTCAGAAAATTGCACGCGAAACGGACGGATCGCGGTCGATGCGTCGGTCAATGCTTGGGCCACCTTGGATCCTGCGAGCGCCGCAAGCCCGGCGGCGGCGGCGGACGTTGCGAGCGCCGTGCGGCGCGAAAACTCTGGCATTCGGTCGGACATGATCGGTTCCTTCTTGCTGATGGCGTCAGCGCCTCGAAAAAGTGCGAGGCGCCGTGCGGGCTCTTGCGGCGCGGGCAGGCAACGGGCCATTGGACCAAGGTATGGCTGAGTGGCTGGCCGCCGGGGCGCGTCTTCTCGCTGCGCCGAGCTCGTTGCGGTTCGAGCAGCCGACTGATACCAAAGTACAATGGCGGTTCGTCACGCACGTGGGCATGGTCCGTCCGGGCGCTCGCCCGAAAGCAACATCATGGAGGATGAGCTCAGCCTCCTCGTGTGGATCGTCGATGTTCTCGCGAGGCAGTCGTGAACGCCCCGCGCTCGCTGGTTACGGTAGTCGACGACGACGAGTCGGTGCGAGAGTCGCTACCCGACTTGCTCCGCGAGCTCGCCTTTGACGCCGTCGCGTTCGCGTCCGCCGAGGAGTTTTTGGAGTCTGCCGAGCTGCGCCAAACGCACTGCCTCATCCTCGATGTAACCATGCCCGGCATGACCGGTCCCGAATTGCATCGAGAACTTCGGCGCCGCGGCGCGAAGATCCCGACCGTCTTCATCACCGCCGACGAGACGGTGCGTCCTGGCCTCCTGGAAGAGGGAGCGGTCGAGTGCTTGTTCAAGCCGTTTAGCGAAACGGCGCTAATCGCCGCGCTCGACGCCGCGCTCGGCGTACGCTGATCCATGACTGGTCCGGCATGAGCACTACCCCCGACACAGCCATCGTATTCGTGGTCGACGACGACATTTCGGTGCGTGAAGCGCTCGGCCCATTGCTACAGAGCGCAGGCTGGCGAGTGGAGACGTTCGCGTCCGCCGCCGAGTTTCTGACCCGCGAGCGGGTATACGCGCCAAGCTGCTTGGTGCTCGACATCACTCTTCCCGACCTCAGCGGGCTCGATCTACAAAAGCTACTGCGCGACGACCGAAGCGATCTGCCCGTCATTTTCATCACCGGCCACCACGACGTACCGATGACGGTACAGGCCATGAAAGCGGGCGCAGTCGAGTTCCTGACCAAGCCGTTCAATGACGAGGTCTTGCTCGATGCAGTGCGCCAGGCCCTGGCCCGCAGCGCAGCGGCGCTGCAAAGCGAAACCGAGCTGCGCACCTTACGCGAGCGTCATGCGTCGCTGAGCGGGCGCGAACGCGAGGTCATGGCGTTGGTCGTCTCGGGCCTATTGAACAAGCAAGTCGGCGCCGAGCTCGGCATCAGTGAAATTACGGTGAAGGCGCATCGCGGCAAGGTGATGAGAAAGATGCAGGCGGACTCGTTCGCCGATCTAGTGCACATGGCCGAGTGGCTCGGCGTCGGCACGTCGCTCGATCCCAAATGAACCGTGTCGGGCGATGCCTGCTCTAGCGAGACGTGGTGTCGACGCTGACCCGGGGAATGAAGCCGGGCACTCCCGTCTCCACGACCGAGTTGAAGCGCACCCTGGTCGTGACGCGCTCGCGAATCTCCGAAAGTGCGTCCTCAGGCAGGGCGGAGATCTCGAAATTTTCTTGTATCCGGTGCGGTTTCGTCGACGTCGTGAGGAAGGCTGTGCCGCGCTGCACCGCCCAGGCCAACAGCACCTGGGCGGGGGACTTTCCCACCCGCTCTGCGATGGAGGTGATCACCGGATCTTCCAGCACCCTGGGCGCCATGGCGTGCCCGAGCGGAGCAAAGGCAAGTAAGACGATCCCCTCCTGCTGGCAAAATTCCAGGAGCTCCCATTCAGGCAGGTATGGGTGTGACTCTACTTGCACCACCGAGGGCTTGATCCGCGCTTCCGCGACGATACCTTTTAGCTTTTCGAGTGTGACGTCCGCCAGACCGATCGAGCGACACCGACCTTCGTCCACGAGAGCCTCCATCGCCCGCCAAGTATCGAGCAGCGCGATCCCATCGTCGTAGATCACGTTGCCGTATTCGTCCCGCGGGTCCTGCTCTTCGCCGGGTAAAAACGCGAACGGGGTGTGCATCGTGTAGTTGTCGATGTAGTCCGTGCGCAACCTGCGGCAGCTCGCCTCGAAGGCCGGCTTGACTCGCTCGGGCCGATGATTGCTGTTCCACAATTTGGTGGTCATGAAAACGCTTCCGCGACGAACGGTCCCCGCGCTAATCGCGTCCGCCAACGCCTCCCCGACCGCGTCTTCGTTGCGGTAGCGCTCGGCGCAATCGAAGTGTCGAAATCCCGCCTCGAGTGCGGCCCGAGTGGCCACCTTGGTCGCGACCGGATCTGGGATCAAAGTGCCGAAACCGGCGGCCGGAATCGCAGCAGAGCCGTGGTTGAGGGGGAAACTCGTGTCGCGCAACGCGTCGGAAGTGAGCATGTATGCTCTCTGTTCGCTCGGCACTCGTTCGTCAATCAGACCTTGGTATCGCGCCACGCTTCCCCGAAAGGGCGAACTGGAGCGCGCCCGCGACGGCAATCCCGCGCGTCGTCGATACCAAGGTGCGATGTGCGCCCGCGCGTTGAGCTCGTAGGTTCCGCGCGAGGAGTCTCAGCGATGAACAATGAAAACATCGGGCATCCGCCAATGAGAGTAGATGCGCGTTTCCGACCCGCGCTGCTCGGTCAGACCGTGGTCGTGATCGGGGGCAGCGCAGGCATCGGTCTGGAGACCGCTCGGCGGGCACGCATGGAAGGTGCCAACGTCATCCTCACGGCTCGCGATGGCGGGCGTCTGGAGCAGGCCGCGAAAGAGCTCGGGGCGCTCCAAACTGCCACCTTCGATGCCTTGGACCGCGGTCCGCTCGAGCGTTTTTTCGCAGAGCTGATCACTCCGATCGATCACGTGATGGTCACCGCTGGTCGCCCGCACTACGCGCGCTTGCTCGAGATGGACCTACCGGAGATTCGCCGCGCGCTCGACGAACACCTGCTTCTTTTGCTTCAAATCGCGCGCAATGCAGTCGGCAAGATGAAGCCGGGAGGCACCTTGGTGTTCATGAGCGGCACGGGTGGTCGACGGCCCGGGCTCGGTCTCGGGCTGATCCCGACCGTGACCAGCGCACTGCCCGCCCTTACGGCGAGCCTGGCGCTCGAGCTGGCTCCAGTGCGAGTCAACCTGATCGCGGCTGGCTTCGTCGACACACCACTCTCGGCGACGATCCTCGGGGACGAGCTCGAGGCTCGTCGCAGTCAGTTGCGCGCCACGCTCCCCATCCGACGCGTCGTCGAACCTGCTGACGTTGCCGCGCTTGCCGTACACCTCATGAGCAACACGGCGCTCACCGGAGCATCGTACGATATCGATGGCGGTCAGCAGCTGATCGCGCGATAGTCGATGGCGGTCAGGGACATGGCGCGACTGGTATCCGTGAACGTGGGCCTTCCGCGCGACATCGAGTGGAGAGGCCGAACCGTACGCACCGGGGTCTGGAAAGAGCCGGTGAACGGCCGGTGTCGCGTCGCACGCTTGAATTTGGAGGGGGACGGTCAAGGCGACCGAGCCGGGCACGGCGGGGAGCACCGCGCCGTGTGCGTCTACCAGCTCGACTCGTATCGGCATTGGCAGGATAGATTGAAGCGCACGGACTTCGTCCACGGGCAGTTCGGCGAGAACTTCACGATCGAAGGTTTGCCGGACGAGCTGGCGTGTATCGGCGATCGATTTCAGATCGGTAGCGCCTCGTTCGAGATCAGCGCACCGCGTGTCACCTGCTATCGACTCGGTATTCGGACGAACGAACCTCGCATGGGGTCGTTGCTGACCGCTAGCGGGCGGCCCGGGTTCTATTTCCGCGTGCTGCACGAGGGCGACGTGGGGGCGGGAGACGAGATCACGAAGACGGGCGAAGCGAACGAACGCATGACCGTCGCCGAGATCAACGCACTCCTGTACTTGCCCAACCACGCGCCCGAGCGACTCGAGCGCGCATTGCGTATCGAAGCGCTGTCGCCAGGCTGGCGCGCATCGTTCGAGGCGTTGTTGAAAAGCCGGGCCGCGGGGGCAACCACGGGCAACGCGGGGCTCACACCCGCTGTCGCCGCGCAGCCTTCGCCACCTGGGTTTCGCGCGCTCACCGTCAGCGCCCTCGCGAACGAGAGCGAGGATGTGCTCTCTCTGACGCTGCAGAGCGCGGACGGACAACCACTGTCAATGGCTAGGCCCGGCCAGTACGTCGTCTTGCGACTGCAGTTGCCGAGCGGCAGGGCCCCGCTTTTCCGCAGTTACTCGGTCTCGGGGCCTGCCTCCACGGAGCACTACCGGATCAGCGTCAAGGTCGAGCCCAACGGGGAAGCGGGAAACTACTTACGCGATCACGTTCAGGTGGGCAGCACACTGGACGTCAGTTCGCCGCGTGGAGCTTTCATCCTCGAGTCCGGTCAGCGACCGGTGGTGCTCATCAGCGCCGGGATCGGCGCGACCCCGGTGCTGGCGATGTTGTACGCCGCCTCTGCGGAGCGACCCACTCGGCCGGTGCTGTGGGTCCATGCCGCTCGCGATCGGCGGCATCATCCCTTCGCGGCGGAAGTGCGCCGGCTGATGCTCACGCTCGCGCAGGGCCGCAGTCACGTTCGTTACAGCCACCCCGCCGCCGGGGACGAGCTGGGTGAGGATTTCGACGCGCCCGGCCACCTCTCGCGTGCAGCCTACGCCGAGCTCGGCGTCTCGAGCGAAGCGGACGTTTATATCTGCGGTCCGACTCGCTTCATGGCCGAGACCAAAGACTCACTTGCCGCCCTCGGTGTCCCGCGCGAGCGGATCCATGTCGAGCTCTTCAATGGCCAGGAGTCCCTGACGCCCGGTGTAGTCAACACGGTGACGCGAGCGCCGCATCCGCCCACGGACGACTCCGAGAGCGGTCCGCTGGTATCTTTTTCGCGCAGCGGCATCGCCGCACACTGGAAGAACTCGACGTACCAAAGCCTGTTGGAACTAGCCGAAGCCTGCGACGTGCCCGTGCGCTGGTCGTGCCGCGCGGGCGTGTGCCACAACTGTGAAAGCGGGCTGGTTTCGGGCAACGTCGCGTACGGGCCGGAACCGCTCGAGAGGCCGGCTTCCGGGAACGTCCTCATTTGCTGCTCACGACCGGTCGGTGATCTGGTGATCGACCTGTAAAGCGACCGCGAGCGCTACCCCCTAGCCAAGCGGATCCCCGTCACCTGCCAGCGGGCATCGGGATAGAAAAAGTTACGGTAGCTCGCGCGCACGTGCCCTGACGGGGTGAAACAAGAACCACCGCGCAGCACGAGTTGGTTGCACATGAACTTGCCGTTGTATTCACCGAGAGCGCCGTGCGCCGCGCGAAAACCGGGGTATGGCGCGTACGCGCTGGAGGTCCAAACCCACGCCGAGCCGAAGAACCCCACGTTGGAACGCGGCACGAGCTCGCGCTCGTCGAAGAATTGACCGCTCGGACCTCCGAGCCGCGCGGAGATCTCCCACTCGGCTTCTGTCGGTAGCCGCGCGCCGGCCCAGCGCGCATAGGCGTCTGCTTCGTAATAACTCACGTGGCTGACGGGCGCTTCCGGTTCGACGGGTAGCTCGCCGTGCAGCGAAAAGCGGCGCCATTCGCCGTCCCGCTGCCGATAATAGAGCGGGGCCCGGAAACGCGCTCTGGCCGCCCAGCCATCGGCCAGCCACAGTTCGGGGCGCTCGTAGCCACCGTCCGCGATGAACTCGAGGTATCGGGCATTGCTGACGAGCGCCGTAGCGATCGCGAAGGGTTCGACGAACACGCGATGGTGCGGAGTTTCGTTGTCGAACGCGAAGCCGGCGCCGTCGTGGCCGAGCTCGTGGACGCCTCCGGCGTGCTCGCGAAATTCACGCGCTGCGGGCGGTGATGCGGCTGCGCGGGCAGGGCGGTAGACGGGCCCGAGTGTGTTCCTCGAGAAGAGGTGCTGGAGGTCGGTGAGCAGCAGCTCCTGGTGCTGCTCTTCGTGATGAATCCCGAGCTCGAATACGCGTAGAATTTCGTGGTTCGGCGTGCGAGCGAGGAGGCGCTCGATGCGCTCGTCGACGGCCCGCCGATAGTGAAAAATCTCCGCTAGCGTCGGGCGCGTCAGCAGACCTCGCTCCGGGCGCGGATGGCGCGCGCCCTCGGCATCGTAGTAAGAGTTGAACAGGAACGGCCAGGCGGGATCGTGCGGGACGAACGGTGACTCGACCGGCTTGAGCAAGAAAGTCTCGAAGAACCAGGTCGTGTGCGCCAAATGCCACTTTGCCGGGCTCGCGTCGGGCATCGACTGCGCCACGCAATCCTCCGCCGAAAGCCCATCCATCAAACGCTCCGTGCGCGCGCGAACGGTACGAAAGCGCCGAGCCAGGGCTTCGATCACCGACTTTGCTCCGTCACTCCGCGCGCAAGAGCGCGTCCAAGAACCAGCGGCGCGAATCGTAAAACCAGGCGACCGGCGAGAGCCCGACCGTCCGCGCGAAGGCCTCCACGTCCGACTCCCGATATTTGCACGACATTTCCGTCTGGATCGCTTCCCACGCCGCAAAACCGATGCACTCACCGCCGACGCGCACGAGTTGATCGCGCGTGCTGACGAGGTAGCTCTCCATCGCGTTACGGCGCGGATCGAAGCGCGCGTAGTGTCGGAACGACGACGGGTCGAAGTCGGCACCGAGCTCGCGATTCATGCGGACGAGCAGGTTCAGATTGAAGGCCGCCGTCACTCCCTCCGCGTCGTCGTAGGCCGCTTGCAGCAGCTCCGGATCTTTCATCAGGTCGAGCCCGAGCAGCAGCAAATCACCCGGGCGGAGCGCTCGGCGCCAGGTACCGAGCAGCGCCAGGGCTTCTTCCGGCGGCAGGTTCCCCAGATTCGAGCCCAAGAACAGCGCGACCCGCACGTGGTCCTGAAAACGTTTGCCGACGGCCGCAAGCCCCTCCGCATAGTCGCCAACGAAGCTAGCGACCGGGATCTGCGGATGGCGTCGAGCATGCGCCACTTCGAGTTCTGTGAGCGCCTCCGCACAGATGTCCACGGGAGCGTACACCAGCTCGGTGCACGCCACCGCGAGTGACTCGAGCAAAACGCTGGTCTTGGTTCCGTCACCGGCGCCGAGGTCCACGAGCGTGACTCGACGACTCGCGCAGGCGGCGGCAATCCGTACGGCGTGGGTCGTCAGGATCTCCGACTCGGCGCGCGTGACGTAGTACTCAGGCAAGGCCATGATGCGGCGAAATAGCCGACTGCCTTCCTCGTCGTAAAAATAAGCGGAGGGCAGTTGCTTGGGTCGCCGGCGTAGACCCGCGAGCACCTTTTCGGCCAGCGCCGTGGGGGCGCTGGGCGCAACGTGTGGCGTTTTTTGCGCATAGTTGTGCGAAGTTCTCGGCATCGTGCTTCTCCGATTGGCTAGCTAGCTGCGACAGTGATTGACCAACTGCGCGCCAGTCCGGCCATCTGGGTAAAAACCCGCCCGCTGACCTGCAGCTCCGATAGCTTGCGGCGCTGGTCAGCAGGCAGTTCGAAATCGGGAAAGACGGCGCCAGGAACGATATCGGCACGCATCTCAGTGCCCAGCCGCTTCCACGTGGCGCGCGGCACGCCGCGCTGCGTCGTCGGGAGCGCTACCGCGTTCGCGCGCAATCACGTAAGCAGCGTACCACTCCGACCAGTGGTGTTTCGGAGCCGTTGGCTGGTATTTACCGTGACCATCTTCGGCCTCTCGCAACAGGTCCGTCAGACTCGAGACGTCGAGCGCGACTCCGCGTCCCGGCAGGCGCGCCTTGACCTCTTGCAGCAACCAGCCGTTGCCATCGGGATCGCTGAACGAGGCAAAAGAGCGGTAAGATTGACCGGTCGCATCGGGTCCTGGCGTGCGCCCATACGTTCCGGTGACGTGCAGGCCGCCCTGAAAGTGAAATACCTCGCTCACTCGGGCGCCGTGTGCCGCGAGTTCGACGCGCGCGGCCAGGATGTCGTCGACGATCAGCACGAGCCCTTGCACCGAGCCCGGCGTCGCGGTCGTCACTCCTTTGCCAAAGATGATCGAGCACGCCGAGCCAGGAGGAGTGAGCTGCACCACGCGCCAGGAATCACCGGTGGCGAAATCAGCGTCCAAGCGCCAACCGAGGCCCTCATAGAAGACCTTGGCACGGTCGACGTCCGCCACCGGCACGACGATCGCCTCCAGCTTCGTGTCGAGCAAAGTGGTGGGCGGGGTTTCGGTGTCGGTTGCTTTCACTTTGATTGCGCTGTTCATGGCGTCCTTCCTGGGTGGCGAGGCTCGATGACTCGAGACGGGTTCAGGTAACTTTCCGCGCGAGCTCGGACAGGCTTTCGCCGAGAACGCGGTTGAAGGCGGGAAAAGGGTGGACGACGTCGGCGAGTGTCTTCAGCGAGACACCGAGTTTGACCGAAAGCACGAGCTCGCCGATGATCTCGGCCGCGCGCGGGCTGACCAGCGTCGCGCCGACCAGAACTCCGCGCTTACGGTCGCCGACCAACTTGAGCGCGCCGCCGTGGAAATCGTGGATATAGCCACGCGCGGTCTCGGCGGGGTCGGTCCCCGCGATCACGACATCGATGCCCGTTGCGCGTGCGCGCGCCTCGGATAGCCCCACCGCTGCCACTTCCGGGTCGGTGTAGATCACGCGCGGGATCGCCGTATGATCTGCCCTGGCGTCCTGGCCTCGCAGTCTGCCAGCCACCACGGTGCCGTGGTAATAGGCAACGTGCGTGAAGCCAGCGAGTCCGGTGACGTCGCCCGCGCCGAAGACGCCGGCCTGAGCCTCGAGCGTCGCGGGATCGACTTTCAACCAGCCCTGCGCGGTCTGCCCGATGCCCGTCGCTTGCCAAGCCTCGGAATTCGCGCGGCGCCCCGTGGCAACCAGCAGTCGATCGGCTCGCACCACGCCGCCCGACTTCAAACGGACGACCACCGCCGACTCCTTGCGCGAGGCCAGGGACGCCGTGCTCTTCGCGCTTGCCTCGACCGCAACGCACGGGTCGCCGAGACGAAGCACGATGCCGTCGGCTTCGAGATGTGGGCGCAGCGCGGCACCCGCTTCGGGCTCCTCGCCATGAAGCAACGACGACGCCGACTCAATCACCGTCACACGCGTGCCGAGTCGCGCAAAAGCTTGCCCGAGTTCAATCCCAACCGCGCCCCCACCCAGGACCGCCAACGAGCCCGGTAGCTCGCGAGGAATGGCGGCCTGGCGGTTGGTCCAAAAATCGACGCCGTCCAGTCCGGGAATCGCTGGCACGACCGCCGTGCCTCCGTTGGCAATGATCAGCCCGCGACGCGCAACCAGCCGCTCGCCTGGAAGCTCGACGGTGCGTAGATCGGCGAGCTTTCCTTCACCCCTGAAGAGCTGGGCGCCGTGCGACTGCAGGGCGATGGCCGGACGACTGTCGTCGAGGTTGCGGGCCATCCACAGCACACGCTTTTCGACTTTGGGAAAGTCGACCTGCCAGTCCACGCGCGAGGCAGCGAGACGACGCGCGCGCCCTGCCTCACTCAAGGTTTCGCCCGAACGAAGCAGGGTCTTCGAGGGGATACAGCCCCAATACGGGCACTCACCGCCGACCAGCTCGCGTTCGACGAGCGCGAGCGTCAACCCGCTACCGGCGAGGCCTGCGGCGATGGCCTCCCCGGCCACGCCGGCACCGAGACACACGACATCGAATTCTTTTTCCACCTTCATCACTTCCGTGCTTCAGCCAGTCGGGCGGTCACCAAGAACCTGGCGATTGCGCGCACCGGAGGCGATTGGACGATGGTATTGCTCACCCGAGCTCAAGCCGCTGCGAAGGAGCCGCGCTGGCCCTGCCAGAGGTCCAAGCGGTTTTTGACTTTGCGCTTCGCGCGCCCCTCGAGTTGTCGGGCCCGCTCGCGAGAGATCCCGAGATCGCGCCCAATCGCGGCCAGTGACAGCTCTTCGTCGTGGTCGACCATTAGCCGACGCTCGACGATGTACCTCTCGCGCGCGTCGAGCCCGTCGAGCGCTTGCGCGAGCGCGTCTTTCACGCGGCGCGAGCGTTCATTGGACAGGATCAGTTCTTCGCCGGATGGGAACGTGGTCCCGAACGATTCTATCCGGAGCGTGCCTGCCGCTTCCGCGTCCTCGCAGTACGGGACATCGCACACGTCCAAGCGAGCTTCCAGCAAGCGCAATTTTTCGATGCTGATCTTCAGCTTGCCGGCCAGCTGCGTGTCGACATCGACGCCCGAGACCGAATCTCCTCTGGTCTTTTCGCGCTTCAGCTTGGCCAGCACCTTGGAGTGAATACCCGTGCTGACGAGCGTCTTCGAGCGCGCGAGGTGAGCCAAAATGTAGGCACGCACCCAATAGATTGCATACGTCACGAAGCGCGTCCCCCGCCCCGGGTCGAACTTATCGAGCGCATGGATCAACCCGTAGTTCCCCTCGGAGATCAGCTCGTCGAGCGTCACCGAAGATACCCGATAGCGCCGCGCCACGGTCACCACGGTGCGCATTTGCGAGCGGATCAGCTCGTCCCGCGCCAATGGGTCGCGTTGTTCCCTCCAGCGCAGAGTCAGTTCCGCTTCGCGCTCACGCGTGAGCTTTGCGTAGCCGTTCACTCGCACCAGATAGCTATCATTCTTGAACGCCATTTGCACACCTCGGTTGAAGTGGGAGCATTGCATTGCGAATTTGGTGCCAGACCGATGCTGTGCCGAGAGCGCGCCCGGTCGAGGGGACTTTGGGCCGTCAGCAAACGGAGGCTGGCCGGACGTGTCCGCATTTGGGCAGCTCGCATGGAGAGCTGCCCTGCAACGCGGCCTTCGGCCAGCCGTCAGAGCGAATCGGGCTCGCGGCGCACGATCCCGAGCTTCTTCATTCGAAAGTTCAGGGTGGAGCGTTTCATCTCCAGCTTGGCGGCTGCACCACCCGGACCGGCGACCACCCAATTGGTCTCGTCGAGAATCCGCAAGATGTGTTCCCTGCTGACTTCGGCCAAGGCGACCGAGCGAGGCGGCTGTTCTTGGCTCGCAATGGGGCGTTCGGCATCCGCAACCAGGGGCGGCACTTCCATCCGCGCACCATCGGCGACGATCGCCGCGCGTTCGAGCACATTCTGAAGTTCACGAATGTTTCCCGGCCAGGCGTAGCGCAGTAAGCGTTCGAGCGATTGCAAGGAGGGGCCTTCGATTGGCTTGCCCAAGCGAGCCGCTAGTTCACTGACGAAATGACGAGTGAGCAAAGGAATGTCTTCGACCCGCTCACGCAGCGGTGGAACCAAGATCGGAAATACGCTCAACCGGTAATAGAGGTCCTCGCGAAATGTGCGCTCGCCGACCATTTTCTTCAGATCTCGATTGGTCGCCGCAATCACCCGTGCATTGGCTCGAACGGTGCGTCCCCCACCGAGCCGTTCGAACTCGCGCTGCTGCAGGATGCGCAGCAATTTGGGCTGCAGGTCGAGCGGCAGCTCGCCAATCTCGTCGAGGAAGATGGTGCCATTGTGGGCCAGCTCGAAACGCCCCGCGCGTTGACTGACGGCACCGGTGAAGGCCCCCTTTTCGTGCCCCATTAGCTCACTCTCCAACAACGCAGCGGGTATTGCCGCGCAGTTGACCGTGACGAATGGAGCTTCGCCTCGACCGCTCAACTCGTGCAGCGCGCGAGCTACGCACTCTTTGCCGGTGCCGGTTTCCCCCTGTATCAAAACCGTCGTATCCGTCGGCGCGACCGTTCGAATATGGCGCAGGGCAGCGCGCAGGGCCGCGCTCGAGCCGACGATCCCTGGAATTACCATTTCGGGCGCCTCCGCTCGCCCGCATTCGACCGACAAGGGTTGGCGCTCGTCGCCCAATGCACCGTCGATGGCAGTGAACAACGCATCGAGCTGGAACGGCTTGGTGAGGAAGTCGGCGGCACCCGCCTTGATCGCGGCGACTGATTTCACCACGTCCGCGTGCCCACTTACGAAGATGACCGGTAGCGTATCGTTGGCAGTGTTCAATCTGCGTTGCAGGGCGAGACCGTCGAGGTCGGGCATTTGCAAATCGAGAATCAAGCACCCTCGCACTTCCGGACGACGGTAAGCTAGAAATTCGGAGGCGGAGGCGAAGCCAAACGCCTGAAATCCGGCTGATTCGGCGGCGCCGACGATTGCTTCTCGTGCCGAACAATCGTCATCTACTACGTAGATCGATGCAGCCCTCTTGGTCATGAGTGGTCCTTTTCTCGAGCTCGAATCGCGCTTTCAAGCGCTGCTCGCCCGGAACCCTGCCGTAGCCTCGATCCGAGCACTAGCTATACCTTGGTATCCGAGACGTCGGCGTGACGCGAGCCACACGCAAGTGTTATCCGCCAAATGGCGGATGTCCCTGCATTGAAATGAGTCGGGATATCGACTTGCTGGATCGGTGTACGTCTGCCGATGCGAAAGTCGGTGACTGAAAGTCCGCGCGCTCGATCGAAGATTCAGAGATGGTCAGACGTAGAAGGCGTGACCGGTGGAGAACACGCCGCTGAGCGGGCTGGTTCGCGTTTGTGTTGGTTTGTGTCCACGGCCCATTCGGCTCCCGCACATCGGCCGCCGCCTTTGGGTCGGCTCCATGCACTGCGCCGAAACACGCCAGCGCAGCGCGTGGAGTCGGCCTCGAGACCGGACCGATGCGCACCGTGCACCGCGGGCGGCCGCCAATACCAAGGTATCATGGTTGAGCGATTGCGAATTGGCGCATCGTCACCAAAGACGCAGGTTTTGATGACAATGCTGAGCTCACGATGAAGACGGTTTCGCCGCCCATTCCATTTGCCGGCTCCGAGCTGGGCGATGCGCGCCACGTCTGCGCATTTTTCAATACGGATGACGAAGAGTATCGCGTCCTTTTGCCCTTCATCGTCGACGGCTTCGAATGCGGAGACAAGGCGGTCCACATCGTCAATCCGGGTCAGCAGGACGATCACTTGCAGCGCTTGTCGACGGCAGGCATCGACTCTGAGGCGGCTCGAGCGCGCGGACAGCTCGAACTACGGGCAAATACCGAGAGCTACCTGCGCGATGGTCAGTTCGACCCCGAACGGATGCTGGAAGTTTTCGAGCGCTTGGCCAGCGGCAATGCGGGCGGAGGTTTTCCGCGGAGCCGGATCGTGTGTCGGATGGATTGGGCAGCCGAAGGCTCACACGTCGAACAGCTCGTCGAATTCGAGTCGCGCATCAATCACGTCTGGCGTCAGCACCACGACGCCGTGATTTGCACCTATCACTTGGGCAAGTTCGGAGGAGAAACGGTGGTCGACATCATGCGCACCCATCCCATGATCATCATCGGCGGGATCCTGCAGCACAACCCGTTTTTCGTCACGCCAGAGCGGTTCCTTCCCGAAATGCGCGAACGCCGGGCCGAAAAGGACGTACAACGCAAGGCCGCGCGTTAGTCATGACCACGGCGTCCGAGCGCGCCGCTCTAGAAATAGAATCGCTACGGCGCTGCCTCAATGATCTGGTCGGTACCCTGGCGCTGCCCGCGATCTGGGCTGGTCGCGAGCCGGAGCGGATCGTCGAGACGCTTCTCGACTCCTTGTCGAGCATGCTCTCGTTGGACTTCGCTTACGCTCGGGTCATCGACCCAAGTGGAGAGACGCCGACCGAGCTGCTCCGCGTCGCGGACCCGACGAACCAGCGAGACTGGGCGCGTGACATCAAGGACATCGTAAGCCAGCACTTCGCACCCGACGTCAAGAGCTGGCCGTCCGTCGTGCTGCTTCCGTTCGCTGACGGAAAGCTCGCGCTGGTGCCGCTGCAGTTAGGCATTTACGGCCAGGCAGGATTGATCGTCGCGGCGTCCCGGCGAGCTGGTTTCCCGCAGCAGACCGAGAGCCTGGTCTTGAACGTGGCCGCGAACCAAGCGCTCGTGGCGCTGCAAGAAGCGCAGCTTCGAATCTCACAGCGGCGCGCTGCCAGCGAACTCGATCGACGGGTCCGAGAACGCAGCGCGGAGCTCGCCGCGAGCAACGCGAAGCTGGAGCTGGAAGCCCTCGAGCGCACGCGCGCGGAGCGAGACTTGCGCGTCTTCGAGAGCCATTTTCGCCAGATCGTGGACTGCATTCCCGGGCTGGTGTGCACCCTCGACCAGAACGGTGAGACGCGCCTTTTCAACCGCCAAATTTTGGAATTCTTCGGTAAAACGCCGGATCAATTGCGGGACTGGGCAACGAGCGATGCGGTTCATCCCGATGATCTTCCGGCAGTGAAAGCAGCCTTCGCGGCGGCCATGACCAACGGCACTGGCTATGACGTCGAACACCGCTGTCGGCGGGCCGATGGTGTCTATCGCTGGTTCCAGGTGCGGGCGCTCCCCGTTCGCGACGCGGGCGGCGTAATTACCGGTCGCTACGTGCTCTTCACGGACATCGATGACCGCAAGCGCGCGGAGGAGCTGGCCCGCGCGAGCGAACGCAACCTCAAGCAGATCATCGATACCATCCCTACGCTTGCTTGGTCAGCCGATCCCGACGGAACCGCCGACTACTTCAACCAGCACTACCTCGACTACGTCGGTCTGACCACGGAACAGGCCCGCGGAACGGGCTGGACGAGCGCGGTTCATCCGGATGATCTGAATGGCCTAGTCCAAGACTGGCAAAGAATCATGGCTTCCGAGCGCGCGGGGGAGGCCGAAGCCCGCCTGCGACGGGCGGACGGCGAGTATCGCTGGCTGATATTCAGGCCCAGCCCGCTGCGCGACGAGCGCGGCACGATCATCAAATGGTACGGCGTCAACACCGACATCGAAGACCGCAAGCAAGCGGAAGAGAAGCTACGCCAAAGCGAGCTCAATGCTCGCTTGATCGTGGAGAGTATCCCCGCGTTCGTGGCGGTGCTCGGGGCCAGCGGCGTGATCGAACAGGTCAATCACCAGCTGATCGAATACTTTGGTTCGACGCGCGAGGCCATGATTGGCCAAGGCATCGGCCAATTCGGTCAGTACGTTCACCCGGACGAACATGGGCGCACGTTCGACGACATCAGGCAGGCCATCGCGTCGGGCCGCTCTTACGAGACCGAGCGGCGCTATCGGCGTTTCGACGGCGTCTATCGCTGGCTCCAGGTGCGGGCAAGCCCGCTGAAGGATGAAATGGGCAGCGTTGTCCGTTGGTACTATTTGCTGGTCGACGTCGAGGATCGCAAGCGGGCCGACGAAAAGTTGCAGCGTAGCGAATCTTTCCTGGCCGAAGCGCAACGGGTCAGCGCCACCGGTAGCTTTTCATGGCGTTTGGACAGCGACGAAATCAAATTTTCGAGTCAACTCCATCGGCTGTTCGAATTCGAGCCAGACGCTCTGGTAACGCTCGAGCGGATCGGCGAAAAAGTCCACCCCGACGATCTCCCGCTGTTATCGACCAAACTCGAGAACGCGCGACGGGGAGGCGGTGAGAGCGGCGACCTCGACTACGAGATCCGACTGCGCATGCCCGACGGCCGGATCAAGTACGTACATACGATCGGGCATGTCATCCGTCATGGAGACGGCCGACTCGAGTGCCTGGGAGCGATTCAGGACGAGACCCAACGCAAGCTCGCCAAAGAGGCGCTCGACAAGGCGCGCTCCGAGCTGGCTCACGTGACCCGAGTGATGAGTCTTGGGACCATGACCGCCTCGATCGCTCACGAGGTCAATCAGCCACTGGCCGGCATCATCACCAACGGCAGCACTTGTTTGCGCATGCTGGCTGCCGAGCCGCCCAACATCGACGGCGCACGCGAGACTGCTCGGCGCACGATTCGAGACGGCACACGCGCGGCCGAGGTGATTACCCGCCTGCGCGCGCTCTTCTCGAAAGAAGAAGCGACTCACGAAGCGCTCGATCTGAACGACGCAACGCGTGAAGTGATCGCACTGTCGCTCAACGAGCTGCAGAGAAATCGAGTGGTACTCAGGCAGGAGCTAGCCACGAGCCTGCCCCTCGTCTCGGGCGACCGGGTACAGTTGCAGCAAGTCATCCTCAACTTGCTGCTCAATGCTTCCGAAGCGATGAGCAGCGTCGACGACCGACCCCGAGAACTGTCGATCAAAACCGAGCCGGACGGGGAGGACGGCGTGCGCGTGAGCGTGCGCGACAGCGGAATCGGCTTCGAAGCTCAGGATACCGACAAGCTCTTCAGCGCGTTTTACACGACCAAGAGCGGGGGCATGGGTATCGGGTTGTCGGTCAGCCGCTCAATCATCGAAAGTCATCGAGGCCGGCTGTGGGCGGCAGAGAATGACGGCCCAGGCGCAACATTTGCGTTCTCGATCCCGCGCTACTCGGAGGGCTCATCCGCGGGGCCAGCGCCGAGCTAAGACGAGCGGGTGTGAGCGTTCATCTCGGCTCATGGCTGAAGGCCGAGAGCCAGGTTCAACGCTTGGACGAGGTCGGCCTCCGCGAATGGCTTGTGCAGGCAAGCCACGGCGCCGCGATCCATCACGCGTTGGCGCTCGGCCTCGTCCGATTGGGCGGTGATGAAAATGATGGGAATGCTGCGATTTCGGCGGATCAATTCCAGCTGCAGCTCCGGCCCTGTCATTCCCGGCATGGCAATGTCGAGAATCAGACAGTCCGTCTTGTCCAGGTAATCGGACGCGAGGAACGCTTCTGCCGATGAAAACGGCTGAACCGCAAAGCCGAGCTCTCTCAATAAATCGGGCAGCGACTCGCGTACAGATTCGTCGTCATCGACGATTGACACGAGTGAACGCATGGCTGAGATACAACAATGCGTCAGCCATGCTGAAGCGCCAATCATACTTTGGTATCGATCGCCAACCGGTCACCCTGCGCTCGGCCTCAAAAATGACATCAGTCTTTTCAATGCGCGCTTGTCGGCGGGTGCACGGGGCGCGGGCCGGCCGCATTCTCGGCGGAACTGTAGAGCAATACTAAAGTACGATTGGCCCTGGGCCCTGACCGTCATTGCATCGCGCTCGGCGTTAGAATGAGGAGGTAGCCAGATGAGCCTGAACGCGGAAGCTTCGGCGGCAGTGGATTCCGTTAGGTCCGTAGCACGCCCAGTCGTGTTCGTCGTCGACGACGATATCTCAATCCGGGAATCGCTCGAACTGCTGATTGAGTGTGCTGGGTGGCGTCCGGAGGTCTTCGCATCCGCCCGTGAGTTCTTGGAGCGGCCTCGCGTCTTGACTCCCAGTTGTTTGGTGCTGGACGTAACGCTGCCCGACCTCAACGGCCTCGATCTGCAGCGGTGCATCGCGACCGATCGCGTCGCGCTGCCGATCATCTTCATTACCGGATATGGCAGCGTGCCAATCACGGTCAAAGCCATGAAGGCGGGGGCCGTGGAATTTTTGACGAAGCCATTCGCAAATGAAGCGCTGCTTGCCGCCATCGACAGTGCGCTGGAGCGAAGCCGAAGCACGCTCCAGCATGAGGCGGAGCTGCAACCGCTGCGGGAAGACTACGCGTCACTCAGCCGCCGTGAACGCGAGGTGATGGCGCTCATTACCTCAGGGCATCTGAACAAACAGGTCGGCAGTGAGCTTGGTATCAGCGAAATCACGGTCAAGGCACACCGCGGTAAACTGATGCGAAAGATGCGGGCGAGCTCACTCGCCGACTTGGTCAATATGGCGTCGAAGCTCAAACCAGTGCGTGGAGCGAGCACGGGGCTGCCCTAACTAACGCGGAGACCGGCGCTCCCGCGTCTCGTTACAAGATTTCTTCGAAGACATGCACGGGCCTGCCCGCTTCGAGCTTGCCCATACCCACGGCCAGCAACCGATTCAGAAACGCGTAGTCTGGAGCCGCGGTTTCGAAGCGCGCGACAGTCCGAAAGTAGCCGTGCGCGTCGTCACGGACACCGCTGAACGTCATGTACACGAGCGCCGCGTCGTGCGTCTCCAAGCTGACGTGTAGATCGAGTTCGACGGCCCCGTCCGAGCTCTTCAATGTCCAGTCCGCGCCGCCCGGCAGGACTCTACCCTGCAAGCGCTCACCTTCGAATTTACCGCCCGTGATCGGATAGATCACGCGCCCGCCGGTTGGCACCATACCGAGATCTTGCGGAGCAGCGGTGCTCAAACTGAGCGTAAGTAGCGGACGCGATTCGATGCCGACTCTCGCGGCCTCGGTTCGGGCAGGAACGTTCACGCTCGTAGCCCTGCCGCAGCCGGAAAAGACGGCGGCGACAGCGGTCAGCGCGGCTCGTCGGTTGAGCTGCATGGGGCTCACTCGACGCGGTAGATCGTGTAGATCGGGCCCGTCGATTTGCGGTCGCCCGTGCTGACGGCGAGCAGCCGGTTGAGAAAGGCATACTTCGCGCTGGCCGTCTCGAAGCGCGGAGTGGTCCGAAAATAGTAGCTCGCGGGGTCGACCGCCTCACCCCGTGCGAGTGCCGCGAGCACCTCTGGCGGCCCATGTCGCATACCAAATGAACTGAAATGGATCAGCGCTCCGTCGTCGGTCTCGAGCGTCACGCGCAAGTCGAGTTCGAGCACCCCGTCGGAACGCAAGAGCGTCCAATCACCGCCGCCGGGCAACACCCGTCCCCGCAGTAGCGGCCCCTCGAACGTGCCACCACTGATAGGTACGATCGTGCGCGCGCCATACGGCACCGCGCCGATTTTTTGGGCCGGCGCCAGGCCGACTTGCAGAGTCATGAGCAAAACGCAGTTCATCTTCGTTCTCCTGCGAGCTAAGCCGAGGGGTGGAGGAGTCGAGGATCCATGCCTACGCGCCGCTCCTGCGGCGATTGCACGATGGTATCGGTGAGAACGCGGAGGCCCATTCAGACTCAGAAATTTGCGACTTGTCGGGTATAGTCCCCGCTCGCGTGCTCCTCCTCGACGCGGCTTTCAACCGGGCGGACGATCGGCTGATACGACCCGAGCCACGCGGCGAGTAGCTCCTCTGCCTCGCGCGAGCTCAATGCGCGGCGACGCGCCAAGAATTCCGTGAAGTCACAGGGTAGGTCGGGCATATCCATGAGCACTGACGCGGTTCAGCAGAAAGCGTGCCACTGAAAAGCGAGTCTCTCGTGCGCGTCAGCGCGCAGATTGGCGCTGCTTCGATGTGTCGAGCCGACCAAGAAGTGACCGAGCTGCCCAACCGTTGTCGCGCGGCACGATTTCGAGATCAGCGCGAGATCCTGGTCGGCGTGATCTCGGCGCTGCGCAGCGAAACGCTCTGTCTCGCTAACCCGGATCGCAACAACTAGGTTACCCGCAGAAACGTCGTGAAGCTCGAAGTGAGCGCCAAATCCCAGACCAAGGACGGGGATTTCGCGTCCAAGGTCGGCTTCGGCTCGTCCGCAGGGAATGAGCCGCTGTCGCCGCCCGCCCTTTCATGATTGGCGGAATCTCGGTTTCCAGAGCAGAATGCGCGCGCCGATGCCTGGTGACCCCTCTCGAGTGCGATGAACGACGAAGCGGTGCAGACCGCGGCCGAGGAGCTGGCCCAGAAAGTGGCAGGCCGTACGCTCTCGGTCGGGGAACAGCGGGCCTGCGAGGCTGAACTTTCCGAACTCCGGTTGGCTTGGAAACGCAACCCGAGCGCGTTCTCGCCCGACCTATTGGAGATGTTGAAGAGAATTGCCAGTTCGCTGGCGGCGGGTGCAGTTGCACACAAGCAAAGCGATCCAGCGGCGGTATTGAAAGAATGCTTCGGTTACGACGCGTTCCGCCCGGGCCAACGTGAGATCATCGATACCGTGCTGAGCGGGCGGGATTGCATCGGCGTGATGCCAACCGGCGCCGGCAAATCCATCACCTACCAGATCCCCGCGCGCATCTTGGGCGGCCTCACCCTAGTCATTTCACCCTTGATCGCATTGATGAAAGACCAGGTCGACGCAATGACCGAGGTCGGCGTCCGCGCCACGTACCTCAATTCGTCGCTTTCGGTAGAAGAGCGCAGAGCGCGCGTCTCGGAGCTGCGCGCCGGGCGCTACGAGCTTTTGTACTGCGCGCCGGAAGGGCTCGAGGCATCCGTCGGGCGCGCGCTCAATGAGCTCAAGCTGAATCTGATTGCGGTCGACGAAGCGCACTGCATCAGCCACTGGGGCCATGATTTTCGCCCGGCTTACCGCACGCTTTCCGGGTTGAAGCAACGGTTCCCACAGGTGCCGGTGCTGGCGCTCACGGCCACCGCTACACCGCAAGTCACGGCCGATATCGTGCAGCAGCTCGGCATGCGCTCGCCCGCGCGCTACCGCGGCTCGTTCTTCCGCAAGAATCTACGCCTACACGCGTACGCCAAGGGGGACGCGCTCGGTTGCACGGCCAACGAGGCCGCGCTGGCCGTGGCGCGCAGCCGTCCGCGACAAAGCGGTATCGTCTATTGCTTGTCGCGCAAAACGGTCGAGAGCACGGCCGAGTTCCTGAAGAAGCACGGCGTGCGCGCCGGTCACTACCATGCCGGCCTCGATGCCGACATGCGGTCGAAGGTGCAAGACGCGTTTCAGAACGACGAGATTGACGTGGTGGTCGCGACCATCGCCTTCGGCATGGGCATCGACAAATCCAACGTGCGATTCGTGGTCCATCACGATATGCCGCGTTCGGTAGAGGGTTACTATCAAGAGCTCGGGCGCGCGGGCCGTGATGGCTTGGATGCCGATTGCGTGCTGCTCTACTCGTGGTCCGAGGTCAAAGCGTACGATCGATTTGCCGATGCCAGCGACGACGAAGCACAAGCGGAGCGCACCCGCGCGCAAGCTCGCGAGGTGTTTCGCATGGCCGAGGCCCGCACCTGCCGGCACGCGCAGCTGGCCCACTACTTCGGTGAAGACCTGGCTGATTGCGGCTCCGCCTGTGATGTGTGCCAAAATTTCGAACTGTTCTCGAAGAAGCCCGCGCGAGCGACGCCAGAGGAGCGCGCCCAAGCGCGCGCCGCTCGCAAACGGGAGCGCTCCGAGTCATCGCCGCCCGCCACGCTCGATCCGGATCTTTCGCTCTTCGATCGCTTGCGCGCCCTGAGAAAAGAAATCGCGCGCGAGCGCGGGGTTCCGCCGTACGTGGTGTTCTCGGACGCGACGCTGCTCGAGATGGCCAGCACGCGTCCAAAAAACAACGCGCAAATGCTCAGTATCTCCGGGGTCGGGCCGACCAAGCTGGAGCACTACGGCGAGCGCTTCCTGAAGGCGCTCGTCGAGTAGCACGTCAGGCAGCGCGCAGTCGGACGCGGAACACCGCGCCCACTTGGGTCGGCCCGAGCGTCACCGCTCCACCCATACGCCCGACGGCGTGATGCACCAAGACCAAGCCGAGCCCCGTCCCACGCTCGCCCTTGGTCGTGAAAAACGGCTCGAAGATGCGTTGCCGGAGCTCTCGGGGCACACCTGGCCCATTGTCGCGAATGGAGATGCGTGACTCGAGCCCCGCGCGATAGACGCGCACCAAGATCTGGGGATTGGCGGAACCTTCGGTGGCGTCGATCGCGTTCTGAAGCAAGTTCACCATCACCTGTTCGAGCAGGGCGCCGTTGGCGAAACCGCGCACTTGATCGTCACCGGCGAGCTCGATGCGCACGTGCGGCGAACGCAAGGCATCCACTGCACGCTCCGCGCAATCCCACAAGGAAAGTCGCGAAAGGTCCGGAGCAGTGCCACGAACCAAGGAGGTGACGGCCACCATCACGTCGCGGATGCGACGCAAAGCAATGGCTACGTCGTCGACCGCCGCCACGCGCTCTTCTTCGCCCAGCCGGCGTGCGAGCTCCGGTTCACGCAAGCACTCCACGCTGGCCAAGGCCGCCGCCAGTGGATTTTGAATTTCGTGCCCAATCGTGGCCAGCACGGACTCGAGCACCGTGGCCGGCACACTGCCGCGATCTTGCTCGACGACATGCCGAGGCTGACGCGCCAGCTCGTCTTGAGCGCGGAAGCGCCGCATGCACAAGAGCAGAGTGCCCGTATCGAGTGGACCGCGCAAGGTCAGCGCTGCACCCGCGGCGAGCGCTGGCCCCTCTGCTTCCGTCGGGCCAAGCAGTGCCAGCACTTGCATCACCGGCTCGGGCGCGTTGATGCGCTGCAGCAGATCCAAGGCGCCGGGTAGCGCGGACTCGATCAAGGCGAAGCGCGGCAGAAACGCCAGCTCCTCCACGCTCTTCGGGTCGGAAACGAAGACTACGGAGAAGCCCGCGCTCTCCAGCTCGGAAAAGGCCGGGCGGAATTCGTCAGGCGAGCGTACCAGGACCAAGATTGCCGATTCGAACAGCTTGAAGACTCCGCTGTCGCTCTCATCAGCTGCACAGTCCAAGCGCGCGTCGCGGAGCGCGCGCGGCGGGCGCGACCGCGGCCGCGAGTTCGTCACATCCAACGGGCTATTCATGGCATGCGCTCGGGCGCTACGAACATGAACGGCTCGCTGGCCAGCAGGTTTAAGGGCGCTCGCGCTGGATCAGACGGGCGAGTTCCGCCGCATACAATGCAGGGTCGAGTGGGAGCACCACCGTTTGTTGGGTAATTCCCGAGTAAATCATGGCATTGGCAAGCTCGACGCTGGCCAGCCCCTCAATCGCCGGGGCGATTAATTCGTCACCCTCGAGGATTGCATTGACGAAATTCTGGATCATGCCCGTGAGCGGACTTTGGCCGTGGGTGAGGGGGATGAACTCGGTCTGCGCGCTGGCCGCTGGCAGGCGAGCGGGGCCCGTGCGCAACAACTCCCGGGTCGACATCGCGTTGCGCGTGACGGTGAGCCCCTTCGGCTCGACCACGACCTTGCCCCGATCAGCAACGACTTCCAGGTAGTTGCTGCCGGGCGCCTCGCCCGTGGACGCCACGAATACGCCGTTCGTACCGTCTGCGTACTCCAAGTAAGCGGTCACCTGATCCTCGACCGCGATCTCGTGCATGCGCCCGAAGCCGCAGAAGGCGTGGATGCGTGAGGGCATCCCGAACAGCCACTGCCAGAGATCCAAGCTATGCGGACACTGATTGAGCAGCACGCCGCCACCCTCGCCGCGCCAAGTCGCGCGCCAGCCACTGCTGCGATAGTAGGCGTCCGTGCGCAGGCAATCCGTGATCACCCAATGCACGCGCTGGAGCGCGCCGAGCTCGCCGCTCTGGATCAGCGCACGCAACCTCAGGAAGCGCGGGTCAGTGCGTAGCACCAGCATTTCTGCGAACAATTGGCTTTGCTTCGGTCGCTGTTCGTAGGCAGACAGCATTCGCAACGCTTCTGCCTTGTGCACCGCGAGAGGCTTTTCCACGAGCACGTGCAGCCCCGCTGCCAATGCCTCGATCGCGAGCGGCGTGTGAGCGTAGTGGGGGGTCGCGATCAACACCGCGTCGGCCTGACCAGCGGCGAGCAGCGCGCGTTGGCTCGCGAAACCGGGCACGCCGGCAAAGCGAGCCAGCGCTTCGGGGCTGGTGTCGCAAACCGCGCTGAGGGTTGCACCCGCGACCTTGCCCAGCAAGAGCTCGCGCGCGTGTCTGCCACCGATGTTGCCCACGCCCACGACGGCGATCCGTAGCGGGGGCTGGCTCATGGTTTGGCGAGCACGACAACGTAGTCGGTTTGGGGAAACTCGGCCTTGGTCAGGGCCTCGACTCGCGCTTGGAGAAGCTTGGAGTCACCCGCGGGCAATTGCTCGAGCCGAATGGTGACGGTGGTCGAGCCGTAGGCGGTGCGCACGTTCACGCTGGCCTCACTGCCCAGCTCGGCGTGAATTCGGGCGCGTAACCGCTCCACCGCCGCAACATCCCGATGAAACCCGCACGCAACCAGCAGACTGGCCAACGCGAGCCAGAAAAACCCGCGCGATCGAAGGATTTTTCGGGTAGCGCGAGGCACGCCCGCATTTACTACCATCGACCAGCGGAGAACATGGCTTTCCGCGTCTACACTTGCAAAACCGGGCGTGAAGCCCGATGACCAGGAATCCAAATGCAGAGCTTCGACTATCTCGTGATTGGCGGCGGCAGCGGCGGCCTGGCATCGGCGCGGCGCGCGGCCGAGTACGGTGCCCGAGTCGCCTTGGTCGAAGCGGGGCAGCTGGGCGGCACCTGTGTGAACGTGGGCTGCGTGCCCAAAAAGGTGATGTGGAACGCGGCAGAAATCGCGGACGCACTGCATAGCTCCGCCGGCTATGGCTTCGACATCACCGTCAACGGGCACGATTTTGCCGGCCTACGCCAACGCCGCGAAGCCTACATCGAGCGCATGCGCGGCAACTACGCCAAGAACTTGGCCAAAGATCAGGTGGAGGTCATCCGCGGACGCGGCGCGCTGCTCTCCGCCCAGCGAGTACAGGTCGGCGAGCGCGTATTCGAGGCCAAGCACGTCTTGCTCGCCACTGGCGGCGCGCCGAGCATTCCAGACATCCCGGGCGCGGAGCTTGGCTTGAGCTCGGATGGCTTCTTCGCGCTCACTGCCTTGCCTCGCAGCGCGTTGATCGTGGGCGCGGGCTACATCGCGGTAGAGCTCGCCGGCGTGCTGCGCAGCCTAGGGTGTGAGGTGACCCTGGCCATGCGCCACGACCGCCCCTTGCGCGGTTTCGACGCGATGCTCGGCGACGCGCTGCGCGAAGCGCTGGAAAATAGCGGCGTTCACGTGCGTTTGAGCACGACCGTCGAAAGCGTGGTCAGTGACCCGCGCGGCCAGCGGATTGTCACCCTCACCGGTGGACAGACCCTACCGCCGGTGGAGGCGCTGTTTTGGACGATCGGTCGGCACGCGAACGTGGCCGGGCTCGGTTTGGAGGCCGCTTCCGTGAGCACGGACTCTGCTGGCCACATCGTGGTGGACGAGTGGCAGAACACCTCCACCCCCGGCGTGTATGCGTTGGGTGACGTGACCGGTCGCGCCACCTTGACCCCGGTGGCGATCGCCGCAGGCCGTCGCCTCGCGGACCGTTTGTTCGGCGGCAAAGCCCAAGCAAAGCTCGATTATCACGATATCCCGAGCGTGGTCTTCAGCCACCCGCCGATCGGCAGCGTGGGTCTGTCCGAAGCAGACGCCCGCGCGCTCCACGGTGATGCGGTGAAGATTTACAGCACGCGCTTCACCAACATGTTTTATGCCGTCACCGAGCACAAGGCGCTCACGCACATGAAGCTCGTGTGTGTCGGCCCGGACGAGCGCGTGGTCGGTGTACACGTGATCGGTCGCGGCGCGGACGAGATGATTCAAGGTTTTGCCGTCGCCGTGAAAATGCGCGCTACCAAAGCGGACTTCGACCGAACCGTCGCGATTCACCCAACCGCAGCCGAAGAGCTGGTCACGATGCGCTGAGCCTGACCGCACTGCGCGCCTTGGATGTCGGCATCGTCGGCTGCGGCTTCGCGGGGGCGGCGACGGCTGCGCTCTTGGGGCGAGCTGGGCATCGCGTCACGGTTTACGAAGAGTTCGCCGAGCCCTCGGCGGTGGGCGCGGGCATCGTCTTGCAGCCGACGGGCATGTCCGTGCTCGCCGAGCTCGGCGTGCTGGGGCAAGTCATCGAACGCGGGGCCCGTCTCGAATCGCTGCACTGTGTCACCCCCGAGAAGCAGGACGTGTTCCGCCTCGACTACGCGCAGCTCCACCCGGCTTTGTTCGGTTTGGGCATGCACCGAGGCGCGCTATTCCAGATTTTGCACGAGCTGGCCGTCGCGGCCGGCATCAGCTTGCGCCGCGCGACCAGCGTCGAGCGCGTGCTCGAAGCGCGCGCCGTTGGCGATTACCACTAGGTCGAGCATCGGGTCAGCTTGTTCTGGAGTGTGCGTATGGATCGCATCGCTGATTTTCGGCGCACCGGGTTGGAGGCCTGGAAAGCGCAAATCTTGCGCTACGAGCCGGACGCGGCGTTCGTGCTCGATCAGATCGAGAGCGTGGAGCAAGTGCTCACGGCCGGCTACCACGACGTCGTGATGTCACCCTGGCACACGCAACGCCAAGTGTTCATCGGTGATGCGGCGCACGCCATGAGTCCGCAGCTTGGACAGGGCACGAATTTGGCTTTGATGGACGCCAGCGCGTTGTGCGCGGCGCTGACTGAAGATGTACCCCACGCCGTTGCGCTCGAACGCTATTCACGCGCGCGCCAGCGGCAAATCGATTTTTACCAGTTTGCCTCCCGCTGGCTCACACCACTATTCCAGTCGGATCTGCAGGCGCTCGGCCCAGTGCGCAACTGGATCATGAGCTTGGCCTGTCGATTGCCAATCATGCGAGAAGAGATGCTGCGCACGATGGCCGGCATCAAATGCGGCATCCTGGGGCGAAGCTTGGAGCTTTCGCCGCTCTTGGCACGATTACCCAAACCTCGCTGACGTTCAATCAGCGAAGATCAGCGTTACCGGCTGATTCCGGGAGCGCGCGTCGAGCTCGACGGTGGCTCGTGCAGTCAGCAGGCTGCCACCGATCAGCGCGTAGGGAGTCGTGCAGCCCCCCTCCGGGTTTGGCTCGCATTCATGACAACCGCCGGCAATATTTTGCGAACAGTCGCGCAGCGTGCCGGCTTCTGCGCTGAAGCTGAACGACCCGGAAGGGACCGCTGAGGAATGGTCGCACTTGGTTCCGAATTCGAGGCCGTCCGAGCGCTCGGGGACGCACGCTTTGGGCAAGTCAGCTTCCACATCGAATAGCCCGGCCCAATCAACGGATACGGACTCGCCCGGCGCGAGCGTCACGACCTTCGTCATCGGACAATTTCCCGTGCAGCCACCGACTGGCTCACCCATCAGGAACGACTCGCACGGAGAACGGCAACGACCCGGGCCGTCGATCAGCTTGCCCGTCGTGTCACGGACCTGAAATAGCGGTAGCTGTGCGCAAGCATCCGTGCGCTGCCCAAGATGAATCGCAAAGTCGAAATCATTCCGAATCAGCACCGGCACCGCCAGCGGCGTGGCATCGATGAAGGTCGCGCAAATCGCGGATTGGCCAGCCATTCCCGCGCCCGCCACTCCAGCATCATTCGCTCCGGCCGTGCTTGCTCCAGCCGTGCTTGCTCCAGCCGTGCTTGCTCCAGCCGTGCTTGCTCCAGCCGTGCTTGCTCCGCCACTGTCACCGCGATCGGAGTCGTGCCCAAGCGGGTCAGTGCGCGAGTTTCCACCGCAGGCGGAGGCGACGAGCAGGCAACCAACCAGGGCCAAACGAGCAAACGCTAAGCGCATGGCAGCTCGGAACAGCAAGAATTGCGCCAAGCCCACGACCCACCAGTTTGCGATAAATCGCGAGGTTTGTGCCAGAGTTGAGCCACTGAGCAAGCCCGCGAGCGACTTAGCTCGCACGGGCAAGTACGATCAGCTGCGCCGATCGCGCGCTGAAGCGCCGGCCCGAAAAATCTCCGGAACGCACAACGCCAGCGAAGCCGGCCCGCTCGAGCAATTCCGAGATTTCGGCGGGCAGGAAGTAGCGCTGGGCGATCGGGATCTGGTATGCGCGTCCGCCCTCGCGCGGCACGTAGCGGTAGGTCACATCCAAACGCTGTTGCGCACGGCGAACGCGCGAGCTTTCGAAAACGTCCCAGGTACGCCCCGCGTGGCTCACAGAGACGATCGGCTCGGGGTCGTCTGCACCAGCATCACCCGGACTGCGCGCAAACGGCTGCGCGTTCCATACGTCCAACACTAGCGCGCCACCCGGCTCGAGTGCGCGTTTCGCGGCGCGAAAGCAAGCCAAGGCGGCTCGTTTGCTGAGCAAACAATACAGGGCATTGTAAGGCAAGAGCACGCGCTCGAAGCGTTGCGCGAACGTGAAGTTCTGCATATCGGCCCGCAGCACGCGCACTGATTTTCGCTGTGCGGGCGGCAGTAAGCGCAGGTTGCGCTTGGCCAAGGCGAGCAACTGCGGATCGAGTTCGAGCCCCACGAGCCGGCGCTGGGCGCTGGCCAAGGCGGTCAAGAGCCGCCCCGAGCCGCAGCCAAGCTCGAGCACACTCTGCGAGCCGCGACACGTCTCACGATAAAATTCGATATCCCCTGGATTGCCGCGATGAGTGAGCGCGTACAGCTCGGCTTTCACTCGGCCCGCTTGAGCTCGAGCTCTTCCCAGCGCAACGTCAGCTTGTCGACATCGGCCTTGGCGCGGTCGAGCTCGGCCGTCACGCGCGCGATCTCTTTGCCGCCAGCGGCGTAGGTCTTCGGGTCGGCCAGCGTTTGACCGAGCTCGGCCACCCGCAGCTCGGCCTTCTCGATCGCGTCCGGCAAACCGCCGAGCTCGCGCTGCTCGTTGTTGCTCAGGCCCTTCTTTTTGCTGCTGCCCGCGCTTTTTTGGGGGGCGGGCGCGTTCGTCGCCAGTGGCGCAGCGCTTGGAACGGGCGGGCGCGAGGCGCGCTCCGCCTGTTGCTGCGCCTTCAAGCGTCGGTACGTCTCGTAATTGCCTGGATAGCGAATCGCTTTACCGCCGTCTTCGAACGCCAGCACGCTGGTCGCAACGCGGTCCAAAAACCAACGATCGTGCGTGACGACCAGAGCCGTCACCCCGAAATCAACCAGCATGCTCTCGAGTGCGCCGAGCGTGGCGGTATCCAAGTCATTCGTCGGTTCGTCCAGGATCACCAGATTGGCGCTTTGGCGCAGCAGCCGTGCCAAAGCGACACGGGCGCGCTCGCCGCCGGACAATGACCCCACCTGCTGCCGCTGCTTGTGTGGGTCGAACGCGAAGCGCTCGAGGTAAGAACGCGGCTCGATGATTTCACCGCCGAGTTCGATTTTGGATTGATCGCCGACCACGTTGTCCCAAATCGACTTGCTGTCATCCAAGCCAGAACGACGCTGATCGAAGTAGGCCACCTTGGTGTTCTGCCCGAGCACGACAGTACCACCCGCGGGAGGTAGCTCGCCGAGCATGGTCTTCAGCAGCGTGGTTTTGCCGCTGCCATTCGGGCCCACGATGCCGATCCGCTCACCTTCGGTGAGGAACATGGTCAGGTTGTCGATCAGCACCCGGCCCGCGATTTCAACCCGCAAATCACGCAATTCGAGGATGGTTTTGCCGCTGCGCACGATGTCCAGCTCGAGCGCGGCCGTGCGATCCATACGGGGGCCGGTCACGGCCTTGGCAGTCTCTGCGCGATCGATGCGTGCCTTCTGCTTGGTGCTACGAGCCTTGGGCTGCCGGCTCAGCCATTCCAGCTCCTTGCGCAAGAAGTTCTGGCGGTTCGATTCCGTGCGCTCCATGTGGGCTAGGCGCTCGGCCTTCTGCTCCAAGTACAGCTGGTAGCCGCCATCGTAGCTGTACACTTCGCCGTTGGCGACCTCGACCGTGCGCTCCGCGACGCGATCGAGCAGGTAGCGATCATGAGTGATGAGTAAAATTGCGTTCGTATACTCTTCGATCAGGTATTGTTCGAGCCACTCGATCGTTTCCGCATCCAGGTGATTGGTGGGTTCGTCGAGGATCGCCAAATCGGGGCTTGAGATCAGCACGCGCGCCAACGCCACACGCCGCTGCTCGCCACCACTCATACTGGAGACCTTGGCCTCGGTGCGGCGAATGCCCAAGTGATCCAAGAAGGCTTCGACCTTGTGTTGCCGATCCCAGCCGCCCAATCGCTCGACGTCACTTTGGGCGGCGTGCTGCTGTTCGAGCAAAAGTTCCAGATTGCCCTCGCCGCGCGACAGTGACGCGCTCGCCGCCTCGTGCCGGGCGACGGCCTCGGACCAGCCGACCAAGCCGCTGGTGACGGCCTCGAACGCCGTAGGATCGCCCTCGAAATGCGGCACCTGCTCGAGGTACGCAACGGAGGCGCCGCGCCGGCGCGCGACCGTTCCGGAATCGGCGGGCTCGGTCCCGGCCAAGATGCGGGACAGCGTACTCTTTCCAGCGCCGTTCAGACCGACGACGCCCACACGCTCACCGGGAGCGATCGACATGTCTGCGGCGCGCAAGACGGTGTGGGTGCCAAAAGAGCGGTGAACGTTTTGTGCGGTAACGATAGACACGATGAAGGGCGCGGAGCCTACACCGTGCTCGGGTCACGTGGTACCAATCACGCTAAATATCTGGCTTGAAGCGGTACAACGCGCCGTCGCGCTGACCGCCCGCGTACAGCTCCCCTCGAAAGACGGCCAACGGCGCCGCACAAAAGCTGTCATCGAGCTCGAACGGCGAGTGCTTTTCCACGATCCGCGAAAGCACTGTCGGGCCCGCGGCGTCCAAGCGCAATAAGGCGCGGGAGGTGAGCACGTGTAACGCGCCGCGGAAGCGGACGATGTCCGTAGGCACCCCCACGTCACTGGGCAGAGCAATCACTCGCCAGTGGTCGCCGTCATTCGTCACACGCAGTGCGACACCATCGCGGGACCAAGCGATCCAATACAATGAACCGCTGTCCGCGTACCAGCGCAGGGTTTGTGCAGTTCCGGTTTCCGTGATCCGCGCCGCGTGCAGGTCGTCTTGGGTAATCGAGCGGCGTTCGCGTGGCGGTGCGAAGTACACGTAGTCGTTCGGCTCGCGCTGGTCGTAGTCCTGGATCCCGGCGTACAAGCGGTCGCGAAAACGGACCATGAAGGTCAAGCGCCACACGCCATCCTGATACGGTCGCGGGTAATCAGCCGCGTAACTGAAGCGCGCGCCGAGCTCGGTCTCGAGCAGTAGGGCTCCCGGCGAGGCTCCATGCCAGGCACGCTGTCCGGGGGGCACGGCGCCGGTCGCGGCGTACAGATTGCCGCGGAAGCGGATGACGTCGATGACGTGATAGGCGCGCGGTAACAACGCGGCGCCCGCTTTGCCAGCGGTGTCCGGTGCCCGCGGTGGGCGATGGCCCGGCATCCGCGCAGGAGCAAACTCACCCTCAGCCGTGGAGACGAAGACGAAGCCCTCCGTTCCCGGCTCGGATAGGCCAAAGCCATTGTACGGAGGATCGGCGTCGGCCACGAACAAGCGCCCCTCGATCGCGTGCACGCGTAAGAAGCCTTGGCCGGCGCCGCCGCCCTTGCTGGGTTCACCCGCGCGATTCCAGTCGAAAGCCACTGACCAGGGTCGTGCAGCCGCGGGGCGAAAGCGAGTGATGGTTGCACCGTCCAAGCCGAGTGGACGGGTCGAGTGAGCGGCGTACAGCGCGTCGCCCAAGGGGGTCAAATCACAAATCCGCTGCAGCGCGAGCGGAGCACGCCCCACGCGCCCGAATTGCCCCGGACCGAGCGGCTCGCCTGGCGGATCGGGCAACGCGTCGTCATCGCCATCGCTGTCCAACTGTTTCGGCTCCGGCACGACGAGCGGCTGCGACGGCGGAGCCGCCGAAGCGCCCGCGCGGACCGAACTGAGCGGCGCAACCGAGTGCGTGGGGGACGGCACGTCGGCCACACGCTCTGTCACTGCATTTTCGCAGCACACAACGCCGCACACGCCGGCCGCGACTGCCAAACCGACCGCGAAGGGTGAGGCGCGCGGGCGCGATAAAGTCACGGCCGTGACGCTAGCAGAGCGAGAGACGAAAGCGCTAGCGAGGAAGGCATTGTTGGGTGACGCTGACAGCGCGCTGATGATAGCGTGACTGTGACCATGGCGCAGCGCACGTTCGCAATCGGCGATATCCACGGTGAGACCAAGCACCTGTACAAGCTGATGTCCTGCCTGCCCAAGCTCGACGCAGAGGACACGGTGGTCTTCCTTGGTGACTACCTCGACCGCGGGCCGGCCTCGGCCGAAGTGGTGGAGTTCGTGCGCACGCTGCACCAGCAAACGCCGGCCAAGGTCGTCGCCCTGCGCGGGAACCATGAAGACGCTTGGCTGCGGGTGATCGACCGGGGTTGGGACGAGTTCGTCACGCCGCCCGGGAATGGTTGCCTCGCGGCTTACCGTTCGTTCGTCGGCGGCCCCGTGCCGCGCGAAGACGAGCTCCCCAAACAGAGCGAAGCCATGATCTTCACCTCGGGCGAATTCTTCCCCAAGCCGGTGGTGGATTGGCTCCGCGGCCTGCCCTACTGGTACGAAGACGAGCACGCCATTTACGTGCACGCTGGCTTGCCGCGCGGCGCCGAAGGCTTCATTCACCCGGCAAAAGTGGCCGATCCGATCGTGCTCTTGTGGCTGCGCGACGATTATTTCTTCCGTAACTACCGAGGCAAGCTAGTCGTGTTCGGACACACCCGGACCGAATACCTGCCGCCAGAGCTCTCGGGCTACACGCCTGAGGATCCGACCGACCTCTGGGCGGGCGAAAATGTGGTCGGGATCGATACCGGCTGTGGCAACGGCGGCTTTCTGACCGCGCTCGAGTTGCCAGCGATGAACGTGTACGAGTCGCGCGATTAGCGCGCTACTCGCCGGCTGAGCGCAGCGACCAACGCCCGCAGCGAGCTGCCTGCAAACGGTTTTTTCAACTTCGGGTTGTCGACCGATTCGATGAAGTGCGCCGCCGGCTCGGCAAAGGCCCCGCCGGTCATGAATACCAACTGGTGCTCCTGCCCGGGGTAGCGCTCGCTGATTTGCTGATACACCTCGACACCCGACATCTCCGGCATCATCACGTCGCAGAAGATCACGTCGAAGCGTCGGCTCTCTGCCAACTTGGACATCGCTTCGAGACCAGAGGTCGCGAGCACCACCTCGTGCGCGTACAGCACCCGGCGAAACGCCCTCAAGATCGCCGGCTCGTCGTCGATCACCAGAATCCGGGCGCGGAAGCGGTCGATCGAGAGGGGCGGTACGCTCTCGAGCACGGGCAAGGCCGCGGCCGAGACCGGAGCGGCAGGCAAGCTGAGCAGCACTCGCGTGCCACTCCCGTGCACGCTGTCCAGCTGAATCTCCCCCTCCAACTCACGCACGATTCGATGCGCGATCGACAAGCCGAGGCCCGTCCCCACACCGACCGGCTTGGTGGTGAAGAACGGGTCGAAGACGCGGCTCAGGTTTTCTTTCGCGATGCCACAACCAGTGTCTTCGATCTCCAGCGTCGGGCGGTCGTGGGCATCTAGCCGCGTCCGCACCGTAATCGTGTTGCGATCGACCGCTCCCACTTCGATCGAGTGCGCGGAGTTGATCAACACGTTGAGGATGACCTGGGCCAGTTTGGCCTCGGTGCCCAACGCCGCTGGGATGCGCGAGTATTCGCGGACCACGCGCGCGCGATGCCGGATCTCGTTGGCAGCCACGCTGAGTGCTCGCTCGGTCGCGCGTTCGAGATCGACCGCCACGACACGCGCGTCGAGCGGCCGCGAAAAGCTGCCCAAATCCGAAACGATGCTGCGCACTCGCTCGGCGCCGTCCAAGCTGTCGTCGAGCACGTCACCGAGTTCCGACAGCGCCTTCGGCTCGAGGCGCGCCGCTCCCGGCGCAAGCAAGCGCTTCACGTACTCGAGATTCGCGATCACGTACGATAGCGGGTTGTTGATGCCGTGCACCACGCCCGCCGTCAGCGTGCCGATCGAGGCCATGCGGTCCCGACTCTGCAAGCGTTGCTCGAACTCCGGCGCGCGCAGCGACGCGGGCGCGTTGCGATCGGCGTGCGCCTCGACCAGCACGCACTTTTGCCCCGAATCAGCCTCGATGCCGGTGAAGGTGCACGTGACCAGCAGCTCGAAGCCCGGTTGTAGAACGCGAAACTCACTCTCCAGGCGAGCGCCCGGCACGAGCCGACCAAGCTCCGCGGAAAGGAATGCGTTGGCACCCCGCAATCGCTCACGCGACAGTAGATCTTCGAGCGTGGCCGCCGCGAACAGCGTCAGGGCCGAGCGATTCGCCCACACCAGATCGGCGCGCTCGGCCTCGACCACCCAAACCGGCGTGACGAAGGCGTCGATCGTGGCTTTGGCTGCGTTCGAAAAAGCGGACATGCCGGAGGTGAGAAATAAACGGCCAAAATCTGCTCAGGTTGAGCGCTGCTGGTGCGACCTGCTAGGCGGGCAGGTGCGAGCGAGACGCACAGCGAGTCAGACGGATCGCGCGCAGCGAAAGCCGCCGCCGGCGAAGCGGTAATGAGGCTCGAAACTGGTCCGCGCGTAGGTGCGCAGCGCATCCGGACCGAACAGGTACGAGCCACCACGCATCACCATGCGCTGACCCGTGTGCTGATTGCGTGGATTGTTGGGTGGTCCGTCCTCGTAAAACGCGGGATCGTCGAAGTCTTCGCACCACTCCCAAACGTTGCCGGCCAGGTCCAATACGCCATAGGGCGATGCACCGTCGGGGCAAGAGCCAATCGGCAGCGTGCCACCGGCGTGGTTGCCATAGTTTGCGCGCAGCGGCGAAGGCTGCGCTCGGCCCCACGGATATTTGCGCCCGTCCGTGCCGCGGGCCGCCTTTTCCCACTCGGCCTCGGAGGGTAAACGCTTACCCGCCCAAGCCGCGAAGGCACGCGCGTCCACCCAAGAAACGTACGCAACCGGATGATCCTGGTCCCGTTTGCTCAGCTTTCCGATCAGCAGCTGCGGCACGAAGCGGGCAGCGTCCTCGTCCGTGGGGCGATAGCCAGTGATCTCCAAGAACATCGCGAACTGTCGATTCGTGACCGGGGCGCGATCCAAGTAAAACGCATCCAAATACACGTTCCTGCGCTTCTGGCCCATGCCGAACGACCCTTCCTCGATCAGGATCATCTCGCTCACCGCGCCCGAACGCAGCACCGATTTGGGAAAATCCGAGATCGTGAGCGGCGCCGCATGGCTCGGTAGGGCCGCCGCCAAGCGTTCGTTGAACACGGCACAAGACGGCGGTCGCGATCCGGGATCCTTGGCCAGCGCGTCCAATATCAGCCGCTCCAGTTCATGCGGCACGTCGGGGCGCAGGCGCGACGGAGGCACCGGCTGCTCGTTCACGTGCGCCATCATGACCGCGAAATGATTGCCCTCGAAGGGTAGCTTGCCGGTGCAGAGTTGATAGAGCGTCACCCCCAGCGAATAGATATCCGAACGTGGGTCGGCAGCGTGCGGCTCTCGAACTTGCTCGGGCGACATGTAACAACACGTGCCGAGGAACGACCCCGTCATCGTGTACGTGGTGCCCTCGAGAATGCGCGCGATGCCAAAATCCACGATTTTGGGACGCATTGCCTCGCCCGTGCCGGTGATCAGAATATTTTCGGGCTTCAAATCGCGATGGATCACCCCTTGTCGATGACCGGCTTCGACCGCGGCTAGCACCTCCTGAAAGATCTGACGAATCTCGTCGAATGGCATCCGCCCGCGCCATTTGGCCAAATGCTCGACCAAGCTCGGACCCTCTACGAGCTCCATCACCATGGCCAAGAAATAATCTTGCTCCACGAAGTCGAACACGCGCACCACGTTGGGGTGCCCATACTCGCGCAAGATCCGCGCCTCGCGTGCGAAGCGCATCCGGATATCGCCATCGCCGGCCAAGTTCGAGTGCAAGCATTTGAGCGCGACCCGGCGATCGAGCGCTTCGTCGTGCGCGCGATAGACCACGCCCATGCCGCCTTCTCCGATCACACCCTCGATGCGATAGACCGAGACGCGCGTACCCGGCGCGATGCGCAGGGGCGGCAGCGGGGTGCTCGCGGCCCGCAGATTTTCGCCGCTCGCCGGTCCGAGCTGGGCGTCGTCCGACTGGCTATCGCGCCCACAGCCGGGGCAGAACCGCGCGTGATTGGGCAACGCGCTGCGACAGCTCGAGCAACTCCGGGGCGAATTCTCGTGCACCATCCGAGCGCAGCATAACGAGCCAGCGAAAGCCGACGCAACCCGGGCCGCGGATCGCTCGGCTACGTTGGAGTCGGCGAGTCACGGCGCCCAGCGCTCGGCGCAACGGGCTCAGCCTGGAGGCCACTCGTCGCCGGGGTAGGCGTCGGCCACTTTTTGCGCGCGGGCCAGATAGGCAAGCGCCCGCTGGCCGTCGGCGAGCTCGATTTCCCTGCGAACGTAGCTGGACCCTTCGAACTCGTCGAGCGCGGCGAGTGCGCTCGCTGAAATTCGATACAGCTCGCCGCGGATCGCGCGCGAACCTGACACGAGCGCGGGATAGCCGTCGATCATGGCCAACGCGAAGCACGGCGCTGTCCGTGCGAGCGAGAGATATTCGGCTGGATGAAGCTCGTGGTGATTGGCTCCCCCGCGCTTGAGCGAGCCGTACACGAACAGCAGACAGCTTGCTTCGTCCACACTCCGATTGCCCACGTGCGCCTTACTTCGGGATGACTTCCGGTACGATCGTACCGCAATCGACGAAGTTCAGATCAGTGTCGGCGCGAAAGTTGGAAAGGAACGTGTGACGTTCGTTTTGGAACATGTCGAAAGGGTAGACCTTACCCTTGACCAAGCCAAATTCTTGCGCGCGTTCGTCGATGTCGATCGAAGCGTCTTGTGCCCAATGCACGCCGCCGAGATCGATCGCCAACTTGCCGTTGATGAACACCCAAACGTCGTCGTCGCCAGTGAATTTGAAGGATTCGCCGCCTTCGTATTTGAAGCGGGTGTGAATTTCGGTCGTGAAATGGAAATTGTGATCGGTGCTTCCCGCCTGAAAACCTTTGCCATCGAGCGGGAAGAACGAAGTGCTCTGAAAGCTGCTCACCCCCGCATTCGGAGCGAACCAAAGCTCGAGCTTGTAGGCTTTGTTGACGCCGTCGACCGTGCGGTACCAATCGGAAAATTGCGCGGGATCTTTTATCGTGAGCGTCGGCTCGCGGTGGGCCAACACGGGCTTGTGATCGACGCCCAGCTCCGGCAAGACCAGATTTCGATCGTCACCGATGCCGGGGCCCTCGAAATTTTGGCCGTCGGCCTCGAAGTCGCGAATCACGGCCAAAATCGTGGTCCCGCAGCTGTCCTTGCTGATTTCAGGACTTTCCGCGGATGCGCCAGGGCTGATTGGGTCACCGACGAGGTAACCGCCGAAGATGTCCGCGGGGACGAAGCCGACGGGCAACGTGTCCGGATAGGGCTCGCTCGAGCCACCGACGCCCGGGCTACCGGCCATTTCGTCCGACACATCGAGGACCAAGCCCGCCGGCTGCGCGCCAGCTCCGCCGCTGCTGGCCGCTACGGCGTTGGCGCCAGCGACGGTGCTAGCCCCCGCACCCCCAGCGGGCCGGGTTGCAGCACCCGCGGCTGCTACTGGATTGACACTCGGCGATCCACTGCAGCCCGCAAGCGATGCGCCGGCCAACAGCGCGATCGCAAATACGCTGAACCGCGCACTCTGCATGATCTCGCTCCTCGAAAAAGAACTGAGGGCGGACTATTGCGGAGGGCAGGCGCTCGCGCTGCTAATTTTTCTGTCACGAACAGGTTATCGCATTCGCAATTTCGAGTGTGCACAGTGTGCGCAGTGTGCTGAGCATCAGTGTGCGTGGTGTGGCGTGCGCAATGTGCAGCGCGCCGGGCCGCTCGAACGCTGACACTCGGTGGCAGCAAGGGCACTCCAGACGGCGCGAGTGGCTGACGCCTAACCGCATCGCGAGCAGCTCGGCTGACAACGCTCCCTCAGCCCAACGCGGGCGGCGCTGGGCTTGGGCGGCTCGGGCGGCGGCCTGCCGAGTGCCGTACCGCGAGCCAAGCTGGGCGGGGCTCGCTCGCGGTTGGGCGCCCTGCGGACTGAACACGCTCCGGAAACCAACGCCATCGTCATCCCCGCGCTGAGCCGGTTCGCTAAACGACCATATACCAGGCGGACCACCCCTCGTCCTGGAGGCCCGAAATGCCACCCGAATCGCCAGCTTTCAGTCTGAACGGATGGGCTGTTGCCGCGGGATAGTTGCTGGTCTACTTCGCTCACCATTCTGCCCGTCAGCGTGACGGAAACCCGCAGGCGTTGGCACTCAGCTCGACGGTAACTTTTCCCAGAAGTGGTACGGACCACCGGTTGGCGTTCTGGCCGCAAGTCACAGCATTACTCAGGAGTAATTCGAAATGGCACGAAAGAAGATTGGTCTGATCGGCGCGGGTAACATCGGTGGCGAGCTCGCGAACCTCGCGGTGCTCAAGCAGCTCGGCGACGTCATTCTGTTCGACATTCCCGCGAAGGAAAAATTCGCGCAAGGTAAGGCGCTCGATCTCGAGCAGTCGACCGCGGTCTCCGGGAGCGACGCCAAAGTCACCGGCACTTCGAACTGGGAAGATCTGGCCGGCGTCGACGTGCTGATCATCACCGCCGGTATCCCGCGCAAGCCGGGCCAATCGCGTGACGACTTGGTGGGCGCGAACTTGCCGATCATTCAGAACGTCGCCGACAACGCCAAGAAATACTGCCCGGATGCGTTCGTGATCGTGATCAGCAATCCGCTCGACGCCATGGTCTACGAGTACAAGCGCCGCGTCGGCGCCCCGCGCGAGAAGGTCGTGGGCATGGCCGGCGTGCTCGACAGCGCGCGTTTCTCTCTGTTTTTGGCCCGCGAAACCGGCGCCAGCGTCAAAGACGTACGTGCCACCGTGCTCGGCGGCCACGGCGACGACATGGTGCCCGTGCTCGGCTACACCACGATTAATGGCATCCCGGTGCAACAGCTGATCTCGAAGGAGAAGCTTGCCTCGATCGTCGACCGCACGCGCAAGGGCGGCGGCGAGATCGTCGGCCTGATGGGCACGAGCGCGTACTACGCGCCGGCCGCCAGCGCGATTCAGATGGCCGAAGCCTACTTGCTCGACCAGAAGCGCATCTTGCCGGGTGCCGCCTACCTCGAGGGCGAGTACGGCTACAAGGATTTGTACCTGGGCGTGCCCGTCGTGATCGGCGCTGGCGGCGTGGAGAAGATCGTGGAGATCGAGCTCTCGGCCGAAGAGAAAGCGATGCTCAAGACGAGCGCCGACAGCGTGCAAAAAGTGGTCGATATCGTCAAAGCAAAGTCCTGAATCTCGGCCAAAAATGAAAATTCACGAATATCAGGGTAAGCAGATCTTCCAGAAGTACGGGATCCCCACGCCCAAGGGTTTTCCGGTATTTCAGGTCAGTGAAGCGGAAGGCATCGCCAAGAAGCTGATCGACGAGACCGGTATCCCGGTCGTGGTCGTGAAAGCGCAGATCCACGCCGGCGGCCGCGGCAAGGGCGGCGGAGTGAAGGTCGTCAAGGGCGGCCCGGCGGAGGCCAAAGCCGTTGCGGAGAAGCTGCTCGGCATGCAGCTGATCACGCATCAGACGGGCCCCGAGGGTCAAAAGGTGCAGCGCCTATACATCGAGCAAGGTCTCGACATCGCGCGCGAGCTGTATCTCTCGCTGGTCGTCGACCGCGAGCAGCGCCGGATCGTGGTGATGGCTTCGACCGAAGGCGGCGTCGAGATCGAAGCCGTGGCCGAGCACTCGCCCGAGAAGATCCTGACCGAACACATCGATCCGGTCACCGGTTTGGCCGCGTATCAAGCGCGCAAGCTGGCTTACGCGCTCGAAATCGGCAAAGGCACGCCCAGCCCGAAGGACACCGTGAACGAGTTCGTGAAGCTGCTCACGAAGCTCGGCGAGCTGTTCGAAAAGGAAGATCTCTCGCTGTGCGAGATCAATCCGCTGGTCGTCACCAAGGCCGGCAAAGTAGTCGCTCTGGACGCCAAGATCACCTTCGACGACAACGCAGCGGGCCGCCACAAGGAGTGGCCCGAGCTGATGGACAAGGCCGAAGAAGATCCGGTCGAGCTCGAAGCGCAGGCGGCAGGCCTGAGCTACGTTTCGCTCGACGGCGACATCGGGTGCTTGGTGAACGGAGCCGGCTTGGCCATGTCCACCATGGACATCATCAAGCACGAGGGGGGTAACCCCGCGAACTTCTTGGACGTGGGCGGCGGCGCCACGAAAGAGCAGGTGAAGAAGGCCTTCTCGATGATCCTGTCGAGCTCCAAAGTCAAAGGCATCTTCGTCAACATCTTCGGCGGCATCATGAAGTGTGACGTGATCGCCGAAGGCGTGGTCGCCGCCACCAAAGAGCTCGGCCTCAAAGTGCCGTTGGTCGTGCGCTTGGAAGGCACGAACGTCGAGCTCGGCAAGCAAATCTTGAAAGACAGCGGGCTCGCAATCCAGCCCGCGGACACGATGAGTGACGGGGCGAAGAAGATCGTCGCCGCCGTGCGCGCTGCGTGAAGGAAATCCGATAGATGGCAATTCTGGTCGATAAGAACACCAAGGTCCTATTTTCGGGGATCACTGGTTCTGCGGGCTCCTTTCACGCCAAGCAATGCATCGCCTACGGCACGCAAGTGGTCGCGGGCGTCACCCCCAACCGCGGCGGCGAGACGTTCGAAGCCGAAGGCCCGGACGGTAAGAAGGTGCTCGTGCCGGTGTTCGACACGGTCGCCGAGGCCGTGAAGCAAACGGGCGCGGACACCTCGTGTATCTTCGTCCCGCCGCTGGGCGCGGCCGACGCGATCCTCGAGGCGTTCGACGCGGAGCTGAAGCTCGCCGTGTGCATCACCGAGGGCATCCCGGTGATGGACATGGTGCGCGTGCGCCGCATCATCGAAGGCCGCAAGACCAAGCTGATCGGGCCGAACTGCCCGGGCGTGATCACCCCCGGCGCGTGCAAGATCGGCATCATGCCGGGCCACATTCATCGGGTCGGCAAGTACGGCGTGGTGTCCAAGTCGGGCACGCTGACGTACGAGGCAGTCGGGCAATTGACCGCGCTCGGCATGGGTCAGAGCACGTGTGTCGGCATCGGTGGTGATCCAGTCGCGGGTCTGGATTTCGTGGACGTGCTGAAGCTGTTCAACGAAGATCCGGATACCGAAGGCGTGATCATGATCGGCGAAATCGGCGGCAACGCCGAGGAGCGCGGCGCCGAATACATCGGCAAATACATGAAGAAGCCGGTCGCGGGCTTCATCGCCGGCACCACCGCGCCGCCCGGCAAACGCATGGGCCACGCGGGCGCCATCATCAGCGGCGGCAAGGGCACGGCGAAGGACAAGATCGCCGCGCTCGAAGCGGCTGGCGTGCGCGTCGCCCCGACTCCGAGCGACATGGGCACGACGTTGAAGGGCCTGCTGAAATAGGCAATCTGTGGGACGAGCCGGGGGGCTACGCCAGTATTCGCGTAGCCCCCTTGCCGCGCCGGGGTTTTGGTCGAAGTCTCGACCGGTCATGTCGTCCGAGCTGCGCTTCCCTACTCTGTGCCCGCGGCGTTTCGCGCGGTTCGTGTTTGCCTTCGCGCTTTCGCTCGGCGCGCTTGCGCTAGCCAAGCCGGCCGCCGCGAACCCACCTGGAGCGCCCGCGGCGAGCGCTACCAAGCCCGCAACGAGCGCAGCGAGCGACACCCTAGCCCCGGTCGACGAGAAGCCCGCTCCAGACTCGCCGCGCGCCGCGATGAGCGAGTACACCCGCTACACGCGCGGCGGTGACTACGAAAAGGCGGCGCGCTATCTCGACTTGTCTGCCGTCGACCCGAGCGACGGACCGATCTTGGCCAAGCGCTTGCGCGACGTGCTCGATCGCCACCTGTTCGTCGATGTCGACAAGCTATCGCCCTTACCCCATGGCAATACGGACGACGGCGGCCAACCCGACCGCGACGAACTCGGAAATGTGCCCGGCCCCGCCGGCAAACCCGAGCCGGTGACGCTCGTCCGGCGCGTCGACCGCAGCGGGGCGCGTTGGGTATTTTCGGCGACCACCGTCGCGCGCATCGACGCTTGGTACGATCACCTCGAAAATCGGTGGCTGCTCGATCATCTGCCCAAATGGTCACTGCGCTTCGGCCCGCACGAGCTGCGCTGGTGGCAATGGCTCTCGCTCGTGCCCCTGGTGTTCTTCGGCTTCGTCGTGGGCTTCACGATCACGCGCCTGTCACGGCTAGCCGTCAATCACTGGCTTCCGACACACAGCTCCGAAGCATTTCGCAAGCTCCGCGGCCCCGCCACGCTGGCTTGGACCGTGATCACCAGCTACGCACTCTTGCCCTGGCTCGGCTTGTACGAGCCGGCCGAGGCGTTCGTGCGTCGCGGCCTGTCGGCTGGGCTTTTGGCCGCCCTATTTTGGGCGCTTTGGCAAGCCGTGGAGCTGGCCCAGCACTCGGTGAGCAGCGCGCACTGGGTCAGGAGCTCGCTCACCGCATCCTCCTTGCTGATGCTCGGCGCGCGGCTCGGAAAGTTCGTGGTCGCGGCGTTTGCGTTCGTCGCCGTGCTGGCCGAGCTGGGCTATCCGGTCACGAGCTTGATCACCGGGCTGGGCATCGGCGGTATTGCGCTCGCGTTGGCCGCGCAAAAGACGGTCGAAAACCTGTTCGGAGCATTCTCCCTAGCCATCGATCAGCCGTTTCGCGAGGGCGACCAAATTCAAGTCGACAGCATCACCGGCACCGTCGAATCGATCGGCCTGCGCTCGACGCGCATTCGCACCGTCGATCGCACGCTGATTACCATTCCCAACGGCAAGCTCGCCGAGATGCGCGTCGAAACGATTACCGCTCGCGACCGCATGCGCTTCTATTGCATCCTGGGCGTGACTCACTCGCCCGCCGAGCAAATCCGTCAGATTTTACGGGGAGTGGAGAACGTGCTGCAGGAAAGCGCATTGGTCGTCAAAGATAGCCTCAGCGTGCGTCTGATTGGCTTGACGGATTCGGCGATGAATTTGGAAATCATCGCCATGCTGGAGACCTCTGACAATGCGAAATTCCTCGAGGTCCGCCAAGGCTTGCTGCTCGGCATCGTCGAGGTCGTGGACAAAGCCGGCAGCTCGCTGGCTCATCCGGTGAGTAGCATTCGGCTCAGCGATTCCTCGCAGACTCAATTGCTCGACTCAGCAGCCCTGCCCCGTTCAGCGCCGAACGCCAGCTGACGCCATCGGGACCGCGGCGAGTTTCTCGAAGCTCAGAAGCCGCCTTCGCAGCCCCAGTGGCTGCCGTCACAGAAGCAGGCCACATCCTTACCAGGCCCCCAAGAGCAGGTCTTGACCGTGCTGCAGCTGTCGTCCAGCGGCTTGCTGGGGGCGCACACCGGTGAGCTAGCTTGGCAGACCCAATGGGCTTCGATGGCGTTGCCCGAGCAGACGCAAAAATCATTGCCCGGGTAAGGGCACTGTGCGTCGGCGTTTTGCTTGCATGACGCGCCGGGCGTGGGCTTCGTGCTCGGGCAATCCGCGCCGTCCCCGTAGCAGGCCCATTTCTTGGTCGGGTTGATACCGCCCGAGGTACTGGCGAGACAGCTACAGGCCTGCCCGGCATAGAAGCAGCTGTTGGGCGTGGCGACATCGCAAGTGCTGTTTTTCAGCGGAGCATTCGACGGACACGCCGATGCGCCCGCCGAACCGCTGGAGCCGCTCTGCCCATTCCAGCCGCTCGATCCGCTCGAACCACTCCCACCCGAGACCCCGCCACCACCGGATGCGTTGCCGCTAGCACCTGCAGTGCCGCCTGCACCCGAGCTAGCGCCGGCCGCGCCGCCCGTGCCCGCGGTGCCACCCGCGGCACTCGCGCCCGCGGTGCCGCCAGCGCCCGAGCTCGCACCCGCTTTGCCGCCCGTGCCCGCGCCCGCGGCGCCGCCCTTGCCTGCACTGGCATTACCTGCATTCGCGACCAAGCCCGCTGTGCCCGCGCTCGCTGAGCCGCCCGCGCCGCCAACCTCCAACTCGCCGCTGGCGCCAGACGAACCAGAACCGTTCTTGCCGGCTGCGCCGGTGCTGGACCGACCCGCAACGCCGCCGATGGTACCCCCCGCACCACCGCGCTGGCTCGCGCCGCCCTCTTCGAGCCCCGCGGTCGCGCTGGCCGTTCCTGCAAGCCCTCGATCTTCCGCCCCACCCTCCGCGAAAAAGTTGGTGTTTCCAGCCGAACCGCAAGCAATGGCCAACGGAAGACAGGCCGAAACCAACAACGCAAAGCCACCCGCAAATTTCATATGTGCTCCGGAGAACTACACGTAACACTAAGACTGAGCATCGATACTCGTTGTAACAACAGTGTCGCGCCCAGCCGGCAAGCCGTCGAGAAAACGACGCCACTGGCTGGCGGATAGGTCGAATCTGAGCGGCTCGGTGTGACCACTTTTCACGCCGATGTAGTTTCGCGAAATGCCCGAGCGAAGGCTGGTCAGCGCACGTCGATGACGCGCAAGCTCACCATTTCGAGCTGTTGTCCGGCACCGGGAAATTTTCCCCAGACACTCACCTCGTAACGGCCGGGCTGGCCAGGCTTGCCGAGCGGGACTTCGATCCGGAAGTGCTTGCCATTTACCTCGACGGGCTTCTTGGTCACGAAGCCCTTGGGGAAGTACAGCTCACTCGGCGAAGGCACGGCATAGGTGTAGGTGCCGTTCAAATACGCGGCCGTCAACGCGACTTGCGGCTCGATACGGCCGATGCCAACGCCGCCGAAAGCCACGACCCCCTTGACGTCGCCAGCGATGGTCAGTAGCTCGCCCGCGCGCGCCGACTTCGGCAACGCTGCGTAGTCCCCATAGTCGTCGACGAACTCTTGGGACAGACAGGCGATGCCAACGCCACTTGGTTTTGCCACGCCCACACCGAAGCCGGTGTGGCGCGCCTTCAGGATGTTCTTGCGGTGACCGTCGTGTGGCGGTTTCTCGTCCATGAACGCGCGTTCGACGCGCTCGAGTTCGGCTTGCTCGAAGCGCGGTGCCGCGTCGAGCGTTCGAGATTTTCCATCGGCGAGGCAACCGGCATTCTCTTGGACGAAATCGCTGCCACCGGCTTCCGAATAGCGCTGCTCCGGAACCGAGCCATCACTGCCCCAGTGCGCGGTGTAGCCGACGCGGGCCATGTCTTCAGCGTGGCGCTGGCCGGCACGGTTTGCCGCGTCGTCCATCACGACCGGCGGCAAGCCGTGCTCGGCGCGATCGCGGTTCACCAGCGAGAGCACGTAGCGCCGAGCTTGTTCCAGGTTCATCGGCGCCTTGGGCGGCAGCGCCGGCAGCGCTGCTCCGTGCGCGTCACGTTTGTCCGAAGCGACCTCGGCTCCCGCACTCGAGCGCGAAGCACATGCCGCAAACCCGAGCCCCAGCGACAACGCGAACGCCACTCCGTCTCGCCAAAAGCCCGTGCGCATCCCACAAGGCTATCCGACAAAAGCCGAATGACCAGTGCGGCAGCCTGGCGCTCGGTCTCCCGACCGTGGGGCGCGGATTTCTGGCGGAGATGAGGCAGAAGCGCCGGATTCGGCATTGTCAATGCCGGAAGTCTTGCTATGAGTGCGCGGAACTAACACGCCTTTTGGCAGGAAAAGAGAACGATATGGCCCTCGAGCGCACCCTCTGCATCATCAAACCCGACGCCGTCGAAAAACGAAAGCAAGGCGCGATTCTGCAACGCCTGCAGGAAGAGGGCTTCGTCGTTCTGGGCCTGCGCCAAACGCAGCTCTCGCGCCGCACGGCCGAGGGCTTCTACGCGATTCATCGCGAGCGGCCGTTCTTCGACGAACTGTGTACTTTCATGACCCGCGGCCCGGTGGTGGTCATCGCACTCGAACGCGAGAATGCCGTGCAACACCTGCGAAACGTGATCGGCGCCACCGATCCGGCGAAAGCAGCCGAAGGCACCGTACGCAAGCAGTTCGGCGCCAACGTCGGCGAAAACGCGGTGCACGGCTCCGATTCGCCCGAAAACGGACGCATCGAAACCAGCTTCTACTTCCAGGGCGCCGAGCTGCTCTAACTCGTCGCCGAACCTCGAGCCACCGAAGCTTGGCCGGCCACAAGCTAGTCTTCCGGCCGGGCGGGCCGGCGCGGGCCGGCGCGGGCCGGCGATCGTCAAACCGAACGGCCCGCGCGCCGAAGGCGCCGGGCCGAAAGACCTTCTCACCTCAGGAGCGAGAACTGGTCTAGCCTGCTGGCCTCCATGCAGAGCGGGAAGCCGCCCCTAGAATCCCGCACCGACCCGCTCGGCAGCGGCGAACTCGACGCCGCGCGCGGAACGTTGCGCGAAGCACAGAGCGCGCTCCGCAATTTCGCAGAGCTGTTGCATTCGGTGCGAGTGGGCTCGAAGGCGCTCATTTCGGTGTTACCCGACGTGGCCGCGGGTTGTGCGCCGATGCGCGCCACGGTCGACGGCTTGCTCGTCGCGGTGTCGGATCGCGCCGGTCTAGCGGAGGCAAGCCATGCGCTGCAGAGCTACTTCGCGCCCCGCCTTTCGCAGTTGAACCAAGAACTGGCTGCGGCGGCTCACCGGCCATTGAGCGCCAAGTCACGCTTGGGGCTCGAGCACGTGATCACGCGTTTGTCGCTCGAGCTCGACACGGCGCGGGGCTTGCTCGATCTGCTCGTCGAAGCCGTGTCCGGTCGCTCGGTGCCGGTGGATCTTGCTGGGCTGCTGCAAGAGAGCTTCACCGGCCCACCGAGCGGTGGCTCCTGGAACCGTGAGCACATCACGGCGACCATGAGTTTCGTCGAAGCCGACGTGGAGGTAGAGCTGAATCCCCGCATCGCGACGGCGCTGTTCGCGCTCGGCGTCGAGCTCGTCGCCCGCGGTGGCCCCGGCACACCACACGTGCTCGTCGATCGCGATCAAGCAGGCTCCTATCGCGTCAACATCGACCGCAGAAAAGTAGCCGGCAGCGATGATCTGGTGCTGACCGCGCGCGGCGTGATCGAGCCCACGTTGACGTGCCTGACGGCCGTCGCGCGCGCTTCGGGTGTGTCGTTGGCTTGGGACGAGCGAACGCCCAGCTTGCAATTTGCGTTTCCGCAGCCCAGGGCGTTGCACTGTAACGACGAAGCGGGCTGACTTTTGTGCGCTCCGTGCGCGTCAAACGGCGGCGCGCTCTTGCGACCGTCGAAAAGCACCGGTATTGGGCAGGCATGTCCGATCTCCAGCCACTGATTGAAGCCGCTTGGGCCGACCGTTCGCTGCTCGCGAAAGACGAATACAAAGCCGCCGTAGCTCAGGTCTTGGCCGACTTGGATCAGGGCAAATTCCGTGTCGCAACCCAGGATTCACCGGGCAAGTGGACGACCCACGCCTGGCTCAAGCAGGCCGTGTTGCTCTACTTCGGCATTGCCAAGATGGAGCGCATCGAAGTCGGCCCGTTCGAATTCTACGACAAAATCCCGCTCAAGAAGAACTTGGACAAGGCTGGCGTGCGCGTCGTTCCCCCGGGCACGATTCGCTACGGCGCGTTCGTCGAGTCCGGCGCGATCGTCATGCCCGGCTACGTGAACATCGGCGCGTACGTCGGCTCGGGCACGATGGTCGACACCTGGGCCACGGTGGGCTCGTGTGCCCAGGTCGGTAAGGATTGCCATCTTTCGGGCGGCGTTGGCCTGGGCGGGGTGCTCGAGCCGCCGGGAGCCCAACCGGTAATCATCGAAGATGGCTGTTTCATCGGCTCGCGCGCAATCGTCGTCGAAGGCATGCTGGTCGAGCGCGAAGCCGTGATCGGCGCCGGGGTCGCGCTCACCGCTTCCACCGCCATCATCGATGTCACGGGACCGGAGCCCGTGGAGTACCGTGGTCGGGTCCCGGCGCGCAGCGTCGTCATCCCGGGCATGCGCACGAAGAAGTTCGCCGCGGGCGAGTATCAAATCGGCTGCGCGCTGATCATCGGTCAGCGCAAGGAGAGCACCGACAAGAAGACCAGCCTCAACTCCGCGCTGCGCGACTTCAACGTGTCGGTCTAGGAAGCAATTATCGGCGCCATCACGGTTCGAGCGCGTCGACGTCGATCACGGTGCGGTTGGGCTCTTCGATCGCGGGAGGTTCTGCCGTCACGCGTTCCACGAGCTCCAGCGTGCGTCGCACGAGCGCCGCGAGCTCCCCCTCGACGCTGCTCGGATCGCGGCCTTCGCGGCTCACGATCACGCGCGAGGTCATGAACCGAAGCTGCGCCGCGAGCGCCAGCAGCGTTCGGCGTTGGCTAGCCGTGGGCACCGGCGAGGGTTGCTCCAGAATCCGCTGAGCCAGCGCGTTGGCGCTACGCAGCACAAGCAGCAGCGGGCTGGGGGCGTTGCCCGCTCGGCTGGCTTGCACGTAACCCACGACGCCAGCCACGAGTCCGAGCGAGCGTTGGGCGAACTCCCGCGGCTTGGCCAACTTCATGATGAGCCAAGCTTAGCCCGCGTCTGCCTGAACCGCACGTGGCGCCACGCGCCAGGAAATGCGCGCGAAGACCGAGCCATTGTCGCGCGTCGGCAAGCCGATTTCCGTCCCCGCATTGAGGCGCATCGATGGTAACTAACGGGTCAGGGCCGTCACCGCGCGCCCCGCCCCCAACACGATTGCCCCAGGTACAGGCCGCCCATGTCGCTCGCTGAAACGCTGCTCTGGTTGTGCAAGATTCCGTCGCCCATCGGCGAGGAGCGTGAGATCTGTGATCGCGTTTCGGAGCGCTTGAGCCAAGTTCGGCTCGCCGCGCCGATTCGCCGCTACGGCGAGTCGATCGTAGTGCCACTCACGCGCGGCAACGGTGGTCCGCACGTCGCGCTCGCGGGCCATTTGGACGTGGTGCGCACCGTGCACGAAGGCCCCGCGCGCATCGAGGGCGATAAGCTGTATGGCGCCGGCGCCGCGGACATGAAGAGTGGACTGTCGCTGATGCTCGATATCGCCGAAAATCCGACTCGCCCGAGCGTCGATCTCACGCTCGTGTTTTACGCCCGAGAGGAAGGTCCGTTCGCGGAAAATGAGCTCGGTCCCGTGCTCGCTCAAGACCCCGAGCTGAGCCGTGTCGACGTCGCGGTCGCGCTCGAACCGAGCGACAATCGGCTGCAGCTCGGCTGCAGTGGCTCGCTGCACGCAACGGTGCGCTTTCGCGGCCGTACCGCGCACAGCGCTCGCCCCTGGCAAGGCGAGAACGCGATCCAAAAAGCGGCCGGCGTGCTGACGCGGCTCTCGGCCGAGGGGCCACGTTCCCACTTGATCGACGGGCTCGAGTGGCGTGCCGTGATCAGCGCGACCATGGCCAGCGGCGGCCGCGGTCGCAACATCATCCCCGATCTGTTCGAGCTGAACCTAAATCATCGCTTTCCACCGTTGCGCAGCGCGGAAGAAGCGCAAGCCTACGTGCGCGCCTTGGTGGGCGACGACGCCGACGTCGAATTCACGGACGTCTCGCCCTCGGCGCCGCCGCTCCGCAATCACCCGCTAATCCGCGCCTTGGCCGAGAGCGGCGTAGTTGCCGTCGAACCCAAGCAAGCCTGGACAGACGTGGCCCGCTTCGCCGGCCTCGGCATCCCCGCCGTCAATTTTGGCCCCGGCACGAACGCCCAAGCGCACCAGAAAAACGAGTGGACCGAGCTCCCCTTGCTCGACGTCGGTCGAGACATCTTGAAGCGTTGGCTGGACAAGGTCGCCCAAGGCGTGTCTTGATTTCTGGTTGATGGTCACGCGCGCGACGCGGGCCGTCGGAGCCTTCGGCGTCGAGGTCCGTTGCCCACCGCCGCCGGGCGGCGAGCCCTGGCCGTTCGATGAGCGAATATCTTTACGCTGACGACGGCGGAAGAGTGGCCAGCGGTGGAGCACTTTTTCTGACCCGATTTCGCACATCGAGAAAATCTGGCCCCGCGTGTGTTATCTTCGACATATGACGAGGGGTACCCGTTACCAATCCGCCTTGATCTCATGCTTGCTGGCCCTGGCCGCATGCGGTGGTTCCACACCTCCCGCCGAGTCGGCGAGCGAAAGCAGCGGCCCGGTCATCCCCGACAAGACCGAGCTGGAGCAGCCCACGGAAGACACCCCGAAGGGTGAAGAAGCGGCGCCCAAAAAAGCGCCGAAAGAAGAGGTCGCCGAGCCGACCTTCACACCCGATATGTCGGTCGATGAAGCGATCAACGCCACCAAATCCACGGAGCGCATGAACGTGGATCAAGAAACGATGAGCAAGCCGCTGCAAGACGAGGCGCTGTACGCCCCTTGCAAAGCCGGCAGCGCCCACTTCACCTTCCGCGTCGCCGTCTGGAGAGGCAAAGCCGTCGCCATCGACATGACCACCACGCCCAAGAATCCGAAGCTCGCCGAGTGCCTCAAAGGGCGCATCCGCGAGCTCACTTGGCCGGCCAAGGTGCCGTCGCTGAACACCGTCGAATACTCGATGTGAGCTTCGGCTGAACGCCAACGCATACTCGCTGTGAGCTTCGGCTGAACGCCGTCGCATACTGGCTCTGATTTTCGACGAGCCCCAGCTCCTTTGCGCCGCTCGAACCGACGGCCATCCGGGACGACGCGGGCAACGGTCGGACAGTGATCCGAAGCCAGGACTTCCGCGTTCCGATCTCGTTGGAACGACGCGCGCGGGCCGGCGTTTTTGGACCGCACCGCGGAAGCGCACCCTTTTGGGTGACACGAAGCGTGTCGCTCGCTCCCCCTCACCTACGGGCAAAGGACCGAGTCGACAGATTCGCTTGCCGCACGAACTATTTATAAGGCATCATTACTTACTTCGTTTCACGCAATTCTTCGTGTCGGCAGCGGCGGTGAGCCATCGTGCGAAAGTGGTCAATTCCTAGTCTATTCATGCTTTTGGGCGCTGCCGAGGCGTGCGCCTACGGGACCAACACCATTCCAGCATGGGATGAATCCGCCGGCTTAGGCTCACTTGGCGGACTGGCAGGTGACCCAGCAGTCTCAGCTGAAGGAGGCATGACCAGCGCTGGGGCAGCGGCCATGGCGGGCAAGAGCACTGGCGGCCAATCGTCCGGCGTCGGCGGCGTGACGGGTAAAGGCGGCAGTGGCGGAGCTGGCAAGAGCGGGGCGGCGGGTCAGTCGTCCGGGTTAGGCGGCAAGACAGGCCAGGGCGGGAGTGTCGGAGCAGGCAAAGGCGGATCCGTTGGCTCGAGCGGATCCGTTGGCTCGAGCGGATCCGTTGGCTCGAGCGGATCCGTTGGCTCGAGCGGATCCGTTGGCTCGAGCGGGTCCGTTGGCTCGGGCGGATCCGCTGGTTCGGGTGGTTCTGGGATGCCAGCAACCGGGTGCGCCAGTCTCAGCGTTCCCCTGACCGCGACGACCGGGCGAGCGCACTTCGTGATCACGCTTGCGAGCACCACGAACTTCAGCGCCGCGACGATCAGCATGCGCGTCTACGTGAAGGCGGGAGTCGGCGGTACGATCTCGAACTACGTTCAGGATTCGACCTACAAGCTGCTGCGCAATTCGATGCCTGCGGAGCTCAAAGGGTTGAGCGGTTGGCAAACGCTAACCTGGGACGTCGGTGCCCAAGGGCCTGGTTCGACCGGCATTGCTCTGGCAGCCGTCTCGCGGGTTGGCATCGAGCTCAGCGCGGCGCCAGACGCGGCATGGTCGAATCCGACGCTCGTCGATGTCGATTCGATCACCGTGAAGTCACCGGCGCTCTCGTTCGCATTCGCCAGCAACAGTGCCGTCACCCCGACACCGTCGACGCTCGACGTCGGAGGTCAGGTGCTGTGGCAGAATTCGAACAGCGTCGATACGACCGCGAGCAACGTCGCACTCGGCTGGCTAGCCACGTGTCCGTAGGCTCCGGACTGCGACGCTCGCGTCGTTGCCGCGGCAACAGGGAACCGGCGTAGGGCGTGGCGAGGCTCTTCACCCCCGTTCCTGGGCGACAGCGCGTGGATCGCTATGAGCTCGTTGGCGCGCTCGCATCCGGTGGCATGGCCACGGTGTTCCTCGCGCGCTTGAGCGGCGTTGGCGGCTTCCAGCGCTTCGTCGCGGTCAAGCGGCTCCATCCGCACCTCGCCGGTGACGCAAAAATCGTCGAGATGTTTTTGGATGAGGGGCGGATCGCGGCCCGCATCCATCACCCCAACGTGGTGCCCATCCTCGAGGTTGGAACGGGTGCCGACGGCTACTACCTGGTGATGGAGTACATCGAGGGCGATACGCTCGGGCAGCTCATGCATCGCGCGGCGCAGCGCGGTCAGCGTTTGCCGATTCCGATCACCCTCCGCATCGCGCTCGATGTGCTCGCCGGGCTGCACGCGGCCCATGAGCTGTGCGACGATTCGAGTCACCCCATCCATCTCGTGCACCGCGACGTCTCGCCGCAGAACGTACTGGTCGGCGTCGACGGCATCGCGCGCATCACCGATTTCGGCGTGGCCCGGGCCACTAGTCGTGCGAACGAGACGCTGGGCGGCGAGCTCAAGGGCAAGATCGCGTACATGGCGCCCGAGCAAGCCGCTGGCGAGGCGTCGCTCGATCGTCGCGCCGACGTGTATGCAGCTGGCATCGTGATCTGGGAGGCCCTGGCCGGCAAACGGCTATTCAAAGCGAAAAACGAGGCGGAGACCTTGTTGCGGGTGATGACCGAGGCGACTCCGCCGCTGACCGAGGTAACCCCTGACCTCGGCATCGAGTTGTCGAACGCGGTGATGCATGCGCTGGAGCGCGAGCCAAGCCAACGCTTTGCGACTTGCGCGGAATTTGCGGATGCGTTGGAGCGGGCGACAGCAGGGAAGCAAGGGATCGCCACTCCGCGTGAGCTGGCTGCGTTCGTGGCGACGCTTCTCGGCTCGGAAGTATCGGCTCAGCGCGAAGCCGTGCGCGCCTGGATCGCGCGCAGCGACTCGAATCAACTGGAATCACCGTCTTCGGCGACACCAGCTTCGAGCGTGTCGGCGGCGGCGCCGCTGACTCAATCCAACATAGAAGAACAAACCCCGAATGATGGCGGGGTTCAGCCTGCGCTGCCGGGCCGCCGCACAGCGCTCAACCGCAAGCTGGCCTTGCTGCTCGTGGTCGCCGTGGGAGGTGGCTTGCTCCTGCATCGAGCCCGCCAGAATCGCTCTGGCGCTTCTGCCGCCACGCGCTCGGCAATGACTGGCGTGCCAGAGCCGAGCTCGCCGCCGGCAATCACGAGCGTCCCGGAACTGAGCTCGCCGCCGGCCATCACGAGCGTCCCGGAACCGAGCTCGCCGCCTGCGCCGGTGTCGGCCGCCACGCCCGCCGCTAGCCTCGCTTCGAGCCCGGCTCTCCCGCCGCCAGCGGCCGCCGCTCCGGTCACTCGAGCACGCCCACGCGCTGCGCCCAAGAAGTCGGGGACTAAGACAGAAAAGGGGGTCGACCTACGAAATCCATACCGGTGATTCGCGTTCGCGGCTTGCGTTGTTCACTCGTCGCACAGCCGCGCCAAGTTGACCGGATCCGCACCGATCAGCAATAGCTCACCGAGCGTTTGGATCGAGCGCGGATCGCAGAGAGCGGATGAGTGTTCGGCCGCAGGCCAAACAGCTGTCAAGGTAACGGCAGTGTTCGCCCAAGCCCCGGACAATAGCCCGCTCTCGCAGTTGGCGACGAACACCCGGTCATCGCTGATCGCGACTCCGAACGCGCCGTCTTCGCTGTCACCGCCGGAGATCACCGGCACTTGGCTCAAGGTTCGTAGCTCTTCTTTGCTGGGCGGGAGCCACTCGAGTGCCGCTTGGTAGCTGCCCCAGAAACTGTTGCTCTCGCCCACCAACCAGCCCCCGTTTGCAGGCCTTGCCACCCGCGGGTTGCCCACGGTGGGATAGCTGGCGACGAGCTCACTCGCGGAATTCCAACGCTCGAGCTTCGCGCTCCAGCCGCCGCTCAAGCTGGCCGCGCCTCCTTCTCCCGCACTGCCCGGCTCGCCGCCCTCGTACAGGCGATCGGATTCTGCCAGGCCCACGAATAGCTCGCCATCCGCGAATGCCAATGGCGTTCGCCACTGCTCGCTCGTGCCAATCGGGGGGCCGACCAGCCAATTCCCGGCCGTCTCCAGCGCACGGTAGATGCGACGGTCCGCGACGAATGCCAGCCCCGCCTCGGGATCGGCGATGCTGATCGGCTCCGCATGAGCCGGCAATGCCAGATTCAGCTCGGCCGCACCCGTGCGGAAATCCCAGATGAAGATCCTCGTTTGCTGACCGGTACTCGCCGTCACGAGCAGAGCGTCGCCGTAGGCGAGTAAGCCTCGGAGCGTCCAATCGCTGCTCAGCCCGAAGCTCGCGCTCGACAGCACCGCCAGCCGCGTGAGAGGACCGCCCTCAGCCACTGCGCTCGCATCGTCCACCTCGATGGTGCTGGTGTGCGTCATGAACGCCACTCGTCGTTGCTCGGGCCAGGCGACCACGTAGCCTGCGTCGATGGTGCGTAACACGCGCAGCCCTCCGTCGCAGCCCGGCGCCGCGCCTGCGTTCCCGCCCTCCGCCGGAGTGCTCGGGCTCGTGCCTAGCCCGCCCTCGCCAGCGGTGCCGCCGGTCGCGCCATCGCCGGTTGTTCCGCCCGTCGCGGGCGACTCGTGCACGACGCCGCTACAGGCGCTGAACAGCAAAAGCGAAACCAGGCCGGCGGCGCTGAGCGTTCGGACTACGTCGAGTTCCATGCGCGGGAGGCGTGCAAAATGCACTCCATCGAAGAGCACGCCACGTTTTGCGCGTTTTGCCCTGAATTTCCGGGCTGGATGGCGTCGTATGCCCAGCGGACTTGGCACACCTGACTCGGCGATCAGGGAGCGCTCGCTCAGCCGACGCGATCCAATGGATCGAAGGCGGATTGAGCCATCTGCACCTGCTCGGAGGTCTTGCCGAAGCGTCGCTCTTTGTGCCCGTAATCCGCGACCGCGGCGGTCAGCGTTTCTGGCCGGAAATCTGGCCACATGATGGGCAAGAACACGAGTTCGGCGTAGGCGGACTCGAAGAGCAAGAAATCACTGACGCGTGTCTCGCCGCCGGTGCGGATCAACAAATCGACATCAGGCAACGAGTGCGTAGTCATTTGGCGGTGGAAGAACGTTTCGTCGATCTCTTCCGGCAGCACCAAGCCGGCACGCGCGCGCACTGCGAGTGAGCGAGCGGCTTCGACGATGTCTTGACGACCGCCGTAAGACAGCGCGAGCGTCAAAGTCATGCGGTCGCCATCTCGCGTGTACGCCATCAAATCTTCGACGGCGTGGCGGGTACTGGTGGGCAGATCTTCGAGCGCGCCGATCACGTTCACGCGGATGCCGTTCTGGCGCAAGTCGGCACGCTCGTTCTTGGCGAACTCGACCAACAGGCGCATCAGCGCTTCCACTTCGGGGCGCGGCCGCGCCCAGTTGGCGACACTGAAAGCGTACAGCGTCAGGTACTTCACGCCGATGCGCGTGGCGGTTTCAACCGCGTCGCGCACGGCCCGGGCGCCCTCGGCGTGACCCTCCGCGCGATCCAGGCCTCGGGCCTTCGCCCACCGCCCATTGCCGTCCATGATGATCGCTACGTGACGAGGAAGCGAAGCGCCGTTCGACCCGTTCTTGCCGCTGACCACTCAAGACTCTCTTTCCGCTGCCTGGGTTGACCAGGCGAAGCACGCCATAAAACTTCAAGCAAATCGCCGGTTGGCCATCGGGCCAAATTTTCCCGCGTAGGCTATGTTTTCCCACAGCACGAGCCGAACAAGTGTGGAGCTTTCGTGGAGATCCGGGGCCACGGATGCAAAGGATTGATTTTACTGATCAATCTTTCGGTGAGACGGTCAGCTCTTGGCGCGCGTCCTGGACCGCATCGCGGAGGTGCAGGGCCGCACGGCGCCGGGCGGGCGGCAAACTGACGCGAAATACCACCTCCGGCGGCCCAGCATTCAACAGCTCCACCTGGCCGCCGTGGGCCTCGGTGACCGCGCGCACGATCGCCAAGCCCAGGCCCGTCCCGCCTTTGTCGGCGCGGGTGGTCACGAAACGGCGAAACAGCCGCTCACGCACGTGGCGTGAAATCGAGCCTTGGCTGACCACGCGCAGGTTGACCCACTCCTCGCCGCGCGAAACCTCCACGCTCAGGCGCGAGCCACGCTCACCGTGGCTCAAACCATTTTCGATCAGATTGATCAAGGCCCGGGCGATCCACAGCTCGTCGCCGCGCACGCGCGTGTCACCGGAAACATGCAAGCTGATGCGTCCTTCGGGGTCGCCGAGCGAGTCGATGGCGCGCCGGGTGAGCTCGCTGAGATCGACCGGCGCAAATGTCTCGACCCCGCGCGCCTCGATGCGCGCCAAGCTGAGCAACTCACCGAGCAAGCGTTCGATGCGCGCGGTCGCTTCGCGGATGCGCGCTACGAAGCGGCGAGCCTCGACCGGCTCTTCCAACGCGCTCTCCTCCAGTACCTCGGCGCTGGCGCGAATGGCGGCCACGGGGTTTTTGAGCTCGTGCGAGAGATCGGACGCAAAGGTTTCGACGAATGGTCGCCCTTCTAGGTCGCGACGCATGGAATCGATCGCCCGCGTCAAGCGCGTCACCTCGCGCCCAAACGCGATCGGTGGCGCGCCGCGCCGTTCACCCAAGCTGACGCGCTCGCCGAACACGCTCAAGGCCTCTATCGGCGCCGCAATCGCCCGCCCGATCCAGGCGGCCGCGAGGGCCGCCGCGGTGCCCAAGACCAGGCTGATGACCAGCACGGTGGGCGCAAAATCCGCCAGTAAATTGCGCATGGCGATGGTCGGCTTGACCACGCGTACCGCCCCCACGGGCAGGCCGCGCACGCGGATCGGCGCGTCGACCGAGACCACTCCGTGCTCCTCCGCGGGTGCCTGAATGGGGAACAGGCGCGCCCCGTTTTCGTCGAGCAGCATCAAGCGCAGATCGGCGCCTCGACCTCGCTCGTGCTCCAGCCGAGCAGCCAAGTCGACGATACTGACCCCCGTGCGGTCGAGCTCACCGGCCATCATGCCGGCCAGGGCTACGGCTTCGTCCTCCGCCGCTTGCGAAGAGAGGCGCACCGCCCGTGCCTCGATGCGATCGATCACCATCAAGCCGAGGCCGAAGGCGAACGCGCCGACGATCACGGCCAAGGCCAAAAAGATCTGCATCCGGATGGACATGCCGCGCGTGCGAGTGCGGAGCAGTCGGGAGACGACGAACGCCACGAACAGCATCAGCCCGACCGAGGCTGCGGCGACGACGATCAGGCGTATCACGGCTCTTTCAAGGCGCTCGGAGCGTCCGTCACGCGATAACCGACGCCGCGAACCGTCTCGATCAGTCCGGGTTCGGCGCCCGCTTCCGCGACCTTTTTGCGCAGTGCTTTCACGTGCGAGTCAATCGTCCGATCGGTGATGGCAAAGCCGTCACCCCAAACTCGAGCGATCAGCTCGACGCGACTGTAGACTCGCCCCGGCTGCTCGAGCAGGCAGGCGAGCACGTCGAATTCCACGCGGGTCAGCTCCAGGTTCGTGCCGTTGGCGCGCGCGCGGCGCGTCACTGCATCCAGAGAAATGACCGGTGCCGGCGTGCCCGACGCGAGCTCGATCTGCGTCCGGCGCAGGACGGCGCGCACGCGCGCCACGACTTCACGCGGGGAGAAGGGCTTGGTGACGTAATCGTCAGCGCCCGCTTCGAGCGCCACCACGCGATCGGCTTCACCGTCGCGGCTGGACAAAACGATCACGGGAATCTGCTTGTTTTTCCGCCATCGGCCGATCAAATCGAAGCCGCTGCCGTCAGGTAACATCAGATCCAAAACCACCAAGTCCGCGCCATCGACGAGCGCGGCCGCAGCCGTGGCGGTGGCGGCCAGGGTGACCGAAAAGCCATCGCGCCCCAGGGCATAGGCGACGGATTCGGCGATCGCCGGCTCGTCCTCGACGACAAGAATCCGCTGAACCATCCGCGCTCATTCTTGCATGCCGGCGGCAATCGGACGATCTTATGAGGACATGAGAACTTTGCTCATTTTGCGCCACGGCAAGGCCGCTCCAGAGGAAAGCGGCAGCGACGCCGCAAGGCCGCTCACGCAACGCGGAAAGCGCGACGCGGAGCTGATGGGCCAACTGCTCCACACGGCAGACCTCGTGCCGGACCGGATCCTGGCCTCGAACGCCCGTCGGACCCGCGAGACCGCGCGCCAAGCTGCAGCAGCCGCACACTTCAGCGGGCCGATCGACGAGCTCAGCGAGCTGTATTTGGCCGAGCCGGAGGCTTATATAACGGCGGTACGCCAGCGCGCGCCGGACGCCCGCCGTGTGCTGTTGGTTGGGCACAATCCGGGCCTGGAGGCGTTGGCCCTAATTTTGACCGGCGACCCCGTCTCTTTGCCCCCGGCGGGTCTCGTCGTGTGCAGCTTGCCGATCGCAACTTTTGCCGAGCTGATACCGCGGGTTCGCGGCGAAATGCTGAGGTTCACGACGCCCGCGGAGCTGGAGGGCTAAAGCGTCCGGAGCTGCGGCCAGCCTCGAGCCACGCCCTCGGGCCGGCGAGATCGCACCGTCCACGCCCCATCGCTGGCAATTTGGAACGGAGAGCGCTAAGTAACGAGCTGAATATGGCTCCGACGGCTCGCCTTCCACCGAAGAAGGACGTCGCATTGGCGTTGCTCGAACAAGCGTCAATGTACATCCACCTCGATCCGCGTGCGGGTTCGGTGCAGGTCCCCGCGTCGTTCAAGAATCAACCCCAGCTCGTGCTGCAGGTGGGTTTGAACATGGCCGTGGCCATCCCCGATTTGCACGTCGACGATCAAGGCTTGTCGTGCACGTTGAGCTTCAACCGCACGCCATTTTTCTGCATGATTCCCTGGCCCGCCGTGTTCGCTCTGGTGGGTGAAAACGGGCAAGCCATGGTCTGGGCAGAAGACGTCCCTGCGGAAGTCGCGGCCCAAGCCCAGGCCCAGAAGGCTCCGGAAAAGCCACGCACCCATCTGCGTTCGGTCGGAGACGCCGAAAGCGCACCGCCCGCCGCAAAAGCGGAGCCCGCTGCTGCCGAGAAGAAGCCCGCGGGCAAAGCCGGCAAGGCAGCCAGCAAAGCCAGCGCAAGCAAGCCAGAGGCTGGCAAGGGCAGCCTCAAAGCCGGGGCGAAATCCAAAGCCGAAGCAAAAGCCGCAGCCTCCAAATCGGTCAAGACCGCCGCCAAGCCGAGCGGCAAAGCGCCCTCCAAGGTTGCCAAGGGTTCGGCAGATGCCGCGCACGGCAAAAAGTCGGCGCCCGCGGCGCCTACGCCCCCACCAACGCCAGAGGCCGCTGCCGCTCGGCAGGCGCTGCCGGCGAAACAAACAGCGCCGTCCAAGCCTGAACCCGCACGCACCGCCAGCGAGATCAACAAGCCGAAGCGCGAGCTGCCGCCGTATCTCCGGGTTGTGAAGTAGAATTTCCGCCGCCCGCTGGCTTCAACCCGCGCCGGCCGCGCCGGCTTCGGCCGAGCCTTCGTTGCCCGCGGCGCCTGCGGCACCCGCTGAGCTCGGCAGGCACTCCCAAGTGCCTGTGCTCGACTGACACTCGAAGCCAGTCACGCAGCCGTTGAAGTAGCAATCCCCCGGCAAGCAGCGGCCTCGATCGCTACAGGTGTAGCTCGCCGCGCAATCCGACGGCGCGCGGCAAGCATCAGCGCCGCCGTCGGGCGCAGTGACACACGCACCGCTCGAGGCGTCGCACACGTAACCGGACGCGCAATCACCATCGAGGTAACAGCCATCGTCAGCGCTGCTCGAGGGACAACCAGCGAGCACGCCCAACAGAGCGAAGAATATTACGGTGACCGCTGCTCGCATCCGGAACCCTCATCCACGAAAGTAGCAAGCAGTGTGCCCGATACAAGGCCGTATCGAGCGCGAATCCTGGCGCGGCAAAGAATATCTCTGGAAAAAGCACGACCATGCTAGGTTTTTCGCCCCTTCACCCCAGACGATATGGACGTTCGTTGTAACCGCTGTGACACTGAGTACGAGTTCGACGACGCCCTGATTTCCGAGCGGGGCACGACGGTCAAGTGTACGAACTGCGGTTTTCAATTCAAGATTTATCCGGGCAAGGGCACCGGACTCGCGCCCGAGCGTTGGGTGGTGCGTACGGCCTCCGGCCGCGAACTCGTGTACACGTCTTTGCGCGAGCTGCAGCGCGGCATCGCCGACAAGAAAGTCGTGGCAAACGATCTGCTCTCGCGTGGCAAGCAGACGCCGCGACCGCTCGGTTCGATCGCCGAACTAGAACCGTTTTTTCAAGTCACGAACACGAGTCAGTCGCGCAAATCTGGCTCGGGCGAGCGAGTCCAGCGTACGCTGCATGGCGTCGCACCGCCGCAGTCCGAGTTCCGCAGTTACCGCAGCGAGCCACCGCCCGCGGTGCACGCGCCGCCGACGCAGACAACGCAAGCGCCCAGAGCCAACCTAGCCGCTCCCTCGGCGCCAACTGTCGCTCCCGAATCTGAGTTCGAGTTCGAACAACGCTCGCCTCCGACGCAGCCCGTGCCCGGTTCAGCACCGGCCCGCGAAGTGGCGGCGTCTGCCACTTCCGCGGAGCTGGTTCCCGACACGCAGCTGATGTCACGACCGCTCGGGCAAGCCGAATTTGGAGCCTTCTCGCACACCCTTCCCGCTGATTTCGCCGAGGCCCCGCACACCACCCTCCCCAATGGTTCACTGGCGCGGGTGGTGACTCAAGCGCCGCCGGAAGCCAATCGCAACACCCCCAAGCCACGCGCGGCCAGTGACAGCATGACGGATTCCGCGCGCGGTTCGCTGCTCGGAACCCCAATGTCCCCGCGAGTGGCCGCTTTCGACACCACGCTGGAAGTGCCGGTCGCACACGCGCCCGTCTCCTCGCCCCGCAATTTGCCGCCGATCGAGATGGCGAACATTCGCGACAGCTTCAAGTCCTACGAAGAGCTGCCCGTGGACAGCTCGGCCGAGGATCATCACACGCGCGTGGCGCGCTCCCGCTGGATCGCCGGTGTCGTGGTGGTCGGCGTGCTCGGCCTGCTCGGTGCCACCGTGGGGCGCCGTTTCATCGCCCAACTCATCGGCACCGCGAGCGTCAACAGCTCGAGCGACGCGCGCGTCGCCAAGCTCTTGAGCGATGGAGCGCGCCTGGCTGACGAGGGTGACTTCGAGGGCGCCAAAGAAGAGTTCGACAAGGCCGCCGCGCTGGCGGAAAAAGATCCGGCCGTGCTGACCGCTTTGGCGCGGCTCGAGACGCTGCGCGCGGACGTCGCCTGGCTCAAGCTGCGAATCATCGATCCGAGCTCGAAAGACCTAGTGCAGGCGACCTACCGTGAGCTCGGGCGGCGCGTGGGCAAGGCGCATGTCGCGGTCGATCGTGCATTCGCGGTCTCGCCCGAAGATCCAGCCGTTTTGCGGGCTCGGGTCGACGCTTTGCGCTTGAATGGTGAGGCCGACAAAGCGCGTGAGTGGCTAGCCCCGCTCAGCGCCAACGCCAGCGTGCCTGAAAATGCTTACGTGCTGGCCGCGCTCGATTTGGCCGATCCTGCGCCGGTTTGGCCTTCAGTCATCGACCGCTTACACACCGCCGCAGCCGCCGAGCGCGACCCGGGTCGCGCGCGCGCCGCGTTGATTTACGCGCTGGCGCGCGCCGGTAGGATCAACGAAGCCGAAGCGGAATTCGCTAAAATCGACGGCCGCCCGAAACCGCATCCGTTGCTCGAAGAGCTGCGCGCTTTCCTTTTGCGTGCCAAGCGCTCGGTCGACGGAGCCGGTGACGCGCCCGTGAAGATCGCGGCGGTAGACACCAGCAAGCTGCCCAAGCTCGATACCTCACCCGCTCCCGAAGACGCGCGCCCGCTCGTGGGTGATTTCCGAGCGCGTCTGGCGCAAGCCTCCGCCGCGCTGCGCCAGGGCGATCTCGAGCGCGCCAATCGACTTTACGAGTCGGTGCTGAACGAACAGCCCCACAACACCGAAGCACTCTCCGGCCTCGCGGACGTGGCCAAGGCGCGTCACGATCCGGCACTGGCAACCCAAATGTACGACCGCGTGCTGGCGGAAAACCCCAATTATTGGCCGGCGATCTTGGCTAGCGCCGATCAAAAGTGGGACACCGGGGACCGAGCTTCTGCGCTCGTTCTCTATCGCCGGTTGCTCGAGCAAGCCGGACCGAATTCAGAGTACGGCGCGCGGGCCGCCGCCCGCATCGCACAAAGCAATGCGGCTCCCGCTGGCGCAACGACTGCGTCGGCCGCGCCGGTCGAAACCGGAGCCACGATCAAGCCCAGAGTTCGAACAGTCCCCGAACCTGGCATCGACCGCAGCGATCTGCCCGAGGAAAAATGAACGTTCGAGCCCGTTGGCTGCTTCCGGCGCTGCTGCTCGTGGCTTGCCACGCGCGACCGCGGCATAGTGAGGTGAGCAAAGCCCAGGAGGCGCCGAAGGCCGACGAGCCGCGCCTCGTCGAGCTCGACCTGAGCGCGGGCGCGCCAGAGAGCAGTGACGGCAACGCGCTATTTCGCACCGCCGCCGCCCAAACGTACACCGGCCTCGTGCGGATCATCGGGCGCGCCGCGACAGACGACAAAGTGCGCGGTCTTTTCCTGCGCTTGGGTGAAGCATCCTTCAACCTCGCCGAAAGTGAAGAGCTGTCGCGGCTGCTGGCCCAGCTGCGCGGCAAGAAGCCGGTCGTGTGCCATGCGCACACACTCAACAACTCGAGCGCGCTGCTCACCGCACGCGGCTGTAGCCGAACTTGGCTGAGCCCCGCGGGGGATGTGTCGACGATCGGGATTGCCGCACAAATGCTGTACTTTCACGGCATTTTCTCCAAGCTCAAGGTGGACGTCGACTTCTTGCACATGGGCAAGTTCAAGAGCGGGGCCGAGCCCATGACACGCGAGGGGCCGAGCGAAGAAGCGCGCGCCTCGCTGGTCGAAACCTTGGCCGCGATCCGCGGCGCTTGGCTCGACGAGAGCAACGAAGTCAAAAAGAGCGACGCGCTGCGAAGTGCTCTCGAGCACGGCCCCTGGAGCGCAGGCGAAGCGCTCGAGCGGGGTCTGATCGACGAGATCGGCTTCGATGGCGAAGCGCTGGAAGCCGCCAAGAAGGCCGCCAAGGTCAACGCGGTCGAGGTGAGCTTTGGTCCCCGCGCCAAGGGCGGCGCTGGGTTCGGTATCGGCGATCTGCTGCGCGTGCTCTCGGGGTCGAGCAGCTCGGGCGATGGTCAGCCACACATCGCCGTGGTGCCCGCCGAGGGCGCGATCACGATGGCCGCAGGCGGGCCCTTGCAACGCGGCGGCATCACCGCGCAGGCGTTGGGCAAGACCCTGCGCCGCATGCAAAAGGACGACTCGGTCAAAGCCGTCGTGCTGCGCATCGATTCGCCCGGGGGCTCGCCCTTGGCCAGCGATCTGATTTGGCACGAGATGATGGAGCTGCGAAAGAAGAAGCCGATCATCGTCTCTGTCGGCAGCATGGCAGCCAGCGGTGGCTACTACATCGCTTGCGCCGGCCATGCCATCTTCGCCGAGCGCACCAGCATCGTCGGTTCGATCGGCGTGTTCGGCGGAAAGATCAACGTTGCGCCGGCGCTGGAGCAATTCGGGGTCCACGCCGAAACCTTCCCCGCAAGCCCCGAACCTGGCGCAGGCGAGCGCGCTGCGTTCAACTCACCGCTGACCGCTTGGGACGACGCCACGCGTGAGCGCGTGCGCGCGCAAATGCAAGGCATCTACGATTTGTTCATCGCCCGCGTCGCGCACGGTCGAAAGCTCGGCGTCGAGCAAGTGCGCGCCTCGGCCGAAGGTCACATCTGGAGCGGCGATCAGGGCCGCGAGCGCGGGCTGGTCGACGAAATCGGCGGTCTATCCGAGGCCCTCGCCCGAGCACGCAAGGCCGCTCACCTGGAGGCCGACACCCCTGTCACCGTCGAAGGCGGGCGCGAGGGGTTGCTCGACAGCTTACTCGTCAGCGACGACGCGAGCGACGCCGATGCCATGGCCGCATTCAACCGTCTGAGCGCCGCGCCCGAAGCGCGCTTGCTCGCGCAGGTCCCGGAACATTGGCGTGTGTTCGTGAGCGGCTTGGCCCCGCTTTCGGAGCGCGAGCACGTTGCAGTGTCGTTACCGTACGGCTTGCTGATCCATTGAAGCGCGAAACCGGACCGACACGAGCTGCGCACCAGACCGCGCCCAGCCGCTGAAAATGACGATTTTCGCCATTTCAGGGCTCGCAAAAGCGGACGTTTTCGATTGAACTAGACTTATGTCACCTGGGCGCCGAGGGCCGCTTTCGTTTCTGGATACGGAATGGCGCGCGTCGCTTTGGCGACGTTGGATCGCCACCCACCTGGGCGAAGACACGGCTCGGGTCATGCCTGAAGCGGTGATTGCCAGCAGCGCCCCTGCGCCTCAGCCGAGCAACATCAGCAGCAGCGCCCCTGCGCCTCAGCCGAGCAACATCAGCAGCAGCACGCCCGCGCCTCTGCCGAGCAACGACGCGCGCGAGCTCAAGGACCAACCGGAAACGAGCGTGGATGTGCTGCGCGCTGCGCAATCCGTGCCGCCACGCGCAGGTGTCATCGCTGACCAGCGCAATGAGCGACGCGCCGACGTACGCGCGCGCTTCGATGCGCTGAGCGAGCGCCTGCAAGGCTTGGAGGACGCGCTGGACGTGATCGCGCGTCGCTTGTCACATCGCTCCCGCCGTGAACGCCGCACCGACCGCCGCACCGCGGAGCTGGTGGAGAGCATCGCCGAGAGCGTGGAAGCGCACGCCATCGCCTTGGACAATCTCGGCAGCACTCTGCAGCGCATCGAGCGCCGCTTGGAGCGCATCGAACGTCCGCTCGCACGCGAGGAGCGCGCAGCGCCGCCCACCCGCGAGGAAACTGAACGGCGCGATTCGCGCGCGCCGAAAGCGCGCAACTCCGAGCCGCCGCGCAGCGTCCACCCTCCCCGGCTCGACGACACCGGTGATTTCTCGCTCGGCCGCGAGCCGTCCGAAGAAGACGACGCGTCGATTTCTGGCTCGTCGATCCGCGGCAGCATGGGCGATATGTCCCTCTCCACCGTGCTCGCCATGCTCGAAATCGAGCGTCGCAGTGGCCGCCTGAAGGTGCAGGGCGAGGACGGCGCGTTGGTCGCTTTCGAGCTCGAGGAGGGCTCGGTCGTCGGCAGTCGCGTGAGCGAGAGCGACGTCGATCCGGTCGAGTCCCTGCGGGAAGTACTGGGCTGGAAGAACGGTCGCTTTTGGTTCCGCCAGAACCCGAGCGAGTCGCAAATCTCGCCGCCGCGCTCGGTCAACTCTCTGTTGCTCGAAGCTACCCGGCAAATGGACGAAGCAGTCCGCGTCGGTTGAATCCTCAGCCGAGCGCGCGTGCGCCGCGCTCCGCGCGTTCCTTCACGGTTCGGCGATCCAGACCCAAGCGCCGCCCAGTTTCGACGTAGCTCTGGTTCTCTCGATACAGCAGCGCACAGTAGCGATCGAGCAAGGCCTCACTGTCGAAGCCACTTTCGAGCAAAGCTCGGTCCAGCTCGGGAGCAGCGGGGGCAGCCGGAGCGCGTCGCGCCGGGCGATAGCGCTTGCGCACCAGCACGTTGCGCACGCACTGCTCGAGTTCACGCACGTTGCCGGGCCACGGGTAAGCGTCGCCCAGTTCGCGCTCGACGAAGCCTCCCACTTCTTTGGCGAGCTCCGGCCCATATTCGCCGCCTGCAATGCGTTCACTGAGCACCGACACCATCAGCATCAGCTCGCTCGGGTCGGCCTCGATGCGTTCGCGCAACGAGGGGGTTTGGATGCGATCAGCGCACAAGCGGTAGTACAGATCTTCGCGAAACCAGCCAGCTTCCAGGCCATGGTCCAAGTCACGGTGAGTGGCGGCCACGATTTTGCCTCGAAACGAGCGCGGCTTGGTTTCGCCGAGTCGCTGAAAAGTGCGCGTCTGCAGCACGCGCAAGAATTTCACCTGCAGCTCGTTGTCGAGCTCGCCGATTTCGTCCAGAAACACCGTGCCGTCCGGGCCGCACAGCTCGAGCCAGCCCTGTCGATCTTCGAGCGCGCCCGTGAAAGCGCCGCGCCGGTGGCCAAATAGCTCCGACTCGATCACGCCGCGCGAAAGGGCCGACACGTTCAGCGCGTGATACTGACTGGTAAACGTCTCGACGAAGCGCAACTTGCTCTCGTCGAACGACAAGTAGCGCGAATAGCCAATCGCTTGCGCCACCAGATCTTTTCCCGTGCCGGACGGCCCGATGATCAACGTCGGGATGTCCGTCATGTGGCGATAGACGCTATTTCTGTAGCGCCGCAGATCGTGAGTGAACACAGAGTGCCAAGTCTCGGCTCGCAGCTCGGCGATGGGCCGTGAGATGCCCAGCAAATAGCGAAAAATGTAGTGAAATGCCCGGCGGATCTGGAAGAAAAAAGCCAGCGCACCGGCGGCCGTCAAGCCCGAGGGCAATGCCAATTCGGGCTCCACGAGCAAGCGCTCGAAGTCGCGCTTGAACGCCGGATAAAATCCGACCTTGCGCGCTTCTCCGGACTCGTCCACGGCCAGCTCGTACAAGCTGAGCTCGTAGCGCGCGAACAGCGCGTACAGGCAGAGATCTTCGTACAGCAAGAGTTCGTCCGCGCTCAGCTCGGCGCGCGAGCCAGCCAGGCGCCCCCGCAACGCCAGCGCCGAGTGCCAGGTCAGGTCGCGCAAGCGAATCACGTTCGGCCGCTCGCGGTGAAAGCCCTGGCGCTCGAGCTGCGCTCCATCGGGCGACCAAACCGGGTTGCCCTCCGTGAACTCTCGGCCGAGCGCGACGCGTTCGCTTTCGATCCGCTCGGGCGCAAACGGGTTGTCGTAGGCGATGCGCGACACCGCGCGCGCGAAGTGACGTTCCTCAGGCCGAAAGAGCATGTACATCAAATGTACAGCGATGTTCACCAAGAGCACACCGCGGCCCAAACGTCATTTGAACGTCACCTGTAGTTTCCATTAGTTGGCCGGCGTTCGTCAGTCGGCGTGACCCTTGCTCATGGGCTGCGTGCTCCCGCAGAGGGGGCGAAGGAGGCCCATTGATGGCGCGTTTCAAGCGTTGGACCCACGGCGTCGTGGCCAGCATCGACAGTCTGATCGTTCAAGTAGAAAACCACGAGGCGCAGGTCTCGAGCAGCTTGCGCGAACTCGAGCAGGGGGTGGGCCGCTCCAAGGTACAGCTGATGCGCGTCGTGCGCGACGGCACGGCGCTCGAGCAAGCGCTGGCCGAAGAACGCGAGAACGCCATTCGCTGGCGCGAGCGGGCCATGCGCGAGGAGCAAGAGGCGCGCGCGCTCGAGTGCCTGCGACGCCACAAGCGCAGCGAGCGACGCTTGATGGAGCTGGGCAAAAACCAAAGCGAGCATGCGCGCGTCGAGCTGCAACTCAAACGCGACATTCAAACCTTGGAGCAGCGCTTGTTCGAGCTCCGCCAACAGCGAAACACCATGCGCACTCGCCAATCACGCGCGGAGGCGTTCAGCGTCGTCCAAGGCAGCGGGGATCTAGAGAGCGGCGAAATTGGAGCCATTTTCGAGCGCTGGGAGACGCGCGTGGCCGAAACCGAAGTGCAGAGCGGCTGCCTGCTCACGACGCTCGATAGCTTCGACGATGAGTTTCTGGATGCCGAGGAGATCGCCGCGCTCAAGCTCGAACTCGGTGAGTTGCGTAATCAACAGGAGAAAATCTGATGCAATTGCAGGCAAACCCGGGCAAAGTTTCGCAGCAGGCACCCGCACCAGGCGCCTCCGGTTTCGACCCGGATGCATTCACGCGCGCGCTGCGCATCGCGGGCGCTGCGCTGGTGGTCGCCGCCGCTTCCACGTTCATGCTCCAAAACTGGCAGGCCGGCAATGACTTGATGCGCTACGCGATGCTGGTCGGACAATCGCTGCTGCTGGCCGCGGCCGCGTACTTCGTGGGCCTGACGGTGCGCGAAGGGCGCTCCGCGCGCACCTTCCTCGCGCTGGTATTGGCGACCATACCGGTCAGCTTCGCCGTGCTGGGCGGCCTGGTTTATTCACGCTTTCACCTCGGAGAGCTACCACCGCTGCCGCAGTACGCGAGCTGGGTCGCGCCGAGCAAGAGCTCGGCAATCCTGGCCGTGTTGGGCACGCTGCTGCTGCTCGTCCCATTGTCGCTCGTGAGCTTCACCGCGCTGGCACGCAAAGAGGCCAAGGCACTCACGCTCGCATTCTGCGCGGCTAACTTGCTGGTACTCGTGCCACTGCGTCAGCCCGAAATCGTCGTCGCGTTGGCGGGCGCGGCGCTGCTCGGGCTTTTGCACGTGGAGCTGACGCGCTTCTCCCGCACCGCGCAACTCGACACGCTCGAGGGCAAACTAGCGCGCGTCATGCCGTTCGCGCCACCCTTGTTCATGGTTCTCCGCGTGTTTCATCTATACCACGTCGGTCCCGGCTTCATCGGTGGCGTGTTGCTGATCGCTGGAGCCGCGCTGTGGCTTGCGCTCGCGCGCATGACGAACGGCGTGCGTCGCGAGCTGGGCGCTTGGGGCGCGAGTGCTTCGGCGCTTGCCGGCTGGGCCTGCTGCTGGTCCGCGCTGCAAACGCAGTTGCCGTCGGTCGGGGTGGCAGATCGGA
>Ga0247778_1000047_pt1 | contig 205158 bp, 222 predicted proteins | sample UWRJL049202B5_FD_179939 | JGI IMG/M metagenome (GOLD analysis project Ga0247778, IMG submission 179939) | Plant litter microbial communities from Arlington Agricultural Research Station in Wisconsin, United States - UWRJ-L049-202B-5 | ecosystem: Environmental > Terrestrial > Plant litter >... | reverse complement strand
TCGTCTGGACGATGTTTTCAGGTTACTGAAAGCTTCAAGACCCATCGATTTCAGAAGATGCTCAAGCAAAGTGAAAGACATTCTTCGAGTGGACCAGGAGTCTCAGTATTCTGGTGATCAGATCTATAAGATCATTCGGAATGAGATTTGCGCGCCTGTATATCAAGGAACCTGCTTCGAAACGAAATACAACGCATTAGACACCTTGGTGGAGATAAGTTACCATCTTGCGAAAAAGCCTCTCCGGGGTCGTGCGGACCCGAGATATATGACGGACGCATTAATCGACGGATTGTCAAGGATGCCACGCATAATGACAGTCGAGGAAATCAAGAAAATCGCTGCTGAGCTTCAAAGCACGCCAGAGTTCTGTCCCAAAACCCCGAACGATATCATGGCTATTGTATATTCGAATGATCATAGCGCGAAATACCAAATGAACGACAGACTGGCTGTTTTCGTTACCAAAAAGCGCGCCGAGGTCCATCGAGAGCACGGAAAGCATGGGCTTCTAGCCAAAATGATTTGTCTACGTGCCGTCACTGAGAAAAGGAGAGGATACAACTGGAAATCGAGCAGCATCCCTGATATTGACCGGCTCTCCTCTGCCGTGGAGGATGTTATCGAAGCCTTCATCAACGCTTCAATCCCTCTTGGATATAGCCATTTCTTAAATCGAGTCGACTCTGCGTTCACAGATGCAGGATCTCCAATTGCATCCTTCACGACATTCGAAAGAAGTCAGTACATTATCAAGCATACCATAAATCAGTTATCAAGTCGTCAAGACGACGAGCTTGCTTTGAAACGAAGATCAATGCCTTCAAAGCACTTGTACAAATTAGAATCCGGATAGTCTCTTACAAGCTGAAGCGCAGAGTTGCAAACCGCAGAGACAATTATCCGCGAATGTTCGAGGACGGGAGCACGGAAACGTCACTCACTACTGCCATGCTACGCATACTTCAATCTTTCCCCCCGGAAGACTTGCCCAAGATCACTTCTGATGAGACTTTCTGCAACGCAATTCACTCGTTGAATAAGACGGCCAAGTCTACATTACCTGGGCTACAGGCTGTGGCGGAGTTTGTTCGAGGACCACCCAAGAATTTCATCGGAAGAGTTATGACGATTAAAGACGAGGCTGATGTTATTGATCTCACATGCCGATTGAGCTTCAAAGCAAAGCAGAGGTAGAAGACCTCAATATTCAGTATTGGCAATATTGAGCATCCCGAACCTAGGAAGGCTCTGGTGGCTCCTGGTGGACAAAAAAAGCGGCACTGATTCTGAATGTGCCACGACGAGTGGGACATTCAAAATGGGCAATAATTAGTGCCGCTTATTCTGTCCATCGCGAGGAGGGTATGGATGGACAGCATCAAGTAAGAGCGCACGCGAGGAAGGGACGTCCGGAGCAGAAATCATTTTTGGATTGCGATTCCCATGTTGGGAACTTTGGATTCGTTTAGGATAGAGTCCTCCACGAAGATAACCAAAATTTCAAACCCCGAGCTGGCGCCGTCTACATACTAAATGAAGAACTTGTATAACAACATCACGCTTCTAGCGAGGCTGTGATCGACCCGTTTACGTTGTGCTTCAGCGAACTCCTATCTGCACTTACATTTGCTCAACATCACATAAGACATTACTCGCCACCGTTGATACCTTTGTCCTAATTGCTACTTGTTCGGCTCATCTTGTTCCTATTTTGAACAGTATCTTGCCCATCTTGTGTGAATTAGTAGCCGCGAATGTAGACGCAGCCAATGCTGTCGCCGTCACCCAAATGTCTCTGCCCTTCCGTCCCCAAATGTCTTATTCATTTGCAATATTTGGCACCATGAATTATTGGGACCATTGGGACCCTTGGGACCCCTACTATTTGTGAATAGTGAATGAGGCCCCCGCTTCCCACAAATTCTGAATATTGTCAACAAATTCAATCTTATGACACGCGACAATTCCTACGAAGACGTATTACTGCGCTGCCGTTCGCACTTTATTCGAGCGTATATTCACCTGCTAGCCTTCCTGCTACGATATTCGGTTATGAGATATTCCATTTCACAGAGAATATTGCATCGTCCCGGCAATATTCACCAAGAAGAAGTTGGTTCAGACCTCGACAACTTGCTACCTCTACACTCCTAGGGATCTTGATCGCACAGCATTTCACAGCCAATCTCAATGACAATTCCTTTGTCCTTGGTATACCCCTCTTATATCATCTTCTTGTATCGTACATCATGGACCAAACCGACCAACGCCCCGCAAAGCGCTCAATATTCGAGCAAGGAGGTCCCAAACAAAAGAAGATGTCCAAGTTCGACCAGAAGCTGTTCTCCCGCTCGCCACCTACACCTATTCCTCGAATACCTATTTCGAACAGTGCGCCTGTCAGTCCTATAGAAGAAGGTGCAAGTAGCGACGTTAGGGAACCCCCTTCCAGCCAGAGAGCAGATGACGACACCCCAGAAAGTATCAGTCAAGAGAGTCCCCCTGATGCTTTAGGAATTTCAGGCCTTGACTCGCAGAAGCTTACTTCAGCTAACATGGATGTCGAGGGCTCAAACCGTGCCACAGGCGCAGATGCAGATGCAGGCAAGATGAGAAAGATGGAAGTACTTAGAGGCAGTCCGCCGCCACTAGTAACTATTTTGCCCGATATCTATCCCATAGAAGAAGACCTCGAAACCTGTAAGAGATTTCCATTAATAGTTGATCATCGGGATTTTATTTTAACAAGACTGTGCAGCAAGTACTGTCAAATCCACTAGAGTTCAGTGCTGGACCAGAAATGGACGCCCTGAAGTGCTTTGGCCCAAGGGTAATTCTTATGACTTGGACGCTATATACCACTAAATTACTAACGGTGTACAGACTTCGCCCTTGCCTGGGCTCGTGATTATCTTCTCCCAATCGACATTTTTGGACACGTTCCGTTGCTGACTGAATCCTTCGACTTTGCGGAAAATGTGAAGTTCATACCCATGACCACGCCATACGCAGAGCGATTGGATAAGTTAGTATTCACTTTTCTATCTCTCGCCACGAACTTCTTGACATGTTTTTGTACTCACCCGTTTGCTCGACAGGCCTTACTACAGTCCCAGCTCACAGATCGCGCCATCACAATCTCCTTTTCTTCGACCCTCTCCTGTGGGAAACGATCCTTTGTTTGAACCTTTTCTACCCGGCTGCCCGTTCCCCGAAAGATACCCATATGCCGGCAACATAAGCTGGAGGCATCAAAAGCTCCAGGGGAATATAGCGGTGTATCGAAACCAGAAAATAGCAAGCATGACGAAAGCCGAAAGGCAGGCCGCATCCAGATCTCAATTCGAGCATAGACAGACGGGCCTGATGAACGCCCCTGAAGTGAATCGGCTGCTTGCGACCTCGAAGAGATCTCTAACACTAGATTCTTCAGTGATTCAATCCAACATGCAGTTTCTGCTCAACGAATGCTCTCCCGTGTCCGACAAAAACTTTGACTCCTTACACTATGCGCCAAGTCAAAAAGCAACACTGAAGAAAATGCAAGAAACTACGCTGTCTACCAATTCTGATCACGGTACCAACAACAAATGCCAATATCCCACTCATGAGATGCAGCAATTCCAAGACCAGCGCGCTGAGTCCGCAGCCGCCGCCGAGGACCAGGGTGAGGCTTCACCACCCAAGATATTCACTTATGTCGAATACAATGAAATGGGCGAAAAAACCTTCACCATCAAGACACAGGCGCAGGTATGGACCTTTATGATCTTCTTTTACATATATAAGCTGACTGACCTTCCAATTCAGGTAAACGCCGACTACCACACGATGCTCAAAAAAGACGGCCAAACATTCGATGACATCTTCATCCTTAACGAGCTCCAAATAGATCATGATGAAGGCCTAAAGAACCTGGTGAACTGCCAATACTGTTCGCAATCCAAGCCAAGTTTCGGTATCGATCCTCCCAACACCAGCTGGACTACCGATGCGAGCAAGAAGCCTGTACCAAGGGAAGGAGAGCCGGATATCATGTTTGGACCGGGGGAAGAAGATTGGGAGGCGGCGTTTATTGATTATGGTGATAACAGTCTGTATCAAGGGGCGGAAGATACAGATGCTGATCAGCTGATGGAGGGATATTGAGGTCTGATGCTAATAGCGCGGGGGATTATATGGCGTTTACGGATGGATAATAAGCAGAGCGAGATTATCTGAGATATCCGAATCAAGCGTTGATTAATCAAAATACTAAATCAACCGGGGAACATCTTGACTGAGTGCCGAGAGATATTCCTTGCTCTGCTTGCGAAATTCAGCCACTTTTGAGTCAAAGCAGGGTCGTTGAAGAATATGTTTCATTCCAACCCAGCGGGAGAGAGAATCAGTTAAACAGGGAGTCATGACAGGGGGGTGGGTTCTCGTTCTTCGGTTCTAGGTGATTGAGGAAATTGAAAAGGGGTTAAGCGAGGTTGCACGACGAACAAAACTGAATTTGGAAAAGAAAATATATTTTAACAGCGGGCGTCAAGAAAGTAAAGGCAATGCCACAGGTCAATAATGAGTCATTAGAACAATAAGGAAATATTACGAAGCAGTCATCAAAGATATGGTCGTTTGATTGACTCCATTCCTTTGAGCCAGGGGGGTTCTCGGTCTTGGGACATGACATATGCTCTTTGCCTCAAGGTCTTTTAATTCAGAGAGGCAAATTCATGCTCAAATTTTCATTGAGATATAAAATTTAAAATCCTCTTGGTCAAAGTTTTGATATAATTTGGGTGTTCAAGATCCGCCGGTCAACCGCAGGAATGCAAACATCATTCCACCGAAGCCACCTCGGCATGCTCTTGACATATTTACAATTGCTTTTCTATTTTATTAGTTCTTCTGATTGAACTACTATAGTTCAAAGTCCAGGGTCAAGCAAGAGTTCAGCAGGAATGGCTCCAGTAACAGGCAAATGCCTGTGCGGCGAAATCACCTACCGTTACACCCGTAAAACAGCTCCAGCTCCTTCCCAAACCCATCTCACGCACTAACGAACAGCAGAGAAGCCAGCACTCACCTGCATCTGCCACTGCACCGATTGCCAAAAATGGACCGGCAGCCACTACACCTGGAACGTCGTGGTCCCGCAATCCTCATTCAAAGTAACAAGCGGCGAGCCAAGCGTCTTCACACTCCTCGGTGCATCTGGCAAAAAGCACCCTCATTATTTCTGCGGCAGTGAGTTTACCATTCTAACGTTGTGAAAATGGCTGACTAAAACACTTTTGGCAGAATGCGGATCCGCGGTCTACTCGGAGCCAGAAATGCTGGAAGGGAAGACGGTGGTTAAGGCGGGGACTATTAATGGGAATACGGCGGATGGTTATGGGGTTGGTGTTGAGCTGTTTGTTAAGGATAGGAAGGGTTATTTGGAGCCGATCAAGGATGCTGTTCAGAATCCGGCGATGTAGTGTTTGAGTTTGGTGGGATGAAGCAGGGATATTGGGGGTAGAATTGGAAAGAATGAGACAGACATCATCTACCCGGGAATTCGAACTTTAGATCACCTACAGGTATTGCAAGAATAGTTCAATTTTTCTTGATCTAGCACGTCTTGAAATCTCTAAGATGACTGTCTTAAGAGGCAACACCCTGGTCTGCAACTCTATGTCACTTAAAGCGGATGCCGCCTGCTGTTGCTTTTCTGTGAATAGTCTCTGTGATAAGATTAAGATACTCAATTTGGACGTAGTGAAACGCGACTCCCTTATTAAAAGTATGGCAGCTTCCAACATCCTCCCTACTTTAAGGTAGGCGTATTGGAGCCTGAAGGGGAATAGGAAGTGGCCATTAACACTTCGCTTGGAAAGAGTCGGCCCAGGAGAAGAGTGGAAAAGTGTTCCAACATGACCTAATTCATCCGAGTTTGAAAACATTAATGAACACTCACAGTAGGAGATATTTCAAGAGACTTCCTGATTAGCATTCAAGTAATATAAATTTGTTAATACAGCCGTCTTTGCTAAATAAGCTAGGCCAGTGCTACCATGCCAGGTGTCTTTTACCATAGTTTGCAATAATGTAAAGATCATCGCTTCATAGATATGTCATCCCAGCCATAGAAAATAAGCACATAGAACGCCAACTATGATACATAGGTATAGTGCTTCCAACTCCCCTGTCCACATGTCTCCACTTCGCCGAAGGTCAAATGTTGAAACGCCAGCCTGAGCACACTAGACCACCTGAAAGCCTCCATTTTTATTCATAATCATCCTCGTTGTCACTCCGCTCCACACTAGACTTCTTTCCAAAACCCTTAGGCCTGCCACGACCACGAACAACAGAGGAAGATCGAGCCCGCTTTTTCCGACCACCAGGAGTGTTACCACCCTTCCTTTTACGACCTCGCCCACTTCCACCGGGTGGACCTGGAGTTCCGTCCTCGTCTTCACTGGGCGTGCTCATCCTGCCTCTTTCCGCCTCTTCGTCGCCTTCTGCAGCCACCTTGAAATCATGATCAACGTTCAACAACTCGACGAAGTTACGGCATTGATTCATCATGCTCTCCTCTGAGTCAAGAGAGGACATAGTTGCAGTTACTTCCTCCCAGAATTTGTCGCCGCTAATACCTTGGGCCTTTATTGGCGCTCTGTTGAGGTCTTTGGTCGCTCCTTTGCCCTTGTTATCGCGCTTGCTGTTCATGAGACCATATTGACGTCGGAGGTATGTACGAGCACCCCAGAGACTCGACAACATCATGGAAGAAGCTGTAAGAAGTAGCAGACGGTTGGAATTAACTGGAGGTCTTTCGACAGGTTGGGGTTGACCATTTTCGTCGACCTGAGAAGGTTGATCCAGACTGATTTGAAAAATCTCCGTTTCGATAGAATGAGCGATGCCAGTTCCAGTTGCTGCAACGACCTTCTCCATAGCGACAATCGCGGCTAGGAGCTCATCCACTGTTGCATACTCAAAGAAAGCCATGTTCTCGATGATGAACTGCGAGAATTCCAGGTGGTGAGGAACCTCGTTCAATTCAATTTTGGCTGGATCAAAGTCAATCCGCGAACATAAGGTCTCGAAAAACTTCTTGCGGTTCTTGACTTTGCTGATCTTTAGAACTTCGATCATTTGATGCATCTTGGAAGTATATGGATCGAGAGTTGCACCATGCGTATTTTTGACGACGTCCCTCTGGTAGGCGTATGCAAGTTGTACAGCTCGCATATACTCTTTCTCTAGAATCGTCTCATGCTTTTCGTGAACTGCACGATGCTCTCGGAATGCAATTTCGGAAATTTTCGGGTTTTCAGATGTTTCCAAAGCAATCAAGGGTACACCGCATTCTTTTGGATGAACGAGACCCTGGCGTGCCACGCTGGCGATCACTTCTGTCGCTAACAGGCCTTGATCGTCTTGTCGCGAGAGGGCAATACGGACAATATGTGGAAGAAATCTCTGGGCGATACCAATCGCAACTCCGTCCCCTTGTCCGCCACCCATAACTCCCAATTTGGCAGTAGGATCGGCTGCAGCACCTGGCAACGCTTCCCGTCCAGCCTCGGATCGCTTTTCCTCGAGGGCAAGGAAGTCTTTGAAAGCACCCAATACAATTGTCTCGAGAATCGAGTTTTTCTCGTCAAAGACCGTGAGGAACGTGGTGAAAATGTTGGCTGAAGAGAAGTTCTTCGGCCAGGATTGACATACCATTCCGATAGCATCGAGAGCACCCTTTCGCACCTCAAGCGGCTGTGAAGGAGAGGCAAACGGCGCGAATATGTCGCACATCAGTTTCGAGACAGAATTATCCTTCCAGGTGGGGAAGTTCTTTCTAAACATCTCCGCGTAAGAGTCCAAGTCGCAATGCTTTCCACACATACCACTAATCTGGAGCAAACGGATGAGCTTTTTGATATGGTCCGCTTTCTTCGGATCTTTGTTCAAATCGAAGGCTCTAATACTTTGAATTCCCGTCAGACTTGATATAGTCAGCCGAGTCAGGTTTTGAAAATCCCCGAGGACTTCGCTGATAATCCATAAACAGGCTACCAAATCATCCAAAATTGATCGCCCCATTTTCCCGACATGTTGAATCAGGGCCTTTCTTATTTCGCCCAGGAATGCGTTGTGCGCTTTTGATAAATGAGGTAGAACGTGTCGAAAGATGACCACTACTGATCGGAAAACTATCATGTCATCTTGAAGGCCAACATTGGACACGTATGGCTGAAGGAGCTGTATCTGCTCGGGGGTGAATAGCTTAGCATTCGATTTGGCAAAAATCATAAGCACCTGCAGGGCACTACGGGCAGAGGCTGCCTCATTTCCATCCCCACCGGAGTTGTCGATGATAGTTTCAAACATGGTAGCCACTAACGCTTTGCAGACTTTGAAGTTCGCTGCAGCATACTTGGAGTCCTCCGAGAGCATATTTTTCAAGACCTTATCCAGCACACCAGCAACACCGCTGCCACGCTGTACTGTCTTGACCATGAGAGCAACATGATCGGCCATGCCTAATCTGAATTGAGCGGAGGTATCATCGACAGAAGTTGGCTGGTAGAATGGCGACATCCAGACTTCTTCAATTGTTTGGCGCGCCAATTCTTGCACGCCCTCATCCAGATCATTAACTCGGTGCAGAAGTGCATCTGCGATGGAACTCCTGATTTCGCGGTTCCAGTTCCGCAGATATATATCTTTAGATAATCTCATAGCACGCTTTCGTACACCAATACCGCTGTCATTCACTCGTTGCAGAATGCTCGGGATCATTTCTCCCTCAAGAGCCGGTCGCAAACTGATGCATTTTCCGACAAGGTTGAGAGCTGAATCTCGAACCTGTACCGAACCGTCATTGGAGCATCTCAATATCAATTGCATCACGACCGGCTCTCGATCAAGAATCGTTGGGTCAGTATCTAGGACCTGATTAACGCTCTTCAGACTCTTGCTGCGAACAGTCGCTTGCTCGCTAGTCATGGATCCCAGCAGAATGCCGAGGACTCGACTAAATGATTCGCAGAATTGGGACCTTAACAGGGTCAAGGAATAAGCTAGACGTGCGTGAGACGGGCTGACGGAGTCAAAGCTGTATTCCGTTGAAAGCCATCTCCTGTCGGCAATCATCATTCGAAGACGATAAGCTAGTCGGCCGTAATCCGCTTCTTGATTTCCGTCAATCACCTCAAAAGTAGAGCAAATTTTGGAGGCCCACTCAGCCATGAAGAACCCAATGGCACTTTGCAGCTGAGCATCTTGAGTTGAGCGTCCTTCGAGATACTCGAGCGATACTCGGAAAGGTCCACATTCCCACGATACTAAATCGGCGGGGGAACCGGTCTTCTCGAACAATGAAAAGGCCAGTCTGACGAGATACTGTGCTAAATCATCTCCTGTTTCTAAGGAGCTGGCAGCCTTCCGGACGTGTGAATTCAGTTCGGAGATGGCTGATCCCATGAGACCCAGCAAGTCAAGGGCCATGTTCTTTGCTGGGGCAGGCGTCTTATCTCCTTCCGCCAAGTGCACCATTTTGAAGAGAAAAAGACGCAATAGGAGTTCTGCTGCAGGCCAATCTGTTGAGTTCAAACAAGTAATAAAATCCTCCACAAAAAGGTCAAGCAGATTCCGATACGGAGTGTCCCCAGTTTTGGTTGACTTCATGGCTCGACCGACAATGAAGCCCACAACATAAGTAGCGTTGTGTTTGGCAGTGTCTAGAAGCGGAGAAACCTCTTCTTGCAGCTCCTGAATTGCTGTCACACTTTGTTGTTCGGCACGGCTCTCCGAGTGGATGGTATACCGTGAGTCGGATTTGAGTTTGGCAAGAGGTTTCGCATCATCGCCTTCATCATCACCATTCAGGGCGTCGAGCGCTTTGTTTCTTCGCTTTTCCTTAGCATCATCAGGTTTGCTGGCACTCGTTTGGATGAGACGCATAATCAATGCCGAAACCAACTGGATACTGCCTCCTTCCGCGAGCTTGAATTGGCGTGCACTTTGTTTAGCAACGGGCAATTTCTCCAAGGACGTTAGGATCTCATCAAAGATTCCTTGACGCTGCGCGGGGTTGCAGAGGAATATCTGTGCAAGAGCATCCATTGCCACAACACGCAAACTATCAAATTTTGCAATTCCAAGTATTGAGTCGCGCTCGGTAGGCGCATTCTCAACGAAGATCAAACGCGACGTAATAAATTCGAGAGTGTTGATGACAGTCTCCGAAAGTTCGATGTTAGCCACGAGGGCCGCCAAGAGCGACAGAACTCTCCGGCATTGCGTTATCAGATTATTGATGATTTTCTTCTGGCCAGACAGCAATTTGAACGTAGACGCTGAAGACCCAGAAGCACGCATCTCAACAACTGGAACTATGCAGTTTTCCACCACGTTCTTGAAAGCATTGAGGGCCGCTTGGATAACGTCCTCGGAGTACAGCTGCTTGTCCTCGCGGCCTCCAGACATTAGCCGCAAAGCTGTTCTCGCAGCCTTCAGACCTAGCTCTGCGGTATCAACTTGTTGGAGCCATGCATCAACTTCCGACTCGCCCATGCTGTCATCAACTTTGACATCCACGTTCTCTGCGTCCCTGAGTGCCCCCTCGGAAAGTTTCTGCAACCGAAGAAGTTCGTCCAGCGGCGCTTGTGAGAAACGTCCTGCGGAAATTATTTTCTGGAGCAAACTTTCAACCTTAGTTTGGGCCATAGTTGTTAGACTTATTCCATCTGTGGTTGTCGTGAAGAATTGATTTCCCATAAAATGATCGGGTTGTATCTGGTCTTCTGACTCGAAAATCTCCTGGAGAAATTCGCGTAGGTTCCTAGCCGCTGCATCTGCCTTCTCACGTTGATCGACGCTCATGGTCAAATCATCCTCATCACCATCTATTTCCGAGCGCTTTCGTTTCCTTGAGAGATGGAGCGGAGTATCGGGTGACTCTGGGACAACATCGTATTCCTCGGCTCTGAAAGTAGACGGGAGATCAGGGATCACAACTGTCAAAGCGGGATTCGATCCGGACCGCGGAGCTGCTGGAGAAAGATGCGGAGCCACCTTCTTCGGAGTCTCGGGTCTAGGTTGAAGATGTGTTTGCGGAGATGGAGCTTGGACGACTATTACAGAGCCTTTGACGTTACTTTGTTCCGGTTGTGGAGCTGGCTGCGAAGAATTGGAAGCGGTGGTGGTATGAGCTACGTGTCGAACTGATGGTGAGTTGTTTGCCTTTTTTGACGGCGTGTACTGTTCACGACGGAAGTTATCTGGGAGACTCGGAATAACGACTGCAATACTAGAGGTGGCCTTGGGGGGCAGGTGTTGGGGAGGGGTTGCGACTTGAGATTTCAATTGCTTCCTTGGCATCTCGACTGAGATGGTTGAGTTCTCGTCGGCCGCCTTTTGATTTGTGGTAGGACGTCCCTGGTGTGGGGTATGGTTCGATCTCGATTGTTTGGGCGATTTCATGTTATGTGAACCTCCCCGAGAGCTAGTGGGCTGTGGAGGAGGGGGTGTTGGAGATGGGCACACGAACTCAATAGCCGTCTCATCGAGAAGTCTTTGAGCAAATGGTGATAATGTTATGTTGGGTAGTGGCTTAGAGGCGGGGCCCGGGTTGAATTTGGCAGCAGTTTTGAATTTGCTAGAAGTATTTAGTGAATTGTAATACGAAGAGTATTTGGCTGCTCACTATTGAGAGATCCCTTCCGGCTTCAGAAGCTCCTTCAAATCATCCAATGTCCTCCGTAATCTTTGCGAAGTGTTCTGGGGCTCAGCAGCCTCGCGATTCAGGCTTTGGAGACCTTCTCTGCCATTCTCACGCTCGGTAGGGGTCGAGAATAAGGAGACCGATGAACGGAGGCCAACTTGTGGGAAAGGAACAATATCTGTCGTGAATAGTTAGCGAAGGCTTTCAAATATGAGAAGTGAATGTAAACGAACCCGAATTGAAGGGAACAACGGAGGTAAATGGGGTCAAAGGTAGCGCCTCATCCACAGTAAGAACCCTAGGAGTCAAGTGGCGAGCTCCATTCATGGCAGACGCGCCGTTTGAACCGTTTCGAGCCCCATTTGGTATGGGGTAGCCGTTCGTTGCCATTGTGAAGGTAAGAGATCCTGTCGGTCCTAGGATGTTGGGTATGAGGATGCGCGACTATGGTAACCATGAGAAGGAGATAGAGATTACGAGCATATTGCAGCGAAGGTGAATCGAACGCAGGATCCCCAGGTTTGGGACGTGTCGGAAGGTCCCACGAAGTATTGACGTTTGTCACGGCTGGATGCAGCTTCCCCAGCCTTGCGATTGCGTTTGCAGGCTTAGTAACAAGTTTGTCATCCATGCGAGGCTGCTTCTTCGCAAAAAGTCAAATAAAGTACAGAAAAACCATACACAGTCCCAACAAGCAAGATGTCTGCAATAGGGTCTCTCGTCTTCTGCACAGACTGCGGTAATCTGTTGGATAGCTCCAGTGGCAACCAGAATACTGTTCTAGTTTGCGGTTGCTGTGGCGCAGAAAACAAAGGTACGTTTGCAATGGCCTATGCAGCGTTCAAGACCTCCTTCCAACCCGCCTCCAGATACAGCATCGAAAACTATCACAACCACCACGAAAGCATCTTCATTCCCTTCCGTTCTACGACAAAAGCGATCGGCTATTCAGCAGGTGGAACGAAGTGATATGGAGAATTCAGCAACGATTGCGGTGACCTGCGAGAAGTGTGGCAGAGCAGAAGTCAAATACACCTCAGTACAATTAAGAAGTGCAGATGAAGGCAGCACCATTTTCTACACTTGCGATTGTGGTCACAAGTAAGTCAAATCATAACATTGGGCAAAGCCTCGTGCTAATGTTTCCCAGGTGGAATACAAACAATTGAACCTTCGAACTTTATCCTGCCGCAAACAACCCATATTCGAGTGCAGCAAGCATCACAAGATTGGTAGCTCGGGAAATTCATAATTTGATAAATATACATAGATATTGAGGTGGAGTTCGATCAGATTGCTATTCAAGGCCCAAGCACTTTGGTACCTCACAGTCTATGAACTCCGATCCGAATGTCTACGCAGTACCAGCCTCCGGAATCAAAGCATACTCGACCTCTCCTCCCTTCTCGAACTCCGCCATATCTAATGCGACAATAACACTATCCCGTACTACCTCGTCCTTGTCCGCCAAAAAACGCTTCAGAATATCCTCCACGCCCTCTTCCTCGCCCAGACTACCCAGAGCTTCAGCAGCCTCATGTCTGACCATACTGGCCTCTTCCAAATTTCCAAGAGCCGCCGCGAGAGCAGGAATAGATGCTGGGTGTGATAATTGTCCGAAAACAAAGGCAATTTCGTGTCTGAAGAGGGCAGAAGGGTCTGTGAATCCTTTCGCAAGGGCATGTACAGCAGGAACGGCCGTTGGAAGGTCTGGTGGCGAAGCAAGGTCCCTTAAACTGAACATAGCTCTGTATCTCAAGAATAAAGGAAGCTCCGTGCCAAGTAACTTTTTCTCCAATGTCTCAACAGTTTCTGCCTCCTCCGAAAATGCCGCTGGGGGTGCGGGGTCGATCGAAGCAAAATCACTACCAAGGTTATTAGCATTCCCCCTCCATCCTTAAATTTGTCAAGACATACCTCTGCCGTAACTTCTCAGCCTTCCCCTTCTCAGAATTCTCCCACTCAATCCTCTCCACAGCAATCTCGCACGTTTCCCTAACCTCCTTAACCTCTCCCTCCAAATCCCTCAGGCTCTTCAATAACTCCAAACTGCCCACATCCCCAATAGCGCCCAGTGCCTCTGCACTTTCATGTCTAACCATCGCATCCTCATTTTTATTCTCCAACACAGCTCTCAGGAATGGCACAGCAGCCAGATCCTTCGTTTGCCCTAGACAATAGGCTAACTCGTGTTTCAAAAGTGCGGAAGGTGATGTGAAGGCTGCGGCTATGGCTTGGATTGCGGGGAGAGAGGACTGGCAGGCTAGGTGTTTGAGGGAGAAGAGGGCGCGGAATCGACGCGCGAGGGGCTCGGATTCGCTGGTTAGAGTTTTGCGAAGGGTGAGGATTGTTGAGTCCTCGGCGGGAGGAGGAGATGTTGCTGAGGGTGCCATATTGTTCTTGTTCGTTTCGTAAAATTGTAGTCGTGTGGTTTCGCAAAAGAAAAAGTGCGGGCAGACCGATATCGAAAGTTTTATCAATTTAGCGGGGTGAAGTGAACTAAAGCGGCATCGTTTATTCTTAGGGCGGCGAGTCCAACCCTCTTGTCTGCGCTTGCGGAGTATTTTGTGACTGCTCTTGCTGTTTCTTCTCTTTCGGAAACTGCTTCTGAAGAAATCAGATATACATTAAGATTATCTATCACCCTGCAGTGCTTTCCAGGTAGTTGGAATTCTCGCTTAAATGCAGGCCCGCACGCGTCTGTTTCTTCTCTCTTTTTTCTTCCTTCACCTACACTCACTCTCATACTCTCACTCTCCTTTCTTGCGTCCCAAGCTCAGTCCCTCTCCTATACTCACTTCCTGCGTCCTTTATTCTCTACGCAGAGCTAATTGTCTCTCTTTTGCAGATTTGAACTTACCTATCCTCTGTCAGACCAATTCGAATCATATTGTAGCAAGAGAGCTAGGCCACAAACTGGGAAAGTGGGAATAGAGGCATTTTTTGCCAAATTTGGAAATATCACGTGTATGGTGAGTGAAGGATCTGGGTGCGTAGAAGGAGTTTGGAAATTGGGGCATCCTAGACTACCCGAACCACATCATGATGATTTTATAGTAAGAAATGTCTATCAAAATATCATCAATTGTCTTCAGTTAACCCATCAAAAGTATCATCAATCTTGCATTAAAGTGATATCAAAGCCCTCATCAATTTCTACATTATTATGTAAGGTTGCTACCGTAGGGCTAAGAACGTCGAATATCAAAAGATCTTTCCCTGGGCCGTTTTCTCTTCGATCCACAGCCATATTTTTCTGACAAGTTCCTTATCTACGCCTTGGAAATACTTCAAAGCTTCCGAAACTTTTGCTCCGTTCTCAACACTAAATGCAACTCTCTTCACTTTTCCTCCTTCAAGGGTTTGCAACGCTTCCTCCCACAGCCACAAAAGTCTCTTTGCGGGATGATCTTTCGTAGCTTCCAATTTTTTCAACCACACCGAGGGCTCAACAGCCTCAAACTTCTCTGCTTCAAATTCTTGGGCCCACCTCAAGAGATCATTCCAGCTGCTCTTTCCACGACTATTGAGGACATGGTATACCAGATCTCTTGGCTCAGTATCTGCAAGAGAGATATCAACTACGGCCTTGGCTGCTATATCAAAGGGCAGCCAATCCAATTCCTGCTCTATTTTTGGGAGACACTTCAGCTCTCGAACAGTGCTGAGCATCAGTGGCCACGCCTCGCTCATATTCCAAATACCATTTTTGGTATCTCCTGTCAACTGCCCCACCCTGACAATCTTGATTCTTCCTTCCATGCCCGCGATTTTCGAAACGGAAGCACAGATCGCTTCGGCAACCCATTTGCTCTTCGAGTATCCAAGCGAGTCTGCATCTTCAGGTGAAGCTGATACTTTCTCTTGGATAGGGGAGGCCGAACGGATTACGCTGGCAGTACTCGAGCAGAAAGTGAAGATTGGGAATCGTTCGCATGAGATTGCAAGATTGAGGAGATGATGAAGGCCAGCTATGTGCTCTCGAACGAAAGAGTGGAGGGGAAGGAAAAAGTTGACAGCCCATGCGGCCTCAGTCCTCTGTCAGAATGGATTTTCAGCAGTGATATTTGAAAATACTTACATGAATGAAAGACGTGACCTGATTTCTGATTTGCCCAAGTACGTCTTTCGATAACCCAAGATCTGCTTTGCCTAAGTTGAACGGCATACTTTTGATTTTGCGGTGCTCCGCATCGCTCATCGATACACCCCTTGCGGTAAGGCTAGCTTCTACTCTCGCTCTAGCTTCTTGTTCGTCTTTGGCTCGGACTGGACATATGATCTCGGAGACAGAGGGGTCCTTCCTGAGAACATCTATAATGTTAGCTCCAAGCGCACCTGTAGCGCCCGTGAGAAACTTGAACACGATTAGCTTTTGTAACGGAAAAACAGCTTTTTGCACTCACCACTACTTTAGAGTGAGAGAAACTTTGTCCATTTGACTTCCGTGGGGGGTCAAATGTTGAATACTTCTCCAGGAGTTCAAGCATTTCCTGAGTTCCGATGCTTTTAGCCATTACTTGCCCTTTTTGGGCTTTTATAATGAAGTTGGAAAGTCTGTACGTTAGCAACCGTTAGGAAAGTGGAAATGATGTGTTTACTCTTGGATGTTTCCTCGGTCGTATACTACATTCCTTGGCAGCTCGAATCTTGTTGCCTAGGTAATCAGCCCCACCTGATCAGCTCACCCGTTCTTTTTAATATCATACCCCCGGACTTACTATTTGAATATCAGATCTTATTTGGGTAGATTTTATTGAATCAACACCGTGCTGATAGAAATCTTCCTGGTCTGATAAATTGGAACCAAGTACACGATGAACAATACTTCTAACCACGGAGATGATTTCACTGTCCTCCATAGAGGCTTCGGAAGAAGGTAAGTGCTGCGAAACCAGGTACAACTGCTCGATTTCCTTTGCAAATATTTGCTCAGTTGGACCTCGCAGGACAGTTCCCTTGCTAGACTTCTCAGGAGGGGCTTCATCAGCTGCAACCAAGACGATCATATTCCTTCCAATTCTTGAATGAGCTTCAGAATGTTCATTAGCTCTTGAAATTGCCTCCCATATGTCATTGAACGTTGCCACTGTGTCGCTAGATGAGAAGATGAGAGCCCCAGGATATTGCCTCTCGTTTCCAAAGATGACTACATCCTTGATAAACTTTGAGCCTGAGCATATTGCGTCTTCTAACGGGGCCGGATCAAACTTCTTTCCAGTAAGCAGAGTTATTTGGCTGTCATTTCTACTATGATACCTCAATGCGTTTTTTATTCTTGGATGAGGCTCGAAGAGATCGCTCGTGGCGTAACTACCGTCCGGACGGTTCGTCTTCGCCATGTGGGGCCACCCTGACTTCACTATCAATTCTCTCAGTTCTTGTCCTGAGTCCATTTTCTCGAGACGCAAATTTGTGCATGAGGATGAAAGGCGGAGATATTGCCATTCCTTGTCCTTGGAATAGTCTCTGTGCGAGGATAGGAGGAAGCCGCATTCAGCGCTGCCGAACCTGGAAACTAGGTTCACACCTTCGGCGACGAGATCATCGCCGATTTTTGGTGAAAGTGCTGCCCCGCCTACTCCTACCAGATCCATCGCTTGCAAAAGGGACAGCCCTGAGGTTTCCTCAGCGAGCATCTGCAAAACATATGGAACGCTTGAGAAATATTTGACTGAAGGTGTTTTGATATCACTTTCGGCTCGTGACGCCGCCGAGAGACAAGAGATAATATTTTTCGGTGTGATAGGTTGATCGCCTCCGGGGAAAAGCCATATCAAAGCTTTGCTGGTCCATGCTCTGAAGCAATCTGCTATGCCTCCGTGATATAGCGGGGTCGTTGTGAACGTTGCTTTTTCTCGGCCATCCAATCTTGGGAGAACTCCCATTCCAGCTCGATGAGTTTGAGGAATCGGCTTCGGAACACCTGTTGATGTTCCTGAGCTGTGATGAATGTATGCAATACCTTTCTCAGCTACTTCATGAAGTGATTTAAAGTCAACGTCCACCGAGTTGGTGGTTTGAATTAGCGTTATAATGCTTTCGCTTCGGCTTTGCCAGGGAAAAAGTTGGGCAGAAATAATTGCTTTCTCCTGTGATATGGCACAAGTAGCAAGTTGATGATAGGAACTATCGTGATAAATGATAGATGCGCTACATGACTTGCATAGGGACGCAATTGCTGCAGGCTGACATTGGGGCCTGCTTGGACGTCAGACATACCGACGTGTTATCAACACTGTAGTATTACTTATAACTTACGCGATCAGTAGAACGGAATATCCAAGTTCCATCAGTCCTAGCCATGCGAAAAGGAAGTCAACGGAGCTTGGACACAGAAGTGCTACACAGGTCGAATTTTCCCCGCCCCCTTTTGGCATAAGCGAGAACTCCTTCGCAGCCAGCACGGCTCCTTTATAAACACTCTCAAAAGCTGGGAAATGTCAGTACATATTTCTTATAAAAAAAGATTTGAAGACTTACAGAATACATCGTAGTTCCATTGTCCTGCGCTTGGGCGCGGAAATCCTACTGCTGGGTATTCTGGATACAAACGAGCCTGGGACTTGAGGAAATCACTAATTGTCTTCGATTGCGATATTGTTTGATCTTTATGACTAGATGCTTCTCCCAATGTACAAGTAAAATAAGTGATTGGAGGGTTAGACATGGTTAAAACTATGCTCATTCCGCAAAGAATATCTCGCACGAGAGGGGGAGTAATTGTTCACGTTCGGCATTCCCTAAAGCCTGTAAGGATAGTGTTTGGTAATTCTCAGGGATTTCTTAGTAGTCTACCTAGGTGGGCGTATTATTTTAGCTTATTTTGAAATCGAACTGGCGGGAGGGTTTAAAGTTGTCAAGTCTAGGCGTGAAATAGTAAACGTCATGACTGCCTTTGAATAAATTGACCCCACCAAGGTCGAGGCCCTTCCAAAAGTTAAAATTCTGGAATCTCAAGTACAATGATACGAATACGAATACAAATACAGGTGAGATCATGCCAGGAGATACCATTTCTGAGGAACTTTGCGGATGTGAAGAGCTTCGTACGCAGAAGCTTAACCCGGCGCGTCAAGGCTGAACGCGAAGTTGCTGGATTTGATGAAATCTGCACATCCTCTCGCGTCTTGTTTTTTAATTTTATTTTATTTATTTGAACAATCGCATGAAGATGGAATTCGATTCCACAAACGGCATTCTGTCCTCTGATGAGTCTACATATCCAGAACTTGCGTGGGTGACGCTTGTCACCAAGGCTTCTTACCTGCCCGGCTCAGTTCTACTCGCGTACAGCCTCCAAAAACACAAATCAAGATACCCATTAATAGTCCTCACCACTCCATCTTTCCCCGACGAATTAGTACCATCGCTCGAAGAAGAATGTAGCCTCAGCAACTCCGTCCACCTACGGATCGCAGCTCTGACTCCTCCACCCCGCAATCTTCCTCCCTCGCTCATCGCAGCAAGGTTTGCAGATACATGGACCAAGTTGAGAGTCTTCGAACTTCATAAATATGGGTGTGAGAAATTGGTGTTTCTAGATGCCGATATGCTAGTGCGGCGGAATATGGACGAACTGTTTGATATTCCCTTGCCCCACGATTGGATAGCCGCCAATCATGCCTGCGTCTGCAATCTTGACAATGATAGCTGGGCTCCAGATTCTTGGAAGAGGGAGAATTGCGCATATACCGGCCTTATTCCTGGAAGCAAATCGACGCCTGTGCCAGTTGGAAATGATGAGAAAGAAACTCATACCTTACTGAACAGCGGCCTCTTTATCTTCACACCTTTTGAGGAGCAATGGGAAGCGATACTGCGGTACTTAGAAACAAGTGATAGAGTGAAGGGGTACCTATTTCCAGATCAGGACTTTCTCGCGGACTTTTTTAGGGGACGATGGAAAAGTTTGGGATGGGAATATAACGCACTGAAGACGATGCGATATTGGCACACGAATATGTGGGAGGATGCGGAAGTACGAAATCTGCATTATATTGTCGACAAACCATGGAGCAAGATAGTGGGGAACGACGGCGTAGCGGGGCATCTTGGAAAGGATGGGGTCACCCATAAGTGGTGGTGGAATGAGTTTGAAAGTTGGGAGAAAGATAGGGAACGTGTGGGCAGAAAGAGCATTCTGGGGATGGTGAGAAATGAAGTCGCGGCACCTCTAGAATCATAAATACTACAGGTTCCAAATATGCAAGACAGAAAGTCCCATTGAGCGAGAAGATGTATACCTTTGTATTTGTGAATAGACACAATTCAACATCCTCAAAATTGTCTCCATCCTTCCCCACCAACCACCATATCGTTGCCTTGCGCAGATGACTTCTCATCTTGAACCCATATATCACTTGCATTTTCCACCTTCTCCGTCCCAAAACTAGTTTCACAGAATTGCATAACGGCAATGATCTCTCTTTTACTTTCTTCTTCCAGAATTTTCTTCTCTGTTCCATCCGAATCTGCCGACTTTGATTTCTTCAGAATCTCAATGCGCCGGACGAAATCCAGCGCCTGATCCAAACCGCCTTTCCCCCACGCAAGACGAAACACTTCAGAATCTTGTACATCGCGGTACCATGCTCGTGCATTATCGTAGTCACCTTCAATGCGGTGCAAAATTCCATGCAACATCATCGACTCGTACCTCGGCTTTGCTTGCATTTTTCGGACCAAAAAATGAGCTGAAGGTAGGTCATTATTGAGAATATGGAGAGCTGCTTCGAGAGATGGATGGAGCAGCAATGCAGAAATAGCACGTGAGACAGTCTTGGATGGACTTGAAGGAGCCGGTGGCAGGAGAGGACCTGGTCCCGAGAGCAGCTGCCTTTTCAGTGTCTCATATGAGGCAGGTGATTCTAGGTCCGACATCTTGCTGGGTTGCCCTCTAAATGAGCTTTAAAGATAATGGAGAATTGGTGAAAGAATCGAAGTCAAGAGGAAGACGATTTCAACATTGACCAAGTATCACAAGGTTCGTAGACGTCATGACTTCTGAAAGACATAAGCGGCAGCTTCAAATTGGTCTACTGTCTTCCATAAGGGCGATAAATTCGAAGTTAAGAAGAAGTCAGGACAATGAATAAAAGAGAAATACCGCCATCAAACTCAATGCTTTCGGACGACGTGCTCCCCTCCTTCCTGCAAGGAAAAAAGGCCGTGCTGACAGCTTGGCAGGTGGATCGCTACTGTACCCACACACACCTGGGCACTTCCCCCCACGTCCACCCAACCCCCAAAATTGGTCCAATTGCAAAACTATATCATTTGAAGGATTTCGCCACTAACTTTCGATCAGATTTCATACATCAATTCTTACATTAGCTCAAAAGCCCCCATTATTATATACTAGGGTTATATAATAATGTAGTGGGAGTACATCATGATGGGGACTCTGCCACCGTAGTTAAGAAGAATCTAGGAGTATTTAAATCTATGACTTTATGTCTCGCAATATCAACATTGGAATATCTTGCCCGTGCTAACGTTACATCTACTCCACCACTTTCTCTTGACGATAGCCAAGAGAAACATGCTCGGCCAATAGACACAGTACAACCACCAAGCTGGCCATGGATCCTGGATATCATAGGTGGGGTCACTCCAGTAAAGGAGATGCTCCCAAAGTTTCCCCCAATGTTCAAAAACATCCGACAGAGTATTTTTTCCAACTACAAACCAGAAGCATGGCAGGAAAAGGCGGGTTGTTATATCATGCCCAATCCAGTAATGCTTTACATCGGAAGAGGGTATGAAGACATCCTTTTTGAAACCAGGGGTTATAGCGCTGAGATATGCGTCAACCATCCTTTCCGTTTCGTTGCCAAAATTGACAACTGCTGTGTGAGCTCTTGGGTTGCACTCAATCGGGAAAATCCTTTTCTCCATGGTTCTCGATGAATCAGTCTCGTCGAACAGAAAGTCAATCGAAAAGTGCCCGGTATTGTCTTGCCGCATCCTCTGCACATAAGCCTCGGTGTAGGTCAACATAGCCTTGAAAATCGGGTCTTCTTGTGGTAAAGGGTCATAATGCATGAGAAGTTCGGCTGATTGACAGGCTGTGAATGCTGCAACTCGTCCACGAATTATGATTGCATGAGTGCAGTATTCCGGCCCTCTTACAAACTGCTGCAATACAAATGGTCGCGACACGCTAGGCCGAAAGCTCAATAGATGCTTACGAGTTGAGCTATCTGAGGAAAGAGGAAGAAGCGTCATGTCGGCACGGACCGAGTCGTCAACTCCCACACTCTTCAGAATAAACTTTTTGTCTTTAAATGCGGAATTCAAGACTTCCATTCCGTCGTCGACTGAAGTAATCAGCAAAGTTTCCGGAATGTTCAAGCCCAGGCTCTCCGTCTTCTCAATGAACGAATGCTTTTCATGAAGCGTCTGTGTCACACTGGGTCCAAATTGCACCGCTTTGCAACTGGTATATCTCTCCACTGCTTCTGCCGCCTCACCATCCTGGACAGCTGACATAACACCAGAACAACTGATCCATAAGCCCACTTCCTCGCGTTTGATTATTTCAATCAAAGTCTTTTCGTAGCTCTTTCTCCCTGAGATTGGAGGCGGTAACCTGTAGAACTTTTTCAAGGCGGATGAAAAACGGCCGCAGACAGGAATGAAGTGAGGCTCGAAATCAGCACCGATGACTGTGTGCCCGGATTTGTGAAAAGAGCGTGCGATGAAAAGTCCCTTGGTCATACCCACCCCAGTAACGAGGACTGTTTTTGGGGCGGGGCATGATCCCGGTCGTAGTTGACCCTTTCCATGAGGTGTAGGTAACCCTCTGAATGAGCGGTAGGAATATATAGCGATACTGATTACCAGTATAATTGTGGACAGTGGAACAAAGAGTAAGGCAAGTATAAAGAGTGACAAGCTCTGGAATATATGTAAATAGGCCGGCGAAGTCGCTGTAAGTGGCATTTTTGGGCTTGTTCAAACCTCTTCAAAACGATAGTGATGAATTTCAAGGTGATTGGCGATACTTTTCCTGACGAGAACTTTACATGTGATTGCTTGTAGCGGCAATTCTCCATATTAGCTGCATGACGAAAACTTTCTCATACCCTGATACATCCGCATATAGTAGTCATTGAAACCCCTGGTGGAGAAGGTTCAGGGGGCCGCTAATAAGATGCACTAAATTCGAGCTGGTAATTTCCGGCTCTAGGCTGGAAGTTCCAAGTAAATACCCCACTTGGCTAAGACACCTACTAAAATTCTAGACCCATCCAATAAGGTAAACTTATCTATCCAACTTGTGCTCCAAACAGGAACTTGGTCAAAATAATTAAGTCATCGCATTAACGGCCTCACAAACATGCCATTGGGTTCCGAACACTTTAATTAACACCCCATTCAGAGTTCCTCATCAATATCTAGCATCAATCAAAGATCTCTTTCAGGGATAAGAAGCTGCAAACAACACATTCGGACAATAAGGATTATCATGGCTGTCTTTGACGAAGTCAAAGCTTATCAACCTCAGGAACAAAAATTCGTCAGTTCTCCCCAAATACACACCCGCTGAAAGAAATACTGAAATGCCGCAGTTCGACGATGGACGAGAAGAAGCCCTTGTCGAGTTTATCACAAGTAGAAATAATTTACGGGGCTCGCCTCGACAAATTCTCGCAGCCATCGATGAGTTCGCCCGGACTCAGAAGTATCTGATGAACGTTGGAGAAGACAAAGGGGAAATTGTCTCTGCTGTAATTCGACAGAGGCACCCAAAAATCATGTTTGAGCTAGGAGGTTATTGCGGATATTCAACGATTCTCTTTGCCTGTGAGGCGAGAGAGGCCGGCGGCACGAAATACTTCTCACTGGAGAGAAGTCCCAAATTTGCAGCCAACATTACGAAATTGGTTGAATTCGCTGGACTAGGGGATTTTGTGGAGGTGATCGTTGGCCCAAGCAACGAGAGCATACAAAATCTATACGATCATAGTGTGGTCAAAAATATCGATATGATGTTTCTAGATCACTATAAACCAGCGTATACAACGGATTTGAAACTTTGCGAAAGCTTAGGATTGATAAGCAAGGGCACAGTTCTGGCTGCGGACAATGTTGTCTCGCCTGGAAACCCTCCGTACCTGAAATATGTTAGAAGCAGTGTGCACGAGAAGAGAATGGCATTAACTCAGGAGATGGCAAAAGATACAGAAAGCTTTTCTGCGCGCTCTGCTGCTCAATATGGTTCAGTTGAGGAATTAAGTACGGAGGCGAAAGGCAATCCAAATCTTGTTTACGAGAGCAAATTAGTCAACAGTTTCGAGCCCTCGGGAGTACCTGTAAGTTACACTAAGAGCTTTTCACACAATATGAGGAAATTCTGACAAGTGATATGAACAGGACGGGGTCGAAATTACGTGGTGTTTGGGAAATTCAGAGCCTTAATACAGCCGTTCTTTAGCAAACAGCATTCTCTTCCTCCATCTTATACATAATAATTCTTGAATGCATACATGTGCGCTAAAAGCAGGAGAAGTCCGGGAAAATGAGAGAAGCCCATTTCCCAAATTGAAGAGATTCGGGCTAAAGATACATTCATCAAATGCCGTCCAAAAATATCCCAATTGTCTTGCATACCAAATTCGTATTCGTGTTTCTTCCTAAGACATCATGAACTAGAACGCTGAACTAGGGAGCGGGTACAAGGCACCCAAGGCCAGGCCGAGCACTCCAGGCTCGTAACCTGCACGTCAGGGCATCATTTAGTGTATTTATCACCATAGCCTTAGTGCATATTCGCCGAGATCTGGCCCTGCTACATCTGAGCCCCTAGCCAATATAGTGCCTGTCGCAGCGGGGGCTACCTCCGTAGAATGCACTAATAGAATGGGAATTTTGCCAACCCCTCAATCCCACAATACAGGAATATCAAGATTCATAAAACCAATAAAAGATCAGTTCCTGGCACCGAGCAGCAGCTAAGTATCCCCAGTGGATACACCCCACCTCCACCCCTCACTGTTGCGTACCTTGACTTCAATCATGATTCATTAAACTCGAAAGCTCTAGACTATTGCTATTGACAAATTTCAGTCTCCCGCCACGGCATTGAAGGGTTTCCAACCAAGTGGGGGAAAAGTATCAACAAGGATAGTGTAGCCCCGAGGTCCAGCTTCAATGAAAGCCACCGAATTTTCCAACTCAAAAACACACAAATCTTCCCTTTCATAGGTACTTGAACAAGTCTCACAAAGGATCAATAGTCTTCTGCCATATCTTACCAATCTACTCATTTATCTTTCAGAATGTCAGACCTCAAGGCCACCGTCCAGGAAACCAAGGCTTCTTCAGGACACGTGGGCTTTCACGTTGAGGGCTACGAGAAGATTGAATATGACTTCACATTCATTGATGGCGTTTTCGACCTGGAAAATACCAATCTTGCTGACTGCTACAAGAAGTGGAAGAGATGTTTGGCTGTGACTGATCTCAATATCCACAATCTTTATGGTCCTCGCATGAAAGCATATTTTGAGCACCATGGTATTGAACTCAAGGTTCATACCACCAAGATTGGCGAGAAGGCGAAGACAATGCCAACCCTTTTGAGCATTGTAGACTCTATGAACGAATTTGGCATTTACCGAAAGGTTTGAACTCGAATTCCAAACGATAAAAATATATTTTTGCTTACTTTTTGCTTAGGAACCCGTCTTGGTCGTTGGTGGTGGACTTGTCACTGACGTCGCGGGGTAACAGCGACCCCGCCGTCCACCTTTTCTCATCCGCTAATAAAAGTCTCCACAGATTTGCTTGCGCAGCATACAGACGAAATACGAATTTCATAAGAATTCCCACTACGGTCATTGGACTTATTGATGCTTCGGTTTCGATCAAGGTCGCTGTCAACTATGGGGAGACGAAGAATCGATTGGGTGCCTATCATGCACCCATGCACACCTTCCTCGATTTCACATTCCTGCGAACTCTTCCCAAAGCTCAGATCCGAAATGGCTTCGCAGAGTTGATCAAAATTTCCTCATGTGCCCACTTGGGTACCTTCAATCTCCTGGACAAATACTGCGAACAACTTATCGAGAAGTCATTTGGACGTGGGGACGGTTCATCTAAGGAATTGGTCGATGCCGCGGACAAGATCAACAGAGAAGGGATCCACGAGATGCTGAAGCTCGAGACTCCCAATTTGCATGAGATTGGACTCGATCGGGTTATTGCATACGGACACACTTGGTCACCAATTCACGAATTGGTACCGGAGACCCCGCTTCGTCACGGTCACGCTATTTCAATTGACATGGCCTATTCTGCCACGCTGGCTAACAACCGAAAGCTCATTTCCGACGAGGAGCACCGTCGCATCCTCAATCTCTTCTCTCGTGCTGGTCTATCCATGGATCACCACCAATTCGATGAAGTCATTCTTGCAAAGGCCACAGCAGCTATCCTGAAGACCAGAGATGGCCTTCTTCGTGCCGCCGTGCCAAGTCCTATTGGCTCGTGCATATTCCTCAATGACGTTTCAGAAGAAGAGATGAACGCAGCTCTGCGAAGGCACAAAGAAATCATGAAGGAGTACCCACGGAACGGAGAGGGTCTTGATGCGTATGTCGACTCTTCTGATACGGGCTACACCGAGAACGGCAAGACGGAGGAGGAGAATTTGGTCGAAAAGGCCGCTGGAAAGGCAGGAAATGTAGATGGCGTTCAAAAGAATGGCATCAAAGGCAATGCGCTGAACACCAATGGTGTGAACGGGAGCCACAAGAAGGTAGACAGCGGCGTGTCAGGACTTCTTCAGAAAGTTCAATCATAAAAGCTGGGGTGAAAAGTTGGAGCTGGTCAAAAGAAATTAAAATTACAGTGCTGCATTAAAAGTCAGATATAACAATCAGATAGACAAAAATATCGCATAGAGACAATTATCTTTTGGTCTTCGGTCATATAAATATTCTACCTGAGTGACAGCTGGACTAGGCGGAAAGTGTCCGTGAACTTCGCCCCTGAATCTTCGCGCCGGCTCGCTTGAGCCCCTATTCACATGCCCAGTTTCCGATGAAAATGTCCCAAACTTTGTGAGCCTCCAAGGGGACACCCTCCAATAGCATTTAATCTTTGGGGAAAGCACGTAGAGAATAAATTCGTGACTCAAAAATACATTGCATCAGAACTCACGACGAAGTACTCCGGACACGTGTGCGGACTTCAAGACTGGAGATTTTGTGAAAGCTGTACCGTTCGTTGAGGATCCGCATAGCTCTACAGATGATGTCAATATTTCACACCCAATGCCTAATTGTATCTCTTACAGCCAAAGTCCCAGAACTAAAACCACACAGCTTTTGCCCAACCCTCTGTCAAACACTAATCCAGGCTCAACAGGTTGGAAAGTTCTGGCTCTCTATTCATACAAAGCTAATGCCTTCTTGTCTCCCCCATCAGCACAGACGGTTGAAGGCGCTTCCATTGACATAACTTGCGTTTGAGTCCACCACTTCAACGAGAGCACTGCTGGGGACGAGCGCATTATACTGGATACATGCCATACCCTTGGCGGCGGTATCTGTATCACCGTACACATTAGCCACTGATTTTATACACCCTCCCGAAATAAATCCTCGAACTCACCGTAACCTAAAAACCACCCATTGCACCCAGCATGGCATTGAAGTTGGCATTTGAACTCGTGGTACCCATCAGTGTTGGTGCCCCGCTTGAAGTCGAATTGGCTCTGTTTAATTCTATTCAGCAATCTCTCGAGATCAAACAGTAGATACGGGGGTGCTTCGTACTTGTTGAGAAATAACATGGTCCTTGGCCCATGCTGGGTCTACGACAAAAGAGGCGCCGCCAACGGCTTCTACGGCGGGGGTCGGAGTGGCAGGAACGGAGGCGTAGCTAATTGTCCCTGCGAGTGCAAATCGAGGTCAGCGAAATGAATCTAGAAAAGTGTGGGGGTATGAAGCAACTTACAGCCGCCTGTTGGCACGACGTAGGGCGAGCCAGTTGTGCAAGTCGGGACTTGCGTAGAGGCTGAGAATTGGGTGCCTTGTGGGAGAGCCAGAGTGACGGAAAGAAATGGAAGCAGGGCTGTAAACGAATGCATATTGCTTCCTGGTGTAAACGGAGTACTATTTGCTTGATTATCTTACAAGTTCTGTGGCAATGGATGGTAGAAATAAAGTATCCGAGAGCTCTGGGAAACCGCGAGGTAGGCTTAGTACCACCTCTGTAATCAAATCAATATGAGCTGAGAAAGAATTTGATCAGTGAGTTCAGAGCAATACCAGAAATCCTATTTCTGTTTCAAACCGGCGAGTACGAAGATATATACCCAAAGAACGAACAGGCTCATGTTGGTGGCACCAACTTTGTGCCGCCAAACAAGGATTCTATATCATAGACTAAGCTCATCAAAAACCGAGCCACGCAGAGCAAACCAAGCAATGCGAAATGCTATGCAGGATTCCAATCCTGTTTATGCAAATTGAACGAGCACTAGCGCCAACGTCCTCAATTTCGGCTGCTTGCATGCATTTGTTTTCAGCCCTGTCGGCGGAAGTGGAGATGCGGATGGAACGGCAGGAACAATATCCATGCTTCTTGCCTATATCTGTCGGACGGAGCCACGACTTGGCAATTGCGATACCGACACCGATGCCGCGAATCTAGATTTTGAGATAGCAGCTATCAAACTCCGAATGACATCGGGATAAAGTACGACCCAGTGAAGAAATTCGGTGTGGTGTCGATGCCCCCGGGACCTGCAACTCTGAAGTCCTGGTCTTGTGCCGTCTCACTGCCTCGAAACCCAGTAGACAACACATACATATTTGCACATAAATAGCTCTTCGTAACGAATGAAATTTTATGTAAGTCACTCACAACAGGTGGGATATTGTCCTCTATGTCCTCTCTACTATTCAACTAGTACATCTTTCATAGCAAGTTCGATGTCTCATCCACAGTGGGTCATTCTTCTCTCCGGCGATCGAATCTGAATCACTATTTGGGGATTCGAACCCTGAATCTCTCACTCAAAATGAGAGATTTATAATGTCGATAAAAGAGCTCCCCGAAGAAACCGCTAAGGTACGGAATTGTTCGTCGGAAGAGTCCTCCAGCATACGTACCTTGGCAAACAGCAAAGCTATATCGGAACTACGACTCTAAGAGCAAACGTAGCTCCCCTCAGTATAATAGCTCTTCGTATCTAAATCGTATCCATTCGACCATGCTCTTCGCTGTTGATTCGGCGCGGAATACAGCGACCATGCACTAAAGATTAGCGACGTATCGCTAAATTTCCAGGGTGTAAGTCGCTAATTTCCAGAATGTTTGCCCTGAAACTTGCGCCGTAGTTGGCGAATTTTTGCGTATTGGTAAATGACGAGGAACTGCGGGGAGACGAGAAAGAAAAAGAGACAGCTTCAAACAATCAATCTAAATCTGATATCAAATAGAAATATTGAGCGTTGGACAGGATAGTCTGGCCGTATTTCCTAAAGCCTGCCAATTATTACCCAACCAAGTGGTATATCCATTAATCCATTCTTCAGTGCACACAAATTAAGGCAACGGACCCTCACCACAACAATGCCTCGGTCATCAAGTCTTGATTTCGTGCGGCGGAGTAGCATGGTTCTTCTCAGGCATAGCATGAGGATCATGTCCCACAGTAACACCACCCATACTCAACTCGCCCGGACCTGTCTCAGTCCTCTTGATGTAATGGCCCGCCAGCAAGTGCTCATGAGCCTCGCAAGGACCCAAAACATACGCCGCCTCGCCGTGGATCATGTCATCGCCGGCAAGGAGCTCTTCCTCGGACATTCGAAGTGGGATTCGGCAGACATACTTGATGAACATCATGATGAGAGATGTCCAAACAATATTCCAGCCAATGATAAATAGCGCACCGACAATTCTAGTGGTCTCCGTCAGGCTTTGTAGACAAAATTAGGATATGAATACGTACTGTAGCCAAACTTGTTTCCCATTGCCGTCTATCGCGCCTCCCGGGTTCGTGATTCCGAATGCAGCGCATCCTTCAACAGTGGCGAATAGACCAACGCAGAAACCGCCGACGAAGCCAGCCACGCAGTGAGTGTGGAAGATGCCCAAGGTATCATCAATTTTCCGGAAGTATGCAACTTTCTTTCCCATTATATTCATGCTCATCCACGGAATGGTGCCGCTTGCGAACCCAATCTACCAAATTTTAGCTCAGGTGCTTTCTTAAATTACTGCATTCTGGAGAGGTGTGAGTGGGAATGCACATACACAAATCGCGCCCCAGCCAGCGACAACACCAGCCGCTGGGGTAATCGCAACAAGTCCAGTTATCATGCCTTGTACCGCGCCGAGCACCGACGGTTTCTTGTAATATATGATATCGCAGATCGTCCAGCAAAGTAAAGACATTGCGGTCGCAACATTGGTATTGAGGACTGCCACGCCGGCGTCCGCGCTCGCAGCATAAGGGTCACCACCATTGAAACCGTTCCAGCCAATCCAAAGGATCCCAGCACCGACTAGAACAGAGAGTACGTTACTTGGTCGAGTCTCCGCCCGATCAACATCAAGGCGGGGTCCAATCCAATGAGCGCCTACAAATCCCGCTGTGCCAGACGACAAATGAATAACATACCCTCCGGAATAATCGATCACGCCTCGCTGGAAGAGAAATCCACCTCCCCATAGAGAGTATGCACCGATGGTATAGGAAAATGTGATCCAAAGAGGTACAAATAGCATCCAGGCAGTGAAGTTCATGCGGCCTAGGAAGGCACCCGCCATGATGACAACCGTGATCGCCGCGAAAACGAATTGGAAGTATATCATAGTACTGAGTGGGAAGTTCTGGTGCAAGTCCGCGGACGGTAGGTAAGACTGGCCGAGCTCCTGGGCTATTGTGACCACGGGTCCAGGTCGCCCTACAAAAGGTAGCATGTAGATCCCAAATCCCATTTTGTAAGCCCAAAGAACCCAGACAATCAACGTTGCAGCAAAGGCATAGAATGCCATGAATGCGCTGTTGATTGCCCACTTGCTCCGCATGATTCCAGCATAGCTATCAAATGTCAGATTTGAGCGCAACATTGGCTTCCATGATTCTTACAGGACTACAAGGCCTGGTACACTCTGAAGAGCGACCAAACTGCCCGCGGTAAGCTGCCAGGCATTGTCGCCAGTGTCAAGCCAGTCCGTGGTAGAGTTCGACATCTTGATGCGATGCAGGAAAGTAGCTTGATAAGGAAAGCTTCTCGCAAGGAGACTGTGTTCCGGTGTCGCGAGCACAGAGAAATGACCGGGACGAAATTGGACTAGACACAACGAAGTGGTACAAAGAACAAGCTCTGAAGAATTAAGACCAGGATCTGCGAGTTTATAAGAATTTCAACAGCTCTTATCGTTATCCGGAGCTGTGCCTGCCACTGGGATCATGCTATCCTTGAATAATGAGTGAACATAACATGGGCCGCAGCGTGGCCAGATCCATGTTCCCACATGGACTCGAAAGGCTAGCATGAACGCTTCTAGTAGCTCATGTAAGGGCGTGAGCTATGCATGCAACCATCTCAGTTTCTCGAGGTCTGACGTGCTGCCATTGCCCTCTGCACCCAGGGGGCACCGTGGCTGCAGGATTCTGAAGAAAGAGTTGCATGTCACGTTCTGAATGCTATATACAAGTATCAAGACCTCTCAGATGATTGGTTATGATTGTACAGTACTCTATCCCACTCGTCGAAATGAGAATCCTGGATCTTGTCAGACAATGGCATCTCGTGAAAGTGGCGACTAAGGCGAATGTAAATTACGGCATGGTCCATAGCAGCTCGAGGACTCTAATTCAGAACTGCTTGAATCGATTTACTTACTTTGGCTGCATGTGCCAAAAATATGCGCCCGAACAGGCCACGCAGTGGCCCTATCCACGGAATGGAGAGCATTCTCCTATCGGATTCTACAGACTTATCTGCGGCGTTGACTGTGATTTCTGGTCGACTCGTAAATAGGTACGGTGTGGGATAAATTTGGATGGTAGTGAACGTGTTACAAGGCTACACCAATGCTGTCGTTGGGTCTTATCGGGTGGCTTGGTCCAATTTTGCAGGGGCTCGTGGAGGAATACAAGCTTTGCGGGGAATATGCAAGTCAATCTCCCGCATGACTGGTGGGCTTGGCGAAGGCTTGACAACGCCAACTTTTTCTGGAACTTCCTTATCGCAAGGTGGTTTCTGGCCGATACTATTGCTTGTTCGAGCTTCGCTTTGGATAATGAGACGGCCGAGTATTTGAATAATTGGACAGCGTAAGATTTTGATGCCGGAGAAAGTCTCTGAGCGCCAGAAGCCCTCTTCTTGTGCTTTGGCAGTCAGAAATGTTGCAACTGGCAAGATCAAGTCTTCAAACAGGTAAATTTTAAGAACATTAGGGGCAATTTGCCCTCTAGACATAGACTAATCGAAAAGCTGCCGCCCCTTTCTTATCAGAAGCCCATTGACCCACGCAACGGAGACCGAGTCAATTTCACGTACTTCACTGACGAAGCTTCACACTTGGAGCCGTCTCAACGTAACGAGCTGATGCCGCTGGCTGCAGTCACGCAATGCCCGTGTACTGCTCCAAATGAAAGAAGTATTGAGGTCCGCGAATTTTTGAACTAAATTTTCAAAACGAAGACTGCATCGCTGAGGGGGCCTCATCCGCGGTAACCGTTGGTCCGGGCACGCTCAAGTACTACTCAAACGGATCGATTCCAAGAAATTGCATACATACCAGAATTTGGACTCCCAGCGTTCGAGACCTCACTTCCCATCATCATCCTTCACATAGCCCATTGCAATCCTCCACCACTGAAACAACGCGGAGTCTTTCTCTAAAAGCTTCGCAAAGTCTTTGATTTCGTCGATTTCGCGAACACCCCCCTCGGCGATTCCGAGTGGTGACAGATGTGTTTTAGGAATTACATCTCTCTTCAGCAAGCGCATATCTTTGTATCTCAGTTTCTGCGGGAATTAGCTTGCTTCTTGATGAACGGTTGATCACTCCTTCATGACGCCCTGCCATTTGACAACAATTGAATAGCCCGACCTACCCGAACGACTGTCTCCCATTCACTTGCATGGCTCTCTTCTCCCTCGCAAAGCCTATGAGGATATCAGGAATTTTCCACATGCTGGTTGCGTGGAAAGCTGCTCACATTATCCCTGGTGGCGCACCAACTTTGAGCACAACAGAGCAGTCCAAACGCTTCGCGGCTCGTGTGATGATTGTGATCTTCTTACGGGATGTCATATGGTGTGTTTTTATAAGAATCCGCTGCAATGCCATCGTCGTTGTCGTGATGAAGTCGCCAGAAATTGCAAGCTTGGCAGAAAGCCATTTCGGTCGATTGACACGTGACTTCGAATTCTCATTCAGAGTGTCGCATTTGAATATCAGGGTGCTTGTAATCGCAAACTTAAGGATGTTCTATTTATTCTATCTTAAGTTCGGAAATATTGCTGCTGTTTTGGCGACTGGGTTCGTCATGTGACTGCCGAGACAAGGGGAAGGCACGAATGGCTGTGGGCGTTGTCCAGGTGGGAAAGCGCTCTAAAATTTCTTGAACGCAAGAGATCCCAGTTCATTTTCTCTGCTACTCATTCACAAGCTCACCAGGAAATCCAAAGTTCGCAGAATTCGAGCTCACTGATCGTATGCTAGCGATTATACAACTCTCTTTTCTCTTAGCAGTATCCTCATTACATCTTCCTACTCAATTCACCTCAAAATTCACCTTTATTGACGAGTATTCAGCTTTAGCCATCCAAGAAGCGCTTCATCAATTCACTTCAACATCAAATTTCACGGTGCTAGGTTCTCTTCTCAGGTTGACTTCACTCTCTCCATCTGATTCACCTCGATCTCAACACGGGTTTTCCAATTCTTCACTTAAGAGATAGGTTGTCAAATTAGCCTATCAACCACTTACTAGCCCTGGACTTCACTCTTAGACCCGCTTCTCTGACTGTTGCGCTTCCAGCTGAGCAGCTCTCATCTAAAATTTCGACACGAAAGAACATCGAATACCTCCTTTCAACAATAACTTATATTTCTTATTTCAGCTCCAAGGCCGATCACTACGGCATCCTGGGCTCACGGAGAGTCGAATATCACGATCTCTGATATTTTTCCATTTGCCAAACGCCTTGACAATTTTATTATAAAGTTCTACCCATCAGCTCTCAAGTCTGATTTCTCAATCAATAACCCCTTTGCTAACAAAATATACGTTGATGTGTCCCCATTTAGCAGCCCCGAGCGAATTACAACTAAACAATTCCATCAAATTTCAAGATGGTCCGACAACCAAGAGAACCTAAGAAGCTGAAGGAACCGAAAAAACGCAGACCTAACGATGTCTCACATCAAGAAAAGGAAGAACTCGACGGACCTAGAAAATCCCTACGGTAAAGAATGAACCAGCCTATCGTAATCTGGCACCTGCTAACTTGAGCACTAGTTGGCTACACGCAGGGCTATACAAAGATCCGACTGGCAACACAAGAAACATCTGGTATGCGTTTCAAAACCGCATGACGAAAGAAGGCAGAATCTTCGAGAATATTGTCTATGCTGCAGACAACAAGGGTACAAGCTTGGGCAACCTCGACGTAGGCCAGATCAAGAGAAATCTCATCACTTGGGATGATCACCACCGGGAGAAATGGGCGGGTTACCTTACGAGTAATGGCCAGTGGCAATTCAAAATGGCTAAAAAAGGACGGAGACAACAACGAGACACTCTGCTCGCTACTTTTCACAACCGGGGCTTTCGAGACCCATTCCCAAATGGAAGAATCGGAGAGATAGGGCCTGGACTCAACGTCATTCATGCCCCAAATGGAGCAGTGTATGAAGAAATTGCAGAACCACGTGGCCGCTCTTACCCAAACTCTCGCATTCCTTTCAGTACTGCGCATATCAAGGCCGACGCTTACAAGGAAGTTCACCAAAATCCGCTTCAAGTCATCGCCGAGTTTCTAAGTGGTAATATGTCCAACAGAGACAAGACTAGAAACCAAGAAGGATTTCAAATGCTTCAGTTGGCCAGAGCCGAGTCGGCCTTCTTGGAGCTCGGTTGGCGAATCGATCGAAGAGCTGCAATAAGTGCAAGTTGTGATGTGAGAGAAGGAGTTGTGAATACTCTGGTACAATCACTGGCCTGGAGAGAGCATCCGCCGCGAAGGGTGGATAAATTCAAGGGCGCCGCAGTTTCGAAGATGTTGAGGGGTTTCGGTGGAGGAGGTGGAAATGACGACGGGGATAGCGAAGACAGTGACAACACCAGTGACAGCGACGACAGCGATGACTGGGATGGCGATAGTGATGATTATAAAGGTGATGGCCACAGCAAACCCAATCCACTGTTCGTCGGTGAGAGAAGGAGAAGCACGCAAAGCGCCAAGGCGAAAGGTAGACCAAGCAAGGGCAAGCAAAGATCAATAGGTCCAAATCCGACTCAAAAGAGTCAACGAGTTGAACCCCTCGATGAAGAAGAAGGAATGGTGAGAACCTTATGCCTCAAAAAAATAAGCTCAATTAACACTATTTAGGATGAACTCGAAGCTGAACTCGTCCGCGGAATTTTAAATGAGCTCAACAGTCCGCCTTCTCGATTCCGCCGATCAGCACCCGCAGTTGGAGAGGCAGGACCTTCAAACGTAAGCAAATTCCAGGAGTATTTATTTCCCGAGTTAAACCCTTTGCGAGTTCTCATACCCTTTTTTATTGTCCCAGAAATCCCGAGACATTCATAAAGGGGCGGTAGAAACTCTTGAAACAGCTGGACATTTCTTGATTAAGCAATGCTGACTCTCAGAACTTGCAGTGGCATATAATCCATTCCGTGAGTGCAAGCTCATGATTCATGGATCATACTGACTTCATCATAGGATGATGATGAAGACAATGCTTCGACTTTCAACGACCACAATCCAGCTGCTCGACAGATGCCTAAATACAAAGGGCTTATGTCATTGCACCACCAACATATGGGATCAATGAGCAAGCAGGGAACTACTCCTCCTATACTACCAAAGAGTGAACATGGGTCAACTAGTCCACCACCCAGAATCACGAATAGTATTGGCCCGACGCCTGCATCTGCCTTCCCCAACCCGACAGGCACAGGATCTTCGTTTCCAAGCCCTCCCATAACCCCCCGTGCCGGATCTCCACTTGAAACGTCGACTAAACATACATCCAAAAGGCCAAGTCCAATTGAAGTAAGGATTGGTTTCACCTTCAATTCTGCCCGGTTGCTAATGGTGTCTTTTCAGATCGACGATGAGCCCGAGACGACCAAACGGGTCAAGTCAGCGGACAACATCATCATGACGATCGAGGGAGGCCCCGAATATATTATCTTGGATGATGATGACGACGGCGTGGGTTCATCGATGTTACTTCAATGATAACTGAACTAACTTCCAGTAGGAAATCAATGGGGCGGGCGCTGGTACCAGCGACGATCCATATACCCTCGACGACGGCGACTAGACTTGCCTCGGACGCCTCCTCGCTCACTTACTTCACTTCCCCGGAACTGCCTAATGTTCTACTGGTTCACTGATAACGACAGTTCACTGGCATGATGCCCGAGTACCCTGCTGGACAGATGATTCGTTGGGACCCTAACTGGAAGGTCTCTCGGACTCACTCGAATCGGACTTGAGTTTGTTGAGGCGTCATCTTGACTGAAAAGTGAACTCCGCAATCACCCTCTCAATGTATACTCAATGCCTGCCCTCGTTTCTGATTCACTATTTTCCTTCAAAGTCATCAGCAGCACATATCTTCTCCTCATCTGAGCTAGTTTTCATTTCAAAATTTCATTCTATGCAACATTAAATCTCAAACGTAATGAACGATATCAAGTTTCATTTTTCTGCAAGTCAAATTCTCATATTGCATTAAGGGAAGGAAACGGGAGCGTCTTAATTTCTCACTTAAGGGGGGAGGCAGGTACAAAATTCCAATACCAAATGACAACAATTTAAGAAAATGCTCTGCTTTCGAGAAGGTGATAGATCAGGGAGTGAAATGGATACACGGATGTGAAATTTGAACTGGAAACAAAATTGCTTGATACATACCAAGCAAAAGACTCTCCACCTACCTCCGGAACATCACATTCCCACAGAATCCCATTCACAAATAAATCCCTGGATATCATGTAAAATCCCTACTCTAAGCAGCCCCCAGCTTCCCTGGCAACTCCTCCAAGTCATCCGCCGAATCAATCTCAATAACCTTGCCGACCTCCGCCGTATTCCGCATCAGCTCTTTAGCCCCCGCATACAACATCCTACTCTCCGCATTACACGTAACGGGCAAATAATACACCAACACATACGGCACACTCATCCTGCCAGACGGTAATGTAAGCGGGTACGATAGCAGCACGAAGCGGGGAGAGTGGTCGGGTAAATCGTCGCCGATTTCCGCGAGCGAGGTGTAGACGGTTTTGTCATCGTCTTGTTTTATTTCGAGGGTGTGTTTGTCTATCATGTCTGTGGGAAGAATGAGTGTTAGTGAGGGGGCAAAGCGGAGGGAAAGGGGGGAGACGGACAGACGTACAGATTACGGCTTGGGGGTCGTTGGCGCGGGAGGTGCCGAGGCGGAATTTGCGCAGGTGGTCTTTGCTTTCTTGGGAGAAGGTGTAGAGTCTGGATTCGGAGGACTATGGGGTATTAGCTAGGGAGGTAGAGAGGGCGGGAGGTTGAGTATGCCATGGTTGCGGTGTTGTGTACAGCTTTTGCTGTTGTGATGATGGTTGTGGTGGGGTTGAGGACGAGGCTGGACGTCGCGAGGGACATGCCACTCTGTCGGCTAAACGGGAAGAGAGATCTTATCTAATCAATCTCGGAGCGGAAGTTGACGTTTGACATCGACCTCCTTCTATAACCTTGCTTTTGGAAAATCTTGTGATCTTTGATCTTCTCTTGATATTTTGATCAACTCAATTGACAGCCTGAGACGGAACACTGAGAGTCGAGGAATAAGAGGGGGGGAGAACGAAGGGCCATGAGGTATGGTTTTTAATCGAGCGAGAGGGACCGGTGCCTTTTTGGAGGGCCATAAAATGGGAAGCAAGTTCTAGGTATAAGATCACTTACTTGACTTCCTTTCCTTACTTTCTTGGGTGTGGTCATTTCAAAAGTACCTGGGAATCATACCTTGCTTTATTTTCCCAGAGCCTTGCACGTATTGTACTCTGTTTCTTGTTCCTTGAAACATCTCTCGCGAAAACCTAGATCCTTTCGAATTTGTTCCATTTACCTGTACTAAACCTCGACCTCAAGTGACGAAATAAGATTATACGCCTGCGTTTCCGTCTGTCCAGAAATTAATCTTGAGGAATTGAAAAATATTCCGGCTTTCCATCATCCAATCGTAATGCAACTTCAGAATCAAATGACGCCTCATTGTCCGAATAGTTCGCGATCCCGTTCCCTTTGCGGATCCGTCCAGTACTTACTCCACCAAGGCTTATCCCCCGATCCCTCAGCAGGCGGCTCCTTCAGCTCAAGAGGCTTATCATCCGTGGCATTAGCTTCCGAGTCTCGAAACGCATAGTGATCGAACATGGACACCGCCTCGACCATGTAACTAGTACCAACACGCTGATCCCTGATCACGAACAAGTTCTCTGCATTCTTTGTATCCGCCGCAACGGAGAAGTTATACGAGCCCGTGTATACCCTAGCATTGGGCGTGTTGAAATCGATGACGACGAATTTATGATGCAGACGCGTACCGCTGCCTCCAGTTGCTTCCTGTTCAAACGGTGGCGGTACTTCTTTCATCAATGCTACTGGGAAAGCGGTGGGTGGATTGCCATTGGGCTTTTGGATATTCAGGTCGCCTACTTTTTTGTCGGAGAGGCCGTACACGAAGACGTTATCTTCGCTGGTCACTTTGGTGATGGCATCTCGGATTGCGCCTGGTGTTTCGTAGAGGAAGGCGAGGGAGTAGAAGAGGCTCGAGGAGGTGCTGGAGACGTCGCTTGCAATTTCTTGAAGCTTGGCATTGGATTTTTCGTGCGGGGAGAAGGTGACTTGGGCATTGACGTCGGTGAAGCTGGTTCAGGAGTTAATGTGGCAATCATTTTGATGTTAACGAGGCTTGAGGTTTCTCTGGGGTCTCGATTCAATGGGAAGGAGAAGGGGAAGGAAGGAGGAAGCCAACGTACCCGAGGTCGTTCCAATCCGCGGATGCTGTATTATCAAACCCAGCTGGTTTATCAGGACTTCCCCACAACCTATCGAAAGCATCATTGAAGATCCGAACCGCATTTTCACCCTGAAGAACCACCGCATTATTGTTCTGGACATACAGACCTCGCCAGGACAAATTAGTCGACCCTCCGATCGCGATCTTGGTCTTATCACCATCCACAACTACCGATTTATTATGCTGCAAACCTCCCATGTGCTGTCGTTGAACATTCTCAGCTCCGGCTGAGTTGGTCAGAATGGCAGCAGCCATTGTTTCAGCTGCTGTGGCTGGCTTGTGCGATCCAGAATCATCAATGATGATCTTTAGACGTCCTCCAAGCTGCTTGAGACGGTCTACAATCTCCGGGTCGTTGAAGTCGTAGGCTGCGATACGCACTTGGGCTGTCGTGTCGGAGATGGCAGCATCCAAAGTATTGAGAATGGCACTACGAACTTCGAATCCCATCCATGCGAGGGCTGTTTCTTCTTGTGGGTCAGTGGATTTGAAAGTGAGTCCAGCATTTGCACTTGTTGGAAGGATAGTCCCCACTCCACCATTGGTCCCGAATTTGTCAACGAAGGCCTGTGAAGAGATAAACCCACGCGTGAAGCAGATATTGAGCTCTCCAGGGTATGTTTCAGCTTCAAGTTGAATTTCGGCTTCCTGGAAATCACCATAACTGAGGATACCGTTATCATTCATGAAGACAGAAGTGACGCGATAGGTGAACATGCCCAAAGTGCTAGCACTTGATGGGAAATGGATCCAGCGGAATTTTTGAAAGGGTGACAGGCGGCTAGAGAGGGTGTTGGGATTGAGTTTTCCGCTTGCACTTGGGAATGCAATCCGGTTGCGAAGGACATTGAACTGAGTGCCTCCAGGCTCCATGTACTCGATGGCAAAGCCGACGAAGTTATTGGGCGGGGCATCTTGCTTCCAGTTCATGGCGAGCAGACACATGCCTTCCCCTCTGTAGCAGGTCTACAAATAGATCAGCCTTCCGTTTTGTCCAATGAGTGAGTCACGGGGGGTTGACACAGATCGGATGCTTAATTCTGATAGAAAATTGTGCAAAAAGGAGATGGGTTGATTACGAGGGAAAAGAGAGCTTTGTCATTGGTACCGCGGACCACGAAGTCAGGTGCAGTCGTATTGTTAGCGGTCGTGAGCTTGGAGGAGGAAGTCTGAGTCGTCGGCTTGCCCTTTCCCTTTGGCCTACCTCTGCCTCGTCCTGGAGGCGCATGCTTATGGTTTGTCGTCGCTTTCTTCTTCGTCACTCCCGTGGTTGAAGTTTTGGCCCGCGCCTCCTTCGTTGCCTTCTTCCTTGTTCTGGCCATGGCTTGAAAATTGATAGTCCTGGTATTCGGAAAACTGCAGTCGGGTTAAAAAGATATGCAAGAGTGAATATGGTAGATCGGATGCCAAGTCGGAGTGCCATCAAGTGATGCTGATGCATCATGTAACATGTCGGAAAGTGAAGAATGAGGCTTTTATTTCAGCCGCTCCATATTAGCCATATGGGGTGGGCGAGTGCACCACGTGGGCACATTTTCAGCCTTGCGGAATTTTGACGCGTATGTCTCACATAACATTGCATGATGATCAGTTTCGGGTTTAAAAACATCTATATATCATCTTTAATCTTGTAGACTATATTTCTCCGTTAAGGGGTTCTTTTCTCGCTCGTACAGAGCTCTATTCTTACAACACCTCGATATCAACTCATCTCACCCGGAGCTCCTCCTCTCTGCCATTGCCTCTCAATGCGTTTACAAAAGGTTCGCAGCACGATCCTTCAAGACATTGCCCGCCTTGATAAACAAAGTCCAGCACAATCCCACCCCAGACACAAAGACCACACTCCTTAAGTTGGCTACCGCACCACTAGTATTCGTAATATAAATAAAGTTATACAGAGCCCTGCTGGCCAAATACGTCCCCGAAAGCGTATTCAAGGTCTGAGCTGGCAGACCGGCCAAGTTACCAGCTACGACGGCGCTGGCGAAGAGACCGAGGTTTTCGAAACCATTAGTTTGGGCGCCTTCGCAGCGTTTGATCAAGTCTTTGGTCTGTAGAGGAGCGAATTAGCAATGGAATTAGGTTTGCTGTGTAGGAAACTTACAGCTTTGTCAATGGTTTGGTCTGCCTCCAAGTTCTTGATATATGTGCGGGGAGATCTGTTGTCGAAGACCTTTGATTTCGAGGCTGCGTAGGCATGAGGGAGGAAGGCTAGGATCCAGGCGGCTGGGATCTTGGAGTCGATTAGTTCAATTCGAGCTTGAAGTTGTGCATTGAGAGATCTCTTACGGCGTAGAGGGAGAAGTTGCGGGTGTTGTCGAACAGTGATGCCATTTTGCTTGGGGGTCGATTTGGCGAGTGAGACTTTCAATTGATTGTTTTGGTTCGGGTTGAAAAGTAGAGAGAGGCGAAATCTTGTACTCTTCTAAAGTTATTGGGGTTCAACAACGTCACTTCTAATTTCCGTACCTATGACGCTGCTTGACACTATCTCGGCACTCGATGTTAGCTCGCCGCCAGCTCGTTGCTAGTCCCCTCCACTCCATCGCCGTGTTGAGATTAGCCTCATGCCGACGTCAGACAGTCAGGAACGTGATAAATTGAAGGATTCCATTTGGCTGTGATTTCTGACTGCAACTTCAAACGTGTGGAGTATTCCAGGGCTTCGGAAGGCTGTTGACTCCCGAGCCGACTCCCACTCACGGGCCGGGAAGGGCAATGGCAACTCAACTTCGTTACCAGTTCTCCCATGCTGGTTCGTTTCAGACATAATGCTGGCTCTAACATATGTCTTGTCGTCCTGCGATGCCTGATCATTTTAATCTGAAGTACCAAGAATCATCGTCTTCTATCGTATGATAAATCACACCGCGCGGCCATCCTCGAATCGTGACGCTCGTCTTGTACCTCAGACTTATGTTAAGTGTCTGAAAGGCAGCTCTCAGATTATCCGAAAACTCGGGCGGAATATATGTCATCTTTCTAAGAACCCATTTGAACTTATCGCCGATGAAGTTGTCGACCTCGAATTTCTTGCTTATGCTTTCCTCTTTTGTTCTGCACCTCATAATCACTTTTGATAGTTTGGGGAAGTGGGTGCTTTTGTGAGATACGAGGACTAGAAGCCAAGGGCAAGAATACTTGCCGGAGGCGTCTTCCGCCATTACCCAGTTCCCGGAAGATTCATCATAAATCACCTATTAAATATATTACGTTAACCATAAATCTCCTATTTTGACGTGGAGAAACATACCTCTAGCACTTCCAGTGAAGTAGGCAACCGATTGGCAAGCTGTGATCCCGCATCCTGCTCATTGTCGGGTTTGGTGAACGGCAATATCATGTTGCCGTGGATTCTGAGTGTCTTGAGGGCGGAAAAAGCAGAAAAATTTAAAATATTCTTGCTCATGACGGTCTTGACATCAATGCTTGGAAACTCGAGCTCGACAAGAACGTGGCTCATAAGAGCTAAAGACTGAGACAGTGGCACAGAAACTAGCTCGCGCGAGTTTCCTTGATCGCTCATAATCCCTATTTTGAGTCAGTGTTATTTCTTCGCGAGGAATGGGTAGCGTCAAATCCTCAAAGTAGGTTTGCACCGAGACGTTAATACTTACAAGTTAGCTCCTTCAACGACGGGTATTGTTGCAAGATATAATTGACAGGAACCTCTTTCGGTGCAAGTGGGGTGAGTAACTCGACTTTTGTGACCGCAGAAAGTGATCCGCGATTGGTACGTCCGGCCAAGATCGAGAGGTCTACCTCCGCGGTCTCTCCATAGCCCCAACGCACTCTCAAGTGTTTTAGATGTGGGAGACGAGACAACTGATCCACAAGCCCCAGAGTCAGGCACGTGTCTTCAATAGTTAAGCTTTGAAGTGAATCCAGGCTGCTCAACAGGGATAAGATTTTATTCAAGCGCTTTATTTCTTCTCTGCGAATCGGATGGGTAGTCGATGTCAACGGGACAGGGCACATTGTTCGAATCGTTAGCGTCCGTAAGGAAGTGAGTCGCCGCAGTAACCTGTCGAGGTGCAAATCCCAGCAGTGTTCGTGGTTCACAACCCTCGCGAACTCTGCCTCATGAATCCATCGTGATCGCTCTGGGTACTTGTAAAGTACACTTATGAGCTTTTGTGCCTTGTCAGTATCCGGGTTTCTTTCATGTGAAATAATGAATCTGACACGGCGGTATATTTCTGCCGTGGCGACAGCGAAGTACACTGCTCGGCAACTGCGAGTGAGATTGAATACATCGCCGGCTCGAAGAACTTCACGATGATCCAATATCTCTCGCAAGATGTCGGGGGGAAGTTTGGAGAAATCGAAGTGACCATTCGTGGTCTCAGTCTGCGAAGCATTAGAAGCCCCAGGAGTATTAGCCATAACCGCGTCCATGTTGGCGAAGTCGATAATTGTGTAGTGGAAATTTTTCTTTTTTGTGCATGAATAGAAAGTAACTCATTGAAAGCTGGAGATTTGGGGATGTATGTATACAAAAATTCGAAGAATTGGCATCTGGACTGAGCGGACGGAGAATCACGTGGTCCTAGTGCTGGGCCTAGAGATGGCAGACCGGCCTGTCTTCGTCAATTAGATCGAAAATGATTCCCTTCCTAAATACTTGCTGTATGAAGTACACCATTTAGTTTTTCCTTAAATTTGAAATACATTGAAATAGAAATATTTGGAGATTAGGAGTGAAAAGGGGGTTAAGCGAGCACTAACAGCCGAACCCCTATATCAGAGAATATTCGCTAACTTCAGCGCATGAGAAAATACGAATACTAAAGTCTACCACTCGTATATTGTCTAATCCTATTACAAAGGTGGAAGTAGCCATCTTCACACCTTGGCTGCAAACGTCGGAGAACAAAGACGGCATTCACCCTTGTTAGTGAAAGTCACCAATCAGATTTCTTTGGGCTTTCAACCAGACATTTTCTTTGCCATGGTTCACTAAAACTGTGCATCCTATAAATTTAGAGCTATTTCTAAGAGCGCTGTCTGTTTCTTACAAGTTTCAATTTGGTTGTGTACTGTCTAAATTTCAAGTTTTTCCGGCCCTTACTTTTGACTCAACAGCGATGGCTTTCGCAAAATTCGTTGAGCTTCCTCCTGAGCTTCGACTTATGGTATGGGATCACCATGCCCGTATTCCTTACGATCACCATCTTATAAGTGAGTTCTTATAATCTTCTTTTTGTTCATCCCAGAATCCCAGAATCCTGGTTCTGCGCCTCAAGAAGCCGTATAGCTCTCGAGCCACCTACGATACCAGGTAAGACGCAAGACTAACTTTGTTCCTCAGTCGATATCGGCAGGACGGGAAACTACACACCCCCCCAAAGCAAGCGAGAAATAGATGCCAGTTTCAAATGGATCTATCATCTCAACCGTCCCTCCTGGCCTCTCCCCCTCCTCCACGTAAATGCTGAAGCTCGCGCCGTAGCACTAGCAGCCAATCCCGACTGCATCCACATACAGCAGCCTGGTCAACCCATCGGTGGCGGCTTTATATACTTCAACGCAGACCAAAACATCCTCCACTTCGACTACTCCACTCTGCACGCGCTCGAATCAGCGAACCGTGATAACTTCCGCCCACCTCCCCCCGGTGATTTTTTCAGAGCCACACTCCACGGCTTCGAAAACATCAGAAACATCTCCATCCCGGTATCCGGTAATTTCACTCTCCTCAAGTACTTAAGACAGAGCGCGTTCGCCGTGTTCGGAAGTACTGCTCCGCCGATACTGCGCGGCGTCACGTATGTTGAGCATCTGCCAGGCCATCCCGGCACCGCCAGTACCTGTGCAGCATACGTAGAGAAAGTAGAAATGGAGGTCATTGAATACAAGGTCAACAGCTCTAGAACGACACGGCTACAGAGTCTAATTATCGCCAGGGAGGAGACCAGTGAGATAGGTCAAGGCCGCATTTGGCATATGAACGCGCCAGGCGCTGCTGCGGCCGTAGCTACCTTCGGCGGCCAGCTGCCTATCAAGAAGACTATGGCTCCGAATATTACTTGGGCGGCTTCTGCTGCTTTAAATCCTGCGGACAAAGGGCAAGGTCAACGGGCGCCACCGCAATAAGTTTCGATAGGTTTGGTTTCTTATTTATTTATCAAGGTTACTATTCTTTACTCTTTGCCGCGTCCGCAGTTTGACTTGTCCAATAGCTAGAGAGTATCTGTTTGAGTTCTAATTCCCATTAATCATATTAAATTCTCCATTTATGCTACCACGAATCACGTCGGTGTGAGGGAAGTGTAGGAGACGAATTTGGCCTGTAAACCCCCGTTATACTAGTATACCCCGCTTTGGGCTCCTACGGCTGAAAATATAGCAAAATGAGGTTTGAAAAGAAAGACGAGCCGTACGAGTATAAAACAACGTGCTTATTGAAGAGGTTAGGTTGTTATGTGCATAATATAATGCAATTGAGAATGGTGGGCGGGGAAAAGGAAACAAGTATAAGATGTAAAAGCAGGAGATATTTTTCTGGGGAAATCTGCTTTTAAAAACAAAACTACCCCTGCGCGGATTCCTTCCTCTACCCTATAAAACCACTCCACTTGAAAGCTGGGCGTGTTTGTAACCATATATATACCTCGGCTTGGATGCGGGAAACCTTGAAACACAAGTGCACTTCCCATTGATGGAATCCCGTCTCTGAATTCTCTGGCTAGGTCAAAATCTTTTGAAATGTGACATATATTACTCCTTCAGCTAACATGGAGCCTCATCATATAATTTCAACACCAGTGCAATTAGACAGCATGAAATCCCTCAAACGCCGCCCAATGGTATCTCTCATCACTCATGCTCTACCCAAACCTCACACAAAAGCACAACATCCAGATCAAGACAACTATCTCACAAACTACCCAACGAATCAGTAACCCCTCACTTGCATGGATATCTGGGGAGGAGACTTACAATCCTATGAATCTTATACCACATAGCACCCACAAACTTAAACGCCGACAACCCCGCCACACTCCACAGAATAATCAGCAAGTAATACTTAACAGTCCTGCTCTCATCTGGCCCCCCACCCCCAACCGGCTTCACACTGAGTCGATTCAACCCGCCCGCCTTAAGCACCACCGCCACAAGCGCCGCATTGCAAAACATCCAAATCAGCACCACGTTCGTCCTGAACCCCTTATTATAATTCAACTCCTTATCCGCCGCATTTTCTTTCGGCGGTTCTGGAACTTGCGGCGAAGAGAACTTAGCGAGAGCAGAATCGTATAGTGCATCGAGATCGCCGTCATCGAACGAGGGCTCGGTGTCGGTTTTGCCGTCTTTGGTCACGTTGGCTGCTTTTAGCTTTTCAGGCTTGTCGTCACCTTTCGTGCCCCAAGTCACGTCGTGGGTGTTGCAGAAGGCGTAGACGTTTATGACGTTTGTGTAAGTTGGGGAGAGAAGGAGGTACTGGGCTGTCTGGGCGGGGGTTAGTGGTTATTCCTCTTTGAAGGGCAGTAGGGAAGGGAGGTAGAGGGGCAAGTACGGATGTGAGAATGTGCCAGGGGTCGAGGAAGACGATGGATGTGAAGATCCAGAGGACGTAGGTTGAGAGGAGGGAGACGATGAGGGTGAAGAACAGCTCGTTGGTAAAGAGTTTGGAGAATGTGAAGACGCCGTCGTCGGCTTCGGCTATGACTGCTTTGACAGTTATGTAGATCGAGGCGAACATTAGATATCTATATGAACCATTAGCAATTTCGTAGGATCTTTTGGAGAAGCAAATAGTACATCATTATTAGACCCCAGGAGTAAACCATCGTCAGATAAAATCGGCGCGACCCGTCAGGAGTGTTGCCGAGGGACAAGACGAAACAAGCAACCAGTGACCCTAAATATATCCACTCTATAATTACCGAAATGATCTCTCCAGGTTTGCCTAACAGTTCCTTATCTCCCAACGCAGTCGTTAGAATCTGGAAAACGAGAAAGAAGTTTCCAACAGCAAACCAGGAGAAAATCATGCTAACAAGCTGGTAGAAAAACTCAACCAAGAACATGATTTTTCTCATCATCGAATGCGAACTGCGGAAAATCTGGTGGAAATGTACCAGAGCGTACACTGCTGCAAAGAAAGATCCGTTCAGCCAGCGCCTCCTCTGCTTGATTAATTCGGGCATCTCTTCAGGCACATCCGTCTCTCCCGTAGCTGTGCACACATAGGTGAGCACCCAGTGCGATTTCCGTTTTGCCACCAGTTCAAAGCACAAAATTCGATCCTCGGCCAGATACATATTCTTGGTAAAGATGTCCGCATCAAGATGATGTTTCTCACCGTCGAAATATTTCTCCAATGGCCCCTCACCTTTGGCATTGTTTTGCAGGGCGATGAACCGGTATGCAGAGAAAGCTCCCGGAAGCACAGAGATGAAACCAAATGCTGATTCCATGGGTTTATCCAAGATATTGCTCATTTTGTACTCGAAGTTTTGGGCTGCCACGACTGGGTTGAGGAGGTTTTTGCCTCCCTTTCCAAGCATAGCTTTGATCTCACCGCAGGCGCCTCCACAATTCTTGTCAAGTTCAAACGCACGCCAGAGTTCGTAAATTGACTTGTTCCCAGGTCTAGTTCCAGCATCAAGAAGGACGACGACGTTCGGCTGGAGTGCTTCTCCAAATGCTTGGAGAGCCCATCTGTGCGAGTTGATCTTCTTCTGGTTCTTCTCCTTGAGGCAGAATAACATTTGCACTGGACAACCCACGCCGGGTTTGGTCTCAACAACATCTTTGCGAAGATCGATAGCGACTTTGGTGGTATATTCGTAGAGATGGGCTGTAACGGGCTTTGTGTTGACTTCTTGCACAGCTACACCATGTTGATACCTGGATGAATCCGAGTTAGTAATCTTTTCTTACAAAAGCCATTGGTTACGTTAGAACAAATCGAGAATATGGCCCGGGACAAAAGGTATCGGCCATGTCCCAGAACAACACATGAAATCAGACCTACAGTCCTAGGGCCGTGATGAGTGCTCGAGTCCGTGCATCAAGCTTAGCACGCCCATCTACCACCACGCAGACGACAATCTTCTTCCAACCATCCGAATCCCACAAACCTCCATGCTTCCCCTTCATAGAGCACATGTACTCAATATTCTTGAAGACTCCAATCATTGTGCGAGCGAACAAAACGTCGTCCTCATTGTACATTGTCACCACAATGAAAAGTTCCGTACGCCTCGGGTGACCATACAATTGAGGCCTAAGTGTGAACCGCTCAGCGGTGAAATCTGCAGGATCACAAGTGGCCGCTGTATATCGCATATGTGTGAACTCGTCGCGTCCGGAATGCTCAATGTTCCTCAGGAGCTTAGGTGGGACTGGGCAATCGTACACCAAATGTCCAAAATTGCCCTTGGGCGCCGCCTCTTCAGCGTTATGATCGCTTGTCACGTCAACTCCAGATGCAAAAGGAGTGTTTGGATCTGGGTGTATGGATTGATTCGAGCCACGGTGGTGGAGGGTTGACAGGTCTTCTTGCGGATGGGGATCGTAAAGTTGCTCGTGGGATAAGGTTAGGGGATTTTGTGGCAGTAGTGGAATATCTTGAGGGTCGGGTTGATACGCTTCGTGATAGTAGGAATCATGGTGTTCTTCAGGGTCGATTGCGTAGCCTTGCTCGTGATCATCGTACGGATTGTGACTGTAGCTTGTGGGTTGTTCTCCATAACCAAAGCTTGGTGGGCGATGGAAGGTTTGGGGACGCGAGGGGTCAGGAATCTCTGGCATCTGTTGCAAAATTGTTAGTCATTTTCTCTGCGAGCATTCGAGTAGGAAGGCTCTTACCCGAATTCGTCCTCCTACGTTTTCTGAAGAAGGGGTTCTGCTATGGTTAAATCTAGGATCCATCTTGGACGACGTGAGATTAAAAAATCTCGTGAGTACGGCACGGTATAAGAGATGCAAAGATCAATGGACGGGCTGAGAGCGAGAAGAAAGAACAAGAGGGCGTGTTTGTCAAACACCGTTAAATGAGGTCTGAAAGCAGTCAAGCCTTCAAAGCTACGTGAAGCAGTATGTTAAAGTCCCACTCGAGAGGAAAAGAACTTCCAAGAAGCAGAGGCAGAAGCAGTGGCTAGCTGCAAGTACCAACCTGAAGCTCTGGCCGCTGCACAGTTGCGGCTGAGGATGAATTTCTTGGGACTCGGGCGAATCAGCCTAGGGCTAGACTTCTTGTAGCTGTCAGCTTGAGCGCTAGCTGAGACAAGAAAAGGAAAGTAAGCCACCTCGGCGCACTTTCCAAATCATTGGTCCTAATAAAAGACACCCAGCAGCGCGGCCGACGTTTGATTGGAACACGCTAGCGATTCTGCTGCCCAGCCTGCCCCTCGTTCGATCCTGCCGTGCAAAACGAATGTGATACTGCAGCCACACGGTGAAAACAATAAGACAGAAAGGCTGAGAGCGGAATGAAAAGCCTCAAATAACGAAGTACGAAAGATTTCTTGAATCTTCTTGTATTCTCAAGATCTCATCGTAGTTTGAACACGCGGTAACGGCTTGGGGTACGGTTGTTGAAGATAGAGAGGTTGAGGATGAGCTGACAAAATTCTGGGCGCTGACAAGATTATGGAGGCGGCGCGGGCTAGAACAGAGCGGAGAAACAATTATCCGACCGCAACTTATTATTAGGACCAACTCATCCTGAGAACCAAAATTCCAAAAAATATTTGGTGGAATCGATGACTATCTTCAATCAGAGTATTCGACTTGAAAGATTATGTGCTGCGCAGAGAAATGTAAACTGCGCTTTCTCAGAACTTGATGACGAGAAAGAATAACGAGATCGGCTCGAAATCTGGAAGGCTTCGAAATTGCCGAATTCAACGATGTATTTCTCTTCAAAATCAACATGCTAACCTCCTTTAATTTCACAATTTTAACTCACGCAACAAGCTGAAACCCACGCTCTAGAGAAGTCCCATCCTCCAGTTTGCAAAACTCACACGAACATTCTGGAAAACATGTACACGTGATGAGATTGGCACACCGATGTCGAAGCTTAAAGGCAGGAACGACAACGAAGTCCGCCGCTTCTTGCACAGATATGTGGAACAAAGAAGCCAATTGAGATGGGAGCAAATATCGAGACACATGATCAGCCGTCCAAGAACCCAGAAACAAAACGGAAACAGGACACTGCTCCTCTTTCATGTTCTGCTGTCACTGGCTTGCACATCTTAATATCTCTAAATTAAAAGGTTCAGGAGTCTTGAGATGATCTTCCAAGAGATATAGAACGACAATGGATTTGGAACTGCAAATATTCGCGAGCTCTGCAAGGGAATGAAAGCGTTTAGGCAGAATGTCTCAGATGGTGTCGGGTGGTACAAACAAAGTTGGATGGGGGGATGACTGGTATTACTTCCAGTGGTGGGATGAGGATATCATCTGCTAATGCTACATTAATGGTAGGCTTAGTGGTCGTGATATCCACGGCGGTCTCGAATTCTAACACACGAAGACTTTGCTGTTCTTTGGTAGCTTCTTGCATTTTTCATTTACTATAACAATTTCACCACATCAAATAGCCCCAATACTATCTTCGCCCCAACCAACGTCCGCCAGTGCGAGCTTCCTGATTTGCTGAGAGCGCATAGTCTGAGATTCGTCAGCATTCATATTTTCACTGAGTTCGTTTCCGGGGTCGTACCTCTTCAACAGTCCCCTTCATGATGTATCGAATGACTGAGACATTCTTCTTCTGTCCCAGACGCGACACGCGCGCAATAGCCTGACTTTCAACATTGGGGTTCCACTGGGGTTCCAATATGTAGACAAAATTTGCAACAGCCAAGTTCAATCTAAGCTCAAATTAGCGGGGTAGTTCAATCCCGATAGGATAGGAAGAACAAACCCAACGGCACCTGTACCAGTGGTCATCATCAAGATTTGTGCTGCGGATTTCTTCCGGAATGAATCCAGGACCCTATTCCTTTCAGACACGGAACATGAGCCATCGATCCGCTCGAACAGTATAGCGCGGGCCGTAAGGAGCCGCGCAATGAGATCCAAAGACTTCGTCCAGCCAGAGAACACGATACTAGTAGAACTTTAGAAAGAAGTTTATTGGTGCTCAGAAGCGATGCAACATACCCCTTTCCTTTGGTCATATTTCTCTCAATATCGTCGATGAGAGCAAGTATCTTTGTCGACTCGCCATCTTTATTGAAATAATCTGCTTGGACTGTGTTGTCAGATTGGAAGTAATTATCTTCCGTCAACCGAGTATGACAAAGGGGACACTGGAGCCCTGTCTCGTCTTTCGAGATTGCAAGTTTGTATTCAAAATCGGGTACACACTTCGAACACAGAAAATGGCCACAAATTGTGAAGTGGCTGCTGAGTAAATCGTCCCCTAGCATTTCAGGAGTAACGGAGCAACCGCATGAATCACACTGTGCATTTTTATTTGATTGTGAAGCCATCAAGTCGCTCCGCGAAGCCCTTCGAAGATCATCAAGGTTCGTTGAAAAGGGTTTCTGGTAGGTCCCATGATTGCAAAGCCGACGCAATCTCATCTCCATCTGAAATATTCCGAAAAAGCCTTTCGTTGGATTCTCAAAATTTGCTTGTTCCTTGATGGCTCTAGACATCTCGAGTTCGTTAGTCTTGTACTGCTCACGCTCAGCGGCTGTCAAGTCTAGAACTCTGTCCTTCACTTCAAGATCAGGAAGATCCAGAAGAGACTGTGATCTTCTTAAGCAGATTGAGTCGAGAAGGGTGCGTAGATTCGCCGACCCTGCTCCGGTTGCTTTCATTAATGGATCTATGATATGTTTTTTGAACGCTGGAGCGGTGTCGAGGAAGGGGACTCTTAGGAACGAAATCAGCGAGCCGATGTCCTCCAGCTTATTCTGCACTGGCGTTCCGGTCAAGCACCATCGTAGTCTGGAATCCAATCTTGAAGCCGTTTGGTACAGACTAGTCGACCTACTTCGAATGTAGTGCGCTGCATCGATTAGGTACTCAGCCAGTCCATATGCAAGAGCCGGGGCATCGGGGGTTGGGGGAGTTTATCTACCTTCATCCAATACAATCCGGAACCAGGTAAGCTGGAACAGCGGGCCATCACTTCCCTCCGTTGAGATAGTATGGTAAGTTGTAAATACTATATCTGCTCTCGCAAGAATCTCGGGATCCCTCTCGCGCCCTCGGCCGTGGTAGATGCAAAGTTGGAGGCCTCCATAGACGTGCCTTAGAATCGTTATTAAAAATTATCAGGGCAATGGCATGTATGAAACCCACTTGTGAACTTCCTGGGTCCAGCCGGTAATCAAGACTAATTTGGATTCAGCAACAGTGCCGAGCAGGAATAGTGATATGTCTAAACGTCAGACTCACCTTGAGAAGGAACAATAACAAGCGTAGCGCGAGCGGCGTATCGCCCTGGTTGTCCTCCACCACGGTCCTTCTTTTGAAGACCACGGCCGGCCTCCCAAAATTGCGTTGCTATCTGTGCAGTTCGTACCACTGTAGCAAGACAGCTCAGGGTTTTCCCTAGGCCCATGTCATCTGCCAAGATGCCGCATCCGGTTTCATTGCCGGGACGCTGACTTTTTGATCCAGTAATCGCGTGCTCAAAGCTAGTGGGATGAAAGTTTTAGTACGTTTTTGATTTCGTGCGATTTGGGAAGAGCCCACCAAATTTCGTTTTGTATGTATTTAGGCTCTCTCCAAAGCGAGAATTGTTGCGGGACTAGCCCGAACTCCCGCTGAGCCATAAAATCAAGGGCTTCTTTTTGATGACTAGCGATTGGAAGTTAGAAATGGGACACAATACATACTAGACGTTCGTTTCTGGGCTATCCTCGCGGATGATAGACGGCAGTGAAACTTACGGGAGTAGGGGAGTCTTTATCCTCATATCTGCGTCCAGCATTTTCAAGCACCGGGATCGAGTGAGAGAATTGAAAACCACAGCCAGCTCATTTTGAAGTTCATAATCTTGAGTATCTTCAGCGATTGATTCTGTACGACGTACGTCTCTTTCTTGAGACATCAAGGACGAAGGCTCCGCTACGTTCGGTCGCACATTGGGAATGGACACGAAATGTGGGTTGTCATATTCGCAACCATACTCCATGGATAAGGGATGCTGAAGAAACATTTGAGCTGAAGACAGAGTTGATCCGACCAAATCGTTGATTCTTCTTTTCCCATACAGATTGAAACTGAAGTTCATGTAGCCATCCTTTGGCGCAGGCGTTTTGGCTGACCCCAGGGCGGTATCCGAGTCCAAAGTCTCTGGTGTCGCAAGCACTTGGAAACCGATCGATTCGAAGTCCCAAATTGACCGAAGCGCATTGCTAGTTCTCTCATTAATTACAGCAATTTTTTCGGAATTCTGTAGTGAAATAATGAAGTAACTGCCCTCCGCAATGATTTGGAAACCATGTTTCCCTCCTTCGTCTTCAAATAGTCCACCCAGAATGTCTTGTAGACGCTCCATATTTATCCACAATTTCGCTCGTACATCAGGAAGCTGAAATAAATCAAAAGTCAGAGCGTTTTGCATCCTAGTATCACTTCTGGAAACCCATACAGGAAGACCGCGCACTGAATCACTACATATTGAACCAGGTTGGATGCCTCTGACGTACCGTTCCAAAGCAAACTCTGACCCCATCCGAGTCCTGGGCCATTTCACTGCTCAATAGCTGTGGTGGAACTTGAGACAAGCTGTTTTCTGGTACGGAGTTCCCAAAATTGTAGATCATATCCAGCTGAAATGGATTACCTTCAGTAGGCCAGTACAATTCTTCGCCCATCGTTTCTGTGTGACCACCAGCTGAGCCAGCTGATGATGGAGAAATTTCCAGAAGACTTGAATACTATTAGGCTAACATCTTCTGCTGATTTGTGTCTCTAAAGAACTCACTGCGACCAATCTTGGTTTGGGAGACCGACATTTAAATCTTCATCGTCCACCAGGCTACTGCTAGCGAATGACCGCTTTTGCGGAAGCATACTTGAAACCAAGATGCTGTGTGTATGTTTAAGGTTTCAAGAAAAGAGGTTTGGATATTAGAAGCTTCCACTTATCTGAGTAACGTCGTTTTCAGTTGTGGTCTCATCCAGGCATATTCTGCAGGCTCACTGCTGCGCAGCCTCATGCAACTGCACCGCGCCACCTTTCCAGCCAGCCTTGTACACCTCGAAAATGCAAAACCCTGATGCTTTACCCACAGAGTGCTCGATGAAAAACATATTATGCATCTCTCTGACATTATTCTAAAGAAAATATGGCGACCGGAGCTTCCGCTCAGATGCTTTCCCCGATTCCCGCTCCTACTGGGTTCCAGCGCATCCTCGCAAAATTCTCGACGCGACTGACGCCCGAGGAAGCGCAAAGTTTCCAGTTCACGACTTTGAATGATGTCCATCAAGCGATCATAAACATCCAAGAGGAACAGATGCATCGCCGAGGAATGCGCAATCTGACGAGAGTTTTACGTTTCGTTGAGGCGATGGAACAGTTTGGAAAGGTGGTGGAGGTCTTCTTGAATGCTTCCTCCTTGTTGTCATTCATATGGGGCCCCATAAAACTTCTTCTCCAGGTACACCATCTATTAAATAATATTACTTTCTATTAACTTTCATGCTGACGCCCATGGGAAGACTACCAGTGCTTGGGCAGAGTCTTTTGATACTCTTCTTGATGCATATCAGCAAATAGCTGAGAGCATTCCCTTACTCACCCAGTATCAAGGTCTCTTTGAGCGCAATCCATCTATGGAGAAGGTTCTAGAGATGATGTACGAGGACATATTGGAATTTCATCAGAGCGCCCTCCGAATGTTCGGGAGGTCTAGTATGCGGCCACTCCCCCCCGAATGTAAGATTATCCCTCTCTGACACTATTCAGCGTTTCAGCAATTTTTTCGGGCCGCATGGAAAGACTTCAAGTCTCGATTTCAACATATACTAGAAGATCTTAAGCGCCATAGGTGTCTGATTGAGAGCCAAGCAAACATTCTTCAGATTCAACAATCCCAGGCAGCTCGCGCGGCTGCAGATCAAGATTTCCAAAGGATTTTTTTGGGGCAGCGAAGGGAACAATATCTTGCTACCCAAAACTGGCTAAGCGCTGTTAACATAAAGGAAATCCATGAAGGATTTTCTAGCATACGGCGAGAATATCCTACCACTGGCCAGTGGATACTCAAGCATGATTCAATCAAGCTGTGGTTGGATCCGGATAGCTCCACTGTAACGTCTGTCTGGATAAGTGGCATTCCAGGAGCTGGTGAGAAATATCCTTGTGCCGTTTTTACGGTTGATTTTATTGAATGTTCCGAGCTAATTTGTTCTAGGTAAAACAATTCTAGCGTCCTTTCTTATCGAGCAAGCACAGCAAAATCACTCGAATTTCGTATTCTATTTTTATTGCAAGCACAAGGACACCCAAAGGAATACCTCTGTAGGCGTCATTCGTTCTATTGTTTCCCAGCTTCTGGTCGTGACCCAGGATACAGACATGCTACCCTTCCTCTTCGGACAGTCTCTGAGCAGTGGCGAAATGCCGCTTTCATCACTGCAACTGTGTAACAGTCTTCTCAAAGTCGCATTCCAAAATATCCCACGCGATATGAAAATCTATATTGTCCTCGATGGAATAGATGAATGTGACTCGCAGGAGAGACGGAAAATAGCATCGGCCTTTTCGACATTAGTCACAGGCGTCAATGACCGTGGAATTATTCGAGTACTATTTATCAGCCAAGATGAACCCGATCTCAAAGGCTTGCTTCGAACAGCGACGAGCATCAAAATTTCCAAGACTGATAATGAAGAAGACATCAAATGCTATGTTGGTCACTGGTCGTCGAAAATATCAATTAAGTTTGGTTTAACCCAGGATGAAAAAGAGGCTATGGTAAAAATAGTCTGTCTTGGAGCCGATGGTGAGGAATCCATAAAATATTGAGAGCGCTAAGCTGATATCTGGTCAGGAATGTTTCTTTTCGCCAAACTCGTTATGAGTCATTTGCACAACCAAACAAATAAGAGGCAGCTCTACAACGAGCTCTTGCCGGATCGGTTTCCGCGCGGGCTCAATCAAGCGTAAGCAACGGATTCTTTTTATTTTGCCACACCCTGCCAAATTCTATGGATATTATTTACTTGAAAGCCGATAATTCTATTCCAGTGAAGGAGAAATGAGCAGCACGGCTAATTTGTCCTAGATATGAAAGAGTGGTTGGGGGGATTTATCAAAATGAAAACGAAGCGGAACGAGCACAAGCGCAAAAGCTTCTTGGCTGGCTGGTCTGCTCAAGGCGGCCATTGAAGTGGCATGAAATTCAAGGAGCCATGTCAATCGACAATGAGCTCCAGATCGTTGACTTCGACGCAGGAAGTCTAGTGTTAGGTGCTGAAGATCTTTGTGGTTCATTAGTCGAGCGATTTCCCGGAGATAGGATCGAACTTGTTCATTCAACAGCCAAAAAGTAAGTACCAATTTCAGTTCCTAATAACAGCACGACACAACTAACTTCTGTTCCCAAAGATATCTTATCGACGATAATTACGTCCGCATCCCGAAGGAGGAAGGAAAACTCGCAGCCCTGTGCCTTCAATATCTTACCTTTGAATCATTTGAGGACGAACTTCAGAGCGATGAGAAAGTCTCACAACTTATCAAGGCCGGGTTTTATTCTTTTTTCGACTACGCCATACTCCACTGGGTAGAACACCTTGAAATGTTTCTCAGGACCATGGAATCTAGCGATTTGGAGGACCTCGAAGCCCTCGGTCCAGTGTGCGAAGATTTCGCTGCCATCAATGCTTTCGATACACAGGATACTGCGGCACTCCAGACCTTTGAAATTAGGTGCGAAGAGGCCAGGAACAAGGAGTGCTTCCCGAATCTCGTCTTACTTGTAGCGAATGCAAGGCAAGCAAGAGCAAATGAAGAGGACATGGTGGCACTCGGCGAATTAGGTGCCATACTTACCCGAATCCGATTGAACTTCGAAGGCATGATTCAGTCTGGCCGATTCACTACATCGGAAGCACAGTCTCTGACAAATTATTATGGTAGCAATTGGTTTAAATGCCCTCGCCATCGCTGCTTTTACTTTCATCAAGGATTCCCCGCCGTAGCAAATCGGGATCAACGTGTGAACAGGCACGATTTGCCATTCTGCTGTAGCCATGACGGATGCAGCAGAGTTCAGACTGGTTTCAGTACTGAGAAAGATCTAAAGACACACCTGAAAAAGAATCATCCAGATCTTGAATCTCTGTCGTGGAAGTTCCCAAAAATACCCAAGGCACCGGATGCGAATGGTAAGCCCGTAGGCACGAAATTTCAATGTACGCTCTGTCCTAAGAATTTTACCCGCGGACATGCTCTCAAAGTCCACTTGCGGACGCACACTGACGAGCCACCGTTTGTGTGCACCGTTTGTGGGAAGGCCTTCGCCAGGCAGAATGATCGCAAACGCCACGAAAGGTCGCACTATGACGACAGGGAATTTGTTTGTAAAGGAGAACTCAAGCAAGGGGGACAGTGGGGATGCGGACGAAAATTTAATCGCGCTGATGTTCTGAACCAGCATCTCCACTCCCATATTGGAAGGATATGCATCAAGCCTCAGCTCGACGAGATCGCGATGGAAAGCAATCAATCTCGATGGCCATGGCGAAGTCCACAGATCAATGATTAATGACTCAGGAGAGTTTTGTATAGATGCTACCCACCATAAAAAATTCCCAGCAGTACTTCTAGCACAGTACTGTGCCCGGCAAATTTCGAATAACAGGACCAAGCAGGTGCAGGAAAAATAAAACTCCCAAGGGTTATTATGTGGTGAATGACATTACATAAAGGCCAAGCGGACGAAACATTCATGTCTATTGACCACAGTTTGTATGCACGTATCGGCTGACTCTGGTGGTTTCGTTGGTGACGACTCCTGCCCATTTCAGCGTTAGGCTGTTGATGGCGCAGCATGCGCAGCTTTCATCCACTTTTCGTTGTCGACAAAAACAAGAGCTGATTGGTACGGCTAGACATTTTCCTGAGAACCCCTGTCCTAAACCTGCCCGAGCCGAGCCATACTATGACCTGGCATTTCACAGCCAACTCAGACTCGGACTCGTAAACGGCCCAAAATCATTTCGACTCCGATGTTTATATACGGGTCCAAATTAGGAGCCGAGTCTATCCAATTCATATTTGAATTGCGCCATTGGGCTTTGTATAGCACCTATAGAAGTACATGCGATCAAGGTTTAGGTTCATATATCCAATATAATCCTAATGGGAAAAGATTCTGCGAAGTAAAATCGATGGAAGGATCATCCTATTTGTTGCTGAAATAAGGTGAGCTTGTATAATCATATCATGTATAAATTTAATAATAGTACGTTCCTCAATGCGCTGAGTTAAAATGTATTGGCCTCAGCGAAAGCGTAGTCACGAATCAGGAGTCTTTTGCTCGGCGGTCGAAGTTGAAGAGGACGTCTCAATGCATTTTGCACAGTTATGCCTCAGCTTACACTGATTGGTTTACATTTATGCTTAACAAGCTGTTCCTGCTGTATAGAGCATTGTAATTTTATTTTCGTGCTCATATTAGCGGTGCTTAGACTGACGTGGACCTGGAGTTGGGCATCCGCCAAAGTTTTATAAGGGGGTGGTCACGTGCGCGGAATGAAAAACAGCACTTTCTGACAAAATATCTCTTCTCCGCAATCGCTTCCTCACAAACTATCCATATATCATGTATCATGAGCCAGACACCTTCTAAACAAAACATTATGACTTCATTCTTTACATCCGCTCCGTACCCTATCCTCAAAATCACGATCCTCGCTTCGCTCCCACCAATCACGGCTTACGGCCGTAAGAATCGGCAGAAAGTTGAAGCAGAAACGCATCATAGAAGAAGCCCATAACTTGCTCATATTCATGGTACGCGCGGCGGGGGAACTGTGAGACGATAGCAGCGGCCGTATTGCGGCTGTGGGGTGGTAGGGATGGAGGTATAAGGAGGGGGTAGAAGTACCCTTGGAAGAACTTGTTCTAACAGCAGAATAAAGAACACCTTCAAACTACTTAACCAACTCGAAAGTTGAAGAAAGATACCTACGAGTTCCCGATCTCAAACATACGAAAGCCTCCAAACATACAAACCCAAACCCCCACCTAGATCCAAAAGAAAATCACACCACAGAATGTGCTGCAACAGATCCCGCCGCCAACGCCGCCCAACACTCACCCACATGCTCATCGAGTACATCATTGCTAAGCGCGCGGAGAAGAAAGCGCTTGCTCTTGAAGCTTCTCGGTCTATGGATCGTCAAGCTGAGAAGGGATCGAAGATGGGAGGGGAATATAGGGATGTGAGGGAGAGTGGATGGGTGGATGAGAAGCGGGAGATGAGGAGGAGTGAGCGGGGGAGTGGTAGGAGGGAGAGGGAGAGGGAGATGGTGAGGAGGGAGAGTGAGTTGCCTAGTTATGGGGAGGTTATGAAGGGTATGTGAAAGGGGGCATGATGTGGGAGAGCGAGATGGGGTTATCGTGAGCGGGAGTAGTGGACTGGTGTCTCCTTGATTGTATCACTTAATGAAATCGTGCTTCTTGGTCATATTATAATATAAGAACTAAAGATCTTCCATTCGCTCATTTGAGGCATACATTGAAGTGAAAAATACTCAATTCTTATCATGGGGTGACAGGATTACTCCCCGGCAACTTCGTCAGCCACCCGTCAACCTGCTCTTTGACGATTGGCGGCTGCGTACATGCCATAGCAGCAGCATCAGATTGAATTAAGAGTGGACAGTCGCCCGGGAATTCGAGATTGCATCTCGCATCCATTGCTTTTTGCAGCGCGTCGCCTTTCCAGCCAAAAAGGTAGTCGGCGTGTTGTCCGAATCCAGTTCTGATTCACATATCAGTAAGAAAGAAATACTTGGAACATGACGGGAAACTTACGGATCGCCCATACTATAAACAAAAGGCTGACTTCCATCTTCAGGCCACAACTCAGGATCATTGAACTCCTGTGTATTCCACATAACCTCAAACATGACCTGCGGCGTCCTCACCGGGTGAGTTGCTGGACAATCGCCTCTTGTTTCAAAAGTACCGTTTTGGGGGTAGACGATATGGCTTTTGTGGTCTGGGCTGTCTAGAGTTTTGTTGTCCCAGCATGTGGGGAATGTGATGGTGCTTCGGATGCCGTCAGGACAAGGTGTAGATGGCAATGCTGCGGTATCGTTGCCCTCGCAGGGGCGGGCTCCAAATGGGTTCGCGGGGTCGACGTCTTTACCCATGCAGCGGTGACAGACTTGGCGAGGTACATCTGCTGCGTCGCGTGTTGTGGGGGATCCGACTAGCATGCGGAAGCCCTGGGGTGGAATTTAGCATTAGGAAGATTTTGTAAACGGGTGAGTTTCTGAAGAATTTCAAGAAGAAAGCTATCGATGAGCACCTTCGACGAACACTCGAAGACCAATGAAAGTTTCATCATCCCAAAGTATCTAGCCGAGGGATATCTATAGGTATGAAACTCCGTTCCATTCTCCCTAAAAATTCGTCCAACTCAAAGCACGGTTGTAGGAAAAGTTGGAGTTCTGGTGTAGAAAAGTGAAGATATGGCGACTTACTGGTTTGAAAACCGTAACATTAGTGACACCATCATATGGCGGAATATAGTAAACGGTAATCCCTCCATTCTGAACCAGCCCTCCATTCGCGTTCTGAGAAACACGCTTGAACGTTCCATTTCGAGCTTTGAAGTACAAAACAGCCGTCCAGTAATTGGAGAAATCCTCGCTATAAGTGCAAGAAGTGCAAGTCGATAAAGCAACTGGATCCTCTGTGGTTGGCATTGTGAGATTGAAGGAGTTTCCTCCGACAATTTGATGAAGATGCCCGGATCCATTGACTCCAGGTTGGACTATCGGATCGAGTCGTTCGACAACGAGCTGTGAACACGCGAATCGAAGAGCGTCGACACTGGAAGCGTTCACATGGGCGTGAGCCTTGTGAGTAAGCAGCGCGAGGCTGAAGGTGAATATGGACTTCCACTGCATATTAAGGATCAACAGTTATAAAACGACGAGGCTGAAGTCCAAGTAAAACAGGCGGGACTGTCTTATCCTTATAAATGCATCAAGACAACATCCCTTGCTTATCTTTGGAGGAAGATGGATTTTCCATGGTATAACGCTGAACGAGCACTCGCATCCTCGTATATTTGTTTCCAATGTAAGCCCAACAAACGGTGTATATACAATAATTTCATTGGTGGAGAGGTGTGTAGCCCTGTCCAAATTAGATAGAGTAATTGTTGTGATCGGGTATTCGAATGTTCCAGGCGAGAAGGAATATGTTGGATAGTGGGGTAGGGTAGCAATGAAATGAAAAGCCGGTAGCAAGGAAGTAGACCGGGCGATCCCCTGAAGGGCTCGGTACTTGTCCGATCGACTGGGCCTAGCAGAGCCGCAGATGCAGGACAGAGGAAGGTCAAACACAAGATGAAAGCAACATACAGAAGAAAATTGAAAAATTCTGGTGGACAGGAACGTGAATCGGCCTAGCCGTGAATATGAGATGACAAAACTCCCGTCTTCACTGGGCCAAGAACCTTGAATTCAAGATGATTCAGTGTCCGACCCTAAATGTTGGTTACCAAGCTTCGCAAGCAAGTGCATGATGGCAATGTCCGGATGTGGCACAAAAAAGAAATGTTTCGAGCCCCCAAATGGAAGGTGCATTCTTGAAGCATGCTTTGAACAAGGGATTTAGGCCCTGTTGGAAACATAAATAGAAGTGCAGTCTTTAACATCGTAACTTTCATTACCTTGAGGTACTTGACATCTCTTCGACGAAAAAAAAAAGGTACCATTCAAGGGGCTCCAGAGAGGACGAAACGGCGCCAAATTATGGAACTGCTAATATAAATACTGGATATTCAGCTTGTATCCAGGCTAGGGGGCAAACAGTTCCACAAAGCATTTGACGCCGAGGACGGAGATGGTTAGGACAGAAAGCAGAAGCTTATGAATGGTGAATTCTGGAGGTACAAAGAGCCATGCGTTGATCCGTTCAGACGTAACTTTGGATTCAATTGTAGAATTGTAACATACCTATAGCCATCTGCCTAGGTAGGTATTCCTGATACGTAGAAGAAAAGCAGCAGATGAGGTTGGTGTTCCCTGAGATAACTACCGCTCAGGCCACGGCATGGATTGCTAATCCCAAACTAAAGCCCGAGGACCCCGAAGCGCCAAACATCAGCATCAGCCTCCCCCACATTGACCACACAAGTATCGACCTCCAACATCTAAACGCTTTACCAACACCCTACATACAACCGCTGTCTCTTCTTCAGATATATGGGATATCTTCTATCTCGTTAATAATTGATAGAATCGACTTTCTCGGTCTTCGATCCGATCTTTTAAGATCTTACCACCGTTGAACGGTGAGACGTGCCACAAGCATAAGCCACCGAATACCAATACATACAATTCAATTCTCGCAGCACAAGCTTCCAATCTCCATCTTCAACCAACAATGTCAAAGGAGGCAGAACCGACTGTCACTGCAGACGTTGAAATGATGGAAGACAAGGAAACCCCTCAGTCCGAGCCACCAATACCAGAAACCAGCCCCTCAAAGACCACCATCAAACTCCCCCTCCACACCCTTCCACGACCACTCTCGATCAGCTCGACAACCCTCACCACAACCCTCAAAGAAACCTTCAAACGCACACCCCCAAAATTCCCCAAATTCATGCAGCTACCCACCGAACTACGCCTCAAGATCTGGACCGCCGCCATCGAGCCCCGAGTCCACGAACTCCACCCCTGCGCAAAGCTCTACAACGACCGCATGACCTTCCGCTCCAACAGCAGTTCTACGCCCTCAATCTTCCACATCTGCCACGAATCGCGGGAAGTAGCCCTAAAACACTACCAACTGATGCAACACAACCCCTCACGGAGCAGCGGGAGCGGCAAAGCCATCCTACGATTCTATTTCTGCCCGAAACTGGATACGCTGCTGTTGAATAGTTTGATGGGGTTGTTTGTTATGTTTGTGCTGCTGGAGGAGTCGGAGGGTGATTATTCGGGCACGATGAGGGGGTGGGAGACTGTTGCGTTGGATGCAGAGAGGGCTCAGCTTATTTCGCTGCTGAGTGGGATACCGGGACACAGCGCTACGCCGCGGATCTACGAGGTCTTTCCTTCTCTCAAACAACTCATCATCGCTTTCGATTACTCGAAATCTGGGAAGACGAGGTTTAGGACTAGTGTGTGGCCTGGAGAGAATGGGACGAGTTTGAAGAGTTTCCCGTGGCCGGTTATAGCGAGCAGTCAGTTTGAGGATATTTTTAAGCCGATGAGGGAGTTTTTGGCGAGTGATTATAAGGAGGGGGAGGTGCCGGAGATGTTGGTTGCGAAGGTGAAGAGGAGGCCGTTTATTAGGGGAGATATCAGGTATGCGTTTCGGAAGTGCTGCAATTTCTTTGGGATGCGGCCAAGGGGAGTTTTCAGACGGATATAAATGGGGTCGATATACTTTTGGGATGGTAAAATGGACATATGGCGGGGATTGGAAGGTATTATGCTAGCTTTAGCCATTTTTACACATCACAGCGAGCGTGCTTTAACGAATTTATGCAATGATGATATGAATACCAGCAGAGTCTACCTCCTGCGATTGCAATGCCTGAACACAAATCTCATACCAATTTTCCTCTCTCTTCTTTACTTATCATATGCACTAATCTACCACTTCGCCTCCTTCCTCTCCAAAAACCCCTTCAACACCGCAATAATCTTCTCCAAAGCAGCCAACCACACCCGCAACTCAGCCATAACCTTCTCCTGATCCTCACCCAGCTTAACATAGAAATCTTTTCGGTACGGGCAAGCGCTCATGGCGGCGCTGAAGATGGGCTTCACCATGAATGAGTGGTGCGGTTTCAGCGTGTTGCCGTAGGCGTTGCGGAAGGAGACTGATAGTTCTTCGGCGGTGATGGCGATATTTTGGGAGAGGGCTATGGATGTGAAATCTAGACCGCTGAGAGTGGGGTGTTAGCTGGATGTTATGGGGAGGGGAGGGGAGAATGGGGGGGGGAGGGGGGGTGAAATGGGGAGGGAGAAGTACCGAACTAGCCAAACTAAGCCCTCTGTTGCGGTGTGCTTTTTTGTTTTGAGCTCGTTGATTACTAGATCTTGAAGAGTGGCTGATTCGAGGGGAGCTGCGAGTTGGCGGTCGCGGATTTTCTGTGGTTTCGTGGGTCAGTCTTGCTGGAGGCGGGGGAAAGAGGGGATGAGGATGTACCTTCACGTTGCCCAGCATGTCTGATTTGACGGGTGTGAAAGCCACGGATCCTAATACGTCTATGAATTACCAATTAGCATGCAATACCACACAGTACAGGGAAAAGGCAGGTACCAAAGAGCGTAGTCAATGATTCAGCAGCTTCGAGGAACTCAGTCGTGGAGACTGCATTGTCTTTCTCCTTGTCGACTGGCACGTCGGTGAAGGATTTCTTGAGAGTGTCAAGGAAGGTTCCTCCAGGTGGGTAGGCGTTTGTTGCTGCCATTTTTGTGGGTGTAGATTGTAGGAAGAGAAGAGAATGTGGAGGATTGGAGATTGTTTTGTTGTGGGATGGAGGAGCTTCAGATGTCGGTGAGGGGCAGTTGGGGGCGGGATCCACTAAGTAGACGAGTGGCGGCGCGCTATTGGAGGACCCCTGGATCGCTGAAGGGTTGGCGAACCGGGCCCTGAATAGCTTCACTTGGGGAAAGTTTGGCACTTTATATAAGAAGTATTCTTCACACGTGTCCTTAGGGACTTGAGAAGTGAATTCGACCTTCATGTGAGTGAATTTGAAGATTTTCATTAAGTCCTAAGCTCCATCGCTGGATTTAGGTACCTACAGGTTTCTCTTCAACATCCCACAAAAGCTCTCAAACAATACGCTATCATGACCTTTAATCCATCTGACTGTAGTCATATTCACAGCCTTCCCATCCACAGTTCCCTGAACATATATCTTGAACCCGAACCCCAAATCTTCCTCATCATCCACCTCCATACTTCCCTCCTCCTTCTTCACCATCCCCCGTCTCGCAGCCCGTGACCAAACCGCCTTCTCACTAAACCCCATCCCCGTCCCAATGTCACCTTTCCACATCCACTTCAACGGCAGCTCGCATAGCGTACGATGTATAAGGTCGCCGACTTGTGCTGCATCGCTACTGCTGGTGAACTGTTTCAATATCAGCAGTGCAACAGCCCCCCATTCCCTCTAAATACATACCGGAATCTGATACTCAGACGGAAACGGCAACAAGGTCTTCGGAATAAGATTTACTCCCCTAGCCAATGCCATTCTTGGTCTCAAATCCTCAAAACTCCACGCAATACCCCACCGTTTCGTGCGACTACCTTGCACGAATTCCGTAACTGCGTAGTTGTCGACGCCATGCTCTTTGAGTTTTTGGATGAGTACGGGAAGGCTGGAGAGTTTGCCTAGCATGGATGTATACCATTGTACTCTGTCTTCCAGAGCAAGACTTTCAGTGATCATGCGGGTTACGAAATGGACTTCTCCTCCTAGGGTTACCATTTCGGATTCGGAGCCTGTGCAGGCTGTAAAGGGGGGTCTTTGTTTAGTGGCGGCGGAGGTGAGCATGTCTGTATTGGATTCATAGAATGGGGGATTGCACATGCTGAAGTCGATGCTAGGGAGCTGTCAGTGTGCATATTTTGTAGAGGAGTTTTCAATTACCTTTCGAATTTCATAGCATCTAGAGGGAGTAGTGGATCATTCGTCTGGGTCTGGAGAAGCTTGATTCGGTTTTGGAGATTGTTTTGTTGGACATTTGTTCGTGCGAATTTCATGCTCTTTTCGTCGATATCTGAACATAATGTTAGCATAAATCCAAGTACGCTCTCAAATACTGAACATCAAATTCTTGGAAATACTCATACCTGTACCAGCAAACCTCCAATTCGGCCGTTGAGCACATCCCAACATGGGATAGATACAACTCGCACCCGTCCCAATATCAAGGCCCAGCACCTCTCGTTCGGAATCATAAGTGTCTCCATAGCTATCACCAGTGGTATCTAAAAGGCCATGAATCCACAATAAATAGTTCAATCGATTGGGAACCTGTTGATATCAGTCCCTGTGTAAACAAACTTCGCGAGGAGCTTACCGGTGGACACAACCGATCCTCAGGAAGCGATATCTTGAGCCCAAAATCTCTCTTCAGTAACGACTTTGTGAGTTGCTGCACTGATTCTGGGCTGCTGAAATCTAGTTGCCCGTTGGGTTTTAATCTGAGTATTTCAGTTAGCTACGCATTTTTCTTTGTCTACTGCTCACGTGAGGGGTATCTTCCTATGTGGAAGCACGAGGCAGCTTGAATCTGACTTACACTTTAGCAAAGTCTGCATCTTGTAAAGCAAGAGCGGCAAAATCGACATCTTCTTGGTAGATGTTGGTTGACATTGTGAAGGTCTTGGAGGTGGGGTTTTGCGGGTGGGAGAATGTGGAGGTGTGGGAGCATAAAATGTTAAAGGGTTCGAAAATCAAGTCGTCGACATTAAATCTTTAACTCCAAGTGGATGTCGTAGAATTCATAACCAATAATTGCATATTATTTGATACGCCGTGAGACATTTACTCATGAGTTTAATTGCACGTGCAAATGTTATGGCAATCCGAGGAGGCATGAAAATTCTGCTTTTATTCCAGGTTCTATTTCCAGTGCCAAAGCAACGCTATCAATACCTGCGCTCCCTAAACTCAAATCCCTTTACTCCATATCCAGCAAATAAATTCGTACCACTATCTCATGAGTTCTCATCACTGTTTTGCTTCTGTTTCTTCGTAGCTGGACCATCATTCGCAGGCTCGCCCGTTGGGACTTCTGGAAGCTCAACCTTGGACTCTCCCTCCGCTGCTTCAGCGTCCTTTTCAGCATCCACAGGACCGTTCTCGGCAGATTCCCCTCCTTCGACAGCCTCCCAATCATCTTCTGTTTCCGGCTCTGTGGATGGGAAGAAGACCCTATGTCATAATATGTCAGAAATATGTATATCGGAAAGTAGCAGAGCAACTTACGGAAGCCAGTGGTTGTATGCATCAACATCCTTTTGTACAAAGGTGGTGAAGACTACTTTTTCCAATTTGTCCCCATCACCACCCTCTAAAAAGTCCTTAACTGCCTTGATAGCAACTGGCGCTGCATCATGACTGGGATAACCATACACACCAGTACTCAAGGCGCTGAAGGCGATGGTCTTGCACTTGTTCTGAACCGCCAACTGAAGACTGGTTGTGTAGCATCCTGCCAGATCTTCTGCGCTCTCCTCCTTGAACGAGGAATTATATACCGGACCAACAGCGTGGATGACCTTCTTGGAGGGCAATTCGTAGGCACCAGTGATCTTGGCAGAGCCAGTATCGCAGCCGTCCAGCTTCCGGCACTCCTTCAATAAGTCGGGCCCTGCAGCTCTGTGTATAGCTCCATCGACTCCTCCTCCTCCAAGCAGAGAGTTATTGGCAGCATTGACGATAGCGTCGACTTCAAGTTTTGTGATATCTCCTCGAATCAGACCGATGCGATCGTTGAAGGACTGGGAAGGCTTTGGGGCTTCAGTGTCAGCATCGAAAGTCGCAGGAGCGAGTTTCTTGAGGCGGTAAAGAAGAGAGACCGTGGGTATCTCAGCAGCAGGTATGATGGCCATGATTCTTCGGATGCCAATCATGCGATCTTGTCGTACTTTATGTTGGATGCTGCAGTGATGATTGTAGTGTATTTGTATTGTAAAGGAGGGAGCGCAAGGCTGCCGTTGCCCGCCGCGGGGTAGAGACATTTGGCGGCCTCGCGCTAAAATCCAGGGCAGTAGCCTCTCCACCAAATTTGTTGACTCACACGACACGAAAACACCACGCAGTCAATAATCTGCAGACGATTCTTCCACATAGCAAACCTCAATCGAAAGACTATAGCCATCTCCACACGATCATACGAATCCCTTTTAATAATATCCCTTCACCTGCGCCACCATGGCGGACGCCATCGCAGAGCAAACGGCTAAGCTCCAGCTGGACACGGAGACGGGGGAGATGGTCTCTAAGGGAGAACTCAAGAAACGACAGGCTAAGCGGGCAAAGAAGGTTGCTCAAGCCAAGGCAAAGGCAGACGCTCCAGCGAAGGCTCCAGCGGCTCCCAAGGCCGACTCGAAACCCGAAGAGAAGGTCTCAGAGCCAACTGCCATGTTCGCCCAAGGTTTTCTCGACGAAGTCTACAAGGAGCGACCTGTAAAGCCTGTAGTCACTCGGTTTCCCCCAGAGCCCAATGGCTATTTACACATTGGTCATGCTAAAGCTATCGCTGTTAACTTTGGCTTCGCAAAGTATCATGGCGGAAAATGCTACTTGCGGTTCGATGACACAAATCCAGAGGCAGAGGAGGAGAAGTACTTTGTGGCAATTCAAGAAATGGTTAAGTGGCTGGGATTTGAGCCTTGTGCTGTCACATACTCGAGCGACAATTTCGACAAACTATATGCGAAGGCGGAGCAGCTTATCGAGCGGGAGAAAGCATACGTTTGCCATTGCGGAGGTGAGAGCAGCAACATGTTAGCCGTAATATCGCTAACAAATGACAGATGCTGAGATCAAGGCCCAAAGGGGAGGCGAAGCACATGGCCCCCGATTCAGATGCGAGCATGCCAACCAATCCGTCGAACAAAATCTTGAGGAATTCCGAGCCATGAAAGCTGGCAAATACAAGCCTAGAGAGGCATTCCTACGCATGAAGCAGAATATTGAGGACGGAAATCCTCAAATGTGGGATCTAGCAGCATATAGAGTTTTGGACGCCGAGCATCATCGAACTGGCGACACCTGGAAAATTTATCCTACTTACGACTTCACACATTGCTTGTGCGACAGTTTCGAAAACATCTCACATTCATTATGTACAACTGAATTCATACTCTCCCGAGTGTCGTATGAGTGGTTGAACAAGAGTCTGGAAGTCTACGAACCTATGCAAAGAGAATACGGCCGTCTCAACCTCACCGGAACAGTCCTCTCGAAGCGGAAGATCATGAAACTCGTCAATGATAAGTACGTACGAGGCTGGGATGACCCGAGACTTTACACTCTTATTGCCATCAAGAGACGCGGTATCCCTCCGGGTGCCATCCTTGAGTTTGTTAACGAACTTGGCGTCACGACCTCTGCAACCAATATCCAAATCGTCAGATTTGAGCAGACCGTTCGACGATATCTAGAACGCACCGTTCCTCGACTGATGTTGGTTCTTGATCCGATTCCAGTGATTATTGAGGACGCGGAAGAGATTGAAGTTGATGTCCCCTTTTCTCCCAAGATTGCTGCTATGGGTAGCCACAAGGTCAAATTAACTAAGACGGTCTACATCGAGAGAAGTGATTTCAGAGAAGTTGATAGTAAAGACTACTTCCGCCTGGCCCCTGGCAAGTCTGTCGGTCTACTCCAAGCACCATATCCAATCAAAGCAACTTCATTTACAAAAGATGGCGACAAGGTCACAGAGGTTCGCGCAGTCTATGACAAGGAAGGAAAGAAGCCGAAGACATACATCCATTGGGTGGCAGAAGGATCAAGACACGTCGAAGTACGGATCCACAATGCGCTTTTCAAGTCAGAGAAGCCAGAGGACGCCGAAGGGGGCTTTTTGAACGATATCAACCCTAATAGTGAAGAGATTTGGCCACATGCTATGATTGAATCTGGGTTTGAGGAGGTGAAGCGCCGAGCCCCGTGGCCTGAAGCGGCTGGCGAATCAGAGCTAGGGAAAGGGGGTCTCGAGTCGGTTCGATTTCAAGCAATGCGGGTGGCATACATGGTAACTTTAGCACCACATACTCTACGAGAATAAGCTAACGTATCTTAGGCAATGGATTCAGATAGTACAGCTGATAAAGTTGTTCTAAATCGGATTGTCAGTCTCAAAGAAGATGCTGGAAAATAGATTTGTTGTGCATTTGCGAAAGCATTCCTGGAGCGATGAGAAATGAATGGGACCTGTTTAGGCGTAAATTATTAGACGAGGAATGAATGATACCAGATAATGTTTGGATTTGTTTTGGACGCGGTCAGGTTTACTTTTCTGCTGTCATCGAGGTAGGCCGCAAAATCCACGAGAGTTGTTGTTGATATCCTCTGCAGCGCAATTTCCCCCGACTATCCGTTAGCAGATGGGTTATGGTCGTCAGAACACCGAACCATAAGACCACAAGATATTCGATCGCAGCGTCGACTCCTATGGGATTTTGATTCCCCCCCGAAGAGCGTCAATTACGATTGTATCCGAGCCTGTGAGCTTCTGAGCAAGAAAGGTCTGGAAACTATCGATTGTCAGACCTAACGCCCACCATGAGCAGTTCGAACGACCCTCATGATGAGCCCAATATGTCGCAGCCAGAGGACAGGGTGGTCGAAGAAATGTGGATGGAACTTTTCAAAAAAGGAAAGTGGGCCAAGGAATCTTCAGAAAGGATCACGCAAATGATGGCATACTCGCCATCGAAAAAATGGTCCATGATAAAGCGAGACATGCAAGCGATGGACAAGGCTCGTCCGCGAAACAAAACTCTATCAGGACGGGTAGAACGCGCGAATGCAATGAGACCAAACAGGCGACCACTGGCTCCCCTAGCAGCTCAACCAGGAGGATCGAGCGTTATACAGAGGAAATCTGTCCCAAATTCTGGCGCGACAAGCTCAGCAGCATCAGGCGCCGAGCATATTCCAATGATCCTCCGACCAGGTGGTGGTCGAGTCCCAGTAGGGAGACGGGCTGTCGGACGATCAATGGTAGCACCAAATGCGAATAAGCCTTTGCCACCTCTGCCAAGGCCCGCTGAAATAGAACAAGAATTGAACGCTGAGGGTATCCAAGGAGACGTGTCACAGAATGTTGGCCCTTTGACTCAAGGTGTTGCAAATCTTCATCTCATAGAAGCAGGTTTGAATCGATCTCTGGCAGCTGGGCAGGCCGAGATCAATAGGAGGTTCAATCCGGTCAGTTTGAAGCAAAAGCACCCTCCAATTCTGCTCAAGTAGCGTTCCTTCATCATCATATATGCAGGAAATTTCTCTTTTACGTGTTATTCAAAAGGCTTATAATTCATCTTCTGACATTTGTTTTAGCCTGAAAACCGGCCTCCACCCGAAGAACCAGGCTCTGGAGACAACGTAGCTTCTCTCGATGAATTGCTCCAACACGATAATTTGGAAGACGTGTTACGGAATAATGCAGAAGCTCGAGAGTTGATCACCACTGCTCAGGGACTTCGTGAGTATTGGACCTCCCTCACAGAACTATGGAGGGACAGAGAGATAGATTTGCGGGCCATGGAGGAAAGGATAAGGCAGATGAAGGAAGTGGCCAACAATTTTCCAGACGACGATTATTATCCAGGCCAGATCGCGGCAGAGCAGATATTTCGGGATGAGGCTCTGTTGTGGTTTGGAGAGCATCGAACAGTCTTTCGGCTGCTTGTTATCAGATTCCGAGAGTTGCAAGCAGCGGCCGCGGCTCTAGCGCGGCAACCAGAACAGCGAGAACTACCAGCGCCCGCAGAACCCGAGCTTTATACCGACGCCCAAGATGCGAGTCAACTGGATTGGTATGACGACGGGAATCGAGGCCCGCGGTGGTGGCTTGTGCAAGCTCTTAACGACATGAGAGCGAGAATGGAGAGGCACGAAAGACGAAGCGAGGGCTTTGCACAAGGGGTTACAGATATCCAGAGACAAATAGTCGAAGCGAACAATCGTATAAATGAGCGGAAGGCTCGCTATGAAAGGGCTCCAGGGGATGCTGATACAGAAATTCTGGAGGCGTGTGCGGCGGTAATGCAGGATGCGGGAAACGGCATTGACGTGGAACAGCGAATGGACTACGAAAGCGCCGTCATTAGGGACCGGACGGACGACGCGATGGCACAAATGTTACGAGATAATGATAGGGACCGGGCTCTCATCCGGAGTTGGAACTTGTCGGAACTCTACGAAGAGCATTACCGAATATTCGAAAGAGAAGCGTTCAGACGATATCGCACTATATGCTACGCAATCAGGCAAATATTGAATTCGATTGATAACGGTCAGGGCTGGACTCAAATGGAGCTGGACCATGCGTATCAATTAGCATGGTATCTTCACGGCCGAGAGAATCGAATTGGCGATATTTATAATATCCTAAGCACAACTGTTAAGCGTTCAGATCCCTCTCAATACATGATTCGATACAGCCAAGAGAACGCGTGGGACGCGGATGCGGTGCGGAACTTGGCGGTAGAGGAACTCCTTACAATATGTCATACTGAATGGGAGAACATGATGCGATTCATCGCTCACTTACGCACAGTTGCTCCCCACCTGGATGACGATGCGCCGAATTTTGAAAACAACCCACCGGATTATTCACCTCCGCCTCAGTATGCTCTCCCATATGTTGCCTCGAGCTCATTCTGGACCTCTGACCGCATTGAGCAGAGTAAACAGATCCTGCACACCACCTACCGGGGACGTGACGTCCACGGAAATACGAATCTAGAATACACCTGGGGCTACCAGCTCCGTGCGTTCTTCGGCTCTCCAGACATTTGGCGATTTTTCGCACTCCGAACGGCGCCCTACACCAAGAAAGAATTCTTCGATTTGGTCAATAGTTTGGCCAAGCATACACTTCCGGATGAGGTGCTCGATGCGTGGTTACACTTCTGCACGGCTACGGGGGAGTTTTTCAGCCTCGGACCAGTAAGCGCTAAGGTGACCGTGAGAGAAAAAGGCTGGGAAACCAAGTACGAGAATGAAAATGGGGGTATGGCCCGAATGATCGATACCTATACGCTGGCAAAAGTAGGACGACCCACGCAAGAAAGTGACGTACCGCCCGAGGTCCGAGATACTAACTGGAGAAGATGGAGGATTCAATACGTCGAAACTGTGTTCTTGCGATGCGCAGAGATTGGTCAGGGCTTCAGACTCAACCGCGAAAAGCGCGAGGAGACGATCGACTGGCTACTCGAACAGATTAATTGGCACCTTGAACGCGAAAATCTCAATGAACCACCCCAGGAAATGTGGGAATTGGAGCAATATCTGAATAATTGGCTTGTGAGGGGCGTCTTTTGGATGAGACAGGATAGGTATGTGTTGCATATTGGCTTCTACAGTTAGTTACTGACAGAGACAGGGTCGTGGTAGGAGGCAACCCAGGAAAGGTAGTCCGTCTCGATTCCGGCTGGCAACTCCAAGGTAGACTTGCTCGCTTCTTGATGTTTCCCGGGTCAAGTACGCCCGCATTCGTCGCACCCGTCATGGGATTCTTCAATCTCAACCCCGATGATAGAAAGGAATTCGGTCGCATATTAAGGAACGTAGGGGGGAAAGGTATCTATGAAGACTCACTTTACCGTCGATTGATTTTGAGAGAGCCGCCGTCGGACAGAAATACAAATATAAGTCGTTTGCTGTTTTCGGCGCATCGGAGACCGGAGCCGGTGCAGGGCTCAAAGGTTCCAGAGGATTGGGGTATTACAAGGGGGACTTGGCATTTGTTCTTGAGGTACCTGGATGACAGGCGGGAGATCCACATGCAACGCGATGGGTGGATCACCTGGTAATCTTGATTTATTATTCTTTCTATGGGGAGGTGGAGCATTTGGTGGTTTCAGTAATTGGGCGCTTTGCTGCGATTTTGTTATAGCTTTCCATTACTTTAATCGTTCGGAATTTCAAATTGCACCTCTTTCTCGAAATCGACAACAGCATTAAAAGGGGCTCAAGCGAGACCTATCATGTGACGGACTTTCATCCGACCACCATTCTTCGGGTGAGACTTTGATACTCTAGATGAGATGAAGAAGTTCTCACTTACGCAACCTGACATCAACTCTACAACTCAGTCCACTATTACATCAACCCTCTAAACAAGAGCATCACTATCTTCAGAGCGAGTTGTCTGTCGAAAACAATTTCCAGAGTCTGGACTGACGTATCTCCCAAGGTTCCAGACCAGACAAAGCGGAAACTAACACCAACGTCAGCGAGAAAAAGTCAAGAAATGACGACGAGCCTTTACGGATTCGGAAAACAGAGGGTTTGTTGCATTTCTATGGAGTGCAAAGATGACATATCAATGAAAAACGTGTACGGATTAGGAAATGGGAAATTTTTGTTGCATGTCCACGACGATGACGAATCGACGAGGAAGGTATACGGATTAGGACAGAAGAGGCAGTTTGTACTAAACTAACAGAAATGACAGCATTGACTTCACAGAGGCGAACTCCGATAGTGATCGACGTGCAACGGAAGTCCCTCATGGCTTTTTCAATTGGGTATAATCTAATTCCCAGACCCAGGTGGAGGGTGGATAGTCATTATATGAGGTAGTTTATATGACGATATAGGAATGGATTAGGAAATAGATGTTTCTGTTGCATTTCTATGGCGAGGCAAGATGACGTTCCGACGATGAGCGATTAACAAATTAGGAAATGGGAAAAGTTTTGTTGCACGTCCAAGACGATGACGAATCGACGAAGATATTACAAATTAGGAAAACAAGAGGAGTTCTTCCCATATTTCCTCGTCATACCTTCCCGACTTTGTCTCAAACAGGAAGACGACACGTTTGTTGCACATCCCTCTCGCCTGGCATTTCTCCACTCTTCTCCTCGGTCTACTCTTATAGTCTCCATCACAAATACTATGAATCCCGGGCCCAAACTTTTCAATAGATCAAATTGTTATACCTTATATGGCATTACCTCAAATAAGAAGTCAACAATTTTACTGCAGATCGCAGCTCCACATTTCGATATCTATCGACCCATCTATTAATTCTCGTCATGAATGGTAATTAGATTAAGGTTTGTTGCATTTCTCTGAAACGTCACCGTGATGTGTGGCAATGGACGAATCGATCTTGACGATGTGTGGTTTATGGATTAGGAAATAGCGGGGTTTTTGTTGCATTTCTATGGAGTGTAAAGATGACGTTGAAGCTTGATGCTAATAATTAGCTCTCGTCCCCGGAGGATTCAAGAATAGTCATCACGTGGGTAGCGAGAAAAGAAGAGGGGGGTGGGGGAGATTGTGTGGAGGTCAGGTATTGATGATCTTGTCGAGGAAAAAGAAGACAGAGTTTCCCAATTTCGAGCTTGTAGAAACCCGAAAGGCTTGAGGATGGAGATATGAAAGACAACGTTCATTAGGTATATGTGAATCATATCCATATCCATACATACATCCCATCCAATCCCCAACTACCCCCTTCCCAACCCCTATTTCCCATTCTCCTTACTCGCAACCAACTTCTCAATCAACTCCTTCAGTTCCCCCATCTCCGCCCTCAACTTCTTAACCTCAATCGTAGCCGCATCCTGCTCCACATCCGGCTTCACACTCTGCACCATCTTATCCCACCCCTCGCCCTCAAAATCCACCTCCCCCTCCATCTGCTCCCACTCCTCCACCGTATCATCATCCTCCTCGCCCCTCCTCCTATTACTCCTCACACTCTTCGCACTCCTCGTCTCGAAATAAGCAGCTACAAACAATAACGGACTATAGACAAACGCCATGACGTAGTCGTTGATTTTGGCATAGATGCGTCGCGGCATCCACCATTCGAAGGGTAGGATTAGGAAGAATATTTCGATGAGGTTGAGGGGGGCGATGAAGACGTTTTCGTCGGGGGCGCGGACGAATTGCATGGTTTTTTGGGCGAAGAGGGCCATGTATTCGTCGATTGCGTTGTCGGTTATGTCTTCGTAGGCTGAATTATATAGCGCAATCAAGATATTGAGCAGTACGACCATGATCAAGAATGTGAAGATGTAGTAGAGGATAATGCCGAAAGGAGGAGCGAAATTATCGAAGCCGGAGAAATCGGGGGACTGCATGACGGCGTTGGCCATGGCTTGCAGGATGAAGGATGTGGCATCGGCGTTGGAGTCTGCGTTGTCCATGCCGATGAATGCTTGCAGGAATCCGACGATGATTACGATTAGGAGGGCGAAGAAGATTAGGGATTCTTTCATCATTACTTTGAGGACGACGAGCATGGCACCGAAGAAGCGGATGCTGTCCAGGTAGAGGAGGAGACGCATCCAGAACATTGGGGCGGAGAATGCTGTTATACTCAAGTTAGTATGTATTATAGTGTTCGTTGGATAAGGGAGCGTACCAAGAAAGTTATAACTGAGCTCATTAAACTTCCCTCGCTGCCCATCACCATCTTCCAGAGGATGACTGAGTGCAATAAACCTCGTAACCAAACTCGTAGTCAAAAGCCCATAAAGGATTAAATTGAACACATTCCAGAACCCAATATAAAACCTCCCCACTTTCCAGAATTTCGAAAACTCATCACACAGAAAGCCAAACGTGAAGATATATAGCAGAATCTCAACGATATCCAAATCACCCTTCGGATTAACCGTATTGATAGCCCCAGTATACAACCCCAAATAAATCAACGAGAAAATAATCTGCGTCGCATTCTGGTAAATAGGCGCCCGCATACGATCCGGATCAACATGGGTCCAGTAATTCGTATTGCTCTTCTTCTTGAAATCCACAAACATGCTCGGATCATTCTCATCCTGTACCAGCCAGCCGCGCCACAGATAATTGACGCACTTCTGGTATCCAGAAGAGCCGGTGACGCGGAGCGCGTGCAGATCGACGGCGCGTTCGATGACGTTTGCGGGCGCGGTCTGCTCACCGTCGATCATTATGGAGTAGCGTTTTAGGAGGATATCTTGGAGGAGGTAGTCTTGGTTGTCTTCTGTTTCGATCCTGTTTCCTCGTGTTAGCTTTTTGTGGGATTGGGGATTGGGGAAGGGGAGGAGACGTACAATTGCTTTGCAATTACCTCACAAGCAGTTGCCCTCACATTATGCAAGTCCGCGTCCCAAAGCTCAATCATAGCCTGCTTCTTAAACCACCGCTTGTTCACCAACAATGCGTACACCACACAGGCCGCATATTCCTGTCCTCCCGCTTCCTTTGCTGCTTTCACAACCTTGGGCGTAATGATACGGGAATGGGCGGCAGTTATTTTGGAGGGTTCGAGCTCGCAGGGCACGCATTCTTCGATTAGGTAGCGGAGACGGAGGGCGACTTTGGTTACTTCGGGCGCGGCGATCGCGGAGGGGATGGCGTCTTCGTGGTAGGTTGGGAGGACTGTTTATTTGTTAATTCGTGCCTTTTGCACTGGGAAAAAGAAAGATACGTACGTCTTCGAGCTTCGTCTCTCCAGCGGTGTTGATCCTGTCTATCCCCGCCGATTCATTAGCTATCTTTCTTTGCATATGATACGAGAGGATATTGCGGGGTAGCTCCTAACTTACCCGCCGTCAAGACCGAATAGCCTCTTCCATTGTACCATCTTGACTCTCTGTTTGCTAGAGTCAATTGAGTTTGGCAGATAGTAGGAGAAGCTGGAGGAGAGAAAAAGCAAAGAGAGAAGTTTTAGAAGTTCTAGGAGGGGCTGGCGCGTTGGTTGCTCTCCACTTCCAACTCTGGAGCTTGGCGCGCGCTGTTCAAGGTTTTCGCGCCTTGGCGTGCAGGTGCACAATGACGTGGATTGGCTGCAGGGATTTCGAGTTGGGTATTGTATTGCTTCAACTTTAAACGAGCGGTATGGGGTGTAATAGATTAATTTAGCAATAAAGAAGTTTTTGTATTCAAATAGATTTGTGGATCTTAAGAGTGAATCTTAAAAATTTTAAGGATCGGCGTCTCACTTAAGTTTAATGTTACTGTATTTGAATCACTTAGTCCGGCTTCTTCAGTTCGTACAAACAAAATCTCTATACTACAGTCTATAATCTGAATATACAACTATTACGCCGCTCTACTAGCAGCTAACTTGGCCTCCAATTCCTCAATCGCCTTAGCCGCCTTCTCCTCTTCTGCCCGAATAGCCTCAGCTTGGGCATCCGCAGCCCTCTTCTGCTCTCTCGCCAACTGATCCGGTCTTCTAATAGCAATATCCTTTGGTCTGTAATCACTGAACGCGAACTTCAAGACCTTCTCAATGACATAACAGCCGAGGTAATCAACAATCATTACGGCCGTCATGGTGAACTTGAAGTCGGATGTGAAGGGGACGAGTCTCATCTTCTCGTTGATCTCCGGGATGAATTCAGTGGAGCATGAGAATGCGATTGCTGAGACGCCGATGATACCCCAATACATGCCTCGGTTTTCTGCACTCCATGTTAGCCAGGCGTCAGCATCACATTGATTTATTACTCACCTGATAGGGCTTCACGGAACGGTCGGCCTTGGTAGTTGATAGCGAAAGTGGAGATTTGCTGGATCAGTTGCAAGAGGTAGACTGCGCTGTTCAAAAGGGAAGGAGCGAATTCTCCTTCGAGGTCAACTTCTTCAGAACGTCTGTGATCACATTAGCAATGTTAGATTGGAAGTAAATTCTGAAACTTACGGGGCGAGCTGATCGCAATATCGAGCGATGTAGATAAGTGTAACAATGTGGACGGCAAATTGTCCAAGAATAGATCCGATGATGTAGAAGTTGAAGATATTTGGCTGCGGGCGTTCCTTGGAAAGACCCTCGACAGACTTGGCTCTGGAAATAGACAAGAAGCAAACACTCATGAGCATTCCACTGATGGTGACCTGGCCATCTCCAAACTTGATGCCTTCAAGGTAGAGGACACTCAAACTGTATGCACTGATGAGACAGTTGAGAGCGAGAATCTTGTACATCTGGATCGTTGCGACAAGGGTGCAACGTCCTTGTCGAATGATGTTGGGGATAGCGATAACGTTGCTCAGCTTACTCGTGAATGGGGCAGCCACAGAGGCATCACCAAGCTTGATGGTTGGCGGCTCATCATCGTCCATCTCCGCCTCCATTGACATTTGCGTAAATTTGTCAGCTAAGCTCTGAGCTTTCTTTTGGCCTTCGGTGGCCTTGTTCTGCTTTCCATCGATCAGAGCCTGCGCTCCAGGAGAAGTGATGGTCTCAACACCATTCGATTTATCACCCAAAGCAGCAGCATCAGCAAGAGCCTTTGCATTTCCCTTCTTCTCGATCTCACGTTCCATAGCTTTCTCGTAATGAGGATTCGTTGGTCCTGGGGGATACAGGTGGGCGATTTGTGCTGGAACAGGAGGGTCTGGTTGGTTGAAGCGCTTCATCATGCCACGCTGCTTTTCGTAAAGTTCCTTCATTTTGTTATTTCTGAAGTGTTCAGCAATCTTGTTGAGATCATCTTGGGAGCCATTAAGCAATGCAACACCGATGTGGGCTTGTTTGAGAGCACCGACATCATTTGTTCCATCACCAGCCATAAGAGTGTAGTAACCGAGGTCTTTCAAGCCTGTCAAGATTTCTTCCTTTTGCTTGGGTGAAACTCGGGCGTATACCCAAGTGTAACGATAGATGGATGACAAGGCAGGTTGGCCCTTGAACTTTCCGAGGGCATATCCAGTAACACAGAGATCGTTATTTTGGATGATTTTTGGATCGATAGGCTTCGTTGGGTCAACAGGAATGCTGATCTGGTCATCAACACTTCTCCAAACAAGCTTCTCGCCGGAATCGTCGTGCTCGGGAGCATCAAGGATCAGAACATCTCTATCAACAATTTCGACTTCGTGAGCAACGTGGCAGGCGGTGAGAGGATTGTCTCCTGTAATCATAACCACACGGTGACTACTCTCGTTGAGCATTTGCACGGACTTCTTGGCGTCTTCCTTGAGGGGACAGTGTAGTACCAGGAAGCCAGCAAAATGCAGTTCGGCCTCAACGTTTTCTCGTTTCAGCTCATTGATCTTTCCAGATCCGAGTTCTGATTCGGTAGAAAGATGCTTATAAGCCAGAGCAAGAACACGAGATCCCTTTCTGGTGAAATATTTGAAAGTCTCTTCGTAATCTGCAGGAACGCTGACCAACATTTTCATGATGGTTTCAGGGGCTCCTTTAACACCAACGAATGTACTTCTGAGCTTCTTGCCATTTTGTGGATTGAGTGCAGTAACGGTAGCCACGGAACTTTGTCGCTTCAATGCCGAAGAGAACTGGAATCGGCGCTTGATCTGGACGCTATTTGAGGCAGTGGCAAACGACATGCCTTTCATGGCCGTCATACTTTTGCTAGTAAGAATATCATTCTTTCCGAGAGTCCAGCCAAGGGAGGTCAAAGTAGCCTTTTCCATAGGATCTCCGACGATCTCACCCTCGTCCAATTTAACAAGGGCGTGGGCAGTGGCAAGAACCAAAGTTGTTTCCAAACGGGCTTCGTGAACAGGGGTGATATGGCTGTGAGCTCCATCTTTTTCTTGAGGCGTATCAGTGCCAGAGTGACCAAGACCAAGACCAGCAATTCCTTCAACTACCAAATCCTCTCCAGTCAATGTGCCAGTCTTATCAAAGCACGCAACATCGACTCGTCCAGCGAAGGGAATACGGAAAGGTTCGGTACAGTAGATAGCATAGCGGCTGAGAGCTGCAAGACTGGTGTTTACAGCAAGACTGAGCTCCATAGGAAGTTCCGGGGGTACGACACTGGTAACAATCAAGACACAGTCGAGGAGGAGCTTCGAACGCTTCCTGTCCTTCTTGACACCCTCATCCCAAACGTACCAAGAGGCGGCAATTGCGAAAATCAGAAGGAACAAGATGAATAGTAGCGCTTCGGCGTTATTGGCGGATACACGTTCGGTGGAGTAAATCATGGTGCGAACCAAGCTTCCTTGGGACGTCTCAAATCCAGTCTTGACAACAATCGCCATCGCACCGTTATCTGGAGGAGCGGGAACGCCTGATGCGACCTTTGGTCGCTCCTCGTCCGTATTTCCATGGGTAATCTGGAGAACTTTGGTACCACCGTAGAGGAATGCATTCTTGTCAAGTCCCTCGGGTTCAATGCTGGCATCACTGGGTCGCAGCTGTACAGAGTCCTTCAATAACGGTGTACTTTCTCCTGAAAGCATAGCCTCATTCACAATAGCGCTTCCCTCGACCAAAACCATATCACAGGCAACTCCACTATCTTCCTTTGTACGGGCAACCGAGACCAAGTCTCCCGGGAGAAGCTTGTCACTCTGTGTTTCCGTCCACTTATTCTGTCTGTAGACATAGATATCGTATGGCTTGATGCTCATTCCGCGGAATTCGTTCAGGGTCCTTTGACGCTGCCACACAACCGTACTCTCGAATGCGACCAGCATGAAGAGAGTAAAAAGCGAATAGTACCAGTACTCATCCAACATCCACAATCCGACACAGAAAATCTGGAAAACGAAGAATGGAGCCACAGCATGTTCTTTGAAAAGCTCAACGAAAGTCGGGACCGGAATATCGAAGGTGTTGTCGCCATAATGCTGCTGGATCCTGGAGAGTTCGGAGGCGGAACTTATGCCCCTTGAGGTCTGGAAGTTTCCGAGGAGCGGCTTTGGTTCGGAATCGAGAGGATAAGTCAGGGGCGCGAACGAGTTTTTGGGGGCATCGTAGAGGAATCGTCGTTTTTGGAAGAGGAAGGAGATGTTCGTTTTGCCCCCAGCCTTGAGGAATGTTAGCGAATGCGGCGAACTTTACATCAAGACCAGCCTACATTGTCTCTCTCAATTTTGCAGATATCCGCAGATCCTGCATTAACAACCGGGAGGACCTTGATCAACTTTGCTTCTTGCACTGTCTTGACAGATAGGGATGTGAAGAAGGCTCTGAGATTCACGCTCCAGTTCGTGCTTAACCAAACCAAGCTCTGAAGGGTGATTATGGTCCCGCACCAAACGAAGGTCCATTCTTGTCCGCCAATATGCTTATCGTACAGGTCTGAGGAAAGATAATATCGCAGGAAAATAGGCCATATGATTACGAAGGGCCATACGTAGGCATGTAATTGAAGAGGCACTGCTTGAGATTAGAATTTTTGGATTTACAATCGGAGATGGAGGAAAGACTTACAAGGATTGTGTAGAGTCGCAGACGCGATCAACGGATTATCCACAAGAGGAGCCATTGCGCATTGCAGACGGAAAAGCGCGTCGAGGCCGGGAAGAGAAGAGAAGAGAAGAGGTAAAGTGTAATATGTGGCTTGAGTCGTCTCGATTTCGTTCTACGCCTCAAGGTTGACACCGGCGCGCGGTCATTTCTGCTGATTTCGCCGACGGCCGATTAGTCAGCTTTCAGTGATATTTTGGTCCATTTGGCGCCGCACGTTTCTTCACGCTCCTGCAACCGTCGAGAATTGACTTCAAGGAAGTCGATTTTTTTCAAAATCTGCGGCACTCGTCAAGATCGCAGTTGGAGTCATGCAACAGCGTTCATGAGCAGGATCCTTGATCTGTGACACTCTCTAATCTACTTCTATGCCCCTAGAAAGCTACATATGTCGTGCTTCAGAAGCAAGTTGACAGCTGATGACTCACGCTCCCCCGGAAGAGTACTTCTCTAAATGCTTATTCTTTTGCTTTCTGTTGCGAAATTATCTTCTCCCGTCATACAAGTGATTCTGGGATTTTCTCTTATTTTTCCAGACATTAGCTCCTTTCATTGGAACCATCCTGCTCAGAATGGCTCTCCAACAGATAGAGAAAGAGCAATTTGGCATTCAAATCTCACAGCAATTATCACAAACTACATATGCGTGCTCTTCACTGACAGTCCTCAGTGGTGGGACCGCCAATTTCCTCTTTCGTGGAATTCTGGCTCAGCCCCTCCAAAATGGTACCAAGACGGTTGTCATCAAGCATTCTAAAGAATATGTAGCTGCGAATCGAAACTTCAAGCTAGATGTTTCACGTTGTGTGAGTGTTTTAGATTTCCAACTAGACATCAATGGCATTCTGATGTTTCGAATTGTACCAGCTCTTTGAAGAGACGATGCTCAACGCCTTGGACAATTTCCAGCCCATCACTGTTGGCAAATTTTGCCTTAGAACACCACACATGTATCTATTTGACCGAAATACAAACACCCAGGTTCTAGAAGACCTATCGGGGTCGATCGACATGAAAGCAGTATTGAAGTCCTCTTTAACTTCAAGTGTCCTACCCCGGCCCATTTTATCTGGTATAGGCCGCGCTCTGGGGACTTGGCTCCAATCCTTTCACTCCTGGGTTTCCGAGCCACCACAGGCTGATCTTCAAAAAAGTATCGGCAAGAATGAGTCAATGCGGAAAATAAGATACGAGATTAGCTATGGGGCGTTCATAGATATCGTACAGAAGTTCCAGAAGGTCTGGGAAATTGAAGGCTGTGAGGAGGCTTTGGAAGAAGTCAAGCACATGGCGACTGGGGAATACGCGATGACCACCCAAGATGAAGCGGGGCAAAGCTGGGGGATTATACATGCTGATTTCTGGTCTGGGAAGTAAGTTGTGCACTGCTCTACTCTACTCTTCCCTTCATAAAAACATGATCTTGGCAACGGTTGAACAAACTTTAGTATCCTGATGCCAAACACCTCATCATTTGAGAAGCAGCCACCGGAAAGTATGAACCTCTTCATCATCGACTGGGAGCTTGCTCAATTCGGCCGCAAAGAATACGATCTCGGTCAGATGATCGGAGACCTCTATGAGCGAAAACATTTCCAAAATATCGACAGCGCTCTTTGGATCATTCAAGGTTTTGTCGCCGGATATGGCGTTCTAAGTAATGAGATGGCTTTTCGAATTGCTATACATGCAGGCGTACATTTGATTTGTTGGTATATCAGACGGGATCCGACGGCTCCTTTCACGGAGCCTTTGGAGAAGATTGAGGATGCGATTCGTATTGGGACTGAGTTTGTCGTCAAAGGGTGGGAGAGAGATTGTGTTTGGTTCGAGAGCAGCGAGTTGGCATGCTTGTTCGAGAGATAATATATCCCTATGGTGGTTTCAGGATTGGAAGTGAGTGGGCTTTGCTCGAGTCCAGGAGGCGGATTCGGACTCTTAGATAGTCAGGTCAAAAAATACCTTGTTGCGTGGAAGTTATAACTCCAAACTCCCCTCATTCAGGCCACTATGCCGAAGTCCCTGCCATCCATCTATTTTCTTGAATTTAGCCAGCCACGAATAGTAATATAGAATTGAATGCTTATTTTTGTGCATAAAAACTTCATAAAAGTATAAATATGCTTAATTTATGCAAGGAACCATAAACCTGACAGGCCCCACCATGACATCACCAAAACGCCCTGCAAGGCTGGGCAACTGCATCCTGCTCAATTCCACCCAAAACCTGGTCTGTAACCCCGCTATCAGGAACTAGGCTAGGGGACCAATATCGAGATCCAAGCACATTAGTTCCCTAAGCCTTCTTTCCCCCACCTTGTCTTGCTTTCTCTTCATCAATTATCTTCATCTTCAAGGTCGCGTGAGAATCAGCTGTTGTTTGTTTGCTTGCTCTTTACCTACCCCTCCTTGTTGACGCGCGCCGCAAATATGACTACCGCGGGTCCAGCAGATGGCGGCTCTAATCCTGAGCATTTGAAGGATAAGATTGAAGAGAAAATTAAGCATCCATTTAGTGGGCTGAGGGAGAAGTTGAGAGATACGAAGCTGTATGATGTGAAGGTTGGGTTGATCCATAAGAAGTATGCTTCCTTCAGTTGTCTGGAAGGCTTCAATTTCTAATTCTCTCAGGCACGAGCTTGGGAAGCTTGCGAATCTGGTAAATGGAATCTGAAGCTGCTGTCTCCTGCGGGCATTAATGCATTCAACAGGTCAATCCCAATCATCGACATGACGAAGAACACGAGAAGGAAACCGATGACAAGAGGACCAAGATTGGGGAGGGACATAGATTCAAGTCTTTTGCTCCGGAACGGCCGGGAAATAACATCAAGTGGTATGTTGATGGGCGGGATTACTACTGGGTAAGTCATTGCTAGCAATGTTTTGCTGGTCCTCTCTGACTAGAACCTCAAGGCTGTCTCAATCGCTCTCGAACGAGCGCAGGAAACGATATACATCGAGGATTGGTGGCTATCCCCAGAATTGTTTATGCGCAGACCCCCATATTATAATCAGGAATGGCGCTTGGATCAGATTCTCAAACGCAGAGCTGAAGCTGGAGTCAAGATTTATGTGATTGTTTATCGAGAGGTCGAGGTGAGTGCTGTGTCTTCCCGCATTCAAGACTCCGTACTAATCGATTCCTTTTGCCAGGCCGCGCTTACCTGCAACTCTGCACACACGAAGCACGCACTCCAAGCCCTCTGTCCGAAGGGAACTAAGGGACATGGAAACATTACTGTGATGAGACATCCCGACCACAATGTCCTCGAGAACGCTGCAGACATGACCTTCTACTGGGCTCATCACGAAAAGTTCATCGTTATTGACTATAACACGGCTTTCATTGGTGGCTTAGATCTTTGCTTTGGTAGATGGGATAACCACCAACATCCTCTAGCAGATGTGCACCCTGAAGGAGTCTCTCATGAAGTCTGGCCAGGTCAAGATTTCAACAATAACCGAGTTATGGATTTTCAAAGCGTGGACGACTGGAAGTCAAATGAGCTTTCGAAAGCTGAATATGGTCGGATGCCATGGCATGATGTGGCAATGGGAGTTGTTGGAGATTGTGTCTACGATATCGCTGAGCATTTCGTCTTACGCTGGAATTTCGTCAAACGTGATAAGTACAAGCGTGACGGACGATATGATTGGTTGACGATGGAAGGCCGAGATGGACCAGATGAAGATTTGGTGGGAGTTCAAAGACCAAAGCATCCGGTGGGAGACTACATTCATCACCCATTGACACCACTTAGTGGCAAAACACTTGGAGATCAACAAGGCACTGTCCACGCCCAGATCGTTCGAAGTTCTTGCGATTGGTCAAGTGGAATTCTTACAGAGCACAGCATTCAAAATGCGTACAGCGAGTTGATCAGAAATGCTCAGCACTACGTCTATATCGAAAATCAATTCTTTATCACAGCTACTGGTGACCAACAGGCGCCCATCAAGAACACTATTGGAAAAGCAATTGTCGACGCTGTCGTAAAGGCTGGCAAAGAAGGACGAAAATTCCGCGTCATCGCTGTCATTCCTTCAATCCCAGGATTCGCGGGCGATCTCCGAGAAGATGCCGCCATGGGAACAAGAGCTATTATGGATTACCAATACAAATCCATCTGCCGAGGAGAGCACTCAATTTTTGAGCAAGTCAGGGCCCAAGGAGTTGATCCGGCAGAGCACATTTTCTTCTTCAACTTGAGATCATACGATCGACTGAATGTTACACCAGCAGTCAAGAAGCAAGAAGAAGAATCTGGAGTCAAATACCAAGACGTACAGAGAGCCGAGGCAGAAGAAATCATGGATACCGGTATTCATGGCAGCATAGATGAGGAGGGCTCAGACAAGCACATGGGCCAGAAGGGCAAAATAAAGGGCAAGCTTGATCCCAGAGACGACTCTGGTAACGAGAAAGCCGAGGAACAGACAGACGCAAAGCGTAGATTCGAGGCGAAGGCTGAAGCCGCTGGTACGGACAAGGGCGTCACGAGTATCAGCAGCGTGGCAAAGAATGCTATGCACGGCGAAGGAAACCTAGTCGACGAGAAATGGGAAGGCGATCTCGCTGGCGAGGCTGATAACTGGATCCAAGAAGAGCTGTATATCCATGGCAAAGTCCTGATTGTCGACGACAAGACTGTCATCTGCGGAAGCTCCAATCTCAATGATCGTTCGCAGCTAGGTGTTCACGACAGCGAACTTTCGATTGTTATGACAGATACCAAGACCATCAAGAGCAAAATGGGCGGCGAGGAATACGAAGCTGGTGTGCATGCCGCGACACTGAGACGTTATCTCTGGAGAGAACATCTCGGTCTCCTCCCACCTCAGGAATTAGACGCTTCGAAAGACCCTAACGCCCAACCACCAGATGTCCCAATTGACCCCAAGGAAGGCGAAACCTTTGAGTTCGTCGCCGATCCCCTCGGTGATGAGGTATGGGATATGTGGACCTCACGCGCAACAAAGAACACTGAAGTGTTCAGGCAGCTTTTCCATGCTGATCCTGATGATTTTGGTACCTCCCCTCTCTTTCCCCCTTCCCTCGTCTACTCCATGTTCCCCTGCTAATTAATAACACAGTCAAAACTTTCGACGACTACGACAAATTCCTACATCCCAAAGGCGTAAAGCCCGGCCACATCTACGACAAAATGATCCCTCCAAACGAAATCAGAGAGAAGTTGGATCAAATCAAGGGCCATTTGGTTTGGATGCCGCTGGAGTTCTTGAAGGATGCGCCGATGGCGGAGACGGGGTTGCAGGTTAATTCTTGGACGGAGAGTATTTATACCTAGGGGGAAAAATTTCGAGACATATGGACAGGATATAGGGTGATGATCGTTAGTTTTAGGATGGATTTGGAGTTTTGCGTTGTGGAAGGCGGAGATTTCGGTGAAAGGTGGTTTTCATTTACTTTGGGATTTGGGATGATTAAATGAAAAAAACTTAACATTGTTATTTTGGAGTTATTTAGTCTGGAATGATCTACGATGATTTTTCTCAGGGTGGGCGCCTGTCGATTCAGGGTCCCATCAAGTGAAGTAAACGGAGGTGAGAAGTGAGCTGCGTGCTGACGAGGGAAGTCACGACTTGGCCCAACCAGCACGTTTATATCCCGAGAATCCTTCATCGGATTGCACCAGCAGCGGTCCGTGGTACATTTGCCTATCGAAACCTGTAGCCTGCGGTAGGCTCGAACTGCGCGTTGGTCACGTTGAAAGCAGCGCATTCTTCCTGAGCGTTTGGTTCGCGCTTCCCTATTTTCAATATCATAGGTGAATGTTGTGGGATCTTGACAGTATTTCATATTTTAACAACAAATACTGTGTTCAATTCTTGAAAATTAATCAGCGTTGTTCTCGTCTTTTGCGAGCCGTCCCGGCTTACATGATGCAGGCTACATTCCTTCTTTCGCATCATACGCGCGGGTCAAGTCACGCCATGCGTTTCAAACCACGTATTCTTTTGTTATGCGACGATGAAAATATGCGGCTTTACGCCGCGTTAAAGATAGACTAACTTGAGGCGGTGTCGGAAGAGGAAGTCACAGCTAGGTCCCAACTTGGGTGCAAGTATTTAAATCCGCGAAGTTGTCTAACTTGCAAATGTAAAGCAGAGTGAGAGTTCTGAACAGACGCAACTCTATGGAGTGGGATTTTGGGAATGAAAAGCCTAGGGTTTTGAGGAATTTCTTATTCGTTGAGGGTTGTTAATGTTTCTTATGGTGGTCGTGGTGGACATTTGGAAACGTTGCGTGACGTGAATATGAGGATTTGACAGTGAATGGTTTATTGACAGCAAGTGCTTTTTTCTTTTCTTGTTGAAGGAAGGGTTGATTTTTGTCGATTGCTCGTCCTTGTCAGTGTATCTCGTGGTGAGGTTCAATCCTTGAGTCCGTGGTACGTCGAGTCATCCCCCGCATAGTTTAGAAGGAGAAATCGCAATTCGCCGCGATGATGATGCTCGAGAACTCTGGCTGTGTTTAATATTTCTTTACATTCGGTGAAAAGCAATCGATGTAGCATTTAGAGATAACCTGAACCCCCGGCCGTCCCTTTCTTTTTCTTTTCTTTGGAGACAGGCCGGTGAATGAGCAGAAAGGGCAACGGGTTTGATAGACTCAATTTGACGGAATTTTCTTCGGCACGAGGTGAGATCAATACCTTTGCACTTCGATTTTCAGTGATTATTTTGAATGATTTCCCGGTTTAGCATCGCGCTTGCCTTTTGTGCGGTTTGGGTTGGGGTTGGGGTATAGCTACTCTGACGGGATCCGAATCCGCCAAGGAAGTTGCCGGTTTCGCCCATGCAAATTGACGGTCGTTATAGTAGAAGATTGAATCAGTACCGTCGGATTGCGATTGTCAAGCCTTAATTATAATCTCGTTCTAGGTTGTCTTTTGATATTATATTTCATTGCCTTGGTTCTTGGCCTGCAGCAGTTCGCCGCTCGCAGCTGAACCTCCCATCTTCCATTTTCAACATATGGGAATTTAATATATGCGTGCATCGATGAAATGATGATTTAGTTATGAAGTTTCATGCTGCTTATCATCTTTTCTTTGAGAGGAAGTTCTGAAAACATTCAGCTTAGATTTGAATTCAGGTTCAAAATTTCCGAATGCGGACGGTTCCCTATTTGCGACAACAAAGAATTAAACTCGTGACACAACCCAAAGAATAATCCAGGGTTCTCTTATCCCTACTTCTCACTTGACCTATTCCAATTATTTGAAAATACTGATTTGCCAATTTACTTCTCAATCTGAAAAGATGGCCCCTCCTATTCCGCCCAAGAATCCGGCGAGGCCGCCACCCATCGCTCCCCTCAAACCTAAAAAAGAAAGCATGAAAAGAGTAAGAAAAGCCGGCACGACATCTACATCGAATATCGTTCAAGAAGCACTTAGTATGCAAAAGAGTGCCAATGCTGGGCCCTCCGTGGAAGATTACCAAGACATGAGCCGTGTGGAAGCTTCCATGGAGCTGTTCAACGCCAATGTTGAGGGAAATCTTGCCGCAGTTCATTCAGAGATCAAGACGAGAGTTGAGAGCGGTGAAGGAGCAGCCCAAGCCGATGATGCGGCTCGGCATCTCAAAGAAGAGCTGCCTACACCTCCAAGTTCCCCCGAATCGCCTCTGCCACCGACGGGTCGACGTCACAGAGCATCTGCCGACTTGAACGCGTCGCAGGAACGCCGAATCAAGCTTCATCAGGATCTCTTGAAGAATGAGACCTTTGGTGGTCTTCTTCGTCGCGACGCCTACTTTCACGGATTGATGAATGATCTAGACGGACTTCGGGAGTGGTGGGACCAAACTCGTACTGAATGGAGGAATCGCAGAGAAGAGATGATCAGAATGGAAAAGACGCTCACGGTTCTCGCTACCCAGAGACGGAGGACAGAGGCACAGCTGAAAGAGAAATATATGACGGGCCATAAGAGGTCGGCTAAAAATGCAGAACTTGGGAGACTGAACAAGCAGTATGCAAGACAGGCGACCCAGATTCACGACTGGGGGCTTTGGTTTGGAAAGACTAGAGAGCTCATGGATGGTGTTAAACTCCGATTTAAACAACTTGAAATAGAATCCAAGGATGCCGAAATTGAATCTTGGTAAGTCGTCGTCAATATTTTCACGGTCTTCGATGATTGGATAGTAATGTTGGTATTACAGGGTCCAAAATACAGTTGAGGACGAGTTCGAGTACATTCTCGACGGGATTAATGCAGGGAAACCGTTTACTAGCTCTCATCATCCCCAATTGCCTCCTTGGTGGAGAGGCAGTAGCCCCCTATGGTGGCTTGATCAAGCGATCATAGATTTGTCCCAAAGTACACAAGAAATCAAAGTAAACAGAGAAGTCGCCAGAGCTATTAAAGATGAGTGTGACACTTTGATACTCGATACGCAGAGGGATAAACACGGTCTTGCTGAAGCCCGAGCAGAGCAAGTCAAAGAAATCGAATATGAGATCGCCCGAAAAGAACTCGAAATGGCCAAGAAATATGGAAACAATCAAGAGCGTCGAGCCTCTTTGGATCACGAGGTCAAGCTTCTATATGGTCAAAGACGAGTGCTCAACATCACAATCAGAGGCAATTTGTGGGCCAAAGATGGTGTCATAAAAGCACTTGAAGAGGAGCGAGAGATGCAAGATGCGGATGTCCGAAGTCTCCGCAGACGACTATCCAGAATGCGAGTTATTCTTAGACTTGCAAGAGAGACTCGCTCTGTCGTCAGCACAATGTTTGAAGAAGGTCGTGAATCTGCAGTGATGGCTCCCGAATTTGTGGCCGGTCTTTCAATTGTTCACGATATCTGCTGCGTAGAGGACGTACGAAATACATTCTATAAACAACTTCGGAATGTTATCCAGAACTCGGAATTGCCTTTTATCAATAAGAAAAATCTCTCGGTGCTCCAAGAAAGTCACTTTGAACGTTTCCAGGCAGTTCATCAATCGCTTCTCGGATTCTCGGATAAAGATGTGAACAAGGAAAAGATGTTTTACAAAATCGGAGAAATTTATCAGTTCTTGAAAAGTGCAGGTTTGGAAATGAGTGAGCTCCAACAGATTGTCTTGGAAGTCGACGAAATCCTCGGGGCTCGGCAACTGGTCCCCGCTGAAGCTGTTGACCCAAATTTGACCCCGGATCGGGCAACCTTCATTGATGATTCATCTCAGAAGAACCGAAAGTCATGGGAGAAGACCAAGTCAGTTGATGACGCTCGAAGAGTGCTTGATGAGCCAGATAGCCGAGGACTCAAAATATTCTCCGGCAACAAGACACTCGGAGCCTTCCTCCGAGAATTCTTCACCAGTCCCGACATCGCACCAAACTTCGAGAACATGTCTAGACTCACCAAAGAAGAATTTTTCGATCTCGTTGATACCTTTGTCGACGACGATTATTCATTCACGCCTAGAGAGCTGGAAGCCTTTTTGGTTTACGGCGACTATACTGGCGAGCTGTTCAAATTGGATGGCAAGTACGTCTCACCCAGCAAGGATGGGTGGGAACTTGTAGACGAGTCACCGGTCGGTGGCCCACCTCGTAAAATGAGTCTCGTTGAGCCTCTACATGCTGAGGAATTTGGTGCATGGATGGTACGGGATCACGACATGCTGCTCATTCGCCTGAGACTTCAGGATGACCAACGTGATACTCATGAAAATGCTTTACTATACGTTACCAAGAAGTATAATCCTTACAAGTTGAATGATGATGACCTGCAATCTCTTTTTGCATATTACAGTCAGACCGGGATATACTTTAGATAGTAAGTCTTTCCCCCTTTTCTCTCGCTTATTACACACTAACCTTGTACAGCCTACCAACTATATCCGACGAGGGCCAACCCATTCTCCGCCGCATTGACAATGGCTGGAACGTGGATCCGAAATCTAAACTAAGAGCGCTTTTCAGTAGCCCAAAAGACTTTTTCATTCCCATTCGCCGCGAAATAACTAGTACAGCCGCAAAGAGCATCTTAGAGGAAGCACGGAAACAAAACCGTAAGTTCAACGAAGCGGAGCTTTACGCCTATCTACAGAATGGAATTCCGGGTGGATTAAAATTTGGCGGACTTTGGGGTATTGGACAAACGCAGGTTACGAAACATAAGTTTCATTTGTTTTTGAGGTGGTGTGATCAGTTTAACGATCTTTTTGAGTGAGTTTTCCCCTGATATTGTGAGGTGTTAAGATGAGTACTTATCCTGTGATAGATTGAATAGAGACGGGAGTGTTAATGTTAATGATTCTGGGTGGGACCAAGGTTACTAAGAGGGTGTGGGTGTAAGGCGTTGAAAGGCATTGGTATTGGAAATTGTGTGACGATGGGACATGGAAAATGCTCGCAAGTATCATCGACGGTTTCATTTTGCGATAATCACATGTATGGCCCGCCTTGCATTCTATTATGATGAATTAGCATGAGCCTAGTAAAAAACCAAAGCGAGTAAATTAATGCTTATTTTGCGTATGAGTAATGATTCATACGGGCAATAGTTCCTTCTTATGGAGATGGAGGTGATGTAGTTGGAATTCGATGTTTGGTTGTAACTAATTCCATATTTACATTGTTCCAGTTTTGAAGCCGACGCCGGAATTCTCTGCCTCTTTGGATCTAAATGTCTAGAAAGACCCCCCAATCATCTGGACATGGACCTCTCCCGTAACTGCCTGCTATTTCGCCTTGGGTCGGGAGCTTATAATATTCAAGGGCACTTCGATAGCGTTGCAGATCGTCTAGAGCCCCTACAGTCTTCCTTATTCGGTCATCAAATTTGGCGGTGTTGGAGAATCGTTCAATTACCAATCGGCAACAAGCGTTAGTGACCAACGTGCAATACTCATTAGCTCGGATAAGTTCGAAGGCCGCAACCAATTCCCTCCTATCGTTTCCCGAATCGTAGCTCCATGCATCATCCAGCTGGTTGATCTCACTCGGCTGGTTAAAAGCGTCGGCTCTGTCATCCCCGGGCGAAACCAAGTGGAGTCGAGAAGCTTCCAAGGCTTCAAGCTCAGTAGTGAGGGATCGATTCGTAAGGGAATCGATTGTCGGTATCCCTCGAATCTGAGTAGCGGTATGACGGTTTCATAAGTTAAGCATAAGAAGATCCAACCCGTTCGAAGTTCGGTCGTCCCCCTTGAAATTTGCCCAATCAGCATATATATCATTAAAAAAAAACACGATTGAGTAAGAAAATGAACTTAGCGTTTCAAATCTTCCCAGATATTTCCCCAGAGTCTGGGCGCCGGAAAATTCAAGCACCCTTTTGACACAAGAACAGGAACTCAATTATACATACCAAGTCAGACCGTCACCACAGTTTGGCTTTTCTTCCATAGGATCGCAAGCCCAGCGCTTAAAACAAAATTTCATCTTGCGCTCCTCAATCAAAGCCCGAAATATTTTCTAATTTCATTTGGAAGTCAGCAATTTTTGAAACAACAGGAGTGAGATCAGCTAACACGAATGACTTGAGGCTATCATAACACATTGGTTGCTGATACAATGGTGAGATTGGTACGTATACCATAGATAGAAATTCAACGAGCAGTAGTGCTTACATCTCGGAATTCTTCTGCTCGTCTTAGTCCTCCTCTAGTGTCTTCCTGTGGTAAAATTTTCCGCGGTTGAAGTGTTCTTAAGCCAATTCTACCTTGATCCTCAGGCTTCACTCTTGTTTTCGCAACTCGGGGCTTTTCGCCATAAAAAAGCGTGTCAAACTTCAAACTATCAATGTCAACTTTGAATACAAATGGTAGTCTTATGTCTGTAATTTAATTAAGGGAGTATAAGTGACCATTGAAACTTAGATCATGACCAATTCTGACACTTTCAAGCTCAGAACCAGCCAGGACATCATTCAAAGATGATTCACCCTACATCTCCAATCGCCCAGGAATCCAGACGAAGGACTTGACAGGTTAGGCTTACAAATGGTAGTACGGTAGAGCTCATAAGAATTCTAGACGCAATTTGAAGAGACGGCTGAATTGTGTTCCAGACCAAGTCATTACTTGCAAGCCAATCCCCGGCTATCCCATCTGGAAGGGGTTGCCAATCACTCAGGGTGTAGAAAGGAGCCCAACCGGCAGGCTGCTTCGTCAGCCAATTCTTTCTATCAAACAGTGGGAGTATCCCATTTTGCAAATTTCCAGGTTGCAGTTGTCTGTCGGTTATGACATCGAGATTCATGAGTTCTAATGTCGTGAACCCTCTCATCATTCTTATTTGTTCCGCCAACATCAAATTGTTTTGCTGTTCGGTCTCTCGCCGTGCTCTTTCTTCGTCATCCGAAATACTTGGAAAAGGAATTTTTTCGACAGGGTTCAGAGGAATCCTAGCAGGAAGTAGGACTTCCTCATTGGCTACTTCAAATTTCCGCGGGCCGTATTTGATAGGTCAACCTGCAGCTGTGTATTCCATTGGCATTTCTGCCATTATACAAGTCTTCAGCCCTAGGCTCCTCAATCTTGCGGGTTGATTGCCAAAGTTTTACATTTTCTTTTAGTAAAATCTGGATATTTTGTTTGAAGAAGTGCTCCAGAGCGGACAAAGAATGACTGGCCCTGCCTTCGGGTCTTTGATGGGATTTGTCTTCGAAAATAACTGCATTTAGTAGGAACCTCTTTGTTCTTCTTTGATGACAACTAGTGAGAAAAAAAAATTGAGAACAGCTTAAATTGAGAGATATTACTGATTCCGCAGGCGAAAACCCTTCCATTCCCTTCACTGGAATCGTCCGCATACGATTTAACATTAGAACTCTGAACAAATCGAATGCAATCAAATTTCAATTTCGGTAGAATTTGATCTGATTTGTGTTTATTGAATTTCCGAGGAAATGTTTCAATTGAACCGTAGCTAGCGTTGATCACTTTGGACACACAGTTTTCTAGCTTCTAGTGACTTTATCAAAATCTTGTGCATTGTATACGCTTATTATGTACGGTGTTTCGTGATTTGTACCCGGAGCGGGGACTTGTCGAAGCCCCCTGTGATTCACAGAGCTTGGTGTCAGCCGGCGTGTTGTTCAGCCGCGATACCTCTTCCCGACCTCAGCTTATCCCCATAAATAAATTCAATCAGGAGATGGCATCCGTATAACCATATTTTCTCTGGGTCTCCGCCCTACAAGCACCCGTGGTGTCTTTTTCAACCTATGATCTTTGTGTTGCCCCCAGAATGATAGGCATACTTCCGTCCCTCGTACCTAATAAAGCGCGACCTCTTGCTGCGAGGCCGTACTTGGTCCCAACTATCTACATGACATGTTTAGCAGGCTCACTACTTCCCCCATCTCGTGTTCGAAGCATCTCTGTTACAGTGGTATTGGCTTACATTCTCATTCAAATTCCAAAATATACATCTGGGGATGTGAGTTCCGATTATTTGATGCCAGTTGTATGTGAATTTCCAGAGCATTTCTTGACCACACTCTTCGCGAGTTCTAAAGCCCTTTTGAATATTTCGGGAGCTCTGAGATCTTGAATGGGGGACACTGAAAGAGATTCGCGAAAAGTGTGGACACTTCCTCGATAAGCAATTCTGACTGTGATTATTTGCAGCAAGCAGTACTCGCCACGATCCACTGGATCGACTTCTTTGTTGTTCATTCACCAAAGGAGTATTCTCGAACCAAAACCAATGGAGCGGTTCCCACCTCGTTATGGGGGAAACTGAAGTGGGCTTGGGATTTGATAATCTCAATGCGGGGAGTTGGTTGGAATTGGAAGGTCAAAAATGTACCGCCAGGGGCCGTCGAGACCTCAAGACAGTGAGTGATTTTAATATCTTCTATTGAGTGTACTGCAACTATTGAGGTACAATACAACAGCACCTGAGCCTCTTCCCAATACTGGAGCTGGTGGAGGCATTGAGATATTATTATAAGAGACATCACTCCACAGGACTCCAAATCTAAATGCGAATCTTGGAAACGATTCTCGTCCTTTAAACCTCCCAGACGCTGAGAGATACACAGACTGATGTCAATAAAGGGAATTTGTGCGTACCGAGTTGTGCAAGGCGATTATGTGGTATCTGCTTTTCGATGTCTGTTGGACTGCCATACCTAGATCATCATACGCATCTGCGAATCCTCCAGACCTTTTGGGAGATTCCGTTCTCAATCAGGTATTATTTGCATGGGTTACTGCATGTAACAGTGCTTGGGTCCGTCTAGCTTTCCGCTCAATTTTTCAATACCTTGGGAGCAGAGCTCTTGAAACATATCTTCGGGGCTGTCTCAAGAGCTCGGCCCCTTGGCTCCTCTTGACCTCATTGAAAACGCATACTAACTTCAGTATAGGCAGGTCTGATGCAATACTCGGTGGCATCCGCCATCACGGTACTCTGTGGCCTGTATACCCCTCAAGACTGGCCTCCCCTGATGGGACGACTGAGAGATGCATCGACTGTTCGAGATATGTGGGGCAAATTCTGGCACCAAATGTTACGTCGAGTAAGTGGACTCTATTCCTTACCTTTGCGGATCTTTTGCTGATGCGAGCCGATCAGAGTCTTAATATTCCCTTCACCCTGATCACGCGAAGCTTCCCAATCCAGAAGGGTACATTTCTCTCAAGATATACGCAACTCAGCTTGGCTTTTATTTTCTCCGGACTTATTCACCATATTGGAGCTTTGAATCTTCCAACCAGCAGTCGCGAAGGTAATTACCGGCAATTAGCCTTTTTCTTGATGCAACCCGGTGCTATAATGTTTGAGGATTTGGCCATTCATTTAGGGAGAAAGGCTGGGATCAAGAGCTCTTGTAAGTCGTGGCACCCTTACAGTTCGAGGCCCAAATACTTACATATTGTGATACCTTCCAGGGAAAACCAAGGCACTCGGAAGAGTCTGGATCTTCGCATGGTTTAGTTTCAGTCTGAGATATATGGCTGCTTTTCAGTACAGTACCGGCATACTCTCGAAGCCCGTGATGCCCAGTCTCACGAGAGCACTGGTGGGTATGATTGGAAAGGTATCGGGAAAGCCGGCCGTACGCGAACTTTAACAATTGTGGCAACAGAAAGTGTAATCTCCGCTCTTTCTAAAAACCTGGGCTAGCATTGTGGCTGGAATGGAATAAAACACTCTCCTTTTCGAAAATTCTCAGAAATTTTGTGTACGGTGCAGAAGAATCTTGGCCTAAAGCCTTACCTTGTTATTCTAGCTGATGGCCCTGAGGTTTCGAATGTACTATGGAAGAAGATTGACACGTCCATTGAACTCTGGAAAGACCGGAGGGCAAGGGGATTCGCCGCTGACATGCACTCCATTATGGAGTTGAGATCCTGCTATGCTTATTATTCAATCTCCACAGCGACTAGAGCCCTCTAAGATACCGTCTGGTGAGGGGCAATTGCGGGGCAGGCGCCCCTCTAGAACATCTTCCCTCCCTATGGCGGCATCACCACTTGGCGTTCGATAATTCCGCATCCTGGGAATCCTAGAATTGAGGGATGTTATTTGTTTCACGACCGACCTTACAAGTCTACTCTAAATCAAAACGGCCCCAATCTTAGAGCCCCTTAAGCCCGTCGGTTTACCCCGCTTCAAACCCCCGTGGGGTAGTTTAGTGCAAGCAGCAGCATCTTTAGGGCCTTCACTTTCTGGAACAAGCCTCTTTTAGCATATGGTTGCAGAAAGGCTGCGCACGTACGCGACAATCACCTGCGGAACGATTGCGCTGACCCTGGGCGTCGAGTTACATATGCACATGTCGGTCTGCTGGTCTGACAGCCTACATATTTGAGTAATCGACACATATCTTGAGTCACCCATCTTTCTCTGCCCTATTGCTTCCTCCACAATAAGACATCCACAGACGAAGGACTCGTAAGAAGAGTCTCGCTGCAACGGAAATCAAAAGACAACCGCAGCTCTCGAGAACCCTTACCAAATCGTCACTCAGAATGGCGACCAATATTACGCTAGAGCCGAAAGACTCAACTTATGATTATATTGTCTGCGGGTGAGTAGTATTAAAATTATGCAGGATGAAAGTTGATTTCTAACGTTGGAAAAAGTGGCGGCACTTCCGGATCTGTTCTGGCCGCCCGCCTAGCCGAGGACCCTAACAATTCTGTACTTGTTATCGAAGCTGGACAACATAATTCTCTACTAGAGAATACGGTAATGGTCGGCGGCTGGTTAGTTTCGTATCATTACGGAAGTAGATCCTGCTCCTAATGACAGATGCAGGTCGCAGAATTTTGATACTGAGGCCGACTGGAATATTATAACCGAGCCTTGCCCAGGGGCGAACAACCGCCAAGTGAAAGTTAGTCGTGGGAAATTTCTTGGTGGCTCCAGTGGAGTCAATGGGACACTTTGTATTCGTGGGACAAGGCAGGATTATGATGACTGGAATATGCCTGGCTGGAGTGGAGAGGAGGTTTTTAGTTACATGAAGAAGGCCGAGAATTTCCACGGAAAGAAGTGGTTCCAATCCGACGAAGAAGCACACGGGAAGGAAGGACTTTTGGACATCGAACCTCATGATTTGGTATGCAGGTATATTGTTGTTGTCAACGAATTATTGCTAATATTGCTTCCAGGCCCCGATTTCTAATATGATACTGGAGTCGATGGAGTCCAAGGGTCTAAAGCTGCAACCGGATATGTTCACAACAGGAGACAATCCAAATGGCTGTGGCCACGCTCCCAGAACTGTTTACAAAGGCGACAGAACCACTGCGGCCAACTACCTGCTGAACAAGGGACCAAATCTTGCTATCAAGACCGAAACTACAGTTGACAAGGTTATCTTGGAGGGAGAAGGTGCCAATCGCAGAGCCGTCGCTGTGAGCGTCGTCGAAAAAGACGGGTCCACCAGAGAGATCAAGGCCAAAAAAGAGATTATAGTCAGCGGAGGGGCTTACTGCTCACCAACTGTATTAATGCGATCTGGTATCGGACCAAAAGCAGAACTCGCTTCTTATGGCATTGACTGCAAGGTTGACCTTCCGGGTGTTGGCAAGAACCTGATGGACCATCTGGTGGGAACCCTCTTCTTGACTGTTTCCCATTTTGGTATGCTAACTAGCAATTTCTAGATCGTATTCATCTTTTATGCAACGAAAACGCCGAACATCACCAACGATTACTTGCTCTACAAGCCAAATGCTCTCGGAGAAGCCTACCGACAATGGAAGGAGGAAAAACGGGGTGCTTTGTCCACATTCCCTTTTGGTGCTTTTGCGTATGCCCGTTTGGATGAGCGTCTCAAGTCGGAACCAGCATGGGCTTCAGCTCCCCGAAAGGAAGGTCGTGATCCAATGGGACTTACTCCTGCTCAACCCAACATCGAATTCTTCAGCACAGAATGCTATGGCGGTCCAAAGCAATACGCCGACTTTCCCGACGGCGAAAATACTCACGCTTTCTCATTAATTGCAGAATTATTCTCACCAAAGTCGAGGGGATCTGTCACTCTGAAATCAAACAATCCCATGGATAACCCTGTTGTGGACCACAAGTATCTCTCAGAGGAACTGGATGTCGTCGTTTTAAGTGAAGCTTGCCGATTCGCAAATGAGATTATTACTCAAGGGAAGGGAACCGCCCATATCGTCGACGGAAGCTGGCCTGCAAATTTGGCTCATCACAAACACACGTCAAGAGAGGATTGGGTACCATATGTCAAGGACCACGCCACTACATGCTATCATCCTGGAGGAACTTGCAAGATGGGTACTGATGATGATCCCATGGCTGTTCTCGACAACGAATTGAGAGTTAGAGGCGTTCGGGGTCTTCGAGTTGCCGACACTAGCGTGATGCCTTTGCTGAACCAAGGGCACACGCAGATGCCTGCCTACGCAATCGGCGAGAAGGCAGCGGACTTAATCAAAGGGGTATTTTTACCATTGAATGGTCACACGAAGGAGACTGGTGATGTCCAGATATCGGAGAGTACTGCGCCAGCGCGGAATGTCAACTCAAACGGGACCCTAGTGTTGAACTAACGAGAGGCTTCGATTATGTAGATTTTTCGGGTTGAGAATCTGGCATCTCGCTTTTCTCGCATATAATAAACAGAACTACAAGGTTCTTCTATACAAGCCATTTTATTCCTGACTTCTGTGTGGACCTTCTCCCACATATGACTGTTTCTAGCACATTTCAATGCCTTTGTCGTGCTTTCCTTCCAGCGGCAAAATCATACAATTCATGCTCATGACCTTGTCTGTCGCCCTTTGCCCACTCTGCCTCGAACTCTTTGATAGTTTGCTTCATCAAGGGGTGAGTTGGATTGAAGTGCGCTAGGCCCTGTGCAACGTGTGTCATCAGGCCCATCGCCATTGCATCGCTCATTTCTCTGGAAGCTTCTCCAATTTTAATGCCACGACTAGTGTGAACTGCCATGGCTTCAATGATTTTATGCTTCCGTACAATCTCCCCTGACTTCATCAACGCTATCAGGGGCGATTCGTCTCCTGTGCTGGTGTTGCCAGTATGGCTTGCTGGGCTTCTGGCTTCTGACGACCCACTGCCTCTATTCAGCTCGTTCTTTCTTTGGGACATGGTGAGAGATCCGTGTCTCAAAAAACGAGATATTTGTGTATTTTTAGGGTAGCTCTGGGAGGCACTCGATACCGGCTGGTCTTGGAATGATTTGCTTTTGAGGTAGGAGCGGCCTCTGAGTGTAAATTGGAGAGCTCTTATAGCTACGTACCCATGCCAGTGTGGATAGCTTCGTGATTCATAGGAAAATTTGTGATTCTAACGACTCTCCGACCAAACCAGCCAGAGTCAACTGACTCAAAATGAACTTTGTACTTACATCGCGCACTAGTACCTGCCTCGTGGTGAATATAAAAAGCGGCACCGAATATGTACGAAGGTAATTATTGCGGATTTTGAATCTACCACAAAACGCAAGGTAACCAAAGAGAATTGCCAAAAATCTTTAACCAAGATTCACTATCTTCTTGTGAATGTTATATCCAGTATGAGACAATCAGAAAGGATTCAATTTTATATCCGAGATTTATTATATACCTCAGAATATCTCATTCCGCCGGGTACTTTCGGTCCACCGGGAGCCTGCTTAGGCCTTGCCAGCAAAGTCGCATCGCCAAGGGGCCCACGCCTGCCTTGGTCTCAGCGTCTGAGCCACTCACTTTAGCGAGTTTCTCACTAAACTTTCAGGGATAACCGGCGTCTTTAGCGACTCACCGACCTAGATGTGCTAGGCCCCCGCATTTGAATTGCACTTCAGGTTCCCAGTGAAGCGCCAAAATTCACATTAAGGGTATTGGAAGACGATTTAATAGAAATATGGTATATATCTACAATAATTGATATTATTATGCAGCAGAAAGCCCGAATTACCTAAAGAGTACCTAAGTAGCATGTCAGCCAAAATCGAAATCTTGGACGCTACCTATCCAGTGCTTGTGATTGGCACTACAGGTCCATTTGTTAGCGTTTAATATTTCGTGTTGGATAAACAATAGCAACTTACCATTTGATAGTACAAGCCTCTCTGTCGTAGTAGGGTGGAGTGATTCCCTGATTCCACCACTCGCCCATCCCCAATCACGAATATCACATCGGCATTTTGGACCGTTGCTAACCTATGGGCGATGACGACCATCGTTCTACCCTTTCCAGTCTTTTCGAACACAGCTTGAACTGATTTCTCTGTCTCAGAATCAAGATTCGAAGTGGCCTCGTCGAGAAGCAAGACTCTTGGGTTTCTGATCAGCGCCCTGGCGATCGCTATTCGTTGCTTCTGTCCTCCCGAAAGAGCCACCCCCTTAGTTCCCACCTCAGTCTCGTACCCATCGGGCAGTGAAGATATGAAGTCGTGAATTTCGGCATCTCGACACGCCTGGTATAAAGCTTCGTCATCAATTGAGCTCTGGTCTACGCCGAGGAATATATTCTCGCGAATTGTTCCATCGAACAGGGATGGCTCTTGAGCAACAAGGGATATGGATTTTCGATAGTTTTTCAATGAGAGCTCATTGATGTCAGAGCCTCGGAAGTAAATTTTGCCGGTTTGAGGCTGATAAAATCTACGAATAGCAGCCGAGTCAGCAATCCGTAATATATTAAGCACAAAGCACGGATTTAAATAAACTCACCTTTCCAGCAAGGAGATGACGCTAGTTTTCCCACAGCCTGGAGCAAAATTTATTAGTCAATTCTCATCGTCACTTTCGTGACAGCAATCAACTCACCTGATGGGCCCACGATTGCTGCAAATTGACCCTTCTCGATCTGCATCATAATCAGTAAGTATTATTTTCTACCATTGTACAATCAGATAGCGACTTACAGTCATAGTCAACCCGCTCAAAACGGGAACATCTCGAGTAGGGTATTGAAACCAGATGTTTTTCAACTCAATCTTCACCCCTCGGCCCTTTTCATCATCGTCTTGATCATTAAAGTCAAGCGAGGTCATCTCGCGCTCACTGTCTCCAGTTGGCCTCATGGCTCGAATTCTATTGGCTGCCGCTGAGGCTTGTGCTATGTCTTTTGACGTTATCAGCAATACATACAAAGAGTTTTAATCAGATGTATCATGACTCACTGGGTCCAAAGCTCAGCCACTGACCAGCACTGATGCTGCCTTGTATAACTGCCAAGTATACAACCACTAAGGAGCAAGGAATTAGCAAGGCGTTTTTGAGATGGAATAAAGTGGAAGACACATACAATAATTAAATGGCCAGTATTCATAACTGGCAAGCAGTCCACCTCCATACCTAGGTCCGGTTATTAAAGAGTTTACACAGGGGGGACGACGTCACATACCACAAAACGAACGCCATACACAAAAGAGCGACACTGTCGCTCATTGCGAATATCAAAGTTGAAAAGCGCGCCTTCCGAAATGCACTCTTGATATGCTCCTGTAAGAGAGTTTCATATCTTCCGCAAATTTCAGATTCCAGCGTCAAAGACGTGACTGTCCTAATCGCACCAATAGATTCCGTCGCAAACTTTGCGCTTTCTGCAAAGACCTTATAGTTCATCTTCTCAAATTGCGTCTCATAGCGAATCCGAAAGAAGCCCGCGGCCAGAATGATGGGGACTGAAGAACATACCGTAATGAGGGTAAGTTTCCAGCCGAAGTAGAATGACATGGCAATGCATCCCACAACGTTGAATATTGAAATGAAAACAAATGCCATATTAATACCAAGGAGTTGTTGTAGCTGTGTAGGATCCGTTGCCATGCGGGCAGTTAGCGCCCCAACCGAGTTCTCTTCGTCGTCATAATAAGAGATGGGCTTCAGGAGAACATTTTCGAAGTATTCTCGGCGATAAGCAGATGTAATATGCTGAGCCAGTAAGTATCAACCCGATGTGAGATCAAAGGACAGACACTTACAAACGAGACCGTATTGGCAGACCATCCCAAGGTAAAGTAACTAACGCCAACGCCAATCGCCAAGACAGTGAACATGAGACACCACCAATTGGTCTGTTCTTTCAGATACTCGCCCCAAAATGCAAATACCGAAATCAACTTTGCAAATAGGAAGGCTTGAAGAGGGAATGCGGCTAGAAATATGCAGTTAGCATGGTGTGTTGACTAACGTAGTATCCCGAAATCGAAGACTTGCCTCCAGCTCCCACAGCACTCAGCAACATCAGTATGTACCACGGCCAACGCGGCAGTTGTTCCCAAAGCAGAAGTCCAAAGCTCCCCATGAATCCCCTTTTCTTATATTCCGGTTCCTCTGAGCTAGCAGTAGAAGGAATATCGACACTGAACTTCTCAAGAATCGACGTTTCGAAGCTGTTCTTCTCAAAATCAATCCAATCCATGTCTGAATCTTCATCCCCCAAAGATAGTTTCTGAGCATTGGCGAGTGCCCAATAAGCTCCTTCCTTATCTTCTAGTAGCTCGTCATGGGTGCCTTGTTGGACAACCTTTCCCTTTTTCAAGACAACGATATTGTCTGCTTTCATAATAGTTGACAATCTATGAGCGATGGTTATCGTTGTCCGGCCTTTTGAGACTTTGTCTAGGGCAGCTTGCACAATCTTTTCTCCTCGGACATCAATGGCACTGGTAGCCTCGTCGAGGATCAAAATCTTCGGATGCTTGACAACACTTCTCGCTATTGCAAGTCTTTGACGTTGGCCACCGCTTAACTTTATTCCAGCGTCACCGACGACTGTTTCATAGCCCTAACCATCATTAGATCAGTTTTGAACGCACTGGGTGGGTTATTTATTCACTGGGGAGAATTTAACGTACTTCAGGAAGTCTGGTAATGAATTCGTCTGCAAATGCCTCCCCGCAAGCTTGTTCTACTAGCTCTTTCTTGCGCTCTTTTGGTGCATTTTCCCACTCTGTACCAATTAGGCCGTATTCTACATTCTTGAATATCGTGTCATTGAAAAGAAATGGTTCCTGCTGTACAAGTCCTATTTGTCTTCTCCACCACTTCAAATCTATCTCGTGCAACTTTCTGCCACAAGTACTGATGGTACCAGTGCGGAAAAAGAGAGTCTGTAGCAAATGTTAGTGCTGCCACTTCTAAATAGATATCTGACTAGCTCACAAGCACATTGTCGTCCATGTTGCCATCAAGCTCATACCATCGTTCGATGAGCCCAACAATTGTGCTTTTCCCTGATCCAGAAGCTCCAACTATGGCAGTGAGTTTGCCAGCGGGAAACCGCAGGCTCAAGTCATCAAGAACCTTGACATCTGGTCTGATTGGGTATGCAAAATTCACATTTTCAAGTACAATATCTTCCTGGGAAGAAACTTCTGGCTCCGTGACACCCTCTGTTGGACGAGTCGGGTGGTCGATCACGGTGAAGAAAATACTCGCGGACCCCGCGGCCTGGGCCGCTGCAGATAGCGGGGTAGCTATGCTCCCAATCGACATCACGATCATCATAACCGACATCAAGACACTGTAAAAATTCAACATTGGCTTTTATTCAATAGAAAATTGGGAGTTGCAGCACTTACATGATCATAGTTGTGACACTAGTTATTTTGAATTCCATGTACAATTTGATAGCGTACCAGAATGACAACGCAAAAGTAGCATGGATGGCAAAAAACACTGAGAATAAAGTTAGTACAGTTTACAGATACTGCAAGTTCGAAGCTTACCAGGCGATTGCTGAACAGCCACCACTGGGGACATTCGAAGTCCTCGACGATGGGACTCCTCCACCCAACCAGCAAACTTTTTGTTCATTATCGATTCCGCGCCACACGCTGCCACCATTCTGATTGATCCGAAGACCTCACTGGCGACAGCGGATGACATTCTGTCTGCATGTTCCACCTGCTTTACCATCTTCGCCAAGAGAGTGATACTGCACCCATAGAAAGCTGCAATGAAGACCAGCCCGCTGCATGTTACCAAAGTGAGCATCACATTATAGCGGAATGATATGATGAGCGCCGTAATTACAACAGATAATCCCTGGAGAAGCATAGAAAGTCTTTCCGATATACCAATCTGTAAGATATTTGCAGTGATTGTTATGATGGATGCTGTTTGGCCAGGTGGAAGGACATCAAGGACGGAGATAGGCTGAGCAAAAAGAGCCTTCATGTAGGCGAGCCGCATCGCAGCGGATATTCTTAGGCTTACCATGCGGAAACCCAACTAACATAATATTAGCGACGCTGTTCAATTTCTTCGGCAGGGTTGTATCTTACGATAGCGATGTAATCGAGGACGAGTCTGCCAGCGAACAGATACACCATGTACAAGCTGAGCCTCCGAGTTAGCCTTTGATACTATATTTCATGCCTGGTAGGGCTTTCTTACACATTTTTGTTTATCGTGTGAACGAACATAGCTTTTGTCTCTCCTGACCAAGGGTTGTACAATGCACCGAAAGCGCCCACAAGCTGGCCTGTAAGGTTATTAGGAGTAGATCATTAATCTGGTTCAGTGACTTACCAAAAACAACATTCATCAGAGGGAGAGTAATTCCAGTGCAAATGGACGCAAGGGAAGCCGCGAAAAGAAGCAATTTGTCCGTCCAAGTCGAATACGAAAATATTCTCAGAAAATGTAAGAATGCAGTCTTATGTTCCGCTGTACTGAAGGGTTTCTTCTTGGCCGGCTTTGCCGCTGGTTTTGACTCCACCGCTGGAGGTACTGGGGGCTCAGAGGGAACATCTTGAGTTTCTGATTCCGGTGATACTGGTAGGGTAGCTGACGTGGACCATGGAGTTGGTGATGCTTTCTCTCCTTGCACGGCGTGACTGACGGCACTTTTTGGTGAAGGATTGACATCTTCAGCTTCTTGAGATACAGGTAAAGTCGCAGAAGTTGACCATGGGTTTGTTGATTCCTTTGATGATGGCCTATCTCCTTCTACAGAGTGGTCAGCCATAATCTTGCTCATTGCGAAGTGTACGACTGTGCTTGCACAGGGAATGAGCATACGACGATAACGGATTAACACCAAACATCGGAAGGCACATTCATAGAAAATTGACACGGGGGAAGTAGTACCGAATGCTAGCATCGAGATCTCCGGGTAATCTGGACAATATCAATAAGGTTGACGGTCCGGAAGGAAATCCCAATGATCTGAGACATCTGATACAATCTATCAAATGATACAAACCGTCGAACAGAAAATCCGGCTATAGAAATTATCAAATGAGATAATTCGCAGATAGTATGACGGCGGCGAAGTTACTGTTGTGTCAGGTACCTTGGATGTGTGCAAGGACAAGGATATAAATACCGTTGCTGCAAGGAGGCTCCAGGGTAGCTTTCCCGCCCCTAGCGTGGGCATATCCCGACCTTACGGATGTGGGTGGTTAATCAGGCTGATTGGTTATCGCAATTTGATTGCAATATTCTTTGTGGAAACCATTCAGTGTGATTCCGAAAATTGATGATCCGGAGAAACGAAGGTCGGAAAATTAGCAATTCTCCTATCTGGTGGAATTCATCACGAGTAGCCATCGAGAAAGGCGGAGTATACCGTCTAGATGTTCATACATCTCAAGATGCTAGTTAAATAGGGCGAATGTAGTAGAGATAAGGCTTGAGTGCCTGTATACTGCAGCCACAAAGCCGAGCTGCAAGGGTCTGACACGGCATTGCCCACCCCCACTCTACGCCATACTGTCCATATATCCTTTCGGGACTCTGATCGGTAATCACACTCTGCGCGGTTTCTTGAACTGAAGACTAGGGTTGACCTCTGCACAATCTGGTAATGCATAAACAGCCTCTATGAAGCTCCCTTTGTCCGCTAGGTGCCCTGCAAGGTCCTAAATGAGCTTTATTTATCCAAATCGGTCACTCGAGAAGGGCAAGATTGTCGTTCTCCTTAGAGTCGATGATCTCTTATGCAATAGAAAATGCTTATTGGGTGCGGATCGCCCTCCTGGGGTGTCCTTGTCTGAATTCGGCGTGGCGGCATATTCCAGAACACGGAGAGAATCCAAGTGTAACATTTCGACTTTATTGCAAATATCAAAAATATGCTCCAATTAGCCCAACATGTCTCGTTACTCCAATAATTGACACAATCCTGAGAACTTGGCCTAAAGAACAAGTTGCTAAATCCACGTAGAAGGGTTGATTTCTAGCACAGCCCAATGCTCACTCAGGCGTACCGGGGTGAATCAACAGATCTGAATTTCAGTTGCCAAAACCTCCTCCCTTGGATATTGGGGCCGCCTGATGGAAAATTGCAGGTCAAGATTTGAAGAAACTCCATTGTATTATTCTCATATCGAATCGCTTCCATCCGTTGAGAGATGGGAATCAGTCTCGATTTCGGAGATCATCAGTCGTATCACATCTCCCAGTTCCTTAACAGTATCCTTATGCCTTGGGAGAGTATGTCCTTTGGCGTGGTCGAAGAGATATGCAGTATCCATATCGCAAACGTTATAGAGAGCAACTGATCCTGCTAAGTATGGGTCCAAGGAACCAACTAGTCCAGCCGTCAGCATTGCCATCGAAATACTTGAATTTTAGATCTGTGAGCACTTACTGACGTGGCACGTGGGGATCGTGATTGTCAAATCAGACTCATCTGCAAGCACAATAGCATCCAGATCGGGATTCATAGGGGGCCAGCCAGCGAAAAAGAGAGCACATTTGAACATAGGAGGTATACCTGTGGCCTCGTATCTCCGCTGCTCGTGCAACAACATCGTCGCGGCGACGGTAGCCCCTTCTGAGTAACCGATTATGCCTTCAAAGGGGCCATCCTCCTTCATAATACGGTACAAATAATCTATAGCCTCTTGCGCACTCTTATTGGCGGCGCTGTTGTCTTCAGAAGGCACGGCCGTAGCGCTCACACCAATATTCATCAGCTCGCGCATCTGATCTTCAGCTGTAGCACCTTCAGGGAAATTTCGAATACGCTCAAGAACATCGGAATTGTCGTTGCCATCCTCATTCTTAGCGGCTTCTATAAATCGGAAGTATGGGGCCGTCCCAAAGTACTCTTCAAATCCTTCTGGGGGAAAGGCTTGCACTGGCCCGTGTATGAAGTGCAACTCGGCGGTATTGTCAGAGCGGAGCTCGTTGACAAGAGGTGCTATGCTATGTTAGAAATCCGTGCTAGATGTCGGAGAATGTAGAGGTTTACCTAGTTGGACCTTGAATTTCTATACATTTGTTAGCATTGTAAATAATTATAGGTCCACCGTCAACGAAAGAAATGTATGTGTTTGAAGACAAAAGAAGAAGTAGAATACTCTTTCTATCAAAGGTATAGATGTGTCATTCTCGAGAAGAGTCACAAGTAAAAAAGATGGAGACGTACATCTGCGCTCCCATAGGCCCCGCAAAGACAGAGAAATTTCATGTTTGATGCTGGTCTGGTTGCGTGCTTTGAATTCAACAAAAGGCCGAACGTGTTCTGAATGTGCAAAAGACTGTGGTGGCCGATGTCGAGGATGGAACACCATCAATTTTGGGCAGAGAAATGTTCGAGGTAAGACGCTTTGGGGAGTTTAAAAAGCCAATTGTCCATTTGGGGCCAGAACCCGCATACGGGGCTAGTGATGATAAGAGCAAACCTGTTGCATCCAAGAACGCTCAATCAGTCAAGGGTCAGGACTCGGCGCTGCGGATGCGGGGAAGTACAAGTCACATTCTTTCTCTCGGAAGGTACCGTGATACGCCATTTGCTTTCCCAGCGCAGAGAGCCTCTGTCCAATCTTGGAGAGGCAAACAAGCATGGGATTCGTGGCGATAGAGGTTGGCGGTGACTGGCATCTCAATTTCCGCTTTTAGCCATTTGCATCCTCTCCATTGCAAGGAGCAAATCAGCGGGCCGTTGGTCCTTGGCAAATTCAGGTGCGAGATCCAGACTCGATAGCAATATATCCCATGTATATTGAGTGTTCGGTTAGGAAAGGTATAGATGAAGAGCCGCAGCGAACTCTGTCTTTAGGCATTGTACACTACCGCTCTGCGGGCCCGACGAGAGGAGAGAAGCGCGCCGTTTTAGCTATAGGCCTGGAGGGAAGCTAGCAATTTCGATCCATCTAATATGTCTTATCTCGATTTAATATGCCTTATCGAATAGGAGCCTACGTATCGGGAGAAGGCGAGAGAGTAGGTGTGGGTGGGGTAGATGCAAAAGAGAGAAGGCAGCGAGGGAGTGAGAAGATAAAAGGGCTATAGGTCACGTGCAAGCCCATTTTGAGCTTCGCAGCACTAGCTTCCGTGCGGAGCAATGTTTTCCCTCCCGTAATCTCAACGTCGCCGCTCCCTGCTGCATCCTGTATCTGTATCTGTATCTTTCCTCACCATCTCCTTCACTGCTGTCACCTTGGCGCCACGCGTCACTTCCGAAACTCTATTCGCACCGTACTGCATGCCATATGTGCAAGTGGCACTTGACAAGCATTTTTCTCCATTAGCCCCTGCTTTAACCTTTAGTCCGCATTGCTGCCATAAAATAAAGTGACGAATTCTCATGTTTCACCTCCCTGAGAAGCGTCCCCTTCAATCTATTCTCCTCTTCCGACTCGCTGTTTTTGATATTGCTGTTTTCTTGGGGCAGATCTCGCCTCAAGGAGTGAGCCCAGGGGCGAATGTTCTCTTGCATGTGCTAGAATCAAGCTTCACGCTTCAAATCCCTGCGAGTGCATGCGCTACTCCAGGAACCTTGGAAAATCCCCGAGGCCCCGGCACTCTAGGAATCTGCCGGAAATACCCCTATCGGCAAAGCTCTGGGCAACGTCAGATAAGGCTTCAATCGTCAAAAAATCCAATTGCTGTAGTAGCTGCCCCTGGAGATCTCATTTCATCATTCAGATCGCATCACAAGTTATGATCAGATTTGCAATGTTACTCGTGGAGATATGCCCATCTGCTCAAGTACTCCTTTCATCCGATAACATGCAAAATAAAGCTCCCTTGTCCGGGGAATTACATTTGGTACCACGATGTACGTGTCGAGTGCATTTAATATATATCTAGTTTTCAATTAACCTTACTTTTCCCACGCAGTCTTCTCTAAATCGGGGCTTGAATTAGCGGGATTGCCGATAAGAAATCCCAGTCCTACAACGGAATTCAGAACGTGGCTCTTCGGCCCCATCTGAATTTTTGTTAGGTAGCGACGGAGATTGGTGTCAAAATATCTCGAAATTTTGTGAGAAGTGAAGTGTATATAACCCGCATGCCTGCACCTCAAGTTTTCGATTTCTGAGTTGATACTACTGCGTTCTAGACGAGTCGATTGACATTAAGACTGTCATGGCGCCTTCCGCAACTACCTCACTCCCATCGAGTGGGGCCGCAAACGGCACTATGGACGCTCCTCTCAATGGCCACTCCAATGGTCAAGTCAACGGCTCTACAAATGGTCACTCTAATGGGCAAGTTGAAGATCCTACGCTCTACACAACTGGATATACGCATGGCTACACAACTGGCTACATCAGCGGTTATGCTCAATCAGAGATGCCCAAAGAAATGCCCATCGCAATTGTGGGCATGTCTTGCCGTCTACCAGGCAATGTTACTACCCCAGATGAATTCTGGGAGTTGTGTTCACGTTCCCGAAGCGGATGGTCCGAAATCCCCAAAGAGAGATTCGACAATAACAGTTTCTACCACCCGAATCCGGGCAAAGGCGGATGTCTCAATACAATAGGCGGCAATTTCCTGAAGGAAGACCTTGGCCTGTTCGACGCACCATTTTTCAGTCTCACAGCACAAGAGGCAACTTCAATGGACCCCCAGCAAAGGCTTTTACTTGGTAAGATAAATGTCTATACTAGAATGCTGTCTTTTTGTTTGGGGGCTTCGGGGTCGGGGTTTTCTTCGGGATCCAAGCAATAATATGCGGGCCACTGAAAGCTCTTAAGCCCCGGAACCCGCTCTCAACAAATAGCCCTATATTGTGCTAATTCGATGACAGAATGTACATTTGAGGCTCTGGATAGTGCCGGCATTCCCAGACACGAAATAGTTGGCAAGGAAGTGGGTGTTTTCATCGGCGGCTCTTTCTCTGAGTATGAATCGCAACTCTTTACAGATACCGAGTCTATTCCCATGTATCAAGCTACAGGTGAGTCATTTGTCTGTACCTATCACCATTTGAATCTGATACTAACAATGCAAGGCTGCGCATTCTCAATGCAGTCAAACAGAATTTCCCACTTTTTTGATTTGCGAGGACCTAGCTTCACCATGGACACGGCTTGTTCGTCGAGTTTAGTAGCAATGCATTTAGCTTGCCAAAGTATACGGAATGGCGAGTCAAAGACAGCCATTGTTGGGGGATGTCATCTCAATACCCTTCCCGAGATGTGGATATCCATGTCAATGTCAAGGTAAGTTTGAGAGCATTGAGTCTGCGGCGTTTGCTGATAGTTTGGAAGACTGTTTTCTGAAGAAGGGCGGTCCTTCTCCTTCGACAATCGAGGGACAGGATATGGCCGCGGGGAAGGCTGCGGCATGGTGATTTTAAAGCCTTTAGAACAAGCACTAAAGGATAATGACACCATCCGAGCCGTCATAGCTGGCATCGGCATCAATCAAGATGGCAAAACTCCTGGAATAACAATGCCAAACGGCAACGCGCAAGGTAAGAATTCTAGTCTGCCGCATGTAGGAATACTTACTTAACTTTTCAGAATCCCTTATTCGATCTGTTTACAAGAATGCTGGAATCGATCCTAAAGATACCGGATACGTAGAGGCGCATGGCACTGGTACAAAGGTTGGGGATCCTATTGAAGCAACAGCATTACATAACGTGTTTGGGGAAGATCGGACAGCACGAAAGCCCCTGTTCCTGGGCTCCGTGAAGTCAAATGTGGGCCACTTAGAAGCCGCCTCTGGTAAGTATAACTCCTCACCCCTTTCGAATATATTGCTCAATTGCCAATACAGGCATTATATCGGTCATCAAGGCAGCAATGATGCTCGAACGCGGATTCATCTTACCAAACTATGACTTCAAGAAGCCAAACGACAAGATCCCTTTCTCTAAATGGCATCTCAAGGTAGAATCAACGAACCGCAATAGCATTCTTAGGTTGGAACTAATCGAGGACAGGTTCCCGTCAGTCAGTGCCCATGGCCGAGGCCGAAACGTTACGCAAGCGTGAATAATTTCGGGTAAGATTAATCAAAATTTTTACTTCATCTGCTTCAACTTCTTTTCTAGAGTTTTCAACAGAAAGGAATTCTGGAACTGTCTCGCTTCCATATTGAGTTTGTCACGTCTAAAATCTCTGATAACTGACATCTCGGTCGTCCAGGTTCGGCGGTACGAATGCGCATGCTGTGCTGGAACGCGCCCCGTTCATGAAGAAGAACGATCAGGATACAGCTGACTCACAAGAATTTCAATCAAGAAAGCTCTTCATCCTCTCCGCCAATGATAAGACTGCCGTAGAAGCGATGATGAAAAACATGGGCATCTACTTGGAGCAGAGACCAGAAATCTTCCAAAGCGACCTAATGGGGAATGTCGCGTATACCCTAGGACAAAGACGGTCCTTTTTGCAGTGGCGAGTCGCAATATCGGCACCGACATCTTTTGAACTCATCGAAACGCTAAATAGCGGGAAAGTTTCACCAGCAAGGGAGACTGAAGCACCAAGGATTGGCTTCATATTTACTGGTCAAGGAGCCCAATGGAACGCCATGGGCCGTGAACTATATGAACAATACCCTGTCTTCGCAGCTTCTATGGATTCTTGTGATAGGTGCCTCGCTTCATTTGGCGCAACCTTCTCTGTTATCGGTAAGCTTCGTGGACTTTTTACGAGCTCGAAGTCTTGGCTAATAGACCACATCTAGCCGAGTTGAACAAAGACGCGAAAACATCGGCTGTTAATCAAGCACATGTCAGTCAGCCGGCATGCACGGCGATTCAGATTGCTCTGACAGACTTGTTGCGATCCTGGGGAGTTTCCCCCATGGCTGTTGCAGGTCACTCGAGCGGAGAGATCGCCGCCTCATACGCGGCTGGTATCTTGCCGCTTGAATCGTGCATGGCAATTTCGTATCAACGTGGCATGGCTATCATTGAATTGAAGAAGAAATTCCCGGACCTGAAGGGAGCTATGATGGCTGTTGGAGGTAGCAAAGAGGACATCTATCCTCTCATCGCCCAACTCAAGACCAAAGACGTCAGGATCGCATGCTTCAACAGTCCATCCAGTTTGACAATTTCGGGAGACGAATCCGCAATCAACGAACTCCAGAGCTTAATCGAAGAGAAACAAATGTTCAACAGAAAATTACAAGTCGATGTAGCGTATCATTCTCACCACATGAAGCTGGTCGCCAAAGAATACCAGGATTCTCTTCAGTCGCTCGAGCCACCTAAACCCACAGGTGTCAAATTTCATTCTTCGCTACTTGGTCATCTTGTCGATGGCTCCGAGCTTCAACCTTCCTATTGGGTTGACAATTTGACCCAAGCTGTACGATTTTCCGAGGCGTTGACGGATATGTGCGCCCCCGCCCACGGCCACAAAACTGGCGTCAACATGATCGTTGAGATTGGCCCTCACTCTGCGCTCGCGGGACCCGTCAAGCAAATTCTGAAAACTTGCGGACCAAATGCGATGAAAATACCGTACGCACCGGCTCTGGTGAGGAAAAGAGATGCCGTTGAGACAGCCCTGGAATTAGCAGGTGCTCTTTTCGTCAAGGGGGCTAATCTTGATCTGGGTGCCGTGAACTTCCCAAGGCCAAGAAAGCCGCCCACCCTACTGGTCGATATGCCTCGTTATCCTTGGAACCATCAGACAAAGTACTGGCATGAATCACGGCTCATTCAAAAGCAGAGAAATCGCTCGACGCCGCGGAACGATATTCTTGGAGCACTTGCAAATTACTCCAATGACTTGGAACCAACCTGGAGAAATACTATTCGCATCGATGACCTGCCATGGCTTCGCCATCATAAAATCCAAGGCTTGACACTTTTCCCAATGTCTGGTTTTGTGGCGATAGCAGTGGAAGCCGCATCACAAAGGGCACTTTCGCGTGGTGCTCACTTCGACAAATTCGAGCTCCGCAATGTTTCCGTGAATGCACCATTGATGGTCACTGAGAAGGATGTTGAAATAACCATTCAGCTGCGCCCTTATCAAGAAGGCACCCTTGTTTCTTCTGATATATGGGATGAGTTCCGCATTCATTCCTGGGAGGCGAATAAGGGCTGGACCGAGCACTCCAAAGGTCTCATTGCTGTCAGAAGCATCGATTCTAGCGACACTGACAGTGCAAGACTTACCCAAGACGCCGAATCTCTATTGCATTCAACGATTCTCGAAATCAAAAGTGCAGACACGGTCTCTGTGGACAAGAGCAAAATGTACGACGCTCTTTCCGAATTGGGCGTTTCATACGGCTCTAGCTTCCACGTGGAGAATTGTCAAGCAACCAACAATTGCTCGACGGCGCAGATGGTCGTCACTGATACATCACAAGAGATGCCCCAGGGCTTCCAGACGAACACGATTATTCATCCAGCATTCCTTGAACAATTGATCAAGATGTACTGGCCAATTCTTGGCGCCGGCCGAAGCTCCGTTGATACCATCTATCTGCCTTCTTCCATCGGGCGCATGACTATCTCCCGCGACATTTCCGACCTTACAGCAAGGCCAGGCAGTACTCTTCAAGCCTTTTGTAAGGGACAGGCACCGCTTTCACATCCAAAGCCATGCCAGGTCTCAATGTTTGCTACCTCTGGGGAAGATTCTAAGGAAGCGATCATCACATTGGATGACTTGACAATTTCTCCAATTATAGAAAGAGGCTTGTCACAAGAAGATGAAGCATACAGAGAGCTTTGCTACAAATTAGATTGGGAGCCGATCCTTGAGCCTTTGGTCCCCGTGTCCAAAGACACCCCTGTCGCTGACCCCAGCGCGCCACCAAATGGACTTCTCAGTGAGCTATCTAATGGAATTCTTACGAATGGTAACACCACTGAAATGGCCGATTATTCGAATGGGGTGCCCAAGTCGGACAAAAACGGCGTGTCCAATCTGCCAGACAGTGCCGCAGGTGTCCAAACGAATAGCAACCTTCCCAACGGAACTTCCGATTCGACTTCTCACGACCTCATTTCGGTTAAAGATGTAACTTACCCCACAGAAGAGATTGTGATCATCCACCGTGAATCCGAAACCCAAAAGCTTTTGGCAGCTAAGTTAGCAGATGCCTTGGAGGCGTCAACCGCGAAGAGACCCATTGTTGGGGCCTTGGCCGAAGTCGATCCCAGCGAGAAGCTTTGTCTATTCATTTCAGAATTGGACCAGCCTTTGCTGTCGGATCTCAGTGCGGCTGACTTCACTGCGCTTCAGAAAGCATTGACGACTGTTCAAGGCATTCTTTGGATTGTCCGAGGCGCCTATGCCACCTCCGAAAATCCCGATAGCAATATGGTTTTAGGCCTGAGCAGATCCATCCGCTCAGAAACATTGCTGAAGTTTGCAACACTGGATCTGGATTCTAGAAGTCCACTTTCCGAAGAGCTTACTGCGAAGGCAATTCTTGACGTTTTCAAAGCCACCTTCGGGTCTCAGGCCGAAGCGAACTGTGAGTTGGAGTTTATGGAGAGACAAGGCTCTTTCTTCACCCCAAGAATCATCAATGACGCCAAAATGAACGAGTATGTTCATAAACAAACTACAGCCTCGGTTCTTGAATCGACTTCTTTCATTCAAGAAGACAGGCCATTGAAGATGACGATCGGAACACCTGGTGCATTTGAATCGCTGTACTTTGTCGATGACGAGGAAATCGAGACGCCCCTCCCAGAAGATGAAATTGAAATCGAGGTCAAAGCAATTGGCATGAATACCCGAGACATCCTGGTTGCCACGGATCAGATATCTGCTAATGGCTTTGGCGTGGAATGCAGTGGCGTCGTCACCAAGATTGGAGGCAGTACAACTGGATTTGCAATCGGTGACCGAGTTGCAGGTATCACCGTCTCGCACGGTGTTTATTCAAACTATACCCGGCTCAAGTCAGCATTTGCATTCAAAGTCGGCAGCGAGACATCATTTGAGGCCGCTGCAACGATCCCAATTGCATATTGTACCTCATTTTATGGCTTGATTGACCTCGGACGACTTGACAGTGAGGAAAGTGTCTTAGTCCATGGTGGCGCCAGTGCTGCGGGTCAGGCTGCCATCGCTTTGGCTCAGATTGCAGGAGCTGAAGTTTTTGCAACGGCTGGTGGCATTGAAGAAAGGGAGCTCATTGCAAGATCTTATGGTCTTTCTGATGATCACATTTTGTCAAGCCGCGGTTCTTCTTTCGGCCCAGTCGTCCGTCAAGCAACGAACAAGCGAGGCGTCGATGTCGTCCTGAACTCACTTGCGGCGGACACAGACACCGTGAGGGAGCTTTGGGACTCGTTAAGCAGCTTCGGACGTTTCGTCGTCACTGGCAACAGAGACTCGAGCGCGAGGCTCGAAACATCTCGATTGGAGAACAACACGAGTTTTATCTCTGTGGACCTACTCTCAGTTGCCTCTGAACGGCCCAAGATAATGCAGCGCGTTGTTTCATCCATTTCCGAACTTCTCAGGGACGGAAAGATCAAGCCTGTTGACTCAATTACTGTGTTCCCCATCTCGGACGTGGAGACGGCATTCAAGTCATTGCAAAGTGGGACGACTCATGGAAAGCTAGTTGTGGTGCCGCAACCAGAGGATCAAGTCAAGGTATACTCTCTGTCACTCTCATCTTGATTGGATGAATGCTAATATGCCTCAGGCGACCCCTTCAAATAAGAAGAACATGCTCCTTCGGTCTGACGCTTCGTACATATTAATTGGTGGAACAGGTGGTCTAGGACGGAGCATGGCCAGGTGGATGGTCGAAAAAGGAGCCAGGAACATTGTTCTCGTCTCAAGAAGTGGGTCAGCGATCGGAAAGGTCAAGGAATTGATCGATCAGATGGCAACGGTTGGTGCCAATATCGTGGTTCGACGCTGCGATGTGACAGACAGTACCTCGGTGAACAACCTTATCAGCAATGAGCTGACTGGATTACCTCCGGTCAGGGGCTTGGTCCATGGTGCCATGGTGCTTCATGTAAGTGGGCCTTGATATTTTGCAAAAATAATCAATATACTAACATTAATAGGACGTGTTATTTGAAAAGATGGATTACGAACAGTACACAACCGTCATGGAATCAAAGGTTCGGGGGGCTTGGAACTTTCACAACTCCCTCAAAGATCATCCTCTAGACTTCTTCGTGGCGATATCATCCGCTGCAGGTGCCGTTGGAAACAGAGGTCAAGCTGCATATGCTGCCGCCAACACATTCCTCAACGCCTTCGTTCAATATCGCCTCGCTCTCGGCTTAAACGCATCCTCAGTCGACTTGACTGCCGTCTCCGATGCTGGCTATCTCGCGGAAAATGCTGAAGCAGCGGCTGAAACAGCTAAGAACCTCGGGAGTGACACGATCTGTGAAGCCGAAGTACTGGCGCTGATTGGAGCGGCGATCAGTGGCCGTCTTGCCAGCGCTTGTAATCAACATACAATCACCGGTATGCGTATCACTCCTTCAACCCCATTCTGGACCCTCGACGCAAAATTCAAACACCTCCGTCTTGCCGCGGAGGCTGCCGCTGCCGAGAATTCCACAGGCCAGGCTGCCGCAATCTCATTCCATAACGCGCTCAAATCTTCAAAGACTGTTGAAGAAGCTCAGGAAGCTGTCTGCAAAGGTCTTTTGAGCAAACTCCCTTCGGTGCTGATGTTAGAGGAGGAAGACATGGATGTTACGAAGTCGCTTGCAAATTATGCTCTCGACTCCCTCGTTGCCATTGAGGTACGGAATTTCATCACGCGGGAGTTTGAGGCCAACCTGCAAGTACTTGAGCTGCTCTCCAGTGGCTCCATTGAAAGCTTGGCGAAGACTATTGTGGTCAAGAGCAAGTTGGTGTCTTTTTAAGTTGGTTTACGGATTGTATTTCTTCAGATAAGAGTCTCAAGACGCTCATTGAACGTTCAAGGCCCGTTATGTACTGCCTTTCTGGAAGTAGATCTTCTGTCATATAAACTTTGGGATTATTTATTTTGTTCTGGACTTTGGAGTTATGAATAGTCTGCATCAGCTCAAATATCTTCTCCCCAATCTCGTACTGATTGAAATGTCTTGCCTCCACTCCGTTGCTATTAACAAATGAATTTAGTTCACTGTGATGGTGTTCATTGGAAGTAGGAATGTCGAGAATCAGACCTACAGACGGGGATTCTGTCCCTTTTCCTTGAACTGCTTTTGCTGCCTTCTGCGGCTGAACTATTGATCTAGACTCGAGAGACAGTTTGAGCTGTATATGCACTAGTCACCTAGTTTCATCCATGCCAATCTCTAGATGCGGGGATCCTCCGCAATTACCCCGCATCCAGAAGCGGAAAGTGGGGCATCAATAGGATGACCTGCGCGGACGCATTTGTGATTGGCTTCAATTCACTTTAATCTAATTTGACCATAAGAACTACCTAGCTAGGAAGCATTTATGCGGGATGGCGCGAACGCTCTGGCGTGGCCGCGGGGTGCTTTCATCGGACTTCATTTTTCTTCTTTAGCATACTTCACTTTCCTGTCAATTCCATCTTTTCCGAAAGAAATTCGTTACCTTTTCCATTTTACAAGTCATGGCAGGAGACACCACGTATTTCACAATTCCAGAGACGTGTAAAGCAGGATGCGTTGTAGATGAAGGTCCGAATTTTCGAGTTGAGATTGAGGACATACCTGTTCCGGAGCCTGGTAAGAGACATGCATTACAATGATGCAAATCCACCGGTCTGACTCCGTTTTCAGGCCCTGATCAAATCCTGCTGCGACTGAACGCGACGGGAATCTGCTATTCGGATCTTCACTATATGCTGAATGATCTCGGCTTCGGCCCCATTTCGCAATTCGGCGTTCGCTCTCCGGGCCATGAAGGTGCCGGAGTCGTGGTCAAGATCGGCTCAAATGTTACTAATTGGAAAGTGGGTGATCGTGGAGGGGTGAAACCGACTTGGGATGTTTGCATGAACTGCGAATTCTGCTGGAACGGCAAGCATGAAACACATTGCGCAAAAAGTAAACAGACTGGTATGGAAGTTCCAGGCACTTATCAGCAGTACATTGTTTCACCGGCAAAATACACTACGAGAATTCCGGACGGTGTCGATGACTTTTGTGCGGGCCCTATCATGTGCAGTGGCTCGACAATACACCGGAGTGTAAGTCTGAACAAATACGTGAAGGTGCAAATGGCTGATCTCTTGCAGCTCGTAGAATCGCAACTCAAGGCCGGCGACTGGGCAGTGTTTCCCGGAGCCGGAGGCGGTGTTGGCCACATGGGAGTCCAGCTTGCAAAAGCAATGGGCTTCCGCGTAATAGGAGTTGATGGTGGGGATGAAAAGCGTGCGCTTTGTGAGAAATTGGGATGCGAAGCATTCGTCGATTTCACCAAAGTGAAGGATGTGACTGCAGAGGTAATGAAGATTACAGGACTTGGGGCCCAAGGAGTGTTCGTGACTGCTGGGAATGCTGCAGCGTACGGGAGTGCACCAGGCATGCTTGGAGTCGGTGGCAAGTTGATGTGCATCGGGTTACGTGAGTTGCATCCTGCAATTCGTTCTCCTCGTTTCTCACTAAGGCACGAAATAGCTCCTGCTGGAAATCTTATGGTCGGCGCGCACCCTACTGAGTTCATTCTCAAAAACCTCCACGTCATTGGGACAAAGGTCGGATCAATGAAGGATACTGATGCTGCTTTGAACTTCGCAGCACGGGTAAGTGGAGTATTTCGAAAACTATGTAAACATGCTAATATCGTTCTTTAGGGACTACTTAAGCCCATCTATGAAAAATTTCCTCTCAAAGATCTTCCAGCGGCTGTTGAAAAGCTTCGAGCTGGAAAGGTGGCCGGAAGATGTGTTGTGGATTTTAATTCTTGAAAGAAGCATTGTATAAAGATCAATTTTGAACCTATAGTGGTAAATAGTGGAGTTGTTGTAGAGGGTCGAGGTGCATTTTCATCGGGGTCATAAGTTTGCAGGAGGTTGAAAGTCACCAAACTCTTGAAATCAAATTGATATTCCTCAATCCTAGTTCCAGAATAAAGTATCACACAATTTCAATTGGTTGGTGCAATTCAAAAACATTTTCAAATGTCATTACTCCAGATTGCTAGTTCCGTTGAGGCTAGATATAACAAAAACATATAGCAGATGATAAGACTTCCGATCTGACCTAAAATCTATTTATTGATGATTATAGATTGTGTAAAAATCTATACATACAAATCCGAGTAGTCAAACTCGAACAGCTCTCCAGAATCAATCATTCAATGACCAACAAGGAAGCCAGGAAGAACAAAAATAAGCACAAGCAAAGCAACAAGACCAAAACAGGTATGCTTACACATCCAATTCATTCAACAGATCAGACATTCGAGAGTCCTTTGAACATTGAAAACTCTCTAACTTAGACTTCGGGGTCGACAATAGTTCCTGGCTCCAAATCGGATGGCAGAGGTCCTTCAGGAGCCTCATCAGTCGCCGGAGCCACGCAGCTGATGCGATGTCCCGGAATGTAGGTATTCAAGTTGACACAGCCACCCGGCAGATATCCGCCAACAGCGACAAACAAGTCGTTAACTATGCATCCTGTCTTTCCACCTTTTTCTGTCGTTCCGTCATAAGCAACCCATCCTTGCATCCCTGGACCGCTGGCGAGATAGACTGAGTTGGTAGTAGGGTCCATCGAGGTCCTGGGAGAAATGCAGCGTGGTGTCCGTAGTTGAGAGGACCGGAACCGCAGAGGAGAAATATTAGTCATTTTTCTAAGTGATTGTTAGGAAATTGTTGTGTCGGCTTACCAGTCGGCTGATTTGTACTCGTTGGCTTTTCTCTCCGTGATTCGGCTTTCGAGAGAAGCTGATGGGGAAGCGTGAGCGGCTGCTACCATTGAAAAAAGGACAAGAGTCTGGCTGAAGGAGAACTGCATTTTGCATGTTCGAAAAAGATTGTTGGTGAAGTGGATATGAAGAGCAAGGAATGTGCTGAGAATGTCATGTAGAGCGAAGGCAAAGTTTAATGAAAATGCTATCAAGAGAAGAGTAATAAGGAGATTGTTGAGAGTAAAGAATAGTGGGATGAACTTTGAAACCGGTGGTTCGAAGTCGAGGTACTTATAGTGATCCAAGTTACTGCGCTTTGAAGAAGAAAGTTGCAATTTTGGTATAGTTCAGGACAGGAAGTCATTTATCCACTAGCTAATGTACCACACGCGGTTATCTTGTCGTCCTCCATTGTTTCAAGGAAAACTTCCGTGATTATCGGCGCAAATCTAAGCCGAATCCTTCTATTAGCGCTGTAGCATCACAAGTCTTGACCTGGAATTGGATCGGGGCCTACTGCTACTGCCGCATAAGTCAGACGAAACGTTCTTTTTTTTTCGGTGGTTCCGCTTTAGTGTTTGGACGTGAGCAGCTGCCGCTTTAACCTGAGCCGGGGTTGAGCTCGGCCTGAGCAACCTGAGCACACGGCAGGGTCAGCCTGAGCATGTCCTGAGAGGCCATTTTAGCTCCCAACCCAAAGTGGCTCGTTCTGGCTCCCTTGATGCTCGATTACACTTTCCTTGTCTTACTTGCAAGCACAGATCCCATTTTGGCTCCTAAGGGAGACCTTGTCGTGGTTTTCTTGGGTGGTAGTACGCCGTTTATTCTGAGGGAGGAACAGACTGAAGATGGTGATAGGGTAAGAGATTGGCGCGAGCATATACAACTTGGGAACTGCAAGCTTGTGGGTGAGGCGTATGTTGATAGCTTGATGGGGGGAGAGGGTGTAGTGAGATTAGGTGCTCAGGATGAGAGAATTGTGGAAATTGAATTGGTATGAATTTTGTGGAAAAACACGACTATATATATGCTTCTATCTTAAACTGAACCTTTGCTCTCCATGTCTAAATCAATCAAGTTGTATTATTTATCTCCTTGTTGTGTTTGATTCTATAATAAAACGAATGTAATCAATAATTCTCGCAATACTGGACTGTAGATAAAGTATTAATTACATTGAGAAAACTCAAAACAATCTAGAGAATCCCAACTTGACTCATTCGTTCAATTCTTGAGAACGATTTTTTACTCTTCTGACAGCGTCGATCGGAACAACGCGAAAAATCCGAAGGAGGAGATACCGTCAACCAGGACTTGCCATTGTTTCCACGGAGACCAAATCAGAGCTCAATGCTCGTTCGACCCGTATAAGAGAGATAGGAACCGCAGTCATGGCGAGATTTCAGTATCGCCAAGTCGACGATATCCATACTCAAGTATTCCCACTCGAAAGACAAGAAACACAATCTGCGAAGCCTCTAGATCGAGACCGATATGCACAATGTCTAAGACTTCCATAAAACAAATATGTTCAGAGGGATTTGTAGCGCTGGTTCCTGTAGGGATTCTTTTGAATAGTCTTGATTCACTTGCCGCCCAGAATATACCTTTCGTCTCTATTATATCTAACGTCAAATGACTGAAACCCCACAAGCTTTTTCTAAAAGGACTCAAACCCCACCGCTTTTTCTTCTTAATACCTGCATCCCCACCAGGGCCACTATTACAACACCTACCAGGACTACAATACTACTACAACCCTCAATTTAATATATTATAATTTTCAACGTACTACAATTTCTTGAATATAATATTATAGCCCTCAGCGTATTATAATTATTATTGCGTATTGCAATTATTATTGTGTGGTTACAAAAATTATAATATGTAAAAAAGGATAGAATACATAAGAATTGAAGTATATCGGGGGTTATAATACGCGCTTAGGGGGAAATACGGGGGGGGGGTTGCTAAGAGGGGAAAATGAAATTCTACTCCCTTCCTAGTAATGTTGGCGAGGATATAAATTGGTGTTGTGATGGGGATGCAGGTATTAACGAACCATATGGACAGAAGTCCATGCGTTCAGGGTATTTTATTCGCTAAAAAACCCCTGCAAAATTAAAACTTTTATAATATTATTTCCAAGAATCAAAAGATTCTTTTGAAATAATTTTCTATAATTTTATATTTAAATTTATAAATATTAAAAATATAATAATTATTTGATAAATTTATTATTTTGATAAAATTTGAGGAAATTGAGCGAGATACCCTGAACGCATGGATTTCTATCCACATGTTCGTAAGAAAAAAAAAAGTGGTGGGGTTTCAGTCCTTTGACGTATATCTAAACAGCCTCGTACCAATAGACCATGAAACGAGATATTAAGACAAACTTACCCATATCATATCAATTAACTACAATTACTCAAGCCCTAAATTCCAATTGCGGTAAGTTGCATTAGCTGAGCAAGCCACAATCCTGAGCTGACCCGAGACATTGCATCGCCGACGAACCCCATCACCAAATCGGAACATACCTGCATCGTAGCCGCAGCTGATGAGAACCAACCTGCATAGGTCCTACTCGGCATATTCCTGTACCTGTTGTGTGGAGCTGAGTGAAGAATCTCCCGTGCGGGGTAAGTATTGAAAGGAGGTAGATCTTACTATTTATATGTAGGTATGTGGGATTTTGTACTCCAACCAGGGGATTAGGAAGATTTCGTGATTTTTACTGATCAAGGGGAAGAAAACACGAATGATTGTTTCATTCTCCGGAATCAAAAGTGATCATGCAATCACACCGAGGCGGGCCCTTCAAATCAGCACAATTTATAACCTACAGTAAGGTTTCCCAAGGGTTCTTTTTCTGAATCAAAAAGTCATTCTGAGGCGTACCCTTCTTATCCTTGACAACTCATAAGGCTGTCCCCAGCCTATCCACCCAGCCACCACACCTTTTCATTGGCAACCCTCGAATCACAACTGAAAAAAGGCGCTCTTGACACTCAGATGCCTAGAGCGGGGACTTCGAGACTGGACCAATATACATCGCATCATTATCAGCGTGATTGTCATCTGATTGCTTCTTTGGTGGGGAGTTGCCGCACGACAAGACATGAGGCGGAGCTGAATATGTACTGTGTAACATGCGATTTCTGCGTGGGGATGCAGTGACCAAGGGTGCAATCGGATGATGGAAAAGGAGGGGAATGATATAAAGTGGAAGGAGACCCGAATTGATGGGTAATATTCTTGAGAGGGCAAGTTGGTTTGATTTGTTCTTGTTTGCAATTGTTAGAGTACCGCTAAATCGATTTTTGTGTTCTTCGCAAAAGGGTATCAGCCTCCACCTCAACTAAGGTTACAAGCATCTCCACCATGCACTTCTCCATAACCATCACCACGGCTCTAGCCTTCGCCTTCGGGCCGGCCCTCGCCATCCCGGGCGTCTCACCCGCCTCGGTATCCAAAACCGGCATCGACCCGGGCTTCTCTTTCAACGTCGACAAACTGGTCACGACTCCCCAAATTCCCCCTAAACCCGACATCATCCTCCTCGTCGACGTAACCGGTAGCATGGGCCCCACCATCACCAACATCAAAACAAACCTCGACACCGTAATCTCCAGCATCACATCTACCCAACCATCCGCTCAACTCGCCGTTGCCTTGTTCGGCGATGTCTTAGACCCAGTTCCATTCGCGGTAAAACAAACACTTACAAACAACGTTCCCGCATTACAAGCAGCTGTCAATTCCTTGACCGCGGGAGGTGGAGGAGATCTCCCCGAAGACTGGCTCAACGCCCTCTACCAACTCTCTACCGGCGCTCTATCTTTCCGCGCAGATAGCAGCCGTATCATCGTTCTCGTCAGCGATGCACCAAGTCATGATCCCAGCATCGGGCACTCCCTCGGTGGTACGATCAAAGCTCTTCAAGCTCAAAAGATCAGAGTCATTGGACTTAATGTGCAGAATCTCGATCAATTGGGTCAAGCGAGTGCAGTTACAACTGCGACGGGTGGAACGATTGTAACGTCCAGCGCGGATGCGGTGACAGGGGCTATTGTGTCCGGGCTGAAGAACTTGGATGTTACTGTCAAACCCGACATTTCCTGTGACGCGGGACTGAGTGTGAATTTCAGCCCAGGCCAGATATTAGTTAATAGCGGGTCTGTGGCTACATTCCACGAAACCGCCACAATATCAAGCAATACCTCCGCGATCAGCCTTCATTGCTCAATCCGGTTCCTGCTTAACGGTACACCGGGCGGCGATGCATTTACGCAAAATATCTCCGTGGCAGTAAACCAGGCGCCGAAATCCTGCTTCACGTGTAGCCCCATCCCAGGACAGAATGTGTGTCACATCACCACATCCTGCGCTCCGACGCCGTATGGGACGATGTGTTTGACTAGACCTGGGTTCAAGGCTGATGGCGCGAAGGATAATGATACATCGGTGCAGTGGAGATTGCAGTGGCCGGTGAAAGGACAGGAGCATCGTGTTGCGGTTAGGCCTGGGACAAGTGCTGATACACTTTGTAGCTCCAAGTGGAGCGGACCCGACGTGTGTAAGGAGGTTAGTGTTGCGGAGTGTAAGACGGGGGTTGCTTTTGAGAATTTGCAGGATGAAATGGCTCAGGATGTGCTTTGGGGTGGGGAGTTGTAGGTAAGGATATGAGTTGATGGGGGATTCTTCGATGAGTAAATTATTAAGAAGAGAGTGAGATTTCTCAGATATCTGTTGAGCGTATAAAATAGGAACAGAAATTAATATGGTATTTTTCTTCTGGAGCAAATCACATATGAAATATCAATAGCTCATGCATACCATGATATGAGATCATCCGTTCAAGAATTTGAGAGGGATTCGCTACAATGAAGTATATCATTCACGACACTTCATACCCTGACGGGATACCTCGACGATTAGTAGCGATTAATTACAATGTCTAAACGATGCCACAATTGAAGAATTAATGCGCATTCCAAACTTGGCGCCTGAAAACCACTTCTCTAAGCGCAGAACGAAAAGGATTCCTACTGAAGGTAGCCTTGCGATTTCTTTGGGCTGATGAGTCTCTTGATGTTCTAAACTTGCTGCTTTCGAATGATGCTGATCCTAATTTTGAGCTGGACCAGGAGTTGACTCCCTGGCAGAAGTATTTGCGATGGCTTAGTATAGACAGTAAAGGCTTCAAGAAGATGAATTTTCAGATCTGAAACGGTTTTGTGAGGCTACGAAGATGATGATGATGCACGGGGCCGACTTTAAGGATCCGGAATACCACGCGTACGAGAGGTCTTCCGAGTCTGCCGAGCCTGCTGCGCCTGTTCGAGATGAAGGGACTAATGGTTCGGAGGTGTCCAGCGAGCGAATTGCTCAGGTTCTTAATAGGGTCTTCTCAGCGGATCAAATCCGGTACCTGCTTGATGTGGCAAAGGAGTGTCACGAACGGCAGTCAAGGGTCGACACTAAACTGCCCGAGAAGAAAACGGGGCTTTCCATCTTGAGTTCATTGTGGAAGAAGTGATCGAGCGGGGCACATGGTATTGAACATTGACAGTCCTGGAATATAGCTGAATGTCATCAATGGCTTGGTGCTCAGAAAAGTTGTTTGTTATTGGTGAGCTGTACCACAGCCAGCTCTATGTCACATCTGCTCAATTTATATGTCTTGCTCTTCGACTTTAGCCTATATCTTTGTTTCAAATGATGCTATTTATAAGCTCTGCTATGACTAAAATCGACGCGATTGATAGTACTCACAACTCACGGTGCCAAGTTCGCCTCTAGCATCATATGTTTCAGAAATATTTAGAATCTTTTTTAATCCTTTTACGAATAATGCGATTAGCTAGCTCTTTTATACCACAACCTTTATACAGAACGACTATGCAAAAACATAGCTTCTTTAGAAGCAAGCCAAAGTATGGAACTACTAGATGTGAGGCTCGCCTCGTTCCCTGAATGAAGCCATATTTCATGTACCAGCTCCGGAAATTCTTGAGGCAATATGAAAACCATGCAGATAGTGGTAAACATGCACAATACGAAAGCTCGGCGATGATTGGGCTGTTGCTCGACCTCCATGAAAACCCTCTGCGGAGCCTATTGCCACGTGCGTCGGACGTTGTTCGATTTGAGCACAAAGTATATTATCCCAAGCTCTACCAGTTTCTTCAAGAAACTAATATTGTTAATAGATGTTCAAAACTATCGTCAAGTCCTCGCCCTTCACAAGCATTCTAAAGCGCTCATACACATCCCTATCTACATCCCCAATGATAGTTCTCGGTCCTTGGAACAAGTCTGGGCGACTGGGACGGCAGAGACGACGAATATGTAGATGTTACTCTGGCATATATCCTTTAACAACTCCACAACTAAGGTATTAAGCTTAATCTGCATGCTCTCTGTCGTCGCTATCCTTGCCATGGAAGAAATGTACACTGCAATTGTCTCGATCAACCAAGAAAAGTAAATTCCAAGACCCCATAAATGCACTTGGGACAGAGTTACGCAGGTCGCTTAGTTACGAGATTCCTGGCATGGTTACGAACGAGAAGATTCACAACAGTGCGTGTCTTTAGGCGCTTGGTAACGCTAAATCTCCCGTCTATGGCTTCTTATGGGAGGAAGCTGAAGGAAACGTTCTTTGGCGCGAGGATATGGCTACTTTTGCTGCTAGAAAGAAAAAAAACCTTCTTACAATCCGACAAAAGATCCCTGAAGCTTCTGTAGGGAGCTCGAGGCGAGCTTACTGTTAGGCTGCCTCTCTTTCTTGTCTACGGAGGTGCAGGCCGGAAGCCGTGTTCACTGCGCTATGCTATATACATCTATTTTATAGGCCGATCGGTCTCCTCACGCTGCTATTTACGCCTAGTAATGGCGGTAAGAGACGACTTTGGGCGTGCACCCACGTATAGAGACAGGATGATAATCATTCGATGAGGGGAATGGCTTTTAGCCACGCTACAAGCTTTTGCCACGTATTACCCATTTATTTATATATAGAGATACCCTGGGACTTTCAGATGAAAAGAATCCCGAGCATGTCGAGCTGTTAACACTTTTTGTCACAAATCAATGCATACTACAAAATAGATCTTTGGGAAATTGGGAGCCTGTTTAGGCTCCCCAGGAATTATCGCCAAAACTTGACAAAAATGAAGTGAAAAGGCCCTAGTCTATATCTAGCCTAAGAAATCAAATGCGTGAGTGAGAAGTGGGTACTATTCAGGCTGCTCAGGCGTAGAAGCGGCGAGCTTACTAACCGACCTTGGGACGAAGAAGAAAAAAAGTTGTGTTCAACTACCAGAACATCGCTTAAGCTACGCAATCACTCCCTCTTCAGGTTCTAGCGCTCGATAGGGAGCAGGCTTGGGACACGAAAATAATTGTAATTTCTCAACTTTCCACAACTTATGACACTTTTATTACTCTCCCCCTAAGATGGGAAGCCCCGTGTCTCTAGAAAAGAGGAAGAAACTTGCTTGAGAGTGAATGATAGAATACTGGTTTACAACTAATTGCCAGATTTACCAAATCAGTACACCTTTGATGACATCACCTTTCTCCATAGCTTCTCTCGCACTGTGGTAATCCCTAACAGGATAATTTTTTAAGAGTTTATCCACTGGTAGAACTCCAGCCTTGCACCATTGGACCAACCTGGGGGAACAGAGAATCAGTAACTGCCTCTTCAAAAATGATGGTCCAGTCAACACTTACTCTGGCAACGCCTCCGCGGGATCACGATCCCCTTCAATAACACCACAAAGCCTTCGACCGTTGACCATATGCGTCAGCAAGTCCAACTCCAACTTCGCTCCAACCGGTTTCACTCCAACTTGCAGCAGGGTGCCGTTTTTCTGCAGAGCTTCCATGCACGAGTTCATCACAGCTACAGACGGACTCGTATCCAGAATATGGCTGCATCCTAATCCTTCCGGCGTGAGAGACTTTAGCCCAGATTGCATGTCCTCGAAACTAGCTTTCTTAAGTGCGTCTGGTGAAGATTCGAGTCCGTGAGTGGCGCCCATACTCTTTGCAAGCTCAATACGTGAGGGCAGAAGGTCAGCAGCAATAATCGTCTTGACACCGCGCCACTTCGCTGCTGCAATACCAGCCAATCCGACTCCACCGAGACCAACGACTCCAACAACATCATCGGGCTTACAGTTGCCTACGTGCGTGATAGCTCCGGCTCCCGTCATGATGCCACAACCTAGCGGGGCGTAAAGCTTCAACTCCTCAGCGTCTTTAATCAGCTTCGTGACATTAGAAGCACAGGAAGCTTTGACGGGTGTTGGCGATGCGAATGTTGACTGGCCAAAGTATCCACCTCCAATGACCTTACTCTTGTCAGATGCCAGAACAAAGTTTGGATCATTTGCTTGCAGGGTGACAGCTGCATGATTTGAGCAGTAGGCTGGATGTCCTGTTCTACAATAGTGGCATGCTTGACATGAAGCTGCTGATAGAATCACGAGATCGCCGGGTTTGAAGGAGTTCTCGACTTTCTCACTGCCGGCACGCAGAACCCTACCAGCCCCTATCTACTGTCAACACTTGATAAATTCGGCGCCACAAAGTGGGATAGTGAATATATACCTTCATGCCCCAGTACTCGAGGATAAATACCTCCATATCCAGTGATATCGGTGTGACAAACTCCGGTTGCAATCACCTCGATGAGAAATTCGTCCTCTTCCGGCTCGCGAGTGAGGAGGTCCTCGAACTTCCAATCGTGCTCTGAATAGGCAACAATGCCTTTGCAAGGAATAGTGTATTGAGACATTTTTGGAATATCACATCTGATCGATTATAGATGGGAAGTGAACTTAATTCAATCATGCCTCCTCACTGTGGTCAAAAGTCTCGTCCTAACTAACTGTCTAGCGTGACGTCATTGAGTAGTACCACCCATTTGTCCGAACGAGACTATTCGGATATGTCAATAGAATCATTCTATTTTATTTTCATGTCGTAGGGGATTGAAAATTAATTGCTGAAAGAATTCGACGCGTATACGCGAAGTCTCGGGAAGTGAAGACTCATGCAAGACATCCCAGCCCCGACAACCGGACTAGGTCATCAAGGTGGCAGCGGTTTAATACTTAAAGGCCGCAGCATACGCTGGCGTTGAAAAGTCTTTTGAGTAAAATGAGATCGTGTATTAGGATCTAAAAATTTTGAATGGCCTCGGGTTCGTCATTTGCGAAGCATTTTCAGTCAGTTCCATGGCCATGATTTTCGGTACCATCAGCGCGGGGTACCATTGACTTTATCAACACGTTCACTGTGGTGCCGACTAAAAATTGAAGTAAGAGGCGTCGGGCCAATTGTTAAATATTACATTATTTGAGATATTTTTACAAATGACCCTAGACTACTGAAGACTTCATATCATGAGCTCCTAAGCCCAGGTGATTCTCGCCATGCTGACATAGTTTGCACAGCTGGCATAACTAACCAAAAGCGTCTTCCCTGTTGGATCCCATCCTGGATGAGCATGGCCTTGATAGTTGAAGTTGAGGTCAGATATTATAGCACACTCAGGGGGGATTTCTGGTGTCCAAATCGCTGTAGGTCGACGTCAGCATCGAATCCCGTATCCTACGAACACGTGCCGAGCATTCAGACGAGATAAAAAGAAATTCAAATTTTGGCTTACCGACGGGTTCGCTCCAGCCTTTATCGACTTCGTGACTCAGTGCATAGCTGTTGCGGCCCCAAATCAGTTCAAAATTGGAGAGACTTTGGCATGGATGCGGAGCTCATACCTGAACCAAAATGTACCGTCGATACCCTGATCATTCCACATCTGCGAAATAAAAGTATTAGAAAGTTTTTCGTGTTGAAGTTGCTCAAGAAACACTTGGGACAGTGTAGGGGGAAGGAGAAGTGGAGACCGATGGACTTGCTTCAGAAAGAAAAAGAGTGTTCAGAGACATACCATCATCGTCGTCTTGTGATAATTGTCATACCAAACGTCGCCAACATTTGGACCTAGCAAAGTCCCATTTTTAGGGCCATCTACAAGAAGAGGTACGCTCCATGTGATGAGATTCCCCGTCGCATCGCCTTTTATGAGGGGGTCTTTTTGCCAAGCTTTTGACGACGAGTTGTAGTATGTATATTGGTTTCGATCCGCGATGCTTTCTGGTGAACTTGGTGTCCTTGCTAGCTTGATTCCCGTCACGTCTGAGCCGTAGAGGTACAAATACCCATCGGGCTTTGCTTCCAAAGCGAAAGTACCATACTACAGAGGTCAGCACGTGATTGGTAATTTTGTTGGAAGGACTGCTCAATGATCTCTTTGCCAACCTTTTTCAAGCATGGGCGGGGATCTAATCATGTGAAGAGTAGAATCCTTCACTAATACCTACATAGACTTCATTTGCGTAGAACAGCCTTCCATTGCCCAGGCGTTTGAAGGGAGGATTTTCTTCTTGTGGGATAGTCTCAGGATCCGTGACGTTCATCTGTACCATGGTGTTGTAGAAGTCCGTGCTATTGCCTTCATTTAAGCACGGAAAAACGCCCAGGATTGTTTGACCATCTGGCATTGGGGTCATACCGCTCAACACTGCGATTTTCGGCGTCAGCAATAGCCCCCCTCATCACGGCAATTTTATTGCCATAAATTGGAACTCACTCCAGATGGCAAAAATAGGACCAACTTCGGTTTCGTTCCCTTCCGCGCCGACGGGTACGATGCCGCTGAATATGGCTTTGCCTTCCTCACCCCTCATACCGAATTGATATTGTATCAGGGGATTGGTTGGGTCTCTCTGATCGTGGTATTAGCGCATCATGCCCTCTACTTTATAACATCAACTTACATAACCAAAATAAGCAACAGCATTGTGCACAAAATTGAAGCCACTCGAATTTGTTGAAGAGTCGGCAAAAATTTGCACATGATAGCCATTCGCCGAAGCGCCTCCCCCTCCATCATGATAGATTCCTCCATCGTTTAAGACTGGATCAGTGACAAATCCAAGATCCTCAATTTTCGTCGCGACAAGCGGTAAATGATGGTCGTAAGTTACCGCAAAAGTAACAGGTATATTAAAGATAGTATTGTAAGCAAGAAGCACTATCGTCACCACACAAACGACCGCGGCTAACCCAATTGAGAGCTGCCTTGTCGTAGGCGATAACATATTCTTCGGCCACAATGGAGGTTATTCAATCCCCCTCATTTTGCGGCATGTGAAGACTCAGATACAGCTACATGAGGAGAATTCGAAGATATAGAGAACGAGTAAAGGTGGAGGAGTTGCGCGTTGGACGCGATCTTCAGCTCGTCCATAGTTCCCCGCTATTATTGGACCGAGGCTGGATTAAGTAAAGACTGATATTTTGTCCCGTCTCCCCCTAGTAATAAGCATGATAACAGGGTTGAAAGATGAGATAAATCAAATGCATCAAACGAGAATTGCTCTTCGTTCGTAGAGCCAAGGTCAGTAAGAAATGAAGAGCGCTATGCAAAGTATTATAAACATTGTAGGTTCAGAGAGGGGTCCAAAGAGCAAAATCAAAAATTCGAACATTCCTTGGCTCTGTGTGCGTCCTTCACTGCATTGTCACTTTAGACAACGTTCGAGTCGAGACGAGGATCCTACCCGGTGATTTGCTCTGAGTTAGGAGTGGAAAGATGAAAGGAGAGAATGTCCGTGGTCGATATTGTGCGTCTGCGCACGTGCCATTCAAGCCAACCTCCCCTCCCTTGTTCCACGACGCTCCCTTGCCTCGCGCAACACCAAAATACTTGCTGTCTTTCTACGTTTGGATAGTGACTGTATGTATATTCTTTGACACACCTAATATCGAATTAATTCTGACAGAGCAGGAACGCAATTGAGCTGCCCATTTCTCTTGCGCGACCCCTCCCTTTCCCCAAACGGGAGCATTTCAATCACCATGGAACTAGCACACAATCCCCCGCCAACGGCTCCGTTAACGACATTCACGCAATTCCAGTCTCTGCCGATCGAGCTGCGCCTAGTGATATGGAGATATGCTCTCCCAGGACCACGAATTGTCCATCTTAAACAAAAACAAGTGAAGGCACTGGATGGCGAATGGTGGACCACAGTCAGATCAGACATTGCGATGTGGCCATGTGAGGAAGATGATCGGGACTACCAATGCGAATGCGCATATGATGGGGACGAAGTCTTTGATGATGGGGCCGATGGAGGAAATAAGCTCGGATGTGAGTATGATGGGGACGACATCTTCGACGACTGTGCAGATATTGAGCGGCTTGACAGGGAAACTGTGGAAGAGGAAGTTACTGCAGGCTCGAGAGCTAGCAGTATTGATCCATATTTGCCACCTGGCCATGAATTCGGTGATGGAATTAACAAACCAAAAGGTCTTTGGGAATTTAGCACCGAGTCCTCGATTCTCGACTTGCTCCTTACTTGTCAAGAATCGCGAGGCGTCGCTCTCAAACGATATCAGCGCATGTTTGGCTCGCTGGGCGCGGTACCCCAAACATATTTCGATCCTCTTGGAGACCACTTGTTCATCGACAACGAAACGTTCATTGGGGAATATGAAGACTTGCCCTCCTTAATTACGGAATACATGCTCCCAGGCGATGTAGCTCAAGTCAGAAAGCTGGTGATCGAAGGGCTAGGTGCCTACGAGGATCCGATGTACCGAACTACCGATGGGGTATGGGGTTAGTGATCAACCGACATTCTCTACTAACTTATTACTGACAAAATAACTTACATTCAGAGCTGTGGTTATTTGAAACAACTGTGCTCTTCCCTAGCATCAGGAAGGTCACGGAAACCTGTCAAGTTAATCTCTATGGGCCACGACATGAAACCGGCAAAAAATATATCGACCTCAAGAGCTTGCATGGTCGTCAGGATGGGATTGACATATATGGGAGGCCTCATACAATCGAAAGCCATGCCCCGTATGGTACATTTTATCTGAATGGTCTTCGAATTGACAGGTCGTTCATTGATTGGGATGACCTGCTCGATAGACATTTCGATTGTTGGTGCGATGAAGAAGAGCTGCATCGCCTCTGGAAGGAGAGGGAAAATTCGAAACCCAGATCCCAACCGTCAGAGCCTGATTTCAGCTGGGCGGATCTTATTCCTGCGGCAGACGAACAACTGTTGTTACACGATGCCGAATTGTTCGAGAAGGAAAACAACAAAGGGCAATGGGTCTCGTACAAGGGCACCCCGTTTACCGATCCACCTGATGAGCTGTAAATTCGAAGTATAACGGCCGTGGAATTTCGTGGAGTAAGAACAAAAAATGTTGCGTTTTTGGTGAAACTGCTTGCTTTTATTTGCGAGTCATCTGCGAGTCTGCATTAGACGCAAAGCTAGCTGTCCCTAGTGAATTCCGTACTCAACGCTCTTTCAGGTGGCACATGATCACAATTGAGTTGTTCGCATGTCACGAAAAGAGATAGGTTCTCAATGCTTTCCATTTTCGCATCATTTGCGTCACTGCGGCAGACCTGCCGAAAGAAGCCCGAAGAGTGGCTGCCTAAAACGCAATTTCTCATTGGTGCGCCAATACAAACGTTAACCTTAATTCATCGTGTCAATTCCGAGTCGAAGGCGACTTGCAGCGACTACTGACTCGAGGAAAAGCCCCGGGAGTTTAAGCTCAGCCTCATCTTCCGTCATAGGTCCCTGACGGTCGGAAAGAAGCGAGACCTGTAGCTCCAAAGCATGAAATACGATACACGAGACTGGGCGAACCTTGCATTACTTCGGCACGTTTCGTGGCCCAACATCATGGGGGCTAAAAATACCAGAAAACCCAAATACCGAAGCGGCGTTGAGCCGAGAAATGATGTCTATTTTGTGGGGGAAAACGGGCCAAGCCTCGTAAAGGTGGAGATGCCAACACCCCTACCCGCTGCACATGACGCGGAAATGGGGCAACATGGCGATCAATGCCTTCATTGTTCAAGGAGAGGAACCCAATATGGGAGACAATCCACTGAGCAGCGGTGCAAAATATGCAATACGAGGTGGCTAACTAGAGAAGTCTTTTTGATTTCGAAAACAAATTCAACAAAAGGGAGAGGCCGAAAAGAAATATATAAACAGAGCCGGATGCGCCCTCTGAAATCCCCTCATCATCAAAACATCAATCCTACCAATCTCACTCGTCTTTCAATCCAACCTCAACTACTTCAAACCAACCAACCTCAAAAACCAACCCAAACCCCAACTTCAAAATGCAATTCTCAACTCTCGCTATCCCATCTCTCTTCGCCATCCTCGCAGCGGCCAACCCCCTCAAGACGCGCTCCGAGGAGACCAACCAAGTCGAGAATCTCTCCATCCGCGACAATAACGGCATCCAAGGTGCCAGCTTCAATCTCCAACCCGCCAATGTCGAATGTTCCTCCGCTGATGCAGCTGCCTTGGCCGACTACGGTGTCGTCCTATGCGGAGAGACCGCGTACCGATTTGCCGTCAACGGCAGCGTTGCCGACGGTTACAGCTTGAGATTGTACAAGGAGCTTGGTCCTGCGTAAGTTTCCGTGTCTGGATAATATTGAGAAACAGTGCTAATTTGTGGACCAGTTTCGGACTTTACGGAGAGGTTGACAACTTGCCACTCTACTGCCACGCTGGAGGCAACGGCGTCAACGATTTCATTTGCGACCAAGTTGAGGGTGCATTTATCACAGCTGTCATTAGCTCTTAAGCGATACTCCTGCTTGCTTTGTGCTCTGCATAGCGAAAGCGTTTTTAGTGTATGAATTTGTACAATACTGTCGATATGGGAATTGGGACTTGAAATGACTTAATAAATGAAAATGAAAAATTATGCGCCGTGCCGGCAAAAACTTGAGGTACCATCATGCGTGTGCTTTCGTTTCATCTAAAAATCTAGCATCGCTATCCTTCTACTCCAGCGCCAAAACGCGTAAATCAAAACCCAACCAGGTATTGTTTCCATTTCTTTCCATCTTCCACACACTAAAGCTACCCCTCCCCACCTTGTACTCGAGTACCAAACATTGACGCATCTCCAGAAAACCCTTCTCTCTTCAACCCCTGAATCCTCAAAAACCTCGTCACAGCCGCACTCCCCATCAGCCAACCCTCCGCATTCGAAAAATACCCTACACGCGCCATATAAAACATCCAAAACGCTGCCTCCTCCCTGCCCCTCGCAGCCGCCGTTCCTACCAACAAAACCCACAACAACACTCCGGGATACCGCTCCCAAAACTCCTCATGAGAAGACTTCCCAAACGCTGAACATAGCTGGCTGAAAGAGGCTGAGTTTTGGGGGGAGGGAAAGTCAATGCTGGGACAGGAAAGGGTGAGAGTGTAGATTGATGATGCGACTGTTAGGGTCTCGAGGACGTGGGCGTGCGTGGGATTGTGGCAGGATGAGAGGAGGGGGAGAGTGAGGAGGGGCGTTTTGTAGGGGTGGCGGGGTTCTTCGTGGAAGGGGATTAAGGGGTGTTGGTCGAAGTGTGTTGTTCGATGTCGAGATTCGAAGTCTTGTGTGAGATGCCACATTTTCTTCAGAATCGCTATGATCTCTGTTTGGTAACGAGGGTGGGTTATTATGCCTTCGAAGACTCCGCAGTCGGAAAGGGGAGATTCGCGGTAGATTGTGCGGGTGGTGATGGGGCGCGTTACGAAGTATTGGACGAGGGGGAAGCGGGGAGGTTTGCCTGTTAGGACGGCTACCATGGAGTCGAAGCTTTTTTTTGTTTAGTCGCTTTTGTTGTATTTTTGTAATGGATACAGGACTCACAGGGAAAGTTTTGCGATCATTGGACCATCGCTTTCGAAAGAATGAAAGCCGCCTCGCAGTTCCACGATTCTTTCCACGGCGTCCATATGGCTACTTATTTCATCTGGATTCCTATATCCAGCCTATAGAGTCTCAGCATGTGGTACAGTAATCGACATTGAAGCGCTTGTTCAACGAAACAGATATGAGTGACGGGTGCGTTGCTTGGCGCGCAGCTTGCATGTAACCTGATGCAAGGGGCACGGCAGTATGTGGTGTGATACCGAGGACTTATTAATCGCAACCCTATGAAGGTACATTTGCAGGTTGCATGGACGCTGTGCAGTTTTGCCAGGTCCTATCATTGGAGAGTGGCCTGCAAGCTGGGGTAGGGCATGTTACCCAACGGAGAAACAAGTTCAGCTCCCCGAAATATAGTATTTTGATTAACCAAATAACTTACTGTCCACTGCGTAAATGTCATAATTGCACCAATTGTTGCATTACTGACAGCGCTCAAAGGATCTTTCAATTGATCCTGAATCCACTTGATGGTATCCAATCGAAATTGAAAGCATTCGGGACTTTGCCCAATCCACGACAACACGGCGGCGTCCAACACCGCGCCTTTCACCATCACATAATCAGGACTCCGTGTGTATGGCATCCAATGCGATTGACGAGGTATTACACTTTTGCCATTGTCTCTGCGATCGGATGCTGTCACTTGGAAGGTGGTCGGGAAGGGCCATCTTGTCCGGTTGACATAAAGTACTGGGCCGTTTTTCTCGAACCACGCGTACGGGACTACTAATCATTATTATTACTAGCAGCAAGATTTTAACAAAAATAAGATATCTCACAATTTGCTTCATATGGAACTCTGATCAGAGGAGAAACTGAGCGAGAACTCTCGGCCGGCGCGGTGGCAGGAATACTGTTATTTGGGATAGCCTGACTTGGGCGTAATTGCATGAGCCTTTGCTGGGATCCTTTCTTCAGAGCCGCTTTTTTCGTTTCCCTTCTCTTTAAATGCTGCCCTTTCATCACATGTGACCGCACAGCACTGAGGCTCGAAACCGTGCCTCCAGGCCCAACAGGAACAAATTGAAGAAAAGGCGGATTTGTATCATCTTCCGTGCCATCTTTTGCAGGTGGCGATTGGGAATTCTTGCACATTGCTGGGCTTATTCATCGAGGTGTGTAGTTGGTGATGACAGTGCATGGAAAATACATGTACCCAGGCAAAGGAACTAGCCCCGGTTCACTCTTGCCTAAAGCAGTAACTGCCATCCGACGGGTTAAGCAGAAATGCTTGGGTTTAGCCAATACAATGCTGGTATTTGGCCATGATATGTAGATCTCAAGAGCTCCTTAGCTTAGAAAAATATTTTAGCTGTGGAGCCCAGAATCTCAGATACGAGTAATGAGATTTGAAGTGGGGTAAAATGTGGCAGAAATCGGATGCGGGGTTGCAAGCGAGCGCCACGAGAAAAGTTGCCCTCACGATATTACAGGACAAGTCGACGAGAATTCGAAGGAAATTGACACTTATCGTCATTCTTTTGCGATTTTAAAAGGAAGAGGCTTATACTGCATCTTCGATGAAGACTCTGACTGAAGTTTTCTGGATGCTGCCCCTATTGCGGGGTTCAGTCCCCTCGTAGCGAGGAGCCCTGAATCAGCAAGCCACGAACCAGGAATGATAATAACAAGCACGAAATTATTTATATTCCTTGAGATGGAAATTTCTCTGATAAAACATTTCTAATTGTCAGGTCTAACGAAATCACGCCGCAATTTCCCATTTAACATCACCTCGCAACCCTCGAAAACACGTTCCTCGTCCAACCATCTTCCATTACAGTGTGTTCCCTCACCAATCTATACCCACCAATCTTCGGCAAAATCACAGCCCAGACCAACCAATACAGCGCTCCACCGACCAAAATGGCAATCCCTACAACGCAATGAAGATAGTACGGCAGAGATTTGTAGACATTTTGGCCGTCGGTGGGAGGTACGAATGGTGCAACAACTAGGTAGATGTTGGAGAGTAGGAAGAAGACGACAACTGGGAGCGTGGCTCTGAAGGGTGGATCCCATTGACTGGGTTTGCGGTCTGGGGAGAAGGGACGGCGGTAGAGGTGCACGAGACCGGCTGCTACGAAGACGTTGACAACGGCAAGGGGGTAGGAGATAACGCTGGAATGAAATGTTAGTGTATTTTCAAAATGGAAACTTTCGAGGTGAACAAACTTGAGGATGAAGTTATAGGCATCTCCAGGTGGGGGGGGCGAGCATTATGATGACGGAAACGAGCCAGTGCTCGAAGAGACCCATAAATGGTGCGTTGAATGGCTTGTTGCTTGCCCAGAGACGAGAAAATGGCAGTATGCCTTCGCGGCCGAATTCTTGTACCACTGCCCAGGAATTTTGGTTAGTATTGCTTTAAGTATCTGTAGAATTTTGAGGTAGGGCTTTCACTTACATCGACCTTGCGAGAAAATCACACTCAGCACATTTCCAAACGCTGAGAGAGCCACAAAGACGGAAAGGACTCGCTCTGCACGTTTTCCAAACATGTTACGGAAGAAAGAGGCTGCTAGAATACGGCCAGAGCTAATGATTTCGTCTTTGGGAACCGCTGCAAAGTATGCAATCTATGAACAATTAGCCTTAGACGGCGTGCTGAGAGGGAACTCTTCAACTTACATTGCACAACATGTACAGGACGGAAACCAGACCAAGAGCCAAAGGAGCTGCAATCTTGAGTGTTCTGACCGGGTTTTTGGTTTCTGACAAAGCGTAGTTTGCATTGCTATATCCGATGTAACTCCAGATTACATTGTAAAGTGCTGTGACGACTCCATATGCGCTGCCAGTCGTCCCTGCGAATGCATTGGTAAAGTTGTCTGGCTTTTCAGCAAGCTTGGTATGGCCACCAAGAGCAGCCTACGTGGTGAAAATTGGCAATTAGTATTTCTTTGTGGGCGACTTGGGAAACGAGCGATGAGACTTACAAATCCAGAGAAGACAATCAGAAGCAAGATGAGCAACTTGATTGTCCCGAGAAAGTTCTGAAGTCTCAGACCCCAATTCAAAGCCAATCCATGAATCAAGAAGGCGCTCGTGATGCATGCCAACCCAACACCACGTTGATTCCATCGATTTACCTCAACGTTGGCGGCGCTGAGAATGTACTCTCCGAAAACAACTGAATTCGAACCCGCCCATCCGAGCAGTACGACATATCCAGCATAGACTCCTGTGGCCAAGAACTTCGGTCTGCGATACACATACTCGAGATAATTTTTCTCGCCTCCATTTCGGGGAAGTCCCGTCCCGAATTCCATATAAGTCATCAAGCCGGCCGTCGCGATTAACATGCCGGCAACCCAGATAAATAATGCTAGTCCTACCGAGCCGGACAAAGAAAGAATGGCGCTAGGAGTTGCGAAGATCCCGGTTCCCACCATACGGTTGAAAATGAGGAAGATGGCGGATGTGAGACCGACTTGCCGGCGATCGGCGGACGTGTGGTATTCGGCTTCACCTACGAAATTTAGCATCCTTTTTCCTCATGGCTCATAGTTTTTGTGAAATTTCTAGCTTACCCACTGAGTCTCCATCGTTTGTGACAATGAAATCCTTGTTTTCGTGGACTGGATTCGAAGTGATGTCGCTTGAATTGCCAAGGACTGTGGCTCCCCGGGTCTTCGCCATGACGCCAGAAACGATCTGGTCAGACAATTCGATACAAAAGATTGACAGTTGATATTGTTTTGCGAAGAAGCCAGAAGAAAGGAAAAATAAAGAGAGAACTCCTCTCTATTTGAGGAAAGCCAAGGTCAGTTTTTCCGATACGAGCCGCTGACAATCCGTCAATATCAAAATTTCGACATGAGGCAATCGCCATGGAAACCACACCATACCCAACTTCCTGTTCCAGGATACCAAGTATGGTGCCACTGTTCACCAAGGGTTTTTTTTTTCGTTGCTAGTACGTAACAAGTGCACGTCACGGACCCAGCCGAGATGTCGTGATTGAGCTCGGTATGTCGTCAAAAGGAACGTCACTAAACCGAGTATGCGCATAACATTATTTTACCAGATATAAGAAAAGTTTTCCCTCGCATAGTGAGGCTATTCGGGCCATGGATGGAATTGTCTAGGTCTCGGTTTAAGGGTTTGAGACATAGTAACCCGAGCCGCGTCCCCTGGAAAGCCACACCGTTTGGATCAGGAGCCTCCTATAAGCACTAGCAAGGTTTTATATAGGAGATCGCCGCACTACGACGACTTTGTGGCATAGCATTCGATACTGTGTTCCAACTGGACGCAGAAAATATTTCTCGTGAAGCAAATGGACGGCAAAGTCTCCCGGGGCCCAGATGATCAGGCTTGTGGCATATAAAAACCACCCACGTATACATACAAGCCTTAAATTTTTTAGAATTGAGCATATTGTGTCTCAAATGGACACAGACACTTAATAAACGCAAAATGAGAAATGTTTTCGTTGATCACGTGGACACGTGACTAGGGAATTTTCGAAGTTGACTTCCTGGAGCTCGAGGATCGAGTTTTGATATCTGGATTATATAACGTATGATCCGGATTAAAAGCCAGATCCGTGTTGTGTTATACTCGACGATCTGTAAGTCGTTTTTGCTTATCGGCTTTTGTACCACCAGGACAGATGAGATCGGGCGAGTCCGAATCTCCAAGAGCAACAAAACATCTCCAAAAATCGCCACAATGTCTAGCTCAGTAAAGCGTCCGTTGATTTTATCTATTCAAGATGCATCTCGCCAACTCATTCATGAATTGAGGTTTACGGAAAGCAAACTTGCTGGAACCGATCTTCCCGCTTCAGCAGTCCATGCCCTTCTAGAAATCGGCGGGGATAACGTCAAGACCGTGGCTGCCCTTGGCGTGACGCTGTATCTCGATGAAACCACTCTCAAGGTTATTCTTCGAAACCTTGTCCAAGCAGGAGAAATCAGAGAAGGAAAGAACGACTCCAACACAGGAGAAACGAGCCTCTCGCTCACCCCTGCGGGATGGAAAACCCTTGCCAAGATCAACGCTTTCGCCCAAGAACAAATCATACAAGCACTTGCTCAACTATCCCACTATACTTGCGAAACCATCTTGGAAGGACTACACAAATATGCAGGCGCACTTCGCAGTAAAAGACTTGGGCATCCGATGCAGAACAACTCCAATATCGTCATCACGAGCGGCTACCGCCCAGGTCTTGTCGGCCGCACGATTGAAATGCACATGCAATATTACAGTTCCAACTGGGGCTTTGGCTCCATCTTTGAGGCCCGACTGGCTACTGATCTAGGAGGCTTGTTGACCAGGCTAGAGAAGCCCGAGAATGAGGTTTGGATGGCTCTGGACGAGAGCAAGATCGTTGGCACCATATACATTGACGGCGAAAATCTCGGTGGCAACAAAGCTCACCTTGGTGCTTTCATCGTCGGCGACGGTCTTCGCGGTGGTGGTATAGGACGGCAACTCTTGCAGAAAGCTCTGGTGCTCGTAGATGAGCGGAAGTTTTCAGAGACACACCTATGGACTTTCAAGGGACTCGAGGCTGCACGGCACTTGTATATCTCGAATGGTTTTGTGCTGAAATCGGAATTTCCTTCTGACAAGTGGGGGGTGAAGATTGTGGTGCAGCAATATGTTCGAAAATTTGAACGAAGTCCTGATTCAACTAGGATTGAATAAGTGCCTCCTCAAGTCCTCTTTGAGCCGGCTCATCAAGTCATGTCGGAACCTACCCCAATCTCCCCGTGGCGTCGGCACGATAGGGGGCTGTCTCAGGTCCCCGCAGAGTAGATCAGCCTAGCCGAAACCCCCGAAAGCCTCCGTGCATCGCCGTACCGTAATTCGCGACGAGTTGACAACGCTATAAAACGTATCATTCGGATTTAATACTTCAATATTCGGCGCCAGTACCTTTCTCCCCGATCACGCTCTCATGTCTCGAAACGTCCAGCACTGCCTTAAATCCGCGGAGTTTCACTCGAAGCCGGAAATAAGTCCGTCATGGCTGACTGGACATGACAGCATTTCGACATTGTATGTATAATTGCACCGCCGATACGGTACTTCCTAATTATTTCAAATGTATCGCTTTGTTATCTCAAGCAGCATACTTCTCCTTGCCGTGTTTCTTGGAATTCGACAATTCGGCCAACCCAACCTCACGAACCAGCTCTTTGACCCAATGGCGTTCTCAAAAAGCGCCGCCAGAACAATGAGGGCAGTCGTTATTCACAAAGCCGGTGGCCCGGAAGTTCTCAAGCTCGAATCACGCCCAATTCCAGTCCCAAAATCAGGAGAGGTCCTGATTCGCGTTCGAGCTTTCGGTATCAACAGGTCAAAAATGTTTACCAGGCAAGGCCATTCGCCAGGTTTGAAGTTTCCCCGCATTCTGGGCATCGAGGCTGCCGGAGTTGTGGAGGAAGCACCCGGTGGAGAATTGAAGTTTGGTGATGTCGTCGCTACGGCCCATAGGTGGAATGGGAAGAGATTTTGATGGCGGGTATGCGGAGTTTACTTTTGTTCCAGCATCCCAGGTGCAGGTTGTGAAGACAAAGGTTTCGTGGGAACTTTTGGGTGCCGCACCTGAGATGTTGCAAACGGCTTGGGGGGCACTATTTAAGACGCTGCAAATTTCTAAGAGTGAAAGGTTACTCATTCGAGGTGGAACGACCTCTGTTGGCCTTGCAGCGGCTGCAATAGCTAAGAAACATGGACTTTGTGTTGCGGCAACTAGGAGACGGGCTGATCGCGAAAAGTTTTTGAGGGATCAAGGTATTGATGATGTTTTTATTGATAATGGTATCATTTCTGAGGAAGTGAACAAGAGATATCCGGGTGGTTTTGATAAAGTGCTGGAAGTTATGCTGATTTTCCCCCGCTATTTTGAACCCTGGCCTCCTAAAAACAGCCAATCACTCCTGCGAACCTAACAAAACTTTTGGTACTGATACATATCATATAGCTTGTTGGAATGACCACTGTGCAAGACTCCATGAAATGCCTCAAATTGTGTGGCATCACGGCGATGGTAGGAATCGTTGGAGGCAAATGGACCATGGAAAACTTCACCCCGAACATGGTGATTCCAACTGGTCGATATCTCTCTACCAATGGAGGCAGCGCGGAAGATTTCGTGAACACGCCTTTGGATGAGCTGTTGAAGGATATCCTGGAGGGTAGGATGAACATTCCAGTGGCAAAGGTTTTCAAACTGGAAGAGATTATTGAGGCTCATAGGTGCATGGATGCAAACGAGGCCAGCGGCAAGATTGTGGTTTTGACATAGTTTGCAAGTCCTTTACAAAACAATAATTGCTGCAATATGCTAATTTAGACGCTGCTCATTTAGCACTCGTGATCATTACGAGTTCGAGATGAGCGTGACGGCCCCTTTTAATAGGGGCTCCCCTCGCTAAACCTTTAGCGATAACCCCTGAATCCCGCAGCCACTAATGCTAGCCCAAAAGAGATTTTCAAAAGTAAGTATGCGATAACTCCATTCACGAATTTCGGAAACGTTACAGGGCGGAGGATAGCATGGACGACGTATTGAGAGCGTCTCTCCAGCGTCAGCTTCGTGTCGTCATCCCACCGGTTTCTCCAATACAATGTGGACACCTTGCGTGGCTCTGGTCGAAAATACTCTTTTTCGTCTCCTCCGCAACTCTGGCTGCAGCAGCCTTTCCTTCATCCCTCATCTTTCTGATCGATCGCTTGACATTATTGCGGCGGTAGATCTCGGCTTCTATGACCTGGTCATGCTCTTGCTGAGCGGTATCCGCAACATCAGGCGTCCACGTCCTGTTGAGAAAAGCTTGAATTGGACCGAGGCTGATCAAAGTGTTCAGACGCTGCTGGTATAGGTCGTCCGTATCTTTGATCTGAGCACACGTATTGAATGCATCCATCTGATCGAGGAAATCCTCGCTGAATATCACGTCCGAAGCCAGTCCGGGTAAGACGTGGAAAGACATCTCAAAGCTGTCGAAATTTGAGACTTCGACGGATGAGATACGGACTTGGCCTACGGTCTCGACTATGCTTTCATCTGCAAGCATGACTCGAGAGCGAACGCTTGGATCGGTGTCGATTCTGAGACCTAGTCGTTTGGCACAGCGCGGTGACATGAAATCTAGATCGGACCCGGTGTCCGCGCATCCGACAAGTTGCTTTCCGTTTGCGCGAAAGTTGACGAAGCCGCGGGGCGAACCTAGCCATTTGAGACTTGGCAAACTTCCGAAACTGAAAGGACAGTCCACTAGAAGATGTTTGTTTTTCGTGTACAGCTTGATTTTCTCGACGAAATTCATTCCTAGTATCACAGGTACAGGGCATTTCTTGAGGACATGAAACCAGCGAAACTCCTCGTTGAAATCGCTGCCGAAAAGTCTGATCGGGACCCGAGCTTTCCCAACCGACTTGACGTAGTTACTGTCACCCAATAGAAATAGGCTCTGATCGGCCTCACTTCGCTGAACTGAAATCCCATTTTTGTTCGCGAAAGCTTCAGTCATGATATCTTGATCAGATGCTGTGTCCGGCCGTGCAAAGGTGTCATGGCCATTGAACATTATGTGGACGGCCTTCCGCTTAAAGCCCACCACTTTCGAGTAAGTGCGGCTGAAAATTGATTGAAATTGGCTCTTTGCGTTGTTTGTATTTGCCAGGCCTTGAAACGATCCCAAATTTCCCCAACTACCATCCTCTTCTATCAAAGATATTTGTCGTGGGACTGTAGCTTGACCGATATTTCCAGACAACTCCTGACTGGTAGATGATAATGATTTGTCCATGGCCTCATTCGCCTGCCCGGAATTCGAAATGGGAGAATACGTAGGTGTTTGCGAGGCCGAATATCCACTCTCAGCAAAGTCTGTAAATTTCCCATTGGAGTCCACAATCCCGAAGGGTTCACGCTCAAGCAGCTGAAGAGGTGTGGGCTCATTCGTTTCCAATGGCTGCTCGCTATCATCTGGCATGGCAAGTTCCACCCTGCCCTTCAATTTGCGGTAGACCGCGTCTGCAAGTTCGGGGTCGAATCCAAGGGTAATGTGCACCAGGCGTTCTAGCGTATCCTTGCGTTCAAGTTTCGCAGTAGATGCTTCAGAGTGCTTGCCCATCGCTGTATTTGCCTTTGTCTGTTGGCTTCTTGCAATATACGACACTGTGACGTATTAATTAGCCTTGCTCAGAAACGACCGAAAGCTATACAGCTATCTTGGTACATAACATTGGAAATATTAAACCATTAGTGATCGGTCTATTACTTACAGGTACCGTCAACTGGCTCATGCTGTTTGCGTGTGATCCTATCTTCAAGATTTGCGGCTTCAAAGCGCGCCTGCTTGATAGGCTGCTGCATGGCCTCGAGGGGGGCTTCGTTAGCCATGCTGTCGGCGTGAGCAAGAGTTCAAAGACAATGGTACAATGAAGCGGAAGTAAACAGTGACTACACCAAAGGAAGCATGAAGCAGTCGCGGTCAAAGAATCTCAACAAAGAAGGAAGAATATTTAAGTTGCAGAGATCAAAGGCGGCAGTGCTGCCTCGACGCTCAACCGACGTGGCATTACATGCGCCACCAAGCCAAGGCACATCGCGGGGCACAACTCAGCCTCGTCTTTTATCTCACACTTCAAATCACAATTTCTTTCAAGCCGCAATAAATAAATGCATCCCACTTCAAGAATGAAACCCCAGTAATGCCAAACCCCGACATCGAGCTCGGTCCCAGCAATGTAACTCCCACCCGCGGCTTCGCGCTCGTCGCCTCTAAAATCACCAGCGATGCCGACAAAACAACCACCATCTACCGACGCTTCGACGAGCTCTCTGCACGCAATTTGCTCTTCTACCAAGCCGAGCTTGCAGAATTGGAAGAGCAGTTGAAGGAAAATGACGAGGAGGATAGTAACGCGAGAGATGAGGCCAGCGTGGAGTGCCAGCGGGACTGGAGCGAATTTGAGCGGAGCGCAAATGAGGGAGTAGCGCGAGAGAAGAGAAGGATGGAGCTCGCGATGAAGATTAGGGAAAAACTCGAGAAATACCGTACATCTCCCCATCTTTACTCGAAAGAAGGGCCCTTACTAACGAAATGACCCGAAGACGCAGCACTCGCAGCCCACCAAACCCTCCTCGCCGCGCCTCCACCCTCCCCAAACACAGTCTCGGCCCTCCGCAACTGGTTCTTCAACAACACCACCGGCACCAAACCCCCATCCGCACAGATCCCCCGTCTCTGGGGCGCCTCCGAGAAAACCTACGATGACATCCATGATCTCGTCGCGCTACGCGTGCCTGCAGATCAAGACCGTATCTCTTCCTTCGTGCAAAATAACCTCTCGATCTTCTTCCAGACTTCTGCTCCAGACGGCAGGACTACATATATATCCGAGCGATCGGTGACGCACTTTGTTGCGATTTTTAGTACGGTTTTGGCGGCTATAGTGCTGTTTGGTGCGATTATCTCGTTGTATTATGTGAGGAATCCGCATGCGGCGTTGGGGATGTTGAGTGGGTGGACTATTTTCTTCGCTGCGTGTGTGGGGTTGTTAACGAATGCGAGGAGGGACCAGATATTTGGCGCCACGGCTGCTTATGCAGCGGTGCTGGTGGTATTCGTGAGCGGGAATTTGGGAGGCCCTACAACTACGGGCGGTGGCAATTGTGTTTGTACGCCTGGGTAGAATCCACTTGGACCTTAGTTGCTTTTAAAATGAGTGAATGCCCACTAGGGCTGAAATATCAATAGCAAGGTTAAAACGGAAAGGCAAACTGATATCAAAATTTTAGGGGTGATGGAAACATACAATTCGATGCCAAATGCTAGGTATACCCCTCCCAAAATGCAAACGCCAAACCCAAGCAAAATGCCCCGTAAAAATGCCTTACCATCTATTGCCCATATCTACACCACGGTACAAACATTATTCATGGCCCCGAGAACGCCGAATGAATAGCATCTCCCTCTTCAGGCGTAACAAACAACTCCAACAATTCCAGAGCACAGCCCGCTACATCAGGATCAATGCCCGACTCTAGAACCAAATCATCTTCGGAGAAATTCAGACGGGAGAGGCAGAGAAGGTATTTCTGGGAGCCGCCGCGGATGACGGATAGTTTCTTTTGCATGTCGATATCGTCGTCGAATTTCGTTACTAGGTAGTATAACAGGCGTGTCGTTAAACTGATTATGCGCGCACTGTGGTGTGGTTGGCAAGTGAAATTTTGAGGAGTGAAACTGATATACCTTTCTTCGTGTCGCGCCTTGTAATCGTACAAATCATCTATCTCATCACTAATTAGACCAACAAGTCTACCGATGGCAAGAGGATGCATCGCCATAGCTTTGCTTGCGAATGGCGATCGTGTCATGCTTGTCATCAACTGAATCACTTTGAATCGAAGTTTGGAAAGAACAGCGAGGTCCATCTTCTCTGAACTCCCTGGCAAGAGTGGTACTTCGGACATTGTGTAGGTAAGGCGATCCAGAATGTTGTCCACGACCTGGATAGATTTTGCACTATCCCCCATAATGGCACCGAAGCTATCTCGGAAAACGCTAGTAGACAGTATCCGGAGCATCATTTCGAATTCTGGTGTTGGGTGGTTGGTGCTGAGCATGACGAGGACGAAGTCGAACCGCATCAGTTTCCAGAAGCGGATAATGTGTTGCTGTTCACACATGCAGCCAAGAGCTGTGATGTGGAGGAGAGCTAGACAAGCACTTACGCTGATGTCTTTCTCGTGGCCGTTCGTCGGTTTGGTTTGGAAACGAGGGATGATGATGATGTCTGCGGTAAGTTGGGCGAGGGGAACAAGTGTGTCGCTGATGAAAGGACCGATAGCTGTCGTTTTGAGCTCCAGTGCCAGCGTCAGCATGTCTATGAGCAGATATATTGGTGTATACTGAAACATTTAGCATAACTCAACGATTCAGGTTCGAGGACTTACGTATTTTTCTGCTATACACTTTGACCACATGGAGATCAGGAGCTCGCAGAAGTCTATTGGGAGGTCCTTTTGCGGTTTCTTGAATCCTAGAGTTGGTATTTTGCCGAGCAAAATGGACTGGAAGGATTCTTCGGGGGCAGATGGCAGGGCGTATTTCTCCAGCTCTTGAATGGTTCGAGTATGAGCTGAATCGACTCGGTGATCAAGCATTGTCCCCAAAAACTAAGCAATTAACTTGAAGATCATCAGAACAAAGTAACTGAACTTACATCAAACCGATCATCCTGCCTTCCCAAGCTCTCAATAATAGAATCGTCTAGTATCAAGTCTTGGTTCCTAGATTTCTCAGCTACAGATTCCTCGGCATTGGTCACTTCTAAGGCAGCGATAGGGCTTTCAACGGTTTTGCGTTTTCGTTTACCTGCTGTTCTGCTACTAGGAGAACCAGCAAGGCGTCTCTGAAACCTCGAAGGAGACATCTTGGAAGGGGAGAGAAATTCCACTTCATCGTCATCGAATCCATCACGGTGTGGCAGTTGCTTCTTCTTCTTGGGAGTTGTGACACCTGCGCCCTTTTTATCAGCCTCTTGAGCTTTTTTCAACCTCCTGACCCGTTCGGCCTCCTCTATCAGATCTTGCTTGACAAAATCTCTCTCGACTGCTGCTTTCTTTTCCGCAATGCGGGTAGACTCCATTTCCTTTCGCCATTTCGCTTCTTTGTCTGCGTGTAACTTTGTGAGGGTTTCTTTTTGGCGCTCCTTTTCCTTATTGAGTTGCTCGTTCTTACTCCTCACAATGGCAATCTCTCCCGACTTCGCATTGACTTCGGCCTTTAAAGCATCCCGTTCCTTGAGTAGCTTTTGATTGTTAGTATGACCAGCATACACCGCGGTAATAATCCTTACCTCTTGAAATTGCCTCTGTAAGTCTTCTGCATTGTTGTCTCCGGTGACCGAAAGCTGGCTGCCCTGTTCTGCTACCATGGAATCATTTTGAGGAATTGGAGCTCGTGGTGGCACTCGAGGCGGTTGACTGAATCTGGGAGGCGGAGGAATTGGCGGATTTCTTTGCCTATCGGCCAATGCAGTGTATGTGTTGTTGGTTGCGCCATACCGTTGCTGCCGAAATTGTTCGCGCTGTACTGCTTGAGGGGGTACATTGCGTTGGAAGCCCGGAATTATGGCAGGAGTACTCTTAGATTCGTCAATGATCACCGCATCGTCCAGATCTTCCTCCCCTATCTCATCTCCATAGTCTGACGAGGGCGCCGCCTTCACCGTAGTCGCTGGCTTCGAGTATCGAGCCTGGGTCTGTGCCTGGGTGAACTGGATGGCATTGTTCTCCAATTCCACCAGAGCGTCGACGGGGAGGGAGTCCAATTCATCATCGGAGAAGTCGAATTCGTTGCCCGGCATGCTTGGGCGTCTTCATTGAGTCGGTAATACTGCGCCTCATTGCATTTCTGGTTTTGACGTTTGAGTTGGATATTGATGCATCCAATGTCCAGGCCAAAACATGGACCCGCGCTGCGGAGGCAGACGCGATTCTGCCACTCTGTTCGCCTCACCGCCCTCGGGAGCCGGGAAAATCCAGTCGCCGGGCCCTAGTGGGTGGTGGGCCCTGCAATTTCAAGAGGCTTGAAGTTCACCGAACAAGTTGTTTGCTTGCCATTGACTGCACATAATTAACTAATATAAAATATTGGAATTATCTGAAAATGTAGTCAACTTCATAAATAAACCCCTAAATCTAATTCATACAACCTTTTCAAGATTTTCGCAAAGGCCAGGGATTTCAAGCCACACCAAGGCATTTTCACAAGCAAGAACCTGAAGGCTCCCGTGTACGTCAGCGAAGGAGACAGCCAAGATTCAACTCGCGCCGCGAAAATCCACTGTGCCAACGCAAAAGTCCCCGTTCGACACACTGGACACCAAACACCAACTTCCTTTGTCTCATAAACTTCCCCTCCTACTTCCGCATCTTCCTCTTTAACAACGAACACGACGCGCTGGTCCCATGTCTACGCGCTGAGGGGCATAAAAGACAATCTCGCGCAGTCTTGGCGATTTCCAACTTCCGCGAACTGGAAGCAAACGGCGGAAGAAAAGGGACACCCGGAATATAGACTGCGAGGACCTCCAAAGCTATCAAGATGGCAAAACCACGTCGTGGCGTCAAGTTCAACCACCGGAATGGACACAGTTCGAGCGCGGATGGGCGCCGGAGCAGTTTCTCAGATATCAGCGAGGGCACCTCAGAACCGGGATCTCCTACCAAGACGGTAAATGGAGTTGATGGCGCAGAAGTAAGATCCCAAAGCATTGAAGGGGCAGAATGTTGGCTAATCCGTTCATCCAAGGCGCAGCCACCTTCGGAATACGAAAAAAAGAAGCAAACATTCATCACTCGATCGATATGGACATTTCTCATGATTGGGGGCTTCTTCACGGCCATGTTCGCCGGACACATCTACATTATCATGATTGTTACGGCCTTACAGATTGTGTCCTTCAAAGAAGTTATTGCGATTGCGAACGTTCCCAGTCGAGCCCGGCGATTACGGTTTACAAAAGCTCTGAATTGGTACTGGTTAGCGACAACCATGTATTTCCTGTACGGGGAGAGTGTGATCTATTACTTCAAACATATTGTTTTGGTAGACAAGGTCCTTCTACCATTTGCGACCCACCACCGATTTATCAGCTTTATGCTCTATGTTATTGGTAGGACCCTCTGTTTGCATAAGTGAAGGTACAATTGGCTAATTGATCACAGGTTTTGTCTTTTTCGTCGCATCCCTTGAGGCGGGACACTACCGTTTCCAATTTACACAATTCGCTTGGACACATATGGCCTTGTACCTTATTGTGGTGCAAGCACATTTCATTATGAATAACGTGTTCGAGGGAATGATCTGGTTCTTCTTACCCGTTTCCCTGGTCATTTGCAACGATATCTTCGCATACCTTGTGGGAATCACTGTTGGGAGAACACAACTTATTAAGCTTTCTCCCAAGAAGACAGTCGAGGGTTTTGTTGGAGCTTGGGTGTTCACCGTAATCTTTGGAGTTGGCATGACCAATGTATTGATGCGCTACCCGTACTTTATTTGCCCAGTCAATGTGAGCAAACCCCTCGTTTGAGAAAATTAGTCTGCTAATAGCTTTCAGGATCTCGGAGCAAATATCTGGACCGGCCTCGAATGCACACCAAACCCCGTTTTCCTTCCTCACGTCTACCACCTACCAATCTGGTTTCCATATTTCAAGTCATTCTTAATGGCACCCATGCAAATCCACATCCTAATCTTCGCCACGTTCGCGTCCCTCATTGCGCCTTTCGGCGGTTTCTTCGCATCCGGTCTTAAGCGTACCTTCAAGATCAAAGATTTCGGTGATTCTATTCCCGGACACGGCGGTATCACCGATCGCATGGACTGCCAATTCATCATGGGTTTCTTTGCATACATGTATTATCACAGCTTCATCGCGTTATACAAGGTGTCACTCGGGGGTGTCATCGAAACGGCTATCACGGGACTTACCCCGGAAGAGCAGATGGAGTTGGTAAAGGGGATTAGCAAACATCTTGTGAACCAAGGTGTTATTACTGAAGGAGTAAGCTCCCACCAAACCCACTCACATACGGCTGCAATACTGACTGAAGAACAGGTGCTGGATTGCTTGGGAACGGTGGTCCGAAGGAGATGATGAAAAGTAACTTGCTTTACGAGTGACGAATTTTCAAAATGCATGCTTTTTCTCATGTATAATACCCTTCTATTCTCAGTCTATATCGTGTGACTCGGCTTGGATTTCTTCTCTTGGTTGTCTTGAGGGTATGTGATTAGGGCCGGATGTTTGATGCGGCGAATGGAAACAGATATATGGTCTTCGCGTGTTCTTTGTTCAAAATTATTGCCTGTAGGTTTCTAGCGATACCTGTTGATTTGAAAAAGTATTATAAAAATAGAGCGGCATGGTGTAAAGTTTTTTTTGTATTTTACTCATTTTTCGGATACTAAACCCCGTTCCTCTTGACGAGACTTGATTGCCTCAGGGGGTCTCGAATCGGATTTTCTCACGTCGTGGGGCATGGAGTCGTGCCTTCTACATCTGAGTTTGTCGCTCTCACCTGCCCAGAGCACATCCCATACAACCACCCATTTCAAAATTTCTCGAGCGTTTTTCCACCTCGAGCATTCCAAACTCCAAAAAACCCCCTCGTCTTCAATCCCGCCATGTATCTAACCCTCCTCCTCCTTTTCTCACTCCCGATCACCCTCGCCTCCCTCCCACCCCTCCACTACCCCATAACCCGCCGCAACGGCCCCCTCGCCCTCCCAGAAACCGCAAACCTGCCCCACCTCCTCTCCCAATACAACACCATCTCCACCCGCTATGCCGCCACAACACGCGACTTCAACGGCAATCAAGTCGTGCGCAAGCCGAAACGTTTGTATGGCACGCAAGCGAATACGATTTTGCTGGGCGAGGTGGGACGAGAGGGCAATTGGTTTGCGGAGGTGAGGATTGGGGAGCCGGTGCAGAAGGTGCATGTTGATCTTGATATGTTGACGGCGGATTGGTGGGTTTTTTCGACGAGTAGTGGGAGGGGGTCGTTTTTTCTGGATTTTGAGAGTAAGAGCTATGGTAAGTACTCGTCCTCTACTTGAGGTTAACCTACGATTTTGAATGGTCCATTTGGTGTGAAGAATTCAAATCGATTCCGTTTTGTTTACCAACGAGAGCTGAGCTGACAATACTTCAGTCGATTCAGATTCACCGCTGTTATTTCCTACTTGTCGTAACCCTACCGATACCCTGCATCTTCCTACTCAAAGATCAATAACTATCTCATTTGCACACTGCCGACCGGCAAAGCAATGGTCGCGGGCTCTGCTCCCTTCCGGGGCATACCTTGGACTCGCACCTTCCAAATCTTTGAGCCAACTCAAGACGCCTTCCTTGATGCAGCAATTGATGGAGAAGGAAGCCATTGATACATCGATCTGGTCAATAGTGCTACTCAACCGCGCAGAAGGATTGTTCAGCATTGGTGGCACTTCTGTTGCATCCGTGCGGCAAGTGGAGAGAGATACCGAAAATGAGCTGTCTCGTCTGGAGGGACATGAAGAAATGAAGAGGGGTGCTGATCCAGCGACCGCCGAAAAGCAGTCGTCAAATGCGATGTTGTCAGATTATGACTGGAAATGGGTTCAAGTTCATGGCTCTGATGGCTGGTGGCAGATTCTCATGGGGGGTATTTGGGTCGATGGAGTCAAAGTGCTGCAGAACCAGCCAGTAATTCTAGATGTATGCGTTCTTTCTCTTGGATTTTCAGCAAACATTCACATCTAACAGGTCAACACCCCTTTCATCTTAGCCCCACCAATGGCCGCCCGCTCTTTCTACTCATCGATCTCCGGAAGCAGGCAACTGCCACCGCCATACGACCAATTCCACTCCTTTCCATGTCTCAACCCACCCGAAATACATTTCGAATTCGCTGGATGGAATGTGGCAGTCCTGAAGGGCAGGAGAGATAAGGGAACTTCAGCTCCAGGAGGAAGGTTCAGTCTGGGACGAGTGACAATGGGGAGCGGATATTGTGTTGGTATTGTCGTCGAATCAAGAATGGGTGTTGAAGATCAGGGGAATAAGAAGAAAGAAGCTGGATTAAGCGGTGGTAATGGCCTTGCTGATGTATGGATTATTGGGGAGCCCTTCTTTCGAGATGTCCAGGTTGCTTTTGACGTAGGTTCATCTACCCATAGACTTTGGAAAATGCTGACAAGCTGCAGTGGAAAGCAAAGAAAGTGGGGATGCAAAAGGTATGAGACGTTCGACGTTCGACGTTTTTGAGAGGTTGGTAGAGCAGTGTCAGACATTTTCCTTCATAATCTCAAGATATGATTTTCCTTGAGTTGAATACAACAATGCCGTTCGATTCCGTGATAGTTCTAGTTCGAAGATGTTGATTCATGAGCGCCTTCTTTGGGACCTTTATGTCGTGCGGCCCCCGAGGCTTAGACAACTAATTTTTCCAAAAGATAAATTGATACAGCATCATCTGCATTGTACTAATACTAATATTAATATCAATTATTTCTGTTGATTTTGGCGAGGTTCCACTTATTTCGGCGTGTCTGTTGAACTCTACGTACTGTAATAGTCGTAATAGTCGATGTTTTAGATTTACAAAATCCAACATCCAACCTAAGATTATACAAATCATGGCTTACGGGGATACTCTCTATCATGCGCACGATATAAACAATTTGACAGAGGCCGCGATGGGAAGACCGGAAATAGGGGCGTAGCCGAAGCGAGGCTTGGCGCGGGGTAGAGCTAATCTCACAAGACCTCACCTCAACTTCCTGCAAACCGAACACCAAAAGTTCAACCCAAGCATCTCACTTCTTTTCTCATTATTGTCACAGTACATCACTCTGTAGCCTGCAATATCGCAAGCAAAAACGAGACAGAAGAACCAAGCCCTGACACTCCGAATGCCGAAACTTGCGCCGCTTTCGCCCCACTTCTCAAGCTGAATTTTACCACAATGGAGGTGCCTTCATACACGTATGTGCATATGGAGATCCTGGAGGATGGCAAGATTGCCCTCATTAAATACAACCGTCCCAAAACGGGAAATTCCTTGAATCAGCAGGTACTCAAGGACATGGCCGCGGCCTTAAAATGGGCCCATCAGCAGCCACAAATATCGATCATCATTCAGTCCGGAGAAGGCAGATTCTTCTCAACTGGAATGGAACTTGTGGAGACCGAAGAAAAGGATGATGAAAATGGGTCCATTGCTTTCGCAAAGGGATCTAGTTTTCATGAATTGAACAGGGTTCTCATATTATCCGAGAAGGTTCTGATAGCTGCGGTAAACGGACCAGCCGCCGGATACGGCGCCAGCAGTCTCGCTTTGTTTGACTTGGTGTACTCAGTGCCAGATGCATATTTCTTTACCCCATTTGTCAAGTGGGGAATGGCAGCAGAAGGCGCTTCAAGCATTTCGTTTCCTAGACTCATGGGTCATCAAAAAGCCGCAGCGCTATTTCTCGCTGGAGAACGAATTTCGGCCGAGGAAGCGGAACGCCTAGGACTCTTAACTAAGATCCTGCCAGCAATGAATTTCATGGAGGAAGTTCTTCGGATTGCTCAGAGAATTTCGCAATCGCCTCCTGGATCGCTGAAGGCGAATAAAAAATTGATGAGAGATCCAGTACGACAAGATTTGTTAGACACAAATGATCGCGAGTGCGAGGTTCTGCAGAACGAGCGGCACGGTTCTCAGGAAGCTAAAGTTGCGATGAGGAATTTCAAGACTGAGCAGGAAAGGAAGCGAAAACTGAAAAGCAGAATGTAACATTTATATTGAAATGAATAAGACGGTGAAGAAGTAACAGATCAAAACAGTCAGACTTCCAATTTGTCACGGGAGGCCTGTTGTGATGCAGTCAGCAGAAAATACCAAGCAGCAAGGACTTACCACTGCTCAACCAGGCTCTTCAAACCAAAAGCTCTCGCACAGATCATTATGTCTCCAGCTGAGCAGCTCTCAATTTGCAGTCCCTCGCGTGACATCGTCGCACTCGATTGGGCCGCGAAATGAGAAGATGAGGAAGTCATTCATTTGAAAAGATAAGCCGTCGAAAACAGAAACATCTAGCAGCCACAACAAATTCGTCGAATCGTGACCAAATGCTGCTCCACGGGTCCTAGCTGCTTGCAACGAGTCCCTCATCGAGCTCCATTTGCTTCGAGGACAAGATCCACAGGGCTTCGGCGTGGTTTGATATTACGAGCAAGTGGGGCCAATCGGGCCTGCATGTTGGCTTCTGTATGAGCGGTCACTGTCTCGACTTCGTGTGGCTTGAAAAGTGTTGTTGTGTTGGTAGGAAAGGAGAAGACGTAGAAGGGAAAAGTGGGAGATATAGGTTAGGACTTAGGGGGAATTTTCTGGGGGAAAGTGCGTATGTGAGCTCCGTCGGCGATGCAACCATCCGGTGATATGTGGGGAAGGAGGTTGGGGCAAATGCGGTGGAGGTAACTCCAGAGAAAGTCGCAATGATTATTAGCTCCGGAATCTTGAGCGCCCGGAAACAGTTGGGAAGGAAGCATGATGGTTGGGAAGGAGCAGGTGAAGTTGCGGAGAAGTCTTACGAGAACCCTTATTTGTGAGGAAGCCACGTCTGTCATAATCGCGAAGACTACTCAGTGATCACGTTGTAGAGCGCTCTTACCTGGTGAGGACAGGGAGTAGCTTAAAGTTTTGATATGAAGCCGGGTTTAATGGGTGTCAATCGCATTGAGAGGAATTGCGGTAGAATTTGCTTTGCGAGATGAAGGTGCAAAATACCTAGGGAGGGACTGCCATCACTTCAAAAATTCACAACAATAAATGAAAAAGCACCTCCCAGCCCCAAACAGCCCTCTATTGTTCCTGAATTTTCATGATGTTTCTGGCTGCATTCAATTAATTGCTGCCAAAGCTTGGCATTTGAAATTCTCTCTAATTAGCTGTCAGAAGTCTAGTGATAATCAAACGCATGTGTACACTTTTTTGAGATTTGACCCCGACCGGGCGCGGCTCATGGTTTCAGGCATATGATCTAAGCGGAGGCCCTTCATTGAATTTTCAGGCACGGCGGCGAAACCCGAGACGTACCCTTTGTCTGCGTTAGGGTTCTTGCTTCCAACCTGCGTCTGGCGATATTCAAAGGAGTTATATTGTCTAGACATTATTTGTTTGTTAGTGCCAGCCGGTGTCTTGTCTTTGAATCACACCCCTGAAATTGTCTTGATTTTAGTTGTTGAAGCACAATGTTTGATTCTTGAAAGGGTTGTGTGAAACAATTACCCACCAGTCTTTCAGGGCCTCCTGATCTCATTTCCGGTCTTATTAAAGCTGCTCCAACCTCAAACCTACTCAAGAAGAGTCACTTACTTAGCGGACACTGACCTCATTAAAGTCCTATAACTAGCTGCTCACCCACTCCGCCTGCTTCCACGGCACTGTTTGTCAACCCATCTATCCACTTACAACATCTTGCAACAATCGGCCCTCATGTCATTTTCAACAACCCCCTGCCCCAAATGCGGCATGCCGAACCTCAGCCCACCAGTCGACCCTTGGAAGCCGTTACCATTCAACATCTGGCCTCGCTGCGCTATGACTCCCCGTTGTACAGGTTTGATAAGGTGGACTTACCCCGCAAGGCAAAGCCAATCACAGCAATCGGGACATCATAAGCAGTGTTAGCTGTTGAAAAGCCCAGTCAAGATTCCAACGAGTGGATCTCAACAAGGAAGGGGAGGGAAATAATGAAGTTGAAACTTGGAAACTTGAAAGAGGGAAAGAGGGAAAGAAGGCGCAGAAGGCGGATACTGTTTGATGGAAAGGTTTCTTGGATAGAAAGGGGCAAGGAGCGGGCTGATTTGATCTCATACGAGCGGGAACTTTAGCAATCCCTTGAATTACTATTTAATGCAACAAAAAGAACAATTTCCAAATCAAAATATAGCAGGATATTATAATGAACAACCACCTATTTTACTGGGGTCTAGCGAAGGGCAATTACAATCAAAATGAGCTCGACGAAATAGTCAAAAGAAAATACATAACCCAAACGAGATCAGGAGCAATGCACAAACCTCGCACTCCAGTAATTACTGCCCCATTATTTCCCACAATGATGTCTGAGTACGTCGCTATCCAACCCCATCTTACTATCAACCACCTCCGTTTTCATGTTCCTCTTGTATATTCTTCTCGCAGCTCTCCGAGTCGTCATTGTCTTTTGTATCCGCTTGTATGCCCTCCTGCTGGGCATCACATCTCTCCCTCTCCCACGGCAGGTTTTCAGTACATATCATTTCTTTTGGTACCTCGTGTCCCATGAATTCCAATTCTAATGGGAAACCTTGGTCGTAGAGCGCATTCGATAGCATCCACTGCCACATGCGTCCATCCTCCTGATTCAATATAGCATAGCTCCATAATACTCTCGGGGGGGTAGCTACCTGCCACTTAACATGGTATGCCAGGTTCTGCCAATCGATAATGGCTGTCACTTCGGCCTTCTCTTCAGGGTCTTCTGGAATGGTTACGAACATATTCGTGGGAACGAGATCGCGATGTTGCAAAACAAATGGAACTCCTGGATCCGGGGGTACAACGTTTTTCTTTTCCCATCTTACTTCCAGGAACCTTTTATATTCCTCTCTTGTTGCTCTCGGCTCAATCCTTGGTTTCCAATCAGGCAAACCGTCTCGTTCTCCAAGTCGCCACCTTCCTTCTAAACCTTGGCCTGTTACTGTTTCAATATATTCGGAAGTAAAGTTAGCAAGAGATTTAGCATGTCTTGCAACGCTTTCTGCCAAGCTATACTTTTGGTAAGATGAAAGCTGTGGCCATGCTTCAAAGAAACGCGTTCCAGAAACACGTCTAGAAATCATAAACCAGCGGTACCAATCGTGATCAATCCAGTCGTAAATTATATCTTCGGTTGGAATAGAAGGTATCTTTTCATTAACAAATCGAATAGACTCGGGGTCTGGTGTTACTCCCTCGACCCATCTCTGTGTCTTGCAAAATACATTAGGGCTGAGGGTCCAGACGCCCCTAGATGACCCAACAATTATTTCTCCTTCTTTCCAGTTGCTATTGCTGCCAGGCTTTGATATTGGAACCGAACGTTTACGCAGACAATACGTTGACCCGTCATCAATCCATTGGCAAACACTATCGAGAGGCACATTGGAATCTGGCTCAATTTTCTCGCACGTCATGAGAGAGCCAATATCCCAATGGTTGGGGCTGGTGAGGAGAACGCTATACTTAAATTCAGGAGCTACTAGCTTAGTGGCTTCATCGTAGCTTATTGGTTTGTCGTAGATTAAAGGATCGAAATGTTCATGTGTAATCGTCTTTTTGTTTATCCATCTATGGTACCTAGAATAAATTAACGCCGAGCTTTAGGACTTTTATTTTATCTTACCTTACGGCCAATAGTTCGTTATTAGCGTATTCGGGTTTATCATCGTCACGGTCCGGGTCAAAGTCATCGTCGGAATCCTCATCAAGAGGCATATTTTTCCATTTGTTGATAAGCTCAGAAATCAACGGATCAAGCTCTTCTTCGTTAGGCTTCGCTGTAGGGTCGGGGTTATCATTTGAATCCATATTGTCGCTTGATCAATATATTATTTTTTGGAAATTCGGAGTAATTTCAAATAAAGTAGCAACAAGCTGTTCTAGGATAGCGATGCAAAACTTCCCTGGTAGGTATCAGCCAGGCTATTTAACTCTGAAAGACAAAGAAGATAGTTTAGGCCGGAAAGGGTTACTAGGCTCTAGATTAATAAAGAGTGGATTGCAATACCAACTGGCGCCGCATTTGGTTAGCAAAGTGCTTTGTTATACCACCAGAATATCGCCATTTGAACTGACGCAACCGGCGCTGCCTTTGGTCAGTAAAGATCGGCTTTGTATCGGGCTATGCCCCAACCCCTAACGGCTTACTATTGGCAGCCGCGTTCATCTTCGCCAATGTCTGGGCTGGGAATCTGACCATTTTTGAGGAGCTCAAGTTGGATCACGGATGGGAATTGAGTTGCTGGCGTCCAATACCGCAACCTAATACCCGCTGGGACTTGTTTGCTGCCGTGGGTATCCGCAAGCCGCCATTCCCGTCCCGTTCAAACAGAAATCTTGATTGCTCCTTTCACCATGCCGCTTTAGTTTTTGATAATTGTTGATCCCGAAGTTTTGAGAAATAGAATAATCAGAGGGGTACAACTTCTTCCAAAGAATTTTTGTCGTTGCAAACTCGACTTGGCAGCGGAGGAAGGATCTCCGTGCTAGATTTGGCTAAGTGTTTCTGGTACTACGCCCTGGGACGCCCTGACATTTTAGCGACCTACAGGGCATACTTAGGGGATAAGCGCTGAAATTACAGCACGTTGATGCTGACTCGCCTCTCGCACTTGCCTCTCTAGAGGTACCATAGAAACATGCAATTTGCCAAGATACTGGCTTCAAATCTTGCATTTTACCCAATATATCCCTGTTGACAAGATATTGATTTCAATTATAAGGATCATTTCACAACGTAGATAATTCGCTAGCCCACTCTGCATACAGATTTTCAAACAAGAAATCGACATGAAAACGGTGAATCATAACCCACCTATTCATTCACAATTCAATTCTGATTAAGTCTTAGTGGCGGTGATTTGTTGTGGTGCGGCTCCAGCAAACTTTTCAAATCCAGTTCAACACGTATGATCAGCCATCCACCTCTGCCATTTACCAGTACGCACTCAAAACCTAACATAAGATAGTTCTACTAACAACAATATAGGATAAAATGCATCAAATGGCTTCCTCTCCATCGAACAGGGTGGTCTCAACCGTCGAGCTCCTCGAAAGTATCCTCCTCCACGTTCCTCTCAATGATCTCCTACAATTTCAACGCGTTTGCCATCGGTGGAACGATACAATCACAACCTCGCCATCTCTTCAGCAAGTTCTTTTCCTGGAACCCAGCAAAATCTCGCCAAAGAACTCGAGATTCAACCCTCTTTTGAAGGCGCTCTTCCCTCCGTTTTTCGAAGACCCTATGACGGGGCACCCTGATCTGGCGAAGTGCATCCGCGAAATGGCTTGGTACAAAAATCCTCAGCGCCGCTCAGCTATATTGAATGAAAAAGCTTCGTGGAGGCGAATGTTTCCTATGCAGCCCCCCGTGAAAATAAAGCAGGTCATACTTGCCCAATGTTACGATTGTGCAAGGCATGGGCGTCGTCTAGAAGCTTCTAGGGTTATCAGGGGTGAATATCATTATTTGCAGCATAATGGAATAAGAATGGGCTTGTTGTATGATCTCTTGGTGGAGCTTATGGAGGTAAACTTTAGCGTTGAAGCTTGGGCTGATTGGGGTTGGCTTTCAGTCCCAGCCTATCGAAAAAATATCTCCAAGTCAGACTTGACTGCAGAGGAACTAGAGAGAAAGGTTGCCGCTCGAGAGACTTACATGGCTGTACGGGAGGACCATTGGCATATCAACGATCTTACTTGGACAGATGATGACAGGCGCACAGGTCTGAAGGTAGCGAAATTTGACATGGAAATTCTGGAGTTGGAGTAGGTAGTTAAATACTGACCATTTTCTATGAGATGGGCGTCGGAATTTTCGATTAGAGCATACCCACTCAGGCCCAAAATAGTGGGAAAGTAGAGTTTCTGGCCATGATGCAGACCTACGATGTGAAATTCGGGTCATTCTGTCAACATCGGCTCTCCTTCCAACTACGACCGTCTAGGTAATCCACTTCTTTTAAATCCAGGCTACTGTGTTGCAAAAACCACCAGCAACTTCGTTCTAACAGGTTACATGATGTTTTTGACTACAATCCTTGCTGTTCGAATGAAGATCAATGAGGGTACTTTCCAATCTCGAGGTCCGCCTCGTTCTTCAACCGAAACTCGCGCAGGAGCCGGAATGTCATTCGCTTGCTTGTGCCACGGCCTCGCCAGTATATCAATCACGTCCATAAGATCTTTCTTCGTCAATTTCTTCTTTTTGGCGAGCTGGATGACCCTCCCACCAGCCTGGTTTCCATCAAACAGCGCATCTGATTTACTCAAGCCAGCACAGTACTCCACCGACATACAAACGAGTGCGAGGAGGGCTCTCGAAAATCCTCTAATGTCGTCCGCTTTAGAGTTGGTTTCTCCCGTAACTCGATCTACGTAGTTTTAGTTTCTAATTAGCATACTTGAAACCTGAAAATCCAAGGAACAACTATTTATTTAGAGGAAACTAACCTCAACCAAACCCACAAAGTTATCAGCCCAAATTCCGGGTGTCATCGTTGTGGATGAATGTGCCATATGGCAATGAGATTTTGGCTCAACAGGTTTTTGGCTTCAGCTCTCAGGGTAGAGCACTCAATATATTTTATTCTCAGATAGCAAGCAACCGCAAACTACTAGTGAGGCAACAAAATTTCAGCTTGACTGGCTTGCTTTGCCTTTCTCTGGTCACATCTGAATCACCGGGCGTCTCCACTTCTTCTTTGCTTCATGAGTAATTGGGAAAATCCTTTTGCGCGAAACTTCAGGATGAGTATGCTGAGACTCACTTATGCGCACATATCCTTTCAGGCAAACCTCGAGCAAGATCAGCTGGCAGTGCATTATGAATGAGAGACGGGGTCGGTGGTTGGTCAGGTTGCAGGATAGGTAGGCTTTCTAGACCTCCTACGGACCTCTTTCGAAAATCCAAGTAAGACTATTCGTAAAAATTCCACATCTTATATCGAACTGTTCTACACATCACTCTTCGCCATCTCAACCTGCTGATGATCCGTCTTGGCCTTGAAAATCGCCTCTTCAGTCTTCAACCCATTCGCATCCGGCAACACAACCTTATCCCCAAACGCCGCCGCGACTTCCTCAAGACTCTTCTGCTTCGTCTCAGGGAAGTAGAAATACGCCATCACTAAGAAGAAAAACGAGCATCCAACAAACACGTAATAGTAATTCTGTTTGATGTTTGCGAACGCGGTGGGCCCGGCTTGGGTGATGGCAACGTTGACGACGAAATGACTGAGGGCGCCTAGACCCATCACTTTGGAACGTAAGGCGATGGGGAGGATTTCCGCAGCGTAGGTCCAAGTTGTGCTGTTAATCATTCCATCTGGAGTTTGAGATTAGTTCTCGGTTTGCGACCAGGTGTGGGGTAGCGGGGTAAAGGCTTACAGTAGACAACGGCGAAGACATAAATTCCCAGGACGGCAAATGCTTTTCCGACAGCGTTGTTGGTGTTTTGGAATTCTTGCTGCATGACGGCAGAGTAGATCTCGACCAAGACGATTCCAGCCAAACCAGCAATGAGCATCCTAGGATCGAGTCAGCTTGCAATTCATGAAAATGGAAATTTGAAAACATACTTGCGGCGTCCCCACTGGTCGGTGAGAAATGCTGAAGTCAAGCAGTTGCAAATGAAACCAATAGTTCCGTATACCCCTGCTAGACATAAAATCGTTGTCGAACCTATGCCAAGAGACTTGTACAAGATTACTGTGAATAGGTCAGCTTAAAGTCTTAACCAAGGATGAGGCGGGTTCTTACTTTGATAATATGAGATGACGTTCGTGCCAGTGAGAGAAGTCATTGTTTGAACGGCAACAGCAACCAAGACACGATGCTTGAAAAGTCTCCATATCTCTCTGTAAGACTTGATTTCCCTCTGCATCTCATACTCGATTTGAGTCTGCATAAAAGCGAATTCTTGATGCACCTCTTCCGAAGCCAAGTCCCTTCTAATCTTGATAAACTCGAGTCTGGCCTTCTCCAGCTGACCATTCCGGACCAATTGGCGCGGTGAGTCTGGCATAAAGGTCAGGAGACCGATGCAAAGGATGACTCCGAACGGGATTTGGAGTCCTAGAGGTAGGCGCCATTGCGTTGCTCCGTATGGTGCGTAGCCGCAGGCAAATCCGACCCAGTTGCTCATCATTGTCCCGAACGAGATACCACAGCCTGATATACCTCCGATCAGACCTCGGTGGTGGGGTGCTGAGATTTCGCTGAGGTAGACAGGTATTGTTCCAATGAGACCTCTGTTGAAGACATTAGTACGTTTCGGTAGTCTAAGTCGTCGTGTAAACAAACCCCACTGCAACACCAGCCAAGATACGACCTACGAGGAACATCCCAAAGTTTACTGCTGAAGTTTGTAGAACTGCACCAATGGTGACGATGATACACATGAGCTGCATCATACGGAGACGTCCAAGTCTGTCACCAGCAAAGATTTGAAATATTCCACCAATACATTCTCCCGCAATGTAAGTTGAAACCACCTATTTTGGTCAGAAAAGCTCCTTTCAAAGATTAATATTTACTGACCGCACCAATTTGAGCAGCTGTGGGATGGTTGAAATAATCTTTCCAACTCTGGTGTGCAATTGTCGTCGTGACAATACCCGAGTCAAACCCCTACAGTAAAGGATTAGAAATTGTCATAACACCATCGTGATTTAACGAACGAAGAGGAATGTCCCAATAGCGGCAAAGCTCGCCACACCAATCGTGTATCCATCGAGAGTCTGAACCATTGTGACGGGTCGACCGACAATGCCGAATGAATAGATACTAAAAAGAATGAGGGTCGGATCTGTGAGGTAACTTCGAAGAGAGGCGCATAGCGCTTCTATATGCGAAGTAAATTATCCACCCCTGGTCATGGAATCCCGACGCCCCTGGTTTTTGGAAGTCGGAGAACACACTTCTGGGATGTGGGGAACTGGGGAATGGGGTTGCTGAGACTTGTGGGGTGCATCTCACGCGTTCGATGGAGTAGCCATGTTTGTCGCCGGCCACCCTGGGGATCTTACCAATCGCGTTGCAGATTGTGAAGATTCTGTCGGCATCGTATCGGCTCGCGTCGCGTTCTGCAGCGGGATGGGATTTTTGCCCATGTCGGGAACTCTTCGGGTCGCTTCATCGCCAGCACTAATTGCTTTCGGAATAGAGGGGCTTCGTGACTCGTGAAGCGAAAAGATATCAGGCCACAGAAGTCACCTAAAGAGAATTTTGGGAATGGACCTTTGAGCTCTACAAGGAGTCGGCGTCTGCATGGAAGAAACACGATTCAGTTCCATGAAAGAAGAAGCTGGAATGCAAGGCAACCCATATTGATCCGTCGAGCCAATTTGGTCATTCTCTCTGTTATGAAGACTCTTGGACTCCATTTCTATGAAAGTACGACACTATTGCGGGATTGGAAGAGCTCTTGGGTCGTACATGATCACGATCTAATCTCTGGTCGAAGAACGGGCACGTCGTAAATCGTAGGTTAGTTGTAGATACACGTCTGCTTCTCCTGACCAGCATTCATCGACTCTCAAACTCGTCCGCCCAAGGGATCGAGATCTGCGCTCCCTTCTTCCCAATCGTCTTTTCAGCGGCCGCAATCGCTTTTCGGACTGCTGTGTTGATGTTAAAGTCTCCTTTTACAATCTCCAAGGCGTAAGCTCCGGCGAAAGTATCCCCAGCAGCAGTGGCATCAACAACATTAACTTTCCTCGCCCTGATCAAATCGCGCTCCCCATTTAAATTCGAGTAGAATACCCCTCAGACGCCGAGTGTAATGACAACATTCTTTGCCCCACGACCATGAAACGCGTTTGCCACTGCTGGCAGTTTGCTCTCATCCTCAATGACTTTAGCGCTGTAGCCTGATAAGATCGCTCCGTTTCGTTGACTATTAGATGGGCTAAATCGACATAAGCCTCATCTGGGAGTTCTACTGCAGGCGCGGGGTTGAGAAGAACTTCCACGCCCTGAGTACTGGCGGCGCGGAGGATTTCGAGAGTTGTTGGAACTGGTATCTCGAGTTGTAAAATTATCAGAGACGGAAGTGGATCTTGAATAGTCTGAAACTGTGAGGGCATCAAAGAGTAGTTGGCGCCAGCACTGAGTAGAATGCGACTCTCGCATTGGTCTCTGCTACCAGAATGACTGCCACGCCAGTTTCGACATCGTCCCTGATCGCAACTCTAGATGTGTCGACGCCGCTGGCTTTCAAATCCTGGAGCAATAGTTCGCCATGCGCATCATTGCCAACCACCCCGATCATCTTGATCGTCGCTGATTCATTGTTTATATTCTTGGATGTCCGGGATAATTTTGCGCACGCACAAGCTTGGTTTCCCCCTTTGCCTCCGTTGCCAATTTTGAATGAATTTGCATGCAGTGTTTCACCTCCATCAGGAATTCGAGAGGTATATGTTGTAAGGTCCGCATTAAGTGATCCAATGACAGCTATAGCTGGTAGATTTGATGCTCTCGCATTTTCAGACATTGCGGAGTCGGTGCCTGAGACGTTGAGCATCAGTAAAACTAAAATGAACCTGGAAACTTAGATGAGGTTGCTTTCCATCTCGAAGCAGTTATGCTGAAATCCAGATCCTTTCGTATTCATTGTTTCGGCAAAGCCCCAGATGTTGTGGGGAATCATCGGGCACGTAACATGGGGTCCCCTCGCGTCGCATCGGCTTATCGCCTCCTCGCCGTTGACAGTCGACTATCATTCAACTCCGTGGGTAGAAAATATAAGTGTGTTCCGAGCGGCTTTCTGGGCGCTCGTTCGCGCCGGTGCTAGCTCGTCCTTCTATGACCGGTTCGTACCCGAATCTCATACAATGGCAAAACATGAGTTAAATATGTCGTGCATCACGGTTCGTACATCCACTCGATCCTTTGAAGCATCTTGCCTCTTTTGGACCTCGGCCAGTACCTGGGCCGTGACTTTCGCATTTGTAGCTACCTGCTCCATGTTATTGATATTGACTATGATCCACTCCCTCACTTCAGGGTCGTTCTCCTCTGTACCCCACATAAGGAGTGGCCAGAGCATATTCACGGGCAACATCTCTTGTTCTGATGCGGCACCATCTTCGACCATCAGCCGTGCTGTGTTTCGAATGTTCGAAATCGCCATCTCGGTATCAGCTGATAATGGCAGGTGTTTGTAGGCCACGCGATGTAGGTGTATCTTGGATGCATTGTAATTTGCGAAGTAAGTTCGGAATGTCCTTGTGATCGCAAACACTAGGCTGGATGAGATATGGGCTGGCGTGAGCTTCCCGTTGAGCGCGTAATCCATCAGTGGAGGTCGAGAATCCCACAAAAGCCCCAGATCGCGAGATATCTTTGCAGCAATATTCATGACCTCTGTTTCATCCTCTACGGTGCCCCTTGATCGATGCCAGGGGTCGATTTTCGAGATGCGACCCATGAAAGACTGAATCCGCTGGAAAAAGAAAAACCCTGGTTGGTAGAGAGTATCGAACAGCACATCTTCGACGTTTGCCTCAGGAATGTCATTGCCATTACCGCCAGCACCTGTCATCTCCGTGCTGGCCGGGGACGGTTGGGTACCCATACCATCATTGTCTGAGAGAAAGAGACCTTCGCCCCCGGCAGTCACCGCTCTGGCATCTAGTAGACGCATCCATGAAATAAGACAGTTGCTGACCATTCGGAGTTGAGTCTTGTCTGTTGCTTGGAAAGCTTCATACGCTTCTTTAAGATTGGCGTGCGCATCCACAATTCTTCCCACCAGAAGGTCGATATAGCTAAGAAAGAATAATGCTGCCAGCATTTGCTCGAATGTGGTTGAGGACGGGCTTGCTTCGGAGAATACGCCTTCGGTCCTATGCCTTGAGAGCTCCAATCTAGCGCTCTGGTACCACCTTTGATACTTCGGCGTCTGAGTATGAGACTTTCGGCCCAGGAGCAGTTCCGAAAATGCCAAAATCGCATAGTGTACCATTGCTGAACTCATAGACATGGAGACAAGTATTTGGCGCATAGATGACCACCTAAGTTGAGTTTCAACTTGAGCAATGATAGGTGGGACTACGGTATGGATGAAGTAATCTTTGAGCATTCGTTCTTCGACGGAGTTGCTATTATGCTCCGGGTTCCCAAAAGCAAATCTTAAGTTTCCTGCAAGACCCGAACTATCCCAAGAGTTGACAGATTCCTGAAAATTTGGGCTTCGACCACTCATCAGATTTGATGAAGAATCCATGGACTGCACTTCCCCCTGTCAAATTGTCAGGTCGATCCCACTCTATGATTTGACTTTGTTCGAATCACAGTAGGTCACGATTACTTACCTCACCCCTCTGCAGTTGAACGTCCATATCTGTAAAGCCAAGATCCCGCCAGCGGGTTGGCTCCATGTTGCCACTTTGCAGTTCATGATCCCACATGAAACTCGCATAGTCAAACATGTCATTGAATGATCCATCGACGGTAACTTGTCCTGAATCATTTGATACAACATTTCCAGCGGCAGCAGAGAGATTTCCGCTCCCAGGATTGGGTTCAGAATTGCTGTTTTCGGCCAACTGCCTTGGCATTTGATTGATGCTCGTGGCGGGCCTCCAAGTACATTGGAGATTCAGCCGCTCACAATGCGAGCATCGAGGCTTCTGTTCATTACACCGAACTTTTCGACGGCTGCGAATATTCTAATCAGTACAGCAAAAGAAAACAGAACGCCTTGAAAACTGACCGGCATGTCAGGCAACCTTGTTTTGATCTCGGTGCACGGCGGTTTCCGTTGGGTCCAGCTCTAGAGCCAGCTCGCCCAGGAGAAGAGTGGGTGACCGAAGCCATACCATCTCTATTTATATATAGCGTCACGGTGGTGGATAGTGGGTGAGTGATATCGGCAGCGAATGTGCAAAAAACGGGGTGAAAATTGAGGCGGGGTGCGGGGCGACTAGACTTGAATAGGCAGGCTCGTGCACGCTCCGCCTCAGCGCAGCAACGCTAGATTTACAGGGTATTCTAGGCTCAAAGACGCTGTATTTTCAGGTACTTGATCGCTAAGATATGGGGCCTCACAACCACCGGCACCCACTAATCAACTATCAGCCCCCTACCTAAGTTTTGGGACCTCCAAGTAACTGGATAGCTTTACTACCATTTATGAACGCCTATATGCTTTCCAGTTGCATCAGATCTTACTATTATTTTCTGGCGCTTTTAAGACTCTTCTCTTTTGCCTCCAGTCCTCGCATCGTCTCTAAAATCCAAGCTTGCTTCTTCGCATCACTGTACCTAGGATATGGGCGACGAGTGTGGCAGCTCGCCTCAGGATAACCCAAGTATTGAGCCACGACCCATTTTGTGCCATTAATTCCGCCTTTGGCAAATCCCCACTCCACAGCCGCAAGATCAATTTGAGCTTGTTCAGCCTCTTTGCTTCCGCCGACGGCGAGGTCATAAAGCTCAATGCATGCCTATAAGATTCATTAGTAATTGCTCAGAAAACTCGAGTGAGACGGTATACATACTCTTGGGTAAATATTTGCAAGCCCTGTAATGACACCGGTTCCACCACATGAGATGGCTGGCAATAACCAGTCACTCTGGCCAGCCAGAGCGCAAAATGTCTCTGGTGAAAATCGAGCACGCACACGAGCAACCTTGGCAATGCCGCCACAGGTCAACTTGACACCCACAATATTTCTGTGATGACCTAGCTTCTCAAGAATCTCTGAATTACAATCGAGACCAGATGAAACGCCCGGGAAGTTATAAATCAGTACTGGAATCGGACTTGCGTCGGCCAGCTGCGTGTAAAACGTTAAAATTTGGCTTTCAGGCCTAAACCGGGAAATACTGACCTCTTCGAAAAATGAAATAATGGCATCCTCATTCATTGCAAAATGGAAATAACTTGGCACCAGAACGAGAGCAAAATCTGCACCTGACTCTTTGGCTAATCGAGTCTCCGCGATCACTTGCTGGGTTGATCCGCCTCCGCAGCCCAGAACGACAGTCAATTCTGGTTGGCCGAGCTCAACAGCAAGTTCTCGTGTAGTTTTTACCAATTGAGCTTTCTCTGAAGAGCTGAGCGTCACGGCTTCGCCGTTTGTGCCGGCGATGACGACTAGATGGATTCTGTCAGCTGAGGTTAGGAGTGAGGTAATTCTATCAACATACTGCCATGGAGCCCAGATTCAATCAAGAAGCTAAGATGTTTTCGTTGAACGTCCCAGTCGATCTCTTGGTCGGGAGTGTCTTTGAACCAAGTCAAGCTGGGTACATGAACCCCAGGAGGGAAGGAATATGTCCGCTTTGAGCCATTTGTTCCATTGGTAGCTGTCATTATGAAATGTGGAATGAAGTGACCTTTGATTTAAGGAAGCTGGAACGAATGGTGATCTTGGAGATTTTCAGATCATAGAGGGGGATTGATGGTCGTTGTTGGAATGGCTTTTGTCCAGAAGTCTGAGAGGGGCACTGGAGCAGCTATTGTAGTTATCCGGTGTACCCCCACGAACGGTCTTCCGCTCAAGATCTCCGCAATAGGCGACGTGCCCTTCAAATTTCACTGGGATAAGCACGATCTTGAATGTCATGAAGATCCATAATTTCTCGCAGTCGACCCAATGGATTGTGAAGTTTAATCTTTCCAAGGGGTCTAGCGGAGAGTGGAGGTGGAGTAAAAGGGGTGCTCGCTAAAATCCCCGAAAGCGACCCGACGCGATGGCGAGCCGACCCCATTGAACGGGCCGCTGCTTAGTTGTACCTAGGCAAATTCCAACTTGTAGAGTGTAACTTGGATACATCTAATATGGATAAACAAGATCTGAGTTGCGCTGAATGGTATCGAAATAGAGGCTACCACTTAACTCACGTGAATTAACCATTGGAGTTTCTCTCCTAAAGCGTACGCTTAATTTAGAGTATTCATGCCGCTTCGAAACTTATCGGAACCTCTCCTCGCACTGGTAATTGCTGCATATTGGATATGTGGTCAAACAGCAGACACTCATTAGATACACCTTACTCACTTACAGTAGGACTTTAACGCAAAACCTTTTACCCTTGGGACTTTTCAACGAGTCAATAAGTCACTTTTCCACAGTAGTGGTTCTTGTCATTTCTGTACTCATGAACTATCTTTCTGCTAGTCTCACATCCCTATTTTTGCAATCTCCATTGCTCCAGTCACAAGATCAGGGAGTTGTGAGTTTCGTGCAGCAGAGAGTCCGCCGCTGCTTGCGTCTAATTGGCTCACATGGTTTTGTCATCGCCTCCTCAAATATTCCTATCAGCTGTAACTGATGGGCACAGCCCCCGTAGCCTGCATGATGCATCTGACTCCGCCTCTTAATTCCATTCTTTCAGTTGCATCCATCTCCTTCTACAAATGTTTCAATACTGCTAATGTTGAATTGAATGCCAATCCGAATTGTTGTAGTAAAGTCAAAACTATGGAAAATTACCTGTTCGAGGCCAACGTCAGTCGCTGCAGATATGTTTCCGAAGTAACGACGTGCCTGGAAATATTCTCATACTCGGTAGCCATATCGAGAGCATCCATCTGTCGTAGTCAGAAGCTGAAAATATTTTAGGATCCCCGCTTCAACACCATTGAAGAGCAGCCACTCAACCAAGAAGAACATGCCGACTTCCTTTATAGAAAAGTGCGACCAATCAATAATGTGGTATATATTATAAGAGAGTGATGATTATCAAGTAGGGAGCTTTCGCAGAACCGTCCGTGCCGGACGACGTGTCCACACTGGGAGGTATTCGCTTAATGCAAGAGCGCATTCCTTTCACCTTTGAGTTTCAGCATTAACTCCTTTTCAGTCTCCAGTTGAATGCGAAACAGCCAGACACTTTTACACCCCATATTATCAGCCTTCAGTCCGATGTTTACATCGATACAATGAAAGCTCTACGTTTGCCCTACAGAGCAATCGAAAGCACGAGCTGTGTTGGCCCCTTCTTTTGGTCGGCACTGGATCAGGATTTCGAAAATCCAAATCTCCGTCAGTCTATCCTTAGAAAAGAGAACTCCTGAGTGAGATTATTGAACTATATAGATATTATATACCGAAAAAGTGACGTTCGAAAAAAAGGGTTCACCAGAGGTTGGGAAGTAATCTTGAGCCACAACTTTCGCACAGGCATTACAACTGGCTTTTGCAAGGGGACACCGTCGTCGGACATTGTAGACTGCATCAAGGATCTCAAGGCTTGTGTCCTAGAGATTGGACATCCATTATTGCTGCCTTTGATAATCTATAGCTATGATTCGTCTTCAAAGACGGATATAAAGCAGCGCGAGGCACGAGACTGGCTACGCAGAATCGAACGCGCGTTATCAATGCGCCCAGCTGATAACAGCATTGAACACGAATGGTATGGCAAACTAGATGTTTCAACGTTAGGTATGATAAGTAGGGATTTGGCCGAATGCCACGCCCAGGTTTTGTGGAAACGACCTACAGCCTTTCTTGGAATCTACAACTCCATCATAGAAGCTCTAGAGATTTTCAATTCTATGCTAACGGATGAGAGAAATACTATTCAAATGAAAGCCCTACAAGCTAGTATGCTGTCACGGTTAAAGTTTTGCAAGATAAAGTGGCAAGGCATGGAAATCTATGCGGACACGACATTACACAGGCTAGAAATTCAACAAAATCGAGTAAGTGTTTCAAATCGAGTAAGTGTTTAAAATCGAGTGTTCGAATCTAATATAAATTTACGTCTGTTTAGTTATATAACATCGTCGCTCAGAAAGAGAGTAAATTGAATTTTCAGATGGCTGGAGAACAAAGGATTCTGGCCCACGCAAGCAAACGTGATTCTGCGGCAATGAAGACGATATCCCTTCTAGGAAGTATATTCCTCCCAGGGACATACTTGGCTGTAATTTCTCCTGACTTGAACACTCTAAGACGTACCTAACTTTAGATACGCAGTCAATCTTTTCAACTACCTTCTTTGGTTTCCGGGATGCTCCAGATATCGCCTCGGCCGTATCTCCAAATTTCTGGCTATACTGGGCAGTCACAATCCCTGTAACTTTGTTTGTTGTTTTCGTATGGTATTTTTGGGAGAAGAGGAGGGAAAGACGGTATGCCGCGGAAGACCAGGCTCTACAAGAGGCGTATGAGGATATGGATGGTGATATTATGACTACCATGCAGCTCAAATCGAAATCAATGGCAACATCTACGTGGGATGGCCGCAATCGCAGGAAGGAAGATCTTGGCAAGGATGAAGAAAACGATTTTGGGGCCGTGAAGGAACCTAAAACGGAGGTTACTGCGGCGTCAAATTCTTTGGCTGTACCCTCATTTCAAGTTTAGTTTTTTGGCGGTAATTAGCACAAGTCACCCCAGCCGATGAATTGCAAATGATCGAAAGGCATGTTTCTTTCCTACATCTTTAATGGCCGAAATTGTTGAGCTCTAGCACAGAGAATACTGGCAATCTGCAATGGTTGAGGGGAAATATTCAATAGTTGTTGGGGGAAATCTAATATGTGCCCTCGCCCCCGACTAGAAGACTGGCGTATTTCCAGGGCTACTCGCCCTCAATATCGACGCTTCAATGAATTCTCTCAAAATTCAGAAGCTAAGGTGCAAAGTTGCTGTTCACATGCAAGTTTCCAGGCAGAATTTCCGTAAGTCACTGAATCACGTTTTTTCAAGTCAAGGTGATCCGTGAGGCTTGACTTGTGGGGTGTTATTTCTTTTTTAAAAACTCAATTGGACGCCTGGCATTACTTGGATCCTTCTTCAGAGTTGTCGAATACTATGCATCCAAAATCCGCATCCGCGACTCTGTAAATCATCTCCTTAAACCCCGTCTTTATTCCTGTTCAATATCCTTCAGTTCCAAGAATTGCAATAGCGGCGTACGTAGCACTGCGCCAAAACGTAAAAATAATCTTCTGCTCAAAATCCAGATCTTGTTCTTCGTGCGCAAGGCTGTTCGGGAGGAATTCATTGCTCGGAACTGCACTGCCAACCCTGCTTATAAAATCAAACCATCGAATGAGCTTATGTGTCGAAATGTCTTTGGTTGAAGCTGCTTTGATCAGGGTTTTGACCGTCGCGATCCCCTCGGCTTCCGCATCACCCAAACTCTCGCTGCCCTCCAGAACCATCTTGTCACAGAAGCGGACAAATTCGTTCTCGAATTGCTCGCCGGTGGTATCTAGGTCTCTGGTATTTGCATTGCCCTGACATGAAGGAGCGGAGGTTAGTGAACAGCACAGGATTCGAGGATTCTGAAGACCTACCCATTCCTTCAAGTATGTAAAGAACTTCTCGATAGTCTCCTCGGAAACCATTGCGTGCATGTGCTCTGTGTGGTTGGTGATGCGTTTGGTAGGTGGATTGCCTCAAGACTATCTCAAACTCCGATGTCAAGTCATTTACAAAGCTTGAAGTATGTGTCTAATGACGGTCTCATTCATGGTGAATCTTCTGGGAGAGTAGTGGAGTACATTCAATAATGCCCACGCTTTAGGTAAAGATTGTACAACTGTAATTTGAATCTTTGACTCACCTCCAAGGATGCTTGACTGAGTTAATTCCATTCATTTGCCTACCGTACCTAAGCATTGCTCTACAAACCATTAGACTCCTCGTTCTCAGTATTTGATTCATTTCAAACCCGAGAAAGAATTGGCTGGCTTCGTGGGAAATTACTATCAGACTGAGCATCGTGGCTGTTGAATTAATTCACAAAAGTTCTCTCAAGTGCCTTACAAACATTAGCGGTGTCTTCTGCCTCAGGGGCAGTGTAAGCTTATCAACGGGCGCATGAATGAACATCTGCCTTGACAGTCGTCAAAATAAGGATACAACACAGATTTATTTTAATTTGAAGTCAAATATCTCCTAGCAGCTATCACATAGCCATCCAACTCCCTTCTAATAGTCTCACATCCTTTTCGTACCTCGAGACGTTTCAATCAGTTTTCGGATTTTCCTTGGCCCCAAAAGCAAAATGCTTCAGTTTCTTCAATCGCTTCGTTTCCAAATCATCATCATCTGTCCACTGGTCTCCAGAAATCCGATAAGTGGTTCACTCAAGTATCCAATCGATAATATCAGTCTCAGAAATGCCGTGCGGACTCTCTGATCGCGGGGTCAAAAAGATGGAAGTACCGCAAGCACGACCCTTGGTTCTTGCCGCATCAATGGTGTTACATTCGGAGGTCCATTTATCTACTACCATCAAGGGTTGTTCGTAAGCCAGAAGCCATTTTGGATGAGTTGGAGCTTTCTTCACAGCCTGAGTGACATGTTCAAAGGGAGGTGCTTTCTGTTGTGGTAAGTTAGTGAGTAAACAACATACCAATCATCTCATGCACCTTTATTTCCTTCATCTTCTCGCTAAGCTCATTAAGAAAACTATCGTCAGCCATGATAAGTATCTGTACGAATAGCTTGAGTTTTAAGATCTAGTTCGAAGTATTTCTTCCAGATGTTTCTGTCAGTAGCTCGCATAGTAGTGGTATGAGGAGAATTTTTGTATCAAACAGCTCTCAATAGGACGACCCAGATTCTATCAACTGGCCATTGGGCTCATTATTTTACTGTTTGTTGGAAGCTTGGGATTGCAACAAGCTTTTTGCTGTAGCGAGTGACACACGTACAACCCTCCAGACCGGAGAGAACAAACAAGTATAATTGATTTGGAGAATGTCGCCCAAGGACAAGATTTCGCTGTCCCTAATTGCTCAAACGAATCACGACAATTGGTCCAAGTGACGCATGCATGTGGATTCATTCACTATCTTGAGTTGAGAAGATGACTGCGCAAACTCCAAGTCCCGTCATCAAAATAACATCCCAGTCAGAACCACATCAACAAACAATCATCCCTCACAAATACCTAGCAAGCTCCGTCCTCGCAGCCCTCCAAAAGACAAGCTTCTGTTGCTCTAATAGCGGCAACTCCGTTTCCTCTTTCATCAAGCCATACTTGACTTCATGTCCACGAGTGCCTTTCTGCTTCGTAAGCAACCCAAGGAAATCATACACATGAGCACCCCACCTCGTTTAGATCCAAGTGCTTCAACAACCTTTGCCAATTGTTTGCCCATGAATAATCCGAAATCGTAGAGCTCGACAAGCGTATGGCCGTACACGCCTGCACATAATATAACCCAGTCACTTACGAATTCTTTGCTGAGTCTCATTGCTATTCCTAGAGCAGCGACGGTATTTTTGTGCTCTACATTGGTTGGGTTTCGAATGGATGATAGTGATTTCTGTGTGTAAGATTAGCACCTTGGTAGTTATAACAAACACTGGGGTGGAAGATGAAACTTACGTAGTTGATGATGCTAATGACCAGGTTCTCAAGAAGCATTTTGCCCGTGGCGGTGAGCGAATAGGGGCTTTCGGACTTTGTTTGAGGCATGGTGTTTAGTGGATATGAATCTTCGGCAATGAAAGTCTGGTGTACTCTGAAATCTTGCAGATTAAAATTTGAAGTTGTGTTGTTGAAGATAGGAACACTGGGAGCCAAAGCCTGCCTTTTTATATCAAAGCACCTGCTGAAAATATTCTTATTCAAGATAAGCTACGTTTGATTCAAGGTTCATTCCCATCAATGCCGAATCATAATTTTCCTGTGAGTGTTGATTGTAAGTGAATGCGAGAATCTGGTCATAAAGATGAGGAATTAAAAAACTTTAAATAAGACACAAGACCTTGAGTTCAATAATCTCTACAACGGCTCTACTGACCCTTTGTTACGACTTTTAATTCCTCTTAATGACCAAGTTTGAACAACATTCCCGCCCCACCTTAGATGAGTGTTGCCCCTCTTCTCAGCCGGTCCCAGAGCCTAATACAACAAGACGCAACATTCCACAACTTCGTGTGACTGTATGTTCTACATTTCAATCAGTCTTTGTAACTCCTTTCCCATTCCTTGATAGAACGCCAATTTTTCCTGCTCTAGTGGCATCAGTGTGCGTTCCTCCGCCAACAAGCCATTTTGCGCCTCTTGACCAGATACCTCCAGCTCCGCCGTCTCTTTTTTCAAATAGTCCTTCACGAACTTTTCCGAACTTGGGTGAGCTGCAATGACTACCGCCATTTCCTTAGCCATCACAATCCCTCTCTGGAAAAACTCATCGAGTGTGTCTGAAGGCTGGGCGTAAAGACGAGGCAAGTTGTTGAAAGCAACGGACACTCGACATTTGTCCAGACGCTCTGAAGGGTACTCATACCGGTCATAGGTGACTGTATTCTGTGAAATTATAGTTAGGCATGTCTATCAGTAATGTTCTAAAGGGAATATGAACTTACTAATCTGACCAGACTCTCCACCAATGTTTCAAGATTCTCTCGCGCAACCGTTTTGGGTCTTTCGATCCCTTGATTCCGCAACTGTCTCAACGTCTGCAATTCCTCCCTCATCGCCCGATAAAATACCAGCTTTTGCTTCTCGGCTGGCAGCAATTCAATCTCTTCATCCAACAGGCCAGAGATTTTCTGTCCGTGTTTACTCTTCCCCCTTGTCTCTTTTTCGAGGAAGTCTTCCAAAATCTCCTCCAACTCCGAGCATGGATACGCTGTGATTACATCAGCCATCTCGTCACCCATTCCAATCCCCTGCGCATACATGTCGTCAAGGCCGGGTCCGGATTTCGCACATAACAATGGCAGATTTCCGAAATAATTCATCATTCCCAAATAAGCGTCACGCTCCTGTCGAGACTCCCCATCTTCATTCGGTAGTGACTGGAAACTATTCTGGAGAGGATAAGGATCAGACGGCTTCGGGAATATTGAGCTGAGAGGTGTAGTCCAACGTACGTATTTGACGAGATTCTTAACGAATTCTTCAACATAGCGCCTGGCAAGCACCCTGTCATCGGTAATTGGAACTAATCTTGCGGGCATGACTGAGTAACGGTGCTGGCTCAAAATAGCTGTGGTTCAAGGGAAATGATGTCGAGGTTGTGAGAAGATCGTGGGGAGGTTGAGGAGGAATGAAGATGCAAGGTATGTTAAATTTGAATGGATGAAGAGTAATGAAATTGAATAAAGTTCCGAAACCGCCCCTTTAGTGAAAATGAAGTGGAAGTTCCAATTCACTTGAAGATGGTATCAGTTACTGGTGGAATAGTTCCATTCACACAGGATCTACATCATCCAACATTCATTGTCATAATTGCAGTCAACCATATCATGCCAGCTGTTTCAAGAAAACTCTTATCATACAATACATCCATTCCTTGAATAACACCATGGCATCCCCCGAAAGTATCGACAAATTCCTCGACATAATATTCATGAAACTCCTCACCTCCAACCACACACCCGGCTCCTTCCCGGACCCAGAAACCCTCCCACACCCCGAACCAACAATCCTCTCGCACCTCCGCACCTGGTCCGCTCCTTACTCTTCCCCGAAGTCCATCCGCAATACAGGCACATCCATCGGCATTTCCCTCTCCGCCTCTGCTCCAAGGAAGGGAATCGAATTGCATGAACTAGAGAAAATCCTCAGGGATGTGGTTAAAGAGGGCAAAGATAAGCAGAAGGAGATGGAGATGAAACCCGGTGAGGACGAGATGGAGGGTATGAGTAGATATTTTGCGTTGGATGATTTGTGTATTTTTGTGGAGAGTGTGGCGGATGCGGTAAAGAAGGAGGAGTGGAGGGGGAGAGTTACGGGGTGGGTTATGGGGGTTGCGGAGGGGAAGAGGGGTTGATGGCGATGGCGATGAAATTACTTGTATCTGAATGGGATGAGGTGTAACTCGTCAAGCGCGGCGTTTGATATTCGGGATTTGAGGCCAAGTAGATGAAAATTTACAACGGGATGCATGAAAAGTCTATGCTAAGAGCAGTGAGTCCAGTCTGCGGAATATTCTTTTTCTGGTGCCATACAGGCTCAAAGTTCCATTCCACTTTGATACTTTCCAGACCGACACGACGACCCGAACTCAACTTTCTGCATCCTTCAAATTTCCGTCTTTACAACTACTGCAATGTGAATATCGGTCATATGTCCCAACTCAATTTTGGCCCTCTACACGGAAACTCACCAGTGGAACCAATCAATATTTCAGGGATTAGCGACGAGCTTCATCAAGCTTTGCTTGACCCAGACGCCGCACAATTTTTCGACTACTAAATCCTACTATACTGGCTGACGGATAAAACTTAAAAGCGATATAGCATTGTCGACCGATTGCAGCAACGTCTTAAAATGTCTGCTCAAGGTACCATCGCCAGAAGAAACCAGAGCCGGAAGCGCTCAAACTTAACACCGATACTAGTCCATCCTCCTCTTCGTCTACGCAGCAACCATTGGCAACGGCCAGATTGATGAGCGAAAAGAGTCAAAATGAAGTCCATGGTGCACCTACGGATTTCACCCTCGTAGCAGAGTTTAAAAGTAGGGTAAGGGTTAGCGGTGAAAAAAAACAGCGGCACTTATTCTGAATGTTCCAGGCTGAGGACAATGGAACAATTTTTGCTTTAACATCCTTAACATAATAGGATCATCGAACGGGAAACGAGTCATATGAATATCTTGAAGAGGTTTATTTTTGATTACCCAAAGCAGCAAACAAACATTGACAGCAAAAGTGAGACCGAAAGGGGGAAGCGAGCCCTGGCGCTGGGGCTAACAAGCGTGGAAGGGTGTCACTGCTTCAAGGATAAACTTGAACTATTCCATGCTGGCTTCTATTGTTTTGCAATTACTAAATATTGTTAATCCGGATCAAGAACAAAAGTTCGAAGTCGGTTTTGCGGATCTTCATGTGCCTATGGTACTACTCTGTCCCGAAACGCATAAGTTTGACACAGCTAGATCCGGGGCTTCAGGAGTCTAACAACACTGAATGGGAGAAGCTTCAACTCTTGCAGTCCCTCAGGATTCTGCACGTGTGCATTGGGATAAAACCATGCTGGAGTTGTCCAAAACAACAAGAACGCCGCTACCCATATATACCCGACTATTCTGGTCCACAGAGGCGACTGATCCGGAGATGTAGAGTGCCCGCAGACGGGCCGGTACGCAGCTTGGACAGCATCTTCGAGGATGATCCCGAACACCTGGGTAACAAAAAATAGCGATGCTCCGTAAGGGTCAAGCGACTCCGTGCCAGAAAAATCTGCTACATAGTGGACAACCCCCGATAGGAAAAACACGAAAAAGATATTCGAGTATCGAGCAATAAATGACCCCCTTGGTAGATGCAGAAGATCATATGTCATGAAGTCGGCGAGCCCCGTATTCTGCTTCCGCGTGCTTTGATGCCAGAATTTGCTAAACACATCAGCGACTATTGAACATTGAGTGCAGAGGTGAACTTACCCCCAGAAGCCTCTGATCGTATACGTTTCCGAGAGTGATCCCATTAGCGGCCTCCACGCTTTCACCACAGTCAAGCCTAACCCAACAGTCACAATAGCAAAGAATGCGTGCTGAGCATTCAGCAAAGCGTAGACCATGGTCCAGAATATGAGCGAGCTTATCGTCCTAGTAAGTGCCTCCTCGATCGAGATCTCGTTGATCCGCCTGAAAACAGGGATGGAGTCAAGAGAGAATATCTGAGCGACATTCGGTGGCGGAGGCTGGGATTCAATAATATCGAGGACGAGATAACAAGCTAAAAATCGCAAAATTGCCCAAATCATAAACTTCGGTCGAGATGGGACATATTTTGGGTCTGCCTTTGAAAAATGGGGCACATTCTTGACTTCGAATGGTGTATCGATATCTCGGAAGGAAATCATGCCGTTGAACCCAAAGCAGAACCGGTTCCAAACAGTCCCCTCTCTCGGGTTTGCTTTTAGACTTGAGGAATTCTTCCTTGAATTCTTCCGAGAGCTAGATTTCTCCTTTTTGGCGGAACCATGCGCTCCTATCTCGTGAAGAATCGGTGAATTTGGACCCCGAGCTTCATAGCTCCATCTACTCAGCAAAGCAACCTCAATATAGATCAGTAAGAAAGCGGACGCATATCCGCCAAAAGATGAAGCCCATTGCGATCTCATACAATGCTGGGCATTCAGAGCGATGCTGTAGGTGCACGCTGCGATCAGGGGTAGCAAGGCTGGTCGAATAATCGAACGGGGCGACGTGAAGCCCAAGATCAAAGATATCGTAATTATTTGGAATGCTGAGACACCGAGGGGGTTTGCATTTCTCATGAGGTTGACAACGTCCAGAGACATGTTGTGTTAATGTTGGAAGTTGGAGAAATGTTGGAAAAGGCACGGGCTGATAACAACGCCGAATACAGTACTCTGTGGCTCGCTAAAATATACTCCGTAGCGCTGACACCAACGTCCATGCGCCGTGCGACCTCACTATTGGATGGCTTCACTGGAATGAATTTAAATTCTGGAAAATTAACCTTGAATACACAAGTGCTCCGCGATCGGTATCAATAAGTGTAACACAGATCCGCAGTCTGCGTAGTCATGAAATCCTGAACTTTTCGATCTGGCGCAAGCCCCATCATGGGCATGATATCTTGCAGAGTCGCTGGAACGCCCCCAAATTCAGTCCCAGCAAAATCCGTTGATCTGTTCGAGGGACTGGCCTGTTGCCAAAGCCACCAGATTCTATCGACCATCGTATGATGGAGGAAAAATATCGGGTCTGGTTTTCTGTCAGTCTCTTATCACACAAAGTCATAGGTATTCACATACCGTTGGGAGAAGTTGTTGGTCCCATGTCTCCATCACCCTGGGCAATTCCGGCATGGACAACGGCATGGGGACGACTCTCAAGATTGCCGTGGAAGTCGACAAAGTTTGGAATCGCGCTGATTTCTGCAACAATCTCAGGTGTGTACTGAAATCCAATCATTTCCGCCAGTCCAACTTCAGGGTGTCCAGGAGCGAAATCTCTCAAGATGCAATGCGGATGTGTGTCATTGTTATAATAAGTAGGTCTTAAATTGACAAATGGACCGTCGGTTATGCAGTGAGTCCAGGGATCCGAAAGTGTTACGTTTCCGTTTCCTCCGAAGCCGTCAATTGGACTCCAGACCTTGGCACTTGCTGGAGCTGCACTATCCGCTGCCCAGTTCCAATACCTAGGCACTAATTAGTTCTCGGTATCCAAAGGCTGTAGGGGAATTTTACATTGCAACTCCAGTGTAGCCACACTTGGTCTTCAAGGCCGTTTCATAGACATGAACAAAGTATCTGTGCCACGGCAAGAACTGAGCAACGCCATGGACTTGAGAACAATGAATCAGCAAAAGCTAGTGTAAGGAAATTTTAAACCTTACTGCGTAAATTGAGCGCATTATGCACAAAGGCAAAGTCATCGTAAAGAGAAGTTCCCGTATGTCCGATGATGGAAGGCTTCGTTGCCAGACACAAGACAGCATTCGTGTATGATTTCTTTTCAGCAGCTGTGGCAGAGCCCCATTCCTTTCGACGTGTTGGCTTGGTACAGGCTGCTCGTGGTAGAACCAAAGAAGATGACGAGTCATCAGCAAGAGACATCTCGAAGAGAGGAGACAGCGCTGCCAGCGCAAATACAAGGGATTTAAGGATGGCCATCTTGAAATAGAACACTAGGATACGATCTGTATGAGAAGTATGAGCTGCAGATTGACTGAGAAGAACGGGGGATTCAAGCAGACTTATATACCCATTATTACTGAGATTGATTCCCTTTGTAATGGAATGCACCATCAGAAAGAAGGGGAGCTACGGCTCGCAAAGCATGATATTACTAGATCGAGGGTTTGCCATCGGCCTACTAGACCAATCAGACAATCATTATTCAAAGTATGAGGGTGAAAGATGGTGGATATGCGCTTGGTGAGCTGGTGTGATGACACAAATTAGGACTAACAAGTTCATTGTACCAGGTACAATGACGCCTCCTGAGCCTCGTGGCATCGGAAGGCAGTCAAGCCAAGAATATAAGCACTATTGACAAGACAATAGAAAAAAGGAATAAGCATCAACGGACGAATGAAAATGACACTACAGAAGTTCACCGCCAATAACTTTTGGGCCCTTGCAGGCCACATGGCTGGAGCTAGGATTGGAAAGGCAACGAACCATGCTATGGGAATCTAGGTGTCGGCCATGAGGTGAGATTTCAGAGTCGGGTTCTGGGGTGGGGGTCATAGAGGCGCTTTCGTTTATGTACCTCGTGTAAATTCTTTGGGATACCGACCACTGCTAGATGGGAACAGAGAAGGTCTGGTGGTTCTGCTCGACGTTGAAAGGGTATAAAAACAAATTTTGGATTCGACAATGAAAAGTTTGTTAAGGTACCTGGCAAAACAGTAAATTATTTGGCTATTGTCGTCCATGAAAATATAAGTCTGAGGTGATTTGAGACAATTAAGGTCGCTGCACAAAGGCTGTTTGGAAAATTGAGCGCCCCTGCCACCGCCGCCGGTCCCGCGCCGTGGTTGCAGTGCGGCACAGCCGTGGTCCCCGGCGGGAAAGTGATGTATCATGCATGCAGGTGGATTTCCCAGTGACGCGGTACGAGGATTGGGACCGTGCCTCGTTATTTCCTCGAGACTTGAGTCTCGAGTCCATAGAATTGAGGACTATAAAAGGTTCCGTGATAAAATTCTCGATTGTTGAAGGCCGGCTCGTAAGAGTGTTCGCCACCCAAAGGCCTGGAATACTCGCTAAATTCCAGGGATCATTCCCCGAATTGTCCCCTGAACACATCGCTATCCCGCCCCTTTCTAGACCACTAACAATTAGCAACCTTATTGATATTTCTCAAGTCGTGTAAGCGAAATAGTTGATTTATAGATATTACAGATCAGAATCAGAGGAATACATCCAACACCTACCATGCTAAGCAGTGTGCAAAATGGAGTTACTGCAATCGTGGGGCAGAAGTGTCATTCTCATCCCAGCCCTCCCTGACATCCTTTGGAATTCGCACAAACGCCAATGAAATAATAGTCGCCAAACTTGCCATTCCAATCCCCAAATACATCGCACTTCGATAACCCTTCAACAAATTCTTTCCTCCGTCGTTCGTATACGCCTCCACGGTGCCCGCAAATCCAAGCCCCGTACTCAAACTGTAACTCAGAACGGTTCCCATCAAGGATCCAGCGATTCCTTGTTGATCTCGTCGAACGGTGTTACTAGCGATGATTTGTGTTGCTGTAAAAATGAAGTCTGGTCCAAAGGCTGTCAAGATCAATGCGGGGAACATTTGGGCCCAGTAGACTTGTTGGGCTGGCATCGTGGCGATGAGGATGCAAGCTACGCATGAGCCTATGCTACCGATTGCCAAAATATATTGAGCGGGTAGGCGAGAGATTGCTTGAGAACTGAGAAAAGCACAGATTGATCCTGCTACTGCCAACGTCGTATAGGTTCCCGCAGAGGCGAAAATGGTGTAGTGACGAAGTATTTGGTTGTAAAGTGTAACATACCAAATCAAGATTCCTACTGCCATGATGGTCAGGAAGGAAACTAATATGACCATAGCAAAGGATGGTGCAGTCCAAATGGTGAGTGGTAGGATAGGCTCTTTCGCTACTTTCCATTCCCATAGAACAAACGCGACGAAGTGTAGGATCGAAACGACCAAGAGAACGTATACGTATGGCTTATCCCAGCCAACCGCTGGTGCTTGACTATGGATTAACTTGTTAGTATCGTCACTTTCTAACAGCAAGGTACTCATACTTCCAGACAAAATTGAAGAGGATCAATCCAGCGACCCCAAAATAAGCCCCCACATAATCAATAGACCCGTTCTTGTCAAACGGCTCGGGCTCCCCAGGCACAATGAAGGCAAATGTAGTGAAGACCACGGCGCCGGCGATTGCTCTAAGATTGCGTCAGTAAGTTACTAGTAGCTAAATTGCATTCTCTTACAAAAAGAAAAACAACCACTTCCAGGGGGTAAGCTGGACAAAGAATCCGGCAAATATTCCCCCACCAGCAGCTCCAATCGGAGCCATAGCACCAAATAATCCAACCGTGATATTTCGCATTTTCCCAGGAGGGAAGTTGATTGTTAGAAGTGCAAGAGCATTGGGCACCATGAAAGCACCCCCAATTCCTGTCAAGGCTCGCATCACACAGAGGCCAACCAAGCTCCGCATGAATCCTGATACCAGTGAGAAGATCGTCCACCATATACCGGCTGCGAGAAGGGTATTCTTGTGCCCAAATACTGCTCCAAATCGGCCACCGATCAGGACGAATGCTCCTTGCGTTAGTCTAAAAGAAATATGTGGTGAGTCAGTTGGGTTGGTTTGTGAAGAGAGGTGGCGTACGGGTAAGACGCTACTATCCAGACTGCTTGTACATCATCTGCGCCAAAATCTCGAGCAATAGTTAAAGAAGCGCTGATACCAGTGCCGAACGGAATCATCTGAGAGGTATCTCCATATCAATTTGAACTCGTGGGTATGTAACAGTGTTCAAGTGTGTAGTACTCACCTGAAGTAATTGAGTCGACACGATCATCGTCGAAACGAGAATTGCCCGCGCTTTTCCGAATGGTTCAACGTTCCTCTTTTCGTTTTGTGGAGACTCGTCTGGGGGTATATTTCCACTGGAAGTCTCTGGGATCGCCTCCCGCATTGTCTCTACTGTTGCTGCATCTGTGCCTGGCATTTTCGTCGTCAGGCGTTTCTTGGATGATGAAATGCGGCAGAAGAAGGGTCGGAATTTGTGTCTGGAAGAGGAATTGTCGAAAGAAAGCGAAAATGCATTCTGAAGATCGAAGAGAAAATAAACGATATTCACTGGCGCCTTTGGCCTTCTTACCAAGCAGAAAGTTCGATAGAATCTATAGAACTACCAGGAACTCCGAACTGCGATGTTGTAAAAATTATCAATAGCCTAATGAATTTGTGATTACTGATTCTATCTGTTACCATACCCTTACTCCTAATTTCTGAATCTGGCTCATATTTGGTCGATCTGAAGGGTCCGGGATGATTATATATCGACATCGTTCGTGCTGAAGGCACGGAATACTAATCATAACTGCAAGTCCGTTTTCGAAAGCAAAGGCCCTCAAGACCTGGGCTGTGTTGGATTATTGATAGGCCAATCTCTCAATTTTGGAATGCTTTTCAGATTCACCAAGACCTGTTTCCGCCGACTAAAATTTGTTGGGGATTGTCTCGGAAGTACACGTCGAATGTTCGCGGCACCGTCAACATCATCTTTCGTTCGATATTAAACAAGTTTCCAAGCAGAGTTCTGCGTGGTATCGACTGTGAAATCGATTTTATATGAATCATTGCTGTCGCAGAAGTTCGAGCTTCAGCGTTCCATGCACGTCATGAAAGTAGAACATATTCGTCGTCCTCCGAAAACGATGGACTGCTTTCCTCGGAAGAAAGTTTCGAATTCATCGTCCTCGTTGACTTCTACCCACTCTTCATCATTGTCGATTCTATATTGCATTTCGGTACCTGTGTTGGATTGATGGGCATCGTGAAGTGATGATGAATCGTGCTGCTGCTTGGATCCGTTTTCCACTTCAGAAAAATTGCTCTTGTCTCCTAGGTTTTCACGAATTTTTGTCGTCGTATCGATTTTAGATTCGGAAGACTCCGTGCCTTTTCTCTTATATTTTCTTGACAGCGCACCTCTATTTATGTGGATGTTGTAGGGGCAGGAGGTGAGGTTATTCACAGTAGATGCCTGAGGGTGCCTGAGGCACAACCCTGTGTAGGCTGTAGCCGCAACAAAATCCAAATAAATCGATTTTATATATAATAATAAAATAATTATTAAAATATTCGAAAAATTCAAAATTAAAATTTTAATAAATCAATTATTATAAATTATTTTATTTTTATATTTTATCAAAAAAAATATTTTAAAAATATTTTTTTTTGTTTTTTTTTTATTTTTAAAATTAAAAAATTTATTTTTTGAAATAATATTTATTAGATTTTTAAATTTATAAAAATAATCAAAAATTATTATTTTATTTATAAAATATTTGTTAAGAAAAATTATAAATATAAAAAATTAAAATATTAGAAAATTTATTTTTTATATATATTATATAAAAAAATATAATTCGTTAGATTTATAATTATTATATAAATTAAAAAAGAAATAAATTTTAAGATTTTTAAAAATAAATTAAATATAAAAATATATTAAAATTTAAAAAAATTAAATAAATAGATAATAATCCTTATATATAAAGATTATTTTTTAAACGTTTATACGGAGCTAGGCGCGTGGTGCGTGCGCTACGACGCACCTTACTATGACAATATAATAAATAAATAAATAGTTATTATTGTTTTTGTTATCGGATTCGGGGTGTTTTATTAGCTCCTTATCTAACCTCCGACTACCGACGGCCCGTCCCATATTTGTAACCAATTAAGGGCCGCTACGCGGCCCACCGCACCTCAGCCTATCACTACGCCCGCTGCTGCGCAACGGCCACAGCGTTAGCGCTTCGCCTCGTTGGTTTATTACATTATGAGGGCTGCGGTCCTAAGTGTTAGAAATTTATTGCGAGTTTATGAAATCTATAGGGCGAGCATGTAGAGCCGCATCTGTTGTAGGTGGCACACCTGCTGTAGTGGCCCACTTTAACGAGTCGCTACGGCCAATCACGCGGGGGTCCACTTCAGAATCGATGCACCCAATGGAAGTACTGTCGCAGTCACGACCCTTACAACCTGCAGCGCCATCAAAAAACTCGACACTTTGGACGCCCGCATCGCACCCAAACCATGTCTAATGAAGCGACAAATCATCACATATCCACGCCAGCATGTTGCTCTTCTACTCTTGAATACACTATAGACTTCTGGGGGGAACATGATTTTTTTCATGAAGTAAAGGAAAATGGTTGATTATCCTAGCTTAAGTCAATACTCTGCTTCCTAAAATTTCGATAGCTTTCCTCAAGAACCGAGCTCAATAACCGGACCTGTATAAACCTTTCTAGCGCGGAAGATATAATACAAAACACTAAATATCACGGTCGCACCAAACATCAGGCTGCTGTAGTTCATTGTCGCGGGCGTTGGGGAACTGCTAGGAGGCCACATGCTAAAAAAGAAGACGATGATTAAGTAGAGGACAGCAACTAAATTGATCACAATGCCAGGGATCCCGGGAACACGCCAAGGTCCCCACATGAGCTGCTCCCCAGGTAGATTGGTGAGGGCAGTTTCAGTGTTGTCGTATAATTTAATGTCCCCACGCACACGGCGCCAGAGGAGAAGACTAGCCACCATGAGATAGGAGCCGAAAAGTCCAACAACAGATAATGAGACAATGTCGTTGAAGGCCGTAGACGAGCCTAGCACAATCAGAGCTAGCAGACAAGAAAATGTAGTCGTCACGACTACTGCAAGAACTGGCACTGCTGATTTGGGGTCCACTCGCTGGAGATATCGCCAGCCAGGGAGGGCGCGGTCTCGTGAGAAGGACCACATCTGGCGCGAGGTTGAGGCGACGATACCGACAGTTGCGCAAAGAGATAAGGCGACGATAATTGATGTCATGAGCGCGGCGCCGGTGACAGATTGCACCGCTTGCTGGAAGATTTCAATGAACGGGAAGCCAGTTTTGGTTTTGAGTGCTGCTTCGATATCGCCGATGCAGAAAAGAAGTGCAAGGGCGATCCCAAGTCCCATGACACCATTGAGTATGATGCTTGAGATGATGGCACGGGGTACCACAATCGAAGCGTGCTGGATTTCCTCTGACATGTGGATGGCGCCGTCAGCCCCAAAGAACGCATACACATTTCCAATTAGGCCCACAAAGACCGAGAGTCCTTGAGAGCTCCATTCGCCGGTATTGATGAAAGTGGTGAAGACCTCCTTGGCAGATGCATGAGGACCCAAGATGACAAGGGGGAGAATTATGGCGAAGAAGCCGATAATATGGAGGATCAAGATGAGGGCTTCGAATTTGGGCAGCCAGCTGCTCACGACAGTGTTGATAATGACGCCGAAGAGGATGACCCCCCAGTACAACATAACGCTCTGCCACGGCTTGGGCTCGTAGCTTGGATCCGTTAGGACAATGAGTCCCTGTGCCATAGTGCCATTAAGGAATCCAACTGAGGCCGTGAATGCTTGCCAACCGAGAACAGTGAACCAGCCTATAACAGTTTATGAGATGCCAAACCAATGCCATAGTTGCTAATGGACTTACCAGTAAGATAGCTCAGAAACCTCTGATATTTTGGTGGGGCTAGCATACTGACCCAGTGATATTGACCTCCTGATGTCGGTGCCCTATATTCGTTAGCCCATTATTTTCCATGTGTTTTCGTGTCGTTTACATCGAAGCCGATTCTGCGAGCGTGGTGAAGACCGCTAGAGTTCCAACCCAAACAAAAATATAGCCGTAGAAGACTCCCGCTGGGCCGCCACTATGCATATGTTAGTCTTGGTATTCGTGTGGGATATGTTACCTGGGAGATTAACTTTGCGAAGCCTGGAGCAAAAACACTGCAAATGTTAGCTTGAGAAGCGCGGCGTTGAGCGCGGCAGTACAATCATACATTAAGAATGCTTCCCATGTAATGACACATGTGCAACTAAAACCAAGAATGGACATGAACCCAAAGTTCCGCTGCCATTCTATTAGAAAGTCGAGAGATATTAAGCAATCAGGGGAAGGAGAACAACCTTTAGAACCGGCTTTTTCCCAAGCCTTCCCAAGTCATTATCGTCATTTCGTGAAGTGCGTGTGCCCTCGAGCTCAATGTTATTGACCTCAGGGCCATCAGTATCTCGATCGACTTTGCTCATTGTTGTCTAAGTCAATACAAAAAGCCTTGAGTTCAAAAAAAAATGTCTATGGAGTAGAGGCTGGGGGATTTTAGAATTTATTGATGGATTGAAAGCAGAAAAAGAGAGAAGGGTGCCGGTATTCAGAAGTACCAACAATTTATGGGATGCTGCAGGTCAGGCTAATGTGCTCTGCAGGTTGTCCACATGTGGCAACACAGGGGTTGCCTAACTTTCCCAGGCCACCCATGCAATGTTGGAACATTTCGCAACAGAGGAACATACGGCGTACACGGGTAGCATTTCCCGGTTGAACTGTGCCCCCCCAGTACACAGAGAACCTTGGGATTTGTACCTACGACCGTAGCATCCGGGCCGAACGCCTCTTGCAGGGAGTCCCCCCCCCCTCTACGGAACAATATCCCTTTTAATTTGACATGGTACGTAAAGGATTACCTTGCTGAGCCACTGCAAATAGGTGAGAAGTAGGGCAACTCAAGAAGAGGATAACCATGCCTTGAGAATGTTCATAGACACTCTGGCACTTGTCCTGTGGTCCTATAGATGAACTCATCGATTTAAACGTATTCTCAACTTGTATTAACAGTAATTCTAATACCGTATCTGAAGTGTCTCCATCGCTGTGTCTTCGCCCAATCCACATATTCAATTATGGATCTAATCCATGATGAATCTGGGCTTCACCATTAGTATCTCTACAGTCATTATCATAGTCCTCTTGCACAGTCCAAGTCCGTGTTTGTAATATCTGAGACTGACTTTCCCCATCCCAATTGCCAGACTCAGGACGCGCCACCGCAATATTACCAAAGCCATTGTCACCGCCCCGTAGAGTTGGGCGCTCGATGTTCTGTAATTCGATTTGCTTTTGCGACATCCTTTCTTTCAACGTCGAGGATAGCTTAGAGCCTTTCGATCCCTTAGAGCTTTTGTTCATTGCATGATCGGGATTATACCCAAAACCCTCAGCTTGCTGGCGGCGTAGATCTCCAATTTGTATGAATCCTGATTCGAGAGCATCGATGAATGGCTTCAGATAGACCGTGCATGCCGTCGCAATGCTCAGACATTGAGCAACCTGGGCGCATATAGTAGCAGGCCATATCTCCAACAGGAGGTCGCTTTGAGGTCCTAGTCGATTGCGGTACACAAGCTGGCAGATCACGGCAGTAATAACACTATGGAGAATTAGCTCATGAGAGGGTTATTTGAGGGTGAATTTACCAAACACGTGCCAGAAACACGAATGCCAGTGCGACTCGTTTGCCAGTCTTAACTTTAAGCTGGGCCGCGATCAGTAGCGGAAAGACGATCAAGCAGACATCGGTCAATATATTCCCAACTGCCACATAACTATCGAATGCAGTCTTGAAAATCAATGTCAGCCGTGTATCATCGTGATCGGAATAGGAGGAGACGGACGCGATTGAAACAAGAATTGTGCAAATAGTCCCACGGGTGGGGAGATTGACATTGGAATGCTGAGCCAAAGAGCGCTGTTATGGTCCACACACCCACTGCCAATTTGATAGCTATACCTAGTGATTTATGGAAAGCTAAGGGAGTGAGTCGTCGAAGGAATAGCGCGAGAGACAGTTTAGCAAAACATCCGCTAGCAATAAACAGAATATTTGCTGCATATTGTGTCTTCGGAAACATTAGAATATGACAACATCGAAGGGAGTAAGACTAGCCTTCAGAACGTTCGATATTTGTGCTGCGCTCAAGTTATCAAGACGTTGCCCTAGGCCATTTGTCGTTGCAATTGAGATCGAGATGGATTGAGCTAGAGCAAACAACTTCGAAAATCAGCTCTAATTATTGCAGAAGGCATGTAGAAGCCTTTACCAAACTAAGAGCAATGAAGATATCATCAACATTGAACTTTCGAATCACCCAAAGCTTGATCATAAATCGAACAGAGACAGTCAGAGTAGAAATAACCAAACAAAGCCAAGTGATAATTTCAACCAGAGGTGATAGATCACCCTGAGAAATGGTGGGGCGACTCATGTTGAAAGCGCATCGCAAAAAGGGAGGTCAGATCTTCCAAATAGCGTCAAGAAAAAGTGGGATGCATACAACAGATGTGTGATAATCTGCGCAATTGAACATACGAAGTACCGTAGGTCTAGAGAGGTTTAACTCACTAAGGGTGTCTAGAAAGGGGCTTCTTTCTCCTTGCCAATTATGTCAACGACGAGAGACTGTGCCACAATAGCTCCTACTAGATGTTGGTGACTGTAAGCTTGCATACGGCGAGGGCTCCGGAAGCGTTGAACCCGATGCGTGCCTGAACCAACATGCACGCTGAATGCCTGCAGTTGCTACACCTTCAAAGGGCAGGGATACGAATGTTACACAGCATCAGAATCGACATGAAGATTATTAATGTATCTACACCCACTGCATATAAACGCACACCGGATGTAGTCTACCAGATGCGAGGAAGATCTGGCTGGGACGGGACGAGATGTGCGGGTGGCGTACAGTAGGATCAATGCGGGATGCCAACCCAACCGATTACGAATCATTGCCAATCTAACAACGACAGCCATTCATTTCCTCTCAACTTTTAGCGATGCCTGTGCTGTCGACCGCCTTCGGAGTGCTCTTCGCATCGAAATGAGATCGACAATCTCACTCACTTGAATAAGTGTGAGCTAGCGAAGCGTAACGGCCCCTCTCCGAAAAAGGCGAAATAGAAGTAAAAACCCTGGATACAGCAGGCCAGTCAGCACTAATGGGAAGATTGGCAGTGGTATGGAGAGAACTGAGTCCCGAGGTGTCAAATCTGACAGCCGAAGTTTCTGGCACATTGTGAAACCGGTGGCTTGGATTGTAAGAATAAGGTAGTGTGAGATTACATTCAACCATACTCATCTTACACGGATTTAGTGAACGGCAAGAGGGTGCTCTGTAGTTTAACCAGCATCTCTTCCCACTCGCCCTCCTCTGTGCTCAAGGCTGTAACTGCCCCTCCAGCCCCGATATTCCACACCTCTTTATCACCATCTTCCCACTTAAAAATACTCCTGATCACAACTGAGAAATCACCCTTACCGCTCACACACATGTATCCTAGGACGCCCGAATAGATTGAGCGTGGCTTGAAACGCTCGATCTCTTGAAGAAGCTCGCAAGAGCGACGTTTAGGTGCTCCTGTCATGCTTCCTGGGGGTAACGAAGCGGCGAGAACGTCGATTCCGGTTTTGGTCCTGTCTAAATGAATTGGTGCAACAGAATGGCTCGGTCGAGAAGGAAGCAAAAGCTTGCCTTCGATAACACTAACTAGTTGATAGACGCTTGCGTATTCTTCAATCACCATAAGGCCTTTTGCGATCACATTCTGGAAGGACGTAACACCATAAAGATCGTGGCGTATGAGATCAACAATCATAAGGTTTTCGGCACGTTCCTTCTGAGTGGACAAGATGGCGGTTGCTTGTGCTAAGGTAACGTCTTGAATTTTGCCATCCTTCAACTCTTGTTGTTTCTTCACCGTCCCTTTGATTGGACGAAACTGGCATGTTGATTCAGAAATTGGCTTTGCTCCTTGTGCGGAAGAGTAGCTTTGGAATTTGGTCCAGCACATGAAACGTTCAGGGGATGTCGATAGAAGTGTCAGTGGTCCGAGCTTTAAATACGCAGCGAATGGGGCTGGATTCAATCGTCGAAGGCTTTGATATCGATCCCACGACGAGACTTTGCAACTATGCTGATTATCAAACTGAACTTCAGTTTGGTCGGTGAGGCAGAGTTCGTATGAATTTCCAGCTCGGATTTGTTCTTGACACTCTCTGATCTTCTTCTTGTAGCATACTTCCGAAGGTTGAGAGCATCGTATGTTGTCTGGATATGCAGTTGCATCCTTCATAGAATCAAGGTCGTGTCCGGTCTTAGTGGATTGTAATTCCCCTAACATACGTAGCGTCTTCGATGTCCAGTTCTGTCCTTCATACGTGTCGTCGAGTTTAATGCTCTGTACGTGGACTAATTTCTCTCGGTGATCAATAACAATGCTTCGTTCTATGAATGCGAAGCAAATATCTGGATGCCTTGTGGTCTTCATTGCAGATAACCCTATTCTCTCGAGACAGGCCTCGTAAGTAACATAACCCATGAGACCTCCACAGAACGTACGGTTGCCAGCGCTGGTAATTGCTTCTCTTTCCATGAGCTCTTTTAGATAAGCGAAAAAGTCTCCATCGAACGTATCGAGTGGCACGTGAGTCTCCTTGTCTCCCTGTTTCCAGATTGCAAATTTCGTGCCTATCGAGTACGAGATAATTCTTGTAGTTGGTTCTATAAATCCGATAATGCTCGCTTCTCCCAAAGATCGTAGTTGCCGCATCTCGGAATCGAGAATCACAATTTCGTCATTTCGGGGATTGAGTGCCTTGTATATATCAGGTACAGTGAGAGTTCCAGCTTCAATGGTTGAAGATATGAAGACCCGGGGCGTTGTTTGTTCCGAAAGACCTATAGCTAAGGGCGGTAACAACGCTGCTGACGTACAAACTGGAGGTGATGGCTTCCTGTTGAATAAACTTGGACAGGTGGGATTGGACTCTGAAGCCATGTTCCGTGAATGAATGGCAGTATCAAATTGAAGTTTGTTAGATTTGTTCGGGCTATGCTGTAGCCAGCCTACAGCGGCGTACCACCAGTTGGATACCACTTGACGCGCAGTCCCTTGAGAACAGATCGACTCGGGATGGAATTGAATACCATAATATGGCTTGGTGATGTGCTTGACTGCCATGAGAATTTTTTCTGGATTCTGTTGGAAATTAGGATCGTTTTGAACCCCTTTTCCAAAGTCCCAAGCCAAAGGCGTCAAGTTGGGACAAGTCGTGGATGGCTTCCACAAGGCTTCGTCGTCCTCTCCACGTCCTGCATGACCTAGAATAGCATGCAGTGAATGATATTGCACTGCACACACTTGAGGAAGGCCTTTAAATATTGACGCCGATGAGCTGGTCACAAATGTTTCGACGCCATGGCGTGGCTGAGCGAGAGGTTCCACGGTACCTCCTTGTTCGAAGACCAAGCTTTGGAATCCAAGGCATATACCAAGGACTGGAATAGTGTAGGCATCATCAAGGTCCCAGACTTTTCTGAACAGACCAACTTCTCGAAAGTTTCCTGGATGACCTGGTCCCGGGCCACAAATCACAGCCGCGAATGGAGCAAGAAAGGAAATGAAGTCGGGTATGGCTGTATCTATGTAGATCTTGGTGATTTGAACTGGAAGGTGTGTTTGAACTAAGGCTATAATGTTGTTGGAAAATGAATCGTAAGCATCGATGAAGAGAACTTGAGCGTGTGAAGCCATGATTTAAAATGCGGTCCTGGTATTCGTGGCTACCTAGTTTTACATGAAGAGCGGAAGTTTGCTACAAATACTCCCGCAGAAAATACATCTGTATCGCTTACATCGGCCTCTGCTGAGAAATTATCATTCCTTTCCTCTTCGGGCAACTCGATAATCACATAGCGAAATCTTAAAGTTAATTATTTAGGTGTCATTATATACCTGTCATTCTGACAAAAATATTACATGACCTATTCCCTTCGTTGCCTTAGTTCTGCCGGCGGGAGTAGCAAATCTTAGCATATTAGCAACTACCCAATTCCTTACGCGATTAATGACGGTGCCCTGAGCTCGAAACACCTCAAGTATAATTATCTCTCTCTTGTGAAGATAAAGGTTCATCCACATTTAACTTCATTCAAATGGAACTATTAATTTAAATCACATTCAAGGCCTTTGCAGTCCGCCGGTGCCCATAACCTATCAGTTTTAAGTCGAGCCATTCCAAACCCTCATTACAGTGCAACTCCCCACAATACTCTGAGTGGTATTTCAAGGGATCTGTGAAACCGTTGATATGATCGCCTTTTGCTCTGAGTCGGTGAGTATAATTCCAAACCAGGTCCGAAGTAAGTCCACCCTCTGCTGTTCACTTCTGCACTCTATCTCCACCTCCACCTGCCCATGAATTCTCTTCACAAGGGTTCTTTCAAACAGTGTCACATCACCTATTATGAGTTGCTTTTCTGTATCTAGAACCATCCTAACTACAAGGATCTTATGTGTGAACCAGCTCCGTATGTTCATATTAACATACCAATTTATTACCTCAAAGTCCTGAGGAAGAAACTCTATCTCGGTAAATGCATAAGTTGGGACCCATGCACTACCCTCACTATTGCGCATCTCAAGTTTCCAGAGAGCATTTGAAGGATGCGAGGATGTGTGCTCTGGAATGCATCCATGTAGGAGGCGGATTGTGCGAGGGGATATAGACGTTGCCGATGTGCCTGGAACCATTTCCAGCGGTACCATGGGGCCACGGGCTCCCATGCCAACGTCGACAAGATACCTACGGGATGATAGTGTGACGATATTGACCATATGATCCCTGAAACAAGCAGGTCAGCAATATGTTGCTGCAAGCGTTCAAGACGGCAGAGAATTATACCTACCAACCATTGTAACTCGGACCCTTGTAGCCAGGATTCCTTGCCACAGCTTGGCATGCGGTATTAACACGCGCTGCTACAGTCGTAACATGGAACCCTAAACTGCTCAACACAGTCCCAAACAATCCATTCATTTGCAGGCAATGACCCCCTCGGCCTCTTCCTTGGTCGGTGAAGATGCTATAGATCTCCTGCATGTCCAAGGTCATACCACGATTGTGCGAATAGTGCATCGAAAGGTTCTCAAAAGGAATCGCTGTCAAGTGATGCCGCATAAGTGCATTTAGAAATTCAAGGCCATAGTCCTCGGTGTGTGCGATCGGTCCGACAGGGTTGGTTGGAAGATACGAGATAGGGAGGCCGATTCGGGTGAAGTAGACACTGAGTTGGGCCGACGAATAAAGCGGACGCTCAGAGCGTGAGTGGGGAATCTCTTCCGAGCCAATGCTGTTCATGGCTTTAGTTGGGGCTGTTCAGCTCTGCGTGTGGAACTCTGTTGACAGGAACGATGAGAGAGTAGATTGTAATGCCTGAATTCAAAGCGAAAGTGTTTGTGGAAGGGTTTTCGTAGAAATTTGCTCAGATGTTTGAGACTAGCCAACAGTGATTGTTGGTATCCCGGGCTCTTTTCAGAGTAAAAGCTAAGGCATGTTGGGTCCCTTCTGGGGTGAAAATAGTTTACAATACACGACCATGAAGTAAACAAAGCATGGAGCCGGACAAAGAGAACAGCTAGAATGTACTTATATATTTGATTGGTTCTCATTAAAACTCTGTAAATGAGTATGACAATACTGCAGGTCTAAAACACGCGTATATTAGAAAAAGAACGAAACAAATATGTATCTTCATTTTCTCACATACAACAGATCCAACGGGTGAGATTAGCAAAATGTTATAATCCCAAACTTACTCACCTGACAAACCAGGTCAAAACCCTCACTAACTAAGCACCAACATACTCGGCATTAATGACCTTCTCTTCCCGTACCATGCGCCATCCAATAAAAGCTTTCAGCCTGTGGAATTTTGTCGCCCCATGAAATTACTGCGGCGCTGTACGGAGGTACAGGACTTAAGTTTTCCGCCTTCCTATTTGGGATTGTGTGGTACACGGATGATTTTGGGGCTCATGCCGGTTGGCTTACCACCAAAATCGAAAATAGGAAGGCAGAAAACTTAGGTCCTGTACCTCCGTACAGTCGGCACTCGCCAGATTGGCTGGGCGTACGAAGTATAATAAAGCTGTGTACTGTACTGTAACACAACATTGTAGCGGTTAAGTTGAGCTGCGGCGCGGCGTTGGGGCCATGCGGATTACCTACCTATTCAGTACGCTGTTGGCAATTGCCGCTTGTTTGATTTCAAGGGGAAGGAAGCAACGCCGTAGCCAAGGGAAAATGAGGCGAGCCGATCGAACGGCTGTCCAGGATCGCTTCCCCGTGCAGTTAGGCAGGGAACGAAGAAGGATGATTGGCGGCATATCCCTCGCATCATGCTTCTGCAACTGGGGCGCGCGATGCTTGGTCAGTCTTACTTAAGTCTCGGCATTGCTTATTTCAACGGGCTCAATCGACGCAACCTATCGATAAAGGTACGTCACGCCTGCAGCCGGATCACCCCTGAAAATGCGGTGCATTCTCCAGGGGGCTCCCCTCAATGCGGCACCATCATCTCAGATTATGTTGGGTACCAGGACCTAGTTCCACTTGGGCACAGAATCATTACTCTCCCGATGAACGCCGCTTGAGTAGGACACGTCCGAGTGGCAATACAGAACGACTTGAACAATAGTACTGGCAGCTACTAAGATCCCAACGCTGTGAAAACTTAAGACATGGCGAGTGATGGGTATTTGCTTGCGAGAGGCTGCTATGCTTCCATGAGGAAAGTTTCCTGTTGTTCACAATAGCTGGACTAATAGAGGTTAGGCTCAATCTCCAGCATTATTTTTGGAAAGACGCCCTTGAATATCTTGTACATCCAAGTATTCCTCTCGATAGCTTCAACAACTTAAAGATCGCAGACATAGGAACTGGTACAGGGTAAGAGGAGAGAGCAGTGGGATTGTTTGGTTCTTTCTAACACAAAACAAGTATATGGTTATTAGATTTAGCAAAATCTCTTCCATCATCCGCCCAACTTGATGGGTTTGATCTATCAAAGGACCAGTTTCCTGCCAGCGAGCATTTACCAAGCAATGTCAATTTGCAGATCCTTGATAGCCTTAGCGAAAACCCTCCCGGCCATCTTCAAGGCCAATACGATATAGTTCATCTTCGACTTTTCGTTGATGTAATCAGGAACGATAATCCATTACCACTACTTTCGCATTGTCAGAAACTCCTACGTAAGTGCACCATATATTTTCTCGGGCGACATCGAGAGATAGCTTATTAGAATACTAGGGCCTGGAGGCTTTTTACAATGGGATGAATTTGATCCTCTGCGAACAGAAGACTCCCCCGCACGTGGTGCCACCGCACCAAAAACGGCTATAGTGACTAATTTCCTGAGGAACTTGAAAACACACGGGTACACGGTCTCATCTCCACGCTATGGAATCTGTCGCTAATAAGTATATATTGTCTTTTAGGTGGGTTCAGAGGTTGCAGGATTATTTCATCGAGAACAAATTTCAAACTGTCAAAATGGAATTCAGTCGAGAGCACTGCTGGCAAAGAAAACTTGCTTCTGATACTGTATGTGCTCTGGCAGAAGAAGTTGTTGCGACAACTTTCGAACCAGACTCAGAAGAAGCAAAAGACTTGCGAGAAGCCATCAAGGAATGTTATATTGAGATATGTCAAGGAGCTTTCATCTCTCAGCCTTTCGTTGTCGTAGTAGGCCGTAAACCTTTTGTCTAAGAAGCCTTAGAAAAATCGTTTACTAAATAGTGTGCATATCGCTGGTGACCCCACGAGAATATAATAGAAGCCGCGTAAAAGTTGTCTCAAGACTTTGCTCCTTCCCAAAAGTTCTTTGGATATTCAGTCGTGAAAATGCCCACAGCGCAACACAGTACTGTAGAATTCCCAGTATCGCGGACTAAAGTTGAGGAAATCTTCCAAGTCGATCTACTTTACTGCTCAAAGATAAAGATATATTCTCGCCTGAAGCTATTGAATAGAGGGAGATTTCCGGTTCCACCATACACAGCATGCGGGATACGGCGAGGCGATAAGATGTACTGCTAAGAGGCCAAGCACTTGCTTACCAAGGTATGTTCTTAACTTTCACCTCGATTCTTCTAAATAGGATGTGACGAGGCTGCGCCCGCGTCAACATCGCCATTAAGATATAATACTCTTTTTATGGGCCAATCAGAAGATGGCGCGCGCTCGTCGGTCTCTCGACCTCCTCGCACGCGGGCGGGTTTGGTATATTTGTACGACTATAGTTATGGAATTATCTGCAACCAATTAAAATGTTTGAAACATTGTTTGATTTTTTTCGCCAAGACCAGTACCAAGATTTTAGCGTTTTTAGCGTATTAATCCCTGCTTCAGGCTCTTCCCTCTTCCCTCCTTCACTTCATTAGACCATTAGACTCATTCTTCATCTTAATAGCATATTGTCCTTCGCTACACTTCTTCCAGACCCATTTTCAAACATGATCTTACCTTGGATACCCTATTTCGCCTGCCTCCTTTCCCGAGGCAAATGTGACTATATTCCCCAAGAAGTAATAATCAATTATAGCCGTTTTACCTTCTTTAATTTTTTCATTTTTTTCCCCAGAAAAATCGCCGTCGAAGAATATATTATAATTAATATTTTTTAATTTTTATATATAGTTTTTTTTATAATAATACAAACGAAATAATAAGTCGACTTCTAAAGTAATAGATATCTTTTTATAATAAACTCCTTATTTAACTTACTAATATAATATATACTACCTACAGATTTTTATAATAAAAATCTTTCAAATTTTAAATATACCTAGAATCTACTACAAAATTTAAATATATTAAACGAAATCCCCAAAATATATTATATATAATTATTAATAGTATATAACAAAATTTTTTTTATTAAAATATAAAATTCCTAAATTTATATTTCAAAACTAAATCAAAAACCATATCTTGAAACAAAAAATTTACGAATTTTAATAAAAGTTTTTAGAATTTAGGAATAATATTTCGTAGAATAAATATTTGTTCAAAAAAAACTTAGGTTTTATATTTTTATTAACCAAATATTATAAACCCGAAAAAACGTTATTCTATTAAGAAAATAATAAATAGTGGGTTTTTTATAATAGGATCTTATTTTTAAAACTAAAAACCAATTTCGTATCGATTTTATACAAATTGATAATATTATTACACAAATTATTAAGAAATAGTAGTTTAGATTACTCCCTCTAATTATCAAAATTATTAAAAACGAAAATCGATATAATATAAACGAAACTAAAATTATAAAAAATAATAAACTAATAATTAAGAATACCAATAAATATTTTATTTAAAAGAAACACCTTAAATCGAAAATATAGATTTTGTTTATCGGATATATTAATATTATAAGTAGGGTTTTTTATTTGTTAGGCATTTGGAAAAAAAATTAATATAACAATAATAATTTAAGAATTTATTAAAGTAATATAAATATTAGGAATTTATTACAAATAAAATAATAATAAAATAGTTGGTGAAATATTTCCTTCTTTAAATAACATTATATAATTTATCAGACCGTCGATTATTGATCTTGGATACTTATAAAAGTTATAAAATTATAGAATTTATATAATTATACTTTTTATATAATATACGGAACTTAATAATAGATTTTATATCAATTAAGAAATAAAAATTTTTGATTTATTATTTAAAAAGTAAGAATTAATATTTTAACAAACAAAAATATTATATTTAAATAATATATTTTAGAATTATAACTACCGAATAATACCATATTTTTTATGAATCGATTATTATTTGAAAATAATAACAAACTTGAAAAAGAATTTTATAAATATAAATTAAATTTTTATTTATTTAACTAAAATACAAATCAATTATTTTTTGAGATATTTATTTTTTAAAAACTCGATAATATATAAGACCAAATTTATTTTATTATCCGATTAAAAAAAGTTTTGATATTAATTATTAAAATACTTTTTTGGTCAATACTTAAGATTGTTAATTAATAATATTTTATTACTATTTAATATAAGTATAAAATTTAGGTATTAGAAGTTAGAATTCAATAATTAGAATCTAGGAAATTGTGAGGAAGTTAAAGGTAAACAATAAGATTATATATAATTAGTCCAAATATAGGTATAAAACTAATCTCTGGGCTTTTTATTAAACATCTTCTTATATTATAAGGACGTATACAACTATCATATAAAGGGAGAGCAATAGATAAATATTGTCTAAAAAAGCAAGTGCTTAAGTTATAGGAAGTTTTATATAAGTGGATAGCAAGTGTCTATGAACTATATAATATATAGTCTTTTCCACTACTATAATACCGAAAAAAATTATTTATACAAATTATATAAAATAAATATATTTATTTAAAAGATGAATAAAAAAACATTTTAATATTCAAATATTTTTAAAATAAAATATAAAATTTTAAATAAAACATAATATAATATATCAAATATTAAAAAAATTTATAATATAACCAGTAAAAAGAATATTCAAACTATTATTTATATTTATCAAAAATTTATCGAAATTTAATATAAAAAAATTAAAATCAAATATTAAATAATAATTAATAAAAACAAATATAATTTCTTAAAATTAATAAAAAATATTTATAAATTTGGAAAATTTATTAGTATTTTAATTTTAAAATTTTTTATCAAAATAATATAATTAAATATATTATTCGATTAATAATAAAATATATAAAATTTACGATAATTAATTTAAAAAAAAAATATTATATATATTTATATCTTAAATTATATAATAATATTTTAATACAAAAATAAAAAAAATATTATATTAATATATATATATAATTAATTTAATTCCAAAAATATATTATATAAATTAAATATTTCAAATATTTAAGTTTTAGATTATAAAATTTATATATTTATTAAAACAAAATATAAAATTATTATAAAAATTGAAATTAACATTTTTTTGCGAATTAAAAAATATAATATAACTCGAAAATAAAATAATAAAAATTATAATAATATTAATTATTAATTTAATTTTATTTCGATTTTTAAGAATAAAAAAAATAAAAATTATTATTATAATTTATTATTAAAAATATTAAAAATAAATATCTTATTTTTAATCAAAAAAAATAATAAATTAAAAATTTTTATTCGAATTAAATTCAATCGAAAAAATAATTCAAATTTCAAATCAAATGAAAAATTTTAATAGATTAAAAAAATATAAAATAAAATTTATATAAAATTCTCTAATAATTAAAAATAAATTATTAAAATTAATTTATAATAATTTATTAAAAAAATTATATTTTATTTAATAATAATAAAAATTATTTATATTTATAAAATATAGATTAATTTTTTTAATATTAAATTTTTTTTGATAAATTAATTTTTAAAATAAAAATTTATTAAATTACAAATTTTGATTTTGATCAAATATTTATAAAAAATATTAAAAATTATATTTGGAAAATAATTTTAAAATAGTAGCCGATTTAAATAACTATAAATATAAATTATTAAAAAAGTTTTCACAAATTGAAATAAATATAAATATCAATAAAAAAAATTAAAATTTTTTTTGTTAAAAATAGTGAAAGAATATAATATAATAATTATAATTTTTAATTTATAATAAAAACCAAATATATATATTATTTTATAAATAAATATTTGAATTATAATTTTGTATTTATATAATTATAAACATTTTAATAAATATTTAATAAATTTTTTTTTTTAATTTATATATAATACTAAATAAAGTTTTATTATTTGTTGTATTTTGAAATTAAAATATATATTATTAATAATAACATATTTTTTTGAAAAAAGACTAAAATAAATATTTTTAATATATTTCATTTAAATTTTAATTTAAATATTAATATAAATAATTAATAATTTAATTTAAAAATAATATATATAATATTTTAAAAAATCAATAATTATTAATTTTATATTAAAATATTTATATTTAAATTAAATTAAAATTTGATATTTTATATTTTATATCAATATTTAAATTTTAAAATATATAAAATATATATTCAAAATATAATTAAATGAAAAGAAATTGTTACTTTTATTTAATATAATGTAAATTATATTAAAAAGAATTATAAAATTATTAAAAAGTTATATAATTTTGAAAATATAGAATTTTTAATGTTCTCGCTTAAGAATGGCGGCGAGCTGTGGCCACAACTCTTACAATATAAAAATATGTTGTACGTAATGACGTGGCTGCCTTGGTGCCTGAGGCACCACATATGTAAATAACCTCACTTCCTGCCCCTACGTGTTACGAACGGAACCTAGGGAGGAGGTAATTCTCGGTATGGACGGCACGGCCCTGAGGCTCGGCAGTGGATACATTATATAAAAAAGTTAATATCTAAAAAATTATATAAAAAAATTACAATCTGGGGTGAGGGTATTAAAATGCCCTCTGGGTGGTCCGGCGTAGTTGTTTTTTTCATCCGATGCGAACCGTCGTTAGCCGGGCTACGGAGCAGCCGCACCCCACCAAATCTTAATTTGGCTGTATCTACACTTACGTATCTGCTTATGCATCTAGGTCACAACGCATAATACAATATAGAAATTGAAACTTAATTAAATAGATGCAATTTAATTAGATCTGTTATATGCTATAATTATTTTAATTGTTGGACAGTAGTATATTGCGATGCAATTATAGGAAGATATATAAGAAAATGTATAAAAAGATACGTAGGAAGTGCGACCCACTTAAAAAGTGGATGTATCCAATAAGAATTAACTTAGCTCAGCTATTAATTATTCCGGTTGGATTATCTTCCAGCTACGCCGGAGTCTGCAGAGGCGAATACAGAAATATTCAATATTTATCTATTATTCGCCTCTACACCCTGCAGATTGAAAAAATTATATAATAAAAATCTTATAAAAAATTATATAAATAAATTTTTTAGATTTTTAGATTTTTTTAAATAAATAAAAATTTATAAAATTTATAAAATATAAAACTTTTATATAAAATAAAATTTTTATTTATTAAATAAAAATTTTATATTTTATTTAAATAATATTTTAATATATTAATATAATAATAATTTCTTTTTAAA